>Ga0209083_1000003_pt1 | contig 402204 bp, 412 predicted proteins | sample AM7aDNAmetaG_FD_184132 | JGI IMG/M metagenome (GOLD analysis project Ga0209083, IMG submission 184132) | Freshwater microbial communities from Finland to study Microbial Dark Matter (Phase II) - AM7a DNA metaG (SPAdes) (version 3) | ecosystem: Environmental > Aquatic > Freshwater > Lake ...
CCGGCAATAACCAAGGCAAACACCACCAGGGAGACAAGAATCTCCACTAAGGTAAAAGCGGTTATTCTTTTCATTTTAACTAGTTGCAATATCCGCCTCCTCCATTATTGCAAGCCGGAGTTGACGATGAGGCTGCCGAAAAATTAATCTGCCAAAACCTTGATTTGCCGCCAGTTGTGGTACGGGTAGCCTTAGCAAATTCCGATCCTGCGGTAGAAGAATCCAAAAGAATAGTCCAATTAGAGATAGGAACGGGGGAAATGCTTAACTTTAAATTTGTATTTATGGAGCCGGCATTAGCGGTTGTGCTATTATCTATGGTGCCCGAAGAAGGATAATAATTCCCATGCTCCATGACATAGGCCCTTTCCGCCATCTGGATAAGCTGCAAAATAGATTCGGCTTCCCGGTTAGCGGCTTTTTCCTTCATATTAGTGAAAGAGGCCATGCCCAAACCTGATAACAGGGCCGTAATCACTACCACCGCCATAATTTCCATTAAAGTGAAACTACTCTTTTTAAGCGGCTTTTTAATTATGCGGGATAAAACAGGAACAATCACGTGGCGATGGATGAAATGAAGCGGTTGATTATCGGTTAAGGACAATTTTTGTCTGTCCCAACATTGGTGCAAACTGGCTCTTCATTCGCAAAATTATGCTGCCAATTTCTTCCGCTGGCAATATTACGGTCTTCTTTGGCAAATCCGGTGCTTTCTGTGGGGCTGCTAACGGTAACTGTCCAGTTAGTACCCGGACTGTTAGTACCCGGACTAGGCAGGCTTAATTTCAAATCGGTATTTATATCTGAAACAGTGGGAGTTGTAGTGTTCTTATAGGGATAATAAAATCCCTCTTCCAGCCGGTAAACTTTTTCTGCCGCGCGAATAAGCGCCAGGTTGGCCTTAGCTTCCCGGTTCATAGATTTTTCTTTGATTTTTGTGTAATTAGGCCAGGCTAAAGCCGCCAGAGTGGCGATGATCACTAAAACTACCAAAATTTCTATTAGAGTATATCCCTGTTTTTTAGGCATATTTAGCTGTATTTTCTAATCGAGCTGCTTGTAAATTTAGCTATATCTTCCGATTAAAAACGGGTGCAAGCTAACCTTTGATCAGGATTTTTAAGGCTTTTGGGCTTTAGCCCGCGTAATCGCGCGGGCTAAAGCCTTTTGAGCGCATAAAACATTGAGCGTTAATTAACAGCCAACTTGCGGTAAACTAGTTAGAATCCCGCGCTTCCGCCCCAAGTGCCGCTGACATCCAAGGTCTTAGTCCAGGAGCCCATAGTTCCGTTTTGCGCTTTTCCACCTGAGGTACATCTGGTAGCCGTGCACAATCCTCCCGTATTACACGAATAAGAGAAATAGTGTGTGGTCGAACAGGCTGTGGGAGCGCTGACCCCTAGAGCAGGCACATCCACATAGGTCCCTAAATCGTAATTATTGGCTATTTGTGCACCTCTTAAAGTACCCAAGATCATCCTGGCTTCGGAAGCACGGCCCCTTTCCACTACTTTATTATACTGGGTCAGGCCAATGCTTGCCAATATGCCAACAATGATGACAACAATAATTAGTTCTACAAGAGTAAAACCTTTTTTCATATTAGAATCCGGCGCTTCCGCCCCATGTGCCGCTGACATCCAAGGTCTTAGTCCAGGAGCCCATAGTTCCGTTTTGAGATTTGCCGCCTGAGGTACATCTGGTAGCCGTGCACAAACCAGCAGTAGTACAGGAATAAGAAAAATAGTGTGTGGTGGTGCAAGCGGTAGGTGCGCCTACGCCAAGTCCGGGCACATCTAAATAATTTCCGCTTTCATTGTTTTCAGCGACTTCCCCGCTTCTTAAGGTACCCAGGATCATTCTGGCTTCGGAGGCACGGCTTCTTTCAACAACCTTGTTGTACTGAGTCAGGCCGATACTGGCCAAAATTCCGACGATGATGACAACGATGATCAACTCTACAAGCGTAAAACCTTTCCTCATGTTACCCTCCGTTTTTTGGGTGACTCAGTTATTAATAAATATCCTCAACGATAAAATTATAACATTTAAATGTTATAATTGTCAACAAGTAATTATCCGCTGATTTTTGCTAACTCGAATATCGGCAAGAACATACCAATGACCATCGTTCCGATGGCGCCGCCGATAAAGATAAGGACAAACGGCTCGAACATCGAAATAAAACGCGCCAGGAAGGTATCGCAATATTCCTGGTAAAAGGAATTTATCCTTTTAAACATCTGCGGCAACTCACCGATCTCCTCTCCGATACTGACCATCTGGATGACCATTGGTTCAAAAAAACCGCTGCGCTCCAAAGAGTCGCGCATCGGTTTCCCTTCGCGCACGTCATCTTTGATCTTGCGGATAATTTCCGCCATGATCAGGTTATTCACGCTGCGCCCGGAAATTTCCAAAGAATAAAGGATAGGTACTCCCGATTCCAAAAGGGTGGCCATTTCAGAAGAAAATTTTTCGATATTAAAAGCCAAAAAAAATTCCCCAAAAATCGGCATCTTGAATTGGAATTTTTCGAAATTGATCCTGCCCACCTTAGTGTGGATATATTGCCGGAAAAGAAAAATCCCGGTCCCGGCCAAAAATAGCAAAAGTAAAATATTTTTTTTGATAAAGGTGCTTACATTCACCAGGAACTGCGTAAGCCAAGGCAAAGTAATATCGAAACTTTTGAAAATTTCCGCGAAGGTCGGGATTATTTTTAAAGATAAGATCAAAAGCGCGCCGAATCCGACTAGGGTTAAAATTGCCGGATAAACCAAAGCCGAAATAATTTTGTTCCGGAATTGGGCCTCTTTTTCCAGGTAGGCGGCCAGGCGGTTCAAAACTACCGCCAGGTTGCCGCTGGCTTCGCCGCTTTCCACCAGGTTAATCCACAGGTCGGAAAATATTTTCGGATGCGCGGCCAATGCCTCATGAAAACTTAAGCCCGCCTCCATACTTTTTTTCAAGTCCATGCTCACATCATAGAGCCTTCTACTGGCCACCTGCTTGGAAATAACCTCCAGGCTCATCAAAATGGTGACTCCCGCCCCGATCAAAGTAGCCAGCTGGCGGCAAAAAAGCATAAGGTCTTCACTGGTAATCCTGCCGTGTTTAGGCTTGAGCCTGACTTTTACCAGTTTCCCGGCCGCATCGCCAGTGATCCCGCCGGAATCCTCAGGGATAACATTAACTACGATCAAACCTTTAGCTTGGATCCTGGTTACCGCGTCCTCCTGGCTGGGAGCATCCTCAAAACCGGTTTCCTTGTTTCCCGTGCGATTTCTGGCGATATAATAAAACTTCGGCATTAATCCGCCCCCAAAGTAATGGAAAGGACCTCTTCCAGGGAAGTAATCCCTTTTTCCACTAATTTAATCCCTGATTCATAAAGGGTTTGCATGCCGGAAGCTCTGGCAACCTCGCGGATTTTTTGGAAGGAAGCTCTCTGGTTGATAAGATCCTGTATTTCCATGGTAATAGGCAGCACTTCCAAAAGACAGGTCCTTCCTTTGTACCCGGCATTGTTACATTTTGTGCAACCTTTGGGCCCATAGATCAATTCCGCTTTGATCACGGCAGTTTTGAGCTTGATGGGAGTAGGTTCGTAAGCCACTTTACAATCCGGGCATAGTTTACGCACAAGCCTCTGGGCGACAATACACAAAAGCGAAGGAGCAAGCATATAAGGCTCGATACCGATATCCATTAGACGGCTCACCGCTGTCGGGGCGTCATTAGTGTGCAGAGTGCTTAAAACTAAGTGGCCGGTAAGCGCTGAACGGATGCAAATCTGGGCGGTTTCCAAATCACGGATTTCTCCAACCAGCATAATGTCGGGATCCTGGCGCAGAAAACTGCGCAAGGCCGCTGCAAAGGTAAGTCCGATCTCCGGCTTTACCTGCACCTGATTGATCTCATCCATTTTGTATTCTACCGGGTCCTCTACGGAAACAATATTTTTAGAAGGGCTTTTGATTTCATTTAAAATCGCGTAAAGCGAGGTGGACTTTCCGCTGCCGGTAGGTCCGGTGATTAAAACCAGCCCGTAAGGAGAAAAAATCGCCTTACGCATTTCCTCAAGCTGCTTTCCGTCAAAACCCAGATAATTCAAATTAAGAGTGATCCCGCCCCGGTCCAAAATCCTCAAAACGGCTTTTTCCCCGTAAATAGTCGGGATCAGCGAAACGCGGATATCGATCGGCCGGTCTTCGATCCGGACCAGGATCGCTCCGTCCTGCGGCAGCCTTTTTTCGGCGATATCCAGTTTTGCCAGGATCTTAATACGGGAAACAAGCGGCAAATGTAAATGCTTGGCCGGCGGGGGGATTTCATAAAGTTTTCCGTCAATCCGGTAACGTAAAGAAATCCTGTCTTTAAAAGGTTCAATATGGATGTCGGAAGCCCGCTCTCCGATTGCCTGGCGGATAATTAAGTCGACCAGCTTTACGACCGGGGCTTCCTCTGCCCTGGCGATCAGTTTATCAAGACTAAGCTCCTGCCCGAGGTCTTCGGCCCTTTGAGTGACACCGGCTTCTACGTCATAACTGGACTCAACCGCGTCTTTAAGCATCGAAGATTTGCCGTAAAATTCTTCGATCGCTTTTAAAATGTCGGAGCGGGTAGCGATTACCGGGTTGATTTCATTGCCGGTTAATTTCCGGAGGCTGTCGATAAGCAGGATATCCAGCGGGTCGGACAAGACTACCGTCAGGGAACGCAACATCCGGGAAAGCGGCAGGACAACATTCTTAAAAGCAAATTCATGCGGGATAAGATTCTCCAGCCCCTGATCCGTTGCCGGCTTAAGCATCCCGGTTCCCAGGGAAAAGTAAGGCATATTCAACTGTTTGCATAAAGCCGCAAGCACCTGCTCTTCTTTGACGATCCCCAGTTTAATCAGGATCTCGCCTAAGCGGCCGCCTTCCTGTCTTTGGATGGTGACCGCCTTCTCCAGCTGGCTGGCAGTAATTATGCCTTCTTTTAATAAAAAATCGCCTAACCTTAAATAATTATCTTTTGCCATTAACGGTCTTATCGAATTTACTCATGCTGGAATTAATAATATAATCGCGGTTTCCTCCGCCGGCTAAAGCCTGCTCCCTGATCGGCAACTGAATATTCTGAAGCTGGCCTAATTTGACATCCGTTTTATCCCTGACAATATGTGGAGTAATAAAAATTACTAACTCCCTCTCCAGCCCGGAAGGCTGGTCTTTATGCCTGAATAAAACTCCCACAAACGGAATATCGCCAAGGATCGGCAGCTTCTTAATTGTAACATTAGAATCCTGATGAATCAAGCCGCCTAACACAATGGTTTCTCCGTCCTTAACTTTGACAATGGATCTTGTAGACCTTACTTCCACATCCGATTGCGGGTTTTCCGCGGTACTTAAGGCACTCACACTGGAAGCGCTTGATTTAGGGTTAATGACCATGGTTATTTCGTTGACATCCAGGTTAACCTGCGGAGTAACCCGCAAAAATATACCCGTTCCTTCATGGGTTAGCGCTAGATCGGTAGACCGGGTATAGTTGACCGTAGGCGCGGAAGTCTGCGTACCAGGTGTCTCTACCCTTCCCACGACCTCATCCTTGGTGATCGATATCTCCGCGGATTCATTATTCAAAGTAAGCAGCTTGGGACGCGCTAAAAATTTGGTATCTGACAGATTTCGAATAAAATCCAGCTGCATATCATAAGCCCCACCGAGAAGCGGATCATTTATATCAATTAAGCCTTTGGCCCCATTTGAAATAATCTTGCCCCAGGAACCATATGGAAAACCCATTGCCGCAGAAGCACCGGTAATGATGGCGGTAAAAGGAGTATCCCCGAACTTAAACCCCACCTTATCTATCGCATTCTTACTTACATCCAGCATCTCTACTTCCAGGAGCACCTGCGGCACCGCCACATCCAGGGCTTTAATTACCTGATTGATGACTTTCATTTTCATCGGAGTATCCGTGATGATCAGGCTGTTGGTCCGGAAATCTTCAATCAGCGAACCGACAGGAGGTGCAGACAGCAACTTCTTTACCGCGCTGGTAATACCGCTTTCCCCCTCTTCATGATATTTACTTTTACTGCTTGAATTAACGCCGCTTACCCCAATAGCCAGGCTTTTGGACAATTCGTCTTTTATCGAGGATGTAGACACGGAGGCATATTTGAGGTAAAAAATCTGGGTGACCGTTTCAGTTTCCATCCTTCCCCATTCTTTAACCACAAAAATATTGGCCTCAGGATCCAGCTCATAAGTCAAATTGTTGGCGCTGAAGATCTTATCCATCGCCTGCCCCAGGGGGACCTTATCCAGATAAAGGGTAATCTTCCTGTCCTGGACGGATTCGGAAGCGATAAAATTCAACCCCGCCTGGATCGAGAATACCTTCAGAAGGTCTTTGAGCTGCGCGTCCCTGAAATCCATCGAGATCGTCACTTCCTTGCCGGAAAGCGGCGGCTCATCCTGGGCGCTTAACCGCGAAACAAAAAAAGCGAACATGATGAAAAAGGCAACTGCGGTTGTAATGAATAATTTTTTCATGTGAACCTCCTTTAATAAAATGAAGACCAAAAATATAGTTATTTATTCGTTGGACTTGCCGCCGGCGTCGTTGAAGATAGCCCCGGGGAAGGCAAATCGAAAATCCCTCCGCCGAAACTGACGGTTATCCCCTTTTTTTCAATACTAATGATTTCCGCCCCTTCCAGCTTATCGCCGATGGTTAAAACACGCCCGTTGATAATCGCCTGGGGAACCCTCACCCCCCAGATTATTCCCGTAACCGTGAATTTATTCAGGTCTAATTGCGGTTTTTCCACTACCGCTGTTTCCTGGGGCAGAGGCTCGGGCTTTTCTTCGGTCAGATAATTCTTGAAAGGGTCGCGTAATTTATCGGATTTATATTCCATCACCGGACGGACGGGAACGGCTCCGGCAGCGTCTTCCGCCAAAGCAATACCCTGCCCGGCGGCAGCGGTAAGTAAAAACCCGAAAGCTAAATATTTAAGGATTAGTCTCATCTTACAAGTAAGAAATAGTATTAATTTTTAAGTTAACGTCCAATTCGACGCTGGCTTCTTTTCCTTCGATATTTATGGGCACCGCGTTGATGCTCACCTCGCTGACCAGGTAAACATCCTTATCATTTTCGATCTTACTGATAAAATCACCCAGGGCATGGTAGCTGGGAGCGCGCATCGTGATCATAAATGAGGAATTAAGGTAATTATCCATCGGTTCTTCGGAGTAGGGCTTTACGGAAAGGATCCTTACGGAAGAACTTTTCGCCATCCCCGAAACTATATCCATTACCGAAGCCAGGTCCTTGCGGACAAAATTACCCCGGTACTGCTCCGCTTTTTTCTCCAGGCTGGCGATCTCCTGAGTGACTTTATTTTTCTCTATCGCCTCGTTTTGCTGCCTCACCAGGTCCTCGATCTGATTGCTTGAATTTTTATAGAACTGAAAAGCGATGATCAACGCAACAATGATTACTACGGCGTTGATGATCATGTTTTTATTTCTTTCGATTAGATTGGAGTTTATCATTATTTCTTCTCCGGAATACTTTTACAGCTGATCCTGAATACCGCTAAAGTTTTATTGCCGACACTCCTGCGATCAATAGAATTGATAAGAATTTCTTTAAAATAACGGGAAAATACCTGGTCCTTCTTTAGGTTTGCCAGAAACAGGTTTACCGATTCAAATTCCTGATCGTTATCCTTCAGGTAAACTTCCCCATTAAGGTCAAGCTGCATCGGCAGATTCTTGCCGCCCGGGGAAAATGTAAAGGAATCCAGCCATACGCCTTTGGGCATAGCCTGCGGGATCACATTAAGTATAGGTGTAATGTAAACCTGATTTTTTATGACATTATCCAGCGCCGCTATCTTTTTCTTGTATTTTGTGCTGGCATTCTGGAGGTCCTGAAGGTTATCGCTGGCAGGCACAGAGGTGATCTTTACCCGCTGGCTTATAATCCCCGCCAATTCCTGCTGCCTGGCTTGCGTGCGCATTACTCCGTAGCCGAAAACAGCGATACATAATACCGCCCCGAGAAGAATATATTTTAAATCCAGCTTAAGCCCTTCGAATAAAGCCAGCGGCCCGGCGGAAGTAGCGGCCCGGGCGGCTTTAAGCCTTGAAGCGATCAGGCTTATCTTCATTTTGAGCGGAGCGGATTTAAATAAAGCCGCGGAAAAACTTTTAACCAGTATTGAAGAATAGCCGGCGGTCTTGCCCAGCGCCTTCTGCGGATCGACGAATTTAACCGGAATGGCAAATTCGGCGAAAGAGGCTTTTAATCCTACGGTGCTCTCTTTATCGCAAACGACGAAAATATTTTTTACGGCTTTATCCGGAAACTTGCGGTTATAGTAATCAAAAGAGATGCGTACTTCTTTTTTAAGCTTTTCCTGTTTTTGCTGGAGGTCGCTTTCGGCAGTCTGTTCGAATCCCGCCGGTTCGCCGGCAAAATCAAAATCACGGCTGAACAGGGAGAACCCGTTTTCATAAACGGTAAAATTGGCTTCATCCTCGTTGTTCAGATCGAAACAAATGCTGGCGATCATCCCGGCATCGCTTACCCCGGAAAGTTTCAGGAAGCGTAAAACACTGAAAGCCGAGTATTCCAGGGCGTTGATCTTAAGGTTAAGCTGTTTGGCAAAAGAAAGGTAATTGGAAAGGATCTCTTTTTTGATCCCCACAAAAAGGACCAGGCTGGTTTTATTCTTCTTATTATAAAGCAGCTGAAAATCATAATCCAGATCTTCCAGCTTAAAAGGAATGTATTTTTTAGCCTCGAAACTCACCCCGCTCCTCACTTCGCTGGCAGGAAGCAGGGGAATTTCAAAGGTACGGATAACCAGGTCCTGGCCGGAAATACAGAAAGTAACTTCACCGGCATTGATCCGGTAACTGCGAAAGGCGTCTTTAAGCAAAGCGATTATTTTTACATCTGTCGGCACCTTCTCTTCCAGCTCGGATATTTCCAGTTTAGGGTGCGGCAGGCGGATGTTATTAACGATCTTATTCCCGTTGGTTTCGACCACATTGATGTCTTTGATCCCGAAATATATGCCTAAAGAGTTCATCTATTTTCTCCCTGACTGGGCGTAGTGGTTTCGCGCTTCTTGCTCCTTAACCAGTTATCGATATCTTTGCGGTCAAATCTCCAGACTCCTCCCACCTTGATCCCGGAGATCTTCCGTTGATTAAGCCAATTATAGATGGTCTGCTTTTTAAGCTTAAGGTAATCCGCTAATTCGTCGATATCGATCAGTCTTGACATTTTACAGCTTTTTCCTTTTTTTAAATCATCACGTACTTAATTAAAACATATTGGTTATACTTTGTCAAGTGTTTTTTATTATAGTTATCTTTATTCTTACTCAAACTTACTTTGAGACATCAAAGCTCGTCGATAAAATAAGTTACTTATTATTATGCAGACTATAATAAACTTACTTTACTGTAAAAATATTCAGTGAGGGAAAATAGCGGGGATATGCGGTTGAACTATGGGTTATTGGGGTCAAACAGATAATTAACGGTAGCGTCTACACAATAGCTGTATCCGAGAGGAGGAACACAAATCGAACCATCGGCTCTTGCCGGCGGACCGCCGGGCTGAAAAGTAATCTTAACTGAGCTAACGGAAGAGGGAAAGGTTTCTGGAACCGTACAGGGAGAACCCGGCGTACATGAAGCAAAATTCCAGCCACCTCCAGCAGTGCCCACCCGCAACTTTTCCAGGGCATAAACCAGGCCGGCTTTGCCGGCATATACGGCCTGGATCCGGCTTACCTGATGGTGGGTTAAACGCGCGTGGCTGGCGATAACCTCCAGGATCGCCACGCTTAAAATCACGACTACGAGCAAGACACCTAAAACAATAAAAAGCACCATCCCCTTTTTATTTTTTTCAAGCATCTTTTCTTAAATGGATCCGGTAGTCATTATTTTCCTGGACTAAAACTACGTGGCCTTCGCGGGCAAGCCAACCTAAGCTCATTAAAATATTGTCGCGGGGACGGTCAATACCCCTGGTCAATGCTGTCAAGTTTACTTCACCATGCTGATCCAAAAAATGCCAGATTTCCCCAGCAATTATACCAATCTCGATGATCATATTTTGTCCCTCCATTGAATTCATTTTATAAACATTCCTCAATAAGTCAACATATTTTTATCTAAGTTGTTGTTACACTAGTAAAATGATACGTTATCTTATTGATAAAAGCTAACCAGCCCCTACTTTCCCCTATCTGCTCTCGTGTTGACTTTAATCCAATCGATCCTCTCCTGCGCGAAACTTGCTTCCGGGGCTTGCGGAACTTTCTCGATGAGCTGCCGGTAAATCCGCAGGGCTTCTTTATAGTTTTCCTTATCCTCATCCAGCTTTGCCGCGCGTAAAAGCGAGCGCGTGAATAACCCCGGGTTTTGGCTGGATAATTCAGCGGCAGTTAGATATTGTTTGACCGCCTCCTCTGTCTCGGAATTAGCGTCAAGCACCTCCGCCAGGCTAAAACGCAGCTGAGCGGTTTGCTCTCCGGAAGCAGCTGCCTCCAAACTTTTTAGATAATATTTTTTTGCCTCCGGATAGTTTCCCATCTTATAATAGACCTGCGCCACCCGTGGGAAATAAGATGTCCCTAAACCGGAGGCGTCGTTAATTATGCGATTATACTCTTCAAATGCCTCATCGGATTTTCCTGAGCGGTTATAAGTGTCGGCTAATGCCGCCTCACTTTGCGCCTTTACATCCGGGTTCCCCAACTTGATCGCCTGCTTAAAATTCTCCGCGGCCTGGTCAAATTGATTTTCATCGGAAAAAGTCAAACCTAAAGCGTAGTAAGCGCCCGGAGCCAATTGGTTTTGCGGAAAGTCCTTAGTCAAAGCGTCGAAATACCTGCGGGCAAGGTTTAAGTCTTTATTCCGGTAATAATACTGGCCCAGCCACCATAATACATCCGGGCTAAGCTGGGAATTAGGGTATTTAGTGCGCAGAAGCTTAAACCGGTTCAAGGCTTCGATCTCCTGCCCCAGCTTATAATAACAATCCGCGATCTCATATTCGACCTTCTCTTTTAATTCCATATCCAAAGGATCCTGCTTGGCCAGCCCCTTAAAAACTTCCAGGGCGTCACTGAACTTTCCCTGGCTGATAAATACCGTCCCCAGCAGGTATAATGCCTGGGGGCTAAGCGGGCTGGACCTGAATTCATAACTGAACCGGGAAAAAACCTCCGCTGCCCGGGCATAATCGCCTTGGGTAAAATATGCCGTTGCCAGGGCATACGCGGCGTCAGGCAAAAGTTTAGACTGCGGATATTTGTTCGGCATCGCTTTAAGGTTAGCCACCGCGCTGTCGTAATCCTTTCTCTTTATCTGCAGGCCGGCTTGCTGGTATTGCGCGTAATCGGAAAAAGGCGAATCCGGATACAATCTTAAAAGCATCGCGTAAGTCTCTTCCGCCTTGGCCAGGCCGCCGGCGTCTTCGTATGCCTGGCCGATCTGAAAAAGCAGATCGACCTTTACCGTCTGATCGCTGTCGGGAATAGTGTTAAAAATATCCAGGCTGGCGTCGGCCTGTCCCAGCCTGAGATAAGCCAAACCGAGGTTATAGCGGAGCCTGTCGATCAGTTCGGCAGGCAGGCTTTCCTTAAGCCCCTGCTTTTCTATTTTTTCCAGGACCTCCTTATATAGGCTTACCGCCTGGCTGTATTCCGCCAGATTGAAATGCGCGTCGGCCTTACCAAGATAGGCCTGGAGGGAAATCAGCGGATCGCTGCTCAGCCCGATAAGCTGTTCGTACAATCTTTTCGCTTCATAGGTCCGGTTGGTCTGCGCCATCAATACCGCCTGCCCCAATAAAAGCACCTCCGTACTTTTTTTATCCAGGCTCTCCGGTTTTATCCCCATGATTATTCCTTCGGCATCCTTATATTTTAAAAGCTTAAGATACGACCAGCCCAGCCCCAGCTTGGCCAAAGCCTGGACCTGGGGTTCCCGGGAGATTTGCGCGGATTTAATGTAGTTCTTAGCGGCTTCCTCGAAATTATTGGAATAAAACTGCGACTCGGCAAGATAGAAATATAAATAAGGAAGGCGCGTGGGATCATTGGCGTAAAGCTTGAAGGCCGGCTTGGCCCGGGCATCCAGTTCGGTATATTTTTTAAGGTTATAAAGGCATTCGATCAGCTTAAAAACGGCGTCTTTACTCTGGGGTTCGCGGGGGAATTTTTCGATCAAACGATTAAAGGTTTGGCTGGCCGGCTCGAATTTACCCAACTGGGCAAAACTCCATCCCAGGGAATAGTAAGCTGCCGGCAAAAAAGATGACTGGGGAAAATTATCGGTCAATTTTTGATAAAGCTGCGCCGCCTTTTCGAAATTGCTGCTTTTAAAATACACTTCCGCCATCCAGAAATAGACAGCGTCCTGAAGGTTAGCGGCTTCCGGCTTACCCTGCAGGTTCTCAAAAATACTCAAAGCCTCAAGGTAACGGCCCTGGTTGAAATAACACTGGCCGCTTAAAAGGCGGGCCTGCGCGGACTTATCCGAACCCGGATAAGTCCTTTGGAACCTTTGCAGCATCCCCAGGCTCACTTCATAAAATCCGTCTTCATATGCCTTCCTGGCCATAAAAAGCAGCTCGGTTTCCTTGGGATCTTCATAGGCCAACCCGTTGGAAACCAGGAATAAAATCAGGATTAATGCCCCGGCAATCTTAATATTAAATAAACGAAAAACGCGGGATTTAGTAAATGGCAGGCTCATTGGACGGTTAAAACTTCTTTAAGGAATTTAGCGGTGTAGGACCGCCCGATCCGGATCAACTCTTCAGGGCTGCAGGCAGCGACTACCTCCCCTCCCTTATCCCCGCCTTCAGGGCCCAAGTCGATAATATAATCGGCGCATTTGATCACTTCCAGGTTATGCTCAACCACCACCACCGTATTTTTGCGGTCGACCAAACGCTGTAAAACCGTGACCAGCCTGGCCACATCCGCAAAATGCAGCCCGGTAGTCGGCTCATCAAGCAGATAAAGCGTTTTTCCGGTGGAACGCTTGCTTAGTTCCGAGGACAACTTAACCCTTTGCGCCTCTCCTCCGGAAAGCGTAGTGGCGCTCTGGCCCAACTGCAGGTAGCCTAAACCGACATCATTTAAATACCCCAGGGTATTTTTAATTTTAGGGATATTATTAAAAACCTCCAGCGCTTCTTCGATCGTCATATTTAAAACATCGGAAATAGAATGGCCTTTATATTTTACCTCCAGGGTCGCCTGATTGAACCTCAACCCCTTGCACACGTCGCACTTCACGTACACATCGGGAAGAAAATGCATTTCGATCTTTTTAATTCCATCCCCCCCGCAGGCCTCGCAGCGTCCGCCTTTCACATTGAATGAAAATCTTCCCGGTTTGTATCCGCGCAAACGTGCTTCGGGAAGCTGGGTAAATATCTCCCGGATGTGGCTGTATACTCCGGTATAGGTAACCGGGTTAGAACGCGGGGTCCGGCCGATGGGCGACTGGTCTACCACGATCACCTGATCGACCTCCGCGGCGCCGCTCATTGTTTTAAAAGCTCCGGGTTTTTCTTTGGAGCGGTAGATCTTTTGGGCCAAAGCCGGGTAAAGGATATCATTGATCAAAGTCGATTTGCCGCTTCCGGATACCCCGGTCACGCAAATAAAATTTCCCAGAGGGAAACGCACATCGATATTTTTAAGGTTGTGCTCACTGGCCCCCTTGATCTGGATATATTTATTCTTCCGCCAATCGCGCCGCTCTTGAGGGGTTGGAATGGTGAGCTCTTTGCGGATATATTTGGCCGTCAGGGAATCCTTGCTTTTTAAAAGCTCCTCCCTGGTGCCGGAAAAAATAACCTCTCCGCCGTGCCTGCCCGCCCCCGGCCCGAGGTCGACAATGTAATCCGCGGCAAGGATCGTAGCTTCATCATGCTCCACCACTACCAGGGTATTGCCTAAATCCCTTAAAGCCTTTAAAGTCGCCAGCAGTTTTTCATTATCCCGCTGATGCAATCCGATACTGGGCTCATCCAGCACATACAAAACTCCAACCAGCCCGGATCCAACCTGAGTCGCCAGCCGGATACGCTGCGCCTCTCCGCCGGACAAAGTGGAGCTTTTGCGGTCCAGGGCCAGGTAATCCAGCCCCACGTTCACGCAGAATTTCAATTTCTGGTTGATCTCTTTTAACGCCTGGTAACTGACCAGCTTTTCTTTTTCGGTCAGGGTTAACCCGGAGAAAAAATCCTGCGCGTCTTTTATGGGCATCTGGGTGACCTGCCAGATATTTTTCTGGTTGACCTTGACCGCTAAAGTCTCCGGTTTAAGCCGGGCGCCGTTACAAGCCGGGCAGGATAAGGTAGACATGAATTTACTGATCTCTTCCTTTAAATAATCGCTGTCAGTCTGGTGGAACAGCCTTTCCAGGTGCGGGATGATCCCTTCAAAAGGTTTATTGCCGATCACTTCTTTAGTCCCGTAAAAAATGGCTTTTTGGATTTGTTTCGGCAGGTTTTTAAAAGGAGTATCCAGGTCAAACCTCAGTTCCCGGCTGAGCTCCCGCAGCAGCCAGCGGTAATAGAGAATATACCCGCGCCCTCCGCGTTTCCAGGGGGCCAGCGCCCCCCCGTTTATACTCTTAGTTTTATCCGGGATGATCAGGTCCGGGTCAAATTCCAGCTTAGTGCCTAAACCGTTGCATTCGACACAGGCCCCGTAAGGAGAATTGAATGAGAAATTGCGCGGCTGGATCTCCCCGTAACTTATGCCGCAATTCAAACAGGCATATTGCTCGCTTAAGGTCAGATCTTTATCTTTAGCGGAGATGATAATGATCGTGCCTGCTCCGGCCTTAAGCGCGGTCTCCACGGAATCAGTGACCCTTTTAGCGGCATCCGGCTTGATTAAAAGCCGGTCGACGACCACATCGATATTATGGATCTTATATTTATGTAATTTAATCTTTGCCGGAAGCTCATAAATTTTGCCGTCGGCCCTGGCGCGCACATAACCGGATTTTTGGATCTGGGCGAAAATTTCCCGGTGCTCCCCTTTTTTCCCCTGGATCAAAGGCGCCAGTATCTGGATATCCTTGCCGGGATACTGCTCCATGATCGTCTGGACTATTTCCTGGGCGCTTTGGCTTTGGATCGGCCGGCCGCATTTATAACAATGGACCTTGCCGATCCTGGCAAATAACAGCCTCAAATAATCGTAAATTTCGGTTTGCGTGGCAACCGTCGAACGCGGGTTTCCTCCGGCAGAACGCTGTTCGATGGCGATCGCCGGGGACAAACCGGAAATAAAATCCACATCAGGCTTCTGCAGCTGCTCCAAAAACTGGCGGGCATAACTGGAAAGGCTCTCCACGAAACGGCGCTGTCCTTCCGCGTAGATCGTATCGAAGGCCAGGCTGGATTTTCCCGAACCGCTTAAGCCGGTGACCACGATTAATTTGTTCCGCGGCAAGGCAAGGTAAATGTTCTTCAGATTATGCTCCCGCGCCCCGCGGATAATAATATGTTGATTTTCCATAGACACCTGACTGGTTTTTAAATTAACCGTGGAATGATCTCCCGAACGGTTAACAGCCCGAAACTTACCGGATCATACAAACCCCACTGGACAAAGATACTGAAAAAATCCGCCAACTCCGCGATACAGATAAAAGAAACAACCGTAAATACAAAACTGAATGCATTCTTGCTGCCGTTTTGTTTGCCGAGGCGAAAAAGCGCCAGCACGGCAAAAACCCGCAACGGATAATCGATCGCGCTGACATAGCGTAAATTTTTAGGAAAAAACGAAAAAACGATGATTGTCGTAAGAATAAACAGGGCCAACGCCCGCTCCTCTTTTTTCTGGTTACTCACAAAAACATCTATCAGATAATAAAAACCCAGAAGGGTTACCCACGGTGAAATAAGGAGAAGATCCATCAGATAACGGAACCAGGGCCCGGACTGAAAAACCGAGGTATACCACTGGGAATTGACGGAAGGCAGGAAAAAAAGCGCCATAAAAACATGCCGAATACTGCCGAACAGGAATTGGTAGGCCGCAAAAATAGAAATCACCGGCAAAAAATAAATAACCACCCAATCGCCAATGATCTGCCTTAAACTTTTTAACGGCAAAAATGCCAGAGAAGAAACCGCCAAAGAAATAATAAATAGGATATTTGTTTCCTTAAAAGCCAGCGCAAGAAAAATTACCCCCGAAAGCACCCATTTCTTCCACCGCTGCCCGGACCCGGTAAAATAGTCGATCTGCAATAAAAGCGCGGACAATAAAAAAAAGTTTGACGCGCTGTCCGCAAGCGCCCGGCGGGACAGCGCCAGCGCCAGCGGCGAAACCAGAAACAGCAGCCCGGACAAAAAAGCGGTATTTTCCCCGAAAATCCTGCGGCTGAGCCAGTAGGCGACGAATACCGCGCAGAAAAATGAAATATAGGAAATAAAAGCAAGCGAAATAAAGGATGCCCCGAAAACCCGGCAGAATAATGACGCAATAATGATGAAACCGAAACGCAAGGGGACGGGAAAACCCCAGAAGGAACTGTTGGCAATATAAACATCTAAAAGCCCTTTGAGAGCCGCCATCCCTCCGGTATATACTTTCAGCGCGTAATAAAAATAATACCCCTCATCTACCCCGCTGCGGAAAGCCACCGAAAACAAGGAATTGATAAGGAGCCTGGCAACCGCCACGGCAAAAAGAGCGATAACAAATTTATTCCAGTGTTTGATTTTTTTATCCAAATCCATCTTGCGGCAGGTAAGGTTGCGATCGATCAGAAAAATATTATAACAATAAAATTAGCCCCTGTAAACACGGGGTCCCGCGCCTACAGGGGCCAATTTTTCAAACAGACGCCTTATTTCTTTTTCTTCTTCCCGCCTCTTTTCATCTTGGCGCAGGAAACATCACCCTTTTTATCCAAGAAATAAAGGTATCCGACTTTTCTTTTAATACCGCATTTGGCTACCTTTTTGGGGCTACCTCCTTTTTTGGCTCCTCTTGCCATTTTGGCGCAAGAGACATCGCCTTGCTTGTCGATGTAATAGAGGTATCCTTTTTCCCTTTTTACTCCTAACTTCGCTACTTTATCTGCCATATTTGTATTCACCCCCTTTCTTTGTGTTAAATTTTGTTATACTCTCCGGTTACGTCCCTATCTTCACCGGTTGAAAAATCTGCTTTAAAGCGGCGATCGCCGAGAGCACCGCCAAATATGAAGTTTTCGGGTTGCGCGGATGCACGATATTCTCCGTGCGCGTAAAAATTTTGGCGGCTTTTGATTCAATAAGGATCTCATGGATGTTTTTACGCGTAAAAGGGCTGGCGATTATGCGCACCCGGGTTTTAGCCAGGCCGATGCCGGCCAGGCCTAATACCGCCGCCACATTAATATTCTGCGGGAAATATTTAACCGCCTGCAGCGCGCTGCCGTTAAAAAGCACCTTGTCTTTTTTTAAACCCGCCAGTTTAAATTTCTTTTCCACATACGCCACGCCTTTAAATGCGTCCGGATGCTTGCGCGTAGTTAAAATTATGCTTTTTACTCCGGCGATATTTGCCGCTTTTAAAGCGTCGATTCCGGTGACCGCTCCGCTGGGAAGGTAAAGCCGGGCTCCGGACCGTTTAGCTAAAAGGGATAATTCCTTTAAATGCCCGGCCAGGCCACCCACGCTCATCGCCATGACCATGCGCCCGGCGGCTAAAGATTTACGCGTAATTTCCCAGGCGGCCCTGGCGCTGGAGGCTTCAATTACCAGGTCCGCTCTGGCGATCAGGGCCTCCAGGCTGTTTACGCGAAGTTTTTCGCTTTTCGTCAGCTGCCGGGAAAGCGCTTGGGACATCTGCGGGCGGATATCGTAGAGCCCGGACAAAACTGCGCTCTCCTTCATCTTAAACGCTATTTCCTTAGCCAGGGAGCTGCCGATCGCTCCGCAGCCGACAAGCCCGATTTTAATTTTTTTCATGGGTAATCACTAAGTTATCAATCAGGCGGGTTTTACCGATTTTAACCGCCAGGCAGATCAAGCAGTCCTGATCTATCTTTTTTACCGGGTTTAACTTCTCTAAATCAACGATCGCCACATAATCGATCCTGGCTTCCTTTTTTCTGGCGATCAGCTCCTTCATTCTTCGGATAATCCTTTCGGCGTTGGTCTGCCCCTGATCGATCAAAGATCTTGCCAGCGATAAAGCTTTGAATAAAACCGTGGCTTGCGGTTTTTGGCTAGCGTTTAGATAAACATTACGCGAACTTAAAGCCAATCCGCCCTCCTGGCGCACTGTCGGTAAAACCCGGAGCTTAACCGGAAAATTCAGGTCCTTGACCATTCTTTGGACAATGATCGCCTGCTGGGCGTCTTTTTGTCCAAGATAAAGCCGGTCCGGGCCGATAAGATTAAGCAATTTGGCCACTACCGTCGCCACTCCCCGGAAATGGCCGGGACGGGATAACCCGCAAAGCCGGTTACTTAGTTCTTCCACATTAACGTAGGTAACAAATCCCTGCGGATACATCGCTTGTTGATCCGGCAGAAAAACTAAATCTACTTTTTGCTTCCGGCAAAGCAAAAGATCGTTTTTCAGCGGCCGGGGATATTTTTTTAGATCTTCCGCCGGCCCGAACTGCGCGGGATTGACAAAGATACTTGCCGCCACAAAATCATTTTCCTTCCGGGCTTCCTTAATCAGGCTTAAATGCCCGGCGTGCAAGGCACCCATCGTGGGGACAAATCCGACACTTTTACCCTTGCGCTTTACTTCTTTGATCAACCGGCCAAGTTTCTGCGGGTCGCGGATAACTTTCATAGCACCTCAAGCAGGGGCTTGGTCACAAAATCCCGTTCAAACATCCGCGGATGCGGTATCGCCAGCGTCTTGCTGCGCAGGATCCTCTCCCCGTATAAAAGAATATCCAGGTCGATAAGCCGCGGGCCAAAACGCTTCGCCGGAGTCCGGCCCAGTTTTTTTTCGATTATTTTTAATTTTTTCAGTAAGTTTAAAGGAGAAAGATTGGTGGTGATTTTTAAAACGGCGTTGAGATAATCCGGCTGTCCGGCCGGCCCGCCGCAAGGGGCGGATTGGATAAATCTGGATACCTTGATTATTTTAGTCCCGCTTAAAGCGGCGATGGATTTAACTGCCAATTTGATGTTCTTTCTGCGCCGGCCAAGGTTTGACCCGGCGCCAAGGTAACAAATAACCATAATGTCAGTTAGGATACTTTTTTGATGCGCTCCAGCGCTTCTTTCATTCTTTCGCCGGAAACCGTCAATGCCATCCGGATATAGCCTTTGCCGTTCGGGCCAAAGCCTACGCCGGGAGTAACCACAATGTTGGCATTCATTAACAGGTGCGCCGCGAAACTGATCGCCTCAAATTTCGGCGGTAATTTTATCCACAAATAAAATGTCGCTTTGGGTTTTTCCACCTTCCAACCCAAACGGTTAAGCCCGTCAACCAGGATATCCCGCCTTTGCTGATAAAGCGCGCACATCTCCTGGATATGCCCGGGTCCGGCATTCAAAGCCGCCACCCCGGCCAGTTGGAGCGCCGAAAATATCCCGGAATCGATATTGCTTTTTACTTTAGCCAGCCCGGAAACCAATTCCGGGTTGCCGCAGGCCCAGCCCACACGCCAGCCGGTCATATTATAAGTTTTCGATAAAGAGTGGAATTCGATGGTTACTCCACTGGCCCCGGGGAATTCCAGGAGGCTGCGCGGTTTATACCCGTCGTAGGCCATCTCCGAATAAGCCACATCCGAAACAATGATCAGTTTGTTTTTTGCCGCAAATTCGATAAGCTGGGCGTAAAATTCATCGCTGGCGCAGGCCCCGGTGGGATTATTCGGATAATTTACATAAATGATCTTGGCTTTTGCCCGCGCTGAACGCGGAATGCTCTTTAAGTCGGGAAGAAAACCATATTCCTGTTTCAGCGGCATAAGATACGGCTTACCGCCGGCAAAAATCGTTCCCCCTTTGTAAGGCGGATAACAAGGGTCAGGAATCAAAGCGATATCTCCCGGGTTTAGAAAAGCCAGGGGGAAATGCGCGATCCCTTCTTTGGAACCGATCAAAGGTAAAATTTCGGTCCCGGGGTCTAATTTTACGTTAAACCTTTTTTTATACCAATCAGCGATACTGGCGCGCAATACCGGCATCCCCTGATCTAAGGCGTAACGGTGATTGGCCGGATCAAGCGCGGCTTGAGCCAGGGCGTCGATAATGAATTTAGGGGTCGGCTGGTCAGGGTCGCCGATACCCAGGTCGATGATATCCCTGCCTTCGGCACGCGCCTGGCGCTTAGCCTTGTCGATTTCCAAAAAAAGGTACGGAGGCAATGCTTGAACTCTTTTTGATAATTTAAACATGCTTATCCTTTCAAAACATCCTGCATGGAATAAAGGCCGGCAGGTTTTCCAAATATCCATTTCGCGGCTTTTAAAGCGCCGACCACGAACAGGTCCCGGGAATGCGCCTGATGCTTGATCTCGATGCGTTCGGAATTTCCGCAAAAGATCACCGTGTGGTCCCCGAAAATATCCCCCAGGCGGATAGAATGCGTCGGAATCTCTTTTTTGGACACCAGGGTAATTACTTCCGCTAATTTTTTAGCGGTGCCGCTGGGAGCGTCCTTTTTGGCTTTATGGTGGGCCTCGACTATCTCCACACTGTAATCCGGCCCTAACCTTTGGGTAATTTCCGGGAGCATGGCAAACAGGACATTCATCCCCACCGCCATGTTCGGAGTAAACACCACCGGAATAACCTTGGATACCTCCTCCACTTTATTCTTTTGCGCGTCGCTCAAACCGGTCGTCCCCAAAACCAGGGCTTTTTTATATTTGGCGACATAATCCAAATGGGTCTCCGTTGCTTCCGGCAGGGTAAAATCCACTAGAACGTCGATAAGGAACATCCCGTCTAAATTAGATGATACTTTTATCCTCCCCAGGTCCTTGCCGATCAAAGGCGTGCCTTTTTTCTCCAAAGCCAAAGCGACTTCGAAGTCTTTGTCGTAACCGGCCAGCTCAAAAATACGCCTGCCCATTTTTCCGCAAGCCCCGGTAATCCCTAATTTAATCATCGATGCTCCCTTTTAGGATTTCAGTAAGCCGTATATTTTCAAGGCTTCTTTGAGTTTATTCAAATTATCATCCGACATCGGACACATCGGTAAACGTAAATCCGGCTCGCACATCCCCAATAAGCCCATGGCGGTTTTAACCGGGATAGGATTAGTTTCCAGGAATAAAGCTTTAATCAAGGGGAGTAATTTAAAATGCAGCTCTTTGGCTTTTTTCAAATCCCCTTTTTCATAAGCCGCGACCATGTCCGCGACATCCTTAGGCACAATATTGGCGATTACTGAAATGACCCCGGTGCCGCCGATACTTAAAACCGGCAAAGTCAGCCCGTCATCCCCGGAGATCAATTCGAACTCTTTAGGGCAGAGCAGTTTTATCCGGGACATCTGGTCCAGGCTTCCGGAAGCTTCTTTGACCCCGACAATATTTTTACAGTCGCGGCTCAAGCGGGCGATCGTCTCCGGCTCGATATTCACCCCGGTGCGCCCGGCGATATTATAAAGGATGATCGGGATTTTTACCGAAGCGGCAATCGCTTTAAAATGTTCGTACAAACCCCGCTGCGTGGGGCGGTTATAATAAGGGCTGACCTGCAAAGAAGCATCCGCTCCGGCTTCTGCCGCCTGCTGAGTGAGGTTGATCGCTTCTTCCGTGGAGTTAGAGCCGGTGCCGGCGATTACCGGGACCCTCTTTTTTACCTGCTCAATGGTAATCCGGATCACCGCTTCATGCTCATCAAAATTCAGGGTCGGGGATTCCCCGGTAGTGCCGCAGGGAACAATCCCGGAAGTGCCGTTTTTGATCTGGAAATCGATCAATTCCCTCAATTTTTTCTCATCCACCGTTAATTTACCGGATTTGCTTGCAGAAGAAAACGGGGTAACGATGGCTACGATCGAGCCTCTAAACATGATATTCTCCTTTGTATACTATCCTGGCGCTTCCTTCCAGCCAAACATTGCTGAATTTTCCATTATCATTTTGGAAATAAATATTCAAAAGTTCTTTGCTTTGGGTAGCGACCCGGACTAATTTATCCGCTCCGCTTTTTAAAACAAAGATCAAAGCCGAGGCGGTGCTGCCGGTCCCGCAAGCTAGCGTCTCATCCTCCACCCCTCTTTCATAAGTGCGCACCCGGATAAGGTTGCCGCCCTTCACTTCCACAAAATCCACATTTGTCCCGGCAGGAGAAAACTCCCGGTGATTACGGATCACACGGCCGATCTGCGTTAAATCGATGCCGTCAATGCCGTCTACAAAAACCACCGCGTGCGGCACGCCGGTATTAATAAAATTTACTTTTATCTTCCTTCCGCTCACCATTAAAGGAATGTCTAATTTTATATTTTTAGGTTCAGTAAGCTGGATCTTTACTTTAGATCCGCTGACCAGGGCATTGATCGTTCCCGCAGCGGTAGAGATCCGGGACTTGGCTTTGCCGTAAAATAAAGCCGCGCAGCGGGCGCCATTACCGCACATCTGCGCCTCCGAGCCGTCCGCGTTAAAAATCCTCATGTTTATATCGGCTTTTTTGCTTTTCTCCAGCAAAAGCACACCATCCGCGCCGATCCCGTATTTCCGGTCGCACAGGATTTTTGCCAAACCGGGTAAATTACCCGAAGGTTTTGAGGAAATAACGATAAAATCATTTCCCGAGCCGACCATTTTAGTAAAATTTATTTTTTTCATTTTTTAGGCTATTTCGTTACGCACTAAATCCGGCAGCGTTTCTCTTTTACGGATCACTAAACTTTTATTTCCGTGCACCATTACTTCCGCGGCGCGCGGCCGGGAATTGTAATTACTGGACATGCTGAATCCGTACGCCCCGGCGCTCATCACCGCCAGGTAATCCCCTTCCCTGACTTTAGCGATCAGGCGCTCTTTAGCTAAAAAATCCCCGCTTTCGCAGATCGGCCCCACCAGGTCCGCTTTTTCGGTTTTTGCGTTCTTAACCAGGGGCCAGATGTTATGGTGCGCCGAATATAAAGCCGGGCGGATCAAATCATTCATCCCGCCGTCAACGATAATAAATTTCTTTTTCGGCGTATGTTTGATATAAAGCACTTTTACCACCAGGATCCCGGCGTTACCGGCAATGAACCTGCCCGGCTCAATGATTATTTTAAGCCCGGTCTTTTTTAAAAGCGGGATGATCTGGCTGGCGTAAATCTGGGCGGTCTGTGGGTCTTCGTGATCATAGATTATCCCCAAACCGCCGCCGATATTTAAATATTCCAGGGTTATGCCTTTGGCGCTTAAACGCTGGATAAAATAGGAAACTTTCTTGATCGCCTCAACAAACGGCGCGCTCTGGGTGATCTGCGAACCGATGTGGATATGCAGGCCGCAAATATTCAAATTCTTAAATTGCCCCTTGATTAAAAGGATCTTGTAGGCGCTCTCCAGGTCGATCCCGAATTTGTTGGTGATCTTACCGGTAGAAATATATTTGTGCGTTTTGGCTTCCACATCCGGATTGATCCGGATGGCCACGCGGGTGATTTTTTTTAATTTTTTGGCGATCCGGTCGATATTTTTTAATTCCGCCAGGGATTCGACATTAAAAAATAATATGCCGCTTTTGATCGCCGCGGAAATCTCCTGGTCGGTTTTCCCGACTGAGGCATAAACGATCCTTTGGCACGGGCATTTTACTTTCTGCGCGCGGAACAATTCCCCTCCGGACACGATATCCAGCCCCGCCCCTAAAGAAACCAGGGATTTTAATATCGAAAGGTTGGAGTTGGCTTTAACCGAATAACAAATCAGCGGATCGATCTTGGCGAAAGCGGATTTTAATTTTAAATAATGATCGGTCAGCGTGTGGTAGCTGTAAACATAAAGCGGGGTGCCGAATTTCTCCGCCAACTCCTGGATTTTTACGTTTTCGCAGTAAAGCTTATTGTTTTTATATTGAAAGTCGTGCATTTATCCTTTTAATAGACAAGAATTGCCTGCCGCGCATCGCGGTTTACAACTGTTTGCTCCACTTATTTATTTGCTTGGCCACCAGTTTCGGGTTCGTGCTGCCGTAAGAGGATTTCAGCTCCACCGAAGCCTTGGCATTTAATATATTTCTAATATCCGGGCCTAATTTGTCCGAATATTTTTTTAACTGCTCATTCGTCAAGCCGGATATTTTTTTGCCTTTGTCCAGGCAATCGATCACCATTTTGCCGACAATATCGTGGGCTTTTCTGTAAGCTACCCCTTTTTTGATCAGGTATTCCACGATATCCACGGAAAACAGGGATTCGTCTTTTACCTTGGCGGCGATCGCCTCTTTCTCAATGACAATATTCCCGAAAAGCGCCGTAAAGATCTCGAGTATATCTTTCATCGTGTCTACGGCGTCAAAAAGCGGCGGCTTATCCAGCTGCAAATCCCGGTTATAGGAAGACGGCAGCCCTTTCATCAGGATCATCACGCTGGAAAGGTCCCCGTGGATCCTGCCGACCGAGCCCCGGATCAACTCCAGGATATCCGGGTTCTTTTTGTGCGGCATAATGCTTGAACCGGTGCAAAAGGAAAAATCGATGTCGATAAAATTGAATTCACTGGTGCTCCAGAGGATCAGGTCTTCGGCGATCCGCGATAAATGCACGGAAAGGATCGTTAAAACCGACAGGACTTCCAGGATAAAATCCCGGTCGCTGACACTGTCAATGCTGTTTGCCGTCAAAGAGGCAAATTTCAATTCTTTTCTCACCTGTTCCCGGTCAATGGGCAGGCCCGTTCCGGAAAAAGCACAAGCGCCCAACGGCATCGCGTCAATCCGTTTTTTACTGTCCAGAAGCCGGGTTTTATCCCTCTCCAATCCTTCGATATAACTTAAAAGATGGTGGCTCAAAAGCACGGCCTGGGCAATCTGCAGGTGCGTATAGCCGGGAATAATTACCTTATCGTTGGTTTTAGCGAATTTTAAAATAGATCTCTGCAGTTGGGTAAGATTCTCGGTCAATTCATCGATTTCGCTTTTTAAATACATCCGGATATCCAGGGCCACCTGGTCATTCCGGGAGCGGGCGGTGTGCAGCCGGAAAGCCGGCTCCCCGATCTTTTTCACCAATAATTCCTGGATGTTTGAATGAATATCTTCGGCGCCGGCATCGAATTTAAATTTACCGCTGACCACGTCTTTGAGGATAGAATTTAACCCCTTAACGATCGCCTGGGCATCTTTGGCGGGGATAATTCTTTGTTTCCCAAGCATTTTGGCGTGGGCCATACTGCCTAAAATATCATACTTCGCCAACCGCTGATCAAAAGCGATGGAAGAAGTAAACTTATCCGTGAGCGCGCTGGTTATTTTACTGAATCTTGTACCCCACAGCTTTTTCGCCATTTATTCTCCTACTCTCTTTCTCTTAAACTAAAAACTAACGACTAATAACTGACAGCCAAGCTCAACTTACCTTTTATACGGCATTCCCCAAAGCTTAATAAACCCTTCCGCCAGTTTCTGGTCGAATTTATCCTCTTTACCGTAGGTGCTCAACTCTTTTTTATAAAGAGAATTTGCGGATTTCCTGCCCACGGCAACGCAATTGCCTTTAGATAACCTCAGCCTGATGGTGCCGCTGACTAACTTTTGCGTTTTAGTTACGAAACCATCCAGCGCGTCTTTTAAGGCGGAAAACCACAAACCGTAATAAACCAGCTCCGCGTATTTCAGGCTGATCATTTCTTTAAAATGTAAAAGTTCCCGGTCCAGTACCAGCGCTTCTAATTCCCTGTGCGCCGTATGCAGGATCGTCCCGGCGGGAGCTTCGTAGATTTCGCGGGATTTTATCCCCACCAGCCTGTTCTCCACCATATCGCTCCTGCCTACCCCGAACTGGCCGCCCACTTCGTTAAGATGGGTGATCAAATTTTTTAATTTCATCGCCTTGCCGTCGATTTTTACCGGCACACCTTTGGAAAAAGTTACTTCGAGATAGCGCGGATAACTTGACCCCTGGGTGGCGCTTTTAGTGATCATATACGCATCTTCCGGAGGCTCCTGTTCCAGATTTTCCAGGATACCGGCTTCAATACTTATCCCCCAGATATTACGATCGATGCTGTACGGTTTCTTTTTGGTCACATCGATAGGAATATTGTATTTTAAAGCGTATTCGATCTCTTCATCCCGGGATTTAAACTCCCACTCCCTTACCGGAGCGATGATCTCCAGTTTAGGGTCAAGAATGCCGACAGCCACTTCAAGCCTAACCTGGTCATTGCCTTTACCGGTGCAGCCGTGCGCTACTGCCGCAGCTTTTTCTTTATGCGCGATTTGCACCAGGTATTTAGCGATCAGCGGCCGGCCTAATGCCGTAGCCAAAAGATATTTACCTTCATAAACAGCGTTGGCTTTTAAAGCCGGGAGAATAAAATCATTGATGAATTCTTCCTGCAGGTCGCGGATATAAACTTTTGAAGCTCCGGCGGCTAAAGCCCGCCTTTCGATCTCTTCGAAATTTTCACCCTGCCCCAGCCCCTGGCCAAGATCCGCCACAAAACAAATTACTTCATACCCTCTTTCCTTGAGCCAACGTACGATGCAGGAAGTATCCAATCCGCCCGAATATGCCAAGACAACCTTTTTCATCTAGTAATCTCCTTTTAAAGCCCAGGGTGTGTAGTGTGGATTGGGCTAGGTAGTGAGTTAGGTAGTTAGGATTAGTGGTGAGTGATACCCACTACTCAACCACACAACTTAACCCACTACCTTACCTAACCCCCACTACCAATCCTAAATTTATCCTAATAATTTAATCAATATCGCTTTTTGAACGTGCATCCTGTTTTCCGCCTGGTCAAAGACAATAGAATTCTTACTATCCATAACCTCTCCGGTAATCTCTTCCCCCCGGTGCGCCGGAAGGCAGTGCATCACCAAAACTCCGGCGGCAGCGTTAGTTAAAAGTCTAGCATTAATCTGAAAGTACTTAAAGATAATTTTTCTTTTCTCGATCTCTTCTTCCTGCCCCATGCTCGCCCAGACATCCGTGTAAACGACATTGGCCCCGTTAACCGCGCTTAAGGGGTCTTCGGTTATTTTTATCTGGCTGCCGGTTTCCTTGGCCGCCTCTTTGGCTTCTTTGACCACTTTCTCATCCGGGGCATATCCTGCGGGAGTAGCGACGGCAATATTCATTCCGGTCCTGGCCGCGGCAAAAAGCAGGGAATTACAGACATTGTTCCCGTCCCCGACATAAGCCAGGGTTAACCCCTTTAACCGAAACCCTAATTTCCGCGAAGCCGGGTTGAACCGGGAAAATTTTTCTCCGATCGTAAAAAGATCAGCCAGCGCCTGGCAGGGATGCGAAAAGTCGGAAAGCCCGTTAATTACCGGCACGGTCGCCGCCTGCGCCATATCCAGGCAATTCTTGTGCTCGAAAGTCCTTAAAACAATCCCGTCCACATACCGGGAAATAGTTTTCGCCACATCCTCAACCGTTTCCCTGACCCCCAAATTTATCTCATTAGGAGAAAGATAAACGGAATTGCCTCCCAGCTGGTACATGCCGACCTCAAAGGATACCCGGGTCCGGTTGGAGGGTTTTTGAAAGATCAAGGCCAGGGTTTTTCCGGCCAGCGCTTTGCTGAACTTAGCTTTATTCGCTTTTACCTTTACCGCCAGGTTGAATATTTCGTCGATTTCTTTGGAAGTGAGGTCTTTGATCGAAACCAAGTCTCTTTTCATTTTAGCTCCTGCTTCAGGCATCTACTTTTGTACCGCGGCGAATACGCTTTTTAATATGCCTATTGCCCGGTCGATCTCTTTTTTCGTCACATTCAACGCCGGCATCATCCTTAAAACTTTATCGTGCGTGCAATTGATCAATAAACCTTTTTCCATCGCCTGCTGGACGACAGCTTTGCCTTCGATATTTAATTCTATTCCCAGCATTAAACCGGCCCCTCTTATTTCCTTTATCACCGGACAAGCGCTTTTCAGTGCTTCCAGTTTTTCCAGAAGATACTTGCCCATGCTTTGGCAGTTAGCCAGGATCTTTTCTTTCTGCATGGCTTTTAAAACCCCTAAAGCCGCCCGGCAGATCACCGGCCCGCCGCCGAAAGTGGAAGCGTGGGTGCCGGGAGTCAACACATCCGCCCATTCTTTTTTGGCGATCATTACCCCGATCGGTAAACCTCCGCCCAGGGCCTTAGCTAAAGTCATTACATCCGGCGTAATCCCGTAATGCTGATAGCTGAACATTTTCCCCGTCCGCCCGATCCCGGTCTGCACCTCATCGATAATTAAAAGTATTTTTTTATCGTCGCAGAGTTTTCTTAATCCCAGGACAAAATCCCGGCCGGCGACATTGACCCCACCCTCACCCTGGACCAGTTCAAGCATCACCGCGACGGTTTTATCCGTGACCGCCTGCTTTACCGCTTCCAGGTCATTAAATTTAACCTGCTTAAAACCCTCCGGCATCGGGGTAAAACCTTTCTGGTATTTTTGCTGTCCTGTGGCGGCTAAAGCCGCCAGGGTCCGTCCGTGAAAAGCGTTTTCAAAAGTGATGATTTCATATTTCCCCTGCTCGGCGCCGTATTTTCTGGCTAATTTGATCGCCGCTTCATTGGCTTCCGCGCCGGAATTGGCGAAAAACACTTTTCCCGGAAAACTTACATAGACCAGCTCCTTAGCTAACTTCGCCTGAAAAGGATGGTAATAATTATTCGGCACAAAGATCAGCTTGCCGATCTGGTCCCGCACCCCTTGCATTACCTTGGGATGACAATGCCCCAGGCTGCCCACTCCCCAGCCCGGGAAAAAATCCAGATAGAGCTTACCGTGGATATCCCAAAGTTTAGACCCCTTCCCTTTAACAAAGATAAGCGGTGTCTTTGTGTAGGTGGACATGATATTGTCTTTGTAGACTTGAAATATCTCTTCAACCTTCATTTTAATCCTGTCTTTAAACCCTAAACACTAAACTCTAAATCCTAAACAAATCCAAAAAACCGAAACTCAAAAATTAAAAACTAAACCTTTGTGTTTTGAGTTTAGAATTTTGAGTTTGTTTAGAGTTTCGTGTTTCGAGTTTAGAGTTTGCATTTATTTAATTATCTCTGTGCCTATACCCTGGTCGGTAAAGATCTCCAGGAGCAATCCGTGCGGAGTACGCGCATCAATGATATGCGTTTTCTTTACTCCTCCGGCCAGCGCTTCCACGCAAGCCATCACCTTGGGAATCATCCCCTGCTGGATAATATTATTGGCGATCAATCCGTTAGCCTCCTCCACCGTTAAAGTAGAAATAAATGAACCTGGGTCATCGGCATTACGCATGATCCCCTTAACATTGGTCAGTAAAACAAATTTTTCCGCCTGCATATTGGCGGCGATGCTGGCGGCTACTTCGTCAGCGTTCACGTTATAAGTTTTTTTATCTTTGCCCCGCCCCATCGGCAGGACGACGACCACTTTATCTTTCTTCAATTCATCGGTTAAATACTGGGTATTGATCCCCTTGATCTGGCCGACCAAGCCGATATCCAGGCCGCCTTTAATTTTTTTCTTTTCTACCTGGATCAGGTCATCTTCTTTGCCGTTCAAGCCCACCGCCTTGGCCCCCAGTTCGTTTAATTCTTTTACGATCAGCGCGTTCAATACCACAAGCTCTTCCTCAACCAGCTTCAAGGTTTCCTCATCGGTAACCCGCATTCCCTCGACGAATTCCGTCTTTTTGCCCGTTGCCCGCATGCGCTCGCTGATATTCGGCCCGCCTCCGTGCACCAGGATCGGGCGCAAACCCATAAAATTAAGGAAGACAATATCCTCTAAAACACTATTGCGGATCTTTTCATCCCCCAGGATGCTCCCGCCGTATTTAATAATGATCACCTTTTTGTGGAACCGCTTAATATAAGGCAACGCCTCGATCAAAACATCCGCTTTTCTAATCGCTTCTTCCATTTATCTTTTCCTTTTCTGTAACCGCTGTTAATTATAAGCGGCGTTGATTTTTATGTATCCGGGGGTAAGATCACTGGTATAAACCGTGCTCTTGGCTTTTCCCCGGGACAAAGATACCGTAAGTTTTACTGCTTTTCCTTTTAATGAACCGAGCTTGATTTTCAACTTCCCTTCCTTGATATTAAACCCGCTTGCCCCGACCGCGGAAGCGACCCGGCCGAAATTCGGATTCTCCCCGAACACCGCGGTTTTAAACAACATGGAGTTAGCAATATCCAAACCTATTTTTTTTGCCTCCTGGACGTTTCTTGCCTGGCAAACATCGATTTGAATAAACTTGGTCGCCCCTTCCCCGTCCTTAACGACCATTTTCGCCAGATCCAGGCAGATATACTCCAGCGCCCGGGAAAAATTAAGCAAATCTTTTCCCCCCGATATTGCTTTGTTCCCCGCCACCCCGTTGGCTAAAACTAAAACCGTATCGTTAGTGCTCATGCAGCCGTCAACCGAGATACAGTTAAAGGATTTATTGACCGCAGCGGTCAACGCCTTATTCAGGGCGCTTTGGGTAATTGCCGCGTCGGTCATAATAAAACAAAGCATGGTCGCCATATTCGGAGCGATCATTCCGGCCCCCTTGGCGATGGCGCAGATCCGCACCGGCTTTCCGGCCACCGTTAAGCTTACGCTTATTTCTTTGGCAAAGGTATCCGTAGTCATGATCGCCATTTCCGCCTTATGGATACCCGCTCCGGATAACCCGGCGGTTAATTCCGGGATCGCTTTTTTGATCTTGGCCACATCCAGCCGTTTGCCGATAATGCCGGTAGAGCTCACTAAAACGCTCTTAGGCGATATTTTTAGCTGCCGGGCAAGGCAGTTTACCGTGGCAAGCGCGTCTTTGATCCCGGCTTTCCCGGTAAAGCAGTTGGCGTTGCCGCTATTGACCAGCACCACCCGGAACTTTTTGGCGATACGCAAATGTTCCTTGCAAACAACCAGCGGGGCGGCAATGATGCTGTTGGTGGTAAATTTCGCGCAAGCCGTGGCAAACGCTGACGAATAGATCAAAGCCAGGTCCGGCTTACCGGATTTTTTTAATCCGCAGGCCAGGCCGTTGGCGGCAAAACCTTCGGGCAAAATTGTTTTCAGGTCTTTTTTCATTATCATCATAATAAGCCGGTAATCTCCGGCAGCTTGTACATAATATTCATATTCTGCACGGCTTGGGCGGAGGCGCCTTTTAACAGGTTATCGATTACCGCAATGACGATGATATCCTGGCCGAACTCTTTGATTCCGATATCGCAGAAATTGGTTTTAACGACGTCTTTGATCCGGGGAAAATCACCCTCCGGCCGGATCCGCACAAAAGGCTCCCCCTTATAGAATTTTTTGTATAATTCCGTAAGGCTGGCGGCCTTTAACTTGGCGCCGGGAGCTTTTTTCAGGTAAGCCGTGGCCAGGATCCCCCGGTCGATCGGCAAGAGATGCGGCACAAAGACCAGTTTAAGTTTTTTATCCCCGGATATTTTAGCCAACGCCTGGACGATCTCCGGGGCGTGCTGGTGCGCGTTGACTTTATACGCCCGGAAATCCCCCTGGATCTCGGAAAATAAATATTCATTCGCCAGCTTCTTTCCGGCTCCGCTCACCCCGCTTTTAGCGTCGATAATTATCGAACCGGTTTCTACCAGATTTAAAGCCAAAAGCGGAGCCAGCGCCAAGACCGCGCAGGTCGGGTAACACCCGGGATTAGCCACGAGCTTAGCGGTTTTTATCGCCGCCCGGTTTAATTCCGGCAAGCCGTAAACCGCGCTTTTAAGATTGGCCTGGTCCTGGTGTTTCACTTTATAAAATTTTTCATAAACGGAAGCGTTCTTCAGCCGGTAATCCGCGCTTAAGTCGATGACTTTTTTGCCCAGGCTCAAAAGCTTGGGAACAAATTTCATCGAAACCGTATGCGGCAGCGCCAGGAAGACCAAGTCGCAATCTTCTTTGATCTCTTTCCAATCCGGCTTTTTACAAACCAGGTCCAGCCGCTTTTTAAATTTAGGGAATACTTCGGAAATAGGCTGTTCGGGCTGCAGGCTTTTGCCGCTGTTATAAAGATGGGAGATTCTCACAAAAGGATGATTAAGCAGGAGTTCGATCAAAACCTCTCCGGTGTGCCCGGTCGCCCCGATTATCCCAACATTGATTGCCATGCCTTCCTCCTCGCCCACAAGGGCACACCGGCGCAATTCCATTAAGCGCCGGGTGCTATCGACGCTGCCGATAACATAATTCACTTATTGTAGGATAAAGTCAACTAACCGTCAAGCCCCGTTACAAATATTACTCTAAAACCTCGTCGGATGTAGCGGGCGGTAAATTGTTTATTTAAGAGCCTCGTCGCAAATATAGTTAGTATATTACATAATTTGTAACGGGGCAAGAGTTTTCTCGACGGCAAATAAAAAACCCCGCTTTCCAGCGGGGTTTTTTTTCGAACTTTATCTTGGGTTACGATTTCTTTATTGAATTTTACCTCTTTGTCCACTGGAAGCGCTTACGCGCGCCCTTTTGGCCGTATTTTTTACGCTCCTTCATCCGGGAATCGCGGGTCAGATAACCGTTCTTGCGGAAGACTTCCTTAAAATTCTCATCCGCGATCAATAACGCCCGGGAGATCCCTAAACGCAGTGCGCCGGCCTGGCCGGTCATTCCTCCGCCGTTGAGCCTGGCGGAAATATTGAATTTCCCAAGCGAGGCGGTGAGGTTGAGCGGCTGTAAAACGATGATCCGGTCAGTTTCGCGCAGGAAATATTTTTCAAAAGGTCGGCCGTTACATACAATCTGCCCGTCACCGGCTTCCATACGCACCCTGGCCGAAGATTCTTTACGCCTGCCCAACGCTATATATTTAGTTAATTCACCCATTTTACTTCTTGACCTCCAAAACAATCGGTTTTAAACCGGTCAGATCATGCTTGTCGCCGGAATAAACCCTTAATTTTTTGATCATGTCCCTGCCTAACGGATTGATCGGAAGCATCCTTTCCACCGCCAGGTGGATAACCGTGGTCGGCTTTTTGGCTAAAAGCGCCTCCAACTTGATTTCCTTCAATCCGCCCGGGTAACCGGAATACCGGCGGTAAACTTTTTGTTTAAGCTTGCGGCCGGTAACCTTGATCTTAGCGGCATTAATGACAATCACTCCGTCACCGGTATCTAAATGCGGCGTATAGATCGGCTTATGCTTGCCTCTTAAGATAGCAGCAATCTGTGCCGCCATCCTGCCGAGTATCTGGCCGTTGGCATCAACGATGTACCACTTTCTTTTGATATCTTCTGCTTTCGCTGTATAGGTCCTTTTCATAGAAAGATAATTATAACAAAATAACGGATAAAGTCAATGATTTTTTTAAAACAAATCGCCTTATTTTCGGGCGATTTGTTTTACACCGAACGTTTCAATATTCGAATATATACAACCCCATCATCAAGGCGTAGTTCGGTGAAAAGCTAAACCGACCTTTTCTAAGCAAAATTTACCTGAAAAACCTATTAATATTTTACCTGGACTAAATAAAGGCCCTTTGCCGGCAGCGTGGGCCCGGCCAGCTTGCGGTTACGGCTGTTAAGGATCCTTTTCATGCTGCCGCGGGGAAATCTTCCCCTGCCGATCTCCAACAGTGTACCGGCGATGTTCCTGACCATATTATACAAAAAGCTGTCCGCCTGGATATCGACCGCCAGCAGCCCTTTTTTATCCTTGCGGATCCGGATCCAATCAATCTTGCGCACCGGATTGCGCGGCCTTAATTCCGCTGCCTGGAAAGCTTTGAAATTATGCTTTCCGGTTAGTTCCTTCGCCTCTTTGCGCATTAAATCCACATCTAGAGGATAGTGGTAAAAATATACGCGTTTTGCCAGGAGCGCCGATGAATATTTCCGGTTTAAAATAAGATAGCGGTAAATCTTGGATTTAGCGCTGAACCGGCTGTTAAAATCCGGCGGGACTTCGCTTATCTTTGTGACCTTTATATCTTCCGGTAAAAGGCAGTTTACCGCCCAGCGCAGCCGTAAAAGGCTCATCCCGGTGCGGGTTTTGAAATTCGCCGCCTGCGCCAAGGCGTGCACTCCGGCGTCGGTGCGCCCGGCAACCGTAAGCTGGACATCTTCCCGCAGGATCTTTTTCAGGGTTTGTTCTAAAACCTGCTGGATGGTCTTTGCCGATTGGTAAACCGCGCGGGCGGCTGAGCCGTTTTGCACCTGCCAGCCGTGGTAATGCGTTCCGTCATACTCGATCTGAAGCTTCAGGTTACGCTGCGCTTTCTTTACCGCGCCGGCGTTCATTTTATCAACCCTTCGACGCGCCGTCACAGGCTAGCCCCGCGGCTTGCTCAAGGTTGATACTGAGCGGCGCTTTCCTGTCTCGCCCTGAACAAAAATGTGCGCCGTCGAATGTATCAAAACTTCGGCGATCTGGACCGCGTTAGTGGCGGCTCCTTTGCGCAGGTTGTCCGAGACTACCCACAGCCATAATCCTTTTTTATTAAAAGCGTCCTGGCGGATCCGGCCGACAAAAGTTTCATCCCTGCCCTCAACATCCTTAGGCATCGGATAAAGGTTATTTTCCGGCTCATCGACCACGATCACCCCGGGAGACTTGGCTAATAATTTTCTTGCCTGGTCAGGGGTAACCGGTTTATCGGTCTCGATATAAACCGATTCCGAATGGCCAGTCCTTACGGGAATCCTGACCGTAGTAGCGGAAATCTTGATCTTCGGAGCGTGCATGATCTTGTGGGTCTCATTGACCAGCTTCCACTCCTCGTTAGTGTAATCGCCGTCCACAAAGCTGCCGATATGCGGGAAACAATTGTAAGCTAATTGCTGCGGCATGGCTTTGTTCGCCGCGTTTACCTGCAGATTGCCGAAACCGCCCTGGCAGATCAGGCTGTTTTCTTCTTTCAACTGCTCCACCGCCGCCTTGCCTGCGCCGCTGGAAGCCTGCAGAGTAGTGACAATGATCTTCTTGATGCCGTATTTTTTATGGATCGGATTAAGCGCCACCACCATCTGAATGGTCGAGCAATTCGGATTAGCGATGATCCCTTTGTGTTTTTTCGCGTCCGCGGCATTGACCTCCGGGACAACCAGGGGAACCTTGGGGTCCATCCGGAAATCCGCCCCGTTATCGATGACCACCGCCCCTCTTTTTACCGCTTCGGGGGCATAAGTGACCGCGGCCCCTTTTTCGCCTTCTGTTCCGGCGAATAAAGCGATATCCACCCCGTTAAACCCTTCGGGAGAAATAGGCTCAACCGCATAAACCTGTCCGTCAACATTAATTTCGCGGGCAGAGCGCGCAAAAACCTTTAAATTATCCACGGGGAACTGGCGCTGCTTTAAAACCCGCAGCATTTCTATTCCGACCACCCCGGCACCGATCACTACCACATTATATTTAGATTTTTTCATCGCTTTGCCTTCTTTATAAATTTTTAACCACTAAATCCCCAACCTCGGTCGTCGAATAACCCATCTTGCCGGCGGCCAGAGATTTTAATTCGCTGCTGACTAATTTTATTACCGCGTTTTCTATCGCCGCGGCCGCCTTCTCTTCCCCCAAGTTCTCCAGCATCATCCCCGCGGCGCAAATTGCCGCCAAAGGATTGATCACGTTTTTCCCGGTATATTTCGGGGCGCTGCCTCCGATCGGCTCGAACATGGAAACCCCCTGCGGATTAATATTGCCTCCGGCGGCAATCCCCATCCCTCCCTGGATCATCGCGCCCAGGTCGGTGATAATATCGCCGAACATGTTATCGGTAACAATCACGTCAAACCATTCCGGATTTTTTACAAACCACATCGTGGTTGCGTCGACATGCGCGTAATCCGTAGTCACATCCGGGTATTCTTTGGCCACTTCATTGAACGTGCGCTGCCACAGATCCCAGGCAAAAGTCAGGACATTGGTCTTACCGCAAAGGGTCAATTTCTTCCTTTTATTCCGTTTGCGCGTGTATTCAAAAGCATAACGGATGCAGCGCTCTACCCCTTTACGGGTATTATAAGAAATCTGGATCGCCACTTCATCAGCGGTGCCCTTGTCTTTAAATTCCCCCATCCCTTTATACAGGCCTTCAGAGTTCTCCCGCACCACGACAAAATCGATATCTTCGGGCTTTTTATCCTTGAGCGGGCAATACGCTGAATTATACAGCTTCACCGGCCGCAGATTGATATATTGGTCCAGGGCAAACCTTAATTTAAGCAAAACCCCGGTTTCAATGATCCCGGGTTTTACATCCGGGTCCCCTACCGCGCCAAGATAGATCGCGTTATATTTTTTTAATTCGGCGACATCACTATCGTCAACCAGCTTACCGGTAGCTAAATATCTTTTGCCGCTGAAATCGAAATCCTTGGTTTCATATTTAAAACTGAATTTTTTGGATGCCGCTGCCAACACTTTCAAGCCTTCCCTGACCACTTCCGGCCCGGTGCCGTCGCCGCCGATTACCGCTATTTTATACATTTATCTTCCTCTCGCCTTAAATTACTTTTTAGCGTATTTTTTAATATAATTGATCAAACCGCCGCTTTCCACTATCCGCTGAAGGAAATCCGGAAAAGCCTGGGTCCGATAATCTTTACCCTGGGTGATATTTTTGATTACACCGCTGGACAAATCGATCTCGATAATGTCCCCGTCATTGATCTTGTCCACATCCGCCGATTCCAGGAACGGCAAGCCGATATTGATCGCGTTCCTGAAAAAGATCGCCGCAAAACTTTTGGCGATTACCGCCGCGACCCCGCACCCCTTGATCGCCAAAGGCGCGTGCTCCCGGCTGGAACCGCAGCCGAAATTCCTTCCGGCGACAATGATATCCCCCGGGCTGACTGACTGGGAAAAATTCGGGTTGATCGTTTCCATGCAATGTTTGCCCAGTTCCTGCGCGTCGGTCGAAACTAAATATTTGGCCGCGATGATATCGTCGGTATTAATGTCATCGCTGAATTTATGTACTTTGCCTTTTATGATCATTTCTTTATTTTGTCCGGATGAGTGATCCTGCCGGTAATCGCGCTGGCCGCGGCTACCGCCGGATTGGATAAATAAACGAAAGATTTAGGGCTGCCCATGCGCCCGATAAAATTCCTGTTAGTCGTAGCGATCGCCACTTCCCCCTCGGTCAAGATCCCCATGTGCCCGCCAAGGCAGGGCCCGCAAGTCGGGGTAGAAAAAACCCCCCCGGCCTTGACGAAAATTTCCGCCAGCCCCTCTTTTACCGCCTGCAAATATATCTTCTGGGTCGCCGGGAAAACGATCAATTTTACTCCGGCAGCGGCTTTTTTGCCTTTAAGCAAAGCGGCAGCGATGCGTAAATCGGAGATCCTGCCGTTGGTGCAGGAACCGATCACTACCTGGTCAACCTTGATCTCTTTCAGGCTGCTTACCGGCTTCACATTGCTGGGAAGATGCGGGCAGGCCACCAAAGGCTCAAGATCCGTAACATCCCACTCGTAAATTTTTTCGTAGGCCGCGTCAGGGTCGGAATAATAAAATTTCGGTTTGCGTTTGAATTTCGCGACAAACTTTTTCGTCGTTTGATCCGGCTCGATCAATCCGGCTCTTCCTCCGGCCTCGATCGCCATATTGCTCATCGAAAAACGGTCATCCATGCTTAATTTCCGGATTACCGGGCCGCTGAACTCCATTACCTTATATAATGCGCCATCTACCCCGATCTGTCCTATAGTGTACAGGATCAGGTCCTTGCCTCCGACCCATTTATTCAGTTTACCCTTATAGATGAATTTAAGCGAGGCCGGGACCTTTAACCAGCATTTGCCGTCAATGTAAGCTCGGGCCAAATCCGTGGAACCCATTCCGGTGGCATATGCCCCCAGCGCCCCGTAGGTGCAGGTATGGGAGTCGGCGCCGATGATCAGGTCGCCGGGCATGACGATCCCGGCTTCCGGCAAAAGCGCGTGCTCTATACCCATCTGCCCAATCTCAAAATAATTTTTTATTTTCTGCTCTTTGGCGAAATTAGCCAGGATCTTGCATTGATTGGCGCTTTTTAAATCTTTGGCCGGAGCAAAATGGTCCGGGACAAGCACAACTTTATTTTTATTAAAAACATGGGAGAAACCTGACTTTTTAAATTCGGCGATCGCCAAAGGCGCGGTGATATCATTGGCCAAAGCGACATCCACATCCGCCTCGATAAACTCTCCGGGCGCAATGCTTTTTTTGCCGGAGTGCGCCATTAAAATTTTTTCCGCGATTGTATAGCCCATATTTATTTAAACTCTAAACTTAAAATCCTAAATCCTAAACAAACTCAAAATTCTAAATTCCAAACTCAAAACTTTATTATTTTGAACATTTGAGTTTTAGGTTTTGGATTTGTTTAGAGTTTCGTGTTTAGAGTTTAGGATTTAACTTATTACTTAAACTTCTTTAATACCAAGGAGGCGTTGTGTCCCCCAAACCCCAGGGAGTTGGACATGCAGGCTTTTACGTCAACTTTACGTGCGGTATTGGGCACATAATCCAGATCGCAATCCGGATCGGGATTCTGGTAATTTATTGTCGGATGAACCACGCCATCCTGGATCGTCATACAGCAGGCGACAAACTCCACCCCTCCGGCAGCCCCCAATGAATGGCCGGTCATCGATTTAGTCGAAGAAACCATCAGCTTTTTGGCATGATCGCCGAAGGCCAGCTTCATGGAAAGCGTTTCAATTTTATCGTTGAGCTTGGTCGATGTGCCGTGAGCGTTAACATACTGCACATCCTCGGGATTAAGCCCGGCATCGGCTAAAGAAATCTTCATCGCCCTGCCTGCGCCGCCTCCGGTTGGTTCCGGAGCGGTAATATGAAAAGCGTCGCAAGTTAATCCGTAACCGGAAATCTCGGCAAGGATCTTAGCATTCCTTTTCTGGGCATGTTCCAGGCTTTCCAATACGACAATCCCACACCCCTCCGCCATAACAAAACCATCCCGCTCCCGTTCAAACGGCCGCGAAGCTGCCTGCGGGTCGTCATTTCTCTTGGAAAGCGCCTTAAGCGCGCAAAACCCACCCAATGCCGTAGGCACCAGGCAGCTTTCCGAGCCGCCGGTAAGCATAATATCAGCGTCACCGCGCTGGATAATCTTAAACGCGTCTCCGATAGCGTGAGAACCGGAAGCGCAAGCAGTCGCTACAGCCGAATTAGGCCCCTTAAAACCAAAATTAATTCCGATATGACCGCTGGCGGCATTAACAATCAAAGTCGGAATAAGAAAAGGCGACATCCGGCTGGCCCCTTTATTCAGGAAAACCTTATGCTCCTCCTCAATGATCAGTAAATCCCCGATCCCTGAGCCGATAAGCACCCCGGCGCGTTCCAGATCTGTCTTTTCCAGGTCTAACCCCGAATGGTCCAGCGCTTGTTTGGCGGAAATCAAAGCGTATTGCACAAACTTCGCCCGGCGCCTGAGTTCTTTCGGTTCGAACCCGTAAAGCGCGGGATCAAAACCCCTGACTTCTCCGGCGATCCGGGAATCAAAAGTAGAAGCATCAAAGCAGGTAATCGGGCCTACGCCGCTTTTCCCCGCTTTCAAAGCCCCCCAGAAACTGGCAACATCATTGCCCACGGGGCTGATAACTCCCAAACCGGTGACCACTACTCTTTTTTTCATAATCGGACTTAATATAAATTTACCCCGCGAATGCCAAAATCGCGGGGTAAATTGAAACTGCTGTGCTTAGTTTATAAATTATTTGGCACTTTTTTCGTCAATATACTTCATCGCATCGCCGACAGTAGCGATCTTTTCCGCGTCCTCATCAGGAATCTCGATGCCGAACTCTTCCTCTAAGGCCATGACCAACTCTACGGTATCCAAAGAATCCGCGCCTAAATCATCGACAAACGATGCTTCAGGAGTGACCTCTTCGGGTTTTACGCCCAACTGTTCTGCAATGATCGCTTTTACTTTGTCATGAACTGCTGCCATGTATTCCTCCTTAAATGATCCGCTCAAAGGCGGAGAATTTATCCCTGCCCATGCTTAATGCCATGTCAGGAACCTTTTCCCTATAAAAATCTATGCCATAACCATACCGCCGTCAACCGTAATTACCTGCCCGGTCACATAGCTTGATTCCGCTGATGCTAAGAATAAGCAGACATTGGCGACATCCTCAGGGGTACCTAATGTGCCCAGAGGAATCATCTCCTGCATCTTCTTTCTTACATCTTCCGGAAGCTTAGCCGTCATCTCGGTCTGGATAAATCCCGGAGCTACCGCATTAGCGTTAATATTGCGGCTGGCTAACTCTTTTGCTACTGTTTTGGTGAGAGCGATTATTCCTGCTTTGGATGCGGCGTAATTTGCCTGTCCGGCATTACCCATCAGACCGATAATCGAAGCGATGCTGATGATCCTTCCGCTTCTTTGTTTGATCATCGAGCGGGTTACCGCTTTAATGCAGTTAAATGTCCCTTTTAAATTGACATTGATTACCGCATCCCAGTCCGCCACGGACATTCTAAGCAAAAGATTGTCCTTAGTGATTCCAGCGTTGTTAACTAATATATCAACCTTTCCCATTTTGTCAAGAATTTTGTTTACCCCTTCTTCGACCACTATATAGTCGGTCACATCCATCGCTAAAGCCATGGCTTTACGGCCTAAACCTTCGATTTCCAAGGCGGTTTTCTGGGCAATTTCAAGGTTAACATCGGCCACGACAATGTCCGCGCCCTCCTTGGCAAAGGTCAAAGCAATTGCCCTTCCGATCCCTCTTGCCCCGCCCGTAATCAAAGCTACTTTATCTTGCAAACGCATATATTCCTCCTTAAATACAACACCGGGTGTGTAGTGTGGATTTGGTAATGTAGTGAGTTAAGGAGTGTGGATTAGTAGTGGGTATTACTCACTACCCAACCTCACGACCTAACTCACTACCTTACCTAACCCTCACTACTAACTTTCGCGATATCTGCGGCTTTCTCTATATTTACCACCCGGGCATTGCTATCAATGCGGCGCATCAACCCCTTGAGGACCTTGCCCGGACCAAACTCCATAAAATTAGTTACCCCCTTAGATAGCATATAGCGCATGGATTCTTCCCATCTTACGGATTTATATATCTGGTAAACCAAATTTTCTTTTATTTGCGTAACCTCCTGCTGCGGAGAAGCGGTGTAATTACTGATCACCGGGACAAGCGAGGGAGAAATAAGGGTTTTTTCTAATTTTTCTTTTAGCTCTACCGAAGCCTCCTGCATCAGGGAAGAATGGAACCCGCCGCTGACTTCCAGTTCGATCACTCTTTTTGCCCCGGCTTGCGTACACATTTCCGCCGCCTGCTTCACCGCCTCTTTTTTACCGGAAATAACTACCTGACCCGGAGCATTGATATTGGCGACTTCCGCGGAACTTTTTGAACAAATCTCTTTAACCTGCTCCAAGGGCAGCTCTAAAACGGCGGCCATTGTCCCCGGATAACGTGAAGTTGCCTCCTCCATTATCTCGGCCCTCTGGCGCACCAACTTTAATCCATCCTCAAAAGTAAACGCTCCGGCAGCGATCAAAGCGGTATATTCTCCCAGGCTTAAACCCGCCATAAAAGCCGGTTCCCCCATTGCCGCGGCAGCCGGGCTGGCCTTGAATGCCGCGAATGCGGCCATGCTTACCGTAAGAATCGCCGGCTGGGAAAAAATGGTCTGCTTGAGGATCTCCGGCTGGCCGTTAAAACAAGTTCCGGATATGGAAAACCCCAGCGCCTTGTCCGCCCGGTCGAAAATAGCTTTACTTTCGGGGAAAGTATCGTAAAGGTCCTTCCCCATTCCCGCGTACTGGCTGCCCTGGCCGGCGAAAAGATAACCTACCATTCGATAATACAGGCGCCCCAAACCAGGCCCGCCCCGAATACATCTAAAAGAACAGTATCCCCGCGTTTAACCTTGCCTTCCAGAACCGCTTCGCAAAGCGCGGTAACCATGGAAGCGCTGGACATGTTGCCGCACCGCTCTATATTAAGGTAAACGCGTTCTTCCGGAATACCTAATTTCTTGGCTACGGCCATGATGATCCTGGAATTGGCCTGATGCGGGATGATCAAATCTATATCGGCAAAGGTCATATTAGCTTGCTTGAGTACGGTTTCAGCCGCCCGGGTCATCGTATTGACCGCGATCTTGAATAATTCATTCCCTTCCATTTTCAAAAAATGCATCCGGTTATCCACCGTCGCGTGCGTGGCCGGATTGCGCGAACCGCCGCCCGGCATATTTAATATCCCGACTTTGGAGCCATCGCACCCTAAATACGTGGAAATTATCCCGCCTTTAGGCACCTCGGCTAAGACCGCGGCGCCCGCCCCGTCCCCGAACAGTACACAGGTATTGCGGTCTTTCCAGTCAGTGACCGAAGACAAAACTTCCGTGCCGATGACCAGGGCGTTTTTATACGTGCCATTGCTGATAAACTGCTGGGCGATGGAAATCCCGTAAACAAAACCGGCGCAAGCCGCGGAGATATCGAAACAAACCGCTTTTTTCGCCCCTAATTTATCCTGAATGATCGCCGCTGTAGACGGAAAAGGCATGTCTCCGGTGATGGTCGCCACAACGATCAACTCCAGATCTTCAGCCTTCATTTTCGCGTTGTGCAATGCCTGCTGCGCCGCAAGGACCCCTAAATCCGAAGCCGCTTGGCCGGCGGCGGCAATGTGCCTTTCCTTGATCCCGGTGCGCGTGGTGATCCACTCATCGGAAGTATCGACCATCTTTTCCAGGTGCGCGTTAGTTAAAATTCTATCCGGCAGGTATTCGCCTACCCCGATGATCCCTACTTTTTTCATCGTCTTTTTTTATTTGATTGCTTCGAGAATTTTGGAGTTGACCTGGCGTTCCACTTCCTCTTTGGCTACCCGGATGGCATTTTTTATTGCCCGCATGTTGGAACGGCCGTGGCCGATGATCACTACCCCGTTAACTCCCAACAGCAGCGCTCCGCCGTATTCGGCATAGTCGATCTCTTTCTTGAAGCGTTTTAGGCTGGGGGCCATAAAGATCAAGCCGATCTTGCCCCAAATGGTGCTTAAAAGATGGCGTTTAAGGAATTTTTGCATCATACTGGCGGCGCTTTCGGCGACTTTTAAAGCCACGTTGCCCACAAATCCATCGCAGATAATGATATCCGCCTTGCCGCTGAAAAGGTCTTTGCCTTCTACGTTACCGATAAAATTCAGTTTGCTTTTTTCCAGCAGGCTGTATGCTTCACGGAGGAACTCGGTCCCCTTTTTTTCTTCTTCGCCGATATTCAGGAGGCCGACGACAGGGTTGGGTTTATTTAAAATACTTTTGCAGTAAGCGTCGGCCATGATCCCGTATTGCAGCAGCTGTGTCGCTTTAGGATCGATATTGGCGCCGACATCAATGATCAGGGTATTGCCCTTTAAGGTGGGAGTAACGATGCCGATCCCTGCCCGCTCGATCCCCGGCAAAAGGCGCAGTTCCAGGGTCGCCGCGCAGACAACCGCGCCGGTATTACCGGCGGAAAAAAACGCGTCCGCCTGGCCTTCGTTAACCATATCCAGGCCCACGACGATAGAGGAGTTTCTCTTGCGCCGGACGCTGTTGGCCGCCGGTTCGCACATTTCAATGGTTTCGGTAGTATGCTTTACGCTGATCCGGTTACCGGTATACTTGGCCTTCTTTAAAAGGTCGCGGATCTGCGGTTCGTCGCCGACAAGGATCACATCCACATCATACTCTTTAACCGCGGCAAGAGCGCCGTCGATCACCACCTTGGGAGCATGATCCCCGCCCATAGCATCAACGACTATTTTCATCAAGCTTCTCCTCTTAATGATTAATCAATCCCCGGCTGCAATCTTTGGGGGGAAATTTACGCTTTTAATGAGATTTTTTCTTTTTTTCTTTGACCTTGATTTCCATCACCTGCCGGCCGTCGTAATACCCGCAAACCAGGCATACCCGGTGCGGAAGCTTTAATTGTGTGCACTGCGGACAGGGGGTTAAACTGGTAGATTTGATCTTCCAGTGTGTGCGGCGTTTACGGCCGCGCGCTGCTGAATGTTTACGTTTAGGTAGAGCCACAGTTACATCCTCCTTCGTTTTTGTTTTTACCGCATTTACTGCAGAGCCCTTTGCAATTTAAATCGCATAAAGGCTTGATCGGATAATCCAAAATCATCTCTTCCCTGATATCAGGGTTCAGTTCAATAAAAACATCGCTTGCCTGCAGGGGATAGTTCAGCTGCAGGTTCTTCTCCACCGCCCACTCAAACTCCTTCAAACAGCGGGAACATTCGACAGAAAAATCCGCCCGGACATCCAACTCCACCGTCAGGGCGTTAGTGATCCGGGTAACCCGCCCCTCTACATTTACGGGAGAGCGTAATTTTATAAGATCAGTGTCCAGATCCAGCTCTTCAGGCCGGATCTGTTCTTTTAAATATAACCCTTCTTCGGGAATCTGCTTAACGATAATCCTCATTGCCGAAAAAAGTTAGCGCTATTTCCTGCCACGTAATTTCTTGCGTAAAGCCTGGCCCACAAAATCCGGGACAAAATCAGACAGGTCCGCTCCTAACGCCGCGGTTTCTTTGATCAATTTTGCGGAAAGATAGCTGTAAGACTCATGGGGCATTAAAAAAATGGTTTCGATATCACCGGCGAGCTTACGGTTAGTTAAAGCCATCTGGAACTCATATTCAAAATCCGAGATCATCCGCAAGCCCCGGATCAAAACTTTAGCCTTGAGCTTATGGGCAAAATCGACCACTAAGCCGTCAAAATGCGTAACCGTTATCCCATCCATGCCCTCAACCGCCTTCCTCAGCATGGCCATCCTCTCCTCAACGCTAAACAGCGGTTTTTTATGCGGATTGTGCGCGACGGCGATCGTGACATCCGAGAAAATCTCCCGCGCCCGGCAGATCAAATCGATATGGCCGTTGGTTACCGGGTCAAATGTCCCTGGATATACAGCGATCTGGCACATAATTACTCTTTCTTCCTAAAAATTGAAAGCCAAGTATCACCGTACTTAGCTTCTTTGATTAAACTTAAATTTAAGGTGTCTTTAGGCAGTTGTTCAAGCCTGGAATGCTGGCAAACCACCAAACCATAAGGCGACAATATATCATATGCCTCCAGTCTTTGCAAGATTTTTTTTAGCGGGGTTCGGCCGGGGTCATCCTCTCCTGCGCCCTGGACCGGCTCATTCGAACCGGTAATCTCCCCTTCCCCAGCGCCCGGTTCCGCAGAAGGCCGGGGAGCCGGCCGCTTAATGTACGGCGGATCGATAAAAATGATATTGAAGCTTCTTTTGTCCAGGCTTAACAGTTTGATCGCCTTTTCCGCCTCCAAATGGTATAAAATGCAGTTTGGCGGGTTAAGCATCTCGATATTCCTTTTAATGGCCAGTACCGAATCCCGGTTAAACTCTACCAGGGTCAGCCCGGATGCCCCGCGGGAAAGCGCCTCAAACCCTACCGCTCCGCTGCCGGCAAACAACTCCAGAAAATTCAACCCTTCGATATCCCCTAAAATATCAAAAACCGCCTTACGCACCTTATCCTGCGTGGGGCGGATGCCTCTTGGTACATGTAAATTACGATTACGGTAGATTCCGGTTGTTATTCTCATATTCGCTTTAATTAACTTTGGGGTGAGTAGTGAGGGTTGGGACGAGTAGTGAGTTAAGTTGTGTGGATTAGTAGTGAGTGCCACCCACTACCCAACCTCACCACCAAACACACTACCTTACCTAACCCCCACTACTAACCCTAACCTACTAACATTAATTTCTCATACTCCGGAAACCTCTGGAGCAGTTTCTGTTTTAAAAATTGATGCGGCCGCTCATCCAGGCGCGCATCCTGGCTCAATAAAGCAATCGCTTCTTCCCTGGCGGCTTTTAACAGCTGCATCTGCATAAGCGGATTAGCGATCTTTAACTCCGCCAAGCCGTGCTGGCGGCTGCCGAAAAATTGGCCCGGGCCGCGAATCTTTAAATCTTCTTCGGCGATATGGAAGCCGTCGGAAGAACTGACCATGGCGCTCAAGCGCATTTTTGATTCCTCGGTCTGGCCGTCTGAAACCAAAATGCAAAAAGACTGCAGTTTTCCCCTGCCGATCCTGCCGCGTAACTGGTGCAGCTGGCTTAAACCGAAACGCTCCGCGGAAGCAATAATCATACAGGTCGCGTTGGGAATGTCAATACCTACCTCTAAAATCGTGGTCGCCACTAATAGATCCAGCTGCTTATTCTTGAATTTAGACATCACCTCATTCTGCTCCTGGTTTTTCAGCTTGCCGTGAATCAGGCCCAGGCGGTAGTCTTTAAAGATCCCGCTTTTCAGTTCAATAAACATTTTTTTCGCCCCGGCGATATCCAAAGCGTAAGATTCCTCGATCACCGGATAAATAATATAAACCTGCCGGCCATAATTAAGCTCCTCTTTGGCCAGGGTGTAAGCTTTGGCCTTTTGCGCTTCGCTAAAATGCATAGTCTTCACCGGAAGGCGCCCCTGCGGCAGGGCGTTAATTACCGAAATATCCAGGTCTCCGTAAAGAGTGATCGCCAGGGTGCGCGGGATGGGAGTAGCGGTCATGATCAAGATGTCCGGATTATTTCCTTTTTTCGGCAAAAGCGCTCTTTGGCCTACCCCGAACTTGTGCTGCTCATCGATCACGATAAAACTTAAATCTCTAAAACTTAGTTCTTCCTGCAGTAAGGCGTGCGTGCCGATAACCAGGTCGATCTTCCCTTCCTTTACCTCCCGGTATATCTTTTCTTTATCCCGGTCCTGCCCGGAGAGTAAAACCAACCGCAGCTTGCGCCCCCCGAAAACCAGCGGTTCAAGCTGCGCGGATATTTTATCATAGTGCTGGCGGGCAAGGATCTCTGTCGGCGCCATGAAGGCGGCCTGATGCCCGCTTTGGATGGCGATCAAACAGGCAATAGTGGCCACCACGGTCTTGCCCGAGCCGACATCCCCCTGCAAAAGCCGCTGCATGGCTTGAGCAGAAGCCATATCCGTTTTTATTTCCTTAAGCACCTTTTCCTGCGCTCCGGTTAACGTAAAAGGCAAACCGCGGGTAAAATCATCGATTAACTTGCCCTCGGCCGTATGCCGGATCCCGGCTTTGTTTTTCCGGTTTATTTTTCTTAAAACCAACGGTAACTGGAAAAGGAAGAATTCTTCGAAGCTTATCCGCGTGTGGGCCTGTTTTTGCAGCTCAAAATCCTGGGGAAAATGGATATTTAAAAGGCTCTGCGCCAGGTTAAGCAGATTATGGCGGCTGCGCAGGTCAAAGGTCAGCGGGTCATTGATTTTAGGCAGGAATTCATCCAGCGCGTGCTTAATTAACTTGCGCAAGGAGCGCTGGCTGAAGCTCTTGGGCAAAGAGTAAATCGGGACGATCCTGCCCACGTTAAGAGAATCATCCTCCTGGCCGTCCTCCAGAAACTCATACTCCGGGTTACTTAACTGCAATTTCCCGTTATACAGCTCGACTTTACCGTAAAGGATCAACCAGGCCGCGTCCTGTAAATACTGCCCCAGATAAGGCTGGTTGAACCAGACGCAGGATATCTTCCCGGTATCATCCCCCACTAATGCTTCGGTAATGCTGAACCGGCGCCGGCGCCAGGAATTACGCTGCATTCCCTTCAAAACCTCCACTTTTACGGTATAAATCTCCCCTTCCTTAAGCTCGGAAACCTTGGCAAAATTCCTGCGGTCCTCATAACGGCGGGGAAAATAATACATTAACTCCTCGATCGTATTTACACCCCTGGCGGTGAAACTTTTTGCCCGGGCCGGGCCGATGCCTTTTAAATATTGGATCGAGGTTGTTTGCATGGAGGCTATTATACTATAAATATAGGCTGGTTTCTATCCTTTAACCGGCAGCGGCCGGCTCTGGCTTAAGTCAAAAAACAACGCCCAAAAAAGGTGGATTTTAGTCAATAAAAATATTATTCCTGCCCTTGATATTTTTAAAAATATATGGCATACTTCATTTGCAATCAAGAGAGTACCGTTACAGGAGGTTAGGGATCGATAGCGAAAGCTATTAGGCCTATCACCTACAAGAAGCCCCGGAGGACATTCCCGGGGATTTTTGTTTAATGAGCGGAAAACTTACGGAGTCCGCAGGACGACGTAAGTTTTAGGCCGCCAGGCCGTCCGCGAATTAATACTGCAAGTGCGCCAAAGCTGCAGATCAGCTTTGGCGCGACTACGCAGCAGTATCTTTCCGAACAAATAAGATTTCGCAAGAAATTTTCGAACGATCAAGCACAGTATATTTCCGATTATTTTACTGCTCCGATTCGATTATCTGCGGTAATTCGGCGATAAGGGAATTTAAATGCTCAGTTTCCTTACGCATCCGTTCGATCAGGCGCGCGCGGGTATCCGGATCATTTAAATTGTCCGGTTTGAGCAGCTCCGCGGCGGTTTGAGAAATAGCGGTCAGCGGATCGGATAAGCCGGAAGAAAAAGTAGTTAAAAGCAGGTTCCTCAGGCGTTCATTTTCTATTTTATTCACCGCGTCCAGCGCGGACGCCGCCAGCTGGGCCCCTTCAACCGCCAGCGCGGTTTGGTTGACAAACATTTCCAGTAGATGCACCTGTTCCGGATCGACAAGCTGGTTCCCTTCGGCCGGAAAAATCCCCAGGACCCCTACCGGTTTTTCCGCGCCCAGAAAAGGTAAATACATCCCGTTGGAGCCGGGCAAAGTATCTGTGCCTTTACCGGCAGGTTTTTTATGGTCATAAACCCACCGCGCAACCGCAAGCTCATTTGGAGTTAACCCCAAATTTTCCGATTCTCCGAACTTTGCCGCCATTTTTCCTTTATCCAAAACAAAGATCACTGCTTTTAATTTAAAAAAAGTCTCAATATGCTTAAGCGCGATCTTAAACAACTCATCCGGATAAGAGCTTTTGGAAAGGTCGCGGCTTAACGCGTAAAGCATTTTAGTCCGGTCTTCACGATTAACCATCGAGATGGTTTGGCGCTTGAGCTGCCCGGCCAACTGCGCGATCATAAAACCCACCCCGAGCATCACTATAAATGTAAACAGGTATTCAACATCCGCTACCCCAAAATTAAAATAGGGCGGGACAAACAAAAAATCAAAAAGAAAAACACTCAGAAATGAAGTGATCATTGAAATCCTCCGGCCGCAGCGGAAAGCGATCCAGGTGACCCCCAGAAGATAGATCATGATCAGATTGACCGATGAGGCGCGCCATAAAAAAAGGCCTCCATCGACCAGGGTGCATAACACGATCACCCCCAGCGCCCACCCGAGGCTTCTCCAGGAAAACGGGGACAAAACCGCGGGCTTAAATTTAACCGGCTGTTCATGGGCGTCCCCGCTTAACAGGTACAGGTCGATCTCCCCGCATTTGCGCGCCAGACGGTCAAAGATCGAACCAAGGAACAGCTCCCGTAACCTGGGCTTGCCCGGCTTACCCATGATTATTTTGGTAACATTCTGCGAGCGGGCATAGGCGATCAGGGTTTCGGCGATATCCTGGCCGGCAAGCGTAGTAACGCTGGCACCCAGCTTCTCCGCAAAAAGCATCATTTCCGCGACCCGGTTCTTATCTTCCGGCCGCAATTCTGTAACCGGTTCAACGTAGACAACAATCCACTCTACCCCCAGGTCAGAAGCAATCCGTTTGCAGGCCCGGATCAGGCGCATTGCCGAAGGGCTGGGGCTGATACACACCAGGAACCGGTCGCGCACATTCCACACCGTAGATACCGCATGCTCTTTCTTGTAGGACATTAATTTTGTATCGACATTGCGTTCGGTAAAACGCAGCGCCAGCTGGCGCAAGGCGATCAAATTTCCCGGCTGAAAAAAATGCTCGGCAGCGCGTTCCGCCTGCTCCCCAAGATAAACCTTCCCCTCTTTAAGGCGCTTTAAGAGTTCTTCGCTGGGAAGATCCACCAGCTCTATCTCATTTGCCTGCTCGATAAAAGTATCGGGAACGGTTTCCCTCACCCGGATACCGGTAACCTGGGCAACGATATCATTTGCGCTTTCGCAATGCTGGACATTCAAAGTCGTGTACACATCAATCCCCTGGACAAGCAGCTCTTCGACGTCCTGCCAACGTTTGGGATGGCGGGAACCGGGAGCATTGGTATGCGCTAATTCATCGACCAGGATCAGTTTGGGATTTCTTTTTAAGGCAGCGTCAATATCAAATTCAGGCAGGACTACATTTTTGTAACTGATGAGTTTTGAAGGGAGAAGTTCCAAGCCTTCCAGGAGCGCTTCAGTCTCCTGGCGCTTATGCGTTTCCACATAACCGACCAGGACATCCGTGCCCTCTTTCTTACGCGCCCGGGCCGCTTCCAGCATGGTATAGGTTTTGCCTACCCCGGCCACCGCCCCGAAGAAAATTTTCAACATCCCGCGGCGGCTGTCTTCGGCTTTAACTTTCGCTAAGATTGCGTCAGGATTCGGTCTTTCCATAGTTTAATTATACAACATATAATTAACCTGCGTTATTATTTCTTATAAGTATCTAACGCCAGGTTAGTTTCCAGCACATTGACCACCGGCTCTCCGATAAAACCGAGCAAGCGCCCGGAAGTATGGCGGGCAATAATCATCTTCACGGTATCCGGGGTCAACCCTCTCAACCGGGCGATCCGGGAAACCTGATAATCCGCCGCCGCTAAGCTGATGTGCGGATCTAACCCGCTGGCTGAAGCGGTAACCAAATCTACCGGGATAAGGCCGGTGTTTTCCGGATCAGCGGCTTTAAGCGCTTTGATCCGGCCGCTCACTGCCTCGATCAAGGCGGGATTGGCCGGCCCGATATTTGAACCTGAAGAAGCGGCCGCGTTATATTGGGGGGAAGCCGCCGAGATCCTCCCCCATAAATATTTAGGGTCGTCAAATGCCTGTCCGATCAAAGAGGAACCCACAACCTTTCCCTGTTGATAGATCAAACTGCCGTTGGACTGCCGGGGAAATAAAAGTTGCGCGGCCCCGGTAATAAAAAGCGGATAGATAACCCCGGTGATCGCCGTTAAAACTAAAAAAATCAAAAGCGCCGGTTTGATCTGTTCTTTAAACATTTTTCTCTCCCTTACTTGACTAAACGCAAAGCCACTAAAAACATATCGATTATTTTAATGCCGATAAACGGGGCGATAATTCCGCCCACTCCATAGATCAACAAATTATCCTTTAATAATTTACTTGCCGGCATCGGCTTATAAGGAATGCCGCGTAAAGCCAGCGGGATCAAGGCGATAATGATCAGAGCGTTAAAAATAACCGCCGATAAAACAGCGCTTGCCGGGGTAGCCAGATGCATGATATTCAAGGCGCCAAGCGCCGGATAAGTCCCGATAAAAGCGGCCGGAATGATCGCAAAGTATTTGGAGACATCATTAGCGATGCTGAATGTCGTCAGTGAACCCCGGGTCATCAACAGCTGCTTTCCTATCTCCACGATTTCGATAAGCTTGGTGGGGTTGGAATCAAGATCGATCAGGTTCCCCGCTTCTTTAGCCGCCTGGGTCCCCGTATTCATCGCCACCGCCACATCTGCCTGCGCCAGGGCGGGAGCGTCATTAGTCCCATCCCCGGTCATCGCTACCAGCCTGCCGCCGGATTGCATTTCCCGGATAAGTTTCAGTTTCGTTTCGGGAGTAGCCTGGGCCAGGAAATCATCCATCCCGGCCTCCGCGGAAATTGCCGCCGCCGTCAGCGGATTATCCCCGGTGATCATGATCGTTTTAATTCCCATCCGGCGCAATTCGGCAAAACGCTCTTTGATCCCACCCTTAACAATATCTTTCAGCTGAACCACTCCCAACACTTGTTTATGCTCCGCCACCACTAAAGGCGTACCGCCGCCTTTAGCGATAGCCTGAATATTCAACTTCAGTTCTTCAGGGAAAAATCCGCCCAACTGTTTTACATAATCCTCGATCGCGTCGGTAGCCCCTTTCCTGATCTGCCTTCCGTCCCCCAGGTCTACCCCGCTCATCCTGGTCTGCGCGGTAAAAGGAATAAATTTTGCTTCCAATTCATGGATATGCCGCTCTCTTATGCCGTATTTCTCTTTCGCTAAAACAACGATACTTCTTCCTTCGGGAGTCTCATCGGACAAAGAAGCCAGCTGCGCGGCATCGGCCAAAGCTTCGACGCTGATCCCTTCGGCGGCGATAAAAGCTACCGCCTGGCGGTTACCCAGGGTGATCGTCCCGGTTTTATCTAAAAGTAAAACATCCACGTCTCCGGCCGCTTCTACCGCCCGGCCGCTGGTGGCGATGACATTAGCCTGAATCATCCGGTCCATTCCGGCGATACCGATAGCCGGAAGCAATCCGCCAATCGTAGTCGGGATAAGGCAAACTAATAGCGCCGCTAATACGGTTACAGTGATCGGCGACCCGTGCCCGGATGAAACGACACTATAAATTGAAAAGGGTAAAAGAGTGACAGTCGCTAAAAGAAAAATGATCGTAAACACCGCCAATAAAATACCTAAAGCGATTTCGTTAGGGGTCTTTTGCCTTTTGGCCCCTTCCACCAGGGCGATCATATGGTCCAAAAATGTTTCCCCGGGATTAGAGCTTATCCGCACCACCAGCCAATCCGAAAGCACCCGGGTGCCTCCGGTAACCGCGCTGCGGTCCCCGCCTGCTTCACGGATAACCGGGGCGCTTTCTCCGGTTATGGCGCTTTCATCGACCGAAGCCACTCCTTCCAGGATCTCCCCGTCCATCGGGATAAAATCACCCGCTTCCACCAGGACAAGATCATCTTTACGCAGTGTGGAGGCAGACACCGTCTCATAAACCGAACCGTATTTAGGCTTGGAAAGTTTTTTTGCGGGAGTATCTTTGCGCGCCTTTCTTAAGCTTTCCGCCTGCGCTTTCCCGCGCCCCTCGGCCATCGCTTCGGAAAAATTGGCGAAGATCAGGGTAAACCATAACCATAAGGTTATCGCTAAAATAAAGCTGGCCGGCGCCTCACCTTTGCCCAAGACCGCCTGAAACCATAATCCGCTGGTCAATATGCTCACGATTAAAACGACGAACATTACCGGATTCTTGATCTGATGGCGGGGGTCTAGTTTCTTAAAGGAAGCGATGATCGCCGGCCCGATAATGGACAACTCAAACAAAGATTTTGTTTCATGGGATTTTTTCATCACTGCCTCTCTTTAAACATGATACATCATTAAATGTTCCACAATCGGGCCCAGGGCCAGCGCCGGGAAAAAAGTCAGCGCTCCCACGATCAAGACCACCATCACTAAAAACACGGTAAACAGCGGCGTATGCGTGGGCAAAGTGCCGGAGCTTTGCGGAACGATCTTCTTTTTAGAAAGTGAACCGGCGATCGCTAAGGTCGGGATGATCAGCCAGTAACGGGAAAAAAACATCGCCAAACCTAAAGCGATATTATAAAAGAAAGTATTGGTGCCTAATCCGGCAAAGGCGCTTCCGTTATTATTGCCTGCCGAAGTAAAAGCGTACAGGATCTCGCTAAACCCGTGGATCCCCGGATTAAAAATAGCGGCTTTTGCCGAGGGCAGGATCACCGCGATGGCTGTCCCGGTCAAAACACATAAATGCGGAATCAAAAGTATAAGCGCCGACATCTTCATCTCATAAACCTCGATCTTCTTCCCCAGGTATTCCGGGGTGCGGCCGATCATCAGCCCGGAAATAAAAACCGCGACGATCACAAAAGCGAGCATACCGTAAAGGCCCGACCCCACCCCTCCGAAAATCACTTCTCCCAGCTGCATAAGCCACATGGGGATCAGCCCTCCCAGAGGCATATAAGAATCGTGCATGGAATTCACCGAGCCGTTGGAAGCGGCGGTAGTCGCGGTGGCCCAAATCGCGGAATTGACTATCCCGAACCGCGCCTCCTTGCCTTCCATATTGCCGCCGGATTGCAGAACACCTGCCCGCTGGTCAACCCCTAAACCGGAAAACGCAGGATTGCCTTTTTGTTCAAAATGGATACAACCCCAAAGACAGGGAATAAAAATGACCAGCATCGCCGCCAGGATCGCCCAACCCTGCCTCCGGTCTTTAACCATATACCCGAAGGTATAACATAGCGCGGCGGAGATCAAGAGTATCGCCAAGACTTCCAAAAAGTTCGATAAAGGTGTGGGGTTCTCAAACGGATGAGCGGAATTAACGTTAAAGAAACCGCCGCCGTTTGTCCCCAGCTGTTTAATCGCTACCTGGGAAGCTGCCGGCCCCAAAACAAGTACCTGTTCGGAAATTATTTTTCCGTTTGCGTCCTTAGCCGGCTGAAGCACCGCAGCCCTGGCGCTCGGCTTAAAAGTCTGGACGACCCCCTGCGATACCAATACCAAAGAAAAAATAATTGAGAGCGGCAATAAAATATACAACGTCGAGCGGACCAGGTCCACCCAGAAATTACCAATGGTTTCGACTTGCCTGCCGATGAACCCTCTGATAAAAGCGATGAGCACCGCCATCCCCGTAGCCGCCGAGACAAAATTCTGCACGGTCAACCCTAGCATCTGCGTAAGATAACTCAAGGTTGACTCTCCGCCGTAGCTTTGCCAGTTAGTATTGGTGACGAAGCTGACCGCGGTATTAAAGGAAAGGTCCGGGCTTACTGCCGGCAAAGCCATCGGATTTAAAAGCAGATGCGCCTGAAAACGCTGGAGAAGATATACAACCACGATACCGATAACATTAAACAACATCACGGCGGCGGCATACCCTTTCCAGCCCATCTCTTTTTGAGGAAATACTCCGCTGGCCCGGTAAATTAATTTCTCCAGCCAACCGAACCAAACATTTAATCCGGCGGGCTTGCCTTCATATATACGCGCCATATATATCCCCAGCGGCTTAACCAGGAGAAGTAATACTGCCAGGAATAAGATTGCTTGGATAGTGTTGTTCATGAGAATATCTCCGGCTTAAGCAGGGCAATTAACAGATAAGCAAACAAAATAACGGTAACGATCCCTCCCACCCAATAAATAATTGTCATCGCGCACCTCGATTATTTAGACTCTTACCCGGTCACAAAGAATAATAAATCCGACTGAAACCACAAAAAGAAATAGCGTAATTCCCGCAAATACCCAATCCATATCGACTCCTTTGATTTTAATTAACCGCGCGCGCTTTTTGCGCCGCCAACCGCCAGCGCCTTACCGCAATCACCGACCAAACCGCCTCAACGCAGCCGAATGGCCAAGCCCCCTGAAGAAACCCGTAAATCGATCCCAATACGCAGGACAGGGCAAAAGCAAGAATAAACCAATGGCTGTGGTGTTCCAGCGCGTAGAACACCAGCATTGCGGTAACCGAAAACAATCCGAAAATTGTTAATGGATTCATTTATGCCTGGTGGAGCATCAAAAGCCCGACCGCCAGATAGATTACCAACATGGCACATACGCCCGCACCCAGCCAATATATTTTATCTTGCATGATTTCCCCCCTAAAAAAATAAAACCAGAGAACGCTTTCTCTGGTGTGTTCTCTCAAAAATATGCCTACGAGGTTAGCTGTTGGGCTCGGGTTGAGTAACCCTAATCCGTTATATCCGAATATTCGCCCCAAGATCACTAAGTGATCAGCTTCTTGGGTCCCCCGCTATCTTCTAAGGTTTAAATAAACCAAAAAAGAGATTAAGCTTATTAAAAACAATTTATATCACGATTTGTATTTTTGTCAAGCCCTATGATGCTTTCGGCCCCGCTAAATCAGCTTGGCAAATTATTTTTCTTTCCGGCAGAACTTTCCTTGTGTTTTTTCCCACATAAACTTTAACAATAAAACGATCAGGATGAGGTTGGAAAAAAAGAAAATAAAACAAATCCGTTTTAAAAGAATATTATCCCTGGCGATCATCGCCTGCCTCTCCTGGACCTGGCTGAGCGCATTCTTCATCTCTTTAAGGGACTGGATCTGTTCCTGTTCGTGTTTCTGGAACCGGTCCTGGAGGTCATTGATCTGCGGCGGGGCGATTTGCGCTTCTGGGGCTGCCGCTGTTGCCTCAGGATACGGCACAACCGCAAAGCTCCGGGCATAACCTAAAAAAATGAATGCGCATAATAACAAAATCAGTTTCGTATGTCTAAACATCCTGCCTCCTTTTTTATTATTTCCTCCTATAAATTCTTTTAATGACAGCTGTGCTGGGCGCAGGCATTTTCTACGGTCAATTCCAGGAGCCCGCCTTTGGTAAATTGGCTGACAATATCCGCAACGGTACCAGGAACAGCCCGGTAAACCTTGATCCCTCCCTCATTCAGCTTTTGCACCGCCCGGCCGCCCATCCCGCCGGTAACTACCGCATCGATCTTTTTCCCCATTAACGCGTTCATCGGCTGGCACATCCCGTGGGCATGATGCTGATTGGCATTATCGATAACTTCTACGGAATCATTCCCTGTATCCATAATGGTAAAATACGGCGCGCTGCCAAAATGCCCGTAAACTGCCGCGCTCTTGCCTGCATTAGTTTCAGTAGGAATACATATCCTCATTTTGTTCTCCTTTTCTAAGTTACTGATCCGGCCGATCTAACCGGTCAGGCTTTCTTTACTTTTCCACCTTCAATCTTCAGGGCTTTACCGTGCAAAAGCACATCCGCAATTTTTTTATGCGCCGCGTTAACAATGTTGCCGAAGGTCTGCCGGGAAATATTCATCTTCTTTGCGGCAGCTTCCTGATAGAGACCTTTATAATCTGCGAGCCGGATCGCTTCCAACTCATCAAGAGTTAAATTAACTTCCTCCAGGCTCCCTAAAGGAATACCCCGGGGTTTAAAATAGTTAGAATCGGGATTACAGCCGATTTTACGGCAAAGAAAGGGCCTAGACATACGCAATTACGGTTATTATTAGCATATGCCAATAATAACACGGGGGGAAAATTTTGTCAATGGTCTTTAGGTTTTAGGGAATCATCTCCGGCCGGTGATTAGAAAAATACTGAACACCCTGTCCCGGCCCTGAGCATCAGGTTTATGCATTTGCGTGGCGGTTAACGAAGAAACGCCTGTAAACCCCGCCTCGACAAACAGCGCACTTAGTTTTTCACGGTTAAAACCGAAATGAAAAACTCCCTCATTACTATCGTGGAACCGGCCGTCTTCCTCATCCAGGTCGGCAATGGCGATCTGCCCGCCGGGATGCAAAGCGCGGTTAAACTGTTTAAGCAGCGCCAGCGTATCCTGGACATGGTGCAGGGTCATGCTGCTTATGATCGCATGATAACTGCCGCTAACCGCTTCTCCCTTGGTTAAATCCAGATGGAGGGTTTTTAGGTTACTCCTCTGCCCGCTTTGGATCTTGTTAGCGAAAACCTCCAGCATGCCTTTTGAAGAATCCAGGCCGGTGACCGAATGCACCGCTGAAGTTAACGGAAGAGAGACCAAACCCGTGCCGCAGCCAAAATCCAAAAGATCCATATCTGGCCTTAATTGAAGATGCTCCGCAATAACCTTGGAAATCTCCCCGGCTATTTTAACCCGCGCAGGCGCATCCCAGGTCGCCGCTTCTTTATCAAAATCACGCTTGGCTTGATCCAATTTATTTCACTCCGAGCTTTTGTAATATCCACATCATCGGGCACCAGTTGGTGAGCGCCGACTGGAGCAAATTCAACCCGACAAACGCGGTAAACCATAGCCAGTTTAAATTGACATAATGCGCCAGGAGCAAGCTGGCCAAAATAAAAAAGCCCGCGATCCCGCGCAATAATCTATCCATCATCGCAACCTCCTTAGGTTTTTTCTTTCGGTTTCATCGCCATGTAATAAATCACCGGCACGGCGGTCCGGGATAAAATTGTCGAAGCAATCTCTCCGGCCATTAGGGCAACCGCCAGCCCCTGGAAGATCGGGTCAAACAGGATTACCGATGCCCCCACTACCACCGCCGCGGCGGTCAACAGCATCGGGCGGAATCTTTTTGCCCCCGCGTCGATCACCGCTTCCTCCAGCGGCATCCCCTGGGCCAGGCGCAGTTGGATAAAATCAACCAGAATGATCGAATTCCTCACCACGATCCCTGCCCCGGCGATCATCCCGATCATGGAGGTGGCGGTAAAAAACACGCCAAAGATCCAGTGCGCCGGTAAAATCCCGACCAGAGTCAAAGGGATCGGAAGCATAATGATCCAGGGGGTTTTAAAAGACTGGAACCACCCGACCACCAAAACATAAATTAAAATGATCACCGCGGCAAAGGCGATCCCCAGGTCGCGAAAAACTTCATAAGTCACCTGCCACTCACCGTCCCATTTCATTGACCAGATATCCGTGGATGACGGCTGCCCGGTAAAAAGTTGCTTGATCTTTTTCTGCGGCTTCTGCGCCCCATCAGGCAGCACCAATTTATTGATCCCCTTGCCTAAATCCAGGATCGCGTACACCGGGCTTTCAAACTTCCCGGAAACATCGGCGATCACATAAGAAACGGGCACAAGATTCTTATGGTAAATCGGCTTATCTTTGAAGCCATCCTCAACCGTAACCAGTTCTTTAAGCGGGATGGGTGAACCGTACCGGGAAAGCAGGGTAATATTCAAAAGTGAATCAAAGCTCTCTCTTTTTTCTTTAGGCAGCCGCAGGATTATTTCCACCGGCTCATATTCATCCTGTAAATGCGCCAGGTCCACGGCCTTGCCTTGAATACCTAACGCGATCGTTTGGGCCACCGAAGAAACCGGGATCCCGTTCAGGGTTGCTTTTTGCGTATCTACCCTTAAACGCACAAGCTTTTCATCCGCGGCCACGTAAGTGTCGATATCGGTCACCCCTTTATTGGCGCCGAGCATCCCTTCGATCTTTTTTGCCAGCGCGTTCTGCCCTTCGATATTGGGACCGTATACTTCAAAAACAAGGGTGGATAACACCGGCGGCCCCGGAGGCACTTCCGCCACCTGCACGTGGGCCCCGTATTTATCCGCTATGGCGTGGATCCCCGGCCGGATGCTTTTAGCGATCGCATGGCTTTGGCGCTTGCGGGAATTCTTACCCACGAGATTAACCTGCAAATCCGCCTGGCTGGTTTTAGAACGCAGGAAATAGTGCCGGACTAACCCGTTGAAATTATAAGGCGCGCTTGTCCCGGCATAAGCTTCGATATCTTTAACTTCCGGGACAGCCGCCAGGTATTTGGCCATCTCTTCCAGGGCGGCGCTGGTTTTTTCAAAAGGCGTGCCTTCCGGCATATTGAGCACTACCTGAAACTCATTTTTATTGTCAAAAGGAAGCATCTTCACTTTTACCAGGCGCAGCGGCACCAGCAGCACGGAAAAAATAAGTAATCCTCCCAGGACTTTAAGAAAAATCTTGCGCACTTTCGGCTTATAGATCAGGGGGCTCATATATGAGCGGTAAAGCCGGGTCAGGAAATCATCCTTCTCCCCTTCGCCATGCCCTTTTAATTTTCCTTTTAAATGCGCGCTGCCCAGGATCCTGTACGCTGCCCAGGGGGTAGCCACGAAAGCGGCGACCATAGAAAAAAACATCGCGGTGCTTGCCCCGATCGGGATCGGGCGCATATACGGCCCCATCAACCCCCGGACAAAAGCCATCGGCAGGATCGCCGCGATCACCGTCAGGGTAGCCAGGATCAGCGGGCTCCTTACTTCATTGACCGCTTCAATGGTCACTTCCAGTAAAGGGCGGCCCTTGTTTTCCGGCAACCGCAAATGGCGCACGATATTCTCCACGTCCACGATCGGATCATCGACCAGGATCCCGATGCAGAATATCAGCGCAAAAAGGGTGATCCGGTTCAGGGTAAACCCGAAAAAATAAAATGCCGCCAGGGTCAAAGATAAAGTCATCGGGATCGCCACAGCCACTACCCCGGATTCCCGGATCCCCAGGGAAAAAGCGATCAGGATGCTTACCCCGATAATCGCCAGCCCCATATGGAATAACAACTCATTTGATTTTTCATTCGCGGTTTCCCCGTAATCCCGGGTTACCGTAAAACTCACGTCTTCCGGGATCAGGGTGCCGCGCATCCCCCGGACTTTGGAAATTATTTTTTCACAGAGCCGGGTAGCATTGGCGCCTTTTCTTTTGGATATCGACAGGGTCACCGCCTCAAAAGGCCCCTTATCTTTTTCCGGGGAATTATTGCCATAGCGGATATTCACCGCTCGCTCCTCTTCATCGGCTCCGTCATTGACCCGGCTGACATCCTTAAGCGTTACAATCCCCCCCTGGCTCACCCCCACCACCAGGTTTTCCAGGTCCGTCCGGGAGCGGAAAAAAGCGTCCGCTTCCACATTTAAAAGTTCCGGCTGGCTTTGCAAATGTCCGGCAGCAGCCTTAACATTGGCTTTTTGAATCAGTTCGGTTATTTCCGCGGGGTTAAGAAATCTTTCTTTTAATTTCTGTTCATCAAGAAATACCTGGAATTGGCGTTTCCTGCCCCCGGTAATCGTGGTCTCCGAAACATCCGGGACAGAACTGATCGCCGTCTGCACTCCGGCCACCACCTTGCGCAAAGCTACCGGATTATGGGTTTGACTGTGAAAGGTCAGAGCCAGGATAGGTACATCATCTATCGAACGGACTTTAATGAACGGCTGGGAAGCCCCGGCCGGTAAAAAGTCAAGATTGGAATAAACTTTGGTGTAAAGCTTGATCAGGCTTTTCTCGACATTCTCCCCCACCTTAAAGCGCACGATAAAGGTCGCCCCGTCCGCTTCCGCGGTGGAGTAAATATACTCGACCCCGGATATTTCCCAAAGGGTGCGCTCTCCGACATTAATGATCCGGCGCTCAACCTCTTTGGCGCTTGAGCCAGGATAAGAGACAAAAATATCGAACATCGGAACGGATATCTGCGGCTCCTCTTCCCGGGGGAGATTGACCACGGCAAAAAACCCGAGGATTATCGACGCCACGATGATCAGGGGGGTAATTTTCGAACGCGCAAAAGTATTGATGATCTTGCCCAGGAATCCCATGCGCTTTGGAACCATGTTTGACATAAAGGTTATTCTCCGATTTGGCCTACGGCTTCCTTCATTTTAGGCTCATCCAGCTGGCCGGATAAAAAAAGCAATCTGGTCCAGGAAGCTTTCGTATCGGTAGCCAGGGTATAATAACCCTTGGCTACATTAAGGTAGGAAGTGCGGATCTCCAACAGGTCGGCGATGGATTTTTTCCCTTCACGGTAAAGCGGCAGCATCAACTCTACTGCCTGCTTGGCATCCTCCAGCATTTTCTGGTTTACGGGAAGATTATCCTGCACGGTCTGATAATGAGCGTATTCGTTGGCGATGTCTTTGGTGATCGCGTCTTTCAGGGTCGCTTTATCGGATTCAAGTTTCTTCAGGGTTTCTTTGGAGAGGCGCAGGCGCGAGGAGTATGCCGGATCAAAAAGATCGATCTGCCCTTTCACTCCGACGGTATAATTCTGCCCTCCGTTAGATTTAAAATTATGGGTATCCTCCCGGGCTTCGCCGAAAGCATCGATCCGCGGAAGGCCGGTGAATTTTTCCCGGCTAACATCGATCCCCTGGGCCTGGATCGTCTTTTCGATCGCCGCCAGGTCAGGGCGGGATTTATACGCCTGCTGGAACAAATTCTGTAATTGTTCGGTCTTCTGCGCGCTTTCCGCAAGCTCTCCCCGGATCTCCAAAGGCTGCAAAGGATCCTGCCCCATAAGAATATTCAACAGGATGTGCACGGCCTGTTTTTCCTGGAGTAACTGGTTTTTAAGCTGAATAATACTTCCGTGCATTACTTTGGCGGTGTAGAAATCCGCGCCGAAAATCAGCCCCTTGTCTTTAAGGTCCTGAGCCTGCTGGATATCCTGTTCGCTTGCCTGGCTTACCTCATTGACCGTAACCAGCAGTTTTTCTACCGCCACCGCCCGCAGGTACGCCTCGGAGGCAACCAGGAAAGCTTCCATTTTAGTAAAGGATGCATCAAAACGCGCGGAATCTATTTGCAGCTTAGCGGATTTGACCCGGGAAATAGTTTGAAAGGCGTCGAAAATCGGCATCTGGCCTTCCAGGGAAGCATTGTAGGTAGTGTGCGCCCCGGGAGTGTTCATCCGCGAAAGCGCGAAGTCATCATTGGTAAAAGAATTCTCCCTTAGCAAGCTTCCGAAAACAAATACCGGATCATCGCCGTGAGTAACGGAAACAGACCCTTGTATGCGCGGAAGAAAGCCGACCACCGCCTGCAGTTTACGGGCGATGGCTAAATTCACACTGGCATCCTGCTGTTTTAATTTCGGATAATACGCCAGGACTTTTTGATAGAATTCCTTAAAAGTAAGCGGCTTTGCTACCGGCGTTTCATCGGCCGCCCATAATAAAGAAAAATTTAACAGTGAAATTACCGCTAAAACAAAAATAATCAACAGGGGCGGCTTGATGTTTTTCATAGGATTAAATATTCTCCAGGCTCTCCGCTACTTTTTCAATGCAACCGATGCAGGTAAGTTTACGCAATGACCGGATTTCTTTACACTTAGTTGACCCGGCGGAAGCGAAAAGTAAACTCGCGCAACTCTTAAGCTTTTCCGGATGCCGGTTTTCCAATATAGCTTTGGCCGCATAAAATGCTCCGCAATGGCCTTCGGGAGCGTTGCCGCCGCCGAATTTCCCAAATTGAATAACCATAGCGTCAGTAAGGGAAAATTTATCTTTAAATGCCTTAATGATCGTTTGGCTGCAATTCAATTTCTCATGGCCGGGATGGCCTAAATAATGCGCTTTGGCTTTCTCTTTTGACATTGGCTTCCTTTTAAAGAACTACTTACCCAATAATTTAATTAAGGCCGCGATCCGGTCATCATTGATCCGGTAACAGGTTTTCACCCCTTCTTTGCGGATCCGGACGATCCCCCTGCTTTTCAAAATCCCCAGATGCTGGGAAACGGTTGACTGCGGAAGCCCAAGCGCCTTGACCATTTTGTTCACGTTGCACTCACGGCCAAGCAGCCCCTCCACCATCCGCAGGCGCACCGGATGGGCCAGGGCTTTCAATAATTCACTCTCTTTTGCGTAATCTATGGGCATGTCCGTTTCCATTAATCGTTATATCGTAATAATACGATATATATCCCGGTTTGTCAAGGGATTTTTTAAAAAATTCCCGGAATTATTTTTTTAAGATTATTTCGAAATAATGAAGGCGCCTATTTAACCGTTATCTTTACTCCGCTTTTTCCGGTTTTCTGCCTGGCCCCCGCCTTCGGCACATTAATTTTTAAAACTCCGTTGGAATAATCCGAAGTAACGGCGGCCGGATTGGCGTCTACCGGTAAAGTAACCGTCTGCAGGAAATACCCGTAATCCTGCTCCTGCCGGTATATCTGCCGGCTTTCTGTCTCTTTTGCATCTTTTCTTTCCACAGAAATGGTCAAAAGGCGGCCGGAGATTTCCACCTTAATGTCCTTTTTATTTATTCCGGGCAAATCGGCAACTACCAGATAACCCGAAGCGGTTTCTTCCATTTTTATGTTAATACTGGGCTCGATGAGCACCCTCTCCTTTTCCCCGGCCCCGTTATAATCCCGGGTAAAGCCATTATCGAACATATTATCCGTTTGCCGCTGCATCAACGCCGTCTCCCTCACCGGATCCCAGTTCTGGGCGCTTTCCGCATACTCCTGAGGGTACCCTTGAGGATACGCTTGAGGCCTTGCCCATGCCATGCTCTCCGGCATATCCTTATAAGGCAAAGGCATCAAGGTTCTCGTTCCCGGCCGCCAATGCCGGTGTTTTAAACCCAGCATATACGCGGTTTCAAAAATAACTATCGCCCCAAGCACTACAACCAGAATGGTTAAAGTTTTATTCTGCATCTTGCTCTCCTAAATCAATCCGCTTAAACCCGGCAGGATTCAGATTTCACTATCCGTTCCGCCTCCAACCAATTTAACAGATCGCGCCCGGCTTTTCTGCCGCTTTTTTCATAAAGCTCCTGGGCTTTACTTCTGATCTTTTGGTCAAGCTGCTCTCCAGTGCAAGGAGTCCCTGTTTTATTTGTTTTTACTGTAGCCATTTTATTCACCTCTCCTTTCCTATTAATATTTTATTATTCCGCAAAACACGTACAATTACCTATCCGGGCTAGCTGGGACAAAACCCCCCACCCCCGTTTAAACTCTTTAACAAACCACCAATCGCTTACGGCGTAAGCGTGATCGTAACCGCACCATTGTAGGTTCCGGCCGGTGTGTCTAAACCGATCGGGGTTACCCCTGTAGCGTCGGGCTTAGTCGGATCTCCGGTGCCCACGCCATAATAGATACGTAACCAGCCGCCGGCTAACTGCGCCTTGGTGTAGGAAATACTCTGGCTGTTACCATAGCTGACCTTTTGCAGCTCGCTGCTGACCGTAGCGCTGGTCTGCTTGTTAAAAGAAACGTTTACTTTGTTGTCCAGGTTGTTTCCATTCCCGGCAAGAGAAGTCCGCGTATGCGTGATCGTCCAGGCGGTCCCGGAATTATCCGTTACGCCGATATCCACGGCATAATAATTCTCCGGTAAAAAGATATGGTTTACCGTATCCCAGGTCAAGCTCCCGAAATCAATCGAGCTGGCCGGAGTAAAAATCGCTGAACCCAGGCCGTTAACCCGGCTGACAGTTACAGACAAACCCCCCGTCATGGTCGGTATTGACGCATTCACGTTGATCGACTGGCTGGAAGCTGCCCAGGCGCCCGCGGCGCAGAAAACAACCATTACTGCGGACATCACTAAGATTAATGATTTTTTCATTTTTACTAACCTCTCGCTATTTGTTTACCTTTAAATTGCTATTCTCCCTATCCAAGACTATTGTATTATCCGGGAGAAATTTGTAAATTGCCTAAATCTGTTTTTTATTGATTTAATTCCACCAGGAGGAATGGGGTTATTTACCGCAAAAACCGGAGCAGGAACCTGGCGATTGCCTTAAACCTGCCGTTGGAGAAGATATTCAAATAATACTGGTCGGCCGTGTTTTTGACCAGCTGGCTAAGGGTAGGATAAATATGGATCGCTCCGCTGATCTGCCCCAGTTCCAATCCTGCGGACATTGCCAGTACATATTCGTGAATAATTTCACCGGCGCTGCTTCCGCAGATATGCGCCCCTAAAATATGGTCCTTACTGTCGCAGATGACCTTAACCAGCCCTTTCTCCTGCTGCTCCGTAACCGCCCGGTCATTTTGCGCGTAATTTGAACGGTAAACTTTTATATTTTTATATTCTTTGGCCGCCTCTTCCTCGGTTAAACCCAGATGCGCCAACTCCGGGTCGGTAAAGGTGCACCAGGGCACAGCGCGATAATTGACTTTGCGCTTAAAAGGAAACAAAGCATTGCCTACGGCGATCACCGCCTGATACTCTGCCATGTGGCTGAATTGATACGGACCGACCACATCTCCGCAGGCATAAATATTTTTTGCCGTGCTCCTTAGCGCCTGATCAACCTGTATCCCTTTAGCGGAATATTTAACTCCGGCTTTTTCCAGATCCAAACCCACCACATTCGCCGACCGGCCTACCGCCACCAGTACTTTCTCCGCCTTGATTACTGATTGCTTCTTTTGCCCATCCTCAACCGTGATCGCGACCAATCCGCCTTCCCGGAAAAATTTAACCGCTTTTTTACCGGTGTAGATTTTTACTCCGTCCACAAGGAGCGCCTCGATCAACACGTCAGCCGCTTCTTTATCCTCCCGCGCCAGGATCCTGTCGGCCATCTCGATAATCGAAACCTCCACCCCTAACCGGCAAAGCGCCTGGGAAAGCTCCACTCCGATCGGCCCTCCCCCCAAAATGGCGATAGACTTAGGCAAAACCTTGAGCTCAAAAATATTTTCATTGGTCAGATAATCGATCTCTTTTAATCCTTCAATCTGCGGGACCAGCGGATGCGAACCGGTGCAGATAATAAAACGCTTGGCGGTAAGGGTTTTTCCGGCTAGCTCAATGCTTCGCGGGCCGATGAACCGGGGAGCGCCGAATAACACCGTTATCCCCCGTTTTTCAAAAACTTCCGCAGGATGATGCGTGCTGATCTGTTCGACCTTTTGGCGCACGTGCGCCATTACCCCTTCCGGATTTAAATTAGCCTCTCCGGAAATCCCGAACTCTTTCATTCTATTGAGCAAGGAAAACACCTGCGCGGATTTAAGCAGCGCCTTGGAAGGGACACAGCCATACCAGGTGCAATCCCCGCCCAGTTTGCTTTTTTCGATCAGCGCGGTCTTTGCCCCTAAACCGGCAGCTCCGGTGGCGGCCACTAACCCGGCAGCGCCTCCGCCGATTACAATGACATCATAATCATAACCCATAAACCCTCTTTCTATTTAGCCAAAGCCCCTTTACAGCTGGACCCTGCTCCGGCAGTGCAGGAATAACAATGGTTCTGGAAAATTATTTCCTTGTCTTCTATATCTAAAGGCGTTACCTGCCCGATCTCCATTATCTTCCCATTTTTATCCCGCATACTCAACCCCAGCGCCTGGTTAAAATCACAGTCATAAAGTATGCCGTCCCAGCCGACACTCAAAAGATTCCGGCACATGATCTCCGCCGCCACATCAGGATTAAAACTGTCAGTCAAAAGCTGCATATACTCCTCAAAATTATTATTCGCTTCCAGATGCTGTTTAAACCTGTTAATCGGCGCGTTAGTAATCGTAATCAAGTGGTTAAACACCACCCCATAACGCTCAAGATTCTTATGGTAATCCTTTTCCAAAGCGCCCTGGTCTCCGGGTAAAAAAGCCCCGCCAGGATTATAGGTCAGGTCCAGCTCCAGGTTTTTCTCCCGGCCATAGCCGAAAAGGTTAAGCAATTTAAGGGCGCGGATACTTTTATCAAAAACCCCTTCTCCCCTTTGCTTATCCACATTCTCCTTCGTATAACAAGGCAACGAGCAAATCAGCTTAACCTGGTTGGCCTTGTAAAATTCCGGCAGCCACTGCATCCCCGGTTCGAACAAAACGGTAAGATTACTTCTGACCATGATCATTTTAGTAAGCGGCCGGGCCTTTTCCACAAGATACCTAAAATGCGGATTCAGCTCCGGGCTTCCACCGGTCAGGTCAAGCGCCAGCCCTTTTGCCTGGGCAAGAAAATTTAAAATATCATCCATCACCGCAGGCGACATTATTTTATCCCCGGCAGGTGAAGCGTTCACGTGGCAGTGCAGGCAGGCCTGGTTACACAGGTTCCCCAGGTTTACCTGGAGGATTTCTAAAGGTTTACGCTTGGCTAACCGCTTATCTACGGAAAGAAACGCGGTTTTAAAATCAGTTGCCATAAGCATCTCCTTTTCTTTTTATACGCTGATAGATCACCGGCACCAGGATAGCCAGGAACAAAACAATAAGCGCCAGGATAAACTTAAAAGAAAGCAGGTCTCCGTACCCTTTTACCTCCCCCAGTGTCCCGCCGAAATAAGCAGAAATCACCACTCCCGGGATAAACCCTAAAAATGAAGCGAAAAAATAATCCCGGAATCTGATCCTGGACAGACCGCTGACGTAATTAAACACTTCATAAGGCAGTAAAGGGATCGCCCGGAAAAATAGAATAGTCATAAATCCCCTTTTTTCCAAAAGATCATCCAGGTTTTTAAACTTGCCCCGCAAATGCCTTTGCACAAAATCCCTGCCGATAAACCGGGAGATAAAAAAAGTGATGCTGGTGCCCAGCATCGCCCCGCCCATTAATAAAACTGCTCCCCAAACCTTGCCAAACGCCAGCCCGGCAGCCAGGGAAAGCACCGCAATGGGCGGGAGAATCGAAATCGTGTTTAACACATAAGCCAGAACATAGACTACCGCTCCCCATTTACCGAACTTTTGGATGTAGTCCCTCGCTGCGGCAGGGGTAAACCCATCAAGCCGGTGGCTGCTGAATAACCACCAGACAGCCAGGATCACCAGGACCCCGGCGGAAATTTTAACTATATTTTTAATGACTTTCTTGTCCATGGCGCGGAGTTTTTATTTTTCTTCAAATCCCGTTTAAGTTTTGCCAGGCCCGCCGCATCATCAATATCATACCATTCCTTTAATGCCGCGACTTTTTTCCCGCTGTTCTTGGCGTTGCTGACCGTCTTCTCAAAAACCTTGTCCGCGCTCCATTGCACCCCAGAAAAAAGGTCCGCGCAAGGCTGGGTAAACCCGATCAGATAAAAACCGCCATCTTCGCTGGGCCCTAAAACCAGGTCATTCTTATCCAAACGCACATAGGCTTCTTTAATATAATCTACGGGCAAATTCGGAGTGTCCGAGCCGATGATCAGGATCTTATCATTATGCCTGCCTTTGGCGAATTTAAAAGCATTGTCCAGCCTCTGGCCAAGATCCGTCCCTCTTTGCTTATAAAACACAAATTCATCCTTAGCGATCGCTTTTAAAAACTTGGGCTCAATAAGCGATTCATAAGCCAGCATCTTCTCTTCACACGGTACTGCCCTGGCCAGCTCCAGCGTATCCTGCAGGAAAGCCTTATATAATTGCGCGCAATCTTCTTGGGATAATTTCCCCTGCAAGCGCGTCTTAACCTTACCTGCTTGTGGCTCCTTGGCAAAAACAATCAGACAATCTTTCATTTTCTCTCCGAATAAAGTTGTTTAATTTCTGGTAAAGGTACCCTTAACCAGAATAATACATTGATCAGGCTAAAAAGCAAAGCGGTTTTTAATATACCCTGCTCTTTCCATCTCCTTGCTGAAACCAAAATCTTCTCCGGTAAAACTACGGTTTTGCCGTATTTACGCAAGCTTCGGGAAAAAAGCACATCCTCCATGATCGGGACCTCCGGAAAACCGCCCAGCGCCAGGAAAGCGGCTTTTTTGACAAAAATCCCCTGGTCCCCGTAGAACTCCTTAGTCAGGCGGGCCCGCAAATTCCCCTGGCTCTCGATTAACCGGTAGATAAAGGCATTATCATCCAGCCTTTGGGTCAAGCACCCCCCAGCGTAACCCTCAACCCCAATTTTTTGGGTAATCTTATCCAAGGTTAAAGGCGAAATAAAATTATCCGCGTGCAGGAATAAAAGGATATCCCCTCTGGCTTGGCTGGCGCCGTAATTCATCTGGCTGGCGCGGTTTTTTTTGCTTTGAAAGATTTTTCCGAATTGGCTGGCGATTTGCGCGCCTTGATCAGTGCTTTGCCCGTCAACAAAAATAAGCTCGGCAACGCAGGAAAGTTTTTGCAGGCTGGGTGAAACTTTGGTCAACATCCTCTCTTCATTGTAGAAGGGGATAATAATGCTGATCATTATGTTTATTTAAAGAGGCTTTTGTATTTTGCGTAGCCTTCTTTTTCTAAATCCTCCTTAGGAATAAACCGCAGCGCGGCGGAGTTCATACAGTAGCGCAAGCCCGTGGGCTTGGGGCCGTCATTAAAAATATGCCCCAGATGGGAATTCCCCTGCTTACTCCTGGCTTCCACCCGGCGCATAAAGAAGCTGTTATCTGTTTTTTCGATCACATTATCTTTTTCCAGCGGCCGGGTAAAGCTGGGCCATCCGGTTCCGGATTCAAATTTGTCAGCAGAGCTGAACAGCGGTTCCCCGGAAACCACATCCACATAGATCCCTTCCCGGTGATTGTCCCAATATTCGTTATGGAATGCCGGTTCGGTGCCGCTCTCCTGGGTCACTTTATACTGTAAAGGGGTCAGTTTATTTTTCAATTCTTCCTTGCTGTATTTTTCCGGTTTGGACTGGGGGACAGGGTCTTTGGCCTCCGCCGCGCCGCCCCATATTTTATTCAAATACTGGTCCCGGCCGCAGCTGAACCGGTAAAATTTATAGCGGATCGGGTTTTTCTTATGGTAATCCTGATGGTAATCTTCGGCATTATAAAATCTGGAAGCCGGGATTATTTCGGTCACCAGCGGCTGCTGAAATCTACCGGTTTTGCCCAGCGCGGTTTTAGATTTTTCCGCGGTATTTTTCTGCTCATCGGTTAAGTAAAATATCGCGGAGCGGTATTGCGGCCCCCGGTCGCAGAACTGCCCGCCTCCGTCCGTGGGATTAATCTGCTTCCAGAATACATCCAGGAGCTCCTGATAGGTTACCTTGGCCGGGTCATAAGTCACTTCCACCGCTTCGATCTGGCCCTTTTGGGCATAATCCTCATAAGTGGGATTCTCCCCCTTGCCCCCGGTATATCCGGAAACCACGCTCACTACCCCATCTAATTTTTCAAATGGCGGAGTCATGCACCAGAAACACCCTCCGGCAAAAACCGCCTTTTCGTATTTGGTCTGGGCATACGAAACGCTGGTAGCCAGGACCGCAAAAATCAATAATCCCGCCAAAGATAATTCGCTGAATTGCATTTTACCCTCCATGATTATTATACTATAATTACTTTTTAACCCTAATCTATATTAGTAGTTAGGATTAGGACGAGTAGTGAGTTAAGTAGTGGGGATTGGTTGTGAGTATCGCACACACTACCCACCCTCACTACCAAACACACTACATTACCTCACCCTCACTACACAACCATACTTATTTTCTGAATTTAATATACCTATATCTCAGGATATTCCTATTGGAGGGTTCCGCTTTTGGTTGACTTTATTCTACCCTCGTCATTCTGAGGCGCCGCAGGCGCCGAAGAATCTAATCAGGTGTGTCATTGCGAGGAGCATGCTATAAACTTAGCGACGAAGCAATCTTTTAACATAAATAACCCGTCATTCTGAGGCGCCACAGGCGCCGAAGAATCACGGGTTATTGTCTGGCTCAGAATGACGGGTTATTTATCCTGCGAAAAGATTACTACTGTGTAGGGGCCGATGCTGATCTTGCCGGAGCAAGGCAGTCCGTCAGCCTTTTCCTCTTGCGTCTGGAGATCCGGAGTGGGGTGATTGGCGAAATTAGGGCCGTATTTATATGAGTCACTGTTGAAGCGTGTTTTCCACAATCCTGCCCGTGGAAAACCGATCAAATAATCATCGCAGTTTTGGTTGATCATATTTACTACCACAACCACGCTATCGGCGGGCCCGGATTTATCCCAGCGATGGAAAGCAATAATCTTGGCCGCGTCATTAAAATGATAGACGTGAGTATTTTGGCCGCATAAACCCCGGGTCGTGCCCGGCAGATTGCGCCGCAGGGCAATTAAATCCCGGTACATTTTGAAAATACCGTGTTCATCCTGGACACGCGCCCAATCGATCGGTTCTTTGTCCTGGAACCACCGGTCTTCCAGCAGCTCCTGCCCTTCAAAGATCATCGGGATACCGGGAGAAGTAAGCACCAGGGCGCCGGCCAGGGTCGAGCGTTTCTTGGAAAACCAGCTGTCCACCTTACCGGGCCAGATCTCCTCCGGTACCCGGGCCCTGCCGTTGGCCACCTCATCGTGGCTCTCGGTATAAATGATCCTGCGGAAGACATCTAAATCATAACGGTGCTCGATGGCTTTACTGACCGCGCCCAAATCGCGCAGCTTATCATCCCGCAGGATGACTGCCTGGCGCACCGGATGGACGAACCCGGCATCCCATTGCGCGTTAAAACCCGCGCCGCCGGCTCCGACATCTTTAATTACCCAGGAATTATTTTTCATGCTTTCCCCGATACTGATCTTCCCGGGATACAATTTCCTGATCTCATCATTGATCCACTGCATCAAACTCCAACCTTCGGGGATGGCGCTGCTGGGATTATCATCACTGCCATCAATGCTTTTAATATAGGCGATCATATCCCAGCGTAAACCGTCGGCGCAATACTCCTCAAACCACATCATCACGTTATTGCGCAGGTATTGGCGCACCTCCTCCCGGCCGTAATCGGGGCGGGTATCCCCCCAGGGAGTAAACGCGCGGTGGTCATTGTAAAAATAAATTCCCCCCTTATCATTCTGGCTCCAGCCGTCAAACTGCCACAGGTCAAGGTCCCCTGGGCCGAAATGGTTATAGACGACATCGACAATCACCGCAATCCCCTGCTCGTGGGCGACTTTCACAAAACTTTTAAAGGCATCCGGCCCGCCGTAAATGCTCTCTACGGCAAAAGGATGCGACGGGTTGTAACCCCAGGAAAAATCCCCGGGAAACTCCACAACCGGCATCACTTCCACGGCATTGATCCCCAACTCCCGAAGATAAGGCAATTTTTCCGCGGCACTCTCAAATGTCCCCGGCCGCCCCTTTTCTTTCACGTTAAAGGTGCCGATGTGCAACTCATAAATGACCAGCTCATTGCCCGTAGCTATTTTAAAACTATCCTTGCCCCAGTCAAAAGCTTTCGGATCATAGATCACTCCGTTGCCGGTTGAGCCGGTCACCTTCCTGGCGTAAGGGTCAATGCGGGAGACAGGGCCTTTCGGGCCGTGGATCAAATACCGGTATTCATCCCCTGCTTTTGCCTGCGGGATCTCCGCTGACCAGCAACCGTTATTATCTTTGGCTAAAGGGGTTGAATCTTTGCTCCAGTCATTAAAAGTTCCGGTCAGGTAAACCTGTTCGGCATTAGGCGCCCAGACGCGAAAGGTTACTCCCTTTGCTCCAAGGATGGCTCCCATACCCGGCCGACTCAAAACAGTTTTAGTTTTTTCCGGCATTTTCTCTCCGCATTTTGGTTTTTGACGGTTTTGCCCGCACAAAAAAAGGCCTGTCCGATAAGCTTACCTTAATTGTTAACCGTTATTTCTTTTCTTCAATAATTGTTTTGCTGATGTCGTGGGTATGCGTGTCGACCTTGCCTTGCTTTAAATCTTCTTTGGTTTTCTCGGCAAGTAAACCGTATTTTTTCTGGATCCTGGATAGATCCTCATCGGTAAGTTTTTCAATATCCATCATCGCGTTATGCGCCCCTTGGGTGGCGCGGATGATCTCGTCAAGCTTAAGCTGGATGGCGATCGTGTGGCGGTTCTGGCTGTTTTGAATAATAAAAAGCATGGTGATAGAAATGACCGCGGCAATCGTGCTGATAATAAGCTGCCAGGTTTCGTTAAAATGCAACGGCAGGCCGAAGAAACCCCAGGTCAGGATGACCAGAAATGCCAGGAAACAGGCAAAGGGTTGGGCCGCTTTATTGGAAAGCCATTTTGCGAACGCCGATAAGTATCCCATGCTGATTATTTTAGCGCTAAATAGGATTTAATCAATTATACCGAGGTATAATTGAGGGCTAAGATAAGGATAGTTTGATCGATTAGGGTGGGTAGTGGATATTGTTTTACTCTTCTTGAGCCAGATATTTCAACCAAACGCCCTCTAATTCTTCTACGTTGGCTATATGAGTAAGATAGGTTAGCCTCAGGGCATCTTCCAGGCTTTTGCCGTCGCGCAACTGGCGGCAGAACTCGGTAAAAGTTTCTGCTCCGTAACGTTCGATCAAAAATCCTACGAGGGAAACTGCTTCTACATAAAATGATTCCACTGCCTGCGCGCCGGTAAAATACAGAAGCTTTCTTTCTCCTTTTTCATCGGGGAACGAATGGACGGTTATTTGGCTGTTACTGTCCACCTTGCGGATATCCAGGCCAACCAGATCCTTAACCGAAAAGAACCGGTTGTTTTCTAAAAGATACCTACTGACTGCTTTTACTTTTTCCCTTTTAAGCGGCTCTGCCCATTGGGCTACCCCTTCATCCAGCCACAGTGGCACCTCTCCCTTAAAACCCACAAAATCCCTGAAGATAAGGTGCGCCATCTCATGCGGCAGAATAGTAGTCAGGAATGATTCGCTATGCGTATAGCTGATTATCCGCTTACTGGTATAATCTGCCATCCCTTCCGACCAGGCGGGCTGGTGGGTGGCATTAATAAAAGACCCCTTATCCGGGTAAATATAAATTCTCACCCGGTGATCCCAGCTCCAGAACTCCGAATAACGGGGATAACCTAGATCCGAGGCGATCCTCTGGTAATAAATTTCCGCCTGATGGGAGACTTCGCTGGCAAAACTCTGGTCATCCAGATAATTGATAATAAAATGGTCCCCTCCGACCTCCTTCCAATTCTGGGCAAAAGAGGGAGTGACAATACCGCAGAAACATAAAACAAAAATACTTTTTAATAAGAGCCTGGGCATCATATGTTTCTATAAAGCTTTCTCTAGAGATTCAATAATCGAACTTTTATCCTTCATCTTATTATTGGCAATATTGACTTCGCTTATATTTGATACCCCTTTGCTGCTCAAAATATTACCGATATATTTAAAGCACATTTTAACCCCCATACCGCTTCCTGAAGTAAGCAAAACAATAAGATTCTTATTGTTTAAACCCGTAACTTTATCCAAATATGTATTGATTGCCGGAGCAGGGGCAAACGCCCATACCGGCGAGCCGATAATAATAGCATCATAGCCGCTGGCGTCAAATTGCGCTTCTTCTATTTCGCAGCGTTTTTTATTTCTTGCGGCAGAGCATTGGGCAAAAAACGAGGTTATTTCTTCTTTTGGTTTAAGCCTTTGGATCTTTAGTTCGGATTTTTTCTCTAAAACTTCCTTAAGGATATCGATAACCTTTTCCGTAATTCCACTGTAGGAATAATAAATTATCAATGTTTTCATTTTTCCCTTTCAGATTAACACCGCAATACTGCCTTATCCTTAGAATCATTCTACTGTTTTGAAGAAAATCGTCAATTGATTATTTGGTGGATTTAGGGCGGGTGGTGGTCTTTTGCAAAAACTTAACGGTTTCGGAAAAAAGCACATCCGGCAGGCTCATCCGGTTCAGGTAAACTTTTATCTTTGACTCAGCGGAGGTAACCGGAAAGATCTCTTTTTTACCGGTCCAGGGCAGGCTTTGGGTATTGATCCCCAGGAATGATATTTTCTTGATCAGGTTGTGGATCACCGGAGCAAGCGGATCAACTTCACTGCCGGAGAAGACAATACTGTCTAACCCGCCTAAAACCGCGATCCCCTCTCCGATATATTTTAACAGCTGCGCCTGGTAAATTTCAAAAGCCAGGTCAACCTTCGGGTCTTTGCCATAAAATCTCACCAGCTCCTTTAATTCCAGATCATAGCCGGTAAGTCCCAAAAACCCGCTTTCATTTTTCAGGATATCATCGATCTTATAAATCGAAAATTTATGCACATTCATTAAATAAAATACAATTCCCGGATCCATATCCCCGCAGCTGGTCCGGGACATGATCCCTTCCAAGGGGGTAAACCCCAGGCTGATCGAAAGCGGCCGGTTATTTTCTACCGGACAAACTGTAGTCTGTTTATCAAAAACTATGGAAATACACTTTCCCGGCTCAGAAACCATCCCGGAATTAGCCTGATGAAATATACCGTGAAAACCCCATTTTTTAATTTTGTTGTTCTTATAAAGCTCCTGAGGAATGGCATAATACTTGGCTTTTTCCGGCAGCTTGGAAAAAAACGCGGTCTCAAAAAAGGCAATCTGCGGGATATCCTTAAAATCCCGGTAAAATATTTTAAGCATCTCCTGCATTAAAGGGATATAAAAAGGGAAAAAGCCGGTTAGCTTGGCAAACTTGACGAAAAACCCCTGGTTGATCAGTGAAGCTTTATCAAAAAATTCCCCGCCGAATAAGATCCGGAAAGCGATCGCGTTAATCTTCCCTCTGCCGGCCAGATTAAGGATATCCTGTTTAAGGGTTTTACTGGACCTTAGCTCTTCGGCATCCAAAACAAAAGATGCCGCCGGAACCTTGGCCAGGTTATCTTTATAAACCCAGAACTTTACTTCCTTTAAATTTGTATCCACGACAAGGATCATTTTTTGGCTAACTCCTTATAAGTTTCTCTGGCGATCATCAACTCTTCATTCGTCGGAACGATCAATATTTTTGTCTGGGCATCCTCGGTAGACAACTCGCAAATCCCCCCCCGGTAACCCTGGTTTTTTACTTTATCTAAACTAATCCCTAAGAAATCCATCGCCTCACAAATCCGCTGGCGAAGTATCGGCACGCCCGTACCCAGGGAATCCGTAAAGATTAAAATGTCGGCTTTTTTTAGGATCAGCGCATAAAAACCCAGATAAGTCCTTACCCGGCGCACATACAGCTCAAACGCCATTTTTGCTTTAGGGTCGGTAGCCAGGTTATTTACCGCATCCCTTAAATCGGATGAGGAATTAAACACTCCCAGGATCCCGCTTTTTTTATTCAGGATATTCTCAGCTTCTACCGGAGAATAGCTTTCCCGGGACATAATATAAAAAATTAACCCCAGGTCCAGGTTCCCGCAGCGGGTATTCATTACCAGCCCTTCCAGGGGGGTAAACCCCATGGAATTGTTGACGGACTTGCCGTGGTTTATCGCGCAGACACTGGAGCCTCCGGAACCCAAATGGCAGCTGATCACCTTCTGCTGTTTATAATCCCGGTTTAAAAACCGGCACCCCTCCTCCATTACATACTGGTGGGAAATCCCGTGGAACCCGACCTTCCTCAAACCGTATTTTTTGGCGATTTTTACCGGAAGCGCGTAAGTGGAAAATTCCGGGGGAATGCTTTTATGGAACGCGGTATCAAACACCACAAACTGTTCAACCTGCTTATATTCCCGGCTGCAGAATTCGATTAATTTATAGGCGATCGGATTATGGATCGCCGCCAGGCACAGAGTTTCCTCCAGTTTCCTTAAAACCACCTTATCCACCTTGACCGGCTTATTAAAAAAATTACCGGGATGCACGTACCGGTGGGCAAAAATATCAAAAGCGATCTCAGGATGCTCCCGCACATCCTGGCTGATCAGCTCCAGGATCTTTTTTAAAGCCAGGGAATGGTCTTTAAGCTCAACCTCGATCACCTTTTTCCTGCCCAGGGCAGTATGGGTGATCACCGAGCTTTCCTGGGTTTTGATCCCCACTCTTTCGGCTTCCCCGTAAACGATCTCTTCACCCTGCGGCATGCGGATTATTTTATATTTCAACGATGAGCTGCCGCAGTTTAAGACCAGGATATTGGCCTTGTTCCCTTTAGATCTCATCTGAACTCCACCCGAATGCCGGCATGCCGATATTCCTTTGGATGATCAACGCCTGGCCGTAGGCGGCGCTTTCCAATTTATCCATGCTTAATGCCTCCGCTCCGGAGTCGATCGAATCTTCGGAACCGGCGCCAAAGCCGATGGTCGGAATATTTAACTCCGCGCAAGTGTAGGAGCCTTCGGTAATGATCTTCTTCCAGTACCCGAAAGAGGATTTAAAACCGCTGTCGGTCAAACTTTTCAGGGATTCCAAAGCAAAGCTCTTGTGGCTTTCCATCACCCAAGGCTTGAATTCTTTTGCCGCCACCAGCTCCATCCCGGTATGGGTTTTTACCTTTTCCGTCGCCAGGACCGCGTTGATGGTCACATCCGCCTCTCCTTTATACACATTCTTGGCGATCGTTTTTGCCTTATCTAAAATACCGCTCAGGTTTTCCTCCGGGATAAACACCCGGTCCACGACTACCCGGAATTCATTCATCTCTTCCTTAGGCTGGTAACCGCTGTAACGCACATCCTTGATCCGCAGGTTAGAATACCCCAGATTAGAATCGCTGGGCATCAGCTTGGAGGCTTTCTCCAATTCGTTGATCAAAGGGAACATCGTCCCCAGCATATTCATCCCCCGGTTCTCCAGGAAATTCCGGTTCAACCTGCCTTTAACAATGATCTCATACTCCATTCTTCCTTTATGCCCCAGGTTAATATTGAAATCCGTGGGCTCGCAAAGGACCACTCCCCGGATCTTTTTCAGCTTTGATTTCAACTGATTCTCAAAAAGGTATTTGATCCCGAAATCACAGCAGGAAAGCCTCGGCACACAGCAAATGATCAGGTCTCCGGTCAAAGGCAAGAGCGCCCTTTTGATCAACGCCCCGGCGTAAATACTGGAAATGATCCCGGCTTTAAATTTGACTACCCCGCTTTTTAAGGAAGCCTCGGTTTTATCTTCTCCCGGAGACAGAATATCCAGGTGGGAGATCACCACCAGCGCGTCCTTATTCTCATACCCCTTGATCACCCCGATCAGGTTGCCGGCCTTATCGCTGCTCACTTTATCGAAATCCAGGCTGGTCATCTCCTCGGCGACCATTTTAGTGAACTCCGGGGTGTTGTTGCCGGTAGAGCTGCAATCGGCGATCTTGCGGGAAAATTTGATCAAAGCGCTGTTGAGCCCTTTGGCCTTAGCCTTCATGATGTCTTTCATTTGAAGCCTCCTGTTTTATATTGGTTAACAACATTAATCTTAACTTAACAAAGGGGTTAAAAAAAATTACTTTTTAAAAAGTCGGGGGAGTAATTACCCAAACCGCCTCGGCTTCTTCCTTGCCGATATTCTTAAAGGAATGCGGGACGCTGGAATTAAAATAGAAACTATCCCCTTTCCTTAAAACATACGCCGTATCGTTTAGAGTGATCTCAATCGCCCCTTTAATCACCAGGACAAACTCCTGGCCGAAATGCCGGTAAGAAGCGTCCCCGGAGGTCGCCTTCTCGCTTAATTTAAACAGCAACGGCTCCATTTGTTTATTTGAATCCTGGGAGGTCAAAAGATAAATATGCACCCCTTTACCCACCTCCTGCAGATGCCGGCGCTCGCTGGCCTTGACCACGGGATTGTCGCTGACCTTCTGCCCTTCCCCGATCAGGCTGCCGACAGTGGTCGAAAGGGTATCGGAGATATTTTTTAAAGTAGACAGTGACGGCTGAGCTTTTCCGGTTTCTACCTGGGACAGGAAACTGGCGCTGACTTTAAGCTGCTTAGCCAGGGCCCTTAAGGTGATCCCTTTTTCTTCTCTTAGCCTTCTGATGTTTACGCCTACGATCTTCATTTTTTCCCTCCAAAAGAAGCATACTATATAAAATAACCCTTGTCAAGTGCTATTTAACAAATACTAATTATTTGAAGCACAACTTAACAGGGGTATTTTGCCTAAAACAGACGGGTGCAGGTAGCTTCCTCTTCTTATTTAGAACAGCGGATTTTCCTGCCCTGCGGAAGGTTTTAACCTGATCGTGATATAAAACTGTTTAAAGGTCAAGGTGTGATAGCCCTTAGGGTCCTGAGGGTCATAGTCATCAGCGGCGCCGTTGATCAAATTAAATTTGATCGCGTTTTTTTCCGGAAGATAAGCGTAATCTCCCTTTTCCGCGGAAAATCTCCGGTTCTTGCTGCTCACCTTTATGCCGTAAAGTTTGTTCCCCTCTACCTTATCGATCTGCACGGTATAGGTCCCGAAATGCATCGGCTTGCCGGCTTTTAAGATCATTCTCCCGGCTATAAAGCCGCCTTTAAAGAAAAACAACCCGGCAGCAATAGCGATCACGGCAAATACGATTATGGTAGACTTGTTTTTCATTTAAAGTTTCTCCTATCTGGCGAATTCCTCTCCCAGGGCAAAAGCTCTTTGGCAATCCTGGGGGAACACCTCCCGGCGCCTTTTCAACTTTTCCTTAGGGTTAAATCTGGTGGCCACTACTTTCGAATAATCCTTAAACTGATAGGTGTCGAAACTTAAAAGTGTCTTGCTGGGGCCAAAGATCCTGGAGAGGAACCGGTCTGTGCCCGCGAAACGCTGCTGGTAGCCGAATTCAACCATCAGCTCCTGGGTCAGGCCCATAGTATAAATAAATCCCACCGGGATCTTTTTAGGAAAAAGCGACTGCGGCGGATCGGTATAGGTCAGGAAAGGAAATACCAAGCGCTCCAGGAATGATTGCATCTCTCCGGTAATGTTACCCAGGTAAATGGGGGAGCCGAAAATAAGCGCGTCGGCGGATTCGATCCGCTTAAAAATAGGCTTGAGGTCATCCCTGACCACGCACCGGCCGTAGCTCTTGCCTCCTTTTTCTTTACAGGCAAAACAGCTGATGCATCCTTTATAGTTTAAATCATATAAATGGATCAGCTTGGTTTTCGCTCCCTGGGCGGCCGCCCCCTCAAGGGCTTTTTGAAGCAGGGTGGCGGTATTCCACTCTTTGCGCGGGCTGCCGTTAAAGGCGAGGATTTCCACTTAAGTTTCCTCTCTATTTATAACTATTGGTTATAGCGCAGGATGGGAAAAGAGTGGGAGTCGAGCTATCTCACCCAACTCCCACTCCTAAACCCTGGGGAAACAAATTACTTTACAATTACGGTGCGACGTAAGCGGTTTCGGTAATTACGCCTCCGGTAGTAACGGAATAAGTAGTATCTCCGGCGGTTGCGCTGGCCGGGGTAGCGGTGATCGTATATCCGGCTCCGGTTAAGCCGGCGCAGCTATAAACATAGCCTTGGACAGGCGCGGCGGCTGAACTTCCGCAAAGAGAAGTAGCTGCGGCGATATATGGGACTAAGGCGGCGGTGTTGGCCGGATAGGCGCCGTTATGGCCGGTAGCATAAATTTCTGCTGCCGTGGACAAAGCGCGGACATTGGCTTTGGCGGCGGCTGTATTAGCGGTTCTTTTTGCGCTCAATAAGTTCGGTATAGCGATAGCAGCCAGCAGCGCGATGATGGCAACAACGATCATGATTTCGACAAGGGTAAAACCTTTTTTCCGCATTATGCTGCCCTCCTGTTTAGGAATTGCGTTAAGTTATTGCTTAGTTTTAATTTTACCTTGTTTAGCTTATTTTTACAACTAAACTTTTACCGGATTGCCTAGCCGCTTCGCTCTTTAGAATGACAGTTTTATTTTAACTCGGATCCGGAAAGCAGTTCGCGGGCGCCGTTTTTATCCTGAACATATACTTCCGGTACAAATTCCATGGATTGCGGGATAAGGTCGGTAATGACTTTGTGGATGCGGGATTGCTGGGTCTGGTTTTGCGGGTCAAAGATCGGGTTCTGGCTCAGGTCATTTAACAAAAGGATTACCGGGTCATGCGAAAAGGTAAAATCTTTTAAGAGCTGCTTGATCAACAGGTCTAAATAATCAGGCTTATCTTTAAACACATTCACCGCGGTTTTAAAGGCGATCTTGCCCCATTCATGGTCCACGGTTTTCCGGAACAAAGCGTAGGCGGAAGAATACTTGATCATTTTGGTCTGTCCGGGAGCTAATTTACTGGCGACGTTGATGATCACCGTGGCTAACTCCGAATGCTTAAAGGTTTTAATTTCATTATGGATATCAATGGTCAGCAGGTCGAAAATATAACCTCCGTGCACGCTGGCGGTAGCGCTGATCGTGCTGCGTTTTATCAGGTCTTCGATCGCGTCCCAAAGGATCTTTTCATCATCGCGGATAAAATTTAAAGAAAGGATAATGCAGGGCTGATTCTCCCGGATGGCCTTATACTGGCGCAGCTTATCCTCATCATGGCCGATGTAATGGATCTCATCAAAGAGCGGCATGTATTTGAAGAGGTTAGAATTTTGGAAACCGTAATTGATTAAGTCCATATTTTCTTTGGGGTGTGTAGTGTGAGTTGGGTAAAGGAGTGAGTTAGGTAGTGTGGATTAGGAGTGGGTACTACTCACTACCCACTCTCACTACTTAACACACTACCTTACCTAACCCTCACTACTTAACCTAAAATTATAAAAATATAAATCAGAGCCAACCGCAAAGGGTAAAGGCGCAGATGGTTTTGGCATCGTTGATTTTGCCTGTTTTAAACAAATGCCTTACCTTCTCTTTGGTGACAACGCTCAAAGTAATGATCTCGTCTTTTTCTAAGGCCCGCTTAGCCGGTTTTAAATTAAGCGCCTTATAAATGACGATTTTTTCCGTGGAATAACCGGGGACTGGATAAATATAACCCAGCTTAATGAATTTTGCTCCCGCATACCCGGTCTCCTCGACCAGTTCCCTGCGGGCGCAGGATAAATTCAATTCCCCTTTTTCCAGGGTGCCGGCGGGAAGCTCATAAAGGTATTTTTTTATCACCGGACGGAGCTGGCGCAAAAGTACTACTTCATTTTTATTCAGGAAGGGCACAATTAATGTCGCGCCGGGATGATTGATCTTCGGTATTTTTAGTCCCATGGCTTACTTTTTCATAAAACAAAGACAGCAAACTCCGATTAAAAGTGCCAGTAAAATAACCGCGCAAAAAATAATGGTCACGAATTTCGGGTCATCGTTGGGATTCTGGCACGGACAGGGCATTACTTAGCCAGGGCTTCCACTGCCTTCACCGTCAGCTCTACTGTCGCCTCTACATCTTCGATATTGAACACTCCGCTTGGAGAATGAATATAGCGGCTGGGAATAGCTAATACTCCGGTAGGCACCCCCTCCCGGTTCATATAAATGATCGCTCCGTCAGTCATCCCGCCTTCGATGACATCAACCTGATATTTGATCTTGTTCTTTTTAGCGGTATCGATGAGCAGGTTTTTTATTTTCTCGCTGACGATCAGCCCTCTTCCGGATGCCTCGATAATACTGATGGATACCCCTCCCCCGAGCTTTAAAGCGGATTCCCGTTCGGTGATCTGCGGCGTATCCCCGGCGACATTAGTGTCGATCGCAAAAGCGTAATCCGGGTTGACCTTGAACGCGGAGGTGCGCGCTCCTTTTAAACCCACCTCTTCCTGGGTAGTGGCTACCGCGTAAACCTCAGCGTTGGCTTTTAATCTTTCCATGATCTTGACCAGCGCGTAACAGCCGATCCGGTTATCGATCGCCTTGCCGTAATAAAGGTTGCCGTTCAATACCCCGGAATTGGGCTCAAAGATCGCCACATCACCGATCTCTATTTTTTTCTCCGCCTCCTCCTTGCTCTTGCAGCCGATATCGATGAACATATCCTCATATTTGATCGGTTTTTTCTTATCTTCTTCTTTCTGCAGATGCGGCGGCTTGGCGCCGATTATCCCCAGGAGGTCCCCTTTTTTGGCTTTAATGATCACCCTTTGGGCGGGAAGGATCCGATCATCGATCCCCCCCACTTTTATAAAATATAAATACCCTTCTTTGCTGATGTGTTTGACGATCAAGCCGATCTCATCCATGTGCGCGGCAAGCATGATCTTGACCTTACCTTTGCCTTTTTTGGCGATCACATTGCCGAAATTATCGATGGCCACCTCAGCGCAGCTTTTTTTCAACTCATCGTGCATAATTTTGGCGATCTGGCCTTCATATCCGGAAACTCCCGGTGCCTCTAATATTTTCTTTAACAGCGCGTCCATTTTACCCCCCCCCTTTTTTTTAACCAACAATATTTTCTCAGTGGGCAATCAGCTTATACCCCTCAATGGCTTCAAATATTCTGTCGGCCACGATCGGCTTTCCCTCCTGCCGCGTATGACAGGAATCTATAAAAATCCAGTTTGGATTATCGACATAAACATCACTTAAGTCAACGATCTTAACCCCGGTTGTTTTGGCGGCTTCAATTTTAGCAAGAATAAGCCGCCGCATATCCAGAAGATATTTCTGGTTATAATCTTTGAGTCTGTGAAGAGAATATTCTTCTTCGGGGGAAAGGGTATTTTTATAAGCAAGGGTGGGCTGGAAAAAAGCGATGAAATCCGCCCCGAATGATTTTGAGATCAGGGAAGCTTTTTTCAAGTTTGCGACGTAAAGTCCGGCGATTTCGTTTTCCCAGGCCGGCGTATAATAACCGGCTTTCATCCGTTCCTGCTCCAAAGGGACGAACCGGCGCAAAAAGAAATCCGGGAAAAAATGCCGCAACAAGTTGCTTCCGTAAAGAATAAGCGTGGTGAGCGGGTAATTACGTATCTGGCTGTCCAAAATAGGATTGTTCTCGTAAGCGATAAAATTAAACGGATACCCTGGGCGGGGATCCCCAAAATAAGGCCCCTCCATATCGTGGTCCCCATTATACATGATGATCAGATCCGGTTTTAAGTCCGAGACTTGAAATAAAATCCGCGCAAGGTCCTGGCCGGAACACGAAGAGACAACCCCGAAATTGTACACGTTCACGTTATTAAAACCGCTTTGCCTGAATTTGTTTTCCAGAAGCTGAGGTATTGGCGGTTCTCCGTCAACCACCGTGGAGGCCCCCAGCACAAAAATCCTGAATTCCCCGGGCTCCTTGACCGGCGCCGGATATTTTCCCCGGTAGCCGGAAAGATTTAATCTTTCTTTCCCCTCCACCCCAAAAGGAGCTCCGCCGAACATAATGTAAGGCTTGGCTTTCCGGTAAATTTCCACGGGGTATTTTTTTTGCACCGGCGATCCGCTGGAGAGGAAAAACCTGCTGGCGTAATCGACTAAAAGAAAACCCGCTAGAACCAGGCTAAGGACAATAAGGATCTTTCCTGACTTTTTCATGCGCTATTTCCGGCTTAATAAATCTGATAGGTAAAAGGATTTTGGCCCCGCCCAATTCCCAGAAAGACCAAAATAACAACAATTACGATCATTGTCAATATGCCCCATAAAAAAACCTTAAATTTTGCGCTCATTGTTTTTCTTCTTTCGTTAAATATGCGTAAAGGTAATCGGCGATCAACCGGTGCGCCGCGGCATTCGGATGGGCATCGTCCCCGGCCACCCAGAATTGGCGCGAGTTGGAAAACCTCTGGAATAGAGGATTCAGGTTAAGGCAGGGTATTTGATGCGCGTTGAGAAATTCCTCCACCTGGCCATACTCCTGCTTGAATGGATAACCGGCCAGATCATGGAACTCCGGAAGGATCACTACCCGGAAACGCACATGGTGAGCCTGGCAGTAATCGCGCAAACTAAGTATTGAAGATTGGGCGCACAGCCAGCCTTCCTGGCCGTTGCGGTAAAGCCCCGCATAATACTCCCGGAACCCCCCGGGATGGCGAAAATAACCATCGATAGCGCAAACCTTGGACCAGAGTAACGTAATAAAACGCGAACGGGCTAAAAACCACAATTTAGATTTCACCGGCGTTTTTTCGGCGTCATTGATAAAATAACACAACAGGATTTCATCCGGATGATACTTCGGGCCTTTCTCGAAAAATAAGCCGGCCTCCTGCTGCGAATTATAGTTTCCAGTGCCAAAGTTCAATATTTCCACTTTGCGGCTTTGATTCATTTTTTCTTCCAAAACCCGGGAAAAAATCTTGTCCTCCTCCACCCCCCAGCCTAAGAGGATAGAATCACCCAGCAGGATGATCCGATAGGCGTCATTTTTGACGGCCGGATACTCCGCGCCGCGAAACCCGTCAGAATTTATCCTGACTGAGACACCCATTAACCGGGCGGTTTTACCGGGCTGATGAACATGCCCGATAAGCCTATTCGGAGAATCTTTTTTTAAAGCCAGGGCGTATTTTGACATCTCAACGTCATAAACCCTGACAAAACCGGTCAGAACCCTGGCGGTGATTTCAGCGATAATAAAAAAACAAAGAATCGCGCTCCCGTAAAAAAATATTCTTTTTACAAAATGCGGTCGGGTTTTGGCGGCCGGGCGCCTGGATGATAAACTTTCAACTACAATATAATACAGAAACTTAGAACCATCAATCAAATAACGCCGCCAAAGCCGCCCGGGTTCGGTAATTAAGCGGAAAAACCATTCTAACCCGTTCTCCCTCATCCAGCGGGGCGCCTGGGGCTTTGATCCGGTCAGAAAATCGAAAGCCGCCCCCACTCCCACCATAACCGGGATATCCAGGCTATTGCGATACTTAAACATCCAGTGTTCCTGCTTGGGGGTGCTTATCCCTATCCAGAGGATATCCGGTTTGCAGCGATTGATCGCCTCGATCATCCTTTTTTCTTCTTCGGCGCTGATCGCGGAAAAAGACGGAGAATAAGAGCCGACAAAATTGGCCTGCGGGTAAAGCTTGGAAAATGCGCCCGGCAGGTCCACTGCTTTCCGGCATGGGCCTCCGCAAAGAAAATGGCGGTATCTTGCCCCGGTCTCCCTTAGAAATGTATCCATTAGTTCCGGGCCATAAACCCGTTTTTTTAAAATATACCCGGCTCTCCTGCCCAGACAAACCAGGGATACGCCATCAGGCACTACCAGGCTTGCCGAATTTAAAACATTTTTTAAGGAAGGGTCTTTTTTCGTTTCGATTATCCCGTGAAAACCGGTCACCGCGATAAAGTTGCCTTTGGAGCCCCGGTTGATCCAATCCTTTATCCTGGCAATGACCTCCGGGATTTGCACGGCATCCACCCGTACCCCCAATACCGTAAAAGATTTTTTATCTGCCGCCATTTCTTCTTCCATTTTTTATTTAAAATATGCTTTGATCAGCGAAAAATATGTTTTTAATTTTTTCAGGCTGTCGATTTTACGCAATGTTTTCCAGAGATAAGTAACCCTGCCGTAAAATGATCTTAAAGCGTGGCGGTAAAGCCGGGTGAGTTCCGGAGCGGAAACCTTCCCCGATTCGACGATCGCGCTGCGGTAGCGGTCGTAATCCGACCATTTTTTGGCCAGATTTTTCAGGACTTTTCCTTCCTGGGCCAGCTGCCAGGTTCCGGTCCCGGGAAGCGGGACCAGCATGGAAAATTGCGCAAAGTCTATGGGTAAACTCCTGGCGAAAGCGATTGTTTCCTTTATCGTCTCCTGGGTTTCATAAGGCAGCCCCAGGATAAAATATACGTAGACGGATATTTTGGCCTCCCGGCACCAGGCGCATACCTGCCTGACCTGCTCTAATTTTATCCCTTTTGCGGTTGCATTAAGGATTTCCTGATTACCCGATTCACAACCGATATGCAACACATCCAGGCCTGCCCCCTGCATTTGCTTAAGCATCTTCGGATCCAAACAGTCTGCGCGCGTAGAGCAGCTCCAGCGCGGCTTAAGCCCCCGGCGGTTGTAACCGTCGGTAAATTCATCCACCCGCTGCGGCAAAGCGGTAAAAGTATCGTCCCAGATATCAAAGCGGGGAGCGCCTAAGTGGATCAGGCGCTCAATATCATCGAGGAAGGCTCCCACCGGCTTGACGCGATAGCGGCCCAAATGCGTAACCCCGGAAGCGCAAAAAGAACAGCGATAAGCGCAACCCCTGCCGCCCGTCATTCCCACTGAAGGCCCGGTATAAGCAGTGCCATAGCGCTCCAGCGGCAAAGACGCGTAATCCGGAAAAGGAAGGCTGTCTAAGTCTTCGATCAGCGCTTCCCGGCTGTTGGTTACGATTTCACCGTTCCTGCGCCAGACCAGACTTTTTATTGAATCCTCCGGCCGCCCCTGGACCAGGGATAAAAAGGGGATCTCTCCTTCTCCGACAATGACATAATCTATGCTTGCTTCTTCCTGCAAGGTCCTTTGCGGTAAAGCGCTGGCATGGGGGCCGCCGATAACCACCCTGATCCGGGGATCACATTTTTTTATCGCGCGGCTTAACAAATAAGCGTTATCCATCTGCGGGGTGGACGCGGAAAGGCCGACAATCTGCGGCTGGAAATCATTTAAAATTCCGGGAATGTCTTTTATCTCGATACCGTGATAAAGCATATCGATCAATTTTACCCGGCACCCTGCATGCTTGCGGATATAAGCGCTAAGCGCGATCAGCCCCAGAGGAGGAATACCGAACCCCAGTTTGCGTATATTGACCCCTCCGTATAAATCCGCATACGGCACATGCAGCAATAATACCCTTGAGCCCTGAGGCATCGATATCCTTATCGCTTAACCAGGCTTTTTATTAATAGCATGGGCATATGAAAACATGCCTGGAATGTTTTCATTTTGGATACACCGGCTTTGCGGCAGGTATAGCGCACCGGTACTTCAGTGATCCGCATCTTATTCCTTTTTGCTTCGATGAATAACTCAAAATCCGGCCAGCTGTTTTCCGCTAACCTTTCTCCGAGCATTTCTTTTTTAAAAGCCTTTAAGCCGCATAATGAGTCCGTGATCCTCCGGCCGACATAAAGTGAGATAATAAACGCGCTGATTTTGTTGGCCAGGATATGCGTCCCCTGCATCGCGTTTTTTTCCATCGGATAAACAAACCTTGTTCCGCTCACAAAATCCGCCTGCTGCTCCAGTATGGGTTTGATGATCCCGGGAATTTCCAGCGCAGAACAGGTGCAATCCGCGTCCAACACCACGGCCACCTCTGCGTTGGCATGTTTTAAACCGATCCTTAATGCCGCGCCCTTACCCAGCCTTTTTTCATACCGGATCACTTTCAGGCGCGCTAAGCCGGTTTCCTGAGCCAGCTGCGCAGTCCTGTCGGTAGAGCCGTCATCAACCACCACTATCTCTGTTTCCCATTTCATTTTTGGGATCTGTCGGAGGCACTGGCTGATGTTGCCTTCTTCATTATGGCAAGGAATAATGATCGCTATTTTATTCATGTTTTAGCTCCTGCCGGCACGCTTAAAAGATAATTATGGATTCGCTCCATCATGGCGTTAAAATTATATTTTTCTTTAACCATCTGATACCCGCTTACGCGGGCTTGTTCATAGAGGGCGGGGTTCTTGATCAGCGCTTCGACAATTCCCGCGGCGCCTTGATAATCTCCCGGGCTAAACAAAAATCCGTCTTTTTTATCGGTGATCATTTCCTGCGGCCCGCCCTGGTCAGTGGCGATCACCGGTAATCCGCAGGCCATCGCTTCGATGACCGTAACTCCCCAGGGTTCAATCCAGGCCGAGGGAAAAAGCAAAAGATCATGCCTGCCGTATTCCTGCATCAGGTCGGCGCGGGTCAATTTTCCCAGAAACTTAACCCGGCCCTTAAATTTAAATTCCCCGGCAATTTTTTTCAGATAATCGACGTAAAGCGGCTCCCCCTCTCCGGCGATGGACAGGGTTATTTCGGTATGGGGGAATTTTTGCGCCAGGACGCCCCAAGCCTTGATCGCGATATCCGGCCCCTTCTCCGCGGTCAACCTGCCGGCGTAAAACAGGCGGAGTTGCCCCGGCAAAGGATCTTTCCGGGAGGATAACCCGGGGATATTTTCAAATTTTATCCCCCGGGGGATAACCTTGATTTCACCGGAAAAACCGGCTTGCCGGTATGCCTTCTTCAATGTTTCGCTGATTACATATAAATGGCGAAAATCCAATTTACTAAAATCATAAATTCCATTTAATAATGCGGCCATAAACCTGCGCCATTTTTGCGGCCTTAAAACAAGTTTGTGCCTGTATTCGCTTAACCAGTAATCCTGGATATCGAAAACAAGCGGAAAACCGCACCGCTGGACAGTTTTTATCGCCAGGAGCCCGGTATCCCATAGCTGGAACCCGTAAACAAGATCCGGGTTAATCTCGCCGAGCATCTTTTTGAGGATCGCGGCATTCCGGCGGCAGATCAACGCTCTTTTTGCCTGCGCGATCAAATAAGTCCCGGGATTTTTAAGCCTGCTTAGATCAGAGTAGCCGAGTATCCTGTAAACATGCGGCTCCTTGCTTTGCCGGCCGCTTATGCCGTATTTCGTAGTGATTACAATAACTTCATCCCCCCGGCTTTTTAATGCCTCGACAATCTCCTGGCAGCCGATATCATAGCCTCCGGTTGAAAATGGCGGGAACCTGTCGGTTAATACCAGAATTTTCATTTATTATTTATCTCCTAAATGATCAGCGCTGCTTAATACCGGGTCAGCGAAGGCCGGTTGTTCTCATATTGCTTAAAGGCGTTTTTCCAAACCGGGCTGATCGTCTGTTTTTTCTCCAGAGCTTGCCGGATCAACCGGGGGTGCCTGATAAAATGCCCGCAATACCGGCAAAATGTTTTATACTGCTCAATTAAATCGTCTTGGGCGCCGGGCAAATTTTTCCTGCCACTGTCCAATCCCAATATCCTGTCCAGCGCTCCGGCCACGGCGCACTGGTAGTAGCCATGCATATTCAGGCCCATCCCGCACTTTTCCACCACCGAACACCCGTTATAAAATTCCGCATTTTTGTATTCTTTAAGATCGACGGGAGCCAGGGCCACCGGAATATGTTTTGCCAAAATAAGATTCTTTTGCGAATTGACGATCGTAATATCTACGGGAAGAATGCCTAATTTTTCATTATTGCAGCCGTTCGTAAAAATTGAGATTTTAGTATCCGGAGAAAAAGAATCCCGGTATCCTTGAAGGATCGCGATTATCTCCAATATTTGCGGGTGCAATATCGGCTCCCCCCCGATCAAGTGGATAGATTCCCATTTTCTGCCCAGGCGTATGCTCTCCTGCGTAAATTTCTCAATTTGCCCGGCAGACATCCTTTCCCCGGACGGGTAAAGATCAAGGAGCCGGTCGCAAAAATGGCAGCGCAAATTGCACTCATAAGTAATATCTATTTCGATCTTTTTATGCAGCGGGGGGAACTCCTGGCCCAGGATCCGGGTTACCTCCCGGCGGATGCGCAGCGGTTCGCTCAAAGCATACCATCCTGGCCGCAGGCGATCTTTGAGCCAACGCACCAACCCTTTGGGCATGACCCGGGAAAATTCCCTGGACTTGCCATAGAAAACAGAGCAGTCTGTAGGCAGACGGAAAAGAAAATTGATCCCTTTTTTAAAATTTGCGCTTATTCCCATAGTCGGTATCGGCGGTATGAATTTTAGCCTTTAATACCTGCAGGCAGCAGAGCTTATTTAAAAACGGCAGCTCAGGCATGATTTTATTAAAAAACGCGGAAAACAAAGTTACCCTGGCGGGAAAGAAGATCAGCGACTCCCTGGCAGTAAACTCAAAACCCCGCCTGCGGCAGGCCTGCTCCACATTTTTACTGGAAATATACGCGTGCGGCCCTTCCGGCATCTTGACTTTAAGTTTTTCCAACAACGCGATTACCGGGCCGTAAAACGGGTTCATCGCCGTACAAATAAACTCGCCTCCGGGCAAAAGCGCGTTATAAACACAATTTATGGCCTTAGGGATATCCGGCAGATGTTCCAGAAGGTCGCTCATGATCACGTAATCAAACTTTTCCTTGAGAATAAAATCCCCGGCATCGGCCGCGTAAAACTCATAAGCGGGAAATTTAGTCCGGGCAAGCTCAAGCATCTTTTCCGAAATGTCCAACCCAACTCCGCGTCCCGGGCGGCAGCTGGCCAGGATCTCTCCCGTGCCCGTGCCCAATTCCAGCACCCGGGAGCCCTCGGGGATATTTTTCCGGTAAAACTCCTTCAGCAAAGAATGATAATAGTGGTTCTTTTTTTTCCAATGATCATAACCGGGCGCGATCCGGTCAAAATGGGATTTTACGTCACTGGCCTGAAAATTCCGCATCTTCAATGCGCTCTCCTTAAAGTAACTTGTTAAAAATCTCCACGCCAAAATATGCCACAAACAATAAATAAAGGCAGGCGATTAACGGATAAACTGCCCTGCGCCAGATTCGGGGTCTTGCTTCCAGGAAAATAAGCCCGGAATTAAGCAGCAGGATAAAAGAAAAAAAAGACGGAAATAAAAACCTGCCCTGAAAAGCGGAATAAACATTATATCTCCAGCCAAAGATGACAAACACCAGGGAATTTAACAATAAGATAAGCAGCGCGGCCGCTTCATAGGCCGGCCTGACGGGATAAACGCGGCCCGGCGAGGCAAAAAGATCCTTCAGGGACAAAACAATCCTGAAAAAACCGAGTAAAAATAAAAATGTCGGCAAAAGCGCCAAAAGATAAATGGCGCTGCCTAAATATTTAGCGCCGGTCAAATTGGCTTTAAAATCAGATTCCGGGATATATTGATACCAGAAACTTCCGAAGATCATCAGGGGGTATGAATGTTTAGTCTGCTCGGAAAGAACCGGGTATTTGGCTAATTTAAAAACGTTGATATCGTATAGGGATTTTAACCCGTTATTGACCGGGCCCTGATATTTTACCCACTCCAGGTCCTTGTCCATGATTACGACGGGGCGGCCAAAATGCGCCAGGTTATTTATCCCCTTCCCTGCGCCAAGCCCGGTAAAAATAAAAATAAAGACCAATAAAGAAAACAGGCTTTGTTTAAGACTTAATTTTCTCCCGCGGTTGACGGAAACTACCAGTAAGATCAGCGCCGGGATAAACAATAAGAACGTCCCCTTAACGGCTAAACCGATGCCCAAAAGCGCGGCTAAAATCCCCTGATTCAGGAAAGTCGGCCGGACAAGCAGCCGGTAAATCTGGAAAAATATCAGCGCCCCGATAAAAAACGCCAGCGAGTCATTGGAGATATAGTTTCCAAACATTATAAATTGCGGTAAGGTGCAGGCAAACAGCAGGCAAAACGGTTTCGCTTTCGGAACGATGAATTCTAACTTTTTGATCAGTAAATAAATAACCCAAAGGGTGCCGATGGAAAAAGCCAGCGAAAGCGCCTGCACCGCCTTAATCCCCAAGGGCAAAAGGAAAGAAGCTAAAAAGTAATATAAGGGCGGATGGTTGGATTGATAAAGCAGGCCGGAAACCGGAAGGGAGTGGTGCTGGGAAATATACTGCACGTAAGCAAGATGGTCGTCGTTATTGGCCGGCCCCTGGAAGACAAAAACAATTACGCGCAAGATTATCCCTAAAAAAAAGATCAAATTTAACCTGTTTTCATCTAAGCTTGTTTTTATCCGCAGCATGGGTCTTTCCTTTTAAGCGCTGTCCGGTTAATTCTCCGGAGACAAGATGTTCTTTTTTAAAAAATCATCCACCGCCTCCGCCACCAGTTTATGCCCGTATTCATTCCAGTGGGCGTCGCAATCCGGGTTAAATTTTTTGCCGCGCGCGGTAAAATCCGCCCGCATCGGCGCGGAAAGGTCCAAGAAATATACCCCATTGTCCCGGCACAGCTCACGCATCAAATCATATGCCCAACGCGACTGAGCGCAACCCGCCCCGTGATAAATACACTCCCGGGGCCCGTCCATTACAAAAATTATTTTGCGCCCCGCGTTCTCCGACTTAATTTTAGCGATCAAATAACGGGCCGCCGGAATAATCTCTTTTTTTTGCTCCGGGGTAACTTCAAACTCCATCCCCCTATGCCAAACGTAATCCTTATCCGCTAATTCCCGGTAGAACATCCGCCATTTCAAATTAAAGATAAAATACCTGGCTAAAGCCGAATGCCGGCGCAGGAACTTTTTCCAGGGGGAAAACTCCGTATACCCTTTATCCCCGGTAGGGTTATTTTCCGTAACCCTCTCTCCATCAACCGACAAGGTTAAGAACACCCGGGAATAGTATTTATTATACCGGCTGATGCTGTCGATAAAGTCATTGTAGATGATATTGAAAATGATTATATCCGGGTCAAAATACTTGTCCGCATACCGGCTGATATGTAAATATTCGGATAAGGAAGCCGCGGAGATACCGAAAGAATAAACCTCGTATTTATCCCCCAATTTTTCCCTTAAAAGGCAGGGGTAACTCTTACCGCTATCCACGTGCAGGGCTTCGATAAAAGAATCTCCGATCACGGCGATCCTGGGGACGGACTTTTTTGGGGTGTAATCAACCGGGCTGTTCCAGCCGTAATTATTTATCCTCCATTTGCTGCGATACTTAGACAGGAAACCGAAGGTATAAGTACCTGACTGCCCGGGGAAATACCTGTAGATGGCTTCCCGGGTGTCGAAATGGCCAAGGGGCACCTGCGCCGCCGGGATAATATACCTGAAGAATAATTCCGGGATGATCACTAAGCAGGCGGCCAAATATATGATAAAAATGAAATTCTTTTTTGCGCTGCCTGCCATTCCTAAACCCCTCTTCTCCTTAGCCGGTTTTCCTCTCGGCTGAAAATAACCCGCTTCTTTATGGTCCTTAAACACGCTCCGGCCTCATATTAAAAATATCCTCTCCTTTACCGCTTCTTTCCAGAGGATAAAGCGCATATAGATCAGGCTAAGATACACCCAGGGCACAAGTTTAATATCCCGCCAGCTCCTGAAATTATAGCAAAGCAGCAATAAAAAGGGGAAAAACAGGGCCAGGAGTTTCCGGGGATACAGCACCCTGTACTGCATCAAATTGCGCCAGTATAATGTTTGCCGGTAATCATCAGGATGGTCCTTGATCAAACGCACGGTATCCCTGGCGCGGGCGGCGTAACGGAATAAACTCCTTACCGTATATTTTTCCTCCCGGTGCACGACGATCATCTCCGGGTTAAAGGTTATCTCTCCGTATTTCCTGATGCGTAAAGCCAGATCCAGGTCTTCATGGTTGCGGGAATAACGGGGATTAAAGCCGCCTGCCTTTTCCAGCGCCTCCCTGCTGAACGCTATATTGCTTGTGCTAAAATGCCCGCTGTTTAACGCCTCCTGGGAGATATCCGAAATCGTGACCCTCCCGCTGGCGTAAAAAGTCCTGCCTTCAACGCCGAGGCACCCGGCCTCCTTTAAAACCCTTAAACCCTCTTTAAGCCAATGTCTTGACGCAACGCAGTCGGCATCGGTAAAAAATATATACTTACCCGCGGCATGCTTGATCCCGGTATTGCGGGAGACGGCCACTCCGCAATTTGTCTCCTGCCGGATGTATTTGACGCGGCTATCAGTAAACCTGCCGGCTGCCGCTCCCGTGGCATCACTGGAGCCGTCATCTACGATGATCAACTCAAAATCCCCGAAATCCTGCTTCAGGATCGCCCCGACACAGTCTCCGATGCAATTTTCTTCGTTATAAGCAATCACGATTACGCTTACTTCCATAGATCCTCTTTCGGTAATAAACTTTCGTATATATTAAGCAGCCGCTGGTAATGCAAATCAGCCCCGTACTCCTCTACCGCTTTGCGGCGGGCCGCTTGGCCCATTTGAGCGATCTTTCCCGGCTCCCGGAGCAACTGCCCGATCTTTTGCGACAGCTCCAGGGAATTCCCCGGCGAAAACAAAAACCCGTTTACCCCGTCAGCGATCAGCTCGGTTATTCCGCCGATCTTGGCGCCGATGACCGGCTTACCCATAGCAAAAGACTCCAGGATTACCATGGGGCAAACCTCATACCAGCGGGAAGCCACGATAGTAAACATCGCTTTTTCGATAATCGGCCGGATCTCTTTTTGCGTCAAAAATCCCCTAAATTCAACATTGCGCATATTCCCGGCGGCGGCAATCGATTCCAATTTTTTCCGGTATTCTCCGTCCCCCAAAATCAGCAATTTAACCGCGGGAAACCCGCGCATCGCCTCGATCACGGTAGCGATCCCTTTTTCTTGGACCAAACGCCCGAAACAAACAATGTAGCCCTGGGAAGGATGATCCGGTTGATAATCACCGGCAAAAACAAAATTAGGGAGACAAATTAATTTTCCGGGATTAAACCCGAATTCCTGCATCTTTTGTTTTAAAAAATTCGCCGGCGATATAAATACATCCACCCTCTTTTCAAATCCCAGCCGGTGATGAATATATTGCTCCAGGCAAGCCAGCAGGCTCAGCGGGAAAGAATTCCTTACGCACCGTTTTAAAACCGCCCGGTAATACCGCTTATTCTTGCATTCTTCGCAGAGATTGTCATTAACAAATAACCGGTAATTAGGGCAGATCAAGCGGTAATCGTGCAAGGTCTGCACTACGGGAATACCGGATTTTCTGAGCGGCCCCAGGATAGAAGGAGAAATAGAACGCTTGATATTATGCAGATGCGCTATGTCGGGCCGGGTATCCTTGATCAGCCTGGCGATCTTTCTTTGGGAGGCGAATGAATAAATAGCCCCGGGAGCGGCAAGCAGTTTTCTTATCCACGGAACGGAATCAAGCTCTTCCAGGTTTAGCTTGTCCACGCAATAAGCGCTGTATTCCCGGTCGGTATTTCTGCGGTCTTTAGCCGTAAAGAGAATGACCTTGTGGCCTTTAAGCTCAAGCAGCCTGTGGAGGCTGGAAAAATAGTTTTCGCAGCCGTATTCCGGATACCCCCTGCCATTAACCAATAAAATTTTCATAGTTGTTTAAAAACGAAACGGCACCACCCATCTCATCCAGAGATTCAGTTCGCACCTGCCGCAGGCAGAGATACTGCCGCTTTCTCCCGCCAAATGCGCTTTGCGGTAAGTTTCCATAGTTTTGCCTTGCCAGATCTCCCGGATACCGGATGAACGCAGGTTGCCAATAGTTGAGCTTGCGTCATAATCCTGGCAGCACAGCGCTACCTCCCCGTTAGAAAGGATAGCGATCCTTTTCCACAAGTAGGGGCAGGGCGGGAAATTTTTCCTCTCCATGCCGCGGACATCGGTGCTGTAGCCGCTGCCGATATTGACGCTGTCCACTTTTCCCTGCCAGGCCCGTTTAAAAAGGCCGATCTCTTTTTTGTTCTGCGCAAATGCGGCGAAAAACAAATGCACCTTCGGCCGGCCCGCGCGCAGCTTAAGCAGCCCCCGAAGATTGGCGATAACCCGGTCATAATCCAACCCTCTTCTTTGATCCTGATAGGTGCCTTGAGTCGCCGCGTCCAGACTGACACAGATCTCATCCACCCCTGAGGCGATAAGTTCTTTTGCTTTTTCCGTATTTAATAAGGAGGCGTTGGTAAAAAAACCCACCCTGCCTATCCCTTTCTTTTTAGCGTAGCTTATCCTTTGGGGTAAATATTCATCCATCAAAGGTTCTCCGTAGGCATTTAACATCACCTGGTTTATTCCCAGGCCCGCGCATTGATCGATTATTTCCTGATACAAACCCCCGTCCATCACCATAGACTCTCTTTTCATTTTTGAATGATAACAAAACAGGCATCCGGCATTACAGGAATTGACCGTTTCGATATTGGCGATGAGCGGCCAGGGCACGGGACCGCTGCGGCAGGCCTTCTTTATCTTGCGCCTGACAAAGAACCTGGCGGCAGGAGGATAAAACGTGCCCTTCTGTATTTTTTCCCTTAAACCCATGTAGGCCAGGCTTCGAAATAATCTTTTAATCATCTCTAAATCAGTGAACCCTTAATCGGTTTTCTAAAGAATCAACGTTTATTTTCCGGACGACACTTCATCGATAGCGCAAAAAATCCCTTTATTTTGTAAAAAAGCCACCGCTCTTTTCAAACGGGAAAAGATCACTTCCTGCCCAAGCTTGCCGCTCATTCCGGAAGAAAGCGAGCCCTGGCCGTCGTAATAGGGATAAAGCATTATGAAATTAAAACCTATTCTTTCTATCGCCCTCAGCGTAGCCTGGAAATCTTCTTCGGTTTCCGAAGGAAAACCAAAGATCAGCTGGGTGGACAGAAACAACCCCGGCTGCTTTTCCCTGAACCTGGCGAATACCTCCGCTATCTCTTCGATACGGTGCATCCGGTTCATCAGTTCCAATATCCGGTTACTCCCCGACTGAATGGCGCAGATCATCGAGGTCACTTTCCCCTGAGAGATATATTTTAACAAAACCTCCTGATAACGGATCACCCACTTAGGGTGCAGGTCCCGAATATCCCATCTGGCCAAAGAACGCTCATCGGCTTCGGCCAAACTCTCCAATAATTCGGACAATGAACTGCCGCAATCCAATCCGTAGGCGCCTAAGTTGTCGGCAAGCAAGACGATGTTACGGTATCCCCGCTGCAATAAGCGCCGATACTCCCGCAGACAAACCTGGATCTTTTTGCTTTTTAAATCCCCCACCGCCAGAGTGATGGTGCAATAAGCGCAGCGTTCCGGGCAGCCGCGGCTTATTCTCAAGTAGGCCTTCGGCCCCAAACGGATATTCTTCAACAGATAGCTGCCATAGGTTAAGCAATTGGTAAAAAAATTCTTGCCGATCCCCAGGTTTAAGCTCAGCCATTGCCGCCAGGAAAAATATATGCCGTAGAGCAAATGGGTATCCGGGATATCTTCGAACTTAACCTTAAAATCATCAAATAAAGTATCTATTTTGTCCAGGTTTGCCGTCCGGATGATTTTGCCGTTAAATATCTCTTTCAGCCGATCCCCGGCGATATCCGGCAAACAGCCGGCAACAATTAATTCTCCGCGGTATTTTAAAAACTCTTTTATTCTGCTCAAACAATACTCTTCCTTGTCCTGCTTAAAGCTGCAGGTCACAAAGATGATGTAATCCGCTTCTTCGGGGGCCCTTACGACAACCCAACCGTTGATTTTAAAAAAATTATCCAGCCGGGAAGAATCCAGGCGCCGGCGCGGGCAGCCATTGGTAGTAACAAACACTCTTTTTTTGTTTTCGATCATACCGGACACGTATATTTAACTATTTTTCCTGGGGAATAAAATAAAAATCTCCTAAGAAAACTAACTCCTTGCCCCCGCCCGGAGGCGATTTAGGGCCCAAAAGGTTGAAATCTATGACCCTGCATTTCTGTCGTTCGAAAAAGAGAGTATACAGGTCGATACTTTTTTCTTCCAAATACCTATCTTGGGGGCGGCATAAAATAACCGGTAAGTTCCCGGCCGGTTTTACCATTAATTCACTGCCTACCGGCATCTTGCGGTTAATCCGCAAAGATTCTTGATGCCATGGTGATAGATCGGGAATGGGCCCGGAACCAAAATTATCCTGCCAAAGGCCGTATCCAGGAATAAGCCTCAATTCCGACCCCAGGTCTTCCAGCGGCAATTTCCAGGGATTATCCAGATAAATCCGCCACCGAAGGCGTTTATTTTCTAAACTTAACTCCCACTCCTGGCTGACACCCAGGTCAGGCCAGCTGTAACGCAAAATCAAACTATCAGGCTTAACTTTCTCTAATTTACAGTTAGTATCAAAACTGGAATAGTACCGCCGATTGCATCTAAAATACGCGCATAACCCGTTATTTTCGGTAATCCGCCTGCCGCGATAGAACAGCATGACTCTTTGATTATTTACTCTGATTTCTAACGGGCCATCCTCAATGATGTTAGATGTATTCTTATATACCGATAATTTTCTTTTATCCGGTAATTCTACTTCACAAGCCAGGCTAAAAGCGTCAATGTGTTCAAAAAAATATTCCTTTGTCATTCTGATCTCTTCTTTTAAGGCCGGATAATAGTTCAAATCCGAAAATTCCTCAGTAAGCGCATCTTTGATTACCGCAACATAATCAACAGAAAGAAGATATTGAGAAACAGGCTCATATTTATTAGGATAATCATTATAATTCAAAAAAAGAGGGTCTTTAACCATATCCGTCGTTTTGAACTTTCTGGAAATTTCATATTTTAAAGGATACAATATATCGGCAATATCTGAATTATAGTCGAGAAAAATAAAAGTATCCCCTTTAATAAAAGGACAGTTTTCCATAATCGTGTTTACGTTCTGGCGCGCGCGCTGATCATTATCGGGATGCGAAAAACCTCTCTGCAGAAAAATATTCATTTCCTGCTGCCATAAAACAATTTCTCCGGAATAACCGATTTTACCCTCGTAAATACGGAGCATATCCAGCAGGGCAAAATTCTTGAAAAAAAACGATGATCTTAAGAAAGAATCCGGCAAGCTTATCTTGACCCGCCCGGGTAGCCATCGGCAACCGTAGGAAATGGAAAAATATTGGATAAATCCGAAGCAAAGAATCAAAATTACAATAAATTTTCTCAAGCCGGCTCTTTTAATCCCCATCACTCCAAATGCAGTGATCAGGGCAAACACTGACAAACTTGGCAGTAAATATCTTTCCGCAAATCCCTGCGTAACAAAAACAAAATTTATCAGAAAAAACGGGATCAAGACAACCGGCAGCAAAAAAGCAATCGATTTAAATTTAGTTTTTAAAACCAAACATAAGGAAACCGTAAAAACGAGGGAAAAAAAGAAAGAAAACGAATTATTCACCAGGTTCAAAATCGAAGATACGCCGCTATAGTACCAAACCGGGAATAAAGCCATAAACCTTTGGCCATAAGTACCCAGCGGAGAATAGAGAACATTCTTTAAACAGGTGCTCATTAGCAAGAATGCATATGTCAGCTTCAGGCTATAAAAACCAAAAAACAGGATTAGCCCGGTGGCGATCGCAGACAGAATAATAAGCCGCTTCCGCTGCAGAATATTACTTTTTTGTTTTTTGAATAAGACCAGGACCAGCGGGCTGACGATAAAAATTAAAAAATTAAATTTGATCATTGATCCCAAAAATAAGCTTAGAAAATACAGGAAAGTAACCGGTTTATTTTTAAAACGATCCGAACAAATCAGCAAATATATATTCAGGCTTACGAATGCGCACAGCGGTAAATCAAACATATACACCCTTAATTGGTTAAATACGATCGGGTACATGCTGACAATAAAAGCCGCCAGTAGCCCGTTTTTTTTATCTTTCAGTTTTACGCCGATCCCATAGATAGAAAATAAAAGGATCGCCAAAAAAAATGCGCCGTTGATCATTATTGCGGAATGTTGCGATGACCCGAAAATAAAATAAAACGGGGCGGTGATCAAGTAAACGAAAAATCCGCTTCTCTCAAGGGAAGGAAAAAACAAAAGGAAAGGTGAATTTTTTATATGCTCGAAAATTATTAAACTGCTTTGGTGATGCCAGGCGGGATCAAATAGCAGGTATCTAGCGTCTGCCTTAAGCCAAAAATAGTTATTAAGGAGGTGGAATAGATATAAACCTGCCAGGATAAGCAGCGATTTACGATTCGTCATAGAATGGTAATGCGCATCGATAATCTATGTATATTCTTGCCAAACGCAGCAAGCTTGAAACAAAAGCCGAAAAAGTGAAACCCGGGTCATTTTATAACATCAATGACTGCAATTTTTTTTAATAAGGATATACGAAAGCTTAAAAAATACAATAACAGTAATGATTACAATTTTAAAATCCATAAACAAAGACCGATGCTTAATATAATTTAAGTCAAATTCTAAATTATGATGGATCGGTTCATTGGTTTTTCCGCTCAGCTGCCATAACCCGGTAAGCCCAGGCTTAACCCCCAATCTTAACCTCTCTTCGTCTGAATATCTTTCAACAATGAAGGGCATTTCCGGCCTCGGCCCCACAATGGACATCTCACCCTTCAATACATTAAACACCTGCGGTAATTCATCCAGGAAACTTCCGCGTAAAAACCTACCCACACTGCTTATTCTTGGATCATCTTCCTGAGGCTTCGGAATATATGCGGGGGTATCGCTGGCCATTGTCCGGAATTTATAGAGCATAAACGGCCTCCCCTCTTTTCCGATCCTTTGGTGTTTAAAAATAACCCCTCCTCCGGAGGTTAAAACAATAGAAAAGGCAATCAAGATAAATACGGGCCAAAAAATAGTAATCACCAGTAAGGAAATTATTATATCGAACGCTCTCTTTAAAAAGCCATATCCAACCATGCCCATAATTTTATATAAATGCTTCCTGAATTATCTTTTCCACCTCCGCGCGGGTTTTGGCGCGGGACGCCCTCTCCCTTAACCGGCGCACCTTACACATCCCCTTAGTATACCAGATATAGAACTTCCGGAAAATAACTACCCCGTTCTTTTCTCCGTAGAAATCCAGAGTGGAATCCAGGTGCTCCCGCAAGACTTTTTCCACCGCTGCCGGTTCCGGAGGAGCGATGATTTTTCCGCTCTTTAAGTATTCTTTGATCTCTTTAAATATCCATGGGTTGCCCAGGCATCCCCGCGCCACGGCCAGGCCGTCGCAGCCGGTTTCATCGAACATTTTTTTCGCCAATTGGCAGGAAAAAATATCTCCGCTGGCGATCACCGGGATCTTAACCGCCTTTTTCACCTCTTTGATTATATTATAATCCACTCCTCCGCTATATCCCTGGGTTTTGGTGCGGCCGTGGATAAATAAAGCGTGCACTCCGCAATCCTGAGCCAGAACCGCCATCTCTCTGGCATTAACCGAATGCTTATCCCATCCGGAGCGGATCTTTACGGTCACCGGAAGCCAGGAATGTTTGATCACTAATTTTAATATTCGAGCAAATTTTTCCGGCTCCTGCAGCAGGCTTGCGCCTTCTTTCCGGCGCACCACTTTTTTTGCCGGGCAAGCAGCATTAAAATCAAGAATATCGAATTGATGCGCCTTTAAAACCTCCAGCGCCTTTAAAATATACTGATCTTCCGAACCCAGTATCTGGATGCCCAGCGGCTTATCCAGCGGCAGGCTGGAAAGCATGTGTTTGGTTTTCCGGCTTTTATGGCTGATCGAGCGGCAGTTGATCATTTCCACAAAAGCCAGTTCCGCTCCGAATTTACGGCAGAGCATCCGAAAAGGCAGATCAGTGATCCCGGCCATCGGAGAAAGGATCAGGTTGGATTTTAATTTCAAGGAACCGATTTTTAACATAAATAAAAAAAGGATTAGCGGTGAGGATGAGGTAAGGAAGTGTGTTAAGTAGTGAGACTGGGTAGTGCGTGCGGCACCCACTACTAACCCACGCTGCTTAACTCACTCCTTTACCTAACCCACACGACTAACCCGGCTTTCTATTTCATTAATACCACTAACCCCATCACAAAACCCACAAGGATCAGCGCCGTGGAAAAAATAAGTTTCGTATTGTAGACGACGCAAGTGGTCTCTTTGTCCGCGGCTTTTAACTTCTTGATCTCGATGTAAGGCACGGGCGCCCGGCGATACCAGCCGGTGATCTCCACATCCTGGTTGATGTAATCGGCGGCCTTTAAGAGGCCAAAGAAAAATTCCCATACCGCCAGAGGCTGGTGGTAATCCAAGAAAATGATCCCGGTTTCATCCTGCATCATAAAATCATTGGAATAAATAAGCCCCGGGATGCCCCTGCCGATTATTTTACCTTTTATCGCGCAAGGCACCGGCCGGATCGCCGAAACCTTGATCTTATTTAAAAGGCTCCTGACGTTCATCACCGCGAACTCCGCATCCGGATAACGGAAGATCGTATTGATCAGATAGGCGCACCCGAAAATAAATACGCCGAACCATAAAGCGGCAAGTTCATGTTTTACGGCAAAAATAAACACTCCGGCAACCAGGGCGATGACCGGCAGCGCCTTGATCAACAGGTCGATAAAAAACTCATCCCAGTAAGATTCGGGCTTCCGGGAGTTAAATTCGATAAAAGCCTCTTTCCCTAACACCTGCGACTGGTTGCTCAGGAACTTCAGGCGCTTGGCGATCAACGGGTGGGTAGACTGCAGCTCGTAATATGCCGCCCAGGGGTTCCAAAAATCCCATTTCGCGGCGTCTTTCAATTTATCCTTATCGATCGCCCCGCCCATACTTTGGGGGCCGGTATAACCGCTGATCGCCAGGACATTGGCGGCCTTATGGTCGAATAGCCCGATCGGGCCGACCGCATTTAAGGTATCCGTCCTCTCTTTATGGCTGACTTGGGCCTTGCGGCTGTCATCTCCGGCTAAACCGTAACCGACCTTGACCAAGGCGGAAGCCAGGGCATTAGGATTACCGGTAATTTCTCCGGAGAACCTGTCCGCAAAATATTCTCTTAACCGGGAAAACCACAAAACAATAAATTCACTTACCAAATAAAGCAGGTAGGCGCAAATCGCGATCACGTAGCGGGGAAGGGCGGATTTATCCCTTCCGCTGCTTTTCATCCGGATCAAAGTTTTGTAAATGTAATACAGGATTAACGGCACAAGCTGGGCCAGGGTCATCACCAGCATATCCCAATGGACGACGTGGCCGATCTCGTGGGCGACAACCGCCTCCGCTTCTTCCGGGGTTAAAAGGTCCAGCAGCCCCCGGGTGATGACGATCCGGGCATTATTCGGATGATGCCCGTAAGTAAAAGCGTTGGGCGCTCCGTCTAGAATGATTCCCATCCGCGGAAACTTGATTTTTTTATCCTGGCAGACCTTGGCAATAAAATCTTTTAAATGCTGCGGCAGCTGCTCCGGAGTGACCCAATCCATCTTGTATAACCAGCGTAAAGACAGGTCCATCAAGAACGGCCCGAAGATGAACTGCAAAACCACAAAAATTACCCCGGTGACCAGCGCCTCGACAGGAGCGATCTTGTTCAATTCCACCAGAATGATCAAAAACAAAGTAAGTGAAGCGTACATCCCGGCCAGCACCATGCCGGAACGCAGGGAAAGATTAGGCAGGACAGCTAAGGTTACGGGTAAAGCCGGCCCCTTATCCGCAAATACGCTCCTATCGATTTGGATCTTGGCACTTATTGCCGGCAAAAGATTAAGGTCTTCCTTGTCCAGCCAGAGGCCTCCGGATTCAGGGCAATATTCAATATGCGTTTCCCCTTCCAGGATAGGCAGCCAGAGCATCGGCCTGCCGAACACCGGGGACAAGCGGGCGGAATGTTGCTTAAGCTTGATCGCTTCTTCGATTTTTGCCTTCAGATAAGTAGGAGCTCCGGAGAAGTGGTAAATTTCATCCCTGTCCAGCCAAATGCCTTCGCATTTAGGGCAGAAATCCACCTCCACCCCCTGGCGGGTCATTACCGGGATCAGTTCCTGATCCTTACAATTCGGGCATATCATGGATTTCCTCCGATTTTAAAACTTCCAGTGAGGATATCTTTCTGTTCCGAAAGACGCTTCCGGATAGATCTTACGGACAATGCTCTGCGGTAACAGGCAGAAAAGCCCGACGCTTTTTGGAGGAGTGGCGTCAATCTCGCTGTCCAATTGCGCGCGGTCAAAATCCACCTTACCGGGGATCATCGTGCCTGCGTCCATGACCATTAATCTTTCCGCAGTGGACCTGGGCCGGGCGGAAGTATAGATCAAAAATTTTCCGTCGGGAGCCCAGGAGACGTACCGGTCAGTCCCCGCGTTGTGAGTGATCCTTCTTCTATGTTTACCGGTTTTATCAATGAGATGGATTTCCAGATTTTCTTCTCCGTGGGCGATCTCTCCGCAGACAAAAGCGATCAGGGAGCCGTCGGGTGAAAAGGAAGGGGAAAAATCCCTGGCGGCATAAGTGGTCAGCCGGTTAAACTCTTTAGTTTCCAGGTCAACAGTCCAGATGTCGTCGTTGCCGGAACGCTGAGAGGTAAAAATGATCTGTTCCCCGTCAGGGGAATATTGCGGGGTAAAATCCATTTCCGGGTAGTCGGTGATCCGCGTCAGCCCGGTGGTATCGAGGTTACTGATATAGATATCGATGTTTCCGTCGTAATTGGCGCAGAAGACGATCTGTTTTCCGTCAGGAGACCAATCCGGAGTATTGTGCCAACGGCCGGTCTTGGTAACCTGGGTCTGCCCGGATCCATCCGCGTCCATCAACCAGATCTCTGGGGTGCCGGTGCGGTTAGAGACAAAAATTATTTTTTCTCCATCCGGAGACCAGCGCGGGCAATCATTCCAAAAAGGGCCGGTAGTCAGCTGCCGGATCTCCCGGGTAGCCAAATCCAGGCTCCAGATATCGTAATCCCCTGCTTTTCCGGATGAAAAAACAATTTTTCCTTTTAAGTCCATCGGTCATCCCTCCCTGGTTTAATCCTTAAAAAACTTTACCGGTAAAATCCGCTTGAATTTATTAAAGCACGTACTCGGGTTTCTTGATCAGGGGTTTATTTTTTATTTCTTCCGTAATTGCCTGGGAAATGCCGGGCTTGCCCAATTTATAATACATGTAATTCTTATAACCCTCCACCCCCGGCTGGTCGAAAGCGTTCACGTTTAACAGTTCCCCTTCAAAAGCGGTAGCCATTTCAAAGAAAAATAAAAGCGCTCCCCAGTGATAAGCGGAAACTTCCGGGATGATCACCGTGCAATTCGGCCTTTTCTGGTCGACTAAAGCCCACTCCGTCGCTTCCTGGGCCAGCTGCATCAGCTGACAGTAGCTTTTCCCGGAAAGCAGGTCCCCCTTACCGGGAATCTTTAGGTCCGTCTTGAATTTCTCCACCCGCATAAAAGTGACAACCTTATTATTTTCTCCTTCGATATTATTTTGCTGGATGGAGTGCAGGTCATTGGTCCCGGCGGCAGAGATCGGAGTACGGCCGCGGTTAAACAGGTCATTTTTATCGGCCAGCCAGTTCTCTACTCCGTCTTTATCCAACTGGACCTGGCGGTGGTATTTTTTACCCAGGCTTTCCGCCAAAAGCTGCACGTACCAATCCGCGGTAGATTTGAGGGTTTGGGAAAACGGCATCAGGATCGCCAGGGACTTTGCTTTTTTCTGGTAAAGGATAAAGTGCAATACGGCGTAAAGGTAAGCCGGGTTCTTTAAAATATCCTCTTGCGCGCAGCGCTGCGCCATTTCCCTGGCCCCGAGGAACAATTTACGGATGTCTACGCCGACGATCGCCAAATGCAGGAGCCCCATGTTAAATTCCGAGAACCGGCCTCCCACTCCTTTTAGCAGCGGCAGCGTCCGGAAGCTTAAGCTGTCCTTCCCCCGTTCCGCCTGGACTTTTTTGCGCAAAGAACCGGATTCCGGATCGGTAATCGCCAGGATCTGCCTTCCGTATCTGGCTCCGGCCGATTTTTTGAGCCAGGCTTCCGCTAAAACAAAAGCGGCTTTGGTTTCGGTAGTCTCCCCGGATTTAGAGATTACGACCACAAAGGTTTTTTTCGGATTCAGATTTTTCAATAAAACACTGAGCGTGTCGGGATCCAGGTTGTTGCCTTCAAAATAGACACGCGGCGCTTTTTTACGCAGGGATTTAAATTCATTGTAATAAGGCGGGCACAAGGCATCCTGCGCCGCTTTTAAGCCCAGGTATGAGCCGCCGATACCCAGAAAAAGGACATTCTCGTATTTTTGGGCGATCTGGCGGGCGATCTTTATGATCGCGGCGATATCCTCTTCTTTTTGCTCCGGAAGCTTGGCCCATTCTAAATTCAATTTGATCCTGGCCCTGGGCTCGGAGATAATTTTCTTCAAGTGCTCCGCCGCTTTTCGGGCTTGCGGCAGGAAGGTATCGATATCCTGCCGGCTCACGCCGTGCTCAGAGACGCTAAAGTCGAACATATTGTTAAAATCAAACCTTAAACTCATTTTATTTTTCTCCCTTGCTTTATTATTTATAAATATCCGCTAATTTTAAAATTAGATCTTTTGAATCTTCCCAACCCAGGCACGGGTCGGTAATGGATTGGCCGTAAACTTTGCCGCCCGGCTCCTGCCGCCCTTCCTTGATATAGCTTTCGATCATCAAGCCCTTGACGGTCTTTTTTAAATCCGCCGACTTCGAAATACTGTGCATCACTTCATAGGCGATCCGGGGCTGCTCCCGGAAATTTTTGTCGGAATTGGCGTGATTGGTGTCGACGATGACCAGGGGATTGGCCAAGCCGCGCTTTAAATAAGCCTCGGTGAATTTAGTCAAATCCTCATAATGATAGTTGGGGATGCTTTGTCCGTAATGGTTGATCGCCCCGCGCAAAATACAATGGCTCCAATGGTTGCCCGGGGTTTTCACTTCCCAACCGTTATAAATAAAAGTGTGTCCGGTTTGCGCCGCCTGCACGGAATTCAATAAAACATTCAAATCGCCGCTGGTGGGGTTTTTCATTCCCACGGGAATATCCAGGCCGCTGACCGTTAAACGGTGCTCCTGGTTTTCCACGGAACGGGCCCCGATGGTGACATAACTTAAAATGTCCTCTAAATAAGGGTAATTCCCCGGATAAAGCATTTCATCGGCGGCGGTTAACCCGGATTCCTTTAAGACCCGCACGTGCATCCTGCGGATAGCGCGGATCCCTTCGGCAATATTGGGGCTTTCGGAAGCTTTGGGCTGGGTGAGCATCCCTTTGTAGCCGGAACCGGTAGTGCGCGGTTTATTCGTGTAAATACGGGGGATCAAGATCAGGCGGTCCTTGACCTTATTCTGCAGCCCGCTTAACCGTCCGACATAATCGCACAAAGAATCCTCGTTATCCGCCGAACAGGGGCCGATAATTAAAATCAGTTTTTGGGCTTTGCCTTTGATCACTTCAAGGATGGCTTTATCGCGGGCGGCTTTGAGCTTGAGCAGTTTTGCCGACATCGGCATCTGACGGGTAATTTCAGCGGGGGTAGGGATCTTCTGCAAGTAGGTAAAACTCATTGTTGAAAAATTTTAACAGTGGTGCGCTGTCCGTCTTTCCAGGGCCACAGCATGGCCATAATGCCTTGGGTTCCCGAATCTTTATAATATAAAGTCTGTCCGGGCATCAGCCCGCCTATCCCATCCACTCTCTGGCGGACTTTATGCGCCAGCTTTGCCTTGGAAGGATAAACCGGTTCGCCAAACAGGGTTTTCAGGCGTCCATGCAGTTTTTCCACCTCTTGAGCGGCGAGCACTCCTTCAAAAAAATTATCACAATCGGTGCGCAGGATTTCGAAATTAAACATTTTCAGGTCATTTCTCACAACGCTGAATTCCACGGATTAGCCTCCTTGTTGGGACGTTAACCGATCCTAAGCAAATTAAGCCCGGTTTTAGGGTCGATATCCTTTGACGCCTTCACTCCTTTTAATTCCAGGATAACCGCCTCGATCACCAAAAATACTTTCGAGCCTCCCCGCACGCATCCGGTTAGGACTTTACGCTTTTTGCCCATGCTGGCGTGGATATGGATCTGCGGCCCCTTGGCATTGGTAAAGATCGTGCCCAGCCCCATCACTTCCCAACCGTCTTTAAAGGTAAGCTTATTCGGCTGCGGAGGGATAACCGGTTTACGCGGGCCGGTGACTAAATCCCCTTCCCGGAGCGCTCCGATGAAAATAACACTGGCCGCTTTAATTTTTTCCCGCTTGGATAAGGCGGCCAGATTCGGGATCAGGATATCTTTATTTTCGAATTTGACCAAAAAAACCCTGCCGATCTTTCCTTGGGTATATTGCATTAAACTTTAGCTATAAATTGTTGGGAAGTTGGTAATAATTTACGATGTTTGAAGCTGATTTAAACAAGTACGCCGTCATAAGGTAAGTTACCGCCAGAACCACAATGGTAAGAATAATCTTGGTTTTCTTGCTAAAGTTCTTATTCGCCCAGACCAGGGGGAGCATGAACGGCCCGACGCAAAGAAAAGAACCTACCAGCGCCCAGGTTTTAAAATACCATTTAGGTTTTTCCGGAGTTTCCATGGTTTTTCCAGGGTAAGGGTGTGAAAAACTTGACTACCGAAGCTTTCCTTCATTAATAACAGGAAAACTTCATTTTTTCTTGCCGGTTTTGGCTTTCTTGATATTTTCCTTATGCACCACGCAAAGCACGTCGGCGATCGGGGCGATTTTCCCGTTTTCATAGGGAAATTCTTTGCAGGTCACCGGCTTCAGGGCATAATCGATCTTGTGGATCCGGCATAAGCCGTCTTCGTCCTGAAAAGCGCAGCGTTCGTCTTCATAGCTGGTGCCCACCTTGTATCCGGAAGGGAATTCTTTATCTATTTCCAGATGAAAAAAATCCCCCTTGATGCCAAGCTCCAATATTCTTTTGGCCTCTTCCAGGTCGATCCAGGCCCCGAAACGGCAGCAATCCGCCTGCTTTTTGCACTTCAGGCAATCAATAGTTGATTGGATGTTCTGTTCATTTTTCATAGTTTATATTATACACTTTTTAGAAAAAATCCCAAGTATTTTAATATCTTCTCAAGTTGACTTCGAAATCAAAAAAATAGGGACAGCGGCCGATATTCTTAATCCCTTCAAGAATATTAGCGCTATCCCTATTTTACCCTTATTTTAAGCGGCGCGCACGTTGATCGCCCGCGGGCCTTTATCGGACTTTTCCACATCATAAGTAACCGACTGCTCTTCAGTAAGCTCTTCAAACTTCACTTCCGTCACCGCGTTGCGGTGAAAAAACAGTTCCCGGCCATCGGTATCGCTGATAAAGCCGAAACCCCTGTCCCGGACTAACTTTTTGATTTTTCCTGTGTTCATTTGAACCTCCTTGACCCCGGAGCCATTCCCCGGTTTTTTAAAAAAATAGCCTGACCTCTTATGACAGAAGCCAGGCTATTTTGTTTTGGTTTAGTTTACAGCTTGACTACATTAGTAGCCTGTTCGCCTTTCGGTCCTTTTTCGATATTGAACTCGACTTCCTGACCCTCAGCTAAAGACTTGTAACCTTCACCCTGGATTGCGCTGTGATGAACAAATACATCGCTACCAGATTCAGGCGTGATAAACCCAAACCCTTTTTGGTCTGAAAACCACTTTACTTTTCCCTTTGCCATTATTTACTACCCCCTTCCCTCTAGAATTTTAGCAAATAACGGCAGAAAAACAAAAAACCGCGAAGGATATTTTCTAAACCTCGCGGCCTACGAACATCTAATCCTTTATTCACTACTTCGTAAGTATAACACAATTCACGTTCTTGTCCAGTATTATTTTATTTATTTTTTCTTGGGTGAGTTGTGTGGATTGGGACGAGTAGTGAGTTAGGTTGTGGGGATTAGTAGTTGGGTGTAACCCACTACCCGCCCTCACTACCAAACACACTACCTTACCTAACCCTCACTACTAACCCTAATATCTAAAATGAACGAATATTCTTCCGAAGTTCTTATCATCCTTCTCCAGGCGGTGATAAAGCTGTTTGATCCGCGGCTGTTCCAAGAAACGCAGGACGCTTTTCTTTAACTGACCGCTGCCTTTACCGGGAATGATCTCCACTTCGGTAATCCTCTTTTTTACCGCTTCCGCGATCACCCTTTCCAGGGATTCTTCGATCCGGCGGCCGTCACTGAAGATATCATGCAAATCCAGCTTGAGCTTACCCATGGCTAAAATAGGCGCAACCCCGAAAAGGAAGGTTCTGCCCAAGGTCGCGGATCGGCACGCAATGGAATTCCTTGCCCGTAACCGTCCTCTGCAGCCCTATCCTTTGCGCGTAAACACTGCAGGAATATTTACCATCCGGCTCGCGGACCAGGCGCGAGCAGGGATCATCGCCAAGCGCCCCGCAGCAGGAGCCGCACCTTTTACAGCGCGCCTCGTAACACTCCTGGATCGTTTTTTGTTTTTCTAAATATTCCAGTTTATCCATTTATTTTTTATCCCATTCGGAACTTAGCGCCGAACTCAAACCTAAATAATACATTTAAATATATATTCGAATGTTGTATCGTTCGGCGTGTATTAAAAACCTGACAAGAATAGTGGTTTTTAATACGACCATCTCCAATTACGGATCTCCGGCATATCTTCGCCGTGAACGGTGATGTACTGTTTATGTTCGATCAACTTATTATGCAGCCAATCCTTAACATGCGCGGCCCGGGACTGCAAGCGGCTGACCCGGTCGATCACATCATCCGCCAGATTGAAACGGTCCAGCTCATTTAATACGGTCATATCAAAAGGCGTAGTCGTTGTCCCTTCTTCCTTATACCCGCGCACATGCACATTATTATGATTAGTGCGTTTATACATTAACCGGTGGATCAACCAGGGATACCCGTGAAAAGCAAAGATCACCGGTTTATCCACGGTAAACAAGCTGTCAAAATCCTGCTCGGATAGCCCATGGGGATGCTCCTTTTGCGGCTGCAGGGTCATTAAATCCACGACATTGATTACCCTGATCTTTAAATCCGGGAATTTCTGCCTTAAGATGTCCACCGCGGCCAAAGTTTCCAAGGTCGGCACATCTCCGGCGCAAGCCATGACCACATCCGGTTCGGAACCGTTATCATTACTGGCCCATTCCCAGATCCCGATCCCTTTGGTGCAGTGGGCGATCGCCGCGTCCATATTCAAAAACTGTAATCCCGGATGCTTGCCGGCGACAATCACGTTAACGTAATGCCGGCTGCGCAGGCAATGATCGGTTACGGAAAGCAGGGTGTTGGTATCCGGGGGCAAATAAACCCGGATGATCTCCGCCTTCTTATTCACCACATGATCGATAAAGCCCGGATCCTGGTGGGAAGAACCGTTATGGTCCTGCCTCCAGACATGCGAAGTTAAAAGATAGTTCAGCGAGGCGATCGGGCGGCGCCAGGGAATATGTTTGGAGGTCTTCAGCCATTTGGCGTGCTGATTGAACATCGAATCCACGATATGGATAAAAGCTTCGTAGCAGGAAAAAAGACCGTGCCTGCCGGTCAACAGGTACCCTTCCAGCCACCCCTGGCAGGTATGTTCGCTTAAGATCTCCATCGCCCTGCCGTCAACCGCTAAATGGTCATCCTCCGGTAAAATTTTTGCCATCCAGGCGCGGTTGGTAATCTCAAGCATCGCTCCCAGGCGGTTTGAAGTTAATTCATCCGGGGCAAATACCCGGAAGTTTTTACTTTTCAGGTTATCTTTCATTACATCGCGCAGAAATATCCCCATAACCTTGGTCGGCTCCGATTCCACTACCCCGGGTTTTTCCACCGCTGCCGCGTATTTGCGGAAATCCGGCATTTTTAAATCCCGCAGCAGTAAGCCGCCGTTAGTATGAGGATTATCGCTCATCCGTAATTTCTTTCTGGGCGCAAGTTCCGCCAAACCCTTGATCAATTTCCCCTGCGCGTCAAAAAGCTCCTGCGGGCGGTAACTTTTCATCCACTGTTCAAGGGCGCGCACATGGCCGGGTTTCTCCGCCATTTCGGCAAAAGGCACCTGGTGTGAACGCCAATATCCTTCCGTCTTCAGTCCGTCAATGCTTTTGGGCCCGGTCCAGCCTTTAGGGGTGCGCAAAACGATCATCGGCCAGAAAGGGCGCTGCGCCGGCTGTTTGCTTTTACGCGCCTTTGCCTGGATTCCCTTGATCTCTTTAGTTACGGATTCCAGGGTTTTGGCCATCAACAGGTGCATTTTTTTCGGGTCATGCCCTTCTACAAAATAAGGTTTATAACCCTGCCCGATAAAAAATTTATTCAATTCCCCTTTACTGATCCGCGCCAGGATCGTAGGATTGGATATTTTGTAGCCGTTAAGATGTAAAATAGGCAGCACCGCCCCATCCCGGACAGGATCTAAAAATTTATTAGAGTGCCAGGCGGTAGCCAGGGGCCCGGTCTCCGCTTCCCCGTCACCGACGACACAGGCAACGATCAGCTCCGGATTATCGAATGCCGCTCCATAAGCGTGGGACAAAGAATAACCTAACTCCCCTCCTTCATGCATGGAACCGGGAGTTTCCGCCCCGACATGGCTGGGAATGCCTCCGGGGAATGAAAATTGCTTGAAAAGCTTCTTCATTCCTTCGGCATCCTGGGAAATATCCGGATAAACTTCGCTGTAGGTTCCCTCTAAATACGCGTTGGCGACCAGTCCCGGGCCGCCGTGGCCGGGGCCGGTGATATAGATCATATCCAAATCATATTTCTTGATCAGTCGGTTAAGGTGCACATAAATGAAATTTAAACCGGGAGTAGTCCCCCAATGCCCCAGCAGGCGCGGCTTAATGTGCTTAAGCGCCAGCGGCTCTTTAAGCAGGGGGTTATCCATGAGATAGATCTGGCCGACAGAAAGATAATTGGCTGCCCGCCAGTACGCGTCGATTTTAAGCATTTCGTTATTAGATAATTGTTTGCTTGTGCTTTTTGGCATTTTTCACCCCATTCTGGATTAAAGAATATTATGGGTTTATTATAGCATTATATTTGATTAATAAAAGCGCTGGATTAACCAAAAACGTAACTTTTGGCTGAGTAGTGAGGGTTGGGTAAAGTAGTGAGTTAGGTGGTGGGGATTGGTAGTGAGTAGCTGCACCCACTACCAATCCGCACTACTTAACCCACTTCCCCACCTAATCCACACTACCCACCCTAACCGTATGTTTTGGAAATAAAACAGCCTCGCTCCGTAAATCTTGAGCGAGGCTGTTTTATGTATGTATTAAAGAATGTATTATTTCTGGTTTTCGATTGAGACTAAACTTAACTCATCGCCAACCTGCTTGGCAGTAACTGTTACCTGTAACTTGCTGTCAGCTTTTTTTAAGAACTCGGCTACTTTGGGGCTGGATTCTTTATCAAATGCATAAAGCTTGCCGTTAGCGTAGATAGAATAACCGGTCTCCATGCATCCGGGCTTTAAAGCACACTCCTTAGTGTGTGTTTTGACAAAATCAGTCAAATTAGCCTTATTGGCACCAGCGCACATATTGTCGATCACATCCCCGTTCAACGTCATGATTGCGGGTGTAGCGACCGGAGTGGCGGTAGCCATTGTTGACTGGCTGCCGGTAGTCGCGGACGTTTCTATAGTGGCAGTGGTACCGGTGGCATCAGCCGCATAAGCTAAAGAGCTTACCAGGCAAAGCGCCATAAGTACAAAAAGCAATTTCTTCATTTTTTTCACCTCCTCTCGCTAGTTGATGTTAGTTAATGAATTAGGAACAAAAAAAATAAATTTATTAATCTTAACAAACCTGCAGGCGCTTGTCAATAGCCGCCATCTTAAAGCTATGCCCGCTCAACCTTGATCGGCTGCCCTTCGGTAACGATGGAGAGGATTAAAGGATCCCCCTCCATCTTTCCAAAGACATTCACGGTGCTGGCCGGCAGGATCTTCCCGCCCTTGCTATTGGGAGTCAGGCCGAAAAATAAACACATGCACGGCCCTTTCGGCCAATAAGCCAGCTCCCCCGGTTCGACCTCATCCCGGGCGTATCCTTTTTCGATGCCGGTCTTAGGCTTGATATAAAAATACACCTCTTCTCCCCACAGCTCGGATTTACCGGTGATCGGCAAGCTGTCCCAGATAAATTTGGCTGTTTGGGAGGAGTTAAGCACGCAAAAAACCGTCAATTTACCGATACCGATCTTTATTCTCATTAAGACCCCTTAGGCTGAAAAAACGACCAAAGCGCCAAAAACAAGCACGGATAGACTAAGCAGGCGTATTTGCGGGTCGGGTTTCTTCTCCACCCGCGCCACGATCGCCTTGACTTTTTCTAACCCTAAAATAAATATAAATAATCCTCCGAAGCACAGTAAGATTCCCAGGGTCAATATCACCTGCGGAAGCCTGGCAAAGCGGAAAGACGATAAAAAGAGGCAGCCGAACAGCAGCCGGATGGCTCCTGCGGCATAAAGGTTCCTTCCTTGCCTCCAGAAAAGCATCATGCTCCTGGCGTTCTTGGGAAAAATAAGGCTCAATATGCCAATTGTCGTTATAAAAACTCCGATAATTTTTACCAGCGTAGGCATTTTGCCTCCATTGATATTAAATGCCTGGGTTGTTTTTGTCCGTTTTGACCGAAACGCAACCGCCCTTATTCTTTACTGGCGGCGTACATCCACAGCCCTAACCCCAAAGCAACTACAAAACCGATCCAGCTGGGGAACATGGGCATGCGGTGGCCGCCAATAAGAATACGCACCCTATAAAGCAAGCGCACAAGATGCATTATCGCCACCAACAGAAAAACTATCCCCGCCGCTTTTAATGCCAAATTCTTATCCTTCATTTTTGCCCCTCCTCTTGCCATACGCCCCAAGATACATTTTTTAAATTATACCTCTTTAAACCAAAAATCCCAAGCCCTTTTTGGACTTGGGGAGAAAATAGATCAAGTTCCCGTCTTTACCCGGCCGCCGGCGCCTCAAGCGTGCTTCTTAGTTCTTCATAATCAAAGGGTTTAAGCAGGAAGCCTTTAAAACCGCACAGTTGTGCTACGGCCTTATGCCTTTCCTCCCTGCCCGACATTACAATAATTTCCGACCGGAGATCGGAAAAATACATTATCTTGGAAGCGATCTGTAAACCGCTTTCCCCCGGCATCTCTACGTCCAGAAGGATCACATCCGGTTTTATTTCCACGGCAGCTTCCAGCGCGGACTTGGAGTTTTGCAGGGTAAAAACCTGATATTCGTTCTCCAGGCAGCCTTTCAACTCCTCCAGCAATTGCGGATCATCATCCAGGATCAGTATCTTTTTAAGCATTTTGCCCTTTCATTTTCAAGGCAAGTATACACGGGATCCCGGCTTCTGCAAACGGTTTCCATCCCCTTTTTATTGACTATTATCTACTCCAGGAGGAAGTACACCCGCGCAACTCCGCTAGGCGCGGGGTGCATGAATGCCCAAGTGGTACTGCCGCAATTCCGCGAAGCGGCAGGCACATACCTTAAAACAAGCAGATAAGGGTTAGTAGTGAGGATTAGGCACCTCATCCTCACTACTATTATTTTTCTTGTCAAGCGCTGCTTTTTGGGTCTATAATTTAGCTATGGAAATGACCCTGTCTTCCGAAGAATACCGGAAATTTGACGAGGAATTAAAGGAGTTGATCTACAGCTGTTTTTACCGGTGGGAGCTCATAATTTTTCCCAACGCCAAAGCCAAAACGGCGGCAAAATCCATTTGCCGTTTCATTGTCGAGAAACTGATCAGGATGGAAAGTGAAAAACCGGCCGCTTATCTGGCCTTAGAACTCCCCATCACCCACCTTGTCCGCAAACATATCGGGATCGGAACCTGGCTATTAACCCGAAAACCTTTCTTTATCGGGGCGATCTACAGGGAGATTACCGAGTATTTGATCTCCGGCGGAATTATTAAATTGTATTATCCTGCAGAACTTTAACCTGTAAAATCAGGCAGCGCACCGCCTAAAAAGAATAGGCATTTTTGAAAAGCTTAACCGGCTCTTCGGTAATCAATTCCTTTAACCGTTGGGGATCCCAGGGATAAAAACGGAGGTTTTCCTCCTGGATCGCTTTCGGCAGGACCGCCTCCACCGTCCCCTTCAATGCCATCGCGATGATCCGGTTACCCTTATTGCGGTTTTTTTCAAGCTCGATATCCACCCATTTACTGCGATGCGTATTTTCTCCGACAAGGCAGACCGCGACATTACACTTGATGATCATCTCCCCGAGAGCGCGCTTGATCTCCCGGGCTTGCGGCGAATCAAAATCCCCGGGCAAAGATCCGGAATAATAATCTAACTCATATCCCGAACCGGAAAACAAGGGCACTAAACGCTTTACCCTGGCCGCATCCTCATCCGCGAAACTTAAGAAAATTCTTTTCATCGCTGTCCTTCTTAGACAAAAATATCCTGCAGGCAATCCATGATCTTATGTTCCACAAAATCACTGCTTAGTTCTTCCAGGGAAAATTCGCCGACTGCCCCCACTGCCCCACCCTGGGCGGGCACCATCGTGCTGCGGTGGATCCAGACCTTGCGGGAGAATTTTATGCCGTAAAAAACCACGGAGGGAATGCTGTCAAACCGCCAACCGCGTTTTCCTTCGGGAAAGATGTAAAGCGCGATGCTGGCATTGCGGATCTTGCCGTCCTGGTCCTGAATTTCCTCCTGCAGGACAATATCGCAGACGTGCCCGTAGCGCTCCAACTGCCTTCCCACATCTTCCATGACCGGAGAGATAATCTCTTTTTTAACGCGCTCGAACTCCTTTAAAAACCGATCATCCTCTTCAATTTTTCTATTTTGAAGCTTCCTGACCTCTTCCGCCTTTTGCCTGTTTATCTCCATCAAACTTTCCAGGAGATGCTTGTTTTCTTGTTTCATGCCTTAATCCTACAAGTTGTGAGCGGAAAATCAATGGCGGAATTCTCCTTTTGATGGACAATTTTCTACCATATAAATAAAAGAAAAGGCTCCCCCTCCAGAAGACAAGAAGAGCCCTTAGAATGAGATCAGGATGAACAATAATTCTGACCTGATTTTATTTCGAACGGAAGATAAACAGCCTGCTAAATGAAAGCTCTCTGGCTTTCCGCCATAAATTTCGCCAGTTTCTGCTGTTTCTCCAGTTCAATATCACTAAAAGATACACCAATCCGGTATTCATTTTTCTCGCACGGCGCACAAGAGCGCACTTTGGCATTAACTTCTATCGGAATTGTCAGGGTATTATAAGAACCGTTTTCGGAACTGAAAATAATAAACCTTAAAGCCAGGTCCGTGAACGCGGGAATCGGGAAACTGCTCATAAAAGCCATGCCGAAAGGGCTGATATCCATGGTCACTGCCTCCCTTTCTGCCGTTCCCAGGGCGTCCTGGTGAGTCCGGCTATTCAGGAGTTTATACCAGACTACCAGGTTAAGATTAAGCCTCAGGAACCGTCTTCGGTCCTTGCCCCACCTCCGGTTAAAAATAAAGTTACCCTCCTTTCAAATCTGTAATTTTATTTTTAAGGCTATCTCCGAACTAAGCCTTGATGTTACGCTTTGTATATATTCGAATGTTGAAACGTTCGGAGTATTAAAATAAAATTGCAGTCTTTTTGTGGGCAATTTTATTTTAATAAAAAAGCCACGGAATGAAGCTTGCAACTTCACTTTTCCGTGGCTTTGTTAAAAATTGTTCTCCAACAATCCCAAGTATATACTAAAAAAACGGATTTTTCAAGCCCTGTTGTTTTTTACTTATCGACGGAGAAAAAGATTTATTTTTTCTCTTTCCCTTCTTTTCCCTGCTCTCCTTGACATGCCAAGAGTAACATTCAGGTTTGAGCCAAGCGCAAACCGATTCTAATCTAAACTGCAAGCTAAGAACCACATCCCCGAACTTACCGCCACCCCTTTTTTACCTTGGCCCAGCAGGAAGCGCTTAAGTTTTTTACCCTCAACTGGAATAGCTTCGATCTCCTCGGCAGGCTCCAGGCACTGCCGGACACTTTTATTTTCCGGTTTTGTTTCGTCAATCTCCACCCAAACCAGGAAAAAATCGTCATCCATCACTGCCGGATTAAGCTTTAACAGCGGGCTCCTGGACTTGATCTTTCCGCTGTACCCGGTCTCCTCCTTCAGTTCTTTTAAAATGCAGCGGTTCAAGGCGTTGCGGTTTGTTACCGGACAGTCGCAGGTCCCTGCCGGCAAACCGATCACGTAATTATTGATCGCCTGGCGGAACTGTTTAATTAAAATATACCGGCCGGAAGGTTTAAGCTTGGCGATTATCCCGAAGGCTAAAGACTTATTCGACCTTTCCACGCTTTCCCAGTTAACTTTTTGGTTGCGGGAATTAACGAATAAATTATTCTTTAAGCAGAGCCATTTACCCTGGTAGAGTATTTTTTCTGATATTTTTTTCATGAATTAGAATTGTTACATATCTTTAAAAGCAGCGGTTGATTCACCGAACTCAAACCTGGATGATGTTTTTTATATATTCTAATTTTGTATCGTTCGGTGTAAATTAAAAATGCCATATATTATAAACATTTTTAATTTAACCAGCCACTTTTTTCCCCAGAGCAATTGCTTTACGGCGCACCCCTTTTATTTTCTCGATCTGGCCGGATTCCCCGGAATTAGGCACAAGTAAAGATTCATATTTCATCCCGCTGTAGTCGGCGATCAAGGCAAAAGGCTCTCCGGCAACCTGCAGGCCGGTGTTTTCGTAAGCGCTGAGCATTAGCACCAGGGTTTTTCCTTTTAAAACGGTATTCATTTTCGCCGCCTGGTTATCCCATTTATAAAGGGAAAACATCCGGTCAACGATCTGTTTGAGCTGGGCGCTGGCGGAAAAGAAATAAAGCGGGGTAGCCATGACGATCACATCTGCATTGGCCATTTTTCTTAGGACCGGGTTGGCATCATCCTTAACTACGCACCCGTATTTATCCGCTTTCTGGCACCGGCGGCAGGAAATACACCCCCGGATCTTAAGTTTTAAGGAAGCGGCGTGGACAACTTCGATTTTAGCCCCCTCGGAGCTGGCCCCTTCAGAGAACCAGTCTATCAGCCGCGCGGTGTTACCTTTTTTTAACGGGCTGCCGGAAAGGATAAGGATTTTTTTAGGCATATTTAATCGATCAAAGTGGCCAGGACCCACCATACCGGGAGATCCATAAACCTCTTAATCCATTTTAAAAATAACCCCGCTGATCAAAGGGTAAAACTCGGTATCCTCATACTGGGCGTGGCTGGTCAACTCCCGGGTTAAAGCCGTGCAGGAAGAAAGTAATTCGTTTTTTTCTTTCTGGGTAACTTTGGAAAAATCGCCCAGGTTTATTTTTTGCCCGTTCAGCTGGGTTAATTTAGCCAAGAGCCTATCGTGATCATCTTGTATCCGGGTGACCAGGCTCCGGATCTTCGGATCCCTGCTGGCAAGCGCGGCGGGGAATATGCGGTTTTCTTCAAAATCAAAATGCGGGATGATCGACTCTTTGAACAACTTACTCAGGGTATTCACATACCCGGCTACATCGATAAAACTCACCCCTTGCAACAATTTTTCATACATATTGGACATTTCAAAAATTTTGTTATGCGCCTGCGAAACACTGATCAACGGGTCCACTTTTTTCTCCTTCTGGTGACCGGGTATCATGGCGTCCTGATCCCCTGATAACCTAACCTCTATCTCCCCCTATTTCTTAACCGCTCCCGCCATTACCCTGTCCCGGATCGCGACAAGCTTATCATTATCCAGGCCGTAACCGTATAATTTATCCAACTCGGCTTTGGTTACGCTATTAGAGGTGGAAAGATTGTCGATGTTGGCGCTTTTTACTTTGGCGTAAAGCTGCTCTTCATCTTTCTGGGTGTAAACGACCCCCTCCACCGTAACCGCGGAGAGATTAGTTATTTTGCCGGTTGAATCCGTAAAAACCTGCCAGGTTCTGCCGGTGGCGGAATCAAGCAGGATCGCCAGGTCATTCATGCCGCTCTTGAGCGCGTAAAGCTGATACCTGCCTTCATGCTGTTCCTGCGCGTACACCCCCGCACCCGAAGCAACCAATAGCGCAACCGCAATAAGAAGCCTCTTCATAACCGTTCCTCCTGTTGGGCAAACTTACACAAGGTGTTCAGATAATTATAACTCAGTCAAACGGTAACGCAAGGTCTCAAAGTCACCGGGCCACAAACCGCCTGATATCCGCTTGCTGTCTTAATGACCTGATCAGCTGACCTCACTTATGCCTGAAAATTATATTTAAAATAACCGTAAGCACTAAACTGATAATTAAACAGGTCGCCAGGGGGAAATAAATATCCAGCCCTTTTTTGTGGATTTCGATATCGCCCGGAATTTTGCCTATGTGGGGAATTTTACCGGCGAGCAGGAAAAACAACCCGGTCAAGATCAGAATAAAACCGAAAAAAATGAGGATTTTACCGAAATCAGGAACTGAATCCATAATTTTAATCCGCCGGCCGGGTTATTTGGTAAGGCCAAAACAAGCAGAGCCATTATCCTGATAAGAGCAATGCCAGTTGTTCTGGCCCGTGCCGTAGTCGCAGCTTAAGTATAAATTATACGGCCTGGTCGTATTCGGCGGCATTCCGCCGCTGGAGCAGCGGGTAGCGACCAGGTCCACCTGCCCCGGGGCCTGTCCCGGCCTGACCCAATACCGGTAAAAAGTCGCCGCGGTGCAAAGATCGTCCTCCCACACGTCAGCATTCTGCATCGTCTCCATCGCATTATTTTTTTGGTAATAGGCGAACGCCAGCTTGCTCATGTTGTTGATGCGGATCTTGGCCCTGGCGATACGGGAATTCTCGAAGATGACCGTGCATTTGGCCAGCATTAAAAAGACCAGGATGCAAACAAAAGCGACCAGGATCCTTTCCAGAGACTTAAAATTCATATATTTCCCTTATTTGGCAGTATTGCCGCTTAATTCCATATTCACTGGGTTGAGGAGTGTGAATGGGGACGAGTAGTGAGTTAAGTAGTGTGGATTAGTAGTAGGTACAACCAACTACCTACCCTCACTACCTAACACACTACCTTACCTAACCCCCACTACCAACCCTAAAGTTAACGATTATATTTTTGTCTTGGGCTTACGGGGCATCACCATCCAAGCGCCCAAATAAGCCAGGATCCCGACGCCGAACGATAAGACAGTGATCAGGATAAAAATGACCCGGACTAAAGTCGAATCGATCTCGAAGTATTCGCCCAAGCCTCCGCATACTCCGCCGAGCTTACGGTCGGCCCCGGAAAGATAAAGTTTTTTCATCGATACCCTTTCTGTTTTCAAACCCGAAGCGTCAGGTTAACTTAGCCTGTAAATATTATACCCCTGAAACCAAAATCCCGAACCATTTTAAGGATTAGGGTTTTTTAAGGGTCGCTGTCCTGCCTAAAAAAACAATTCCACTTTAAACAATTAATTATATTTACCGTATTTTCTCAGGTTGCCTTTTTCTCCCGTGTCCCAAACAATCCCGCATTTTTCGCAAGGGAATTGGATTTGCAACCAGGTGTCCGTATCGTTCTCCATGCGCTCATAATGCGCCTGGAGCTGGGCCTTGCATTTCGGGCAAAGCACTCCGAGCTTCTGATAAGTCACCCCTAGGAAAAAGATGACCAGGGAAACCGTCACTACCGGGATAAGGCTGGCCAAAGAATAGCCTCCGGCGGCAAAATAGATCTTCCAGGAGGAGAATACTCCGATAGCCAGGAGTAAGAAAATGGTAATTATATAACCGAGTACGCTTTTCTTTGGTGGGATGAACGGCTGTTTTTCCATAAATTAAAAGCCCCTGTATTGCGCTACCGGTTTTATTTTACTCAGGAAGATACGGCTTCGAGCTTCGGCTGTCCGCCTAATCTCACTCTTATTGATTACTGGCCTTTCTTCTCGTCAGGCTGGGCAGCCTTGTCGATCTGGCTTTTAGCGTCAACCAATGCTTTTTTAGTATTATCAAGTTCTGCTTTAACGGAACTCAACTCATCCTCTTTGGTATCGATAAACTTAACCACGTCCGCCCTCACTCTATACGTGGGCACAGAAAACAAAATAAAATACGAGCTTGTAGTTTCCTCGATAACATTGGCTAAAGCGTAAGAACCGCCTGATTTTATACCGGCGCCTTCATAAAGACGGGACATTGCTATGGTGTGCTGAGGAGTGGTCAAAGCAAAAATCCCAAACAAAGAAAAACCGCTGCTTGCTCCCATGGCGTTCGGCGCGACCATACTATAGTTATTTTTTTCCAAATTCACCTGCGTTACAGAAGTATGCGGAAAATTCCCGGCGGAAGCGCACCCGGCAATAAAAATAACCCCGGCCAATAATGCCATAAGTTTATTCATTCGATTACCCCCAAGTTAGATGTTGCTGGAAAAAGCGCTATTCGAATTCCGGATGAGGAAGCAGGATATTGCTCCGGATATAATCGGCAATAAATTGGCGCTCCGAAAGCACGATATTGATAAAACTGACCCCTAACCGGAAAGACCCGTTTTCCACCGGCGAACAATAATGCACCTGAACATCTAATTCGAAATTGCGCGTGCGCTCTACGTTGTCGAGGATGGATTCGTTAGTCAGGGTAAATTTAACCTTCAGCAGTGAATCGGCGGGGATCTCAAAATTCGTCAACAACCCCATTCCTCCCTCCCCGATATCCTGGGAGACCGCCGAACGTTCCCGGTTTCCCGAGATCATCCGCACCACAAAAGGGAGTTTGACCGCGTATAACATCGCAAAAGATACCGGCACCCGCTTAAACCTTCTTTTTTCTGAGTTGGCTTGCTCGGCCATATCTATCCCCCTAGCTTAACTAAAGCATTACTTTTAATATAATTGGCAATAAACCGGCATTCCGAAGGCAGGATATTCAAAAAACTTACCCCTAAACGGTAAGCCTGGTTTTCCGCTGCCTCACAATAACACACCTGCGCATCCAATTGGAAATTACGGGTACTATCTTCGCTTATTATAGCATAATTAGTGAGGGTAAACTTCAATAACAGCAAACTGTCGGCAGGGATCTCAAAATTCATCAATAACCCCATTCCTCCCTCTCCGATATCCTGGGCGATCGCCGAATGCAGGCTATCCCCCACCCGCACCCGGACCACGAAAGGGATCTTTACTGTCCACAAGACCGGGAAAGATACCGGAACCCTTTTATGCTCCCGTTTTTCCTCGTTATCTTCCATATTTTAACCGAATTTTATACAGACTTAACCAAAGTAAATTAACTTCTATTTATTTTATGGCGCGTGGATTTATTTCGTATTTTCCATCCGCGGCTTTAGCAACACTGAAATAATCCAAAACTAATCCCCTGAACTTATTGTCATCATATAACCTTCCTATTCTCAGCCTGATCCCCATTTTGGCGTTAGCCACTGATCCCTCCCCCTCAGGCAAGAGCAAAATCTCCCGATACATCTCCAGGGCTTCTTTAAGATGGCCGTTTACCTCCAGCATTAATGACTGGTTAAAATAATAAGCAAGATTTATTACCGAAGCAGGTTGCCGATCAGGATGCGGTATCCCGTCGGTATACATAGTATTTTCCTCATCAACCGCATACACATTCCCCTGCGAATCAACCATTTTCTTTAAATCTGCCTCTTGACTATAAGCAAAGCCGGATAAAGATGAAAATATAATTAATAAAATAAATACCGTTCGTTTACTCATTGAGGATCCGTCATCAACTCAATCCTACTTTTTCAATATCTTTCCCAGATATTCCCTTAACTCTTTCGAAGCGCAGGATTGCTGCTCTTTTTTGATAAGTTTATACACCGCTTCATCCTGCCTGGCGTTAGCCCGCAGAGACCATTCGGCGCTGTACTTAGCCATTTGCAAATTTACATTCTGGCTTTCCAGGGCGCTGATTATTCTTTTGACCGGCTCCGGTGACCCGGTGGCAAAGAATTCCGCCCATAAATAATCTATCCCCTGCGGGGAAACCGGCGCGGGGGAGCGGAAATGTTCCGTTTCATAAATTATCTTTCCGATCGCTTCCCTTTGCCCTCCGGAAAAAGTATCCAGCCTGTTTTTAAAATAACTCAATAAGCTCCCGTTTTCAGCGGCTACGGCAGCCACAAAATGAGCAAAAGGAGCAAGCGCGGTAATGTCGGAAGTAAACCAATCCTGGGAGGTTGCCGCCCTGACTACCGAAGCCAGCTTATCCGGCTGAGGATTGGCATAATATTGCCGGGTAATTAATTCAAAATCATTAAGGTTCAAACCTTCCCTGACCAACGCTTTCCTCAATCTATTCTGCGAGATCAAAGGATCGATCGGCTGATAAGTAGCATTCAGATCCTTAATAAACGCTAAACTTACCCTTTCTCCCTCCAGTTCCGCCAGGTAGGCATCTTCGCGGGCTTTATCATCCCGGTGTAGATTATAATAGGCCATCGCGCGCCGGTAGTAAGCCCTTGATGAGTGCGGGTTTAATTGGATGACCCTGCTTAACAGGTCGATCTCTTCAGGAATCCTTTTCTGCGCGTGGTACTCCATCGCTTTATCCAGGATCTCCTCCTCCGAAGCAACGTGGACATTACTTCTTTCTTCCTTCTGCAGCCGGTTGTAATAGTCTCTGGTAGAATTAGGATTCAGGGGAAGGACTTTATCGGGATAGATTTTTTCGGGGATCCTTTTCTGCGCGTGGTACCCCATTGCCTTGTTCAGGGCTTCATCACCCGAAACAGCAGGAACTCCGTTCCTTTCTTCCTCCCGCAGCTGGTTGTAGTAAGCCCGGGAAGATTCCGGATTCACCGCAACCGCCTGATTGGAAAGATCTACTTCCTCCGGGATCTTTCTCTGCGCGTGGCTCTCCATCGCCTTGTTCAGCGCTTCGTCCTCCGAAACCTTATAGCCGCTTCCGTATTGATTTAACAGCCTGTTTATATCATTCTTATCCGCCAACTCTTCAAAATAATACGGCACCGTGACCCCATTCACCTCAAGCTTGATATAATTATTCGTCACCTCCAAAAGCCTTCCTTCGATGACCTTGCCGGATTTAAGGGTAACGGTTTCTGCGGAAACGTAGCGGGGAAGGGATAAAAGCAAGACCAGAATTAAGTAAGTTTTCATAAGCATAGATCCTCATTTGAAATTAAAATGGAAATTTTCACTCATTCCAATTATTTCTTAGTGGTAACCTGGTCAGCTTGCTTAGGTAATACTGGATCAAGGGTTACCTTAACTTCTTTATCTTTGAGCGACCAGGCATTTCTTGTTACAAAGTCTATGATAGCAGGGAATATAAAACAAGCCAATGACGCAATCATCCAGCCACCCTGCGGTTCTGATCTAATTATATAATTACTTTCTTCATAGCCATCTTTTTTGAAAATGAGCCCAACAGAACTCCTATTCGAAAAAGTCATGGTTGCTGGCGTTCTACCTATCCTAACTTCTCTCTTATCACCAAACATCCCGCCAACAAGCTTATAAATTTCTGCACCTTGAGGTTCACTTTCTATTTTAACTTTGGCTTGTTTTTCTTTAAGAATAGTGGCACAACCAATAATGTTAATAATAAAGATGACCAGCATAACAACATTAATTATTTTTTTCATTTATCTACCAAACATCTTTACTACTTAAACTATATAAATTAATAGGAAAAGTGATCAAATAGTTTTAATATAACCCGCTTCCTTCTCCTACCTGATGCTGAATTATTTTTTTCTCAACAGAATCCGGCTGCCTTAACCAATCATTCCGTTGCCCCCACTGTGATAATTTTCCATCCTGGAAACGCAATAAATAAGCCCCAGTTTTTAAACAACCAGGTCGGCCAAGGTTGTAAGTCCACACCTCAATAACTTTATCTTCCTTGTTCTTTATTGCCCCTCTTGCCACAGACGGTTGACCCATCACTTGCATAACCTGAGGTTTAGTCATCCCTATTTCTAGGCTTTGCAGATCTCTTACGCTTCTGCAAAATAGAGCACAACCTGTTTGTGAAAAAATACCCAAAATACATATACCCATTAATAACATCTTAGTCTTTTTCATTTTTCTCCTTAAAGTACACTGTCCAGCTTAACCCGGGCATAGCGCCACCAATTAGTATTTCGTTTATTTGTTTTGCTATTCTATTGATTACAGGTAGTTAGATAAACTGTCTAAGTTTTAAGTTTTAAGTTTTTTATGATCAAATAAAAAAGCGGTTCTATTTTCTAGAAACCGCCCCTAAACTTTGCTAACTTTTATTCATATTTTCCCTTCTCAATATTGACTATATTCTACCTCTCTTTTTCCGGCATTGTCAATAAAAAGATACCACTCCGTATCAATTAAACCGGAGGTTTACTCCCCCCCACCAATAATGCCCCTGGCATTTTCGAGTGAATCACGATTTTAGCCAATGGAGCTTGAGCGCTGAGGGAATCCCAAGGCCGTCCGCAAGGACGGCAATCTTGGGATGGCGATGCTGTTTGAGCGCCGAGCGGGAGCGCGAGGCGCGAGTTCAGCAGCCACCGAAGCGCGAAAGATCATTGGCGTTAAAAAATCGTGCTAAACGAGAAAATGCCAGGGGCATTATGCCTACTTCAGCTTTTTCTTTAACTCCTCAACTTCCTTTTTAAGCTCAATGATCCGCTCTTCCCTGCCCATTGCCGCCTTATAAAAAACCTCCAACTCCTTTAAACGATTCCTTCTTTCCTCTTCCAGCTTCTTACGCTCAGTAATATCCCGGAATATCCATATCCTTCCGTAACTCTTGCCATCACTGCCTAAAACAGGGGCAGAATACCGGTCCAGGACCATCCCGCTCTTAAATTCGATCTCATCCCGGCTTATCTCGCTTGAGTGATCATAAAGATACGTAACTTTTTCCAGGAATTTTTCCGGGTATTTGGTCAGCCCGACAACATACTTGAGCAGCAAGGTATCATCGCTGTTATCTAAAATATCCTGAGGGACATCGAATAACTCAACAATCCTGCGGTTAGTCAAGACCCTCTTTTGGTTCTCATCGACAACCAGCAATCCATCAATCGTCGAATTAACCTGCGCCTCAAGCAGGGCCGTCTTACTTATAAGGGCCTGCTCCGCCTGCTTACGCAGGGTAATATCGCGCGCAATAGCACAATCATATTCCTTATCCCGGTATTTAACATAATTAAGCGAGATCTCTACCGGATAGAGTTGTCCGGCTTTTGTGCGATGCTGCGTCTGGATAATAAAATTCTTACGCTGCTTAACCTCTTCCCAATGTTCATCCCAGGATGCCCGGGGAAAGACCGGGTCGATGTCAAAAACCCCCAACCGCAAAAGCTCTTCCCTGGAATAACCGGTGCGTTTACAGGCAGTTTCGTTAACATAAGCGAATTTTGTATCTTTTCCGATCAAGAAAACCGCATCCGCTTCCCGGTCGACTATAAATTGCGTAAGCTGCAAATACTCTTCGATTTTCCGGCGGTCAGTGATATCTTCCACCATTTCGATGGCCGCGATAATCTTACCGGCCTTATCCTTGATCGGAGAAGAAACGACCCGGTAATTAAATACCTGGCCGGACATGGGGGTTTCGGTTACGGCTTCGTGTACTAACCCGTCTTTAAGGGTCAGGGCGGTCGGACAGTAAGAACAGATCTTGTCTCCCGGAGGATTATTGAAGGAACGGTAGCAGATATGTTTATCCTTAAGATCGATGCGCGGATTCCATTTTTTCATCTGCTTGTTTAAAGAGAGCACCTCCATTTCCGGGCTGATCAATGCCACGCCGATGCCGATATTATCGACAATCCCGCGGTATCTCTCTTCGCTTTGATATAAGGCCTGTTCCGCCTTATGGCGTTCGGTGATGTTGCGCACGATCGCATAATAGAACCTCTTACCCTCAAGGTTAATAGCGCGTAAGCTGATTTCAACCGGAAATCTTGTCCCGTCCTTACGCTGATGCACTGTCTCGTAAACGACCATGTCTTTGAGGTACACCGGCTTAATCTGCTCATCAAACAGGGGTTTTGTCTCCGGAGCGCGCAGCTCAGTCGCATGCATGCCGACCAGCTCTTCGCGGGTATAACCGTAAAAATTTATCACCCCTTCGCTGGTCTCCAAAAAACGGAAGCTATCATCAAGAAGGATAATGAGGTCGTTAGCGTACTGCGTAAGATTACACAGGGAGATTTTAGGAACCTGCGCTTGTCCGTCCGTCCGGCGCTCTGCAACCGACTGCTCAAGCTGCGCTATCCGCTTGCGCAGAAACTTTATCTCTTCGTTAAGTTTTTCTTTAGACGTATCCATCATTCTTGTTTCCGGTAATAAAAAACCCGGGGGCTGTATTTCCGCAGCGCTCCGGGCTGATCTTTAAGAATTACTTAAAAGACCTCTCTTTGCCTGTCATTTTATCCTTGTTCTCCAAAGAAGGTTCCTTTATCGGTTACCGATTAGACTATACTCCTTTAGGCATTGAAGTCAACAACAAATACGGGATTAAAATCCTTCTTGTTGATTTCCGGCAGATTTTATCTTAAAAACGGAATCCGCGACATTCGGCGTAAAAAATAAAGGGCTTTATTGTTCCGGCTTACTCTTGAGCTCCTCCACTTCTTTTTTTAGCTCAATGATCCGCTCTTCCCTGCCTATTGCCGACTGATAAAAAGTCTCCAGATCCCGCATACGCTTCTGCGCTACCTCTTCCAGATTCCTGCGCTCGGTAATATCTCTGAAAATGCCTACCAAATACTTTTTTCCCTCCAAACTCAATTTCGTACCCAGGACGCTGGCATAAAAAATACTGCCGTCTTTTCTGAGGATGGGAAGGTCCGCGGCAGGCACAAGCACGTCATTAGACTGTTTCTCGATCTGATCTAAAATATGGGTCAGCTCTTTCTTCGGGTGGATGTCCTCTACCCCCAGGGCTTTAAATTCTTTTAAACTATACCCGAGCATCCGGCATATGCTTTTATTTACGTCAGCGAATTTTTTACTCTGAAGGTCAATGATCGTTATCCCGTCAGCTATGCTGTCAAAAATATTTTTAAACTTTTTTTCCGATATGCCTAACGCCTCCTCCGCATCCTTGAGTTCGGTTATATCCCGGGCAACCGAAGACGCGCCCATAATAATCCCGGCCTCGCTCTTAATCGGAGAGATGGTCAATGAAATAGCGATTTCTTTCCCGTCCCTTCTTAACCGCCTGGTTTCATAACGCTCGATGATCTCCCCCCGGGCGATCTTTAATAAAATTCCCCTGAACTCAACCAGGCATTCGGGCGGTATTAACAAAGCGATGTTTTCCCCTATCGCCTCTTTAGCCGTATAACCATACATCGCTTCCGCGCCCCTGTTCCAGCTTACAATCACGCCATCCAGGCTCTTGCCGATTATTGCGTCGCCGGCAGATTCTATAATTGCCGCCAATCTTCTATTCCTTTCTTCCGCTTTCTTGCGCTCCGTGATATTACGTTCGATCAAAGCAATTCCTACGGGCTTGGTAAGGTCGCGATCCGTGGACACGATGCTGTCTTGGGGATACTCAATTATTTTGGTGACCGTCATCCAGACATCAAGGATACTGCCGTCTTTGGCGACCCTCTGGGTTTCTAATGAATCGATTATTTCTCCCGCCAGCAGGTGATCGGTAAGCTCCTTATGTTCTACTGCTTTTTCCGGCGGCGTAAGGCGCTCAATATTCATCCCCAGCGCCTCTTTTTCCTTATAGCCATACATCTTTTCGGCTCCCCGGTTCCAGGCGGTAATCCTGCCCTCTAAGTCATGGATGATGATTGAATCATTGGAGTCGCGCACCACCGTCTCATAACGCCTGGTAAATTGGTGCTGCTGCCAGGTTTCGGTATACAACTTTTCAAGCTCCGTGATCCGCTTTTGCAAAAGCTTTATTTCTTCGCTCAGTTCTTCTTTGGTTTTCTCCGCCATCTTTAATCCCCCCTTAAAAAACAAAAACCCAAGGCCTGCATCTCTGCGGCGCCTTGGGTTAACCTTTAACAATTATCTAAAAGCCCTGCCCCTATTTATCATTTTATTCTTTCAAGGAGACTCCTTGATGATTAAACCACTCTTGCGCCACAATAAAATGGGCCTTATGGGGAAACATTTTACTAAAGTCAAATTTTACCGCTGCACCATTCATATTCGTCTTTCTGCCCTGGCCGGCAACCTTGCTATTAAACTCAATATGCGGCCACAATGAAAGAGAAGCCACCGCTAGTACTCCCAAGACCAATATTCCGAAAGAATTACTCATCACTGCCTCATTTCTATAAAATACCCTAATTAATTTTTACTCCCTTTACCATTATATGTTTATCCTCTTCTACTTTTTAAGATTTGAGCTGCCTCAAACCAGCAGGCCAGCTCAGTCCCGCGAATTTTCCCTTTTTTCCCGTATAAATTATAAGCTACCTGCCGCAGCTCCTCCCATTTTCGGTCACTAACCTCTAAAGGATACGCAATATTTTCTGGTTGAAAATTCATCTTTCCTTCTCTATCCGGCAGCATTCCCACCTCTTCCGTTTCTTCCGCGCATTGATGAGTTGATTTACCTGCCCGTTGATCCCTCCGGCCTTGTGTCTTCATTATAAAAGCATCCAAAAGGGAATCAATTGAACCAAGGTATAACCGCGGGATTTTACCGTGTTGCGGGGAGACCCAAGAAAAATAGAGTAGCGACATGACAGGAGAGCTTTTTAAGGAAGGTTCCAACGGGTCATCCGTTAGGATTTAACGGAATTTATATCTATATACCAGAAGCAGGTTATGCTTTTACCTCTGACTGCATTAGTTCGTAATACCGGTTCAGATCCAGTTTGTTATCTACTCCAAAATCCAGTCCGGATGCCCACAGATCCTTGTTTCTTGACCTGCACCAGACAACCGTGGCTTCCTTCTTAACCGGTTCGTTAAAAAAGGGATAAAAAAGCAGCACCTCCACTTTTTCCCCGGGTTTAACCGGGAAATCAGTCAAGCCGAGCGCACCCCGGGTGGATATCTCCTCCAGCTTCAGCCCTTTTTTTATATTATTCTGCAAATACAAGGTAGCGTGCGCCTCTGTCCTGATCCTGGCGTGATCCCTTCTTACGAACAATGGTCTTTTTTCCGGGACATTCATGATCTATCCTCCTTTACAAAGCTATTAGGGGTCTTAAGACATATCAAAGGGTAACAGGGAAAAAGAAGGTTTGGTGTAATATTTGTCGATACTGTTTAAAATCTCCGAAGGGGTGGAAATACATACCCGCACATTGCATTCACAAACCCTCTCAATCTCAGAAAGCACCTGATCCTTAAAAGGATTCGACATGGCCACCGTAAGGCTGTTGCCTATTTTTTCCAGGGGAATAAACAGATATTTCAGCGCGTCGCTGACCGGAACCATATTAATGACCTCAGGATCAATATCATAACTTTCCAGCGGAATATAAGGCAACCCGTATTGGTAAGTTACCGCATGGAGAATATCCTCTTCTTTAGCAAACCCCAGCTCCACGAAGATCTCCCCGATAGCGGCATCTTTTTCCTTTTTAACTACTAGGGCTTTATTGAGATGCTCTTCTTCGATAATTCCCCAATCAATAAGTATCCTGCCTAAAAACTTGCTTTCCCGGCGATTTTGCCCAAATCTCATCTTTCACCCCCATTTGTAAGATAATTATATAGGCATTGCGCTACGCGTCTCTGGTCATTTAACTGACGCCTTGCATCTTATACCTTATTCCGGCCTGCTCCGCTATTGCGTAATTCTACTTTTTATTGACTTTTTTCCCTAGGCAAAAAAAAGGGGGGGGTAAAGAAGTATATAGAAGTTGGGCATTAGGTGATCAGGGGATCAGGGTAGCAGGATATATCAGGTCGCAAGTGCCCGCCTGATACCCTGCCTCACATATCCTTGTATCATTCTAACCCCGTATTCGGCGGCTGTAGAGTCCTGTTGGCGGATTTAATGGTTACGTAATCGGCAATAAAAGCCCGGTCAGCGGGTGAAATTTCCAGGAACTTGACCCCTAAACGGTAGTTTCCCCCTTCTACCGGCAAACAGTAACATACCTGGCTTTCAATGATAAAATCCCGGCTGCGGCATTCCCGGCATTCGCTATTGGGCGTAAAATCGTTAGTAACGGTAAAATTCAGGGAAAGAACGGTTTTTTCCGGGATCTTAAATTCACTGAGCACCCCTACCCCTCCTTCTCCGATATCGCAGATTACTGCCGGAAGCGCAAGGTTGCCCATCTTTAAGCGTACCGGGATAGGAGATTTGACCGTGCATTGGACGGAAAAATCCGCCGGTTCCCTCGGATACCTGCGTTTCTCTTCGTAGGAATCATCCATATCCACCTCCCCTTAGCTAAAATTTTCCGCGATCCTGCAGTCAATTTTTGCCAAAAAAATAGGAACGGTTAGAAAATAAACCGTCCCTCTTATTGCGACGCCGATGAGAAGAAATGTTGCCTTAATTTTACCTCTTCTTTTACCGCTTTGTCAATAAAAAGATACTGCCGGGTATCATCACCTGGATCCGCGGGTGACACGGTAACAGGCCTTTGAACAAAATTCCCAAGCTATTTTTAAGCTTGGGAATGCGCCGGTTTAGCGCAAAAAGGATTTTAAGGTTTGCGGCGGAATTAAACTACTTTACTGTAATATCGCGAATATCCTGGGAAAACATTTTAACCAGGCTGATCTTTTCTCCCCCATCATTCATGATTTGGCTGGCATCCTTCCTGCCGGCAGCGTTTTGCGGCCACATTGAAAGCGCGGCCATCATCAGCACCCCCCAGATCAATAACCCCAAAATATTATTCATCCCGACCTCCTTTCTTAGAATAATATTGTCTTTCCAATTCCGGGGTTATTTTAAGCGGATCAGGGAAATATGGACATGGGATAAAGGAACATTTTATTGATTTTTTTCTACCCCTCCTGATCTCCGGCGGTTGGATTTTAGAACGCTTATCCCGGTTCAGGGCTTATAATGACACGCCAAAATTCCAGCCATTGTAAATGGCCGGGAATGGTATATACTTTAATTGGAAGATGGATAGAATAAAGATGCTTATAAACTGTCCAGCCTTCCGCACAAGAGCGGGGCTGTTAGAGTAGAATAAGTGAACCCTGGCTCTTGTTTCTTTTTATGGGGTTTTAAGCTTTTTTTAAGCAGTGCTGGATTTAACACCGGCCTAAGCCTGGATGATACAGTTAAGTGGATTTCGATTGTTGTAACGGCCGTTGTAAAATAAAACCGCTATTCATAATTGATAGCGGTTTTATTTTAAGTAAACCCGAAAAAGTGCCTACAGAAAAGACGATTACATCCCCTCTATATTTCCCGGCCGAACGGATCAGCCAACCTTTATTTTGAGTTGTATTTTAGCAACAGCTCCTGGATCTTTTCCCTGTGCCGCTTAGTATCCTGCTCGATCCGGGAAAATGTGCTCTGCACAAAGTGCGAGTCGGCGGACATGATCTTAAAAAAATATTTTTCGATCACGCTGTTTTCCAGGTCCCTGGCCATAAACAAAGCATTTAATAAGGTGAAATTTTCCGCCTTTTTTATCAAGTCCTTAATAAAGGATATGGAGAGCTCGATATCGGATATACTGAACCTGTCTTGTTTTAAAAAATTGGGGATTTCCTCGGCGATATCCCGCACCCCTTCCAACAATTCCGCGTGGGTGCTTTCTTCGGCCGCCAGGGAAAGCCAGAACTGTTTCTCTTCGGGGAATTTCTCGGCGTAAATACTGTATAAGCTTCCCACCAGCTGTTCATTCAAGATTAATAATTCGATGCTTGTCATCTTTGCTCCCCTACTCTATTTATTTTAGGCCTGGACAGATAAGTATTTACGATCCGCCGTTCTTATTTAAACTGCGCCTTGACTGTAGGCGGGTTAATACCTTTGGAGAGAATCATATCGGTCATAAGCCTGCTTGAGGCTGTCCCAGGCGAATTCCGGAGTGACAATCGACTTGCTATAGGGGGGGATAATGAAAGTAACTACGTCAAAGGCGCCTTCCATGCCGCGCAAAACGGTGGTGAACAAACCCTGGAAACCGCCGAGAAAAAGTCCCGAAAAATCGCTATCTTCTTCCACGGAGACATTAAACACGCTGGCGGGAATTTCCAGCGGACAGGTGAAGAAATTTGCAACACCCCGGAATAATTTCCTTACGGGAGTCCGGTGATAGCGCATATCCCTGGTGTCCGCGGCAGTAATATCCTTGCCCCTGGCCTGATCATCCTGGGCCGGGCCGGCGAAGGCGCGGGAAGAAATTAAAAGTATAAAACCTAGGAAAACGAAAATTAGAAGCTTCTTGGACATAAATTCCCCCTTTTTAGTATTTATGGGATTATTTTACCTTCATTAGGGGGGATGTCAATTAAAATAAAAATTACCGGCATAAATGTTCGTAATTTTTGTTTAAAAAAGCTCTGACCTACTCTCACTCTCCATAGGGTAAACCCAATGGTTTACCCTATGGCGCTTCCGGAACATATTTAATGGTCGCTGTCACCCCTTCCTTAGCGGTTAAGTTGACCCTTAAGGGGAAAACAATCTTTTCCCCTTAATAATCCCCTATTTTTGTGAAAGTATGCGGGCGCTCAACATAAAAAAATCCCGCTACTCAATTTAATGAATAGCGGGATTTTTTAATTAAAGGAGCGCTGACCTACTCTCACATGTCCTTACGAACACACTACCATCGGCTCTGAGGGGCTTAACGGCCGTATTCGGAATGGGAACGGGTGTTTCCCCCTCGATAAAAGCACTCCAAGTCTAGATACTTTCGGCTCCGGCGCGTAACCGCGCCTGCGAGCCTCTTGTACTTTTTTAAAAACATCGACAACACATACAGATTTGTTTTGTGAGCAAAAACTACTTAACCAAATAACCTAGCAAGAAACAAAATTAAGGTCAAGCCGATTGGCTGATTAGTACGTATTAGCTTAAACCCTTACGGGCCTTACACCTTACGCCTATCAAAGTCGTAGTCTACGACCAGCCTACAGGGTCTTGCGACCCAGGGATACTTATTCTTGGGGGGGGCTTGGCACTTAGATGCTTTCAGCGCTTATCCCTTCCAGACATAGCTACCCGGCCTTTGCCCTTGGCAGGACAACCGGAACACCATAGGTCTGTTTCTCTAGGTCCTCTCGTACTGAAGAGAACTCCCCTTCAAATATCCTAACGCCCACACCAGATAGAGACCGAACTGTCTCACGACGTTCTGAACCCAGCTCGCGTACCCTTTTAACCGGCGAACAGCCGGACCCTTGGGGCCTTATACAGTCCCAGGATAGGATGAGCCGACATCGAGGTGCCAAACTGGACTGTCGATGTGAACTCTCGAGTCCAATAAGCCTGTTATCCCCAGAGTACCTATTATCCGTTGAGCGATGGCAATTCCACGTTCAACCACCGGATCACTAGCCCCTACTTTCGTATCTGCTCGTCCTGTCGGACTCGCAGTTAAGCTGGCTTATGCGCTTACGCTCCACGGGCGATTGCCGACCGCCCTGAGCCAACCTTGGGGCCCCTTCGTTACTTTTTAGAAGGGAACCGCCCCAGTCAAACTGCCCACCTGTCACTGTCCCTCAGCCGGTTTCACGGCTTGGGGTTAGAATCTTAGAGCAATAAGGGTGGTATTTCAGATTGCGACTCTGCCCGAGCTAGCGCCCGGGCCTCAAAGTCTCCCACCTATGCTACACATATTGATCCAAAACCCAATAGCAGGTTGCAGTAAAGGTTCTGGGGTCTTTTCGTCTTGGTGCGGGTAGACGGCATCTTCACCGCCACTACAATTTCGCCGAGCCTCACGTTGAGACAGCGATCAGGTTGTTACACCATTCGTGCGCGTGGGAACTTACCCCACAAGGAATTTCGCTACCTTAGGACCGTTATAGTTACGGCCGCCGTTTACTGGGGCTTCGGTTCAAAGCTTCACAAATCTTACGATCCGTTGACTAATCCCCTTAACCTTCCAGCACCGGGCAGGTGTCACACCTTATACTTCCTCTTTCGAGTTTGCAAAGTGATGTGTTTTTGCTAAACAGTCACCCGATCCACTTTATTGAAGCCCTGAATAAGCCTTGCGACCTACAGGGCACCCCTTATTGCTAACGTACGGGGCTAGTTTGCAGAGTTCCTTAACGTGAGTTATCTCGATCACCTTACCATATTCTGGAGTTCTACCTGTGTCGGATTCCGGTACGAGTAGTTATGCAACTTGCTCTTGTAATTTTCTCGGCAGCATGGCTGAAGAGTTCTTCCTCATCACTTGCGATCAGAGTCCCCTGCACTCCTTGCGAAGCACAGAACGCAGATATCCAAAACTGCGCAATCCCTAGCCTCCTGCGTCAAACAAGAGGTAAAACGCCACATAACTAGTGTCTGAATATTAACAGACCATCCATCGCTTACGCCATTCGGCCTCAGCTTAGGATCGACTAACCCTGGGCGGATTAACCTTCCCCAGGAAACCTGAGAATTTCGGTGTGTCCGTTTCTCGCGGACATTTTCGCTACTTATTCCGACATAATCCCTTGTCTATTGTCCAGCGCTCCTAACGGTACGCCTTCAACCAAATAGACAATGCTCCCCTACCACTAATCTTGCCCGTAGGCAAAACTAATCTGCAGCTTCGGTAATAGGCTTAAGCCCCGATCATCTTCGGCGCGGAATCACTCGACCAGTGAGCTGTTACGCACTCTTTAAATGATGGCTGCCTCTGAGCCAACATCCTGGTTGTTTTAGTGAATCCACATCCTTTACCACTTAGCCTATCCTTAGGGACCTTAGCTGACAGTCTGGGCTGATACCCTTTTGACAATGAAGCTTAGCCCCCATTGTCTTACTCCCGGAGTAAAAATAGTAGTATTCGGAGTTTGGTTGGGCCCAGCAAGCTAGTATGCTCCCGCAGCCCATTCAGTAACTCTACCCCTACTATTTAATTATCCGAGGCTATCCCTAGAAATATTTCGGGGAGAACCAGCAATTTCTGAGTTTGATTAGTCTTTCGCTCCGATCCACAGTTCATCCCACAGTTTTTCAACACTGACGGGTTCGCACCTCCACTCCCCTTTCGGGGAGCTTCGCGCTGACCATGGATAGATCACTCAGCTTCGGGTCTACTATATGGTACTTATGGTCGCCCAGTTAGGACTCGCTTTCGCTACGCCTACCTGCAACGCTTTCACGCTGCAGTTAAGCTTGCACCACACAGTAACTCGTCGGACCATTATGCAAAAGGTACGCGGTCAGGCGTTCATGTCCCTTGCGGAACATGCATAGCCCTCCCACAGCTTGTAAGTCTATGATTTTAGGTTCTATTTCACTCGCTTCACCAGCGTTCTTTTCAACTTTCCCTCACGGTACTTGTGCACTATCGGTTTAGGTGTAGTTTTTAGTCTTAGACCGTGGTCGGCCCAGATTCACACAGGATTTCCCGTGTCCCGTGTTACTTGGGATACCTCTAGGGTGTTTTAAAATTTCGCTTACGAGGCTTTCACTCTCTTTGGCGTATCTTTCCAGATACTTCTGCTATCCTAAAACAATCCCACATTGAGGTCCCGCAACCCCCACCTTTCTTGCGAAAAATGGGTTTAGACTGTTCCCTCTTCGCTCGCCACTACTAAGGGAATCTCTGTGATTTCTTTTCCTCGGGTTACTTAGATGTTTCAGTTCTCCCGGTATAGCTTTTTGGCGCCTATTGAATTCAGCGCTAAATAACGCGGTATAACCCGCGCTGGGTTGCCCCATTCGGAGATCTCCGGATCAAAGCCAGTTTGCGGCTCCCCGAAGCATATCGGTGCTTACCCCGTCCTTCATCGCCTCACCTAACCAAGTCATCCGTTCATAGACTCTTTGTAGCTTGACCAAAAATCTTGATTCTCACTCGGTTATTTGTTAATTGTAGTTTTTACCACACACAAAGTCAAATCGACCTTGTATCTGTATGTCTATTCCCGTAGATCTCATCAATCCCGGAAATAGTCACGTTTTAAATAAATTTAAAACGCGAAGTTGTCAAAGAACATAGATTAACGAACGAATCGTTAAACAAATTTATGTTCGGTTTAGAAGTTTGTGGAGGCGAGCAGGATTGAACTGCCGACCCCTTGCTTGCAAAGCAAGTGCTCTCCCAGCTGAGCTACGCCCCCAAATCTAACAGGTTTGTAGCATCGCAGGTGGCCGCCACTACTGCTTTGGCGGCCATCCGCCAACGTTTTAGTGGCGGATGCTCTCCCAACTGAGCTACAGCCCCAGTTTGTTAGGGCTATGGCTACGCCCCGATAATGGTGGGCCCGAGAGGATTCGAACCTCTGACCCCAGTCTTATCAGGGCTGTGCTCTAACCAACTGAGCTACGGGCCCGAAATTAAGTGCCCGCCGAAAATTCCGGCGGATTCTGTAATGCCCTGATTCATTACAAACACTAAATGTCAGAAGCCCCCTCAAGTTGTATTAAGAGAACTCCTAAATATAAGATAATTGAACTGCCAAGCCCTAGGATCAATAAATTGACCCCAGGTTTTTCTAATAATACCTTCGTGAAAGAAGATAATTAGAAAGGAGGTGATCCAGCCGCACCTTCCGGTACGGCTACCTTGTTACGACTTAGCGCCAGTCACCAGTCTTACCCTAGGCCCCAATGTAAATTGGAGACTTCAGGTACTACCGGCTCCCATCGCTTGACGGGCGGTGTGTACAAGGCCCGGGAACGTATTCACGGCGGCGTAGCTGATCCGCCATTACTAGCGATTCCGACTTCACGGAGTCGAGTTGCAGACTCCGATCTGAACTGAGCCGACTTTTTTGCGATTAGCTCCCCCTCGCGGGTTGGCAACGCTTTGTAGTCGGCATTGTAACACGTGTGTAGCCCAGGGCATAAAGGCCGTACTGACTTGACGTCATCTCCACCTTCCTCTCGGTTATCCCGAGCAGTCTCCTTAGAGTGCATCTCTAGGCCTTGCGGCTTTGAAATTAGCAACTAGGGATAATGGTTGCGCTCGTTGCGGGACTTAACCCAACATCTCACGACACGAGCTGACGACAGCCATGCAACACCTGTGCAGGCTCCTGACTTGACAGGTTGTCCCCCTTTCAGGTTCCTACTTCCTACATGTCAAGCCCTGGTGAGGTTCTTCGCGTAGCGTCGAATTGAACCACATGTTCCACCGCTTGTGCGGGCCCCCGTCAATTCCTTTGAGTTTTAACCTTGCGGTCGTAGTCCCCAGGTGGAGCACTTAACGTGTTAACTTGCGGCGCTAAAGGTAAACCTCTAACACCTAGTGCTCATAGTTTACGGCTAGGACTACCAGGGTATCTAATCCTGTTTGCTCCCCTAGCTTTCGCAATTCAGCGTCAGTACTGGACCAGAAAGCCGCCTTCGCCACTGGTGTTCCTCTCGATATCTACAGATTTCACTCTTACACCGAGAATTCCGCTTTCCTCTTCCAGTCTCAATCTCGACAGTTTTAGAAGCAGTTCTGCAGTTAAGCTGCAGGATTTCACTCCTAACTTGTCAAGACGCCTACTTGCCCTTTACACCCAATAAATCCGAGTAACGCTCGCCACCTCTGTATTACCGCGGCTGCTGGCACAGAGTTGGCCGTGGCTTCTTCTCTGGGTACCGTCAGTCTGTTCCGTTAAGAACAGGTTTTCTTCCCCATCGAAAGAGGTTTACAATCCGAAGACCTTCATCCCTCACGCGGCGTCACATAGTCAGACTTTCGTCCATTGCTAAATATCCTCGACTGCAGCCTCCCGTAGGAGTTGGGGCAGTGTCTCAGTCCCCATGTGGCTGACCACCCTCTCAGGCCAGCTACCCGTCAAAAGCCTTGGTGGGCCGTTACCTCACCAACTAGCTGATAGGACGCGAGCTCATCTCTAAACAAGAACCCTTGCGGGCCCCCTTTACTTAGAACTGCTTATGCAGCTCTAAACACATCGGGTATTACCCTCACTTTCGCAAGGCTATCCCCGACTTAGAGGTAAATTACTCACGTGTTACTCACCAGTCTGCCGCTATATTCCCTCTCTCTTGACGCATCCACCTTGCGGTCTCAACATCTCAAAAAAAGGATATCGCTCGACTTGCATGCCTAATCTACGCCGCCAGCGTTCACTCTGAGCCAGGATCAAACTCTCCGAAAAAATTCTTAGGAAAATTATGAATAATGGCTCTGTGATTTAATTTTGCATATCACTCTCAAAATTGACCGTCAAAAAATCCTAATTAAAGGATTTTTCTTTGGCCTCGCTTGGCAATTCAATTATCAAAGAGCGGTTTTTTGCCCTTAGCCTTGCGGCCAGACACAAAAAAAAGCCCCGACAAATTTGTCGGGGCGTAAAATTTATTTTACGACGCGCCCTTATTGTCGATCTTGTTAAACCGTTAAATTGTCAACTGCTGTTTAATTATTATTCTCACAATAATTTTTAGCCCACCGTTTTTGCAGTGGGAATGTTATTTTAATACAATCGCGGATTTTGTCAAGAACTTTTTTTAGTTATTTTTGTATTAATTAACATTTTCTAAAAGAGCAGCTAAGTGCTTAATTCTACTGCGGATTAGCGCCTGCCCCCTTTAATGGGAGATCAGCTGCGAGATCTTGAAAATCGGTAAAAACAGGGCGATGACTATGCCGCCGATGACGATCCCCAGGAAAGCAATGACCATCGGCTCGATCAGGCTGGTCAGGGCGCTGGCCGCGGCGTCTACCTGGTCATCGTAAAAATCGGCGATCTTGGCAAGCATTTTTTCCAATTGCCCGGTCTGCTCCCCTACGCTGATCATCCGGGTGACCATGGGAGGGAAAACCCCGCTTTTCCCCAACGGCCGGGCGATCGGTTCTCCGTTACGCACGCTTTTAGAACAATTCACTACCGCCTCTTCCACCAGCTTGTTGCCCGAAGTTTTGCTGACAATGTCCAGGGCGCTTAAAACCGAAACCCCGCTTTTAACCAAAGTAGAAAAAGTCCGGGAAAATTTGGCCACCGCCAGTTTTTTTAACAGCGGGCCGAAAACCGGGACCTTTAGAATGAAACGGTCGAATTTATACCTCCCCTTTTCCGTCCCCAGCCATCTTTTGAAGGCGTAACCGCCGACAATCATAACCGAAACCGCGATCAGAAAATATTTTCTCAGGATGTCGCTGACCAGGATCAGGATCTGGGTGGGTATAGGTAGCGTGCCACCGAGAGAATCAAAGATCCCTTTGAAGGTCGGCACGACCTTGATCAAAAGCACCGCGGTAATAATGATCGCCATGGTCACCACCACCGCCGGATAAACCAGGCTGGAGGTGATCTTGCGGTTTAAGGCCGCCTGTTTTTCCATAAAGGTCGCCAGGCGGTCCAGGATCTCATTGAGCATACCGGAGGCTTCACCGGCCTTGACCATATTCACAAAAAGATCGGAGAATATCGCCGGGTGCTTGGATAAGGCGTCGCAGAAACTCATCCCCCCTTCGATATCCTGGCGCACCACTCCCACCACGCTTCTTAGATTATCGTTTTCGATCTGCTCGGCTAAAATTCCCAGGGCATTGACCAGGGGGATGCCGGCATCGATCATCGTGGCCAGCTGCCGGGAAAAAACCACCAGGTCATCCAGCTTGATCCTTTTGCTTTTTAATTTTGTCTGGGCCTCGGAGACTTTGGCGAACTCCACAGACATCACCATCATCTCTTTTTTATGCAAAATTTCCGCTACTTCCGGCTCGGAGGCGGCCTGAATTATGCCGGTAACAGTTTGTCCTTTTTTATCTTTAGCGGTATATTTATAAGAATTCACCCCGCACCTTCCTTTTATTCAATGTATAAACCAATGGTTTTAATGCCGGAACAAGAAGAAGGTGCGGGGTCCAACCCTACCTTCTTTAACCTACAAATTATCTACCACCTTCAAAAACACATCGACGATCTTCGGGTCAAATTGCGTGCCGCTGTTGCGCTTAATCTCCAGCACCGCGTCATCTTTAAACAGGGGTTTTTTACGGTATGAACGCGCCGAACGCATCGCTTCATAAGCGTCGGCCAGATGAATGATCCGGGCTCCCAGCAGGATGTCATTGCCTTTTCTTCCATCCGGGTAGCCGGAACCGTCATAATGTTCATGATGCTGCCTCACTAAGTCTACCACCCCGTTTAAAAAAGTCAACGGTTCCAGGATTTGCGCCCCGATCACAGGGTGTTTGCGCACCTGTTCCCACTCTTCCCCGGTAAGCCCGGAGCATTTGAGCAAAATATTGTCCCCGATACCGATCTTGCCCAAGTCATGTAATTCGCAGGCCTGCCGCAGAGTCTCGATCTCTTTTGCCGGAAGCTTCATGAAGCCGGCGATCTCCACCACGTAACGGGCGACATTCTCGGAATGGCTGTGCGTATAATGATCCCGGGCGTCGATCGCCTGCGCTAAAACTTTAATTGTGCGCATGTAGGTCGAACGCAAATCTTCGTAAAGCCGGCTTAAATTGGTGGTCGCCTCTTCGATCCTGCCGGCTAAAAGCATGTTCTGCTTTTCCAGGGAGCGGTTACTCTCCTTCAATCCTGACAAAAATTTCCGGTTAGAACAAAGCAGGGAACGCAGCTTGATCCCTTTGTCGATAGTAAATTTCAATTTATCCGCATCCACGGGGCTGACCAGATAATCGAATGCCCCGGCGTCGATCAATTCGGAGACATCCTCTTTTTCCCGGGACTCCAGGAGGACAAGGATCACCGAATACGGGTCGAGAATTTTGAGTTCAGCGATCAAATAATCGGCGCTGGTACCTTCCAGAGGCGGCTTGATTATAACCAGGTCGTAATCCTCCTGCCGGATATTTTCCAAAATGACCCGTAATTGCGACCCGGAAAAAACCGCGTAATCCCCTAACTTCAGGATCTTCTCCTTGATCGCGGCGCAAAGCTTTTGGTCTTCGCAAATTAAAAGTATTTTTCTCAGGACGCCCATTCTACTCCTCGGTAGTTATACGGAGCGCTTCATCTAAAGTAGTCAGCTCTTCTTTAACCTTCTGGAAGGCATCATCGCGCAAAGTTTTCATTTCCAGTTTTTTTACCGCGTAAGCCTTGACCTCATCCATGGATTTTCTGCGGATGACCATTTCCCGGATCGTGTCGTCGATCAAAACCGTTTCCAGGACGGCGATCCTGCCGAAGAATCCGGTATTATTGCAATATTTGCATCCCTGGGCGGCATAAAAGGTAGTTTTACCGAGGAACCCTATTTTCTTCAAAAAATCTTCCGGGATCTGGACCGGCTTGCGGCATTTCAGGCAGATCTTGCGCGCCAGGCGCTGGGCGCAAAGCATCACCACGCTGGAAGCCACCAGAAAAGGCTCAACCCCCATATCGATCAGCCGGGTGATACTGGAAATCGCGTCATTGGTGTGCAGGGTCGAAAGCACAAGCTGTCCGGTAAGCGAAGCTTTGATGGCGATATCCGCGGTTTGGGCATCGCGGATCTCTCCGATCATAATTACATCCGGGCTCTGGCGCAGGATAGAACGCAATCCGGAGGCAAAATCCAAACCGATATCCGGCTTGACCTGCATCTGGGTGATCCCTTCCACCTGGTATTCAACCGGGTCTTCAATGGTGATAATATTCCTCTCGGCGGTATTTAACTGGTTTAATACTGAATACAAAGTGGTAGACTTGCCGCTTCCGGTCGGCCCGGTAACCAGGATCATTCCGAAAGGTTTGGCGATCGCCGCTTTAAAAGTGGCCGCCGGCTGCTCGGAAAAACCTAATTTGTCCAGGCCGATGGAAAGGTTCCCCTTATCCAGGGCGCGCAGGACAAATTTCTGCCCGAAAGTCGTCGGCAGGCTGGAGACGCGGAAATCCACTTCCCTTCCCTCAGTTTTAACTTTAAACCGGCCGTCCTGGGGAATGCGGTTTTCCGTAATATCCAGGTTGGAGATAATTTTAAGGCGGGCTAAAATCGCGTTTTGATTGATCTTGGGCACCCGCAGGACATCGTGGAGGGAACCGTCCACCCGGTAACGGATACGCAGGCAATCGATCTCCGGCTCCACATGAATATCCGAGGCCCTCCTTTTTAAAGCCTGGGCCAGGATGATATCGACTAACTGCACGATAGGCGCTTTTTCGCTCTCCAGCAGGACATTAGACAATTCGATCTCTTCGGACTTAAATAATTCCACATTTTTTTCCTGGCCGGAGAGGTTGGTCAGAGAGGATTCGTCAAGGATGCTCTGCATTTCCTTGGCCTCTTTGCGGTACTGGCTGTCGATGGCGCGGGAAATTTCATCTTCCGGGCTTAAGACGATATCGATATTGCACCCGGTAAAATTACTCAGATCGTCGAGAGCGAAAATATTCAAAGGGTCGGACATCGCCACAGTAAGGGTCGAACCGATCTTGGATAGGGGGATCGTGTTATAAAGTTTAGCCATCCGCTCCGGGATCAGGTTGACGATATCGCTGTCAAACCGGAATTTTGCCAGGCGCAAAGTCGGCAGGTAAAGCTGCTCGGAAAATAAAGACAGAAGCGCTTCTTCGTTAACGATCCCGGCTTCGACCAGCACCCTTCTTAAGGGGATCCCTTTCTCTTTCTGCAGATTAAGGGCCCGCTCCAGCTGGTCTTTGGTGATCTGCTTGCTCTTAAGCAGGATCTCAATTATATTTTCTTTTAGTGAATGCATTTTTTAGTTTACTGTGTACTGTTAACTGAAAACTACTCATCAGGTGTAGTCACCCTGAGCACTTCTTCGATCGTGGTTAGTCCTTTAAGCGCCGCGTCCAAACCATCCTCGCGCAGGGTTTTCATTCCTTCCAAGCGCGCCTGCTGTTTAATGAAATGCTCCTGCGAGTTGATAAGGATCATTTCACGGATCTTGGCGCTCAGCTGCAGCACCTCACAAATTACCGTCCGTCCGGAATAGCCGGAGTTAAAACAGTGCGGGCAGCCTCTACCTTTAAAAAACTGTAATTTGCCGGTCTTTTGCAGGTCAATTTTCAAACTAAGCGCGATATCATCCTTAAGCACATAGGATTCTTTACAGAAGGTGCAGATCTTGCGCACTAACCTCTGCGCCAGCACGCAAACCAGGGAAGAATTGATCAAGTACGGCTCCACTCCCATATTCACTAAACGCACCACTGCTCCGGCGGCGGTAGTGGTGTGCAGGGTGGACAAGACCAGATGGCCGGTGAGAGCGCTTTTTATGGCGATATCCACGGTTTCATAATCGCGGATCTCTCCGATCATAATAATATCCGGATCCTGGCGCAAAATGGAACGCAGCGCCGCGGCAAAACTAAGCCCGATTTCCGGCTTGGCGGTCACCTGGTTAATCCCTTCCAACTGAAATTCGACCGGGTCCTCGACAGAAACGATATTTTTATCCGGGCTGTCCACGGATTTTAAGACCGCATAAAGGGTTGTGGTTTTTCCGCTGCCGGTGGGCCCGCAGACCAGGATCATTCCGTGGGGAAGCGCGGAGACCTTGCTCAAGACTTCGATCGGGTATTCGCTGAAACCCAATTTTTTTATGTCCAGGTTTGCCTGCGATTTATCCAGGATGCGCAGCGCAACTTTTTCCCCGAAGCTGGAAGGCAGGATGGAAACGCGAAAATCCACCTCCCGGTTAAGGATCTTGACCTTAAACCTGCCGTCCTGAGGGAGGCGGTGTTCGGCAATATCCAGTTCGGCGATAACTTTGATCCTGGAAACCACGGAAGCATGCATATTTTTCGGGGGAGCTTTTTGCTCCCGCAGCATTCCGTCGATCCGGAAACGCACGCGCAATTTCTTTTCAAAAGGCTCAACGAGGATATCGGAAGCTTTTTTCTTGATCGACTCCTCCAGCATCATATTCACCACTTTAATTACCGGCGCTTCGTGGCTGATCCGGTCAAGTTCCTGGTCGCTGGGGGCAACCTCTTTATCCTCCTTGATCAGCTCAATGGAAGAAGTAGTCATCTCCTTAACCAGGTCGTCGATGATCCCCTTGGAAGTATCCGGGTAAGACAATTCGATCGTCTGGTTAATATCGGCGACGCTGGAGATGATCGGGTTGATCTTAAAACCGGTAAGCGCCTGCACATGGTCGATGGCAAAGATATTCAGGGGATCGGCCATGGCCAGGGTAATCGTATCCCCCAGCTTGGAAATGGGGATGATCTGGTAATGCCGGGCAATATCGACGGGAATGATCTTGGCGATTTCCGTGTCGATCTTAAAACGTTTTAAATCGATCAGCGGTAACCCCAGCCCTTCGCTTATGGTCGAGATCAATTCGTTCTCTTTGATGAACTTAAGCTCAACGATAATATCGCTGAGCTTCCCGCCTTTTTGCGTCTGGACTTTTAAAGCCTGGGCAAGATGCTCGGGAGTAATGAGCTTGTTGTTGATCAATATTTCGGTAAGCCGGTCTTTAAGTGATACCATAATGAAAGTAGGTAGCAGTCAGTAGGGAGTATATAGGAAAACCTAAATGCTAACTACTATCTACTACCTACCCCTATTTTTGTCTTCTAATCTTTGTCTTTATAGTACTTCTCGATCGCTTTCTTGACGTCGGATGAGGTGGAAACAAATGTCTGCACGCTGCAGCCGCTGAGCAGCTCCACGTCTTCAATCGCCTGGATATTCAAAGGGTTGGACATCGCCAGGGTAAGGTTGTTACCGATCTTGTCGATCGGCACCAATAAATACTGCCGCGCCACCCTGCCGGGGATAATGTTGGTAATATCCGTATCCACGTCATAATTGCCCAACGGCAGATACGGAAAGCCGTACTGGGCGGTAAGCGCCTGGGCAATATCATCCTCTTTGACAAAACCCAAATCCACCAGGATCTCGCCGATCAGGCCGCCTTTTGCCTTCTGGACTTCCAGCCCCTTGTCCAGCTGGGACTGGCTGATAATCCCGCGGTCAAGCAGCATTTCGCCCAATGGTTTATTATTGATTCTTCTGATCACTCTTATTCCTTATCTTGTCCGCCACCGGTACGCTGGCGGATCATCGGCGTACTCTTATCAAAACTTTATGTCCGCCGATTAAAAAACTACCACTTTATTTTTTCCGCCGGCTTTAGCCTTTTTCAACAATTCTTCGGCTTTGGCGGTCAGTTGCTCCACCGCCACCCCATCCAGGGGATTTTCGCTCACCCCGGCGCTGCAGGTAAGCTGCTCCTGGCCGGAGCCAAAAGCGTTTTGGATCTCCCTGCAAATCCTCTCCGCGATGCCCTGCGACTGCCTTTTATTCTTCTCCGGAAGGATCAACGCGAATTCATCGTCACCGATGCGCCCGGCCCGGTCCACCTGGCTGATACACTGCAGGATGATCCCGGCCATTTTCTTCAGCGCCGATTCCGCATAAATCAAGCCGAACTTGTCCCGGTAATTATTAAAATTATCGATATCGAAAATAATGTAAGAGCACGGACGCTGATAGGCGATCGCCCGGGCGATCTCCTCTTTCAACCGGCTTTCGATAAAATAACGGTTATACAGCCCGGTCAGGGCGTCTTTTATTTCCAGCCTCTCGATACGGTGGGCCATCGCGTCATTTTCGACGGCCACGGCGATCTGCTTGGAAAAGATATCCAACAATTCGATATCTTTTTTATCGTAAGAGAAATTTTCCCGGGTGTTGGCGATCCCCAGGACCCCTTTGACGTTTTCTTTTAAAAATACCGGCACGCATAAGCAATTTTTTACCTGGAACTTGGCCAGGAGATCCTTCCCGAGATTGCCGCCCAGCGAATTGCGCTCATCCAGGATAAGGACCTTATTGTCGTTAAGCGCTTTTTTATAAATTTCTTCGCCCGGATCGATCTGCACGCGGTTTAAATAACCCGACTTTTCCCCGTCGGCGACCTTGACATAGAATGAACCTTTGGCTTCGTCCTTAAAAAGCAGGAAGGCAATCTCGGAATTAGCCAACGCCCGGCTTTTTTCCACGGCAATCTTCAGGATCTCGGTGAATTTCCCTCCCTGGGTGATCAGCGCGCTTATCTGCATCAGGTTGGAAAGCACCATTATTTTCTTCTGGATCTCAATGTTGATCTGGGTGGTTTTCTCGCTGTAACCTTTGAGCTCATCCATGTTGCGGCGGATCCGGCCGGTAAGCTTGTTTAAAACATCCCCCAGCTCCCCGACTTCGTCCCCCTGACGCACGGAAAATTTCCGGCCCAGGTCCCCGGCAGCGATGAATTTAGCTTCCGTGGCTACGGCAATCAGGCGGTCAAAAACCTCCTTGATCACTAAAAGCCCGACTACCGCCAGGAACACGCTTACCCCCAGATAAACCAGGATATCCGGCTTTAAACCGATCTTCGGAAAAATATAAATTGAGAGCAAATAGACACAGACTAAAAAGGGAAGGATAAACATCAGCTGGAAAGCCACCATCAGCTTTTGTTTAATGGTGCGTGAATTCAAGGAAAGGCGATCAAGCTTATTTTCCATAGTTTTCTCCGCAAAAATTCACATTATTTTACGAATAATTATACTCCTTAACTCCTTAGCTGGCAATAGTTTTATTAAATTCCGCGCGCAGGTGTTCCTTGCTGATACCGGTGTCGATAAAATCCCAGGGAAATAATTCTTCCGCGGGTTTTTCCGCAAGATATTTCTGCGGATCGACCCCGCATTCCTGGAACGCTTCCTGCCATTTAGAGAAAGAAAAATGGTTGCTCCAGGCATCAAACCTGGCCCCTTTTTTATAAGCGGACAGGATCACCGGGCCGAGGTTACGGTCACCGCGGGAGAACACCCCCTCCAGATACGCCATCTGCAGGTCATGAAAACTGAATTTGAGCCTCTTATTCTTACAGCGGCTCCTTAAATAATCCTGTTTTTGCCGGATAAGCTCAGGGGGATCCATCTTTTGCCATTGCAACGGCGTGTGCGGCTTGGGGATCAGCGGGTTAACGCTGATATTGATTTGCGCGGGAGACCCGTTTATTTTTCTTTTTTCTTCCGAGGCAAAAACGGAAAAATCGATGATCCCCTGCAAATCCTCCTGCGTCTCTGAAGGCAGGCCGATAAGGAAATACAATTTTAAATGCTGGTAGCCCCCCTGATAGGCCCGGGTGATCGCCTGGAGAAATTCTTCTTCTGAAAAATCTTTAGCCAGCGCCTGGCGCAGCCGCGGGGTCCCTGCCTCCGGGGCAAAAGTCAACCCGGTTTTTTTAGTCTTGGCGATCACCGCCGAAACCTCTCCCAGCAAAGCCTTGGCTTTTAAGGAAGGCAACGCCAAATTCACCCCCAGGCGGTTAAAATAATCGCTCAACTCCGAAACCAACTCCTGGATTTGCGGATGATCTCCGACGGACAAACCGGTCAGCGCCAATTCTTCATAACCGCTGGAGGCGTAAGCAAGCTTGGCCTGGGCCATTATTTTTTCCTTTTTCCTTATCCTTAAGGGGTAGTATTGGCTGCGCGCCTGGCAAAACCGGCAGCGGTTGGGGCAACCGCGCATCAATTCCAAAGTGATCCGGTCATGGATCGTTTGCACGTAAGGCACCATCCAACTGCAGGGAAAATATGCGGCGTCAAAATCCTCCACAATGCGTTTTTTTATTTTTGCCGGCAGCGCCGGAAACCGGGGGACAAAACTAAGCAGCTCTCCCTCCCCGCCATATTCTACCCGATACAAAGCCGGGGCATACACCCCTTCCACCGAGGAAAGCATGATCAAAAGTTCTTCCTTGGTCATTTTTCCCGATCTATATTCCTCCTTATATTTAGCGTATGAATTCAAAAGCTCAACCGCTGCCTCTTCCGCCTCCCCGATAATAAACAAGTCAAAAAAATCCGCCAGCGGCTCGGGATTGAGCGTGCACGGCCCTCCGCCGATGACCAGCGGGTACTGCTGGCCGCGCGCCGTTGCTTCCAGGGGGAGCCCGGACAATTCCAGGATGTTTAAAATATTGGTATAATTTAATTCCGAGCCGATCGAAAAACCCAGAAAATCAAAACCAGCCAATTCCCGGCCGGATTCCCAGGAAAAAAGCCGGCGGCGGGAATTTTTTAATCCCTCCTCCATATCCTGCTCCGGGGCAAAAAACCTTTCGCAAATCACCTCAGGCAAAGCATTCAGCACTCCGTAAATGATCCGCAATCCCAAATTGCTCATCCCGACCTCATAAAGGTCCGGAAAACCCAGGGCAAAACTTACCCGGCAGGAATGAAAATCTTTTTTTACGGCGTTCCATTCGTTCCCCAGGTATTGGCCGGGGCGGTGGATATTTTGTAATAAATCTTCTTGGATCATAGCTTCAACCCTTGCTTAGTTTTGAGCAGTGCGGAGTGGCCTCACTGCTCACCCTAAAATTATTTTAAAATACATTACGCGTACGGTCGATATTCACCAGGATACCTAAGGCAATAAAAGTGACCAGAACGCTGGAACCGCCGTAACTCATCAGCGGTAAAGGCAGGCCAACCACCGGGGCAAGACCCATGTTCATCGCGATATTAATAAATACCTGCAAGGCCAGTAAAAGCGAGATGCCGTAAGCCAGAAGCCTGCCGAAAGCATCCTGGGTCCTTTGGGCGATAATAAAACCCTGGCGGATGATCAAATAATACAAAAGCACCAGGAAGAGGCTGCCTAAAAATCCCCACTGCTCGGAAAAAGTGGCAAAAATAAAATCCGTGTGCGATTCCGGCAGGAAATACAGTTGGCTTTGGGAGCCGTGCAGCCAGCCCCGGCCGAAAAAAGTGCCGCTGCCGATAGCGATCCGGGATTGGATGACCGTGTAACCGGCGCCCAGCGGATCGACATTGGGGTTCAGGAAAACCAGGAGCCTTTGTTTCTGGTAGTCATGCAAAAAATGCCAGAAAAAAGGTAAAGGCAGGATCAGGGTGAACAAAAGAATAAAAATATATTTTAAGCGGACATTGGTTAAATAAAGCAGTCCCACAAAAACCAGCATCAGCATCAGGCCGCTGCCCAGGTCCGGCTGCTCGATGATCAAAAGCATAGGCACCGCCACAAAAATCAAAGGCAAAATGATCCCGCGGAAGATCCCGAACTTTCCCGAGGAGAGGGAAACATCGTCGGCGCTCTTTCCGCTGAAATACCTGGCCAGGAAGATGATGATCGCCAGCTTGGCGAATTCCGAAGGCTGGAAATTGAACCAGGCGATCTTCAGCCAGCGCTGCGCCCCCAGCCGGATCACCCCCAGCCCGAAAACTAAAAGCAGGAAAAATAAAGCCGTGCCGTAAATAAGGTAATTGGCGTCCCAGAGTTTACGATAATTTAACTTGGAGGTAAAAAAATAAAAAGCCAGGCCGATCGCCAGCCAAAGCAGCTGGCGCTTGTAAATATCCTGCCACTGCGTCCCTTCTTTCTGATAAGTGCTGCTGTAAATCGAAAGGACCCCTAAGGCCGCAATGATCAAAGCAATAATTAAAATTTTAAAAAATGAGCCGCGCATATCAGATCAACCCCTGCTTGTTCATATTTTCAATAATCTGTTGTGCCGTTACCGCCGCGGCGTGCCCCGGGCCGCCATGCTCCAAGAAAACACAGACCGCATATTTCGGCTTATCGTAAGGGAAATAACCGACAAACCAGGCGTGGGTCTGGCCGCGGGGGACCTGGGCAGTGCCGGTTTTTCCGGCGACTTTCACCGGCAGCGCCGCCATGGCATTAGCCGTACCCTTATCATCGGAAACTACCTCCCGCAGGCCGCTATCGACAATATCAAAAGTAGTTTTCTTAAAAGCTACCGGGGAGAATTTTTTCCTTCTGGCGGAAAGGTCCAGCCCTCCCACATTTTTCACAATGTACGGGCTGACCAGGTATCCGCGATTGGCAAAAACCGCCGCCAGAATTACCGCTTGCAGCGGGCTCACCAGGCAGTCCCCCTGGCCGATACTTAAATTTGCCGTATCCCCGTCGTACCAGTTCTGGAATTTATTCAGTTTTCTCCATAAGGGGGAGGGAATAAAACCGCTGGTTTCCCCGGAAAGGTCAAAACCCGCCGGATGGCCCAACCCCAATTTTAAAGCATAATCATGGATGTTTTGCGCTCCCACGAGCAATCCGGTCTTATAGAAAAATACGTCGCAGGAATGCGCGATTGCCTGGATAATATCCTGCGGCCCGTGCGTTTCCCAACAGCTGTATTTCCTGGCCCCAACCATGGTCGAGCCCTGGCAGACAAAAGTAGTGGAAGTGTTTATTTTTTTTAATTCCAGCCCGGCGGCAGCCAGCACTATTTTAAAAACCGACGCCGGCGGATAACTGGAGGCAACCGCCCGGTTGACTAAAGGGGCGTCCGGGTCATTGAATAAACCGGCGATCAGCCGGGTGCGCTTGCCGATAAAAACCGAGGGATTAAAATTGGGAAAATTGGCCATCGCCAGGATCTCTCCCGTGTAAGGGTCCATCAGGATCGCGCTACCCTTGCGGCCCTGCATCGCTTCCTCGGCGATCTTTTGGATGCGCAGATCCAGGGTAAGGGAAACATCTTTACCGTTTTTCGGAGGCTCGAAACCTAAAACCCGGGTAAACTTCCCGCGGTGGTTTACTTCCACCGACAGCCCCCCTTCCTCCTGGCGCAGATAGTAATCGTATTTCTCCTCTACGCCGCCGAAGCCGACGATATCCTTGGTCTTGTAACCGTAATCCTCCAGCTTGGTCAGGCGCCAGCGGTCGATTTCGTTAACGTAACCGATCACATGCGAAGCCAGCGGGCCGTAAGGATAATGCCGCAGCGGTTTAGGCACGACAATGATCGCGGGCTGGTCGATTTTATGCTCCCCCAAAAGGATCGCGCTTTTTAAATCGATATTGGCGGCCACGGTCACCGGGACACTGGAAGAAAGAAAATTATTTTTGAAGGTTTTTTTCAATTCCTGGGCGGGAACGCCGATCAGTCGACTGATCAAGGCCAGGACTTGATTAACATCCTCAAGATCCTGGGGCAGGATCATTACGTCGTAAGAAATGGTATTATCCACGATCACCTGGCCGTTGCGGTCCAGGATATTCCCGCGGCTGCCGAATTGCGAAATAAGCCGGATACAGTTGGAATCGCTTAAGCGTCGGAACTTCGGACCCTGGATTATTTCCAGATTAAACAGCCCCAGGACCAAAGCGATAAACATTAAAATAACGATGACACTGATGATATTTTTTCTTTCCATTATTTTAGAGGGCGATCAAGTCCGTTAACTTTAAAATTACAGGCGACAACAGGGTCGTATAAACGGCGGTGATAATGAGATTGCGCAAAAAAATTCCCGCCGGGACGATGTTGCCGGCGACAACCACATTCAAACCTAATGCCAGGTTATTCAACAAAGCGGCGGCGAAAATTATGCCCAGGCGCACGTAACTTTCCTTGGTGGATATCTGGCGGCTGAGCCGATAGGCGCCGTAAATCCAGACGCTGAAACATAGCGCATTTATCCCGAAATTTTGCGGCAGAAAAACATCCTTAACCAGCCCGGCAATGATCCCGAAAAATAAGGCCGTTTTCAAATCCTCATAAAAAACCAACGCGACCGCGAAAATCAAAAGCAGGTCCGGCTTACAGTAGAAAAAATTCAAAAACCGCGGCCAGCTCAAGGCTGCGGTAGCCAGGATCGCGATCAAAAGCAGGAAATATAATTTTCTCATGGAATGATTACCAGCACTTCTTCGATATTGGACAGGTCTACCGCCGGCTTGATCAGGGCGTAACGGTTCAGGCCCGAAAACTCCCGCCCGACATTCATCACCCGGCCGATCAAAATACCCTTAGGGTAAACCTGGCTCAACTCCGAAGTAACCACCATATCTCCGGAGGCAATGGAAGCGTCATCCGGCAGGTAACGCATCACCAGGTTAGTGCCCAGGGTTCCGTTAACCAAACCTTCCTGGCGGCTGCGCTGGACAATACTGGAGATACCCTGATTGGGATCGTTGATCAAAAGCACTTTACTGGTATTATCCGCGCTCTCAATGATACTGCCCACCAGCCCCCGGGGAGTGATCACCGCCATCCCCGGACGGATACCGTTATTCCTGCCCTTATTAATGATCAGGCTGGAGTTCCAGCTTTCCGGGGAGCGGGCGATCACCCGGGCGACGATCAGGCGCAAGGGGGATTTTTGTTTAAACCCAAGGACATTATTGAGCCGTTCGTTTTCCAGGGCGACTTCCCGCAGATCGAACAGCTTTAAGCGCAGCACGTCGATATCATTCTGCGCTCTTTCCGCCAGGAGCATGTTGCGATGATAAAAAATAATCCCGGAAAACTCGTGCTTGAGCATGCCGATCAGGGAAAGCTGGGGTTTAAATGCTTTTTGCGTGGAGTTTTTAAAACAGGACAGGGAATTGGCTGCCAGGAGAACTGCGCAGGCAGCAAGAACGGAATAGATTAAGGTTCTGCGGGGTAACTTAAACACATTTAGATTGTTTGCTTTTACCTGACGTTAAATGGTGGGAAAAACTAACTCCGCACTTCGGTTTTAACCGAAACGGTAACTTTTTTAAGATATTGGATCTCGCTTAAAACCACGCCCGTCCCGTTGACTACCGCGGTAACCGGGTCATCGGTAATATGCACGGGAAGCCCTGTCTCTTCCGAGATCAATTTATCCAATCCTCTTAATAGGGAACCGCCTCCGGCCATGACGATACCATGATCGATAAGGTCGGCGGCTAATTCCGGAGGAGTCCTCTCTAAAGCTATTTTTATCGCTTCCAATATCGCCCGCAGCGGTTCCTGCAAAGATTCGCGGATCTCTTCTGAGGTAATGGTCACGGTTTTCGGAAGGCCGGCAACCAGGTCCCGCCCCTTTACTTCCATACTCATCTCTTCTTCCAGGGGATAAGAGGAACCGATCTTGATCTTGATTTCTTCGGCGGTGCGCTCGCCGACCATCAGGTTATAAGTTTTTTTCAGGTATTCGATGACCGCTTCGTTCATTTCGTCGCCGCCGATGCGGATGGACTTGGAAAATACCGTACCGCAGAGCGAGATTACGGCGATCTCCGTGGTGCCGCCGCCGATATCGATGATCATATTGCCGATCGGTTCCTGGATCGGTAAACCTACCCCGATCGCCGCGGCAATCGGTTCTTCGATCAAAAACACTTCCCTGGCCCCGGCGCGTTCCGCGGAATCTTTTACCGCGCGTTTCTCCACTTCGGTGATCCCGGAGGGAATAGCGATCACCAGGCGCGGCCGGCGTAAAACTTTGCGGTGCTGAACTTTCTTAATAAAAAACCGAAGCATGGCTTCGGTGATCTCGAAATCGGAAATGACCCCGTCTTTCATCGGCCTGATGGCAATAATATTTCCGGGGGTACGGCCGAGCATGCGTTTGGCTTCCTCTCCGACCGCTAAAACATGGGAGGTGCCCCTTTCAATCGCAACTACCGAAGGCTCACAAAGCACCACCCCTTCCCCCTTAACAAAAACCAGGGTCGTGGCAGTTCCCAGGTCGATCCCCATATCATTAGAGAGAAGACTGGAAACGTAATTTATCGCTTTTTTCAGCTGCTGATTGAAATTTGCCATATTTTTCTCCTAAAATTGCACAGTTTAAGGATTCTATCAGGAATTTAAACCTTTGTCAAATATAATATTAATGCGGTAAATACCCTTGGAGCCTTTATTTTAAGCCTTGTAAGGTCCGTAAAAAACCGGGGAAAGATTTATTAATACAGTTTATATCATCAAGCCGGGATTCCCCGTCCGCGGCCATTGCCGCTACCACCATGCTCATTGCCGTGCGATGATCACCGAAGCTTTTAAGGCTGGCTCCGTAAAGCCTGTCCCGGCAATTGATCACCAGATTTTCCTGCCGGCCGGCTTTATTAACCCGGATATCCGCGCCCATCGCCTTTAAGTTAACCAGCATAGAATTGATCCGGTCGGTTTCCTTAACCCGCAGCTCCGCAACCCCTTTTATCACGGTTGCCCCTTCAGCAAAACAAGCCGCCACCATCAAAACGGGTAACTCATCGATCAGAGAAGGTATCTCCTGCGCGCTGACTACCGTGCCATTAAGCCGAGAACTTTGCGCGATGAGCTGTCCCATGGGTTCGCCATCGGCCGCTCCCCGGCAAAGGGCGATATTTATCTTCGCCCCCATCCTCTTGAGCACCTTAATTATGCCGGTGCGGCCGGGATTAAGCCCCGCCCGTTCAATAACGATCCTGGCTCCGGGAATAATAGAAGCCAAAACAATAAAAAAAGCTGCCGAAGATATATCCCCGGGGATATATATCTGCCCCGGGCTACGCAGGCAGCGTACCGGATCCAAAATAACCCGGTTATTGTTTACGGAAATATTTGCTCCGAAATTTTTAAGCATCCGCTCGGTATGATCCCGGGTACTGACCCGTTCGCAAACCTGTGTTTTTCCTTGGGCAAATAAACCCGCTAAAAGCACCGCGGATTTTACCTGCGCCGAAGCAACTTTAGGCCGGTAAACAATCCCCCGGAGATTTCCGCCCCGGATAACCATCGGCGCGTATTCCTCTTTGTTTTTTATCCGGGCACTGATTTGTACCCCCATCAAGCGCAAAGGCACGGTCACTCTGGACATCGGACGCCGGGAAAGCGCCTGCGCTGCGGTAACCTTAGTTTTGAAATTCATCCCGGCAAGCACTCCTAAAAGCAGACGCAGGGTGGTTCCGGAGTTATGGGTAAAAACAGGGTTTGCGCAGGCTTTTAAACCTTGTTTACCGCGGCCGTAAATTAAAACTTCGCTTCCGTTACGGCGGATCCTTACGCCCAGCGTAATTAAGGCATTTAAAGTCGCCAGGGAATCTTCATGGAGGGGAAAATTTTTTAAATTCGTTCTGCCGCAGGTTAAAGCGCTTAGAATAAGCGCGCGGTGGGCGATAGATTTATCTCCGGCAAGAATGATCCTGCCGCGCGGTATAAATTTATTTTTGATTAAAAAAGGCTTGGCGGATGCCCGCGGTTTTACCCGCCGGCGCTTTGCGGATTTTTTTATGCGGCTCACCTTGACTTTTGCGTTACCGTATCATTCTCCTTGAACTGCTCTTTTAGCTCAGGGGCGAAACCCGCGGCAGACATAAACTCGTGGACCTTCTCGATTTTTATGTCGCCGATCGTTTTGCCGGCGCGGGAAACAAAAAATTGATCGCCGACATTTACTTTATCCTTACTTCCCAGGTTGATCACCACAAAATTGAATTCCTTGTTCACGATCATGATCTTGCCTTCTATCCCGCCGGCGGCAGGAACACGCTGCTCTTGCTTGGCGGCTTTGGGCTCAGGAGCATTCTTTTTTTCGGCGGCTTTGGTCGCCACTGCGGGTGCTGCCTGCGGCTGGACGACTTCGGAATTTACCACCACCTTACCCAGCTCGATATTGGCTACCCCCGCCTCCAAACTTTTGATCTTGTCTTCCAGCGCCTGTTTCTGCTGCTGCATGATCCTTATCTGTTCCTTAATCTGCTTGCCGTCCTCCTGCACCTGGCTGAGCCGGTTCTCTAAATCTTCCCGCTGGGTTTTCTGGCTGGCAAGGTCCTGCCGCAACTGATCCAATTGGCTGATCGTATCGGCGTGCGCCATCTTTTCGGAAGTAAGTTCAGTAGACAAAGAATCGATCCTGGTCTTGGCTTCCTGCAGCTGCAATTCAAGATCGGCGGCTTTCTTTTTAGATTCCTCAAGCTGGCCGACGGTCTGCTTCTGCCTGTTTTCCAGATCCGTCAATTGCCCCTGAAGCTTAACATTCTGGGAATATTCGTTGCGGTAAAGATAATAAATCCCGCTGGCAAGCGCTAAAGAAAGAACGATTAAAATTATTAATACGGGAAAGATGATTGCGCCTTTACGCTGCATTTGACCTCCTGAATTTAAATATATTGATAAGGCGAAACTCTAAATCCGAAATCACTGCCTGCCGGCAGGCTAAACAAACTCAAAATTATAAATCCGAAAAACAGAACTGCTTCTAATAAATTCCTGTTTGTAAGAATTATTAATCCTTAATATAACACTACTTAGGTAAAAATCAAGGGAAAATTTATAAAGCCTGGGTTTAAAAATTTTTCTTAATGAATTCCTGGAACTCCGGGGGAAGGTTACTGGTAAAATGCATGGCTTTATTGGTAGCCGGATGGATAAAACCGAGCTCCTGGGCATGCAGCGCCAGGCGGCTGAAACTATCTTTTTTTCCGTATTTGCTGTCGCCAAGAATGGGGTAACCCAGGTAAGCCAGATGCACCCGGAGCTGGTGGGTCCTGCCGGTAAACGGCTTTAATTCCAACAGGCTGAAATCTTTCGAACGCTTCAAAGTCTTATAGGCGGTCCGCGCATATTTGGTGTTTTGCGTAAAAGATACCGCCATATTCTTGCGTTTTACCGGATGCCTGCCGATCGGGGCCTCGATAATATCCTCATCAAATTCCACGCGGCCGCTGACCAGGGCAATGTATTTGCGCTGAATACTGTGCTGCGCAAACTGTTTGACCAGATTTAAATGGCTGGAATTATTTTTAGCGATAACCAGAAGGCCGCTGGTTTCTTTATCCAGCCGGTGCACGATCCCCGGCCGGTTTTTGTTAATATCGGAAAGCGCGCTCAAACGCCCCAGCAGCGCGTTGACCAAAGTATGCTCCCGGTTTCCCGGGGCCGGATGCACCACCAGGCCCGGGGGTTTATTGATCACCAGGAGATCGGCGTCTTCATAAACGATATTCAGGGGGATCGCCTCGGCGGCTAATTCCGTTTTTTCCGGTTCAGGAAGAATAACCTGCAGCGCGTCGAAGGCATTCAGCTTATGATGCGGTTTAGTGATCGCCTGAGAATTCAGGGACACTTTTCCGCCATGGATCAGTTTCTGGATATTGGTCCGCGATAAACCCAGATTATTGCGCAAAGCGTAATCCGCCAGGAACAGGTCCAGGCGCATTTTCCCCTCTTCCGCTCCGACTTGTAATAATAGTTCTTTCACGGTTTTATTTCTTTTTAATGACGAATAATTTGATAAATATTCCCAGGGAAAGGAGAAAAAGCAAAAGGCATAGAACCTGGAAAAGGGTCATCCCGTAGTATATGCGGGGGCTGTCATCGCGCAGGAACTCGATAAAAAAACGTTTCAAGGAATAAAGGAAAAGATAGCTGACAAAAATTTCCCCCGGAAGATGCTTCCTGTTCTGCTTCCACCTTAAAATAAAAAAGATGAGCAATAAGGCCAGGGAAGAATAAAGCTGGGTAGGGATCAAAACCTTATCGAGGGATTTAAAATAAATACCGAATTGGGATTCCCGGCCGTAACAGCAGCCGTTAAGCAGGCAGCCGATCCTGCCAATCGCCTGGCCCAGCGCGACAAAAGGAGCGATGAGGTCCAGGGTCCCGGTTAAATCCATTTTGTGCTTGCGGATGAAAATTACCGCCCAAACGGATCCGGAAATCAGGCCGCCGAACCAGGCCATCCCTCCGTGCTGCAGCATGAGGATCTCTAAAGGATTCTGCAGGTAAAAAGAAAGGTTATTCAGCACATAAAAAATGCGGCAGCCGATGATCCCGGCAATAAAAACCTGAAAAAGCAGGTTAAAGATCCGGTCCGGGTCCACCCCTTCTTTTTTGGCCTGCAGGCCGCACAGGAAAGAAGCGGTAAAAAAAGCCAGGACCATCATCAGTCCGTAAGAGTAGATCGTCAAGGGTCCGATTTTACAGATCTCAGGCAGCATTTTTGTTAAAGATTAACTCCCAGGTTAATAAAACGGCGGCAACGGTGATCATCGAATCGGCCAGGTTAAATACCGGCCAGACGCGCAGGTCCAAAAAATCGATCACGCAGCCCAAACGCATCCGGTCGATCAAATTACCGGCCGCCCCTCCCAGAATCAGGCTTAAACACAGCTTCAAAAGAAAAGAATGGGTTTTACTTTTTAAAGTATAAAGGATCAAGCCGATGGCAAAAAAAGAAACCAGCACGAACCAAAAAAGCTGGTTCTGGAAAAGTCCGAAAGCCGCGCCGCGGTTACGCACCAGGGTCAGGTTTAAAAAATTTTTGATTATCGGGACCGGGGTATTCAGCGGCAGAAACTTTAAGGCAAGAAATTTAGTGATTTGATCAAGAATAATAATACCACAGGCGATGATAAAGATCATCTTTTTGGGTGACGGTTTTACCCCGTTAGACCCAGAAAACCCCGGCCTTCAGGCAGGGGTCTAACGGGGTTTACTTCTTTTCCCTTTTCTGCTGACATTTGATGCACAGCCGGGCGGAAGGGACCGCTTTTAAGCGGATCTTGGTGATCGACCCCTTGCAGTCATCGCAAATACCGAAAGTGCCCTCTTCGATTCTTTTGAGCGCATCATCGAGTTCATAAAGGGATTTTCTTTCACCGGAAGCCAGGCTCAGCGAAAACTCACGGTCGTAATTATCCGTAGCCACATCCGCCATATGATAGGTATACCCGGAGATGTCCCCGGAAGCTTCTTTCTGAGATTTCCGTAAAGTATCGTCGGAGATATGCTTAAGATCGCCGAGGAGCTCCTCTTTCTTCTTAAGCACGATCTTTTTGAATTCCTTTAAATCGGTTTTCGTGAATTTTTTCTTCATTAAATTATCTCCTCGCCGCACCGGGTGCGCGCAGTCAACACTGCTTAGAAATTTAACTGACCACCCTGACGCAATTATCGCAGAGCGCAGGATGTTCCTGATTCTTGCCGACTTCCAGCGAATAATTCCAGCAGCGCAGGCATTTTTCCCCTGGCGCTTTTTCCGCTTTCACCGAAAGCTCCGACGGATTATCCTTGTCCAAAGTTACTTCTACCCGCGAAACCTTGAAGATCTCGCAAAGCCCGGTAAGGAAGCTTTGTAAGAATGTATAACGATCCTGGGTTTTTGTCAATATATTTATTTGCGCGTCAAAAGAACTGCCGATTGCCCCGCTGGCACGCAATCCTTCCAGTACTTTTGCGGCTTGGGGAACCAGGGCGATCACCTCTTCCAGCTCCCGGGCAACCTTGCGGAACTGCGGATTGGCCTGAGGAAAATCCAAAAGATGCACGCTGGGAATTTGCGCTTCCCCGCTTAGCTTAGGGATATTCTGCCAAATCTCTTCGGAGGTGAAAACTAAAATGGGGGCCATCAATCTTATCAGGCAGTGGAGAATTCCATAAATCGCCGTTTGCGCCGCGCGCCTTTCCAGGGAATCCGCCCGGCAGGTATAAAGCCTCCCCTTGACCATGTCCAGGTAATACATGGAAAGTTCTTCATTGCAGAAATCGTAAATCTTTTTGTATGCCAGATGGAATTCAAACCGGGGATTAGATTCGGTGCCGTAAGCGGATTCGACATAATCCCTGGTTTCCTCCATCCGGGAAAGGATCCACTGGTCGATCTTCCGCATCTTTTCATGCGGGACCTGATCGGTTTCCGGATTAAAATCATAAAGGTTGCTTAAAATAAATTTGGCGGTGTTGCGGATCTTGCGGTACGCCTCGGAAAGCCGGGTAAGGATCTCCTTGGAAATGCGGATATCCTCATTGTAGTCGCTGGAAGCCACCCACATCCTTAAAATATCCGCGCCATAATCCTTGATGATCTGTTCCGGAGAAATAACATTCCCCTGGGATTTGGACATCTTCCTGCCTTCTCCGTCAACCACAAAGCCGTGCGTAAGCACGCTTTTAAAGGGCGGATTGCCGTCGATGGCTACCCCCGGGATAATCGAGGACTGAAACCATCCCCGGTGCTGGTCGCTTCCTTCCAGATATAACTGCGCCGGCACCCCGCCTAATTCTTTCCTTTTTTTCAAGACCGCCTGGGAACTTACCCCGGAATCAAACCAGACATCCAGGATATCCGCCCCCTTGCTAAAAGTTTTTCCCTTTTTGCATTTCGGGCAGGTCAGTTCGCCGGAAAGAAAATCTTCTACCGGACGGGCAAACCAGCAGTCCGAACCTTCGGCCGCGGTAAATTGGGCAAATTTTTCAATTACCTGCGTGTCAAAAAACTCTTCTTTACATTCCTGACAAACCAAAGCCGGGACAGGAACTCCCCAGTAACGCTGCCGGGAAAGGCACCAGTCCGGGCGCAGTTGAACCATCGCCGAAATCCTCTCCCTGCCGGCTTCCGGGATCCAGGTGACCTGTTCTTTTATCGCCGCCAATACTTTCCGGCGCAAATCGTGTTGATCGATATCCAGGAACCACTGTTTGGTCGCCCGGAAAATTATCGGGTTCTTGCAACGCCAGCAGTGCGGATAAGAATGGGAAATCTTTTTTTCTAAAAGCAAAGCGCTCAAGGACTGGAGCTTATCAATGATCGCTTTATTGGCATCATACACATTCTGCCCGGCGAATTCTCCGGCGGTAGCGTCGAATTTGCCCCGGGGGTCCACCGGCATCACGATCTCCAGGTTATATTTAAGCCCCGTTTTATAATCATCCGCGCCATGGCCGGGGGCAGTATGCACTAAACCCGTGCCATCATCTGCAGTAACATAATCCGCCAGGACCACCTTGCCTGAGCGCAATCCAAAAGGATGATCGTAAACGATCCCTTCCAAATCTTTGCCTTTAAATTTTTTGATCAACTCGTATTTACCGATACCCATCTCTTCTAAAACGCCCAAGCGCACGTCGGCAATCACCAGGTCCCCTTTTTCCGTTTTAATATAGGAATAATCGAACTCCGGGTGCACGGCGACGGCAACATTAGCGATCAAAGTCCAGGGGGTGGTGGTCCAAATCGCCAGAAAACTTTCCGGCGAAAACCCTTTATCCTCTTTGATTTTAAATTTTACGAAAACCGACGGCGAGGTATGGTCTTCATACTCCACCTCCGCCTCGGCTAAAGCGGTCTCGCATTTAAAACACCAGTTAACCGGCTTAAGCCCGCGGATAATATAGCCTTTACCATTGTCATATAATTTATTAAAAGACCGGATAATCGCTTCTTCGTATTCGTGGCTTAAAGTCAGATAAGGATTCTCCCATTCCCCGAACACCCCCAGGCGCTTGAACTGCTCCCTTTGATTGGTGACATGCTTCATCGCGTAATCATGCGCCTGCTTGCGGAACTCCAGCTGGGCGATCTGGTGCTTGGCGATTTTTAATTCTTTAAATAACTGGTGTTCGATGGGCAATCCGTGGCAATCCCAGCCGGGGACATAAGGACTGTAATAACCCTGCATGGTTTTATATTTAACCACGATATCTTTTAAGGTTTTGTTCAAAGCGTGGCCGATATGGATATCTCCGTTAGCATAGGGCGGCCCGTCATGCAGGATGTATCTGCCTTTGGGCGCCGGTTTTTTAAGTATGCTGCCGTAAAGGTCTTTCGCATACCAGTCCGCCAGCATCGCCGGTTCCCGCCTGGGCAGATCCGCCTTCATCGGAAATTCAGTCTTCGGTAAATTTAAAGTTAATTTGTATTCTTTATTTTCAGCCATATAATTTTAGGTTTATCCGATATACTTGCCGATCAAAGGAGCCAGATCTTTCTTTGTTTTGGCGGGGATAAGCTTCTTATCCGTCACGATGGCAAACTGCAGCGCCTTGCCGCAGCCGCACCCCCGCTGCGGATCCAGCTCCCTGATTACGCGGCTGATAAGTTTTTTGGCATTATCTACATTCTTGGCCAGGTTGCTCATCACCATTTCCAAAGTTACGCTGCCATGGTCCGGATACCAGCAATCGTAATCGGTAATGCAGGCAACCGTGGAATAACAAATTTCCGCTTCCCGGCAGAGTTTGGCTTCGGCCATATTGGTCATCCCGATCACATCCATCCCCCAGCTACGATAAAGCCTGCTTTCGGCTAAAGTGGAAAACTGCGGGCCTTCCATATTCAGGTAAGTGCCCCCTTTATGCATATTTAAATTCAGTTCTTTGCCCGAAGCATAGATCTGGCCGCTTAATTGCGGGCACACCGGATGGCTGAAAACTATGTGAGCGACGATCCCGGCATCAAAAAAAGTCATTGGCCGGGCCTGATTCGTCCGGTCCACGAACTGGTCCACGACCACAAAATCCAAAGGCTTCAGTTCTTCTTTAAGGCTGCCGCAGGCGGTAACAGAGATGATCCGTTCCACCCCCAGCTTCTTCATCGCGAAAATATTGGCCCGGTAATTTATCTGGCTGGGGGAGATCCGGTGGCCTACTCCATGCCGGGGCAGGAAAACCACTTCTTTACCTTCTAATTTTCCGATGGTAAATTTATCGGAAGGCTTTCCGAAAGGCGTAGTGACCTGTGCTTGTTTAATGACCTTAAGGCCGTCAATTTTATATAACCCGCTTCCGCCGATAATCCCGATCCTGGACATTCTAACTCCTTTTCTCTAGTTCCGCCGCGCGCCGGGCGGCTTTTTCCGTCGCTTCTTTAAGGGAACCTCCCGCACGCAAAATCTCCAGCCCCGCTTCGGTAGTCCCGCCCTTTGAGGCGACCATTTTTATTACTTCTTCGCAGGATAATTTACGCTCGATCAACATCGCGGCAGTTCCGTCCACTGTCCCGGCGGCCAGCAGTTCCGCTTCCCGCTGGTCAAAACCCAGGTTCACCGCCGCCTCCGACAATAACTTTACGAATTCATCGCGCTTAGTGACGGCATCTTTACTTTCTTTGATGTAAAAGCAAAAAAAGGCCGGCCCGCTCCCAGAGATCGCCGTGGCGGCATTGATCTTTGCCTCTTCTTCCACGGGCAACACTGAACCTAAATTGCTAAAAATATCGAAAGCCAGCTGCCAGGCTAAATTAAGATCCCCTTCTGTGGCGTTCTGCCCTTTAGAGATAACCGAAACCCCCCGGCCGATCTGCGCGGGCATGTTCGGCATAATCCGCACGATCCGGGCTTTGGCATCAAGGTAACTGCTGATATATCCTGAACTGATGCCGGCGGCAATGGAAATAAACAGTTTATCCGCGGCAAAAGGCTTGATCTCTTTAAGCAGCGGCTCAAAATCCTGCGGCTTAACCGCCAGGATAATAATTTCAGACTGCTGCACCAGTTCACCCGCTGTAGCGAAGGCGCCCATATTGATTAAACCGGAGGTTTTCTTTTTATCTTTATCGTAAACACTCACCGCGTATTTTTTGTATATACACTCGGCGATCGCCCGGCCCATATTCCCGTAACCGATAATTCCGACTTTTTCCATATCCACCTCTTTTTGGTTAAACTGTTTTAAGGCTCAAAGATCACCCTGCCCAACCGGAGGATATCCGCCCCCTCTTCAATGGCCACCTCAAAATCATCGGACATCCCCATGGAAATGATCCAGGCGGGATCAAGTTTATCCCGCAGCTGCCGTAGCCTGGAAAAATAGGGCCGCGCTTCCTCCGGCTGATCTGCCGCCGGGGCGATCGTCATCAGCCCTTTCACCTTCAACTGCTTAAATTTAAATATCTGTTCCACTCCTGCGGCCAGTTCCTCCGGCGCGAACCCGGTCTTACTGGGCTCCGGAGAGGTTTTCACTTCCAGGAGGATCTCCTGGACCTTATTGATCCTGGCGGCCTGCCGGTCGATCTCCTGCGCCAGACTCACACTGTCCACAGAATGGATCAATTCGAAAATTTTGAGCGCTTCTTTTACTTTATTGCTTTGGAGGTGCCCGACCATCTCCCAGTGCGCCCGGGGAAACAAAGTGAACTTTTGCGCAGCTTCCTGGACCCGGTTTTCTCCCAAATACTCCAATCCCAGCCCGATTACTTCCTTTATCTCTTCCGCGCTCCTGCCCTTGGTAACACAAAGCAGCTTGATCCCGGCCGGATCGGTATTGATCCTGGCGCAGGCGGCGGATACACGCTGGCGCACTTTTTCGATATTCTCTTTGATCATCTAAACAATATATTATACACAATTAAAATTAAGAAGCAATGGTAAACCACTAGGACTAGACTGGTATAGCTTAGGGTGAGTAGTGCGGGTGGGGACGAGTAGTGAGTTTAGTATTGGGAATTGGTAGTGGGTATTGCACTAACTACTCAACCTCACTACTAAACACACTACCCACCCTCACCCACACTACGCATTCCAAGGCAAGACAATCGGAAATAGGAAATTTTTTATATTAGAAATACTCTTGGTATACTTCTTTGAAGCGGTTAATAGTCTTCATGACCAGATTCTTGGCGGGTTTAACCATCGCCAGGGTGCCCACGGTCTTATTTTCCAGGTCCTCGCAGATCATCCCCAGGCAGGTCAGGTAGGTTAAATATTTTTGCGCGCTTAAATCGGTATTTTCTTTGACTAAATCGGCGACGAGCGGATTATTGATCCGGCCGATCGCTACCGGCATGCCGATCACGTTTTCCATCATCTCGATAAATCCTTCGGTCAATAAGGTCCGGCCGACCATGATGAAATGATCGACTTCATGCAGCGGAACCCGATGCTCCACCGCTTCCTTGATCTGCGTGCAGATCAGCCGGCCTGAATTACTGGCCATCGCGGCGACATCGCGCTGCCGAATCGGTTTGTAGAACTCGTCTTTCTTGACCAGGATCTCTTTATCCTCGGGAATATTATTTACCTCCCCGATCGCTCCGTAAGAACGCTTAATGTCTTCCGCCAGTTCAAAATTTATTTTTAACCCTTCGGAAAGTTGCTGGGTCATACTGGTCCCGCCTAAAGGCAGGATCTGCAGATTCTGCAGAAGCCCGTCCTTAAAGATCAACAGCTCGGTAACATCGCTGCCCACATCGCAAAATACGCTTGTCCCGCGTTTTTCTTCGGGGCCGAACACCGCTCTACTGGTCACCAGGCCCGAGAAAGATAACCCGCGGATCTCATATCCGGACTGGCCGGCCACCCGGCTTAAGCTTTGCAAAGAAGCCAGGCGCGCGCAAATCAGGTACAAGTCCACTTCCAGCCGGTGGCTGTACAAACCGATCGGGTTGATCACATTGCTTTTGGAATCGATAGAGTAGCTTGAAGGGATCACGTGGATTATCTCCTCCTCCAGGCTGGAACCCAGGATCCGCGCCTGCTCATTGGCCGCGGCGATATCCGTAGAAGTGATCACTTTATTGCCGCGTTCAGCAAGCGGAATGATCGCATGGCTGTGCTTGGTGGAAATATCCCTGCCGGAAAAATTGGTGTGGATGGATTTTATTTTTACCCCGGACTTACTTTTTAAATTTTTAAGGATTTTGGTCAGGCAGATAACCAGCTCGGTGGCGTCCACGATCAGGCCTTCCTTGACCCCGCGGGAAACCGCAGTCTCAAAAAAAATGTTGCTGATCTTGTTTTTATGAACCAAAGCCAGCGCCGCGGATATTTTATTTGAGCCGATATCCACGGCGCAGATATAACCGTTATTTAGCATTATTGAGTTTGATTAAAGGTTCCTTAAACCTGAGGTCGATATAGTTGAGATTATTCCATTCCCTGCGCTCCTGGAGCACGAGGCCTCCCAGGATAAGCATCTTTTGCCGGATATTGCTGGCGCCGATGCGCACTTCAAAACCCTGCCACTCCCCTTGAGGGGCGGCCAGGGTATAATTCACCGCTTGCCTGGGCAGCCCCAGGAAAAATCCGGCGCTTCCAGGACTACCTACGTCTATCCTTTTGATCGTCAAACCGCTGAAGGATTTATTCAGCTTGAATTCGTTGAGAATGCTCAAAGCCAGCCCCAGTTCGGAACGCTTGTAACTGAATCCTGCCCGGGGAGCGAAGATCTTAGTCTCTAAACCGTAAACCACCGGCAGCTCCGCGGCCTCCTCCGTTTCCCCGGGATAGAATAGCACCCCCTGTTCGTCGACGGCAAAGTTCCTGTAGAATTTAACCAGGGCCACGGCTTTACGCTTTAAATAATCTACGACGATGGTGTCGGGAAGGACCCGGGCGAACCTGACCTTGCGGCAATCCGGGCACTTCAAAAAAGCCTTACGCGCCTCGTACTTTAAATTCAAACTCAAAATGTTGCGGCCTTTCAGGTAATCGAATTGATTATCGGAATTCCTGACCACAACATTTTTTACCGAAAAGTAATCCGCGGTTGTCAGTACTTTCCAAATATAGCCTATAATAAAAGCGAAGGCAAGGAAAATTATTACCAGCAGGATGACGGATTTTACGGGTAACTCAGGTCTTCTTTTTTTCATAAGCCAGTTCCAATAGTTTAAGACAAAGCCGGGTAAAATCGATACCGGCGACTTTTGCCGCCTTAGGCAAAAGGCTGGTGGAGGTCATCCCGGGGATAGTGTTTACTTCCAGGATATAAGGTATCCCCTGCGCATTAAGAATAAAATCCACTCGGCTATAAGCATAGCAACCTAAGAGTTTATGCGCCGCCAAGCCCGCCTGCTGCACGGCGTTAGCCAGCCGCTCTTCAAGCACCGCCGGAACAATATATTCCGTCAGGTTATCCTGATATTTGGCCGCGAAATCGAAAAATTTACTGTGGGGAACGATCTCCACTACCGGCAAAGCCCGGTCATCCAGGATGCCCACGGTAAGTTCCCGGCCGGGAATATATTCCTGAATAATTATACGGTCATCGTACTCAAAAGCAAGCTCAACTGCCTGGCGGAATTGCCCGGGCCGGTCGATCAGGGAAAGCCCGATACTAGAACCGTGATTAGAGGGTTTAACCACCAGAGGAAAATCCATCCGGCTGGTAAAATCTTTTTCTTTTTGGTAAGCGGAGTTTGCCAGGAATTGCGACCGGGGCACCGCTAATTTCCCCCGGGAGAACACTTCCAGGGAACCGATCTTATCCATCGCCAGGCGGCTGGCCGCCACCCCTGATCCGGTGTAAGGCAAACCCACCCCTTCCAGGATGCTCTGGATCCCTCCATCCTCCCCGAAACGCCCATGCAAAGCGACAAAAGCGCAATTCAGGTCATAGGTTTTCAACAACCGGGCATTTTCCTGCGGATCTTCGGTAACAATATCAATGGCCACCGCATCCACTTGCGCCTGGGAAAGCGCGGCATATACCGCCTTGCCGCTTTTTAAAGATATCTCTCTTTCTGAGGAAGGCCCGCCCATTAAAACCCCGACCCTGCCGAAATCCTTTATTTCCATATTCTGATCTCCGGTTCCAGCTGAAGCTTAAACCTGTCCTTTACTTTCTTGCGCATCAGTTCCATCAGCGCTAAAACATCCCCGCTTTTGGCCTTCCCCCGGTTTAAAATAAAATTCGCGTGGCGGCAGGAAATTACCGCTTTCCCGCGGGCTTTGCCTTTTAATCCGCAGGCATCGATCAATTTACCGGCAGAGGCCTGCTCCGGGTTTTTAAACACGCACCCGGCATTGGGAAGATGGTCCCCCTGGGAAGCTTTGCGTTTTAAAATAACCTCTTTTAGGTTCCGGCTGACTTCAGTTTTCGCGGCCCGCCGGGTTTCCAGCTCGGCCCAAAGGATGATCTGTTTATTTAAATTGGATTTGCGGTAGCCGAAAACAAGCCGCTTTTTCGGCAATATATTGAATTTTCCGGCATAATCCAAAACCCCTGCCCGCGCGACGAGCGACCCGATGGAATAACCCCAGGCCCCGGCGTTTCCGCTCAAACCACCGCCCAGCGTCCCGGGGATACCGGCCAGGAATTCCAAACCGCTTCTATTATGCTCGCGGCTGAATAAGATCAACGCATTTAATTTTATACCGCTGCCGGCAACAATGCAATCGCCTTTTAAAGAACATTTCCGGAAATTCTCATTGCTTAACCTGATCACCAGCCCCTTTAAACCGGCGTCGGCGATCAAAAGATTGCTCCCGGCGCCCAGAATATGCACCGGTATCCGGAAGCGGCGGCAAAGAACCAGCGCCTGCTGTAATTCTTTAAAATTTTGCGGTTCGAAAAAATATTCCGCCGGCCCCCCGATCTTAAAACTGGTCAAGCCGGACAGAATAACCCCGCGTTTTATTTTTTTACTTAAAGGTTTGGGCCAAAGCATCGCTGAGTTTAACAATATCCCCGGCGCCCAAGGTCATCACCAGGTCCCCTTCTTTGAGCATTCCCCGGACATGCGCCAGGATCTTTTCTTTGGGCAGATAAACCACCGGCTTGCCCGGTTCGCTGGCTTTTATTTTGTTTAGCAAAACCTGGGCGTTTACTCCGGCAATTTCCGGCTCGCTGGCGGCATAAATATCGGTAATGATCAAATAATCCGCCTGGGAAAAAGCCGAAGCGAATTCATCCTGGAGTAATTGCGTACGGGTGTAACGGTGCGGCTGGAAGATCACGATCTTGCGTTTTACCTCCAGGTTAGCCACTGCCGCAAGGGTCGCCTTTATCTCGGAAGGATGATGCGCGTAATCATCGATGACCATATATTTATCATCCCGGAATTTGATCTCCAGCCTGCGCCCGGCCCCGCGGTATCCTTCTAAGGCGGCGCGGATATATTTTAAATCCACTCCTAACTCAAGCCCCAGGGCGATCACGGAAAGGGAGTTGGAAATATTATGCCTGCCCCCCAGGGACAAGTGAAAACGGGAGATCAATTTCCCCTTTAGATAACAATCAAACTCGCTGCTTAATTGCCCGAAGGTAATATTCTTAGCGTAAATATCCGCCCCCTCCGCCAGTCCGAAGAAAAGCTGTTTTTGTTTGCATTCGCCCATTAATTTTAAAAGCTGGGGGTCGTCGGAGCAGGCAAAAACACAGCCCCCCTCCCTGGTGCGCTGGATGAAACGCTTGAACGCATCCAGTTCATTTTCAAAATTATGATAATAATCCAGGTGTTCCCGGTCGATATTGGTAATGATGGAATAAGTGGGAGTGTAGCTCAAAAATGAACCGTCGGATTCATCGGCTTCAGCCACGAACAATTCTCCGCTGCCCAGGCAGGCATTAGTGTTGATATTGTTTAGGATCCCTCCGATCGCCGCCGTAGGACAGCGCCCGGCTTCTAAAAGCATAAAAGAAACTAAAGAAGTGGTGGTGGTTTTGCCGTGGCTTCCGGCGACGGTGATCACGGTTTTATCCTGCATCAGCAGCGCTAAAGCCTGCGCCCGCTGGATCAAAGGGATCCCCAGGATCTTGGCCCGGTGCATCTCCGGATTTTCCGCGGTGATCGCCGAAGAATAAACCACTACCTCCTGGTCGATGATATTCCGGGCGGAATGCCCCAGGAAAATTTTTGCCCCCAGCGTTTCCAGCTCCCGGGTAATCCGGTTTTCTTTTAAATCCGAACCGCTGACCTTATAGCCGCTGTGGAGCATCAACCGGGCGATCCCGCTCATCCCGATGCCGCCGATACCGATAAAATGGTAATATTTTTTCATTTCAATATATAATTCTTCCAGCCTTCTTCGAGGGCATTGAAATCTTTAAAAGAATAAATTTTACTTAAGGCGCCCGGCAGGCTGCGATTATCCCGCAGCGCCCGGCAGAATTCCACAAATTGATCCTTGCCGAAGCAGGAGATCAAATAATTCACCAGGCTGTAAGCTTCCGCGTAAAATAACCTTACCTGCTCCTCGCCGGCCCCTTCGAACCGGAAATTATTCAAAGCATTAAGGCTCAGGTATTGGCCGTTGCGGATGATCTCGGCCAGGTCCCCCTTGATCAAACGGATATCCTTCTGCTGGTAGGTAGCCACCCCCTCCTGGAGCCAGAGCGGCACCGCCGGGTTGCGGTAACCGACCATCTCGATAAAAACAATGTGCGCCAGCTCATGGGGCAGGACATCCTGCATAAACCCCGGCGCCCCGATATAGCTTTGGATAAGCTTTACGCCGATCTCCACCTGCCCTCCCGACCAGCCGGAACTTTGCGTGGATTTCAGATACTCGTCCTGAGTATCGAACAAATATATCCTGGCCCGGTTATCCCAGGTCCAGAAATTAAAACGGTTAAACCCGAACTGGCTGCCGATGGAGTCGTAATATTCTTCGGCTTTGCGGGACAGTTCATTAACCATCTCCTCCGGGGCACTTTTGTAGAAAATATTAAAATGCGTGCTTTTGGAAACCAGCCATTGATCCTGCGCAAAAAGTGCCGCCGGCAACAAAATTACGCACAATAATCCGGTTAAGCGGATGAATTTTAACATAGCGTGTAAATTTTACATCAGGTGCGCGGATAAAACTTCCTTCGCCAGAAGCTTGGCGGCATCCGGCTGTTCCTGGCAGGGATACCCCCGGCGCATCTGCGCCAATCTTTGCGGGTCATCCGGCATTCGAGCGAATTCCACGCTCAGCCTTTCCGCCGTCAGTTCCTGTTCATCAATAACCAGCGCCGCCTTAAACGCTTCCAGCACCCGGGCATTGGCCGCCTGGTGGGCGTAGGCAAAAGGATAAGGAACCAGTATAGCAGGAATTTTAAATTTTTGAAGCTCCGCGATAGTGGTCGCCCCCGCGCGGCAGATTACCAGGTCGGATGCGCTGTAAGCGTATTGCATCCGGGGGAAAAAATCAAAAAGCTGATAGCGCAAGCCGCTGGCGGCGTATTTTTCTTTTAAGTCCCCTAAATCCCGGCGGCCGCAGATATGGATCACCTGCAACCGCTCTTTCTGCGGGTAAGCGGAAAACACTTCAAAACAAACCGCGTTAAGCCGCTGCGCCCCCTGGCTGCCGCCGGTAACCAAAACGGTAAACCCCTCTTCTTTGAAATTAAAAAACTCCCGCGCCCTTCTTTTATCCAACAGCTGCATTTCCCGGCGCAGGGGGTTTCCGGTCAGAACGATTTTATCCGGGGCAATATTCAAACCGCAGCCGGTGGCGCTAAACGATATCGCCACCTTGTCCACGAGCTTGGAAAGCAGCCGGTTGGCCCGGCCGCAGATCACATTCTGTTCATGGATTATGGTTTTGATCCTGAAAAACCAGGCCCAAAAAACCAGGGGCAGGGTATTCAAACTGCCGAAACCCACCACCACCTCGGGTTTAAATTTCAAAATGAGCTTAAAGGATTCCCAGGCGCAGCAGAAAAAAGCATACAGCCCGAGCAGATTTTTCTTGTTTAATTTCAGGCTTAAATTTACCGCGGGTAGATATTTTACCTGCACCGGCGCAATTTCCAGCGGATCAAAAATGGTGCCGCGCGGCAGCGCCAGGAGCAATTGCGCTTCGGAGTGCGTTAATTCTTGTACCAGGGCGACCGCCGGAAAAATATGGCCGCCGCTTGAACCGGTAACCACCAATACACGCATAGTTTTTTTAAGGATATTCCCCGCAACGGGCGATATTAATCAATATCCCCAGGCTGACCATATCGAAGATTAAAGAAGAACCGCCGTAGCTGATAAAAGGCAGCGGCAGCCCCTTGGTCGGAAAAGCTCCGCAGGAAACCCCGATATTAATGATCCCCTTAAGTGAGATCATCAGGATTAATCCCAGGGCAAGAAAATATCCGAACCGGTCCTGGGAATCCTTGATCACCTTAAGCCCCTGCTGGATAAAGATCATGAACAAAATAATTATCCCCAACGTACCGACCAGCCCTAATTCTTCTCCGATAATCGAAAAAATAAAATCCGTATGCGCCGCAGGAAGATAAAAAAGTTTCTGCTGGGAATGCCCCAGCCCCCTGCCGAATAAGCCTCCGGAACCGATGGCGATCTGAGACTGAATGATCTGAAAGCCCATGCCTTTAGGGTCCAGCCAGGGATTTAAAAAAGCCAGGATCCTTGCCCTCCGGTACGGAACGCTAAACACCAAAAAATAAAGCGCGGGGAGGCTGGAGAGCAACAAGGTAAGGATATACTTGCCTCTTACCCCGGCGACAAAAAGCATGATCAAGACCACGCTGCCCAAAGCGATCACCGTGCCTAAATCCGGCTGCAAAAGGATGAGTAAAACCGTCACCCCCAGCATACACACGCCGGGAAGAAACCCTTCCACCAGCATCTTGATCTTATCCTGTTTACGGGAAACAAAATCGGCGATATAAACAATAAGCGCCAGGTTAGCGAATTCCGAAGGCTGGAAACTGATGAACTTGAACCGGAACCAGCGCTGAGCGCCGGAAACTTCCCTGCCCACTCCCGGGATAAGCACTAAAACCAGCATCCCCAGGGCCAGCCACATCATCCCGTGGGCGTGTTTCTTGAAAAAACGGTAATCGATGACCATCGCTAAAAAACCCAGGCAGATGCCGACCATCAAAAACAGAAGATGCCTTTTTAAAAAATAAAAACTGTCCCCGTATCTTTCCCAGGCATAAATACTGGAAGAGCTGTAGATCATCACGATCCCCACGCAAATCAGGATCACCGCCACCGTAAGCAGATTGATCCGCGTTTTCCTAACCATGGCGGTCTTCCTTTTGTTTTAATTCCATGACGATCTTTTTAAAATACCTGCCCCGCTCTTCATAATCCTTAAACATATCATAGCTCGAACACATCGGGGACAATAAAACACTGTCCCCGGGTTTAGCCTGCCGCAAAGCTTTGGTGACTGCCTCCTCCAGGGTCTGCGCTTTTTCTACCGCAAATCCGCTATCCTTAAGGTCGGAAGCGATAATCTCCTTGGCCTCTCCGATCAAAAATGCGTATTTTACTTTACCCCGGGAGGCGGGAATGATCACCCGGTAATCTATGCCCTTATGCCTGCCTCCGGCAACAAGGATGACCGGGGAAGAAATATTACTGATCGCCCAGATCGCCGAATCCGCCGTAGTCGCCTTGGAATCATTGATAAACCTGACTCCATTAATCAAAGCGACCTCCTCCATCCGGTGCTCCAGCCCTTTAAATTCCTGAAAAACTTTTTGCATCAACCCCGCCCCCACCCCCAGGATATTTCCCACCGCGGCCACCGCGCTTTGATTGGGATTCCTCCCTGCCTCTTTCTTAAAAAAAACAGTTTTTGATCTTGCTTCCGCTGCGGCAGAACTTAACAATGGATCATCGCCGTTTAAGACCAGAAAATCACCGGCCTCCTGATTCATAAAAATACGTTTTTTTGCCTCCAGATACTCCTCTAAATTATGGTAACGGTCCAGGTGGTTGGGGGTCAGGTTTAAGATCACCGCTAAATACGGTTTAAAATCCTTGATCGTTTCCATCTGGAATGAGCTTACCTCCAGAACGACAAAATCCCCCTCCTGCATTTTTTCGACTTCCCCGCTGAAGGGGTTACCGATATTCCCGCAGACAAAAACTTTTTTTCCCGCCGCTTCCAGGATCATCCCGATCAGGGTGGTGACGGTAGTCTTGCCGTTAGACCCGGTTACGGCGATAATCTTTGCCGGGCACAGGATGCTGGCGGCCTCAATTTCGCTGATCAATAACTTATTGAATTCCCGCGCCCATTTAACGCAAGGGGAATCCAGGGGCACTCCCGGAGACAGGACGATCAAATCCGATTGTTCGATCAACTCCGGAGTATGCCTGCCCAGCTCGACCTTAATTTCTCCGGAAACAAGCTTGCTTGCCGCCTCCCGGCTCTGCGGGGTATCTTTAATGTCCGTAACACTCACCTGAGCGCCAAAACGATACAAAAGGTTGGCGCAAGCCACGCCGGAGCGGGCCAGGCCGACAACAGTAACTTTTTTATTTTTGAAATATTCGCGGTTAGGCATCAGTTTGAATGGAAATCATCAAGGGGTTCTTTTGTTTTAAAACATTACCTGATTTTTAAGGTGACCAGGGTGAACAGGGCAAGCAGGCCGGCGATGATCCAGAACCTGACAATTACCTTATTTTCCGGCCACTCCAGGAATTGAAAATGATGGTGCAGAGGGGCAATTTTAAAGATCCGTTTCTTGGTTAATTTATAGGAACCCACCTGCAGTATAACCGAAAGGGCCTCCACCACAAATATCCCTCCCACGATTATAAGCAGCATCTCTTTTTTAATCAATAAAGCGACAGTCCCGATCGCGCCCCCCAGGGCAAGGGAGCCGACATCCCCCATAAAAATCGTCGCCGGGTAACAGTTGAACCATAAAAATCCCAAGCCCGCTCCGACAATACTGGCGCAAAAAATAGTCAATTCCCCGCCCCCTTTAATGTAGGGGATCAGCAAATAATGGCTCAGGTTCACGTTTCCGGAAACATAACAGAGGATGCTGAAAGCGATCCCGACCATGACCACAATGCCGATCGCCAGGCCGTCCAGGCCGTCCGTAAGGTTTACCGCGTTAGAGGAACCGGCGATGACTAAAATCACAAATAAAATATACAGGCCGTCTAAATCGAAATTGACCCCTTTTAAGAAAGGGATCTCCAGATTTACGTTGTGCTGGGTATAAACCAGGTAACCGCCTAAGAGCAGCCCCAGAATAACCTGGCTGGCAAGTTTTACTTTAGGGGATAACCCGCCGGACTTGTTCTTGATCTGTTTCGAATAATCGTCGGCGAATCCGGTCAGCCCCAGCCAGACCGTGCTGAACAAAACTATCCAGATGCATTCCTGCGAAATATCCGACCAGAGCAGGGTGGAAATGATCACCGTGCCCAGGATAAGCAATCCCCCCATCGTGGGAGTGCTTTGCTTATGCTGGTGCAAATTATCCAGTTTTTTGCTGTCGGCTTTATTGATCTTTTCTCCGACTTTCAAGGCTTTTAATTTATTGATCAATACGGGGCCGAAAATAAGGCTGAGGATAAAAGCGGTAAGCGCGGCCATTGCCGCACGAAAGGTAATATAACGAAACAGATTAAAAGCGGAAATAAAATCCCTGAGGGGATAAAGCAGATGGTAAAGCATTAAAACATTAAACTCCTAGAACCTTCTCCATTTTCATGGAACGGGAACCTTTTACGAGAATTAAATCGGTATTTTTAACCGCCAGCTTTTTAAACAATAAATCCCTGGCGGCAAGGGCATTGTCGCAGCAAAATACTTGGCCGTCCGCAAAACCGTTATTCCTGGCGGAATCGGCAGTGACCCGGGCTAAATCCCCTACCGCAATCAACAGGTCACAGCTATTAGTTATACTCCAAGCGATTTGTCTATGCAATAATTCTTTTTGTTCCCCCAGTTCCAGCATATCCCCCATCACCAGGATCTTTCTTCCCCGGCAACCGGCTGCCGCCAAAGCGGCCAAAGCCGCCTTTAAAGAAAGCGGATTGGAATTGTAAGTGTCGTCGATAAAACTTACGCCCCGATACTTAACCAGGTTAAGCCTGCCCGGGGGGAATTTAAACGCCGCAAGCCTGGCGCGCATCTTTTGGTAGCTAAGGCCGAAAACGCGGCCGCAGGCGATCGCGCTTAAAGCGTTATAAATATTGTGTTCACCCGGGGTTGGAATTTCAAAATTATATTTGCCGTTGACCTTGAAGGTTACCCTGCCGTTTTTTAAACCGATGCTGCCGGCGCGAAAATCGCATTTTTGGCTGATCCCGAAACTGAATATTTTCCGTGACCTTACCCGCAGCAGCCCTTTTAATGACGGATCATCCCCGTTAAGCAGGCTGATCGCCGGGCCGGTTAGATTATCCAACAGTGCGGTTTTTTCTTTGGCCACCCCCGGCAAATCTTTTAAAAATTCCAGGTGACTGGGGCCGATATTAGTGATCACCGCGATATTCGGTTTGGCTATTTTTGCCAGGTAATCCACCTCCCCGAAATGATTGGTGCCGATCTCTACGACGGCATAATCGTCCTTGTTGCTCAAACCGAGCAGGGTTTGGGGCAGGCCGATCTGGTTATTTTTGGTCCCTTCGTTTTTCAATACCCGCGCTCCGTCCGCCAATACCCAGGCGATCATTTCCTTGGTCGTGGTCTTTCCGTTTGAACCGGTAACCGCGATAACCGGGTGGTCTATTTTTAACCTTTGGAAGCGGGCGATATCCCCCAAAGCTACCGTCGTATTCTTGACCATGATCACCGTTACGGGTGCCGGGACCCTGACCAGGGGCTTTTTTTCGACGATCAGGCAGCTTACTTTTGCCTTTAAGGATTGGGAAATAAAATCATGGCCGTCGAAATTTTTCCCCCGCAGCGCCAAAAACGCCGCCCCGGGTTTTAAGCTGCGGGAATCAGTAAGAATGCAGGTGATTTTATCCTGCGGGCGCCCCTGTAAAAGGCAACCTCCGGTCGCCCGGATTATTTCATCGACTTTAAACATTTTTCTACGGCCTTTCGATCGCTGAATTTAAAAATTTTATTTTTTAATACCTGGTAATCCTCATGCCCCTTGCCGGCGATAAGCAAGCAGTCCCCCGGTCGGGTCAACGCCACCGCCTTACGGATCGCTTCCGCCCGGTCCGGGATGAGCAGATAATTACTCTTTTTGATCCCTTCCTCGATATCCTGAATAATCCGAACCGGTTCCTCGGAACGGGGATTATCGCTGGTAATGACCGCCAGCTCCGCCAGCTCCGTGGCTATTTTACCCATCAACGGGCGTTTAAGCTTATCCCTTTCCCCTCCGCAGCCGAAAACCACGACGATTTTTCCTTTAACTACCGGCCGCAGGGTGTTGATCACGTTGAAAAGCGCATCCGGGGTATGCGCGTAATCGATAAAAATATCCCGGCCTTTTGCCCCCTCCACTCTTTCCAGTCTGCCGGGAACATTTTTAAAATCCTCGACCGCTTGTTTAATCTTGGCCGCGCTGATTTTCTGACTGATCGCCCAGGCGGCGGCAGCGAGAATATTATAAATATTGTACCGGCCGGCCAGCCCGGTCCTGATTTTTGTCTTTATGCCCGGAGCACACAGTAAAAATTCCGTAGCCCGGCTGCCGAACCTTATATCTTTAGCCATAATGTCGGATTTTCTGTCTATCCCGTAAGTCAACACCCTGGCCGCCGTCAACTTCCTGATCCGGCGGCCGTACGGATCGTCATTATTGATGATCGCAAAACTTTTGGACGGCAAAGCGCGGAAAAGCCGGGCTTTTGCCAAAAAATAATTTTCCAGACTTTTGTGATAATCCAGGTGGTCCTGCGTCAGGTTGGTAAATATCCCGGCGCCGAAATTTACCCCCCAAACCCGCTCCTGATCCAGGGCGTGCGAAGACACCTCCATCGCGCAATATTTGACTTTTTGCGCCAGCATCTTTTTAAGCAGCCCCTGCAAAATCCCTGAGCCGGGAGTGGTGTTGGTGGCGGTGATCACCTTGCCTTTAAAACGGTAGTTGATCGTTCCGATCACCCCGCATTCCGCGCCGCTTTTTTTGGCGATCGCCTCGACCAGGTAGGAAATGGTTGTTTTTCCGTTAGTGCCGGTAATGCCGACCACTTTAATTTTTTCGGAGGGCCGGCCGTAAAATTTGTGCGCGCCCTCTCCCAGGAATTTACGGCAATCATCCACCTCAAGCAGGGTTACTTTATCAGGAACAGTGATCGTTGACGGCGGTTTTTCTACGACCACGACACCCGCCCCCCGCTTAATTGCCTCCCGGATAAAAAGATTACCGTCCCGGCGGCTGCCTTTAACCGCCACAAAAACAAAATCTTTTTTTACTTCTTTGGAATTAGAGGTAATCCCTTTAATTTTCCTGTCTGCAACCTTCACCCCGCACCTGCTTTCTATTTAATCTTTAAACCGTACGACTTTAGCCTGCTGAACCCCGCACCTTCTTCTTATTTCGCTTTAACCCGACGACTTTCCTAATTTAAATAACAGGAAGGTGCGGAGCTACTGTCCCAACGCTTCCATCGGCACCTGGTTGCCTTTTAAATAACGGATGACATCCCCGGCTACTTTTTGGAACACCGGAGCGGCAACCACCCCGCCGTAATAAGAACCGTGCGGTTCATCAACGGTAACCACTACCGTGATCAAAGGGTCATCGGCGGGGGCAAAACCGATAAATGAAGCGACAAATTTATCATGGGAATAGGTACCGTTAGGTTCGAGCTTCTGCGCCGTCCCGGTTTTTCCGGCGGCGCTAAAACCCAACACCTTCCCCAGCTTTCCCGTCCCCTCTTCAATTACCCCGGTAAGGATTTTCTTGATCCGCAGCGCCGTATCCAACGAAATAACTTTGCGCACCATGACCGGTTTATTTTGCTTAATGATCCTGCCCTGGTTGTCCCGGATGGAATCGACGGCATAAGGCCGCATTAGCTGGCCGCCGTTGGCGATAACGGAAATATAACTGGCCAGCTGGATCGCCGTGACCCCTACCCCCTGACCGATAGGGATCGTAGTGATCGATGACTTAGACCAGTTCTTGGGGGAAATAATCATCCCGGAAATCTCTCCAGACAGGTCTATCCCGGTTTTTGTCCCGAACCCGAAGGCCCGGATATAACGGTAGACGATATCCGGCCCCAGCATCATCGCCACCTTAACCGTGCCGATATTGCTGGACTCCTCGATCACCTGTTGAAAAGTAAGGTTACCGTGAGCGACATGGTCATGAAGGACCCTGCCGGCCACCTGGTAAGCGCCATTCTCGCAGTTAAATACATCCGTCTCCTTAACCCTTTTTTCTTCGAATGCCGCCGAAGCGGTAACTATTTTAAATACCGATCCGGGCTCGAACAAATCGCAAATCGCCCGGTTACGGATAGTGTCCTTGCTGACGGAAGAACGCTCATTCAAATCGTAAGTCGGCCGGTTAGCCATCGCCAGGATCCTCCCGGTGTGCGGATCCATGACAACAATACTGGCGCTTTTAGCGTGATATTTCTGGTACGCTTTGTCCAATTCCCTTTCCGCGATATACTGGATCACTTCATCGATGGTCAGGACCAGGTCCATCCCGTCCTGGGGTACAACCATCTTTTCCCAGATGTCCAATTTTTTCATCCGCGCGTCGCGCAGAAAAATCGCCCAGCCGGGAGTCCCTTTCAAATAATGATTGAAACTTCTTTCTACCCCCTCCAGCCCCACATTATCCACCCCGCTAAAGCCGAGCACGTGGCTGGCCAGATAACTGTTCGGATAAATACGCTTGGTCTCCTTTAAAAATCCTAATCCCTTAATATTAGCACTCTTAATACTTTCGGATTTATCCGGGGTCATTTTCCGCGCCAGCCAGATAAAAGCTTTGGGGCGGCTAAGCCTCTCCTCGAGATACTGGCGGTCCACCCCCAAAATCGGCATGAGCTGTTCGATTACGCCGTCTTTATTTTTTATCACGGTAGGCACCGCGTAAAGCGAATCCATGGACATATTCACTGCCTCGGCCTTAAGGTTACAATCGTAGATCGTCCCGCGGCGCGGCTCAAGTTCAACCAGCTGGTTGTGTTGTTTTTTGGCGATGGCGGTGAGGTAATCCGAACGGAAAAACTGAATAAAGAAAAGGCGTCCGACGCAGAGCAGGAGAAATGCAAAAAAAATCAAGAATACCGCCTCAGACCTTCGGCGATAGTTGCTGATATACACTATTTTCCTTTAGGAATAATAATTAGGGGTTAATTGTTTTTGCCTGCGCTTCGCGCTTCAGGCTAAAGAGCCGCGCCAACAAACCTTCACCGGATGCACCCGGTTGTGCGGGTTTTAAGCCGCCGGGAGAAGCGATAAATTTCACGTAACGGTAATTATCCGGCATCTGAAAATCCCCGGTATCACTGATCCGGGCGCCAATCCTGACCAGCGAAGAACTTTTGTTAATACTATACCTTAGCGCGGTGTTCTTATCCAGAAGCTCGGTATAGACCGCCTGCTTCTTCTGCCCCAGGTAAGCCAAACGGAAGATCTCGCTTTGCTGGTAAACATAAAGCACGGAAAATGAAGTGGCGAAGATTACAACCGGAAAAAACTTATTCAGCTTCATAAATTCATATCCTTTCGGCGACCCTGAATTTTGAGCTGCGGCTAGAAGAATTAGCTTCTATTTCTCCGTAGCTGGGAGTCAGGGGCTTGGCAGTAATAATATCGATTAATCCGTCGGCTTTAAGCGCGCGGAAAGTATGTTTGATCTGGCGGTCTTCCAAAGAGTGAAATGAAATAACACATATTCTAGCCTGGCTTTTTAAAATATCAACCGCTTTTCTCACCGCGCTTTCTAAAATTTCCAATTCCCGGTTCACGGCGATGCGCACCGCCTGAAAAGTCCGCGTGGCCGGATGGATCCGGTAATAACTCCTGCGGTAGCGGTGCGGGATTGCCTGCATCACTAAATCCGCCAACTGCTTGGTGGTAGTGATCGGTTCATTCCTGCGTTCCTGGACCAAAAGATGGGCGATCCGGTTATGCCAGCGCTCCTGCCCGAAATTCCAAAGCATCTGGGAAAGTTCGTTTTCATTAAGATTATTCACTAAATCATAAGCCGAGATGTAGCTGCTTTTATCCAGACGCATGTCCAGCGGCCCCTCCTGCTGAAAACTAAAACCACGTTGTGCATCCTGCAGCTGGTAGCTGGAGATTCCTAAATCAAAAACAATCCCGTCGATTTTTTCGATCCCCAGATTCCCCACCACCTGGTCAAGATCCGCAAAGTTAGCGTGCACCAGCTCCAGGCTGTCTTTGAATTCCGCCAGTCTTTCCCGGCAAAGCGCCAAAGAATTTTCATCGCGGTCAATCCCCACCAATCTTCCTCCGGGAATGATCCTTTTTAAAATTTCCAGCGAATGCCCGCCCGTGCCGATAGTAGCGTCCACAATCGTTGCTCCGGGGGTAAGCTTTAAATAATCGATCACTTCCTCCAGCATTACCGGCACATGCAAATTATCTTTTAGCATTTTATACATCCATTAATTTTTCCGCAATTTCTTCAAAAGACTGACGGCTGTTGGCATAAAAATCATGCCATATATTTTTGGCCCAAATTTCGATACGGTTGGAAACCCCGACGATCATCACTTCTTTTTTGATCTCGGCGAAATCTTTTAAATATTGCGGCAGCAGGATCCTGCCCTGTTTATCAAAATTAACATCCACCGCCCCGCTAAAAAGCAGCCGGTTAAAAGTACGCGACTGCAACTTAGTGAACGACATTGTTTTGAATTTATTTTCCTGGGAGCGCCATTCTTCTTCCGCGAACATAAAAAGGCATTTGTCCAGGCCGCGGGTAACAAAGAATTTTTCTACGAACTGGTTTTTGGCAACTTCGCGAAATTTAGCGGGCAAAATCAAGCGCCCTTTCCGGTCCATTGCGTGCTCAAACTCTCCGTAGAACATTTTTGGCTTCCTTCCACTTTACTCCACTTTTATCCACTGTTATGCAAAGTATAGATAAAATCCCCCCTTTTGTCAAGAAGAAAATTACCTAAATCAAGCAAATACAATCAATTGGGGATAAAATCCGGAAAATCCCTATCTGTTGTGGTGGCGGCCTGAAAAGATTATTGTATCTTGCGGCAAACAGCGATGTCTTTGCGGATCTGGGCGGTTAAACGGGCGAGAGTAGAGAATTTTTTATCGGGACGGATAAATTTCAGGAATTGCACCTCAAGCATCTGGCCGTAAATATTTTTATTGAAATCGAATATGTGCGCTTCAATGCGCAGCGGATTGTTTTTCAGCGACAGCGTCGGACGAGTCCCGATATAACAGATCCCGGGGTATTTTTTTCCGGCAAAAATAATCCGCGCGCAATAGATCCCTGCCGGAGGGACAACCTCATGCGCAGGAAGGATATTGGCGGTAGGAAATCCCAGGATCTGCCCCAGGCGGCTGCCTTTGACTACCCTGCCTAAAACGCTGACCGGCCGGCCAAGCAGCTTACCCGCCCGGCGGATCCGGGAACGCCTGATCAATTTTCTTATCTGCGTGCTGCTGACCGCAGTGCCGCCGGATTTTACGATCGCAAAAATTTTAACCCTGAATTTATGCCGCTTGGCTGCTTCCGCCAGCATCCGGTAATCCCCGGCGGCTTTGCTGCCGAAACGAAAATTCTTCCCCACGTAAACGGAATCCACGCCTATTTTTTTTACCAGGATACTGGTGATAAAATCTTCAGCGCTGATCTTGGAAAACTCCCGGCTGAAATTCACCACGATGCTTACGTCGATCCCCAGTTCGGCGATCAGCCTTAAACGATGTTCGAGGGAATAAAGGCTTTCTTTGCCCTGCGGATGCGGATAAAAAGTCAGGACGACGCTTTCCCCTTTTATCCGGCGGGCGCGCTTGACCGCCTCCTTCAGGATACGGCGATGGCCGAAATGTAACCCGTCAAAAACTCCCAACGCCACCACCGGCCTTTTTATTTTCTCAAGTTTTTGCAGACCGTAAATAATTTTCATCAAAGAGGCAGTTTTTTCAGCTCCTGACAGATCCTGGCGACTACTTTTGCGCTTACCGGCGCAAGCTTGCCCGGCAGGGTGCACCCGGCGGCGGTCTTATGCCCGCCTCCGGCAAAAAATGCGGCGATCTTATTCACGTCTACGGCGCCCTGGCTCCTTAAATTCACGCGCACCTGCGGTTTTATCCCCGGCATATTTTTAAATAATGCCACCACTTCCACCCCCTGGATCTGGCGGCCGAAAGTTAGAATATGGTCCGCTAAATCCGTCCCGCTTTTATCCACCGGAAGCCGCCGGTCGATCTGAAAAACAGCCAACCTTCCTGAACTGAAAAACTTTACCCCCGACAAAAACTTAAGCAGTAATTTTGCGTCCCGGGGCGGGATATTTTCATAAGTGCGCCGGTACACCATCGCGACATTGATCCCGAATTTTAAAAGTTCAGCCGCGGCCCTGAAGGTCGAGACAGCCGTATTGGAATAGCGGAAGCTTCCGGTATCGGTCATGATGCCAGTATATAAAACTAAAGCGGTATCCTTGTCCAGGGGTAACCCCATCCGCTTATATAACCGGTAGATCATTTCCGAACATGAAGAGGCTTGCCCATCCACCCAGTTAGCGTCTCCAAAGTTCTGATTACTGATGTGGTGATCGATATTCAAAACCGGCCTGCCCGCCGCGTTGAGCCGGCTTACCCCTCCGGTGCGTTTCAGGTCGGCGCAGTCCAAAACGACCAGGCAATCGAAATTAAAAAACTTGAACCCTTTTACCAAACGTAAAATATCCGGCGCCCCGGGAAGAAAATCATACCCGGCAGGCAGAAAATCGTCATTAACGATGACCGCCTGTTTGCCGAGTTTCCTGACCAGGTTGTAAAAACCCAATTCGCTGCCCAAAGCATCCCCTTCTGGGCTGGTGTGCGCAGTGATCAAAAATTTATCGTACTTTTTTATACTGCGGCAAATTTCATTCAGGCTCATCCCGCATCCTCCTCTTTTTCAGGATCCGGGCCATTCTCTTCTTCAGGCGGCTTTTGGTTGTCCTTTAGCTTATTCAATACTTCCTCGATCTTTACGCTATATTCGGTGGAATGATCCTCGCAAAACATAATTTCGGTGGCAAAACGCAGGTTTATCCTCTGAGCCACCAGGCTACGGATATAACCCTGAGCGGAATCCAGGGCCAGTTTGGTTTTTTTAAAAGCGTCCTCTTTGCCTAAAACGCTGTAAAAAATTTTAGCATTCCTTAAATCCTTCGATAACTCAACCCGGGTGATCGTCACAAAACCCATCCGGGGATCTTTAATCTCATCGTGAATAATAAGGCTGACTTCTTTTTTTATCGCTTCTTCCACCCGTTCTTGCCTTGGCATTTATCCCTCTCCGTTTCTTTTATGGGCATCCACTAACCGACAGATCATCGCCAACTCCTGCTGCCGGCCGCTAACCTCGCCCTTAAGTTTGGCGGCTAAGACTGCGGCGAAAATCTTTTGATACTGCGGGCCCGGTAAAACCCCCAGCTCCCTCAGCTCCTTTCCGCCGACACAAAGCCGCATCCCGTTATAAACCCTGAAAAAATCCACCAGGTTATTCTTGTAATTTTTATTTTTGGCTTCCGCGCTTAATAAGACGACTGTCTCGTAACTCAAAGGCTCAAGCAGCGCAAAAATCCTCTGCGGCCCAACGCCGGTCTTACTTAAAGCCGCCGCGATTTTCCTGCGCCCCCGAAAAAAACTAAGCATCCTTTTTTCTTCCCCCTTGCGCAGCCCGAGCTTGCGCGTGACGGTTTTGATCCGGGGTAAAGCCAAAGGCTCCAGGCAAGCCATTAAATAAATTAACCAGCAATCAAGTTTACGCCGCGCCGGAAAGTTTTTACCGAACCAGGTAATTCCCCTGGCGACGGATTTAAATAAACTCCGGGTAGCCGCGCCGACTTTCAGCTTCGGGCTGATAAAAGATAAAGCGCCTAAATCCGCCAGCTGTTTTAGCGGCTTAAACGGTTCCCGCTCTTTAAGCGCCAGCACCAGTTCGTCGCGCAGCCGGTGGGGGTTTACTGTTCCCAGCATCCCTGCGGCCAGGGCCTGCTTAAGTAAACGCATTGAATGAGGCTCGATCTTAAAAGCAAAACGCTGGCTGAAACGCACCGCCCTTAATATCCGGGTCGGGTCATCAATAAAACTTAAGTCGTGCAAAATACGGATTTTTCCCGAAGCAAGGTCCTTCCTTCCGCCAAAAGGATCGATGATCCCCTGCTTACCTGCGGATAAGCCCAACGCCATGGCATTGATCGTAAAATCCCGCCTTTGCAGGTCATCCTCCAGCAAACCGTAACTCACCACCGGCAGCGCCCCGGGATGAGAATATTTTTCCTGCCGGGTGGTGGCAATATCCAGCTTCAGGCATCCCGGCAAGGTCAGGGTCGCGGTGCCGAAACGCTCATGAACAAGCAACTGGGCTTTTGATTCTTCCGCAAGTTTTTTGGCAAACAGGATACCATTGCCTTCAATGGTAATATCCAGGTCGCAGTTTTTGACCCCCAGGATAAGGTCGCGTAAACACCCTCCTACTAAATACGCCGGCATCCCGATCTCCAGGGAAAGCCGGGCGCACCGGCGGATGATCTCTTTTAACTCCGGAGGCATTTTTTTTAAATAATCTTCCATTCTCCCTGCCTGCTATCAACTAACTACCGCCTGCCGATTTTACGGCCGCGGGTGAAACTGCCGATGAATAGTTTTTAATCTCTCTTTATCGATATGCGTGTAAATCTGAGTAGTGGAGATATTGGAATGCCCGAGCATCTCCTGCACAGAGCGCAGGTCCGCCCCTCTTTCCAGTAAATGTGTGGCGAAAGAATGCCGCAGCGTATGCACTTTTATCGGCTTCTTGATCCTGGCTTCTTTAGCATAACGTTTGATCAGTTTCCAAATGGACTGCCGGGATAACCTGGCCCCGGACCGGCCAAGAAACATAAACTCCGAACTTTTTTTTGCCCCGTTAGCCGCGCCTGCCTTGGCCGCCCGGCTCCTGGCGGGATTTAAAAATTTTTCCCGGCTGAACTCTAAATAACGGTTTATGCTGTGAATGGCTTTCTTGCCTAAAGGGATAATCCGTTCCTTGTTCCCTTTTCCGATGCACCGCAAAAACCCGATATCCAGATTAACATTATTGATCTTAAGATCGCTCAACTCCGAAACCCTCATCCCCGTGGCATAAAGGGTTTCTAAAATGGCTTTATCCCTGGCTCCTTGCGGATCGCGCACTTCCGGCTGGCTGATCAATGCCTCCACTTCATTCAAAGAGAGGGTATCCGGAACCTTTTTCCACAGTTTCGGAGAGTCGATCAAGGTGGTCGGATCGCTTTTTAAAACCCTTTCCCTGGCCAGAAACCGGTGGAACATCCGGATCGCCGCCAAACGGCGGGAGATGCTCGTCGGAGATATCCCCTTTTCTTTCTGCCGGAGCATAAAATCGACAATATCATTTTTAGAGACTTTAGAAAGGATGCTGATCTGGCGCTCCTGGATAAAATCCAAATACATGTTCAGGTCTGCCCGGTAGGCAAAAATGGTGTTCTTGGCCAGCGCCCGCTCTACGGAGAGATAATCTAAAAAAGAATCGATGAGCTCTTTCACCCCGCTCCTTCTTTCTTATTCAATTTACAAACCATACGACCTTAGAGCGAATTACTAGAAGGGGGGTTCACCCGCTCCTCTTTAACTATATCCTGAAAGTACTGCGCTCTTTTTCCCGGCCGATAGTTGTTGCTGAGCCGTGCCCCGGATAAACTTTTGTCGCCGGGGGCAAACTGAAAAGTTTTTCCCGGATCCCCTCCTCCAGGGCTTTTTGGCTTCCGCCGGGCAGGTCCCAGCGCCCCACCCCCATGCAAAAAAGGGTATCCCCGGTAAAAACAATATCGGTCTGCGGCTTTTTCATCACCAGCCCGATCCCCCCGGGAGTATGCCCGGGCAGGTGGATAACTTCCAGTTCCAGTTCATCCAGCCGAATAATATCCCCATCCGCCAAAGTCTTGATCGGTGAACTCACTTTATAGGCAGAAGAACCAAAAGCGGCGGAAAGGTTTTTACGGGCATCCAGCAGCATCGGCAGGTCGTTTTTGTGCACGTAAACCGTAACCCCAAAATCATCGTCACTGCCGATGTGGTCATAATGGCCGTGGGTATTGATCACCACCGCCGGTTTTAATTTATATTTGTCCAGCGCCGCGCGGATTTTGGCCCCCTGGTCTCCGGGGTCGATAATTATCGCCCTACCTCCCGGAGATCCGGCCAGGACATAGCAATTTACTTCCAGCGCGCCGACATTAACTGTTTCCAGGATCATTTTTTAAATAGTTTTTTATTTTAGGATAAACAAAACCCAGATGGACACTGGATTTAATTTTTTCGGCAACCCGCACGTTCCGGGAATTACTCGCTCCGTAAGCATCGCTTTTAATATCGGCTAACAGATCATTCATCCGGGAGATCTCGCGGTCAAAATTTTTCTGGGCATCGGGCACCAGCATCATCTTCATCCCCACCAGGTTCTTCAGCGCCTCCTGAGCGCAATCCACCCTTTTCTTCAGACTGGCGTTTTGAGTAAGGGCGTTGATCAATTCATCCTGCCAGGTGCCCCAATACAGATAATACTGGCGGTAAGTTTCCTCCTTATTCGCGCCGGGCTTATACTCCTCCGGGACCAGCACCATTTCCACGGGCCGGGGCGCATTCTTAGATTTACGGGTGAACTTGCGCGCGATCGATTCACACCCCGCCAGATCCAAAAGCAGTAAACTCAATAATAAAAACGGGAATATTCTCTTTATCCGCATTCACCTTCTCCTTCTACTTTTACTTTACCGGCAGGACCCCGGTAAAGCCTGGCTTTAACCCTGCGGCCGGGAGCCGATCATCGCGGAAAATTCTTTTCCGTTAATGATTTTAACCCCCAGCTGGCGGGCCTTATTAAACTTCGATCCGGGATCCTCCCCGGCGATCAGAAAATCCGTTTTCCGGCTTACGCTTGAAGAAGGGTTCCCCCCGCATTGGCGCACCAGCGCCTCCGCCTGGGAACGGGAAAACCCGTCCAACTCTCCGGTAAAAACAACCGTTTTACCGGTAAACTCATTGACCTTGACCCCGGATGCCTCCTGGTGCATATTCACCCGCGCATTTTTTAAATCCCGGATCAGTTTCCTGGTCTGACGCAAAGAAAAATAATCGGCGATCGATGCAGCCATTACTTCCCCGATCTCCGGGATCTTATCGATTTCCTTGGGCTTGGCCTCCATCAGCTTATCCAAACTGCCGAATTCCCGGGCCAGGGTATAAGCGGCTTTTTGTCCTACATGGCGGATGCCCAAAGCAAAAATTAAACGCTCCAGCGACCGCAACTTACTGGCTTGTATCGCCCCTAAAAGGTTGCCGGCCTTCTTTTCTTTAAATAAATCCAATTGCAGCAGGTCATCGCGCTTAAGGCCGTAGATATCTTCCAGGCTTTTTATCCGCCCGCTTTTTACCAGCTGACCGATCACCGCTTCCCCCAACCCCTCGATATCCAAAGCATCCCGGCTGGCGAAATGTAAAAGCGCCCTTTCCAACTGGGCCGGACAGTTGGAATTAATACAACGGTAAGCCACATCTTCAGCTTTTTCCTTCACGATTTTCTCATGACATGCCGGACAGTTCTGCGGCCGCCGATAAGGCTGTTTGCCTTTTTGCTCCACCACTTTTACCACTTTCGGGATTACGTCTCCGGCCCGCTCGATAAGAACGCGGTCACCTACCCTTAACCCCAGCCTCTCTATTTCATCAAAATTATGCAGCGTGGCGTTACTGATTTCCACTCCCGCGCATTTTACCGGATTAAGCTGTGCCGTGGGGGTAATCACCCCGGTGCGCCCGACATTAACACTGATCGCCAAAACCTCGGTGGTCGCCTGGCGGGCGGCAAACTTATAAGCCACTGCCCAGCGCGGGGCTTTAGCCGTAAACCCTAATTCCCTTTGCTGGCCGAGGCTGTTTAATTTCACTACGATCCCGTCGATCTCATAATCAAGCCTGTCCCGCTCATCCTGCCATTTCCGGCAGAAACCGATTACCGCGTCAATATCCGCACAAAGTGCCGCATGCTCCTCCGTGCGCACCCCCCAGGCTTTAAGCCGGGAAAGAAAATCCCATTGCGTAGCGATTTGCGGCCCGCCATAAGCGCCGAGTGAATGCGCGAAAAACTTCAGGCGCCTTCTGGCGGTGATCCCGCTGTCCAGTAATTTTAAGGAGCCGCTGGTGGAATTACGCGGATTGGCAAAAACAGCCTCACCCTCTTCGAGCCTTTCCTGGTTGAGCTTTAGAAAATCTTTCTTGTCCATGTATACTTCACCGCGGATTTCCAGGAACCCCGGCAGGTTCTGGTCCGCCAGGATCAGGGGGATACTGCGGATCGTCCGGATATTGGCGGTGACATCCTCTCCGGTTACCCCGTCCCCCCGGGTGGCGCCCACGGAAAGCCGGCGGTCGATATAAATCAAATTCGCGCTTACTCCGTCAATCTTAAGCTCAACCACATAATCATACCGGCAGTTTTTACCCAGCCCCTTGCGCACGCGCTCATCCCAAAGCTTTAATTCTTCGATCGAATAAGTATTGTCCAGGGAAAACATCCCGGCATTATGCCTTACCGTCTTAAAACCTTCGCTGATCCCGCCGCTTAAACGCTGCGTGGGAGAATCATCGCTTTTGTATTGAGGATATTTATCCTCCAGGGATTTTAGTTCGGCGAGCAGATCGTCATACTCTTTGTCGGAAACAACCGGCTGGCTGAGAACATAATACCGGTGATCATGCCCACGCAATTTGTTCCTTAATTGTTCAATTTCTTTTTTGATTTGGTCGGACATTTCTAAATCTTGAAGGGATGACTAAAATCTGATTCTGAAATCGCGGAATTCGCCGCTTGCCGGCAGCCACTGGATATTTGCGTCTTGTATGTATTTGGAAAAATGCTGGCCCACCTGTTCCAGGAAGGAACTGAGGTTTTCTTCCTCGGCTTCCGCCACCACCTCAACCCTGGTGTCTTCTAAATTCTTTACCCAGCCGAGGACCTTCCGGTTTTCGGCTATATCCTGCAGGGCATAACGGAATCCGATCCCCTGCACCCGGCCGGAGTAATATATATGCACTTGCTTTTTCATCGCAGTGCCAAAAAGTTTACGGTTTACAGTGTACAGTTAACAGTAAACTCCTACACTGTAAACTTTAAAAATGGTCGGGGCGACAGGACTTGAACCTGTGACCTCAGCGTCCCGAACGCTGCGCTCTACCAAGCTGAGCCACGCCCCGAAAACAAATTTCGTATGTCAGAACCCAGGAAATTTGTTTTCGGGGCAGGCCACCCACTTATTATAAAGTGTCGCCGCCCGTCCCGCTTCAAATATTCCCTGGATTTTTAACTTTGTTTTTTGTGGAGATGTTTTCGGGGCGCTGTTACCCTACACACATCTCCATATTTAAAAAGTATTAAGGTGGCAGCTCCCTAGTCGCTCGCCATTTATTTACCGGCTCGACTCCTCCATGGGGAAACCTATGGTTTCCCCTCTGGCGGCCCCGCCGGAGGCGTGGCCTGTCACCCCTTCCTTAGCTTAATATAAACCAGCTCTAAGAAAAATTAGTATACCAGAAATTTAGGTGTTGCGCAATAATAACAGAAGAATTAAACCGTGGCTCTCTTGGCAAGCATATCGAACTCTATGTTTACTTTATCCGACGGAACCCGGGATCCCAGCGTGGTATTCTTAAGGGTGTGCGGGATAATGGAAACCGTGAACACGCTCCCGCGCACCTGCGCCAGGGTAAGGCTGATCCCGTCCACAGCGATCGAGCCCTTCGGCAGGCAATAGCGCGAAAAATCCGGGGCAACCGCGATCTCAAACTCAAACACTCCGTTGCGCAAAGTTTTCCTGCGCACCGCACCCAAACAATCAATGTGGCCGTAAACAAAGTGGCCGGAAATCCTGTCCGAAGCCTTAAGGCTGCGCTCTAGATTAACCGGCTGGCCGAGCTTTAATTCTCCCAGGTTAGTGCTTTTAAGGGTTTGGTGCATCACTTCAAAACTGAAGGATTTTTCCGAAACCGCGATTGCGGTAAGGCAGGCCCCGTTGACGGCGATACTGTCTCCGATTTTAGTTCCGCTTAAAGTAATTCCTGCGGCAATCTCCAGGAGGGTTATCCCGGAGCGCTGCGTGATCTTTTTTACCTTACCTAGTTCTTCAATAATACCGGTAAACATCTATCCCACCTTAGCACTGACCAATAAATCTTCTCCGAAACGCCGGATTTTCATCTCCCGCAATTTGATCGCCTGGTCTACCCGTTTAACCCCGGCCCCCATCACCGAAGAAACAGCGTCTTTACCTCCGATAATTTTGGGGCAGATAAAAAACAGGATCCGGTCGACCAGTTTTTCATCAAAAAGGGAGCCGATCAAAGTTCCTCCCCCCTCGACGATAATATTGCTTATTTGCAAAGCGGCCAGCTTTTTTAAGGCGTCGCGCAAATTGATCTGCCCGCCCCGGTCTTTTACTTCGATAATCCTGGCCTTAGCGGCCAATTTTTCCCGGTTCGGGGTTTCCTGGCCCGGCCGGCTGGGTAAAGTAATAATGATCACCGGGCTGCCGGCGGCAAAAAGATTCGCGTTTTCCGGAGTGCTCAAATTACTATCCACAATTATTTTAAGCAGCTTTTTTTGCGAAAACCAGGGATCCAGCTTAGGATCATCCCGCAAAACGGTATTTACCCCGACCATGATCGCGTCATAATCATTGCGGATCCTATGGGCAAAAGCCCGGGACTTATCCGAACTGATCCATTTTGAGTCTCCGGTGCGGGTAGCAATGCGGCCGTCTACGGATTCGGCTACTTTCACCGTAATAAAAGGAATGCGGGTAGCAATATATTTTATAAAACTCTCGTTAATCGACTTTAACTGTTCCTCCATCACCCCCACCCTTACTTTGATACCGCTCTGTTTGAGCAGGGTAATCCCTTTGCCGTTATTTAAAGGATTGGGGTCGATCATGCCGACCACTACTTCTTTTATGCCGCTGGCAATGACCCGGTCAATGCAGGGCGGGGTGCGCCCGGTATGGGTGCAGGGCTCAAGGGTAACATACAAAGTTGCCCCTTTTGCCTTTTTTCCGGCCTGGTCCAGGGCGACAATTTCGGCATGCGCAAAACCGGCCTTGGCGTGAAAACCGCGGCCGATAACCTTTCCGTCCCTGACGACTAACGCGCCGACCAAAGGATTGGGGGAGGTCTTTCCCCTGGCTTTAAGCGCCAATTTTAAGGCCAAATTCATATAGTATTCATCAGGTCTAATCATTTTTTTGCCGTGCTTTTAGTTTTTCCACTAATTCCATCGGGACCTTGATCATTCCTAATTTTATATCAGGCTTAAGGCTGCCGTGAAAATCCGAGCCACCGGTCACTAAAAGCTTGAGCTTATCCGCTAATTCCAGGTAGAAATTGATCATTCCCTGGGAATGCTCCGGATAATAAACCTCGATGCCTTCCAGCCCCTGGCCGGCAAATTCGGCAATCAAGGCGTCATTGCGCAAAAGATAAGGATGGGCCAAAACCGCCACTCCTCCTGCGCCGCGGATTAATTTTATCGCCTCCGGCACGCTTAGGGAAAACCCGCAAACATATGCCGGGCAGCGGTCGCCGATATATTTATTGAAAGCGGCGGAGGTCGAGCCGACAAATCCGCCTTTTACCAGGGCCCGGGCAATGTGCATCCTGCCCACCGAAGCTTCCCCGGAAATATCAAAAACTACCTGCGGGTCCAACTCCAGCCCCTCGGCATTAAGGTTTTTGATTATTTTATAAACCCGCTCCACCCGGCTTAACTGGATGAGTTTTAATTGTTTCAGCAGCGTTTCATCCCGATAATCCAGGAAATATCCCAGGATGTGCACCTCCTGGTTCTCATACTGCGCGGTCAACTCTACGCCGGGAATTATCTCTAAATCCGTTCCGCGGGCCTGCTCCACTGCCTCGGCGATCCCGCCGACGGTATCGTGATCAACGATCGCCAAAGCGCTAACCCCCCGGGCAACCGCTTCTTTGACCAGCTGCGCCGGAGTATATGTTCCGTCGCTGCAGGTAGTATGCACGTGCAGATCGGCAAATTTTATCCCCGCGTCTTTTAATTTTTTCATATGTAACCTTTTGGCTTTAATTCAATAAAGAAGGCGCGGGGTCATTTTTCTTTCCCGATTTTTATCTGGTCAAGTATGGCGTTGACAAATTTACCGGCCTCAATACCGGAATATTTCTTTGCCAGCTCCACCGCTTCGTTAATCGCTACCTTAGGCGGGATATCCGGCCGGAACAAAAGTTCAAAACAGCCCAGCCGCATAATATTGCGGTCCACAAATGCCATCCGTTCCAGCTGCCAATTGGCGGCATATTTACTGATCTTTTCGTCGATTTCCTTAAGGTGCTCGACCGCCCCTTCCAGAAGCTGGGCGGAAAAGTCTTTGAGCTCAGGAGAAATCTCCTCCTGTTCATTGCTCAACCAGAAGTTCTTCAGGATCTCCTGCCAGCTGCCGTGGGTAATATCCACCTGATAAAGCATTTGCAGCACATATTCACGAGCCTTAGTTCTTTTACGCATTTAATAAGCAGACGACTTACGGAAGCGTCAGCGACGTAAGTCGTAGGCCGCCAGGCCGTCTGCGATTTAATTTCGCCGAATGTTCCAAAATTCCAGAGAATTTTGGAACAGCTTCTGAGGCGAAAAAGGGTTAATAAATTATTTTATCTGTCCCGATAAATTCACCATCTCAATTGCCGAAATTGCCGCGTCTTTACCCTTATTTCCGTCTTTGGATCCGGCCCGCTCCAGCGCCTGCTCAATGCTGTCAGCGGTAATTACGCCGAAAATCACCGGCAGCCCGCTATCCAGGGAAACTTTCGCCACCCCTTTAGCCACTTCAGAAGCGATATAATCGAAATGCGGGGTCGCTCCCCGGATCACCGTACCCAGGCAGATAACCGCGTCAAAAGATTTGGTTTTTGCCATTTTCTGGGCGATGACCGGGATTTCAAAAGCGCCGGGCACCCAAGCCACGGAGATATCCTTATCTTCCGCCCCATGCCTGGTTAAAGTGTCGATACAACCGCTGACCAGCTCCTTGGTCATGAAATCATTGAACCGGGAAGCCACCAAGCCGAAGCGCATCCCCTTTGCCATCAACTTACCTTCAATCACTTTTACCATTATACTCTCCCTTCTATTATTGATCACTTACCCTGTATTCCTGCTACTCTAACTGCTTATAAATCTAACTGATGCCCCATTTTATTTTTTTTAGTTTTTAAATAACGGTAATTTTCCAGGCCCGGCTGGATCTCCAGGGGAACCCTCTGGGAAACCTTTAAACCGTAGCCTTCCAAGCCGACAATTTTGCGCGGGTTATTCGTCAGCAGCCGGATCTGCTTGATCCCCAGGTCCACCAGGATCTGGGCGCCGATACCGTAATCCCGCAGGTCCGCCTTATACCCCAGCGCTTCATTCGCCTCTACCGTATCCAGGCCGCTGTCCTGCAGGTTATAGGCGCGCAGCTTTTCCACCAGGCCGATCCCCCGCCCCTCCTGGTTCATATAAAGGACCACTCCTTTTTTTTCCAGGGCGATCATCTCCATCGCTTTTTCCAATTGCTTACCGCAATCGCAGCGCAGCGAACCGAAAACATCCCCGGTCAAGCATTCCGAATGCACGCGCACCAGCACCGACTCCTCTGTCCACTTACCCATGCTTAAAACCAGGTGGGTTTGGCCGTTAGTCTTGTCCCGGTAAACGATTAATTTAAATTCCCCGAATTTCGTCGGTAATTTAGTCTGCACGACTTCTTCCACCAGTTTTTCGCTTTTACGGCGATACTCGATAAGATTGGCGATCGTGCAGATCTTTAAGGAGTGTTTGCGGGCAAATTCCAAAAGCTGCGGCATCCGCGCCATACTGCCGTCATCATTCATGATTTCGCAGATTACTCCGGCCGGATAAAGCCCGGCCAGACGCATCAGGTCCAGGCTGGCTTCAGTATGCCCGGCCCTGACCAAAACTCCTCCCTTGCGGCTCCTTAAAGGAAAAATATGCCCCGGCCGCACCAGATCCTCGGGCTTGCTTTGCTCTCCGATCAAGACCCCGATTGTCCTGGCCCGGTCAGCGGCCGAAATTCCCGTACTTACCCCTTTAGCGGCATCGACCGAAATCATCCAGGCGGTCTTAAAAGGATCCTCGCTCCCGGACTGTGAAGTATTCTTCAGCATGGGGTCAAGCTCCAGAAAACGCAGCCTCTCCTCCTCCATCGGGACGCAAATCAATCCCCGGCCGAATTTAGCCATAAAATTAATGTCGGAAGGCTTAACGCTGGATGCAGCCACTACCAGGTCCCCTTCATTCTCCCGGTCCTCGTCGTCGACGACGATCACCATCAACCCGGCTTTTAGATCTTCTAGAATTTCTGGAATAGTATTGAACATGGGTCTTTCCTTGAATTTCTCTTTAAAAAAATAAACCCGAAGACAAAAATATAATCTTCGGGCATAATAATTTTAATCTTTTCCCATCTGGACTCTAACCATCGGCTCTGGTATCTCACCAGATCTGCTGGCGCTAAAACCAATGAGCGCCAGCTCGCGGGCTTTGACACCCAGCGCTTATTGGATTGCGCCGGGGTACTCTACCGCCGGTAAGGAGTTTCACCTTGCCCCAAAGATTAATTATCAATAGTCTACCAATACAAACTAAACTTGTCAATAGGTTAAAAAAGATTATAATAAGGATTATGCCTGCAGAAATCACCCGCAAAATCCATGCCCGTTTGATAAAGTCTTCCCAAACCGTCGCGGTTGCCGAATCCTGCACCGGAGGCGGCTTGAGCAGCCTTTTGACCAGCCTGCCCGGATCCTCAAATTATTTTCTTTTAGGTTTAGTCACTTACAGCAATAAAGCTAAAACAAAATTGTTGAACATCCCGGATAGAACAATCAAAAAATATGGAGCGGTCAGCCGCCAGGTGGCGATGCTGATGGCTTCCGGTGTGCGCAAAAAAATAAATGCCGACTTTGGCCTAAGCATCACCGGGATCGCCGGACCTTCCGGGGGAACCCCGGCCAAACCGGTCGGAACGGTTTATATCTGCCTGTCGAAAAAAGACGGAAATATCTGCCGCAAATTTAATTTCCGGGGCAGCCGCCGGGAAATCCGCAAAGGATCAACCCAAAAGGCTTTGCAGTTATTATGCGCACATTTACCGCGATAGAGCTTCCCGCAGAGATCAAAATCTCCCTGGCAAAAATTCAGGAGAAATTAAAGACCAGCCTGCCCAAGATCAGCTGGGTCAAGCCGGAGAACCTGCACCTTTCCCTGAAATTTATCGGAGAGGTTTCCGCGGAACAAGCGGATAATTTTAAACAACTGATCACCGGGGCCGCCGAGACAGCCGCGCCTTTTGAATTAAAAATAGATAGTCTGGGGGTTTTCCCGGACACAAGCGGGGCAAGGATAATTTGGGCCGGCACGGATGCGCCGGCGCCGCCGCTGCTGCAGCTGGTGGAGGAACTGGAAAAAAGATTTGCAAAGTCCGGCATCCCGCGGGAACACCGCCCGTACCGGGCGCATATCACCCTGGGACGCATAAAACAGAGCATTGACCGGCATACGCTGGAAGAAATCCTTGACCGGTTAAAGCCGGAAATAACCGGGATGCAATTGAAATTTAAAGCTGCGGGAATAACTTTATTTGAAAGCGTGCTCGGTTCGGGAAGCCCGGTTTACAGCAGTTTGAAAAAAGCGGATTTTAAATAATCCTAAGCGGAAGTAATCCTGAGGATAACCTGCAGAAGGATGTTGGTGTAAATACCGGCAACCAGGTCATCCCCCATCACCCCTACCCCGCCGTGTAAATTCTGGATCCGGCCTGCCGGGTAAGGTTTAAACGTATCCAGGATACGGAAAAAGAAGAAACCCAGAAAAACTATTTTAAAATCATACGGCATAAAACTCAAACTCAACAGCATCCCCGCCACTTCATCGATCACTATACAGCCGGGGTCCTTTTTTTGCAAAAGGCCCTCCATCCGGCCGCTGGCAAAAAATCCCAAAACAATTATTCCGCAGAGAAATAAAAAATAGTTCAGGGGGGAAACGCCCTTAAGCAGATAAAACACCGCTAATCCGGCGACGCTGCCGAAAGTTCCGGGGATAAGCGGCAGGTAACCGATAAAAAAAACCGAGCCGATGGCTTTAACTAAAAGGCCGCCCGTTCTTTCTTCTTTCATAGGCGGGTGATCACCTTACGGTTCTGCCACAGATAAGATAACCCGGAATACAGCGTAAAACCCACGGTAACCAACATCAGGAAAAAGATCCCCTGGCGGAATACTTTCTCCCAGGCCGGATTCCAGGAATAATATTTAAGCACAATTTCTTTAAAAACAATAAAACATAGAATTACCAGGATCACGGACATCTGGGAAACGGTTTTGTGTTTACCGGCCCGGGCGGCGGAAAGGACCTTACCCTTGTTTAAGGCAAACAAACGCAGGGAAGTGATCAGGATCTCCCGGGAAACGATGATGATGAACATCCAGGCATCGATCAGCTGTAATTGCACGAATGCCGCAAAAGCCGCCAGGACCAGGATCTTATCGGCGATCGGGTCCATCAACCTGCCGAAATCCGTGACCATATTATCCCGTTTGGCGATAAAACCGTCGAGAAAATCAGAAATTGCGGCAAAAATAAAAATGATCAGGGCAATCAGCTTAATCCACCAGATCTTATCCAGACCGGGGAGAAAAAGAAAAGCGAAAACAAAAGCAAGGATGATCCGCAGCATGGTTATTCTGTTGGCTAAATTCATAGTTTGGGTACCCCCACTAGGTCATACTCCAATGTATCGGTAATTTTTACCTGCACGAATTTTCCTGCTTTTAACGGTTTTTGGGTATTAATATAAACCACTCCGTCGACCTCCGGGGCGTCGCCTTGGCTGCGGCCGACATATCCGCCGGACTGCTTTTCTTCAACCAGGACTTTGATCTCTTTGCCCATGAACCGGGAATTTACTTCGGAAGCGATCTGGCGCTGCAGGGTCATGATCCGGTCAAACCTTTCCTGCTTTTTGGCCCGGGGTATCTGCCCCTTAAAAGCATAAGCCGGGGTCCCCTCCTCGCGCGAATAAATAAAAGCTCCCAGTCTTTCAAACTTTACTTCCTGAATAAATTCTAAAAGCTCCCCAAACTCTTTTTCCGTCTCCGAAGGAAAACCGACGATCAAGGCGGTGCGCAGGTAAACCCCGGGAATGGCTTTTCTGATCTTTCTGATCAAAGCGGCTATCTTTTCCCCGGTGATCCTGCGGTTCATCGCCTTAAGCAGGCGGCTATTGATGTGCTGAATGGGTAAATCAATATACTTGCAAACCTGGGCGGATCCGGCGATCAATTCCAGCAGTTCGTCGCTTACCCGTTGCGGGTTTAAGTACAAGAGGCGGATCCATCCGATATCCGGGGCATTGCTGATTATCCCGCGCAACAGGCCGGGGAGCCGGCTTCCGGAGGATCTGTCCATCCCAAACCCGGTAATATCCTGGCCGATTATGTTGAGCTCGGAAATCTTCTCCCGGTTAAAACCGCGGACCTTACGCAGCAGGGAAGCCTCATCCTGACTCTCTAATGGCCCCTTGATCCCGGGGATCGCGCAATAACTGCACCGGTTAACGCAACCTTCGCAAATTTTCAAGTAAGCGTAATGCCGGGGAGTTAACGGATACCGGTCTGTTTCCCGGTCCAATCCCAATCTGCCCACAAACGCATCTACTTCAGGCAGCTGCTTAGCCAAATCCTTATAACGCTGGGGCAGGCAGCCGTAAACAATTATTTTTTTAAGCTTACCCTGCTTCTTTAGTTCAATCAGCTCCAGGATCGCCTCGATCGACTCCTGCTTGGCCTCCTGGATAAAAGCGCAGGTATTCACTAAAACAATATCCGCGCCGCTAAGTTCCTGGGTTATGGAAAAATCTTTAAGTTTAAGCCTGCCGGCGATAGTTTCGGCGTCCACCAGGTTCCTGGGGCAGCCTAAGGATAATATCCCGATTTTCTGCTTCACCCTGCCCTTTCTCTGTTCTTTGTGGCACAAAGAAAGGGCGGGGTTCATCGGGAGATCTTCAAACCGTCTTTATTGATCAGGACATTCTTTAAAGACTCTCCGTGCCGGCCAAGATTGGCGAAACGCTGGTCATTCACCTGCAACTCTACCGCCCCTGCGTCCCCGAGAGACAATTCCGCTTTTTCCCGCGCCTGCCAGCTTTCATTGCGTCCCCGGGCAAGCACCCCGCGGAAAACCACTTTACCGTCGACTTTAGCGGTAATCCAGGATTTACTGCGCGCATATATGCCCAGGGTAAACCCGGAGGCAATCTCTTTATTCACTTTCGGCTGGGTGATGGGCGCAACGGAGATAACCGGCCTAGGGGAAGAAACCGGCATGGAAATTTTGGTTTTTTCCAGGCGGCTTTTTCTGGAATGCGCGGAAATAAATTTAAACAGATGAGTAACTGAGAACATTAAAAGCAGGACCGCGGCGGCCCAGATAATTATCTTCTTAACGTTCACGTAAGGCTTGATCGCGCCGCCCAGCTTAAGGGAAGCGTCCTTGATAAAAGAAACTTTCTTTTCGGCCCGCGCTCCGATCGGCCTGCCCACGGTGGCATTTAAAGCCGGCTTCTGCGCAGCGGCAGGAGGCTGGCCGATAAAATCTTTGCACTCCAACCCCAGATAACTGCAATAGATCTTAATGAAACCTTTAAGGTAAATGGGGCTTAAGTTTGAAATACTGTCCCCTTCGATTGCCCGCAGAACATTCAGGTGGACTTTAGTTTTTTTCTGGACATCCTCTAGACTTAGTCCCCGCTCCTGGCGAATTTTCTTTAACCGGGAACCTGCAGTTTCAATATTCACCCCGCACCTTCTTTCTATTAACTTCTAAAACCAATGGTTTTTATATTTGAATATATAGAAGGTGCGGGGTTCATCCCCTCACCTTCTATAGCTATTTCTCCGGCGCCGCCCCCCCGGTCAAATCTTTAAGCCAAGCCTCCCGGTCGACTAAAATCCTGCGCGGTTTGCTTCCTTCAAACTGGCCGACCAGCCCCTCTACTTCCATCATGTCGATGATCCGCGCGGCCCGGGTATAACCCAAACGCATCCGCCGCTGTAATATAGAAACGGAGGCCTGGTTGCTTTCCATAATCACCCGCACCGCTTCATCGTAAAGTTCGTCTTTATCGGCGTTAGCCAGGCTGTTTTTATGCTGCTCTTTAAGGATCTGGTCGTCATATGCCGGCTCACCCTGTGCTTTAATAAATTCCACCACCCGCTCGATCTCGGCATCCTTGACCAAGGCCCCCTGGATGCGGACAAGATCTTCTTTGCCGGGCTGTAAAAACAACATATCCCCTTTGCCTAATAAAGATTCCGCGCCATTAGCGTCTAAAACCGTACGCGAATCTACTTTTGAAGCCACTTTAAAAGAAACGCGCGCCGGTAAATTCGCCTTGATTACCCCGGTGATCACGTCTACGCTGGGCCTTTGGGTGGCCAAAATCAAATGGATCCCTACCGCCCGGGACAACTGGGCCAGGCGGGTAATCGCGTTTTCGATCTGGTCCCGCGCCACGCTCATTAAATCCGCAAATTCATCGACAACAACGATGATATAGGGGATTTTTTCTTCGGAATTTTTATCATTATAAGCTTCGATATTCCTGGCCCCGGCTTTGGACAAAAGCACATAGCGGGATTCCATTTCGGAAACCACCCAGTTAAGGGCGACGGCGGCTTTTTTGGCGTCGGTCACTACCGGGCACAGAAGATGCGGCAGCCCGTTAAAAGGCATCAACTCCACCATTTTCGGGTCGATCATTAAAAATTTAAGGTCATTCGGGGAATCACGGTAAAGCAGGGATAAAATGCAGGTGTTCACGCAAACGGTTTTACCGCTTCCGGTAGTCCCGGCGATCAATAAATGCGGCATGTCATCCAGATCGCCGAACACGCTGCGGCCGGTAATGTCCTTGCCCAGGGCAATGGTCAGCGGGGATTTCTGCTTATGGTATTCGGCGGAAGTCAATAAATCCTTGATACAGACTAAGGTGCTTTGCGCGTTGGGCACTTCCACCCCCACCCTCCCTTTTCCCGGGATGGGAGCGATAATCCTGATTGACTGGGCCTTGATCGCCAGGGAGATATCGTCGCTTAAATTCTCGATCCGGTTGATTTTAACCCCGGCCGCCGGCTCCAGCTCATAACGCGTGATTACCGGGCCGCGGATGATATCGGTGACTTTGGCTGAAATACCGAAATCCTCCAGGGTACTCTCCAGTGTCCTGGCGCACTCCTCCAGGTCCTCCTTCATCTGCTTGGTATCTCCCGCCGGGGGATTTTCCAACAAATCCACGGAAGGTAAATGATAATCGCCGATCTTTAAGTCGACCGCCTTTACTTTTACTTCCTCCACCGGAAGCTTGGTTTTTATCTGGATCTTCGGCTTGACGGCAGAAAGGGAAGGTTCCGGCATGACAATTTTCGGTTTTCCGGAAACAGCTTCATCTTTTTTGGGGATAAAATTATTCTTTGATTCCGGCCTGGCTTTTACCGGCGCTTCTTTTCGTTTGTTAGCGAAGAAAACCAACCCCGCAAGCAAGGCTTTGAATTTTTCCGCAAATTTAAGGAACAGGGAAGAGATAAGGATCTCGGTTACCAGGGCCAGGGAAAGAATGATAAAGGTAACGAAAATAATAAAACCGCCGAGGCGGCTGAAATATGCCGTAACGAAATTAGCGGTAAGGGAACCGAAAAATCCGGAGAGTTGAAACCTTAAAACATCGTTAGACAGATTGAACATACCGATCAGGGAGCTGGTCGAAACCAGGAGCACGAACATTCCCAATAGGCGCGGCAGGCTTAAATAAGGCTTATCCTGCCGGAAATATTTTACCCCCAGCGTGATCACCAGGAACGGGATGACAAAACTGGAAATAATCCCGAAAAGCATGACGATCAGGCCGGCCAGATAAGCGCCGAAAACTCCCAGCAGATTTTTAGGGGGAAAATTTGGTGCGGAAGTGTAAAAAACCAGGTCCAAGCGGTCAAAGCGGATGAGGCTGGCCAGAATCATCAGGCCCGCAGCGACTAGAACAACACCTTTAACCTCATTAATTCTTCTTTCTTTCACTTCTATTTATAAAGGCCTGGATAATTAGCTGCTTGGCTGCGGGGTTTCCGCCTGTTTCTTGCTTAAATTGATCCTGCCCAATTCATCGATACCGATCACTTTAACTTTAAACTCATCCCCTACCTTAACCACATCTTCCACTTTTTTCACAAAAGTTGAGGAGAGCTCAGAAACGTGGACCAGTCCCTCTTTACGGGGAGCGATCTCCACGAACACGCCGAAGGCCATGATCCTTTTTACTTTACCGACATAAACCCTGCCCACTTCGACATCTTCGGCAATCGCCTTGATCATCTTGATCGCGGCGTCGGATTTTGCGGCATCCGTTGAACCTACCAGGACCGTTCCGTCATCATTGATATCGATACTGGCGCCGGTGGCGGCAATGATCGCTTTAATATTCTTTCCGCCGGGACCGATCAGTTCGCCGATCTTCTCGGTATTTATTTTTACCACCTCGATACGCGGGGCAAAGCTGGAAAGTTCCACGCGCGGGGCGTTTAACGCGGTGCTCATTTTATCCAGGATAAACATCCTGCCTTCTCTGGATTGCGCCAGGCACTCCTTAAGCAACTCCAAAGAAATCCCGGCATTCTTTAAATCCAGTTGAACGGCGGTAATTCCGGTGCGGGTCCCGGCGACTTTAAAATCCATGTCCCCGAAATGGTCCTCTAACCCGGCGATATCCGTCAGGATTGCCGTTTTATTGCCTTCTTTAACCAAACCTAAAGCCACTCCGCCTACCGCTTCTTTAATCGGAACCCCGGCATCCATTAGGGACAAGGTAGCCGCGCAAACCGAGGCCATGCTGCTTGAACCGTTAGATTCCAGGATTTCCGAAACTACCCTTACCGTATAAGGAAATTTTTCTTTTGTCGGCATTACCGTTAAAAGCGCTTTTTCCGCCAAAGCTCCGTGGCCGATCTCTCGCCTGCCGGGTGACCTGACCGGACGGGTTTCCCCGACGCTAAAAGAAGGGAAATTATAATGCAACATAAAAGATTTCTTTTTCTCCCCGTCCAAAGACTCGATCAACTGCTCGTCTTCCCCGGTGCCCAAGGTAGTCACCGCCAGGCTCTGGGTTTGGCCGCGGGTGAACAGGCTTGAACCGTGCGTGCGCGGCAATACCCCTACTTCACAGGTAATCTCCCGGATCTGTTTAAAGGAACGGCCGTCAATGCGCACCCCCTCTTCCGAGATCATTTTGCGCACCTGCCTCTTCTCCACTTCATGCAAACCGGTTTGGATATCCGAACCTAAATAACCTTCCGCAGTCAACTGAGTTTCCAACTCCTTGCTTAACAAGGCAAACAGCTCTTCGCGTTCTTCTTTGCTGTTCAATTTATACACCTTGGCCAATTTTTCCCGCGAAAGCCCTTCGATCTTCTGCATCAGCTCCGGATCAATGGTTTTTAACTCTACTTTTGTTTTTGGCTGGCCGTAAAGACGGGTAAATTCTTCCTGTAAAGCAAGAATGGGCTTTAAACTGTCCATCCCGAACTTCACCGCCGCGAAATATTCTTCTTCGGAAACTTCTTTGGCTTTTGATTCCAGCATCACCACGCCATTGCTGTTGCCGGCAACAACCACTTCCAAGTCTGCAGTTGCTATCTGCGCCCAGGTAGGATTTAACACCAGTTCATTATTGATCCTGGCTACCCGGCAGCTGGCTAAGGGCCCGTTAAAAGGAATATCCGAAATAGACAACGCGGCGCTGGCGCCGATCAAGGCTAAAACATTCGGGTCGTTCTCGCCGTCGCTGGATAATACCATCGCCATCACCTGAACTTCATTTAAAAATCCTTCCGGGAAAAGCGGGCGGATCGGGCGGTCGATCAGGCGGCTGCCTAAAATCTCGCTTTCCGAAGGCCTGCCTTCGCGTTTAAAGAATCCTCCGGGGATCCTTCCGGCGGCATAAGTTTTCTCCTGGTACTCGACGGTCAAGGGGAAAAAATCCTGCCCTTCCCTGATCGAGCCGGACATACAGGCGGTAACTAAAATAACCGTGGCCCCGTAAGTTACCGTCACCGAACCGTTGGCCTGCTTGGCTAACCTGCCGGTCTCTAAGATAAGACTCTCTTTTCCAAATTGAATTTGTAAACTTTTAGTTTGCATGATTGCTCTTTCTTTAGTGGGTTTTTATTGGGGTTTTACTTCCTCAAACTAAGCTTTCCCAGTATCTCTTCGTATTTCTTCATATCTTTATCCTTGAGATACTTGAGGAGTCTGCGGCGCCTGCTCACCAATAACAAGAGTCCGCGGCGGGAATGGAGATCTTTTTTATGCGATTTAAAATGCTGCCCCAGGTCGTTGATCCGCTCCGTGAGAATAGCGATTTGCACCTCGGCGCTCCCGGTATCCCTGGCATGCACCTTAAAATTATCGATTAATTTTGCTTTTTGTTCCTTCACCAAAACCAAGTTTCTACCTCCCTTTTCTTAAAAATTATACCCTAACAACTCCGGCAAGTCAACAGATTAATGCCGCTGGGCTTAACTGGCCACCGATTTTTATTTCTTGCTTGAAACTTCGATCAATTTATCCAGTTTCTGAATGACCAGGACCGTAAACACCACGAACCATACGGTTAAAGCCAAAGAGATCAGGCCTTCGATAAACTGGGATGGACCGCCTGCTGCCATTTTTTTCTCCTTTTATTTATTACCCTTGGGCATCCTCAAAATCAAGCGTTTTTTATTCTACCACAAGAAAATATTTATGCAACTTCAATCTCATTAATTTTTTTGCGCCCCAGCTTCTTCTGCGCTTGCCGCCTTTTGCCCTCCAGGATCCGGATTTTTAGTTTTTTCGGTTTAAGGCGGTTGCGCCGCATTGATTTGGCCTTAACCGATTGTTTTTGCAAATTATCCTGCCGGACCTTCTGCTCGATCTTGCTCAGGAGGATATGCCTGGCCAAAGAACGGTTCAAAAGCTGCGAACGCTGTTGCTGGCATTTTACTTCCAGCCCCGTGGGCAGGTGTTTCAAATAAACGCAGGTAGAGGTTTTATTCACATTCTGCCCGCCGGGGCCTCCGGAGCGGATAAAACTTTCCACAATATCCTCATCGCGCACCCCTAAAAGCGCCATTCTTTTCTCGAGGGTCAAATTTTTTTCTAAAGCGGCCATAAGCCCTCTCTCTCCTAAGAAACTAACTCGAACCGGAAATCTCCTGGTCGATATTCTTGATCAGGTTATCCAGGTCTTTAACCAGGGGGGCGGGCAAAAGCTTGAGCACCGCCACCTCCTGCTTTAACATGCGCAGCTGGCCGAGCAGCCGGCTTAAGACCGCCGCGCGTTTTTTCTCCCGGGCTTCTTCCGGGTCCAGCTCCTGCCGCTGGCGGATAATCACCCCCAGGTTCTTTTTAACCTCCTGGGCATCCCGGCCTTTTTCAAAAATATCTTTCTTCAGCTCCTGATAATCATCTTCACCCAGGTCTTTGTTGTTCTTAGCCTGGCGCAAAATATTCACCGATTCGTAGCTGGGCAGCTGCGCCGCCTGCGCGGAAGCGGCATACTCCTCTTTCAAGTACTGCGGTTCTTCTTTTTCCAGGAACGAATATGACTTAAGCAGCTTCATCGCCGTCTGCTTGCGGATACCGATCTCCCGGGAAACATAAACATCGAAATTAACGTACCCCCACTCCTTATACAGCTTGTCCTTGTAGGCCGAATACAGGGAACGGCCCAACTCGATCCAGGAAGACTTGAAATTCTTGGCGCTCTCTAAAATATGGTAGCGCAAAGAATGGATATCCAAATTTTCCATTTTTGCTTCAATATTCTTCAAAGACTTGGTCTTGATCGCTTCCATTTACGGGTAACCTTTATTATTGGCCCAATATCGCTTTGATTTGTTTACCCAGCCCCTTATACTGGTCGATCATCGAACTTACTTTATTAATCAACTCCTCCGGGGGCTGCTCCGACAGGTTCTTGGCCGCCGCTTTTAAAATTATCTTCTGGAGTTTTTCCTGGCTGATGGCCGGATTGTCTAAAAGGGTATCGATAATAAATTCCAGGTGTAAATTGCCTTTGGAATCGGTAAACACATCCAAGGCATTTTTCATCAGGTCGACATTGATCACCTCATCCTTGGGCTGCGCATAAACCAGATTGGAAAGATCTAACTTAGTGGTGATTTCTAAGGCGTTACTCTTGGATTTAAAGGTTGAGATCACGTCCAACCGGGCCGAAGAGAGTTTCCGGTTGGAAATAAAATTACCGTAGTAAGCTGAGAATTTCGTCACATCCAGCCCCGTAACTTTTAACTGAGCATCCAGGTTTTTGGCTAAATAGTCCAGCCAGCCGCTGAAGTCGATTTCTCCGGAAGCCGTGCCCTGTTCGCTGAGCAGTTGACCGCTGGCGCTGAAATTTGTCGCCAGGGAAGTGACCGGAAGGGCGACTTTAGCCACTTTCACATTGAGCTTATCTACAGTTACCTTGAACCCTTCCGGAGAAACTTTTTTGTCCTTAAAATTTATTTTTCCGTTGCGCACGGCAAGGCTAGTCAGGTAAATTTCCGGGGGCTTGCCTTTCTGTTCCAGGACCGGCAGGTTTAATTTACCGTCCGCAGACTGTTCAAGATTAATCACCGGTTCGGTAACGGTCAAGCCGTGAATAACGATCTTGCCGAATAATAAAGCCGCCAGATTCGGAGAAAAAGATATTTGTTTAATACTGGCCAGCTCCCCGATCTCTAATTTCTCCAGGGTAACCGCAAAAGGCAGGTTTAAATGGATCCTGCCCAGGGTGCATTTTAGTTTTAAATTCTGCTGGAGCTGCTGCTCGACGATCCGGGGGGCGTAAGCGCCGAGCAAAATATTCGCCGCCAGGAAAAATACCAGAAAAATACCGCAGAGCCAGAATATGATTTTATATCTTTTTTTCATGGTTTAACAACGCCTCCTGGATCTTAGACTGCACCGTGTCCCGCAACCGGGCAAAATCCCCCGGGCCGTAGCCCTCGGTAGCTACCGGCTCAAGCACCACCACCTCCGCCGCAGCGACCGTCCGGAAAACCCAACTGCCTTTGGGGATGGCCGCGTGCGTGCCGATCACGCAAATCGGCAGGATCGGTTTCTTTTCCTTGATCGCCAGCTTAAAAGCCCCGTTCTGAAACTCGCCCATTTGGTTGCTGCTGCTGCGGGTGCCTTCCGGAAAGAACAATACCGACATCTCTTTTTGCAACCAGCCGCTGGCCTGGTGATAAATTTCTTTAATACTGGAAAAATCACCCCGGGTAAGCTTAATGTGTTTGATCAGGCTTAAACACCACCCGATGAAAGGAACCTTAAACAAACTGGCTTTCGCTACCCACTTAAACTGCATCCGGGTTTGATAAAGCACTACGATATCCGCCATACTCTGGTGATTGGCGATGATCACATACGTTTTTTTGCGGTCGATATGCTCCAGGCCGCTGATCTTCATCTTCCAGTAAGGATTTAAAGCGATCAGCAGGTCCGACCACCAGAAACACTGCGCGTGCGTGACCTTCTTTTTCTTATCAAAAGGGAACAGCAGGATGGTTAGGATAAAAACAACCAAAAAAAGCAGGACGGTTAGCAGCCCACTACCTACCCAGATAAATACGGAAATAATTGCTTTCATAGCTTTACTCTCTGACTATAGCCCAAATCCCGGCGGCTGTCAATCTCAAATCCTGGATCAGGATCAAAACCTTGCCAGTTTTTAGCGGATTACCGCACAAGGACAGATTTGATTGTAGGCGCAATAAGTGCAGGCCTTGTATTCCGGCCTTGCCGGATATTCCTGATTGCGGATCCCGGAGGAGACCGTCAAGATGTCTTCCTTGACCTCTTCCAGGTCATTTTCATCGAAAGTATGGCGGCCGACAATCCCCGATTCAAGAAAATAGAGCTCTACAGCCGCGGGCAAGGCACCATAACAATACTGATGGGCCAGGGTATAAAGCGCCAGCTGTTTATTTTCTTTAACCCGCTTGTCTGCGTCTTTTTGCATTTTAACCGCGGAAGTTTTGAAATCTATGATTACCGGGCCCTCTTCTTCCATATCGATACGGTCAAATATACCGTTAATTTTATTGCCGCCGATAATGAAAGAAAATTTTTCTTCGATATATTTAGGTTTCCGGCGGCACTTTTCTTCTTCTTTATAGAACCGGACCAAAGCTTCTTTCCCGATCCGGAAACGCTCCTCCTGGTGGCTGGCATCCAGGAACCCCTGGGGATCGAAATTGGTTTCAAAACACACCAAAAGTTCATCCAAGGAAAATTTATTGCCGCTTAGCTTGCCCTGTAAATACTGGCTTACCGCTTTATGCATTGCCCGGCCGTAAATTACCGTATGGTGCTCCATGATCGGCACGCGCAAAATATTCACATATTTATATTTTAACGGACAGGTCAGGTAATCATCGATCTGGTAATAACTTAAGGTAACTAATTTATCATCGGGGATCTTGGGTAAGGCGGAGCGTTTTAGTTCTTTGACCGGAGCAAAGCGCTGGATGCTTTCGATGGCGGCGGTTTTTTGCTTTTGCGCCGGTTCAAGTTGCTTCCCCAGCGCCTCCAGCACAAATTGGCTCACTTTACGCAGCCGCTTTCCGCCGTAATCATCGGCGCTGGTAAGGTACAATTCCTCCTTTGAACGGGTCAACCCCACGTAAAAAAGCCGGCGCTCCTCCTGGAGATGAAAATCCCCGGTAGGCAAAACTTCCTTGATCAGGGAATCCGGCAGTTCGATCTGCTGGGCGCGCCTGGGCAGCGGAAATTTTCCCTGCACCAGGCTGACTAAAAATACTACCCTAAACTCCAATCCCTTGGATTTATGGATGGTCAGGATATTCACCGCGTCCTGATCTAAATCCGCTTCCACTGTCGGCGGGTCATCCCCGGAATCGATCAAAAGGTTAAGGTGCTGGATAAAACTGAGCAGGCGGTCTTCTTTAGCCACCAGCTCATAATCGCGCACCCGGTTAAAAAACTTGGCGATATTCTGGATCTTGGTCTCTTTTTCCATGGTAGGATCGTGGGTCAGGAATTTAAGATACCCGGTATCGGTGAGAAAACTGTAAAGCAGGCGGCCGGTAGTTTCTTCCCGGGAGATCTGCAGGAATTTTTCAATGTCCGCCAGCACGCGCTTGATCTTCTCCACCATCTCCCCGCTTACTCCGGAGAGTTCCGGGATTGTTTCCAGGCCGCTAAATACCTTATAAAGCGCCAGATTCCTGCGCCGGGCAAAATGGTTGCATAAGGACAGGTCGGATAGGTTTACTTTATAGATTTCGGAGCTGACCAGGTAAAATAAACTCAAAGAGTCCGAAGGATTGGAGATCACCCGCAGGAAGTTTATGCATAACTTTATTTCTTCCCGCGCGTACAGACCCTGGTTGCCGCTGAACTGCCAGGGAATATTCTGCATATTTAACGCCTGGATAAAACCCTGGGCATCGGAATTCGAACGGACGAGGATGGCAAAATCCCTATACTTAAACTTACCTGAACTTACTTTATTTAATATAATCTTACTTACATTATCAGTTTCGCTGGAGTGGGTATCAAAATGTAAATGTTCCGGCTTTGCCCCGCCTTTAATTAAACCGATCAAATGCTTATCGATCTTAGCCTTCACTTCAAACCGCTCCGGATTATTGTATTGGATCAACTGGTAAGCGGTATCCAGGATCGCCTGCGTGGAGCGGTAATTTTGGATCAGGGTGATATTTTTTGCCTGTTCGTACTCCCGGATAAAATTAAGCACATTGCTGTAAGCGGCCCCGCGCCAGCGGTAAATGCACTGATCATCGTCAGCCACGACCGTGATATTTTTTTGTTCCGCGCTTAAAAGCTTGATGATTTGAAACTGCGCGAAATTCGTATCCTGGAATTCATCCACTAAAATATATTTAAACTGTTTCTGGTAATTTTGCAGGATCAAAGGATGCTTGCGCAAAAGCTCAAGCGCCAGATAAAACTGGTTGCCGAAATCCACCAGCCCTTCTTTGGCCAAAAGCTCCTGGTATTTAACGTAGGCCAAAGCCACTTCCATCTGCTGGATGGCCAGTTCTTCCCGCGCTAAATCCCGCGGCTCGGCTTTGGCCTGGAGCAAAAAATCCTGGGCGTATCTAAAATATTCCTGCGCCGAGATATCTTCATCCTTGGCGCGGCTGAAAAAAGAGATCAACGCCTCGATAAACCGGGTCGGTTCGGCCAGCGGCCGGTAATACTCCAGTTTAAAATTAAACAGGTGCTCGCGGAAAAATACCGCTGCTTCCGGAGAAGACAGCACTTTAAAATCCGGGTTGATCCCGGCGGCTAAAGCGTTTTCGCGCAGGATCCGGTCGCCGAAGGCGTGAAAGGTGGAGATCCAGATATCCGTATAACCGTAAGGCATCAGGATGTCCACCCGCTCCTGCATTTCTTTAGCGGCTTTATCCGTAAAAGTAAGCGCCAGGATCTCGTCGGTTTTGGCCAACCCCTCATTGACCAGCCAGCCGATCCGCTGGGTGATCACCCGGGTCTTGCCCGTCCCTGCACCGGCAATGATCAATAGCGGCCCCTGGTTGTGGGTCACTGCCGCGACCTGTTCTTTATTTAATCCTTCTAGTATTTTGATTTTATCCATAAATGTGGCTGATCCGGTGCTTAATCTTTATTGATCAAACCGATCATTTCATAGAGCCGGCCGTAATTGCGCATGTTAAACTGCATCACTAAACGGGGCAACTGGAGAAATTCATTTTCCTGGACCTCTTTGGGGGTGGGAGGCGCCAACTCTATTGTTCCTGAAACCAGAATATCTTTAAATTCCCGGTTGAGCGTTTTTAAAGTTTTTGCGGATATTTCCCGGTTGAGCCGTAATACCGCCAGGCCGGAAACATAGCGGATCGAGTGGTACACCCGGTAAAAATCTTCGATATATTTTACCGCCTGATCGGCGGATCTGACCAGCTGAAAAATATTGAGGTCCTCCCGGTTAATGAATGCATTCTTCACCAGCTGGTTTTTAACGAAGCTCAGCCAGCTTTTCCAGTAAGTCGAGCCTTGCGGCTCCATCAACACGATCGGCCGCGGCCGGGATTTACCGGTTTGCACCAAAGTGATCATCTCAAACCCTTCATCATTGGTGCCGAACCCTCCCGGAAAAAGCGCGGTAGCGTCGGTTTCCTTGACAAAAATCAGCTTACGGGTAAAAAAATATTTAAAGTTGATCAATTTTTCTTTTTCATCGATATAGGGGTTTGGTTTTTGTTCGAAAGGCAGGCGGATATTCAGGGCGAAATTTTTTCCCGGAGCCCCCCTGTTCCCGGCCTCCATTACCCCCGGGCCGCCTCCGGTGACGACCATATAGCCTTTAGCGGCTAATTTTTGCGAAAACTCTTCAGCCATTTTATACTCAGGAGAGCTGTTTGACGAACGGGCCGAACCGAAAACGATCACTTTCTTTACCGCCCGGTAAGGAGAGAATATTTTAAAAGCGTAACGCAATTCTTTAAGCGTATTATTAACCAGTTTAAGGTCGCCGCGGTCGCTTGACTCTTTGCCTAATTTTATGCTGGTCGTCAGGATCTGGCGCAATAAACTCTGCGTTTCCGCAGAGCCGGTTTTTCCGGCCAGCTCGGCGATCAATCCGTCGATAACCGGGTCCCCGACTTCATAATCTTTTAAATATTTTTCCATGGGATTATTTCTCTAAAGAGATTATTTAACCTTAAAACCCAATTCCCGCAGCTTCTCGGCTGCCTGGAGGCGGAAATCTCCCTGCAGCTGGATGGCCCCTTCCTTTACCGCCCCGCCGGTGGCGAACTGCCGCTTCAATTTCCCGGACAACTCCACCAGCTCATTGTGGCTTAAGGAAAGCCCGCTGATCAAAGTCACCCCTTTACCTTTTCTCCCGTTTAACTCATAACGTAAACGCGCCACCCCATCGGTAGCGGGAACGGCAGTATTACGCAATTCCCGGCAGCGGCAATCTTTCCGCGCCCGGGCGCATTCCGGGCAGATTGCCCCCAGAGAGGTAGAATAAACTAATTTCGAGCCGTTATTTTGCATAGGGTATCTTCCTCAACCTAAAGCGAAATAATTTTCTTAATAGAGACTTTAAAAAATAAACGCCGAGAGTAAAAAACAGATACACTGCATAACTCAGGAGTAAAAAATATTCATTCTCAAAAAGCACCTCATCCCAGCTTCTTCTTTTATCTACAGTGGTCATTTTTACCGGTATCTGCCCTGCGGCGGGTGATCAGAACGCTGTTATCCTGCCAAAACCTCTCTATATTCTATCTTGACATTAGCGCAATTTCAAGTATACTTATTAAACTTAATTGAAAGGACACTTAAAATGCTTAAAAAATGCGTAATCTGTAAAAAAGGCGCTCTGCAGGGAAAAGTTTTATCAAGAAAAGGCCAATATAAAGCCAAGGGCGGTACGGGCTCAAAGATCGCCCGCTGGACCAAGCGTAAATTTCTGCCAAACCTTCAAAAAGTGAGAATTATGATCGATGGAGTGGCGAAAAGTTCTTTTGTCTGCGCCAAATGCATCAAAAGGGGCAATTTCAAAAAAGCCCTCCCCAGAGTCAAAAGCGCTACTTAAAAAATATATCCTTAGCCTCTAAAATAAGCGATTCTTCCTGGCGCCAGTTGTCTATTTTAGGGGTATGCACCAGGTCAAAAGTTTCCGCCTGCAATAAACTTTCCCTTAAACCGCTCATCCCGAAAGCAATTACCTCTAAGGTGGTCAATCCGTCGGTAGCCCAGAATTTCAGGGTCCCGCGGTTTAACAGCTGCACCGGACCCTTGAGCTTAAGCATCGGCGTATAGAATAAAGGCTCCGGGTTAGCCATGCCGAAAGGCTCTAAAGAGTCCAGTTCTTTTACCAGCGGAATATTTAAATCCCCCAGCAATAACTGCGCGTCAATCTCCTTGCTCGGAAGCAGGTCCGCTAAATTCAGGCGGTCGGCGGCCAGCTTATTAATGCTCTTCCTGAACTCATCAATATTGTCTTTAGTGATCAGCAGCCCGGCGGCATGGGCATGCCCGCCGAAACTGTCCAACAGCCCTTTGCATTCCGTCAAAGCGTCAAAAAGATGAAAATTCTCGATGGAACGGGCCGAACCTTTGCACAAATCTTCGTTTATGGAAATGACGATCGCCGGCCGGTAAAACCTGTCCGCAAGCTTGGAAGCCACGATCCCCAAAACCCCCTGATGCCAGTCTTCCTTGGCGATCACGATCACCTTATTTTCTTTAAAATTCATCTGCTGGTTGATCAGCTCCTCCGCTTCTTCGATGATCTTGCTTTCTATCTTCTGCCGTTCGCGGTTAAAGCGGTCAAGTTCTTTGGCTAAATGCTGCGCTTCCCGAATATCCCGGCTCATCAAAAGCTTTAAAGACACCTCGGCGTAATCCATGCGGCCGGGGGCATTAAGCCGGGGGGCAATGATAAAACTGACATAAGTAGAATTAAATTTTTTATTGACGATCCCGGCGTTTTCGATGATCGCCCGCAAACCGCATCTTTTAGTTTGGGGCAGCCTGAGCAGCCCCTCCTTGGCGATGATCCTGTTTTCCCCGGTCAGGGGGACGCTGTCGGCGATCGTGCCTAAAGCGACCAGGTCCAGCTCTTCCGTTAACTGTTCCCCGGCAACCGCCTGGGCGAATTTATAAGCCACTCCTACCCCCGCCAGCTCCCGAAAAGGATAACCCGAATGCTTAACCTTGGGATTAATGATCGCCGAGGCAGCCGGAAGGTGCGCGTCCTGCGGCTCATGATGGTCGGTAACGATCACGTCGATATTTGCCGCCCGCAGCGCCTGGACTTCTTCATGGTTAACGATGCCGCAGTCCCCGGTAACCACCAGCTTTACCTGATTCTCTTTGGCAAAACCGACGATCTCCTGATTCAAGCCGTACCCTTCGTTAATCCGGTGCGGAATATGGTGCAGGACCGTTAAACCCGCGCGTAGCAATGCGTCCTTAAGCAAAACCGTACTGGTAATTCCGTCCACATCGTAATCCCCGAAAACCAGCACTTTTTCCTTATTCTCCCTGGCTTTATTTACCAGGCTCACCGCCTTGGGCATATCCGAAAACAGCTGCGGGCTGAATAAATCCGCGATCGAAGGTTTGAGGAATTTTTGCGCTCCGGCCAGCGTAGTAATTTTACGGTTAATCAGGATTTGCGCCAGGATCTTGGAGATGCCTAATTCTTTAACAAACTGATTTTGCAGGGAAATATTCGCTGGAGCAATTTTCAGGATTGAGTGTGAAGACATTTATTTAGTTTTCAGTTGTTAGTTGTTAGTTTGGAGGATAAAAGCCGCCTGAAAAACAACTTACATCTTTTCCGGCCGGGTTATCCCGAGCAGCTCTAACCCGCAGGAGAGGAGGATCTTGACCCCGTTGATCAAAGCCAGCCTGGCGGCCATCAGGTTTTTATCCGGGTCAAGCACCCGGTGTAAATCGTAAAATTTGTGGAAGCTTTCGGAAAGTTCCTGCAGGTATACCGTAAGCATGTACGGATCACAAGTGGCCCGGCAAATGGTTAAAGTGGTATTGAATTCCAGTAATTTTTTGATCAGGTTTAATTCTTCCTTCTCCTTGAGCACGGATAAGTCCGGCTCTTGGCTGATCCCCTCCGGGCTGCTGCGCAAAATACTGCAAATCCGGGCATGCGCATACTGCACGTAAAACACCGGGTTTTCCGCGCTCTGTTTTTTGGCGATCTCCAGGTCAAAATCCAGATGACTGGAAGTCCGGCGCATCAAAAAAAAGAACCGGGCGGCATCCGCGCCGACCTCATCCAATACTTCGCGTAAAGTAATATACTGGCCGCGCCGGGTAGACATTTGCACCGGCTGGCCGTTGCGGAAAATAGTGGCCAATTGCACGATGATCACTTCCAGCTCCTCCGGCTTATGCCCAAAAGCCGCCAGGGAGGCCTTGATCCGGTTGATGTAACCGTGGTGGTCCGGGCCCCAAAGATTGATCAGCCAGTTAAACCCGCGGCTAAATTTATCTTCATGGTAAGCGATATCCGGGGCCAGGTAGGTCTGGCTTCCGTCGCTCTTAATGATCACCCTGTCTTTGTCATCTCCAAAAGCGGTGGATTTAAACCAAAGCGCCCCGTCCTGCTCGTACAAGTATCCTTTTTCTTTGAGGCGGCGGAAAGCCTCCTCGACCTTGCCGCTTTTAGCCAGTTCTTTTTGCGAATACCAGCAGTCAAAGTGCACCCCGAAGTCAAGCAGTTCCTGCCTGATAATTTTTAAAATATGGCCGGCGGCAAAATCCCCCAATTCCTCTTCTTTGATTCTAAGCTCTTCGGCAATTTTAGCGATATCATAAATATAATCCCCCTGGTAATAATTTTCCGGGAACTCGATCTTTTCTCCCCTTAGTTCTTTACGCCGCAGGCTCACCGAACCGCCCAGGATATTAATCTGGTTGCCTTCATCATTAAGGTAATATTCCCGCTGAACAGCAAAGCCCATAAAAGACAACACATTAGCCAGGCAATCCCCCACGGCAGCCTGGCGGGCGTGGGCCACAGACAATGAACCGGTGGGATTAGCGCTGACGAATTCGATCAACACCTTTTTATCCGCTTTGGCCTCCGCGGCTAAGGCCGCTTTACCCCGGGTAATGATCTCCTTAAGCTTAGCGTAGAAATAATCCTCTTTCAGATAAAAATTGATAAACCCGGCCCCTTCCACTTTTACCTGCGTAACCAGCGCTTTTAATTCCGACCGGCTTATTTCTTTGCTCAGGCAGGCAGTTAACTCCGCAGCCACCTCCCGGGGAGAACGTTTAAGCAGCTTGCTTAATTTCAAGGCCAGGTTAGTGCTGAAGTCCCCGAAGCGCCTGTCCGTAGGAAATTCCAGGGAGATCTTTTCCGGATAAAGCTCCGCCCAGCCTAAATCCTTTAAGCAATAGGCGATTAAATCAATCAGTTCCTGCTGGATATCTTTTGACATGGTTAACTTTAGTTACGGCTGGTCTGCGCAAGGAATAGGCGAACGCAAAAACGGGCGAGTTTAAAGCTTGGGCTTGGCGATGCGCACTCTTTTGGCGTCAGACCAAAGCCCCTCTAAAGAATAAAACTCTCTCACCGGTTTATAGAACGAATGGGCGATCACCGAGGCATAATCCAGGGCAATCCACCCGGACTCATCGTTCGGGGAAACCTTAGAGAGAGATTTTATTTTTTGTGTTTCCAGGTCTTCCTGAATCGCCCGGGCAATCGCGGCAGCCTGCCGCAAAGAATTACCGCTGGCGATCACAAAATAATCGCAAAACCCGGCTACCTTGGAGACATCCAAAATAACCACCTGTTCGGCTTTTTTAGATTTTGCGACCCAGGCAATACGTTGCGCTAATTGTTTTGAGTTTATCTTTTACTCCTGCGCTTAAAAAGCTTCTCTTACTTCTTTCCCATAATTTTATACATCCCGGTTCCGCATTCGGGGCATTTACCCTTCATTGCCGGACGGCCGTTTTTCATCGTCACCTTCTGCTCATCTTTCATTGCTTTTTTGTCTTTGCATTTTACGCAATATCCGGTTTCACCCATTTGTGTTTCCTCCTTTAAAATGATCCCGCCGTCAAACGGCGGGGTGAATGATCCCGTTAAACCAATTTCCGGGATTAAATGATTCCGCGCTCTTGTGACTATTGGTTAATTTTAACACAGTACAATTTTGATGTCAAATAATTAATACGCCAAAGGGCATTCTTCTGTGCTTAATGCCTGCCCTTCATCGAATGTTTCTCTTCGATCTCCCCGACAATCTCTTCCAGCAGGTCCTCCAGGGTCACCAGGCCTAAGGCCGTTTTGTTCTTATCGACAATAATGGCGATCTGGATCTTTTCTTCCTGGAACCGGCGCAGCATCTGGCTGACGTAGAGGCTCTCCGGGACAAAACAGGCCCCATGCAAAAGATCCTGCAAGACGAACAGGCCTTTTTCACGCAGAATATACAGAAGGTCCCGCGCGTACACAATCCCGACGATGTTATCCCGGCTGCCGCTGTAAACCGGCAGGCGGGCGTGCCCTTCTTCGACAAAAATATCCAGCAGCGCCTCTGAGCTTGTATTCACGTTTACCGCCACGATCTTTTCCTTCGGGACCATCACATCGGAGAGTCGGGTTTCCCCGAATTCGAAAATACGGTGCAGCATCTTGCGCTCATCTTCGCTTAAAACCCCTTCCTCCTGCCCCATCTCGATCATGCTTTTTAATTCTTCGACCGTGATCAACGGGGAACGTTTTACCGCTCCGGCCCCGAAAATTTTTAAAATAAAATTACTGATACCGACAAAAAATGCGATCAGCGGTTTAAAAACGGCCAGCACTACCTCCATGAGCGGAGCGGTGGCCAGCGCCATTTTTCCGGCGTGCCTGGCGGAAAGGATTTTAGGGGTAATTTCGCAGAAGATAAGCAAGGTTCCGGTGGTCACCAGGGTCGAAATGACTATTCCCCAGCGGTAACCGTAAAGCTGAATAAAAATACCGGTAGCGATAGATGAAATGGCGAACCCCACCAGGTTGTTTCCGATCAGGATCGCGGTGATCACCTTATCCAGTTTGGTTACCAGCCTTTGCACGCTTTGGGCATGCTTGACCCCTTGCTGCAGCATATGGCGCAAGCGGATCTTACTTAATCCGATGATCGCCGTTTCGGAGGCGGAGAAAAAGAAAGAGAGCGCCGCTAAAAGCAATATGATTATGAACAAGGCCATCTTTACCTCAAGCTCAGTTTGCCGAAAATCTGTTTTTCGTTTTTCTCCAGCGGCCCGATCAGGGCCAGGTTAATACTTTCTTCCCTGAATAGTTCCCGGGATAAAGCGCGGACATCCTCCCGGCGGACCTGATTGACTTCTTTAATTACCTGCTCCAATGAATAAACCTTATCCAAAGAAGCGACATTCTCCCCCATCCAGAGCATGTATTCCATAGTATCTTCCAGCGCCAGGCTTAACTGCCCGAGGCAGAATTCTTTGGCCCGCTTAAATTCATCCCGGCTCACCAGGTTTTTCCTGGTCCGGCCCAACTCCTGGAAAATTAACTCCAGACAATCCGGGACCTTGCGGTTATCGATCCCGGCATGGACGAGGAATACCCCGGCATCATGGAACCGCTTAAGGCCGGTGCCGATTTCATAAGCCAGCCCTCTTTTTTCCCGCACCTCGTTAAAAAGCCGGCTGGACATATTGGCCCCCAAGACGGTGTGTAGGATAAGCTGGGCATGCCGCAGGGGATGGTCGCGTTTAAGGGCATGGAACCCCAGCGCCATGTGGGTCTGTTCGGTTTCTTTATGGAAAATCTTGAGCTGGGGTTTATCCTGGGACTGTTTGGCGCCGGAATAAGTATTCAGGACGGCATTTTCCAGGGGAGAAAAAATAACCGAAATTTTTTTGACCAGGAAATCAAAATCCAGCGCTCCGGCGGCGCTGACCACCATGTTCGCCGGGGTATAATGGTTATTTTGAAAAGATTTTACGGCCGCCCGGTCCAGGCTGGTTACCGTGTCCACTGTTCCGATCACCGGCTGGCCCAGGGGCTGGCCCGGCCAAAGCAGTTCATCGAGCAGCTCATTGACGTAGCTTTGCGGAAGGTCGCGGTACATCTTTAATTCTTCCAGGACAACCGTTTTTTCTTTTTCGATGTCGGCGGCCGCCAGGCGCGGATTAACCACCATATCCGCCAAAATATCCAAGGCCGCGGGTAAATAGCGGTGGGGGATCTTCACCAGGTAGCAGGTATGTTCTTCGGAGGTAAAACCGTTAAGCGCCCCTCCCACCCCTTCGATCGACTCTTTGATCGACCGGCAGGAATATTTCTTACTGCCCTTAAAAAGCAAATGCTCCAGGAAATGCGAAATCCCTTTTTGCCGGTCCTCTTCGTAACGGCTGCCGATATTGATCCAGATCCCTAAAGAAACCGACTGCACGTTCTTTAAAGGCCTGGCGACTATTTTTAAACCGTTATTTAATTTATGCCTTTTATACATGGCTTAATTTTCCGGCAAACCTGCCGACCCTTTGCGCTAAATCTTCTCGTCCGATATTTTCTTTAATTTTGGCGACAATGGCGCTGCCGACAATCACCCCGTCGGCGATTTTCGCCGCTGCCCTGGCCTGCCCGGGGCTAGAAATACCGAATCCCACGCAGACCGGTTTTGCGGTCAATTTCCTGATCCGGCCCAACTGGTTTTTTAAATCCCCGCTTAAGTTCGCCCGGCTGCCGGTCACTCCGGTCACCGAAACATAATAAATAAAACCCCGGGCAGAGCTTAATATTTTTTTGACGCGAGAGGCGGAGCTGGTCGGGCTTAAAAAACTGATATTCACCAGGCCTTTTTGCCCGGCGTAACGATTAAGCTCTCCGGCCTCCTCAAAAGGCAGGTCCGGGATGATCACCCCATCCACTCCCGCAGCTACCGCCTGATCCACAAAAGCCCTCTCTCCGAAACAAAAAACCGGGTTGTAATAGGTCATCAGGCACAGCGGTATCTGGGTCACTTTACGCAAACCTCTGACTAAATCCAATATCTTCGGCAGGTTAATTCCTTTTTTCAGCGCATACCCCGATGCCTCCTGGATCACCGGGCCGTCCGCCAAAGGATCGGAAAAAGGCACCCCCAATTCGATGATGTCCGCTCCGTTTTTCTCAAGCTCAATGACGAGCCTAGCGGTAGAGGACAGATCCGGGAACCCGGCGGTAATAAAAGCGATAAAGGCTTTTTTGCTGCGCTTTTTTAATGCGCTGAATTTTTTATCAATGCGGTTCATGTAAATCCTTATCCCCTCTTCCGGAAAGGCACGCCACCACCGTCGCGCCCTTGAGCGCTTTAGCCGCTTTTTTCAAATAAGCGATCGCGTGCGCCGATTCTAGCGCCGGAATGATCCCTTCGGTCAAGGAAAGCAGCTTAAACCCTTCCAACGCTTCTTTGTCCGTGATCGAAACGTAAACTGCCCGTTTAATCTGCTGATAATAGGCGTGTTCCGGCCCCACTCCCGGATAATCCAGCCCGGCGGCAACCGAATGCGCATTCTTTATCTGGCCGAAGGCGTCCTCTAGGATCTTTGATTTTGAGCCGTGCAAAACGCCGGTGCGCCCCGCCCCTAAACTGGCGGAGTGTTTTCCCGAAGCCAAACCCAACCCGGCGGCTTCCACCCCGATCATCTTAACTTTTTTATCCTTAAAGAAAGGATGGAATAAGCCGATCGCGTTACTGCCGCCGCCCACGCAGGCAACCAGATAATCAGGCAGGCGTTTTTCTTTTTTTAAAATTTGCGCCCGGGCTTCTTTGCCGATCACGCTCTGAAAGTTGCGCACCATTTCCGGGTAAGGATGCGGCCCGGCTACCGTGCCGATCACATAATGGGTGTGGCGCACATTAGTCACCCAATCCCGTAAGGCTTCGGTCATCGCGTCTTTTAAAGTTTGCGTTCCGCTCCGGACACTGATCACCCTGGCCCCCAACAATTTCATGCGCATAACATTTAAAGCCTGGCGGTGGATATCCTCTTCCCCCATATAAATATCACAGGATAAACCAAACAAAGCCGCCACTGTCGCCGTCGCCACTCCGTGCTGGCCCGCACCGGTTTCGGCGATCAATCTTTTTTTACCCATGCGCACCGCTAAAAGTACCTGCCCCAAAGTATTATTGATCTTGTGCGCTCCGGTGTGCAAGAGGTCTTCCCTTTTCAAGTAAACTTTATGGATGCCCAGATGCCGGCTTAAATTTTTTGCCTCATAAAGCGGCGTCGGCCGGCCGGCATACTCTTTAAGGTAATACGCAAGCTCAGCGGCAAATTTTTTGTCTCTCCTGGCGCAGGCATATTCCCGGGCCAATTCATCCAGGGCGTAAATCAGGGTTTCCGGGACGAACCTTCCCCCGAATTCCCCGAAATGTCCGGTTTTAAGAGAAAATTTATTTTTCATTTTTTATCCGAAGGCGGGTAGATCTTTTCATAGCCGCCCAAAGAACCTTCACTTAAAAAATCATTTAAAATCTTATATCCCTGGCTTAAATTACCGTACATCTCCTGCATTCCCCCCATGGGATTGAAGGGCATTTTAAAGCTGTAACCGGGCAGGTTCGCCTTGATCGCCATCAGCTTATACATCGCCGCGTCGACCAAAAAGGAACAAAAATACATAAACAAGACCCCGGCGATAATCAATCCGGCCAGCCAGCCCAGGCAGCCCAGGAGGCAGCCCATCGCCTTGCTTTTCTTTTTTAAGAACTCTCCGCAATACCGGCATTTTACCGCTCCATCCTGGACCTCTTCCAGGCAATATGGGCATTTGCGCATTTAGCTTCCTTTTCTTACCGCTTGAATGAATTGTTTAACCCTGCGGTGGTCTTTTTTCCCGGGTAATGCTTCCAGGGAACTGGATACGTCCACCCAGCCGGGTTTACTTAATTTAATCGCCTGGCGGACATTAGCGGGGTTAAGCCCTCCGGACAGAAAAACAACCGGTTTCATTTTATCCGCTTGCGCCAGTATTTTCCAGTTAAATTTCTTCCCGCTTCCGCCGCGCTGCTGGCGGGAAAAACTGTCGAATAAATAAGCAAAACATTTATACCCGGAAACCTGCTTTAAATCCTCCGGTTTGGCGATCCGGAAAGCCTTGATGACCTTGTATCCTTTAAATTTACGGCAATACTCCGGAGACTCTTTCCCGTGGAACTGCAGCAAATCCAGCCGGCAGGACCGGGCGATCGCCTTTACGGTCGAAATTTTCTCATCCACGAAAACCCCTGCCCGCAGGATTTTTGCGGGTAAGATCCGGGATATTCTTTGCGCCCGGGAGGAAGTGATGCTGCGCGGGCTTTTTCTATAGAACACAAATCCCAGGGCGTCGGCGCCGTTAAGCGCGGCGCATAAAGCATCCTCTAAATTCGTAATCCCGCATATCTTTACCTTAACCATATTTTAAACCATCATGCGAGGGGTGACACTGAAATAGGGAAACTTCAGTGGCAGCTTGCCCCGCCAACGGGTTAGTGGCGGGGACCCCGAGCCCCTACCAACCCATCACCTCTTCGATCTTGGACTTAATATCGGAAGACTCCATAAAGGCGGTGCCGATCAATACGGCACTTGCCCCCAAAATTTTCAGGAACAGGACATCCTGGGAATTCTTTATCCCGCTTTCCACGACCACCGTCTTATCCCGGGGGATCAAAGTGAATAATTTTTCCGTGGTTTTAAAATCTACTTCCAGCGTACGCAGGGAACGGTTATTGATCCCGATCACCGGGACCTTCAAGCTCAAAACTTTCTTCAGTTCTTTTTCGTCGTGCACTTCCACCAGGTAATCCAGCCCCAGGCTGTCGGCTGTCGCCATCAATTCAACCAGCTTATCTTTGGTCAACAGGTCGGCGATCAATAAAACCGCGTCCGCCCCGTAATAACGCGACTCATAGATCTGATAAGCCTCTAAAATAAAATCTTTGCGCAAAATCGGAGCGGAAGCGATATTCTTCACCTGATTCAGATAATCCAGGCTGCCGCGGAAAAAATCCTCCTCCGTTAAAACGGAGATCGCCTGTACCCCCGCCTCCTGATAAAGGCGGGAGATTTCCTCCAGATTGAAATCCTGCCGGATCACTCCGGCGGAAGGAGAAGCCTGTTTAATTTCGGCGATCAAGGCGATCTGTTTGGGCTTACTGATCGCTTCCCGGAAAGGGCGGGTCGGCGCCAGGCCTGCCAGCCGGGAAATCAAATCCTCCTGGGGAAGCTGCTGTTTGGCTAAAAGGATCCGCTCTTTCTTTTTAGCCACGATTTGTTTTAAAACGTCGGTTTTAGCCATTTTGCCGTGAATGCTCCTTTAACAAATTCAATTTTTCCAAAGCCGCTCCAGAATCGATGGATTGCTGCGCCAGGCTTATCCCCTGAGTGATCGTCTCTGCGCGGTCCCCCGCGTAGATGGCGCATCCGGCATTCAATAAAACAATATCCCGGCGGGGCCCCTGCTCCCCGGATAAAAGCCTTAGAGTAAGGGAAACATTATCCTGGAGCGAACCGCCTGAAAGCTCCTCCAGCGCCGAGCGTTTAAAACCGAAATCCTCCGGGGCGATCAGATAATCTTTAACCTGGCCGTCTTTAACTTCGGTAACGTAGGTTTTGTCCGTGGTGGTTACCTCATCCAGCCCGTCGGCTCCGTGCACTACCAGGATGTGACGGGAACCTAAATTACGCAGAACTTCCGCCAGCGGCCTGACCCAATCCTTAGAGTAAACGCCGATCAACTGGTTGGTCGCCCGGGCCGGATTGATCAATGGCCCTAAAATGTTAAAAATTGTTTTTTGGGGGATCTGTTTCCTGGCCGGCATCACATGGCGCATGGCGGAATGTAATTTCGGAGCGAACAGAAAAGCGATACCGATCTCTTCCAGGCAGCTTTTGATCTGCGCCGGTTCCATATCGATCTTTACCCCCAGCGCTTCCAGGATATCGGCGCTGCCGCATTTACTGGACAAGGAGCGGTTGCCGTGCTTGGCGACGGTTATCCCGGCGCCGCTGGCCACCAGCGCCGCAAGGGTGGAAATATTAAAAGTGCCTTTCTTATCCCCGCCGGTCCCGCAGGTATCCAGGATATTGGGCTTATCCACGATAATCGGCTCGACATATTTAAGCATCGCGTTGACCGCCGCGGTCAATTCTCCAACGGTCTCCCCTTTATTATTTAAAGAGGTCAAAAAAGCGATGATGTCGGCGGTATCCACGGAGCCGCTTAAGATCTCCCGCATTACCTCCTGCATCTGCAAAGGAGTCAGGTCTTTTTTGGTTAAAAGCTGCCGGATCAGATCTTTGATCATTTAATTTTGAGGAAATTATCCAGGATCGCTTTTCCGCTTTGCGTCAGTATGGATTCCGGATGGAATTGCACCCCCCAAAGCGGGTAGGCTTTATGCTTTAAACCCATGATCTCCTCTTCCCGGGTCCAGGCGGTTATCTCCAGGCATTCCGGAAGCGCTTTATTTTCCACCAGCAAAGAATGGTAACGGGTAGCGGTAAACGGGTTGGGAATGTTTCTAAATATATCTTTTTTATTATGATAGATCTTGGAAACCTTGCCATGCATCAGCTTCTTGGCTCTGACGATCTTTCCTCCGAAAGTATAACCGATCGCCTGGTGCCCGAGGCAAACCCCCAGAATAGGGATCTTTCCGCTCAGCTCCCGGATCAACTCGACAGAAATCCCCGCGTCTTCCGGGCGGCCGGGGCCGGGGGAAATCACGATCTTTTGGGGTTTAATTTTTTCGATCTCCTTGACGGTTATGGCATCATTGCGGTAAACTAAAACCCGCTGCCCTAATTCCTGAAAATACTGCACCAGATTATAGGTAAAAGAGTCATAGTTATCGAGCATCAGGATCATTCTTTTTCTCTCCAGACTTTTGCGCCCAGATTAACCAGCTTCTCTTCGATAAGCTCATAGCCCCGCTCCAAATGGTAAATCCTGGAAATAGAGGTTTTTCCGCGCGCCGACAGGCCTGCCAGTACCAGGCCGGCGGAAGCGCGCAGGTCGGATGCCATCACCGGAGCCCCGGACAAGCTTTTAATCCCTTCCACGATCGCATGCGGGCCTTCTCTCTGGATATGCGCCCCCATACGATTAAGCTCGGAAACATGCATGAACCGGTCCGGATAGATTTTTTCGGTGATCACGCTGATCCCCTCAGTGACTGCCATCAGACTCATCATCTGCGCCTGCATATCCGTCGGAAAACCGGGATAAGGCAGAGTAGTGATGTTCACGCTCCTTAATTTTTTATTCCCCTTGACCCGCAAAGCTGCGTCGGTGCGTTCGATATGCGCCCCGGCTTCGCTTAATTTATCGATCAACGCCCCCAGGTGCTGGTAATGCACATTCTTTACCAGGACATCTCCACCGGTAATTAAAGCGGCTAAGATCAATGTCCCGGCCTCGATCCGGTCCGGGATGATCGTATGCACTGCCCCGTGCAAATGTTTTACCCCTTCGATCTCGATGACCGGCGTCCCGTGCCCTTTGATCTTTGCCCCCATTTTTATCAAAAATTCCGCTAAATCCACTACCTCCGGTTCGCAGGCGGCAGACTCGATCACGGTTTTCCCGGAAGCCAGCACCGCGGCCATCATTACGTTATCCGTCGCTAAAACCGAAGAACCGTATACGCCGCCCAGGTAAATGTAGGTGCCGCGTAATTTAGAAGCCGCCGCAACCACATAACCGGCATCAATACTGATATCGGCGCCCAGGGCCCGGATACCTTTAAGATGCAAATCTACCGGCCGCACGCCGATTACGCATCCACCCGGCAGGGAAACTTTGGCTTTTTTCAATTTTCCTAAAAGCGGGCCCAGGACGCAAAATGATGCGCGCATGGTCGAAACCAATTTATATTCGGCGATATAATTTGAGGTCTTCCCGGCGGTAACGCTGACCCGGCCCTTATCGAACTCCGCGATCTTCCCTAAGGAACGCAGGATCTTCAGCATACTGTTGGTGTCCCGCAGGTTCGGCACCCCTTTAATTATGCACGGCTCATCGGTAAGCAGGGTTGCCGCCAGTATCGGCAGCACCGCGTTCTTGGCCCCGGAGACCGTTACTTCACCTTTTAACCTTGCCCCGCCTTCAATGACTAATTTATCCATATTTTATGTTCCAAATTCTAAACTCAAAACTCTAAATCCTAAACAAATCCAAAATCTGGAACTCAAATTTAAAAACTGACGTTTTATGTTTTGAGTTTATAGTTTTGAGCTTGTTTAGAGTTTAGGATTTCGGATTTAGTGTTTCTGAGCTACCATTATTCTATCTATACTATTATAATCCTTAATTACTTCGATTATCTCAAATTTTTTAGATTTTTTTAATATATTTTCAATTGCCTTGCGCTGTCCGGCCCCCATCTCCAGGATCAAAAGGCCGCTCTCTTTCAGGTAACCGGGAGACTGGCGGATAATGCTGCGGTAAAGCTCCAGGCCGTCAACCCCGGCCGCCAAAGCCAGGGCCGGCTCAAAGGATATTTCCCTGGCCAGGCCGCCAAATTCCTTACTGGAGATATAAGGAGGATTGCTGACAATTAAATCAAACTTCTCCCTGGTTTTTTCCAGCACCCTGAAAATATCCGAGTAAAAAAATCTTACTTTTACTTTATGCAGATCGGCATTGGCTTTGGCTAATTGCAAAGCAGGCAGGGATATATCGCTTGCCCAGACCAGCGCATGGGGCAATAACTTGGCCAGGGACACGGCGATGCATCCGCTCCCGGTACCCAGGTCAAGGATCTTTCTTGGGTGGGGCTGCCCGACGGATTTTATTTTTTCCAGGACGCAGTTGACCAGAAGCTCTGTTTCCGGGCGCGGGATCAATGCCCGGCTGTCCACGTTAAACTTCAGCCCCATAAATTCGGTAACCCCTAGAATATACTGAAGCGGCTCTCCCGTAATCCTGCGTTTTAATATCCTGGAGGCTTCGGCGCATTTTTCCGGCCCCAAGGCAGCATCTTTATTCAAATACAGGGAAAGCCGGTCGCAATTTAAAATATGGCTGTAAACTAATTCGGCTTCGTTCACCGCTCTGCCCCCTTTGCGGATGCGGCCTCGCGTTTTTTCTCCGCCTCCGCTTTTAATAAAGCATCGAAAAGCTCGTCCATCTGCCCCTCCAAAATCCCTTCCAGCTGATGCGAGGTATAATTGATCCGGTGATCGGTAACCCGGCGGTCCGGATAATTGTAAGTGCGGATCTTTTCGCTGCGGTCTCCGGTGCCAATCTGGGTCTTGCGGGCGCTGGACATCCTCTTGGCTTCGGTTTCTATTTTTGCCTCTAAGATCCGCGCGCGCAATACGCGCATCGCCTTGGCTTTATTTTTGATCTGCGAACGTTCATCCTGGCAGGCCACCACTGTTCCGGTGGGAAGATGGGTGATTCTTACGGCCGAGTCGGTTTTTTGCATATGCTGCCCGCCGGGGCCGCTGGAACGGTAGGTATCTATCCTGAGGTCTTTGGGCTCGATCACTAAATCCACTTCCTCCGGTTCAACCAGCACCGCCACGGTGGCGGTAGAAGTATGGATCCTGCCCTGGGCTTCCGTGGTCGGGACGCGCTGGACCCGGTGCACCCCGCTTTCGAATTTCAGGCAGCGAAAGGAGTCTTTTCCTTTTACGCTAAAAACTATTTCTTTGATCCCGCCGGCTTCATTAACACTGGAGTACATCGGTTCGATGGTCCAGCCTTTATTATCCGCGTATTTAGAATACATCCGGTAAAGATCGGCGGCAAAAAGCCCGGCCTCGTCTCCTCCGGTCCCCTGGCGGATCTCCACCATACAGTCCCTGCCGGCGTCCTTATCTTCCCCGGCGAGGATTTTGTCCAATTTCTGCTCCAGCTCCGTTTTTTTCTGAGCCAGGCTTTCCAGCTCGGCGTGCGCTAATTCCACGAACTCCCGGTCATGTTTTTGCGCCAGTACCCCCTCAAGCTCGGAAATTTCTTTAAGCAGATCATTGTATTCGCGGTACAGGGCCACCGTGGGCCTAAGGTCGGAAAGCTCCTTGGCCAGCTTATTGTAAGCCTGCCGGTCAGTGATTTGTTCATCGCTGCCCAGAAGCTGTTCGAGTTCTTGCAAGCGGACAGCCGATTTTTCCAGTTGTTCGTACATACTTAAAATGGACCCGCCGGGTATCCGGCGGATAACCCCGTAAACCTGCGCTTATTTATTTTTTCGCGTATTTCTTCACGAATTTATCCACCCGGCCGGCAGAATCCACTAACTTCTGTTTTCCGGTAAAAAACGGATGGCATTTCGAACAAATTTCGACGCGGATGCTCGGTTTGGTCGAACGAGTATGCACTGTCTCCCCGCAGGCGCAAACGATCGTACTCTCTTTGTAATTAGGGTGAATTTTTTCTTTCATTTTTGATCCTCCGGTTTGCCGCTTGCAGGAGATCCTGCTTGCGGCGTAATGTTTATTTCTGGTTCATGCTGTTCAAGAACTCTTCGTTATTCTTGGTCTTGCTTAACTTTTCGATCAACAGCTCCATCGCTTCCACGTTATTCAATTCATTAAGGACTTTTCTCAAGATCCAGCTCTTGCTCAAAACATCCGGCTTAACCAAAAGCTCCTCGTGGCGCGTATTGGAACGCTTGATGTCGATGGCCGGATAGATCCTGCGCTGGAACAGGTTACGGTCCAGCTGGGTTTCCATGTTACCGGTGCCCTTAAACTCTTCAAAAATAACTTCATCCATCCTGCTGCCGGTATCGACCAGGGCCGTGGCAATGATGGTTAAGCTTCCGCCTTCATCAACGGCACGGGCGGCGCCGAAGAACCGCTTTGGTTTCTGCAGGGCATTGGAATCGATCCCTCCGGAAAGCACCTTACCGCTGTGGGGAACCACCGCATTATAAGCGCGGGCCAGACGGGTAATGCTGTCTAAAAGCACGACCACATCGCGCTTGTGCTCGACCAGGCGTTTGGCTTTTTCTAAAACGATTTCCGCTACCTGCACATGGCGTTCCGGCGGTTCATCGAAGGTCGAAGAAATTACCTCCCCCTTGACGTTGCGCTGCATATCGGTGACCTCTTCCGGGCGCTCGTCGATCAAAAGGACGATCAGCACCGCATCGGGGTTATTGGTGGTAATGGCGTTGGCGATTTTCTGCAGGAGCACGGTTTTACCGCTGTAAGGCTGGGCCACGATCAGTCCGCGCTGCCCTTTCCCGATAGGAGTCAACAGGCTCATGATCCGCATGGATAATTCGTCTGGCCGGGTCTCCAAATTAAAAGGTTGATTCGGATAAACCGGGGTCAGGTTATCAAAAAGCACTTTTTCTTTGACCTCTTCGGGATTTTCAAAATTCACCGCCTCTACTTTTAATAAAGCAAAATACTTCTCCCCTTCTTTCGGGGGACGGATCTGTCCGCTGACCGTATCCCCGGTGCGCAATTCGAATTTGCGGATCTGAGAAGGCGAAATATAAATATCATCCGGACAAGGAAGATAATTATAGTTGGGGCTGCGCAGGAAACCGAACCCCTCGGAAAGGATCTCTAAAACTCCTTCTCCGAACATTAAACCTTCTTTTTCCGCCTGGGCCTGCAGGATCTTAAAGATCAAATCCTGCTTTTTTAAACCGCTGGTCCCCTGGGCGTTCAATTCTTTGGAGAGTTTATTCAACTCGGTGATTTTCATTTCTTTAAGGTTCTTTATATCTAACTTTTCCACAACTGCCTCCGTATTTGAGAAACCTGCTTCTTGGTTTTACTTAAATTCGCGCTGTTATCTATGATAAAATCCGCAAAGCGCTCTTTTTGCTTTTGCGAAATCTGGGATTTCATCCTCAAAATCGCCTCTCTTTCGGAAAGGCCAAGCTTTTTGCGCGTGCGCGCAAGCTTTTGGCTTTTACCGGCGGTAACCACCACCAGCTTATCGACTAAGCCGGTCAATCCGGCCTCGATAATTAAAGCGGCATCCAGGATGATAATTCTTTTACTGGTCGAAGCGATCCGCCTGCGGATCAGCCTGGCCAATTCAGGATACATGATCAGGTTAAGCCCGGAAAGGGCGGATTTTTTACCAAAAACTATTCTACCCAGTTTTCGCCGGTCAATAGAATTATCGGATTTAAGTATCTTGGCCCCGAACAATTTAAGGACCTTGGCGCGTACGGAGCGGCGGGACAGAATTTCATGGCCCAGCCTATCGGCATCGATCAACAGAGTTGCGGCGCTCTTAAACATACCAGCCACCGTACTTTTACCGCTGCCGATACAGCCGGTAATCCCCAGGACGAACTTATTGTTTCTTGACCTTGGCATATAACTGAATGTATTTATCCGCCGAAACCTTCCAGGAAAAGTTACACCCCATGGCATACCGGATCAAACCCGCCCATTTCTTTTTTTCCTTGAATACGCTGATCGCCTTATTGATCAGCTTAAGCAGGGCGGTATTCGTATACTGGCTGAAAACAAAACCGTTATACTTATTGATCGTGTCCGCCAGCCCCCCGGTCCTAAAAACCAGAGGGATCGTTCCGTAGCGCAGGCTGATCAATTGCCCCAGCCCGCAGGGTTCATACTGTGAAGGCATGAGAAAAATATCGCTTCCGGCATAAATTTTGTGCGCCAGCGGATCATCGAACTTTAAATTTAAAGATATCTTCCCGGGGTATTTGTCCGCGGCGTCTTTAAGCAGCTCCTGGTATTTCTGATCTCCTGCCCCCAGGATCACCAACTGCACCTCCATCTGGCAAAGGTCATCTAAGCCCTCGGCGAGGATATCTAACCCCTTTTGCTCGGCCAAGCGGCTGACCATGCCAAAAACCGGTATATTTTTATTTACCGGGAGGCGGCATACCCTTTGCAGCTCTTCTTTGTTCGCCGCCTTGTCCTGCGGATTGGCCGCGGAATAATTCTGCGTGATAAATTTATCCGTATTCGGGTCCCAAACGGAATAATCCACCCCGTTCAAGATACCGCTTAAAACATTTTTGCGCAAACGCAGGAGCCCGTCTAAACCAAAACCTAAATCCAGGGTCTGGATCTCGCTGGCGTAAGTGGGGCTGACCGTAGTGATGGCGTCGGCAAAAACTATCCCCCCTTTCAGGAGGTTGATCTTATTGTAAAATTCGAAACCGTCGATATCGAACAAATCCCAGTCCAGGCCGAGCTTGGAAAATTCCTCTCTGGCAAAAACCCCCTGATAACCGACATTGTGCAGGGTCAAGATACTCTTCATCCTGCTGTAAAAACTGTCCCCGGGGTACAGGTTTTTTAAGTACGCGGCGATAAGGCTGGCCTGCCAGTCGTGCAAATGCAGGATGTCCGCGGAAAAATTAATCTCCTTCAACAGCTCCAGCCCCCGGCGGCAGAAAAAAGCAAAACGCTCCAGGTTATCATGGTAATCCCCATTCTTATCCCCGTAAAGCCCTTCCCGGTTGAAATAATCTTTATTTTCAATAAAGTACACCTTGATGTTTTTGCCGAGCGTAGCGCTGGAGACATCCGGGGAAACCCGGTTGATTTTCAGTCTGGCATCGGCGACGCATTTATAGCCGGGCATGATTACGATTACCTCGTGGCCGCAATATTCTAAAGCTAAAGGCAAGGCCCCGGCCACATCCGCCAGCCCCCCGGTCTTGGCAAAAGGCACAACCTCGGAAGAAACCATCGCGATCCTCATCGCGCACCTGCCTTGGCTTTAGAAAGGTCATGCATCTCCAGCCAGTTCATTCCTTTTTTCATATCCACTTTGATCGGCACATCCAATTTCATCACATTCTCCATTTCCTTTTTAACCAGACCCGCCAATTCTTCCAGCTCCTTAGCCGGAAGGTCAAACACCAGCTCATCATGAATCTGCATGATCATCCTGGCCGCCATCCCTTTACTTTTCATGCCGGGAGATATCCGGATCATCGCCAGCTTGATCAAGTCGCTGGCGGACCCCTGAATGGGGGTATTTACCGCCTGGCGCTGGGCAAATTGCCTGATCCCCATGTTTTTATTATTGATTTCCGGAAGATATCTTCTTCTGCCTAATAACGTAGTCACAAACCCTTCTTCCTGCGCTTTTTTGATCTGCGCGTCGATATAAGCGTGCACCTTGGGATAACGCAGAAAATAAGCATCGATAAAATCCTGGGCCTGCCTTACCGGTATGCCCAGGTCCTTGCTCAGCCCGAAAGCGCTCTGGCCGTAAATAATCCCGAAATTGACTCTTTTCGCCGCTTCCCGCATCTCTTCCCGGACCTTTAACTCGGGAACATCAAAAATTAAAGAAGCGGTCAGGCGGTGCACATCCTCATCCCGGCTAAAGGCCTTGATCAAAGTATCATCACCGGAAAGATGCGCCAGGACGCGCAATTCGATCTGCGAATAATCGCAGGCCAAAAGGCAGCTGTCTTTCCCGGAAGCGATGATTGCTTCGCGGATCCTGGCTCCGATATCGGTCTTGACCGGGATATTCTGCAGGTTCGGGTTGCTTGAACTCAACCTGCCGGTTTCGGTGCCGGTCTGGTTAAAAGAGGTATGCACCCTTCCCGTAGCCGGGTCCACCAATTTAGGCAAAGCGTCGATATAAGTATTTTTTAATTTCGTCAACTGCCGGTAGGTCAATAAAAGCCCCGGAAGCGCGTGTTTTTCCGCCAGGCGCTTGAGCACCTCTTCGTCAGTAGAAAACCCGGTTTTGGTTTTTTTAATCACAGGCAGGCGTAATTTTTCAAATAACACTTCCCCTAATTGCTTCGGGGAATTAATATTAAACTGCGTACCGCTTGATTCATAGATATCATTGATCAGTTTGATCAATCTCTGTTCAATTTCCCGGCTGAGCTCCTTAAGCAATTTCAGATCGAGTTTTATCCCCTCCTGCTCCATTGCCGCTAATACCCCGACCAGGGGCATTTCCAATTCGGAAAAAAGCTTGGACAGCCCTTTTTCTTCCAGGGCGGTTTTGAGCACCGGCCTTAACCTGACCACCAAAGCAAGCGCTTCTTTTGCCCCCAGAGAACCGGGACGGATAAATTCCCCCAGATTTTCCAGGGCCAGATCCTCAAGGGTATAACTTGTCCGCGAAGGGTTAAGCACGTAGGCGGCGATCATTAAATCAAAATCCAGCCCCTCTAAAACCAATCCCTCTTTAAAAAGGGAGACTTTTAATTTTTTCAGGTCATGCCCGGTTTTCTTTACCCGCGGCGCACTCAACAAGGCGCGCAGTTGCTCAGGCTCATTTGCCGCGCTGAAAAATTTCCCTCCGGCGGCAAAAAACAGATCCCCGGCGCCGGTTCCGGAAACAGCGATCTCCTCCCCGGCAGATAAAATTTTCTCCAGCTGGCCCCGGCTGCAGCTGCTTAAATCCGGGGGTGCCGCCGGCGCAGTTTCCATGCCCTGGGGAAGCTCCGCTAAAAGCTTTTTAAACTCCAATTTCTTAAAAATCTGCGCCAGGCGCGCGTAATCCGGCTGCCCGCATTTAGCTTTTTTAAGGTCGATCTCCACTTTTACGTCCTGGTCCAAAAGGATCAGTTCCTTATTTAGTTTTATGCGTTCACTGTTAGCGATCAGCGCATCTTTGATTTTTTGCGGCTGGACCTTTTCGATATTTTTAAGTAATTTTTCCAAAGAACCGAACTCCCGGATAAGTTTTTCCGCGGTTTTTTCTCCCACTCCGGGAACTCCCGGGATATTATCCGCGGTGTCGCCCGTAAGACAGATAATATCCACCACCTGCCCAGGACCGACTCCGTAGCGCTGCGTTACTGTTTCCGTATCATACAGAATTCCGCTGTCCTTGTAAGGGCTGAATACCGCAACATGCTCTCCCACCAGCTGCAGGATATCTTTATCGCTGCTGACAATCGTGACCTTCAGGGATTTAGAAGCGGCTTCGCGGGCAAGTTGGGCAATAATATCATCGGCTTCAAAACCTTCCTTCTCGAAAATCGGCACCCCGTAGGCAGCGACCACTTCCTTGATCAAAGGGATCTGGCTGATCAGGCCGTCGGGCATCGGAGGCCGGTGCATTTTATATTCGGCAAATTTTTTCTGGCGGAAAGTTTCCCGCGACAGGTCAAAACAGCAAACCAGGTAATCCGGTTTCTGCTCTTTTAATATTTTTTTAAGTATATTGATGAATCCGTAAACCGCGTTGGTCTTTTGGCCTGTCGAGGTCGCCAGATTGCTTAAAGCATAAAATGCCCGGTAGCAAAATGCAGTGGCATCAATGAGGTATAATTTTTTTTCAACCATTAATTAAATGTTTTTAAGGAAATCAATATGAGGAAAGGTGTTTTGCGGTACGGCTAGCGCGTCAGGGCTCTTAGCTGCGCTTTATCAATAAACGCTTCAATCTCCGGGTTGTTTTGATCCAAAGCCTCGGCATCCAACGCCTCCTGAGTTGCCTTGGCTATATCCCCATTCTTGAAACTTAATTTGGCTTGTTTAAAACGCTCTTGGGCGAGGGTTACATCGGTTTTATTGGTCCTGGCTTTTTCCCTGCTGACATCCTTCATCAACTTAAGCACATCTTCTTCCCGGCTGTCGGAAAACGGGTGGCCGCTGATGGCCATCCGGATATCCTTTAACCGGTTGGCGGCTCTTTTTGTCCACAAGTCACCCGGCTCCCCCAGCACGGCGCGCTTTTCCCAGTAAAAAGCGGCTTTATCTAAATTACGCTGGTTTTCATAAAGCAAGGCGAGGTTGGTATAGGCGCTGACATACCCCGGATTGATTTGTACGGATTTTAAATAACTTTCTTCCGCCCGATCCTGGTAACCCATTGCCTCATAAACCACTCCGATGTCATTATAAACCGATTCGAAATTCGGGTAGATCGCGATGGATTTCTGGTAAAAACTCAGCGCTTCGGGCAAGTTTCCGGCATTCTGGCAGTCTAATCCCAGATTGCGGTACCTTATCGCCTGCTCTTGTTTTGATCCTGTAAGATCCTGGGCCAAAGGAAAGGGTTTCGGTTCCTTGGCAAAAAGCGGACCCACGGAACAAAGCACAGATATTATTGCGATTGCTGTAATTGCGAATTTAGGCGGGAATCGGTTATTCATTTGTATGACCTTATTATATACATTAAAATGTGCGCGTCAAGAAAAAAATTCTTTGCTTTAGGCAGGTTAAATTATCGGCTCCATACTTAAAGCCGGGTGCCCGTTTTTTTGTAAAAAAACCAGGAGTTCCTCGGAACTGGTCGCGACAGTTTCGTCGGCGATTTTATCCACCAGATCCGGGATCCCGATCTCCTGCGCCCGGGATTTTAATTTTTCCCCCAGAATTTCTTTCAATTCTTTAGGCATCCAGACAACCCTGCTCAAGCCGCCTTCGGCGGAAATAAATTTTTTACTTAAGATATATAATTTGCCTACCCCTAAAAAACCCGGGGTCTGCACCCCGCCGCCGACTGAGCCGGCCAAAGTGGTAAAACTCATCCCCGAAGGAGTATTACCGGTATAATCCCGGTGCACCAGCATTACCCCGTTTGCTTCCGGCACGATCGCCACGATACATTCGAAACAGCCGCAGGAAGACTGCGGCCCGTCCATCAGCGAATACATGCTCACCGTCTCAATGGTCTGGTTGGATTTCTGCTGCACGAAAGTATTGATGTTGTCCCACTGGCCGAGCCGGGCATCCAAAAGATTACCTTTGGCGATCGGTTGGTTCGGGCCGCTGGGAACAATTTCATAAGAAGCCTTAGCATCCAGCCAGGAGTATGCCCCGCATAAACCCAGCCGCTCCGGAGTAACCACGCAAACATGGTTGGGAGCAAAGGATTGACAAAGCAGGCAGGAATAAAAAGTGTCCACGCTTTCATCGGTCATTCCCGCCAGGCGTTCATCGCGCTGATTATAAATTTGCTGCGCTTCCCGGAAAATCCGGCTTACCTCCTCGGGTTCTGTGTAAAGCCTGACCTGCACTTTATCAACGATAGCGCTGTATTCGGCGTGCAGCATCGCGTGCAGGAGCACCCCCAGATGTTTAATCCGAAAACCTTTGCTGAAAGCGTCCTTGGAGATGCGGATCCAAACCATATCCCGCTGGCCCATATGCATCAAACCCATGCAGTAATTCACAAAACGGTGGATCTGCCTCTCCAGGATCGGCTCGAAATCATTTTGCATTTTGCGCCCGAAAACATCCACGACGATTGCTAAGGGCAGAGATTTGGAATCCGGAGGCAGTTGATCGACATCCGGACCGATAAGTTCCACCAGGCCGTCGGTAACCGTAGCTTCCTCCCCGCTCCTGAGCAGTTCGATCGCGGCACTGGCTTTCCCTCCGAATTCTACCGCCAGTTGCTCCCTGCGCACCCTTTCCCCTTCAAAAGCCGCGGCGTAGGGCACCGGTACGGCAACCTGCGACATTTTTACCTTGATCCCGCGGGTCAAAATACATTTAGCCGCAAGCTTCTGGTAATCTTTTTCGGTAACCAATGCTTCAAACAAAGTAGTATCGATCTTACCTAACTGCGGCACCTCTAAATCCGTAATGATCGGCAGGCCGAAGGCTAAAGCCCCCAGGCCGGTAGCCACCAAAAGTTCATCCACATGGCTGAGTAAAAGCACGAAAGCCGGCACCCGGTTGCAGATATAATCTGCGATTTGATTCCACTGCCCGGGCTTATTTCCGCCGTAAATCAGGGGAGCGCGCACGGCAAAATTAACCGCGTAAATCGCCGAAAGATAATCATCCCCCAGATGCACGATATAATTTTCCAGGCCCAGCCCTACTCCCTGGTTCGCCAGCTGCTGCCGGAAAGTATTGCCGCCGAGATTCCCCGCCAGTAAACTGACAATCCCCTTGGACTGGAAATCGCGGATCAATTGCACGGCGGACTGCTCGTCTTTGGCCGGACCAAGGATCACGGCGATCCCGGCAATCCTTCCATCCACCAACTGCAGGCCAAGGGAACGTAAGATCTTATCCGGAATAAAACCTAATCCTGCGGCGGGGTGCTCCTGATTTAACACCGCCAGAGCAGCCAGGATCTCTTCGCAAATCAAAGTAGCGATACCCTTATTGAACAAACCGCCGGCGCCGGGGATCAACAGTCCGCTTTCGGCAGCCTGGTTATTCAACAACCCCTGCGCCTGGGTATAAGCCTTTAAACAATCCTGCAGGCTTTTTACTTCAATATTCAACAAGGCATTGATTAAAGGCAAATAATAGTTGGTTTCCGGAAATTCTATTTTTGCTTCCGCCCCTTTTTGGCTGACTGCTTTATCCAAGGACTGGCGCGTAAGCTCCAAAACGTTCTGGGCGCCTTTTACCCCAAGCTGCTCCAGTAAGGCGGGTACCCCTGCGGTTTCCGCGGGCGGCGGGAACGCTTCCGCCATCCCTTTATCCACAAAAATAACCAGGCAAACCCCGATCGCCTTTCCCTCTTTAAGCTTGACCGCTTCCGCCCTTCCTTCTCCAACTATCTCTTTAATCGCCGAGTCGATTACCTGAATGCCTTCGGGCAGCTCCGCGGTAATTTTATCGGAACTTAAAAGCTTAACCGCCACTTTATATTTTTCATGCAGGAGCTTAGCCAGGCGCAAAGCAACGGAAACCGGGCCTTCGATACAGACCGTATCGTTGATCAGGTATTCATCCAGCTTCTTAAAATCCTCTTCGCTACTTATGAGCACTACCCCTTTTTTCCTTGCCCCGGGAACCTGCGGTAAATTCGCCATATTTTATTCTTTCCTTTAAATTAAAAATTGTTTATAATCAGTGGCAATTTTTAATTTACTCCGAACGTTACAATATTCGAACATATACAAACCGTAACATCTAGGCTTAGTTCGGAGTTAATCTACCACTGTTCTTGAAGTTATTTGACAATCCTTAATTCAGTCCGCTTGCCGTCAAAACTTCGGGAACGATCTTTTCCCAGCCGATAGACATAATATGGATACCCTGGCATAAGGGTTTTAATTGCTTGATCAGTCGGCTGGCAATTTGGATAGAAGTTGCCGTTTTGTCCTTACTTTCCTGCATTTCCTGGATCAAATTATCCGGAACGCTGATTCCGGCAACGTGCTTGTTCATATAACGGGCCATCGCCGCCGACTTGAGTAAAATTATTCCGGCCACCACCGGGGCCTTGATATGCCTGGTCCGAGAGATAAAGTTTTCGAAAGCAGCCAGGTCAAAAACCCCCTGGGTCTGGAAAAATTCCGCGCCGGCGGCAAATTTTTTCTCCATTTTCATTATTTGCGGCTCCAAAGGGTCGGAGCCGGGATTAACCACCGCCCCCACGCAGAATTCCGGAGGCTCTCCGTCTAACTTATGCCCCTGCATATCGAAACCTGATTCCAGTTTTTTAGCCACCTGGATCAATTGCACCGAATCCAGGTCAAACACCGGTTTTGCCTGGGGATGGTCACCTAAACTGGGATGGTCTCCGGTAGCAATAAGGATATTCTGGATCCCCAAAGCGCCGGCCGAAAGCAGGTCGGATTGCAGCGCCAGGCGGTTGCGGTCCCGGCAGGTCAGCTGATAAATCGGTTCAAAACCTTTTTGTTTGAGCAGGAAACTTACGGTCAATGAGCCCAGGCGCATTACCGAGCTCTGCAAGTCCGTAACGTTAATCGCGTCGACTTTATTGCGGATCAGCTCGGCGTCTTTTAATAACCTGTCTGCGTGAATCCCTTTTTCCGGCCCCACCTCGGAAGTAAGTAAAAATTTACCCGCCTGGATTTTTTCTTTAAAGGTCATTGGCTTAATTTTGGGTGATTTAAGGAGATGTTCCCTTAGGACTGCTGCTCTTTGGCTGCTTCCACAAGGTTACGCATTAAAATCGCGACAGTGATCGGGCCCACTCCGCCAGGCACCGGGGTAATGTAGGCAGCGCGTTCCTTGGCCGCATCAAACTCCACGTCCCCGACGATCCTATCATTCTCCACATGATTCATGCCCACATCCACGACAATCGCGCCCGGCCTTACCCATTCCCCCTTGATTAAACCCGGATGGCCCACCGCCACGATCAGGATTTCCGCCCTTTGCACGTGCTCTTTTAATTTACCGGCCTGACTGGTAGCGATATGGCAGATAGTGACCGTGGCAAACTTTTCCAAAAGGAGCATCGCTAAAGGTTTGCCGACGATCTCGCTGTGGCCAACGACCACTACTTCTTTCCCGTATAAATCCACTCCGGTAGAATTCAAAAGCTCAATTACGGCGTTAGCGGTGCAGGCAGCGATCCTGGCCCGGCCAAAAAGCACTTTACCGATATTGGTCGGATGCATCCCTTCAATATCTTTATGGGGAAGGATAAATTCGCAAACGGTCATATAGTCGATCTCTTTAGGCAGCGGAACCTGAAGAATGATCCCGTTAACCGAGGGGTCATCATTAAGCTTAAGCACAAAATCGATTAATTGTTCCTCGCTGATCGTAGGAAACTGATGCAGTTTATAAACAATCCCCAGGCTGGCAGCGGTTTTAGCCTGGGTCTTTACATAAGCTACCGCGCTGGGATTATCTCCCACTAAAATGCTGGCCAATACCGGAGGATTTTTTAAGCCCGGGACGCTGGCTTTAAGCTCCTGTTTGATCTTATCCGCGACTTCCTTACCCTCTAATAACTTTGCCAACCCTCTCCTCCGTATCCTTGCGGATCTCACGCGCGATCTTATGCATCCGCTCAAGTTCCTGGCGCGTCTTTTGCGTAAGCTTCTGGTCCCCTAAATTTTTCAGGTTAATTCTAACATTAAAAGCGGCGGCGGAAAAAGCGGACTCCAGAAGATCAGCCGCTACCGCCACATCACTGACCAAATTAACATTTCCTTTTTTTGCCAGCGGCAGGCACAAATCCAGCGCCCGGATACAAAGCCGCGCCACTTTCAGGGGCACGGCCAAAGCTTTTCTGATATTCTTACTGCGGTAGGCGGCGACATCCGCATCCACCAATTCCAGGAATTCTTTCCGGAAAGCCTCTGTCTTAGACAGGATCAGAGTTAATTCTTTCTCAAAACGCGCGTACTTAGGTTTGCCTAAAGTAAAATTCACCACCATGCTCAGCAACGCTGACCCCATCGCGGCGGTAAATGCCGCCGCGGATCCGCCTCCCGGAGCGGGAAGCTTGGCGGAAAGGTCTTTTAAGTACTGAGTCAGGCTCTGGGTTTTATATTTCATAATTTAAATGGTAAAATCCGGGTTTAATTCAAAAGCGTTTTTGATCAACGCTATCTCCGGGAGATTCCCGGAATATAAAAGCGCTACGACATCAAAACGCGCCGGAAGCGCAAGGGAGTTTTTGGATTTTAAATAACTGACCGCCACCCGGCAGATCTGCTTTTGTTTCATGGCGCCAACCGCTTCTTCCGGCGCCCCGCATTGCCGGCTGCGCCTGGCCTTAACCTCCAGGAAACAGATCACCCCCTTCTCCCGGGCGATAATATCGATCTCCCCGAATTTATTTCTATAATTACGCTCAAGGATCTTATATCCTTTAGCCTTTATAAATCCGGCGGCCGCGTCTTCCGCGGTTTTTGCGAAATCTAAGTTTTCCCTGCCCACTCGATAAAACTTTTGCGATGGATGGCTGCCGGGCCTTTTTCCCTGATCGCCCTTAAATGCAGGGCAGTCCCGTAACCTTTGTGCCTGATAAATCCGTATTCCGGGTAAAGCCCGTCAAAGATACCCATAATTTGGTCCCGGTACACCTTAGCCAGGATGCTCGCCGCGGAGATACTGCGCGATTTGGCATCCCCCCCGACGATGCTGCGGTAAGGCAGCTCTAATTCGATCCGCAAGTTGCCGTCGATAAGCACAAAAGCGCGTTTTAATTCTTCAGCGCTTAATTGCCGGGACAGCTGCGCCACCGCTTTTTGCATGGCTAAAATGGTCGCCTGATGGATGTTGACCTGGTCGATCTTGCGGTGGTTGATCAGGGCAATGGCGTATAAAGATTTGCTTTTTATTTCGGAAAAAGCGCGCGCTCTTCTTTCCGGGGTCAATTTTTTGGAATCATCTACCCGGTGCTTGAATTTAAAATCTTTCAACCAGACCGCAGCCGCGGCTACAGGGCCGGCTAAAGAACCGCGCCCTACCTCATCCAAGCCGATAATTAAATCATAGCCCTGGTGCTTAAGTTTTTTTTCGTAGGATATGGGGCTACTGGACTTTTTCTTCTTTGACTTCGATCTTAGTGGCATGCTTGCCGATTTTCTCTCTTAGGTAGTAGAGCTTGGCGCGTTTAACCTTACCTAAACGGATGATCTCGATCCGGTCGATTACCGGCGAATACAGCGGGAACACCCTTTCGACCCCCTCGCCGGAAGAAACTTTTCTCACCGTAAAATTAAGCTTGGTGCCCGAACCGCTTTTAGCGATCACCACTCCCTCAAACGGGTGCAAGCGGAACTTATCCGGCCCTTCGGGGATCCTGGTCATTACCTTCACCGTATCCCCGACATTGATCGCCGGCATCTCTTTTCTCGTAAAACCTGCCTCAATTGATTTAATGTCCATGCTTATTACTCCTTCCCTTTCTTAAATGAGCAGACGACTTACGGAAGCGGCAGCGACGTAAGTCGTAGGCCGCCAGGCCGTCTGCGAATTTATTTCGCCGAATGCGTCAAAATTCCAGAGAATTTTGACGCAGAATCTGAGGCGAAACTTTTCCCTATTTTTTTAACAAATCCGGCCTGCGCATCCTGGTGCGCTGCATTGACTGCGCCTTCCGCCAAACGCTGATTTTATGATGGTCCCCCGAAAGCAAAACTTCCGGGACCGGCCAATTTTTGAATTTTGCCGGCCGGCTGTATTGCGGATATTCTAATAGATTACCCTCGAATGACTCAAAATTCAAGGAATTTTTGTCGCCCAGCACCCCGGGAATGAGCCTGACCAAGCTGTCAATCACGACCATCGCCGCCAGCTCACCTCCGGTCAGGACATAATCCCCGATCGAAATTTCTTCATCCACCAGGTGTTCCCTGACCCGCTCATCGATCCCTTCATAATGCCCGCAGATAAAGACCAGGTTGCGGCAGGCCGACAGCTTCCTGGCGCAGGACTGGTCAAACTTTTTGCCCTGCGGGCAGAGCAAGATCACCTTAGGCTTGCTTTTAGTTTTTTTACGGATAGCCTGGACCGCCCGGAAAATCGGCTCCACCTGTAAAACCATGCCGCTTCCGCCGCCAAAGGGACGGTCATCGACTTTGCGGTGTTTATCCAGGGTATAATCCCTTAAGTCATGGCAGAAGATCCTTACCTTTTTCTTAAGCTGCGCCCGCTTGATTATAGATTCATCCAGGACTGCCGGGAACATTCCGGGAAAAATACTGATAATATCTATGCGCATATCTGATTATTATAATTCATCAGGAACATCTGTTTAAACTGGCTAAAATTGTCCTTGGCTATCTCCCGGCGGACCGCGCGCATCAAATCCAGGAAAAAATAAACATTGTGCAGGCTAAGCAGAATCAGGCCTAACATTTCCTTGGCATTGAACAGGTGCCTCAAATAAGCCCGGGAAAAATTCAGGCAGGTATAACAGCCGCATTGGGGATCTAAGGGCCCGAGATCTTCCGCATATCCGGCGTTACGGATCGCGATCTTGCCGCAGCTGGTAAACGCGGTCCCGTTCCTGCCGTAGCGGGTAGGAATTACGCAATCGAACATATCCACTCCCCGCTCCACCGCTTCCAGGATATCAAAAGGATAACCGATCCCCATCGCGTAACGCGGCTTATCCGCGGGCAATTCCGCGGCCACCAATTCAAGGATATTATATATTAAATTGCTGCTCTCGCCAACGGAAACTCCACCGATAGAATAACCGTCAAAATCCATCTCCACCATACGCTTGGCGCATTCCAGGCGCAGGTCTTCGTAAGTAGCCCCCTGGACAATCCCGAATAACTTAGCCGGAGAATCGCCTTTAGCGTCTTTGGACCTTTTGGCCCAGGCGAGCGTGCGTTCCATAGCGGTGCGGGACTGCTCCTTAGTGCAAGGATAGTGCACGCATTCATCAAGCGGCATCATAATATCCGAGCCCAGATCCTGCTGGATCCTGATCACATCCTCCGGAGTGAGAAAATGCTTCAGTCCGTCGATATGCGACTGGAACTCCACCCCCCGGTCATGCATTTTCCTGAAAAGCGCCAGGCTGAAAACCTGATAACCTCCGCTGTCGGTAAGGATCGGTTTGTCCCAGCCCATGAATTTATGCAAACCGCCGGCTTTTTTTATGATCTCCGTCCCCGGCCGTAAATACACGTGATAAGCATTGGACAGCATTATCTGCGCCCCGGCCTCAGCAACATCCTTGAGCATCAATCCTTTGATCGTGGCGTGCGTGCCCACCGGCATAAATGCCGGGGTATCTAAATCCCCATGCGCGGTGGAAATTTTACCCAGGCGGGCTTTAGTATTTTTATCTTGATGGATTAGTTTATACATCATTTTTTATTAACCCTAAAATTCAGAAATGTATTAGTAGTGAGTATTACCCACTACCCAACCCCACTACTTAACACACTGCCTAGCCTAACCCTCACTACTAAACCAAAATTATTTACACTATTAACATTGCGTCGCCGTAGCTGTAAAAACGATACTTTTGCTCCACCGCTTCCTGATACGCCTTAAGCATTAACTCTTTTCCGGCAAAAGCGCAAACCAGCATAAAAAGAGTGGTCATCGGCAGATGAAAATTGGTCAACAAAGCGTCCACTAATTTGAATTTATATCCCGGGTAAATGAATAAATCGGTATTCCCCTGCCTGCTGCCGGAGGCATAAGTCTCCAGCGCCCGCAAGCTGGTGGTACCCACGGCAATCACCCTGCCCTTATGCTCTTTTACTGTCGCCAGCGCCTCAATGGTCGCGTCGGGAACCAGGAAACTTTCCGGCTCCATTTTATGCTCGGTTATATTTTCACATTTTACCGGACGAAAAGTCCCTAACCCCACATGTAAAGTGACATAGGCCAGGTTAACCCCCGCGCCCTGAAGCTGTTTTAAGCCTTCCGGCGTAAAATGCAAACCGGCAGTGGGGCTGGCCAGCGCCCCTTCGTTCCTGGCATAAACCGTCTGATAATACCGGGTGTCCAGCTCTTCCGGCTCCCGCTTGATATAGGGAGGAAGAGGAACCACTCCATAACCGTAAATCGCATCCGCATCCGCCTGTTTAAAACTGATCTGCCCCCGTCCGCTTAAAATTCCGGTGATCGCCCCCGCGGCAAAAAGGATCTTTTCCCCCACCTTGGTCCGGCTGGGCTGGACCAGGCAGGAAAAAGCGGTGCCGTTTAAGCGGCGGGTAAGCAAAATTTCCACTTTACCTCCGGTGATCTTCTTCCCGATCAAACGGCAATGCAGCACCTTGGTATCGTTAAGCACCAGTAAATCATTTTTTTCCAAAAAACTCCCGAGCTGGCTGAACACCGTATGGCTGATCCGGCCGTCTTTGCGGTTAACCGTTAAAAGCCTGGCCGCCTCCCTTTTTTCTAAAGGGTATTGGGCGATCAGCTCCTTGGAAAGAAGATAGTCAAATTCAGCAAGCTTTAACATTGCGATAGTCTTATTTTATTTAAATGTGGCTTTGGGTTTAATCCAGGTAGCCGATGATCTGATCGTTCAGGTCATCGATAGAATAGAAAACTATGCCGTCGGGAGCCAGCGCGGTAACCGCGTGTAACTGGTTAAAAAACAGATCCGGATTGTTTTTCATCAAAAATACCCCGATCCCGGCATAAATCTTACCTTTGCCGCGGTGGCCCAGGGCGCTTTTGACCACTTCTTTAGCAAACTGGTTGTCTTTAGTATAGGACATCAATACCACATAATCGACGATCCCCTCATCCAGCCACTCCGACCAGTCCTGGAACGCATTAGCGTAAGCGCGCTCAACCACCGGGACCACCGCGCAGGAAACAGTTAAAGCCAGAGACTTGACTCTAACCAGGCTGGAAATTTTACGCACCAGATCCGTGACCTGCTGGCGCTTCCAGTTATCCCAAGCCAGATATTCATCCTCGTTATTGAGGGTATCTAAAACATTGATCCCGGTCTTTTCTCGGAACCTTTCGATATTGGCCGGGCCGTATCCGTAGGTTAAACCGAACTTATTAAAGCGTGAACCGGGAGGGAACGGGACCGGAGAAGGATAACGGATATAATCCAGGTGTATTCCGCTGAACAACGGATAACGGTTAATGATTTCATTGATGATCGTCAGCGCGTAAGCTTCCACTTTAGGGTCTCCGGGCTCCAGGAATATCATATCCTCTCTTTGATAATATTTATCCAGCTCGGTAGTAGTGGAGATCTTCGACGGCCTCAGGTATTGGTCGCGGGTAAGAATGGAATTACCGTATTTTTTCAGGATATCCGCCTTGTCATTCCTTCCCAGCCCCAGGACATTCACCCAGGCAAAAACTTTGATATTGCTCTGGCTAGCCTCCCGCAGCAATAAATCCAGGGTATCTAAGCCGGCAGAAGCGACCATCTGGCTGTATTTTGTTTTATCGCCGATCCGGGAATCATAATAAGCGTTGCCGGATTGGAAGATTTGCAGGTAAATTTCATTGATCCTGGCCTTCTTGCACTGGGCGATCAGGTCATAAACCCCCTGCTCGGAATAAAGTATTTTCTTCCCGGAAAAAACCGATACCCAGACCCCCCGCGGTTCCTGCGTTTTAACGCCAAGCGCATCATCCTGAGCCCCAGCCCCGGGCCTCCCGCCTAAAACGCAAAATAAAATTAAGAGTAATATTTTAGCTTTCATTTTTTTGCCTGGACCGGTGCGGCCGGTTTTGTTTTCACCATGGAATATTCGCAGCCGCAATATTTTTGCCGGTAAATACCTTTATCTTTCGCTTCCTGCTGCGCCCATTTAAACCCGGGGCGGAAATCTTCATAATAAAAATCTACGCCGGTTTCCCGGGCGATCTGAGTGCCTAAACGGCGCAACGCGTCATGATCCTGGTACGGGCTGACCAATAAAGTAGTGCTGAACGTTTTTACGCCGGCTTCCCTGGCCGCCTGGGCGGTCTTACGCAAACGCAATGACCAGCATAAAACGCAGCGCTGTTTTGCCAAAGGATCTTCCAGGGATTTAACTGTCCGGGAAAAATCCTCAGGGTTGTGCCCGGGATAGGCGACCTCCAGCGAAAATTCCCGGCATAAGAGCTGCAGCGCCTCAACGCGGCGAAGATATTCATCCTGCGGATAGAGATTGGGATTATAGTAATAACCCCGGATATTAAATCCTTTTTCTTTTAATTTGCCGAAAGGATAAATCAAACAAGGCCCGCAGCAGATGTGCAACAGAATATCCATAAATTAAAAATTGTTTATAATCAGTGGTAATTTTTAATTTACGTCGAACGTTTCAATATTCGAATATATATAAACCGTAACCTATAGGCTTAGTTCGACGCTTTCAACCACTACCTATTATAATCAGTGGCAATTGTTAATTTAGAAAATCTCTTCCTGCTGTTCCCGGTTGAATTTTAAACCGAAATGTTCATAAGCTTTACGGGTGGCCAGGCGCCCCCGGGAAGTGCGCTTTAAATATCCGGCCATCAACAGATAGGGTTCCACCGCATCTTCGATCGTATCCACTTCTTCATTGAGGCTGGCGGCCAAAGATTCTATCCCCACCGGCCCTCCGCCGAATGATTCCAAAATTAATCTCAAAACTTTACGGTCCAGGTCATCAAACCCGGCCTGGTCGATACCCAGGTCATCCAGGATCTTGGAGGCCGAGGCCCGTTCGACTTTATCCATTTTCAACACCTGAGCGTAATCCCTTACCCGGCGCAGGAGGCGGTTGGCGATCCGGGGAGTCCCCCGGGAACGCTTGGCGATCTCCAGTGCCGCCGCGTCATCGATCTTTATCGTCAACAGCTGGCTTGAATTTTTGATTATTCTGGCCAGCTCCTCCTCTTTATAAAAATCCAGGCTGTAGAACAAACCGAAGCGCCCCCTGAGCGGAGCGGCCAGAAGCCCGGTGCGGGTGGTGGCGCCGATCAGGGTAAAAGGCTTGAGGTTGAATTTAATCGTTTTAGCGTAAGGGCCTTTATCGATTATAAAATCGATCTGGAAACTTTCCATCGCCGGATACAGGAATTCTTCCACGACTTTAGACATCCGGTGGATCTCGTCGATAAACAGGATATCCCCTCTTTCCAGGTTGGTAAGGATCCCGATCAGGTCCCCGGCCCGCTCGATCGCCGGGCCGCTGGTGGCGGTGATCTTTGCCCCCATTTCGTGAGCGATAATATGCGACAGGGAAGTTTTGCCTAAACCCGGAGGCCCGCTTAAAAGCACATGCTCCAGGGGCTCGCTCCTTTGCTTGGCGGCCTGGATGGAAATTTTAAGGTTATCCACGATATCCTTATGCCCGACAAAATCCGTAAATTTATTTGGCCGCAGGGATATATTTAAAACAATATCCTCTTCGGATTCTTTTACGTCGGTGATAACGGAATTAGCCTTCAGCAGCGGGTGTCTGGTCTCTTCGTTCATAAGGGATTATGTTTTCCTTGTTGCGGATAATGATAATGTCGGCAAAATCGGCGTCCTGGCGGGCAAGGATCTCCTTCATTTTCGCCAGCTCAAGGATCGCCAAAAATATGGCGATGATCTCTAGCTTGCCCTTGCTCTTGGAGAAAAGATCCGAAAGCTTGATTTTTGTTTCTACCAGCAATAAATGCAGAATATCATGCACCTTCTGCTCGACCGTAAACTGATCCTTAATCACTTCGTAAAAAACTTCCCGGGGGATGTCTTTGATCGCCCGGGAAAAGGCATCGATCAGGTCAAAAATGCTGGCTTCAAAATACTTTTCCTCTTCCTTATCCTGCACCTGCAGCTCCTGCGGGGTCTCGGTCTTGGGGCGTTTAAAAACTTCCTGCTGGCTGGCTTCCCGCTGTTTTAAATTTTCGGCGATCTGTTTGAATTTTTCATATTCCAAAAGCCGCTTGACCAGCTCAGCGCGCGGATCCTCTTCCTCCTCCTGCGCGGCCAACTCCTCCGCCGGAAGAAGCATCTTGGATTTTATCTGCATCAGGGTCGCCGCCATCACCAAAAACTCCCCGACCACATTCAAATCCAAAAGCTGCATCAGGTTGATATATTCCAGGTATTGCTGGGTGACCTTGGCGATGGGGATATCGTAGATATTCAGGTGGTCTTTCTTGACCAGGTAAAGCAGCAGGTCTAAGGGCCCCTCAAACATCTCTAAGCGGATTTTATAATTCATCCCGCTCCTTCTTTCTTATTGAATTCTTTAAAACGTATGGGTTTTAGCATTGAACAATTAGAAGGAGCGGGATTCACCCCCGCACCTTCCTTCTGTTTAATCATCAAATTCCTAAGACTTTAATATTGAATAACAAGAAAATGCAGGGTTCATCCCGCCCTTCCTTTATATCTTTAAAAGCCCTTTGACCTGGGCGATGGTTTTTTTGGCTGAAAGGTCGGCCTTTTCCCGTCCAACGGATAAAATTTCTTGAATATACTTTTTATCTTTTTCCAAAGCCTTCCTTTTTTCCTGAATAGGCGCCAATAATCCGATCAACCGGTCCGCCAGTTCTTTTTTGCATTCCGTGCAGCCGATCTGGGCATTAACACAACGGTCATGGACCTTGTCTTTTATCTCGGGGAAAAAAGCTTCATAATAATAATAAACATTACATTTTTCCGGATGCCCCCGGTCGGTGACCCGGATGCGCGCCGGGTCGGTAAACATCCCCTGCACTTTTTTACGGATCACTTCCGGCGCCTCGGAAATAGCGATGTAATTATTATAACTCTTGCTCATCTTGCGGCCGTCTAAACCCAAAAGCCGGGTAGTCTGGGTAAGCAAGGCCTTGGGATCGGAAAAACAATCTGTTTTATAAATATGGTTGAACTTACGCGCGATCTGGCGGGTCAGCTCTAAATGCGGCAATTGATCCTCTCCAACCGGTACGCTATCGGCTTTATAAAGCAGGATGTCGGCGGCCTGCAATACCGGATAACCTAAAAAAGCGTAGGTGCTTAAATCCCGGTTGGTTACCTGGCGCAGTTGTTCCTTATAAGTAGGGCAGCGCTCAAGCAGCCCCAGGGGGGTGATCAGGGAAAGGATAAAATATAGCTCAAGATGCTCCGGGATCTGCGACTGGATAAAAATCACCGATTTTCCCGGGTCAATCCCGCAGGCCAGCCAATCCAGCACATTATCCAGCATGTTCGCCTTAAGCTCAGCCGGATTTTCGTACTCCGACATCAGCGCGTGCCAATCCGCCACCATAAAAAAACAGTCGTATTCATCCTGCAGCTTGATCCAGTTGGAAAGCGCCCCCACCAGGTGCCCAAGGTGCAGCTTGCCCGTCGGACGCATTCCGCTTAATATCCGCTTCTTATTCATATTTATTCTGCGCAGCTTAATTACAGCTTCCTGGCTATTTTCTCGATATCGTAGGCTTCAATGATATCCCCTTCGGCTAATTGGTCGAAACCGCCGATGGCGATACCGCATTCAAAACCCTCCCCTACCTCGCGGACATCATCCTTAAACCGTTTGAGGCTGGAAATTTTGCCTTCAAAAATCGCATCCCCGTTACGCATTACGGTAACCTGGCAGTGGCGGTTGATCTTGCCCTTGGTAATCATGCAGCCGGCGATAATTCCGGAATGGGAAAGCTTGAACATTTTCCTGACTTCCGCCCGGCCCAAAAATATTTTCTTTAACCTCGGGTCAAGCATTCCTTCCACCGCCGCTTTTATATCGTTGGCCAGCTCATAAATAATGTTGTATATCTTTACCTCGATCTTTTCTTTGGCGATCAGCTCCTTGGCCGGCTCATCGGATAAAACGTTGAACCCCACCAGCAGGGCATCGGAAGCTACCGCTAAAATCACGTCGGAGGCATTGATGTTGCCGGCAGCCATGTGGAGGATATTGATCTTTATCTCAGAGACATTCAATTTCTCCAGGGTATCTTTAATCGCCTCCAGGGATCCCTGAACATCGGCCTTGATAATCAAATTTAATTCCTTGATCTCACCGGCGGCAATCTGGGCATGCAGCTCTTCCAGATTAACCCTTTTTACTTCCTTGACCTGGGCGATCCTTTCTTTTTCCTGGCGCGCCTGGATCAATTCTTTGGCCTGCTTTTCATCTTCGATCGCGAAAAATTGCTCCCCTACCTGAGGAATCCCGCTGATGCCTAAAATTTCTACCGGAGTTCCCGGCCCTACCGCGGTCACTCCCTGCCCCCGGTCATTAAGCATCGCCCGGATCTTTCCGTAAAGATTGCCGACGATTATATTTTGATTAAGATGCAAAGTTCCGTTCTGGATAAGCAGGGTGGCGACCGGGCCCCGGCCTTTGGCCATCCTGGCTTCCACTACCACTCCGTTGGCCAACCGGTCAGGATTGGCCTTTAATTCCATCATTTCCGCCTGCAGCAGGATCATTTCCAGCAGGGTATCGATCCCCGCTCCGGTCTTTGCCGAAACCGGCACGGTAATGGTTTTACCTCCCCAATCCTCGGGAGTTAAACCGGCCGCGGCCAGCTGTTTTTTGACCATATCCAAATTTGCCTGCGCCTTATCGATTTTATTGACCGCCACAATGATCGCGACCTGCGCGGCTTTGGCATGATCGATCGCTTCCTGCGTCTGGGGCATAATCCCGTCATCCGCAGCGACGACTAAAACCACGATATCGGTGATCCTGGCGCCGCGGGCGCGCATCGCGGTAAACGCTTCATGGCCCGGCGTATCCAGGAAAGTGATCTCCCCCTGGGGAAGTTGCACCCGGTAGGCGCCGATATGCTGGGTGATCCCTCCGTGCTCTTTATCCGCTACTTTAGTATTACGGATCGCATCCAAAAGAGAAGTTTTACCGTGATCAACATGCCCCATAAAGGTGACGATCGGAGCGCGGGTCTTTTTATCCTGGGGTTTGTCTATTTTACTGTGCGCCTGCAAAACTATCTCTTCGGCATTAAGCGCTTTTTTTACTTTGAAATTATATTTTAAACATAATTTATTTAAAGAAACTTCGTCCAGGGGCTGATTGATCCCCACCATTATCCCCATCCCCATAAGGTGCTTGATGAGGATTGAAGATTTTTCCTGCAATTTTACGGCCAAATCTTTAACGGTAATCGGCAATTCCAGCTCAATCTCTTTTTCTGGGGCCGCCGGAGCCTTAACTTCGACAGGAACAACCGGAACCGGGGCCGAAACTTTAACCTTAACTTCCGGCTTATGCTCAGCCTTAACTTCCGGCTTATGCGCAACTTTAACCTCAGGTTTTATATCAGATTTCGTTTCCGGTTTTACCTCATGTTTAATTTCAGGCTTCACCTCGTGCTTTGCTTCGTGCTTTGCTTCGTGCTTTACCTCATGCTTAATTTCATGCTTAACTTCAGGCTTATGCTCGGGTTTGAGTTCGGGTTTTATTGCCGGCTTAACCTCGTGCTTTATTTCCGGCTTGATTTCAGGTTTTACCACCGGCTTAATCTGAGTTTTAACCAGGGGCCTAAAATCAGGCTTTGGCCCCGGTTTAAGCATGGATTTAAATACCGGCTTCGGGCTTGGCTTACTTTCCTTGACCGCCCTTACTGCGGAAGGTTTAGGCTTGGCCGCTTTGACCGCCTTAGGCTTAGCTGCTTCCTTGGCCGCGGTTTTTTTAGGTTTAGCTGTTTTTTCTACCGGGGGTTTTTCTTTTTTTGTTTTGGGCATTTTTTCTCTTTTCTCTGCGCTCTTTAAAGTGCAGCTTTATTTTATATAAAAGCGATTACAATTTTTTTGCTTCCGCAATGATTTTTTCCGCCTTCTTTTCACCGATCCCTTTGATTTGGGTAAGCCCTTCCACTCCCAATTTAATCACGTCCGCGGCGTTTTTAACCCCGGAGGCTTTGAGGCTCTCGGCGATCTTTTCACTTACCCCCAGAGATTCCCCCAAAGAGGCTTCCTTGCCCTCTTCTTTTTTCGCTTCTTTTTTACTTTCTTTTTTTGACTCTGGCTTGGCGGATTTTTTAGCCGCTTTTTTTGCTTTCTTGGGCTTAGCTTCTTCTTCCCCGGCCGGCGCTCCTGTTTCCGCAACAGCTTCGGCAGCGGGCGCAGTGCCGCCCAGCGCTTCCGCGGCGATCATACTCTTGGTGCGGATATCCAGTTCCCAACCGACCAGGCGCGATGCCAGGCGAACATTCTGGCCGTGTTTTCCGATGCTCAAAGAAAGCTGGTCATCATCCACGACGACTTCGGCCTTCATTTTATCCCGGTCCAGCTTGATTTCCGAAACCTTGGCCGGCGATAATGCCGCCTTGATATATTCACGCACATCTTCATTGAAACGCACGATATCGATCTTTTCTCCCTGCAATTCATTGACGATATTGCGCACCCGGTTTCCGCGCATCCCCACGCATGCCCCTACCGCGTCGACCTTATCGTTCTTGGAATAAACGGAGATCTTGGTGCGCTCTCCGGCCTGACGGGAAATCCCCCGAATCTCCACGATCCCTTCATAGATCTCGGGAACCTCCAGCTCGAACAACTCTTTAACCAAATTTGGGTGCGCCCGGGAGAGGATAATCTGCGGCCCCTTAGTGTCTTTTTTTACTTCGACCACATAAGCGCGGATACGCTGCCCCTGCTTAAATTCTTCCTTCGGGGATTGTTCCCGTTTTAAAAGGACCCCTTCAGCCTTGCCCAATAAATCCACGATCACATTCCCTTTTTCAAATCGGTACACCGTGCCGCTGACAATTTCACCGACCCGGGCCTGAAATTCCATAAAAACCACATCCTTTTCCGCTTCCCGCATTTTCTGGATGATCACCTGGCGCGCGGTAGAAGCGGCGATCCTGCCGAAATCAATATTGGTCACCGGCTCATTATTCCGGAAAGCGCGGATCTCTCCGGTAACCCGGTCGATCTGCACCTTAAATTCCTCATCCGGCTTTAAATCGATCACCCTTTTTGCGGCGGAAAGCATCGCGCTTTCCACGGCTTCAAGCATGATCTCTTTTTTAATTCCTTTTTCGCGTTCAATCTGTTCGATAATTGCCAAAAGTTCCTGACTCATTTTTTATTTCTCCGATTAAATTACTAATCTTGCTTTATTTATTTTTATCAATGGGATCCCAATCGCTTCTCCTGCAACCTGGATGGATACGGAATTTTCATCGGCCTGCTGAATTATCCCCTGCCACTGGATTTTGCCGTTTACCGGATCATTCAGGAAAAATACCGCTTCTTTATTTACCGCGCGGCTAAAATCTTTGTCGCTTTTCAGCGGCCGGTCCAGCCCCGGAGAAGCCACCTCCAGGATATAGTCGCCGGGAATCAGGTTTTTTTCCTCCAAAAGTTCTTTTAATCCCTTGCAAACCCGGGCGCACTCGGCAAGGGTTATCCCTCCCTGCGGCCTGTCCGCTAAAACGGTCAGGATCAATTTCGGGCCGCCGTACTGGTGGAGTAATTCCACAAGCTCCAGCCCCTTGTTCTCCAAAAAGCCGGAAAATAAATCATTTAACTGTTCAATTAATCCTTCGTTGGCCAAAACCGCTCCGCTTTTTAAAGATTAGCCAATAAATTCTTTACCATGTTTAAGGCCTGCGCCTGCGGGACCAGCTGGGAGCTTTTATCCTTGCGCACCCTTAATTCAATACTTTTTTCTTCGATGCTTTTTTTGCCGATGACGATACTTAAGGGGACCCCAATCAAATCGGCATCCTTGAATTTTACCCCCGCCCGTTCATTACGGTCGTCAAACAACACCTCTATTCCGTTTTCTGCCAGTTGGCGGTACAGGCTGTTGGCCGCCTCCATAATCTCCGGATTGGTTACGTCCAAAGGCAAAAGAATAATTTGAAAAGGAGCGACTTCTTTGGGCCAAAGGATCCCGTCAGCGTCATTGTTCTGTTCAATGATCGCCGAGACAAGGCGGGATACCCCGATACCGTAACAACCCATGATCAAAGGCTTCAACTGGCCGCTCTTATCGGGAAAAACCGCCTCCAGCGCCTGGCTGTATTTAGTGCCTAATTTAAAGATGTGGCCGATCTCGATGGTATTCACCTGCCGCATTTCCGTATTACAGGTAAAACAAAGGCTGGAACCGCCCTTGGCGGCTTTAGCGGTCTTACACTGCGGGCAGAAACAAACCACATCTTCCCCTAAAGGCGCCTCAACCATAAATTCATGGGAGACCTTGCCCCCCATCACCCCGGAATCGGCTTCGGTGATCAACACCTTTAATCCGCACCGGGCGAATATCCTTTTATACGCCTCAAACATCAACTGGTAATTTTTATCCAACCCCGCCTCATCCTCGTCGAAACTATAGGCATCCTTCATAATGAATTCGCAGCAGCGGATCAGGCCGAACCGCGGCCGGATCTCATCGCGAAATTTGGTTTGGATCTGGTATAAAACCAGCGGAAGCTGCCGGTAACTGGAAAGATTATTTTTCACCAGATCGGTGATTATTTCTTCATGCGTCGGCCCCAAAGACAGCTCCCTGCCCCGGCGGTCCTTAAATTTAAACATCACTTCCCCCAGGTCCTTATCCCTGCCGGTTTTCTGCCAAAGCTCTAAAGGATGCAGCGCCGGCAGGAGCAGCTCGCTTGCCCCTGTGGCATTCATTTCCTGGCGGATGATCCCCTGAATATTCTCCAGCACTCTTAAACCCATCGGCAAATAAGTGTAGGCCCCGGCCATAAGCATCCGCACAAACCCGGCGCGCAGCAACAACTGGTGGCCGGTAGACTCGGCTTCTTTAGGGGTTTCTTTCAGCGTGGGAATAAATACTTTACTCCAATTCATTTTTATTTTAGTCCTTATTAAAAACATCCTTGTTCAACACTACCCCTCTTTTGGCAAAAATAGGGTAGAATACCGGGACAACACCCGTAGCCCGGAAACGGCCGTGGACCCTGCCCTCCTTATCCACGCTTTCAATTTCATAATAAAAAAGGTCTTCCAGATTTACCCAGCCGTCCTTTAAACCGTTAACCTGACTGATCCGGGTGATCTTACGGCCGCCGTCAACCAACTGGTCCTGCTGAATGACCAAATGCAGCGCCGAAACGATCTGCCGGTGGATTGCCTCCAAACTGATCGGGATCCCGGACATCAGGATCATCGTCTCTAACCGGTGCAAAACATCCTGCGGTGTATCAGCGTGAATAACCGAAAGCGCTCCGCTGTGCCCCGAACACATTGCTTGAAGCATATCCAGCGCCTCGGCGCTTCTGATCTCTCCTAAGATTATTCTCTGCGGACGCATACGCAGGGTATTGCGGAAAAGGTCGCGGATGGTAATTTCACCCTTGCCTTCGATATTCGGCGGCTTGGTTTCCAATCTGACCACATGGTCCTGCGCCAAATGTAATTCTGCCGTATCTTCAATCGTAATCGTCCGCTCGTCATTACCGATATAGCCGGAGAGCACCCCCACCGTAGTCGTTTTACCGCTTCCGGTAGCGCCGGCAAAGATAATATTGGCCTTGGCCTTAATGCAGGCGATCAAAAAATCCGCCATCCTGCGGTCCAGCGTCCCTAATTCAATCAGGTTTTCGGCGGTAGTGATCTTTTTCAGGAACTTACGGATGGTGATCGTCGGGCCGTCTAAAGCCAAAGGCGGAATAATAATATTCACGCGGGAGCCGTCGGGAAGGCAGATGTCCGTATAGGGCACCGATTCGTCGACCCTTCTTCTGGTCGGCGAAAGTATCTTCTGGATGACATACATTAATTGCTGATCGCTGTCAAAACGCATCCCGGTGAGCACTTTCTTGCCGAACTTTTCCACATAGACATTATGCGTCCCGTTGATCATAATTTCCGTAACATCCGGATCCATCATTAATTGTTCGATCGGACCCAGTCCGGCGAATTCATCGACCAGTTCATTAATGATCGCGTCCCGCTCAATTTCTTTAAGCGGACTGCGCGGCTGGCTCAAGATCCCTTCCAGGATATTGCGCACGACGTTGGCCACCTCGCCCTTATTGCCGGCGCTTTTGAATAGAACGCTGCTGTATTTAGCCAGAAAATCTTCGCGGACCCTGCCTTTTAATGTCTGCTGAGCCATATTCTCTCCTCTTAGACAGTTAGCTAAAAATACGGTTATTAAACTATTGCGCTTTTCTTAAATCGATCTCTTTTAATAAAGTGCGCACGCAATCTTTCGCGGATATTTTTTTAACCGGTTTACCCCGCGCAAACAAAAGCCCGGTATCCCTGCCAAAGGCCACTCCCAGATCGGCTTCTTTTGCCTCTCCCGGGCCGTTAACCACGCACCCCATCACCGCAACCTTTAAGCCTTTAAAGGAGGACGGGTATTTTTCCTGCGCTAATTTAGTTTCCAGCTCTTTAACGATATTGATCAGGTCCAATTCGCAGCGCCCGCAGGTCGGACAGCTGATTACCTGGACCCCCTTAATCTGGCGTAACCCCAGTGACTCTAAAATACCCTTGGCCGCCCTGATCTCTTCTACGGGATTATCGGTAAGGGACACCCTTATTGTATCACCAATCCCCTCCAGGAGCAAAGCCCCTAAAGCAATGCTGGATTTGATTATCCCGTTATAGGGGCTGCCGGTAGCGGTGACACCCAGGTGCAAAGGGTAGTCGCAAAGCTTGGCCACCTTACGGTAAGCTTCCACCGTATCCAGGACATTATTGGCCTTGAGTGAGATAACCAGGCGGTTATATTTTAATTTCTCGATCGTTTTAACATAATCCAGGCACGCGGCGACCAATTTAGCGGTCATCGAAGCATTCCTGCGCGTCCCATCCTTTACCGAACCGCTGTTTAATCCGATGCGTAAAGGTATCCCGGCGGATTTTAAGGCGCTGACCACCGTTTTAATTTCCTGCGGCTTATCGATGTTTCCCGGGTTAAGCCTGATCTTATCCGCCCCGCTTTCAATCGCAGCCAAGGCAAGGCGGTAGGAAAAATGGATGTCCGCAACCAGGGGGATTTTAGCCTGCGCCTTTATTGCCTTTATCGCCCTGGCGTCATCCTCATCCTTAACCGCCAAACGGACAATCTGGCAGCCGGCCAGTTCCAATTGCCGGATCTGGGCCACAGTATTATCAATGTCGGCGGTTTTAGTCTTGGCCATCGATTGGATCGCTACCGGATTCCTGCCTCCGATCGCGCAATTCCCGATTTTAATTACCCGGGATTTCCTTCTTTTTATTTCCATGCTTATTTACCCGCCAGCTTGCTGAACTTTTCCCCGTAAAGCCTGAGGATATCGTTATAAGTAACAAATAAGGCCAGGGTGATCATCAGGGAAAGCCCGACATTATTGATAATTTCTTCCGCCTTTACCCCCAGCGCTTTTTTCCTTAATTTTTCCAGCCCCAGCAAAAAAATGTGGCCGCCGTCTAAGATCGGCAACGGCAAAAGATTAAAGATCGCCAGGCTCACGCTTAACACGGCCACCAGGTGCAGTAAGGCGACCAACCCTAATTTTGCCGCCTGGGAGGTGATAAAAAATATCCCCAGCGGACCGGTCATCGAATCGCGCATCGACATTTTTCCGGTAACCAGTCTCCATAAACCGGTATAGGTCATCGCCGTCAGTTCCAGGGTTTTTTTAAATCCCAGCCCCGCCGACTCTAAAAAGCCGTGCCTGACTTCGATTACTTCATCAAAAGGAGAAATACCGATGATCCCCAAAGCGCGCTTCTCGCCCAATTGGTCATCAAGCACCTTAGATTTGATCGGAACATTGACACTGAATTCCTTATCCCCGCGTAAAACCTGCAAAGCGACGCTGCCGGGGTTTTTTCTTTCCCGTACCGCCTGCTGCAGCTCCTCCCAAAGCAAAACTTTCTTGCCATCCACTGAAAGGATATTGTCCCCGACGGCCAAACCCGCGGCTTGGGCGCCGTAACCTTCAACCAGACCGCCGACTTTAGCGGTCAAACCGGGATAGCCGATAAAAAGGATCAGCCAGAAAAATAAAAATCCCAGGAAATAATTCAGGAGCGGCCCGCAAAAAATAATCTGAAATCTTTTTCCCGCCGGCTTGGCGAAATACTCATCGCCTTTCCCTTTATATTCCGACTGGGTGTCCCCGGCCATCTTGACGTAACCGCCCAGAGGGATCAAATTCAGGCTATACTCGGTATCCCCTTTTTTTCTTTTAAAGATGAGCGGCCCGAACCCCAGGGAAAATTGCTCCACCCGCACCCCGTTGGCTCTGGCACAGATAAAATGGCCGAACTCATGCACTATAATCAACAGGCTCAAGATAAAAATAAAAATCAGGACAGTAATCATGATTTATAAAACCCTCATAGTTTTTGAGCCGGCGGCGATGCGCAAAACTTCCTCCCTGGCCCAGCTATCGGCATCCATTATTTCCCGCAATCCCGGAGAAGAAATCCTGGTATGGCGGCGCATCACTTTCTCCACGATCCCGGCGATACTTAAGAAACCGATCTTGCGCTCAAGGAACATCTCTACGCAGGCTTCATTGGCGGCATTTAAAACCGCCGGCACGGTGCCTAACTGCCGGGCAGCCTGGTAAGCCAGCGCCAGGCAGGGAAACTTTTGTAGATCAGGTTTGGCAAAATGCAGTTTATGCAAACGGTAAAAATCTATTCCCCTGATCGTATTCGGCAGGCGCCGGGGATAGGTCAAGGCGTACTGGATAGGCACGCGCATATCCGTGACGGAAAGCTGCGCCATGGTCACCCCATCCTTAAATTCGACCATGGAATGGATCAACGCTTCCGGGTGGACCAATACTTTTATTTTATCCTCCCCCAGGCCGAACAGGAACATCGCTTCCAGCAGCTCCAGCCCTTTATTCATCAAGGTTGCCGAGTCTACCGTGATCTTCCTGCCCATTTTCCAACGCGGATGGCGCAATACTTCTTCCACCGACACCCGCTTAAACTTACTTGCCGGCCAGGTCCGAAGCGGCCCGCCGGAAGCGGTCAGGTATATCTTCCTGATATTTTCCGCCCCGCTATCGCCCAGGCTCTGCCAGATCGCCGACTGTTCGCTATCTACCGGACGGATCAAAACTTTATGCCGGCTGGCTAAACGCATCACCAGCGAGCCGGCCATCACCAGCGCTTCTTTGTTAGCCAAAGCCACTTCTTTGCCGCTTTTGATCGCGCTGATTAACGGAGCTAAAGCATTTGCGCCGGTAATCGCCACCATCACCTGTTGAATATCTTTATGCTGCGCCAATTCTTCCAGGCCGGATTTTCCGCAAAGAACTTTTACCCCTGGACCGGTCCGGGCGCTTAATTTTACCGCTTGCCGGGGATCCCCGACACAGACTAATTTCGGCCTAAATTCCCTGATCTGTTGTTCTAACCGGACAATATCGGAATTAACGCTTAGGGCGACAATTTTAAATTCACGCGGCAGGCCCCTGACCACTTCCAAAGTACTTTGACCGATAGAGCCGCTGGAACCTAAAACCGCAATATTTTTTGGAGCAGGATTCATTTTTTATAACCGCGCTAAGATAAAATAAAAAACCGGAGCGGTAAACAATAAGCTGTCAATTTCATCCAAGGCTCCCCCCATTCCCGGGAAAATATTTCCGGAATCTTTAACCTGGCAGTCCCGTTTGAGCAAAGATTCCGACAAATCCCCAAGCTGCCCCAGGATACCCAGGCAGGCGGAAACAAAAAAAAGCTGGCCGAAATTAAAAGGCAAAAGCGGCTTGCAAACCAAGCCTCCGGCGATGCTGAAAATCAACCCCCCCAATGAACCCTCCACGGTTTTCTTCGGACTGATCCGGGGCATTAAAAGTTTCTTTCCCCACTTGCTCCCCACTAAATATGCTCCGATATCCCCCAATTTGGTGATGGAGAGCAGGGCGACTAAAAATCCCAACCCGCCGGGAAGATAGCGGATCTTGATCATAAAACTGAAGAACCAGGAAACATAAAGGATACCGAAAAGAGTGGTGGAGATGTCCACGATCACCCCGGAGTTGTCCCGGCGTTTAAATTGCATCAAAATAAGAAAGATCAAAGCCAGGACGATAAAAAGCAGCTCCCAGCTCTTGGTCGGCTCAAACCGGAACATGATCGATAAAGGAATGATCGCCCCAACCCCGATGCCGAAATATTTATAAATACAGATCCCTTTTTTCTCCAACATCGCGAAATATTCATACAGCCCCAGGACAATAAAGGCGATGATCGTCAGGCTGCAGAGCCATTCGGAAAAAATCACTCCGGTAATGATGGCGATCAATGCGGCGGAAGTAAATATCCTTTTAATGAGCATCTAATCCCCCGAATCTCCTATTCCTTTTTTGATATTCTTTTATCGCTTCCTTAAGATCTTCGATCCCGAAATCCGGCCAGAATTTATGCGGGAAGTAAAACTCCGTGTAAGACAATTGCCAGAGTAAAAAATTACTGATCCGCATCTCATTGCTCGTGCGGATCAACAGGTCCGGATCGGGGATCCCGGAGGTATATAAATACCGGCTGAATCCTTCTTCATCCAAACCCCCTAAATCCGCCCGCTTCTCCAGTACCTCCCGGGCAAATTTTTCGGCGGCATCCACGATCTCCTGCCTGCCGCCGTAATTTAAAGCCAGGATTACCCTGAGCCCGGAATTTTTCCGGGTCTTTTCTTCGCACTTAGCGATCTTGGCCTGGAGATATTTGGGGAGCGGATCAGCCCGCCCGATCACCGTAAAACGCACATTACTTTTATGCAAGGCCTCGATCTCTTTATCGAGAAAATTATCCAGATAACGCATCAGCACGGCGACCTCGGCCTTGGGGCGGCTCCAGTTTTCCGTCGAAAAAGCAAAAAAGGTCACCGCTTCAATGCCCAGTCCGGCGGCGCCGCGGATGATCTCTTTTACCCGCTGCACTCCCCGGCGGTGCCCGGCGGTGCGCGCCAAACCTTTATTTTTCGCCCAGCGCCCGTTGCCGTCCATGATAAAAGCGACATGCTTGGGAATTCTGTCGGGATTTTCCTGCATCCTACTGATGGACCTGGTAATTTATATCCGGGAAGATATTATCTTTATATTCTATATCAGCAAGCCAATTTCCATCGAGATTGTTGGATTTAATATCTTCATAAATCCTGGTAAACCTCAAAAGATGGTCCTTGGTGCGGCGTATGGCGTAACTGGTGTGCGTGCCGGTGCCCAGGATAAACCCCCAATCGGAACTTTGCGCCAGCAGTAATTCGCGTAAAGCCTGATTTAATGCCCGGCGCATAAGCCCGTCGGATGAGGGATGGTTCCTGGCCAGCTCGGTCATCCGTTCGGAGGCGACATGCAGGTGGCGGTAAATCCAGTCATTGCTTCCCTGCAGCCACATTTCCGAATAACCTTTATATCCCCAGCTGGAAAAAGACGGGGTGACTACCTGATTGCGCGGATTTTGCTCCAGGTATTCTGAAGGAGTGATCAGGCTGATCTCATTCTGGTCAAAAGCGATCTTGCGGAACAGAAAATCCAGCCACATCGGCCCCTCATACCACCAATGCCCGAAAAGCTCGGCGTCATAAGGGGAAACCAGGATCGGGGCCTTACCCATCAGGTCATTAAGGTAGCTAACCTGTTTCTGGCGGTTGAACATAAAATTTCCGGCGTGATCGGCCGCCCTGTCTCTGGCCCACTGCGCCACATAAGGCTCTTTATGGTTGGTCGTGCCGGTAATCCGGTAATATTTTATCCCGGTATTGATCCGCACTCCATCCGGATGGATATAAGGCTTGATGTAATCGAACTCCAGGTCAAAACCGATATCCCGGTAAAATTCCCGGTAATTATAATCGCCGGGATAACCTTCGATGGAACTCCACACCTGCTTAGAAGACTCCAGGTCCCGGCCGAAAGCCGCGACGCCGCTGCCCTTGCAATAAACCGGGGCAAATACCCCGTATTTGGGCCGGGGAGTCCCGTGCAGCAATCCGTGGGAATCGGTGAAAAAATAACGGATCCCCGCTTCTTTAAGTATCTCATCCTGGCCCGGAGCATACCCGCATTCCGGCAGCCAGATCCCCCGCGGCCGCCGGCCAAAGGTCCGCTCGTAATGGTCCGCCGCCACTTTTACCTGAGCGCGCACCGAAGCCCGGGAAACATCCATCAGCGGGAAAAATCCGTGCGTCGCCCCGCAGGTAATTATTTCCAGCTTTCCCAGGTCCTGGAATTTTTTAAAAGCGGTAACCAGGTTGGAATCATACTGCTGGAACATGTTGCGGGCGTGGGAAAATCTATCGAAATACATCTGCGCCAGATCCCGGAACTCCGGCTGCCATTTTGTCCGCTCGATCTCTTTTTGGGTCAGCTCGATAAGCTTATTGATATGCTTTAGGTAACGGCCCTGCAAAAGCGGGTCGCTGAGCATGGAAATCAGCGTAGGGCTAAGGGTCATGGTGATCCTGAAATCGACCCCCTCATTGACCAGCCCCTGAAAAACGGAAAGCAACGGCACATAAGTTTCGGTGATCGCTTCATACAGCCAATCTTCCTCTAAAAAATTTTCATGTTCCGGATGGCGCACGAAAGGCAGGTGGCCATGCAAGACTAAACAAAGGTATCCTTTAGGCATATTTTTTATTTGGTTTCCCGGGTTACGATCGGAGTGATGGTGCGTTCTTCCAGCTTATCCGCAGCAACGGCTTTGACCGGAATCACCTGTTTTCCATCGGGAAGATAATAACGCAAAGTAAAGGTGCCGTCCGGCCTTAGTTTGATCGGCGCTCCCTGAACGGTAACTTTGGCGTCGGGCTCGGTGGCCCCGTAAACGATCAATTCGCAGTCAACTTTTAACCAGAAGCTTCTTTCTTTGACCTGTTTTTTTACCGGGCTTCCGCTGGACAGCCCGGAACTGAACAATCCCTCTTTGATCCTCTGCTGCCAGGCACCGCCCACCGGGGAACTTTTACCCAAACCAAACCCCATCCCGTAAAGCCGGGCAAACATTTCATCGGGGATCATCCACTCTTCATCGGTGACCCAGGATGGCCCGTCCAGGGGGGTTTGCACAACATTGGAACGCAAAATGGTAATAAAGCGCCCGTCGGGCAGCATTAAACCTAAATCAATGCACCAGGCCCGGCCGGGTCCGGCGGTGTCCACATACCAGCTGCTGGCAAAATCATTGATCTGGATATCGAAAAAGCGGTTAGCGTTGGAACCGTTAAACATAATATTGGTAACATCATAAACCCTTAAAACTTTTTTGGCGCGGGAAAAATCATCTCCCAGCCGATGCCGGAGATCTTCGAGCGTCTTCTGCCTGACCTCCCAATAAGTGTGCAGCCAATGCGGATCGCGCACCTGCAGGATGATCCTGTCCTGGTCGTAAAACGCCGGCAGTTCCTGCGGGCGCACCGGAATAAAAGGCGCCTGCGGGGCCTGGTAAAATTTGGTATTGGCAATGATGGTCTCATCAAGACCCACGGCGGTTTTGGCTGCCTGCCTTGCGGAAACTTTAGCCGCTGCCGGCTTCCTTTTCAAACCCGCCCGCAATTTGGATTTAGCCTTAGAAATAGTTTTGATCAAGGCCTCTTTGGATTTCTTTAATATTTTTCTCATTGCCGCCTGCCTCCTTCCAATAAAAAAGGGGATTCTCTCCCCTGAAACTTAAAATCTTACCGACCTCACCCCTATTTTCCCCCTTTATTTCATTTTTTAGGTTTCTTCCCGTCTGACACAGCCTGCTGCAATTGTTCTTCCAGATTTTCTTTCAGCTTGGTAACTTTTTGCAGCTCGTCTTTCAAGCTTTGACTGACCAGCTGGTCCTGAAGTAAGGCTTTCTTGGTTGCATCCAGGGTGGCTTTTAACTCGACAACTTCATTCTCTTTGGCCTTGGCCTTTTCTTCTAAGGCGGATTTTTCCTGCGAATACTTGCCGGATTTCTCTTCCAAGGCTAACCGGGCGGCCATCTCTTTATCGCGCGCCGACCGCTGGCGCATCGCGCTATTGCAGGAGCTCAAGGTGCTGAAAAAAAAGATTGCCGTTAATACCGATAAAGTTATTAAAATACGGTCTTTTAAAGCTTCATCCATTTTTATTTAAGGTTTTCCTGCGGTTCTTTCGCTTCCGCGGCGCCGGATGAGCCACCCTTAACCTTGGTAACGTTGGGTAAAATAACTATCTCCACCCGGCGGTTCTGCTTGCGGCCGTCCTTGGTTTCGTTGGAAGCTACCGGGCGGTACTCGCCATAGCCGATCGCTGACAAGCGTTCCGGCTGTATACCCTGATCTTTGGCCAGATAATGCAGGACGCTTAAAGCCCTGGCCGTAGAAAGTTCCCAATTAGATTTCCAGCCGCTTTGTTTGATCGGAACGTTATCCGTATGCCCTTCAATGCCGATATTGAACTGGGCCATATTATCTTTTAATACATCCGAAACCTTGGTCAGCAAAGAATAGGCTTCAGGGCGGATCTTGGCTTTACCGGAATCAAAGATCAGGTCCCCGACCACGGTAATCACCAGCCCCTTTTCCATCATCTGGAGCTTGATCTGCTTATCATTGATTTCCTGGCCGAGTTTCTGTTCCAGAAGCCCCTTGGAGCGCGCCAGTTCATCCAATTGCGCGCTTAATTCTTCGATTTTCTGCGCGTCGCTGCGCTTACCGGCCTGGAAAATAAAGGTACATCCGGCCAAACTTAAAGTGATAAAAAATACGAATATTGATTTAAGAAATTTATTCCTCATTTTTCCTCCAATGCGTAAATTGATTTATTTTTTTGTTGAAGTTTAAATATACCATAACCAAATTTACTAGTCAAGTGTTTTATCCTCAACCACTTAGATAAAAAGGGTATCTTCCCTGGCGCTTCCGAAAGAAACCATGGTAATCCGGGCCCCCAGCAATTCCTGCAGCTGCGCTAAATACGCCCTGGCGTAAGGATGCAACTGTTTAAAGGATCTGGGTTTATTGCTTTGTTTAGGCCAGCCCCGCATGGTTTTATAAACAGGAACCGCCTTGCTCAGCGCTTCAAAGTCGGAAGGAAATTCTTTAAAAAGTTTACCTTTATATTTATAGGCCGTGCATATCTTTACCTGGGGCAGACCGTCCAGCACATCCATCTTCATGATCGCCAATTCCCGGATACCGTTGAGCATCACTGATTCTTTGGCCAGCACCGCGTCGAACCATCCGCACCTGCGCGGCCTTCCGGTAGTGGCGCCGAATTCATTCCCCCTGTCCCGCATCAGTTTGCCGAAATCCGTCCCGAATTCGGTAGGAAAAGGACCTTCCCCTACCCGGGTAGTGTAGGCCTTGCACACCCCGATAACCTTATCGATCTTATTCGGAGAGATCCCGGTACCGATGCAGGCCCCTCCGGAGATCGTCGAGGATGAGGTCACAAACGGATAAGTCCCGAAATCGATGTCCAAATAAGTCCCCTGGGCCCCCTCCAGCAGGATATCCTTCTTTTGCCCGATCGCCTGATTCAACAGCAGCGCGGTATTGCAGATATAAGGAGCGAAAATCTTCCCAAAACCCAGATACTCCGTGTAAATCTTTTGAAAACTAAAACCCGAATGCCGGTAAACTTTCTTAAAAATTTCGTTCTTTTCCTTCAGGTTATCTTTAAGTTTATCCCGCAGGACAAGCGGATTCAATAAATCGACCATCCGGATCCCGCAGCGGTTGATCTTATCCGCATAACAGGGGCCGATCCCCCTGCCAGTTGTCCCAATCTTATTCTTTCTTTTTGTTTCCCGCAGCAGGTCCAGGTTCTTATGATACGGCATGATCAAGTGCGCCAGGGTGGAGATCTTAAAGCGCCGGCTGAAATCTATGCCGTTTTCGCGCAGCTCATCCAGTTCCCCTAAAAGCACCGCCGGGTCAATGACCACCCCGTTACCGATACAGCAAATCTTGCCCGGATGCAATATTCCCGAGGGGATAAGGTGGAAGATATACTGTTTATTGCCCACGACCACGGTGTGGCCGGCATTATTCCCCCCCTGGTAACGCACGATATAATCTACTTTGCGGGAAAGGATATCGATCACTTTCCCCTTGCCTTCATCCCCCCACTGCATCCCCACTAAAACTATATTCACCCCGCACCTTCTTTCTTATTTAATTTACAAAACCGGCTGACTTTAATCGTCGAATAATCAGAAGGCGCGGGGTTCATTGTTAACTAACCCGCATTCAGCCTGCTAACTACTCTCTCGTTCGATATTTACGGGGTCATCGTAAATATCTTATGCGCGATATCCGGATATTTAGCGATAAAATTCAATTCATCGTCGACCAGCGGTTTCTGGTTATGCACATTGGCGTAGCGGACCAGCTCCAAAATGCGCGTTGCTTCTGCGTCGTCCTTGAAAGCCACTTCCAGTTTTTCATAAACATTGCGGAACCCCTTGATCCCCGAATATTCTCCGGCGGTGATCTTGCGCCCGGTTTCGATTATCTCCGGTTCCCCGCGGCCCAGCTCCTCATAATCGTAAAGTTCGTAATTGCGCCTGTCCTTTAAAGCCCCGTCGGCATGGATCCCGGATTCATGGGCGAAGGCATTGGCCCCCACTCCCGGCTGGTTGATCGGGATAGGAACCCCGAAAGCATAAGAAGCGTATTTGCAGATCTTCCAGGCCATCTTTAAATCCACTTTTTCATCCAGGGTATAACCATTCATCCCCTGGCCGTATTTAATCGCCAGGATCACGGAAACCAGATCGGCGTTACCGGCGCGCTCCCCCATCCCGTTCACGCAAGTATTGATGTAAGAATCCTGCCCGGCATCCGCCGCCGCCCTTGCCCCGGCGATGGAGTTAGCCACCACCAGTCCTAAATCATTGTGGCAGTGCACTTCGATGGGCAGGCCAACATTTTCCGCCAGGAACTTGATCCGGTCATAGATGCTAAAAGGCGTATCGCACCCCAGAGTGTCGCAGTAGCGGATACGGTCGGCCCCCGCTTCTTTGGCTTTAAGGGAAAACTCCACCAGGTAATCCAGGTTAGTCCGCGAGGCATCCTCGGCATTTACCCCGATGCATTCCGCCCCGGCTTCCTTAGCCGCAGCCACCGCTTCCTGCATCTCTGCGATCACCGACTGATGGTCAAGCTTGCCTTTAAATTTATGCACGATCATCTGGTCGCTGGTGGAGATAGAAAGGTTCAGATATTTTAAATGCGGGACAAGCTTCAAAGCCCCCTTGACATCCTCTTTTGTCGCCCGCAGCCAGCCGCTCAAGCGGATCCGGGAAAACCCCCCTAATTTGACCAGTTCCAGGTTAGCGTTAAGATAATTTGTCTCATGGCGGGTAAGCGGAAATCCGAATTCCGATTGATATACGCCCATCTGGTCAAGGTACCAGTTGATCATGGTTTTTTGCAGCTTGGAAAGGCAAATGCGCGAGGTCTGCACCCCGTCGCGATTAGTCACATCTAAAAGATAAATTTTCGGCTTATGTGTCATTTTTTATCCCCCTGCTTCTTTTGTAATATTTCTTTTAACCTCTCTTTTGACGGAACGCCCCGGGAGGAAAAAATCTCCTGGTTGTCCACGAGATAGCTTGGCCCGAAGGAAACCTGTAATTTTTTATTCAGGCCGGTATTTTCCCTAAGCAGCTGCGCCCCCTGCGGGCCCCTGGCGCATCCGGAAATATTTTGGCTTTCCTGCGCGCCCAGGCAATCCTGCCAGTAAGTGCTCTGGATATTTTTAGCCCGGCAAGCCAGATAATCCCAGAATTTCTCCGGATAGATCTTCTGCACGCATACCGCGCGCAAATCCTCTTCCACCTCAGCGGTCCCCTGTCCGGCGGTAAAACCCTCTTTTATTTCTTCGGCCAGAAAATGCAGCGCCGGGTTAAACTCTTTTACGGTAGCTAATAATAACGGCGCGTCTTTATCGAACAGGCTGAAAAATAAATCGAATTTTCCCGGCTTTGTTTCCTGGTCGATAAAGTTGGAGATCCCGCTGGCTTGCGGCTTTAATAGATAAAAATCACCTTTAAGCAGCAGATCATCCTTAACGCTCTCGAAATTATTCTCCTCTTCGATCTTTTTCTCCAGGATAAAAGCCGGCAAAGTAGTGATCTCTAATTCTTTAACCAGGGAGCGCGCTTTTTTATCCGTCAGCTCAAGGCTTTCCACGGAAAGCCCGGGAAATTTATTCTTTAACCGTAAAACCTCCGGCCCGGTGTTGCAGATGCGGCAATCTTTCCTGGTGATGAGCGTTAAATTTACTTTATTGGGTTTGTCGAACCTGCAGGAGGCGTTGGGCGCACCGGCATTCTGGCAAATCCCCACCTGCTCCTTATTTTTACAGTTAGCATCGGCATAACAGGCCGGCACGATCGCGCCGATTTCCGGATCATCGCTTATTCCCGGGATCAAAGGCAATTCTTCCAGGCGGCAACCGGCCAGTTTCCCGTTTTCTACCGATATGGCTATCCTTCCCAGCTGGCGGCCCTGCCAGGCCGGACGGAACATGAAGGTCGAATCAACCTTAGTCAAAGGGTCTTCTTTCAGCGGCTGGTCGCCGATAATAATGATATCGATGCCTTTGGTTTTAGAAACCAGTTTTAAATCTTCGCGTTCCCCCTGGGTACTCAGGATGATCAAGACCTGCGCCCCCTGTTTAAGCCTTAAGTCATCGATCAATCCGCTGATCTCCGGAAGATCGATCTTTATCCCTTCCGCCTTTTGCTTGGCGGATAAGCCGGTCAACCCCAGGACCGCCACCTTCACCCCCCCGACCTCCTTAATGAGATAAGGAACAACGGTCTGGAGCGATAAATTAGCGCTCAAGTAAACGGGATTATTTTTCTTGACGTTTTTTAAAAAAAACTCTTTCCCGAAATTAAATTCTTCCGGACCCACCCCCACCGCGTCGTAACCCATCAGCTCCATGGCTTTATAATTGACCTCGGAGCGCTGCATATCCAGGCGGGTGTTCAAGGTATATTCGTCCATCCTTCCGCCGGCGGTAAAATTTCCGGAATCCAAAAGCAGCATCCCCGGATACTGCTTCTTTAATTCTTTGATCAACGTCCCCCGGCGGGTCAACCCCCCGTCCTGGCGGATCGGGCAGCTGCAAGGGTAAAGGGCGGCATGCGTCTGGCCGCTGTAAACTACGGTGATCTCCTTAGCGTGCAAGCTGCCGGCGCAGGAAGCCAGAAAGCCGAAAATCAAGAATAAGTACTTAAGACTTTTCACGTCCGGATTATTTTAGCAGTGAGGATATTTTCCAATTCCCTGATCTTGTCCAGGATCTCCTGGCTGACCAGGCTATCCACGTTCAACACGCTGATCGCCTTTCCGCCCGGTTTATCCCGGCCGAAGGTCATTGCGGCGATATTGATCCCGTTCTTACCCATGAATGTCCCCAGGCTTCCGATCAGTCCCGGCTTATCCCAATTCCGGATAAACACCATTTCTCCGATCGGGTATAATTCCAGGTAATAATCGTCGATTTTTACGATACGGGGCTGCTTATTGCTGGAAAGGGTCCCGCAAACCGATTTGCTTTCTTTGTCGGTCTTAATTTCCAACTGAATAAGATTAACGAACTCTCCTTCTTCCGCGGATTTCGATTCGCGCAGCTTTATCCCTCTTTCTTTGAGCAAAGAGATGCCGTTAACGAAATTAACCGTCTCTTTTAATATCGGGGTAAGCAGTCCTTTGGCCAGGGCCATGGTTACCGAACTTAAATCATACTTAGTGATCTGTCCGCTATAGTTGATCACTAATTCCTGGAACCGGCCCTCAACCAGCTGGGCGCTGAACATCCCCAGTTTTTCCGCCAGGTTAATGTAGGGATTAAGGATCTTGCACACCTCCGCTTCTAAGCAGGGATAATTGGCGGCGTTACGGATCCCCCGGCCCAGGAGCGCGTCGCGCACGATCTCCGCCACTTCGATGGCGACATTGATCTGCGCCTCTTCGGTAGAAGCCCCTAGATGCGGAGTAGTAATCACGTTATCCAGCTTCAAAAGTTCACTGTCGGCGGCCAGCGGTTCATTTTCAAAAACATCCATCGCCGCTCCGGAAACCTTACCTTCTTTAACCGCTTTGACTAAAGCCAGTTCGTCGATGATCCCGCCGCGGGCGCAATTGACGATGCGCACATTCTTTTTCATTAAAGCGAATTCTTTATCCGAAATCATGTGCCTGGTTTCTTCGGTTAAAGGAGTGTGCACGGTAATATAGTCGGATTCCTGCAGTACCTTCTTCAATTCGGCAATCTCCACCCCGATGCTCTCGGCAACCTGGGCAGATAAAAACGGGTCATACGCCAACACCTTCATTCCGAATGAAAGCGCGCGCTTAGCCACCTCCGAACCGATCCGGCCGAACCCAACGATCCCCAAAACCTTATTGTATAATTCCACCCCCATGAATTTGGAACGTTTCCATTCCCCCTTCTTCATCGAGGCGTTTGCCTGGGCGATATTCCGGGATAAGGTCAGGATCATGCTGAAGGTATGTTCGGCGGTAGAGATCGTGTTTCCCGCCGGGGTGTTCATAACGATGATCCCTTTGGCGGTCGCCGCTTCCAGATCCACATTATCCAAACCTACTCCGGCCCGGCCGATCACTTTTAGTTTTTCGGCGGCCTGGATTATTTCCTTGGTCACCTTGGTCGCACTGCGGACCACCAAAGCGTCATAATCCTTGATGATTTCTTTGAGCGCATCGGGTTTTAAATCCGTCTTGACATCTACGGTAAGCTCTTTGCAATCATTGAATATTTTGAGCCCTTCCTGGCTTAACGCATCACTGACTAAAACTTTGATCATCTCTCACCCCTCATTATTATTCTAAACTCTAAACACTAAACTCTAAATCCTAAACAAATCCAAAATCCAAAACTCCAAACCCATGTTTCGGGTTTTGAGTTTAAATTTTTTGAGTTTGTTTAGAGTTTAGGATTTAGTGCCTAGGATTTGCTCTTTCTCTAAATTTAGCCCTTCAAAAATACCTCTTCCGCTGCCTTGACCCCTGCCCCTAAGTTGAATTTATAGCCCATCTGGGCCAGGACTTTTTCCAGGCAGGTTATCCCTAAAATAATATCAGATTCGGCGATATAACCCATATGCGCGATGCGGATGACTTTGCCCTTAAGCTCTTCCTGTCCGCCGGCAATGGTTACCCCGTAAGTATCCCGCATAGTCTTGACCAATTTTTCCCCGTCAAGGCCGGCAGGCACCTTAGCCGCGGTAACCCCGTCAGAAGCAGCGGTGGGGGCAAACAGCTCCATCCCCAAAGCCTTAACCGCGGCGCGGGTGGCATCCGCCATTACCCGGTGGCGCTTAAATATGTTTTCCAGGCCGTCGGCCTGCATTAATTTTAAAGCTTCATTTAAAGCGATGATCAAGGTGATCCCGGAAGTAAACGGCGTATCATTTTTATCCAGGGCTTTTTTCGCTTTTCTCAAATCAAGGTAATACCGGCCGGTTTTGGACTCCTCGACCAATTTCCAGGCCTTGGCGCTTAAAGAAATAAACCCTAGCCCCGGAGGAAGCATCAGGCCTTTCTGCGAACCGGCCACTACCACATCCACCCCCCAGGCATCGGTTTTAAGATCGACCGCTCCCAGGCCGCTGATCGCGTCCACCGCTAAAACTGCCGGAGTCTGCTTGACCACGGCGGCAATCGCCTGGATATCATTGTCCACGCCGGTGGAAGTTTCGCATAAAGTGGCAAATACCGCCTTGATCTGCGGATTGGCTTTCAATCTTTTAGCAATCTCCTCCGGGCTGACCGCTTTGCCCCATTCCACGTCAACAACCTCAGCCTTGATCCCGTAAGCCTTGCAAAGCTCCGTCCATCTTTCGCCGAATTTACCGCCCTGGACTACTAACGCGGCATCCCCGCAGGAAAGCAGATTGACCACCGCCGCTTCCATCGCTCCGGTACCCGATGCAGAAATAATAAAAACGTCGTTAGCCGTCTGGAAAGCCCATTTTAATCCGGCGCTGGCCTCCTTCAGGATCTCCTGGAACTGCGGAGTGCGATGATGAATGATCGGTTTGGCCATGGCCAGGCTGACCTGCGGCGGTAAAGGGGTAGGACCCGGGGTCAATAAGTACTCTTTCTTCATTTTATATCTCTCCTGATAATGATCGTCGACAATTGTCGCTTCTTTTAGTTATATTTTAATTCTTTTTCGGTGTTTCCGGCAAGATCACTTCATCGACCAAACCGTAATCTTTGGATTCCTGAGCGGACATAAAATAATCCCTGTCCGTGTCCTTTTGTATTTTTTCCAGCGGCTGGCCGGTATGGTGCGCCAGGATTTCATTGAGCCGATCGCGCAGCTTTAAGATCTCTTTGGCCTGGATGGAAATATCCGAGGCCGCTCCCTGCACCCCTCCCCAGGGCTGATGGATCATTACCCGGGAATTGGGGAGCACGAAACGTTTTCCTTTTCTTCCCGCCGCCAGTAATACCGCCCCCATGCTGGCTGCCTGGCCCACGCAATAGGTGGCCACATCGCATTTGATAAATTGCATCGTGTCATAAATTGCCAGGCCCGCGGTTACCGAACCCCCGGGAGAATTGATATAGATATTAATATCTTTATCTTTGTCCTCCATTTGCAGGAAAAGAAGCTGGGCGATCACTAAATTAGCGACATAATCGTCGATGGGGGTGCCGATGAACAGGATCCGGTCCTTAAGCAGGCGCGAGTAAATATCGTATGCGCGTTCAAAACCGCGCGGGTTCTGCTCAATAACCATCGGGACCAATATTTGGTTCTTAATATCCATTTTTGCCTCCTTAAATTTAAAATTATTTATAATAAGTGGTAATTTTTAATTTACTCCGCGCGTTACAATATTCGAATATATGCTAAGCGTAACATCCAAGGCTTAGGCGCGGAGCTAATCAACATGAATACCGCTATTTATTCTCTTGTGCAGCCTTCCACTCTGCTTCACCCAGCAGAAACTCCATCACCTTGCGCGGCATATGGTCGTCGATGGCGATATTCTCTTTTTTCGCGATCTGCGCCAGGATCAGGTAAATCTTGACCTGCTTTTTTGCTTCCGGTTCGATCCCCTCTAAAAGCAATTTATCCTGCGCGTCGATCTTCTCCCGGGGCAGCCCTTTCATCGCCAAATCGATCTTGGTCTGCCGCAGCATATCCTGAACCTGCCGGTCCACCAATCCTTGCGGCAGCTTAAATTCCACCCCTTTGGTAATATTTTCGATTAATTCATTTTCAATCCGCTGGCGTTCCTGATTCTCCTTGGTAAGAAAGATCTGTCTTTCCACCGCTTTTTCCAATTCCCCTAAATCAGGATAACCCAGGGAGCGGGCGAATTTATCATCCAGGTTTTCGGCCTTACGCGATTCCTTGACCGAGTCGATCTGGCGTTTCACTTCATCCGCGGAAACAACCGGCAGCTTATAATTAATTACCTGGTTTTTATAATTCTTCAGCGTAATTTCCGGGCTGACCTCCACGACCGCTTTAAAAGAAAGGCTGGCCCGATCCAGCTGCACATCGGTGATCTGGGGCAGCTCAATGACATCGAGTTTTTCCGCCGCGACCGCCTGGTTATACACATCCGGGACCAGCTCCTTTAACACCTGCTCATGGACGCTGGAACCGTAATGCTTTTCCAGAAGATCCCGGGGCGCTTTTCCCGGGCGAAAACCCGGGACCTTGGCTTCTTTGGCGACCTGTGCGAAAACTTCTTCAAATTTATTTTTGACCAAGTCGCCGGTCACGGCGACATTAATTTCACGTTTAGTTCCGTCTAATTTCTTAACTTCGGTTTTCACCCCGCACCTTCTTTCTTAATTATATCATTCCCTGCATCTAAGCTTTGAACCTTGATGTTTAAAGAAATGACCATGGTTATTATTGTCCCGCGCCTTTAATCAATCCGTTTTTCTTCCGAATACAGAAGAAGGTGCGGGGTTACATCCTAAACTTCTCACCTAAATAAACCTGGCGGGCCTGAGGGTGATTAATCAGCTCCTCCGCGGATCCGGAAATAAGGATCGCCCCTTCGGAAATTAAATACGCCCGGTCGGTGATCGCCAGGGTCTCCCGCACATTATGGTCGGTCAAAAGAATACCCAGGCCTTTGGCCTTTAATTCCTTAATGATCTCCTGCGCTTCATTGACGACGATCGGGTCGATCCCGCTGAAAGGTTCATCCAGCAGGATAAAAGAAGGATTGGTCACCAGCGCCCGGGTGATCTCCAGGCGCCTTCTCTCTCCGCCGCTTAAAGTGTAGGCTTTATGCTTTGCCAGGTGCGCGATATTCAACTCCTCCAGCAAAAACGCCAGCCGGTTTTTTCTCTGCGCGCGGCTCAAAGGCAAAGTCTCCAGGATCGCGTTGATATTTTCTTCCACGGTCAGTTTCCGGAATATCGAGGGTTCCTGGGCAAGATAGCCGATCCCGAAACGCGCCCGCTCGTGGATCGCCATCCGGGTGATTTCATGGTTATCAAAAACGATCGTGCCCTTGTTGGGGGGGACGATCCCGACGATCATATAAAAAGTAGTAGTCTTGCCGGCTCCGTTGGGGCCTAAAAGCCCGACGATCTCCCCGCGCTTGACCGTGATATCCACGCCCTTAACCACCCAGCGACCGTCATAGGATTTAGCCAGGCCCTTAGTTTCCAAAAGCTGCATTCGCGTTCTCCGTCTGGTAAATGATAATTTGCGGCTTTCCGGTCAAAGTGATTTTTTTATCCGCGGCGGTATAAATTGCCTGCTGGCTGAAAGAAGTATTCTCCCCCCGCACGATGCGCACATTCCCCGAAGCGACGATCCGATCCACGGAACTGGAGAGCGCCGCCATCCCGGGAGCAGGCGTTTTAGGCTGCGCCGGCTGCTCTTTAGGGGTAAAAAAAACTTCCATTTTATCGCTGTAAATGGTCATATCCGGCTTTTCTACTTTAACATTATTATTGAATATGGCAATATTTTTTTCATAATCGACGTCCAGCGGCCCGTCGCAGGTAATGACGATCTTTTCTTTTTTGTTCACCTGCTTATCCAGGGTCTGAATATCCAGGCGCACATCTTTTTCCAGCTTGATTTGCTTTAATTCCGTCTTTCCCTGGGCGCCTTGGCCGGAAAGGTTCATATCCTGCTTGGCCAGATTGACCCTGTCCAAGGTCTTGACGATCTGCTGCTTCCTGTCCCAATCCAGGGTATCGGTAGTCATCTTGGCGCCGCTGGCGGTAGTGATGACGACATTGTCCTGCAAATGCACCAGGCCGCTTTTCTTGTTAAAGTCCCCGTTATCGGCGGTAAGGTTGATCGTATCGGTGAGGGCGTAATCATTACCGACGACTTTCTGCAATTTAACCACATCGGTGAAAATATTGGCGGATTTACCCGCCAGGTCCCAGGCTTTCTTTCCTTTGTCCCCGAAACCAGCAAGGGAAAAATCCCCCACCTGTCCGGCAGATTCACCGGGATCCTTGACTTCTACCGCCGCAAACAAGGAACCGCAGGCAAAGAATAAAAATACAAAAGTTAAAACTAAATCTTTATGCTTCATAAAGTTTTAAAACATCTTTCCATTTATCCTGGGATTTCAGGATCAACTCCGCCACTTCCCGGACCGCTCCCCTGCCGCCGGAACAGCTGGTGACATACACTGCTGCCTCCTTGACTTCTTCCCGGGCATTGGCGGGAGCCACCGGAAGGCCGATCTTGCGCATCAGGGACAGATCCACCAGGTCATCCCCCATAAAACAAACCGCCTCTTTTTCCACCCCGTATTTCTTGAGGATCCTATCTAAAACCATGCTTTTAGGGGTGATCCCCGCAAAAACCTCCACCACCCGCATATCCTTAGAGCGCGGGGCGATCGCTTTGGAATTCTTGGCGGTAATCAGGATCGTATTGATCCCGAATTTATGCAAGACATAAACCCCCAGGCCGTCATGCACGTCGAAAAATTTAGAGTCGCGGCGCCGGGAATCATAAACGATCCGGCCGTCGGTTAAAACCCCGTCCACATCCAAAAGCAGGAGGCGGATCTTGCTGAAACGTGTTTTTAGGTCTTGATTGAGGGATTCCCAGGGCATTTTAATGGATCACTCCGGGCTAAGCCCGGAGTTTCTTTCTAAATTTATCCGCCACTGGATCGTTGGCGGATAATCTTCGGCGCAGTCATTGATTGCTGCGCCTCGATTAAATTAATCCGGCTTTAAGCAGGTCCTGGACATCCAATAAGCCCACCGGGCGCCTGAATTTATCCACCACCGGGACTTCATCGATCTTCCTGGCCTGTAATATCCGCATCGCCTCTGCCGCCAGCATATCTTTGCTCACTACCGTGGGGTTTTTGGTCATTACTTCTTTGATCGGCCGCTGCGGTAAATACTTGTCGGTGGCTAAATGCCGGCGCAGGTCTCCGTCGGTGAATATCCCCTTCAGTTTTCCCTGCTTATCCACCACAATAGCGCTGCCGGCCCGGGCCCGGGTAATCGCCAACAAAACTTCCGCCACCAATTTATCCTCGCGGACAATGGCATTAGACTGCCCCTGGCGCATGATATCCGCGACGCTCAAAAGCAGGCGCTTGCCTAAAGTGCCCCCAGGATGGAAAAATGCAAAATCCTTTTCTTTAAACCCCTTACGTTCCAGCAGGCAGACCGCCAGGGCATCGGCCATCGCCAAAGCCGCGGTAGTGGAAGCCGTGGGGGCCAAACCTAACGGACAGGCCTCTTTTTTCACGGAGACATCCAGGACCACATCGCTGTATTTGGCCAGAATGGATTTGGTGTTGCCGGTCAAAGAAATGATCGGAGCGCCGATCTTTTTGAGGATCGGCAAAAGCTGTTTCATCTCCTCGGTCGAACCGCTGTTAGAAAGGATGATCACCACATCATCCGCGGTAACCTTGCCTAAATCCCCGTGAATAGCTTCGGCGGTATGCAGGAATAAACTGGGGGTCCCGGTCGAAGCAAGAGTCGCGGAAAATTTTTGGGCGATAATTCCGGTCTTGCCCATTCCGCTAACCACTACCCTGCCCTTGCTCTTCAGGATCAGCTCAACCGCTTTAATAAAACCTTTATCCAGGCACCCCTTTAACCGGCGCACTGCCTGCGCTTCGATTTCCAAAACTTCTTTTGCCCGTTTGATCAAATCAATACTCATCCCGCACCTTATTAAAGTTTATATTACCTGGCTGATCCTTTTGATTTGCTTTAAAAGCTCTTCCAATTCCCGGTAGTTGATCATGTTCGGCCCGTCGCAGGGAGCGGCTTTGGGGTTAGCGTGCACCTCCAAAAATAAACCGTCGCAGCCAAAAGCCACCGCCGCCCGGGACAACCCGGCGACAAACTGGGTCTGCCCTCCCGAACAGCCGCCCTGGCCTCCGGGAAGCTGCACGCTGTGGGTAGCGTCATAAATTACCGGATAGCCAAAATCCCGCATGATCGCTAAACTCCGGAAATCCGTGACTAAATTATTGTAACCGAAGCTTGCTCCGCGTTCAGTGATTAAAATCTGTTTATTCCCCGTGCTTTCCACTTTTTTGATAATCGGTAAAATATCCCAGGGGGCCAGGAACTGGCCTTTTTTAATATTCACCACTTTACCGGTGCGCCCGGCGGCTAAAACAATATCGGTTTGGCGGCTCAAAAACGCCGGGATCTGGATAATATCCAGGACCTGCGCGGCCGGCTCGACATCATGCACGCAATGCACATCGCTTAAAATGGGGAGTTTCAGTTTCGACTTTACTTTCTTTAAAATAGCCAACCCTTTTTTTAGCCCCGGACCGCGGTAAGACCCCACGGAAAGCCGGTTGGCCTTATCAAAGCTGGACTTGAAGATGAACGGAACGCCTAAGCCGGCGGTAATCTCCTTGAGCTTTGCCGCCGCCTCAAGGCAGGAACTTTCCGATTCGATCGCGCAAGGGCCGGCGATCAAAACCAGCGGGTAGCGGTCTCCGAATTTTATTTTTCCCACATTAACCGGATGCATCGTTCTTCCCCTTTTTTAATTGCCACAAAACCCTCTCCAAATCTTTAGGCGTATCCACTCCCACGGTGTCGAACTGCGTCTGGAGCACTTTGATCCGGAACCCCTCCGCTAACACGCGCAGCTGCTCTAATTTTTCCGTTTTTTCCAGGTTAGAAACCGGAAGGTTTTTGTAAGTAAATAAAAAATCCTTGGTGTAACCGTAAAGCCCGATGTGCTTGTAGTAAGTGACCTGGTCGATTTCGGCATTCGGCGCCAGGTAAGGGATCGGGGCGCGGGAAAAATATAAAGCGAAATTATTTTTATCCACGACCACCTTAACCACATTAGGGTCCAAAAGTTCCAGGACATCGTCGATCTTTTTCATTAACGTCGCCATGTTCAGCATTTTATCCTCGAGCAAAGCCCGGGCGACACTGTCGATCATCATCGGGTGGATCAGCGGTTCATCCGCCTGAATATTGATGATCACCTTCACATCCAGCGGGTTAACTACTTCACTGATCCGGTCGGTGCCGCAGGAATGCTCTTTAGAGGTCATTTGCGCCTTGGCTCCGAACCCTAAGGCGGTTTTCAGGATCAACTCGTTATCGCAGGCAATGACCAGATCGTCCAGCATACGGCATTGTTTGGCCCTTTCCCAGACATGCTGGAGCATCGGCTTGCCCAGAATGTCCGCCAGGACCTTACCCTGGAACCTGGTAGATGAATACCTGGCCGGGATCACCCCGATTACGTCCATATTATTTAATCCTTTCTAATAGTTCTTTAGTGTTGGTCACTGCCGTGCCCAATTTACCTACCACTATCCCTGCGGCAAAATTGGCGATGTGCGCCGCCTCTAATTTGGAAGCGCCCACGCTTAAAGCCAGGGTAAAGGTGCTGATTACGGTATCCCCCGCGCCGGAAACATCGAAAACTTCCTGGGCTACCGTGGGAATATGGGTAAGGCGGCCGTTCTTTTCCAAAAGTTTCATCCCGTGCTCCCCCAGGGTAACCAGAATAGAATCAAGACGCAGGTATTCCAGGATCTCCCGGGCAGCCCGGTCCACATCCTTATCCGTAAAGAGTTTATCCGTATTGATCTTGAAACCGTTGGTCGTGTCCTGGATCTTCAAATTCCTTATCGCGTTTTCCAGCTCCTTGCGGTTAGGAGTGATCGAATCTACCGACCGATAAAACTGAAAGTTCTCCTCTTTCGGATCAACGGTAATGATTTTTTTATGGTTTTTCGCCAAAGCGATCAGCGTTTTCAAGAGCGGGACATTGATTACCCCTTTGCCGTAATCCTCGATAATGATCGCGTCGAAATCATCGATATTCTTCTGGATGAATTTTAAAATCTTATCGTTTAACTCTTGAGACAGATCATGGGTATGTTCCCAATCCACCCGGACTACCTGCTGATGCCCGGCCAGGATCCGCGTCTTGACCGTAGTGTGCCGATTTTTTTCGACAAAAATACCCCGCGTATCGATCTTTCTCTTCTTTAATTCGCCCAGCAAAATCTTGGAGTTCGCGTCGGAACCGGTGACCCCCAAAAGAGTCACTTTTGCCCCGAAGGAGCCGATGTTATTGGCCACGTTAGCGGTGCCCCCGGGAACAAAAGTACGTTTGTTGGCCCAAAGCACCGGCACGGGAGCCTCCGGAGAGATCCTCTCCACCGCGCCCCAGATGTATTCATCCAGGATCAGGTCTCCGACGACCAAAATATTAGCCCGCTTGAATTTGCGGACAATCTCTTTTAGGTTCTTCACCCCGCACCTTCCTATTATTAACTATTTTTTACCCCTGACCTTCAGATCGAATACGAAGAAGGTGCGGGGTCAGATTTTTTCCAATATACTTTGGGCTAAAAGCGGCAGCATGATCTCATGGTGACCGATAATATAATAGCCTTTACCCCCGGAAGCGGTGGGACGGCTCACTACATTCTGTGCCGCGCGGTACTGGTAAATCATATCGAAATTAGCGGAAGTAAAATCTTTCACTTTGCTGCCCAGGTTGCGGGCAAGGTTCAAAGCCTTTAAAAATACTTCAGGCAAAAGCACCGCGGAGCCGAAATTTAAAACCACTCCCCCCTGATTCAAGGAGCGGATCCTCTCCACCAGGATATGGAAATCCCGCAATGAGCCCACGGCGGTTGCCGCAGCGTCGAAAGAAGGGTGCTGATGGATTATATCCGTACCGATCGCCGCAAAAACACAAACCGGGATTTTACGCTTATAGGCATTATAAATCAGGCTTAGATCTTTATTGGGTAAAGCTGCCCCGGCCATTTTATTGGCTAAGGCATAACCTAATCCAAAGCCCGCCTCAGTCCCTTCTTTGACCGCGGCGTTGATAAAATCCGCGGTCTCGATCCCCATCCCGAATTTCCCGTCTTTGAGGTTGGCGGCCACATCTTCCGAAGTCTTCCCCTGGTAGGCGATCTCAAAATCGTGGATCAATCCGGCCCCGTTAAGGCAGATACAGGTAATCACTTTTTTTTCCAACAACTCGATCAAAACCGGATTAAGCCCGCACTTGATCACGTGGGCCCCGGCCATTAAAATCACCCCTTTATTTTTCCGGCGCGCCGCGATAATATCGGCAGAAACCGAGCGTAAATCTTTGGCTTTTAAAATATTAGGTAAGGAGTCAAAAAAAACGGAAAAACTCCTGCCTTTAGCCGGTTTAAGGGCAAAATCCCCCTTATTTACCTTGCTTAAACGGGCTTTAAGCGAATATCTTTTAACCTTCTTTAAGTTGATCATAATAGATAATGATTTTAACACAATTTGCTGACAAATCAAGCATTACTGGATAGCCAAAATCGAGCATAGGGTGAGTAGTGTGGGTTAGGTAAAGTAGTGCGTTAGGTTGTGTGGATTAGTAGTTGGTCTACCCCACAACTCACCCGCACTACCTATCCCACTACTCGACCCAATCCCCACTCCTCAACCTAGAATCCACTAATCAGTTCCTCCGCTGCTTCAAGTACATCCTCAACCGTAATGGATTTAATACAGGCAAATTCCCGAAGGCAGTCATGCGCCAGGCAAGCCGTACAGCCGACTTCTTTATGTAAAATCCTGATCCTCTCCCCTTGCGGGCCCCAACGCACTGGGCTAAGCCCTGCCTGGCTGCGCCCGAAAATCGTAACCTGGGGGATAGAAAAAGCGGAAGCAATATGCACCGGTCCGGAATCCGTGGAAATAAATAGCTGCGCCCTTTTGATTAAACTGGCCAGCTGACTGACCGTTGTTTTTGCCGCCAGGTTCAGAGCAGAACCTGCATACTCCTGCTCACCAGTTCCGCTTTACTTATATCTTTCGGCCCGGCAATAATGCAGACTTTAAAACCGTATTGTTGCGCCAGCCTGTCGGCGACCAGGGCAAACCTTTCTGCCGGCCAAATTTTAGAAATACAGCTTGCCGCCGGATGGATCACCAGCAATTTATCTTTGGGGCCGATCCCTTCTTGCCGGAATAAAGCTTCCACCCACTTTTCCGACTCCTGTTTTACCGGCACAAACAATGCGGGGCTTTGCGGAGCGACCCCCAGGTAGCGGATTAAATCCAGGGTATATTCGGATTCGTGTTTTTGCCCTTCTTGTTTTACGTGCGGGATCCTGTCGGTGAGTAAAAAATCAAATTTGCGGTCATAACCTACGCGCCGGGGAATCCCGGCGATAAACATCAATAAATGCACCCGCACCGTGGGATGCAGGATCACCGCCAGATCAAACTGCTTTTGTTTAAGCTCACCCGCCAACTTTAAACTGCCGAACACGCCCTTATCTTTGGCTTCTTTATCGAAAACGAGCACCGCATCTAAATCCGGGTTACCTTCCACCGCGTCTTTAGCGTAGGAAGAAACCAGCATCGCGATATAGCTTTGCGGAAACGCCTGCCTTAAGGCTTTTACCGCCGGGGTGGATAAAATCACGTCCCCTAACCGGTCGGTGCGCACCACCAGGATCCGGCGGAATCCGTTTCGGATTTCATTTTGCAAAGAAAGTGCGGCATCCTTTTGTTCTTTAAGCAACGGCTCGATCTGCCGCAGGACATCCTCCGGCTTGATCGCCTCCAGGCAATCAAGGCTCAGGGAGCGGCATTGGGCTTTGGCGCAGGGGCGGCAAAAAACCTCTTTTTTGATCACGATATTTTTATCCGACCAGGGGCCGTATTTTTTTTCATCCGTCGGCCCGAAAATCGCCGCCACCGGCACGTTCAGGTAACTGGCCAGGTGCATTGCCGCGCTGTCATTGCTGATCAAAAGCCGCGCCCGTTTAAGCAGGGCCCCTAATTGCGCCAGGTCGGTCCGGCCGCACAGATCGATTATTCCCTCCCGGCGGATATAAGCACAGGCCTCCTGATCCGCTTTATCCCCGGTCAGCACGATTTGATTCCCCTCTTCCGCCAGCCGGCCGCAGAGCAGGCGGAAATTTTCCTTAGCCCAGCACTTGGACCGGCTTTTTGCCCCGGGGGCAACCACGATCAGTTTCTTCCCTGCGGCCGGGCCCAATATTTTTTCGATATAATCATCATCCTGCGGCTTAATATTAAAAGAACGGTATTTCCTTAAGAGAGGATAATCCCGGCCTAATGCCCGGTATAAATGCCGGTCTTTCATGTGCTTGATCTTTCCGGGTATCCGGCGCAAGGGGCCGCTGAACAAGTTCCATTTTTTCGCCGGTAAGAAAGCGCCGAAAAAACTATTCCGCAGATCGATCACCAGGTCAAACTCCTCCCGGCTTAAGGAAAAAAATAATTTGACCTTCTCTTGCAATTTGGCGTGTTTATCAAAAATAAACACCCGGGCCACGGCAGGGTTAGCGGTAAAGATTTCTTTGGGCCCCGGAGGGACTAAGCAGGTGATTTTGGCCTGCGGGTATTTTTCCCGCAGCCCATCCAGCACCGGCAAGGTGAGGATGCAATCGCCGATATTGCTTAAGGTGACAAAAAGGATTTTCATTTTGTGAAGCCCCTTTAGACTAAAGTCCGGGGCTTCCTCCCCATCAGGAAATCCCCGTTTATCCCCAGGTAAACCTACGGGGTTTCCCGCCGGGGATTAAATATTTGCTTGACCTGAGCCAGGACATCATCCGGCGTAACCGCCCGCATGCAGTGGCTGTCCGGGCAGTTCACCTTATAACAGGGGATCCGGCAGCCGGTATCTTTTTGCAGGATGACCACATTGGTCGAAGGGAACGGCCCGGTGACCTTTTGCGCGGTAGGGCCGAAAATAGCGATTATTTTTTTTGCCCCTACCGCATTGGCAATATGCAGCGGCCCGGTATCGGCGGTAATGAACAGGTCCACTTTCTTGGCCAGCGCCCCTAACTGTTTTAAATTAAAAACCCCGCAGCCGGTCAAAGGCGTTTCGCGCATCCTCTCTTTTATCTGGCCGGCCAGCAACAAATCCGAAATGCTGCCGGTAATAATTACCTTGGCGCCGGTTTGGCTGATCAATTTATCCGCCAGGGCCGCCCAGTATTCCGGCGGCCAGCGTTTCGGCACCCAATTGCCTCCGGGATTAAGGGCAATGACCAGATCCTTATCGGAAAGGGAATTTTTCTTAAAAAAGCTGTCGACATGCTCCTGGTCTTCATGGCTGACAAAAAAATCCAGGTACCGGTCCTCCACCCTTAAACCGGACTTTTCAATAATATCCAGATAATAATCGATGCGATGCAGGGAATCTTTTTTCGGAGGAAAAATTTTGTGCGTCAAAAGGAAGGCCCGTTTTTTGGTATAGTGGCCGATAAGCTGCTTTATCCCGGCCAGACGGCAGATGAGCGCCCGGCTGAAGGAGCGGTGCAGTAAAAACACTTTATCGAACTGCTTTTTCTTCAGGAGACTGACAAAATTCATTTTCTCCAGTATCCCTTTGTGCCGGTCATGCTCGTCGAAAATGATCACCTCGTCCAGATACGGGTTATCCTTGAGCACCGGGTAACAGCGGCTAGGGATCACGCAGGCAATGTAACTTTTCGGGAAATTCCTGCGGATATTCCTGATGGCGGCGGATGAGAATAAAACATCCCCCAGCCAGTTAACATTAAAGATCAAAATCCGCGGATTTTCTGTTTTTTCACTCATTGGGATTTAAAACCTGCCGGTAAAGGCCTTCGGTCTTTTCCACCATTTCTTTTTTAGAAAAATTAGCGGCGATAAATTCGCGCGCCTGATCCCCTAAATTACGGCGTAAATCCGGATCCCCAAGCAAAGAGATGATCGCCTGCGCCAGCGCCCCCGCATCCCGCGCCGGGACCAGCAGTCCGGTAATTTTATCCTGGACCAGGGTTTTGATCCCCCCTACCGCCGATCCGGCCACGGCTAAACCCTGAGCCATCGCTTCCATCAAAGCCAGCCCCAAGCCTTCCTGCAGCGAAGGCATGGCAAAAACATCCATGGCGCAAAGCCATTCCCGGGTATCTTTTGCTTCCGGGACAAATAAAATATTGCCCTCTAACCCTAAATTCCCTGTTTCTTTGACCAAAGAGCCTTCGGTCTTACCCTGACCGATTATCGCTAATTTGGTCCCGGGGAATTTTTTTAAAATCTCCGGCATCGCCCGGATAAGGTAAAGATGCCCCTTCACATCGGAGAGGCGGGCGATGATCCCGATCAAAAAACCATCCGGGGCGACCCCTAAACTGCTGCGCAAGCGGTCCCTTCCCGAAAAATCCCCGAATTTTTGCGTGTCGATGCCGTTATGGATCACGCTAATCTTATTTTCGCTGAATTTAAAATCCGCGGTCAAGTGCTCTTTGACCTGGGAGCTGATAGCAATTACCCTTTGGCCCCAGCAGCCGAAAACCTTGCGCGGCAGTTTCGGTTTAAAGAAACCGTGGCAGGTAAAAATATGCGGCCTGCCCAGGGAGCGGCCCAGCCAGCATCCCAAAACCTGGGTGGTCCGGCTGTGCGAATGAATAAGCTCGATCCGCAAACCGGCAGCGGCCTTTTTTAATTTCCAGTAACTGATCAGGATCTTCGGACTGATCTCGCTTTTTGTTTTCAAGGGGACATTGATCAGGATTATTCCGGCCTGCCGGAATTTTTCCTCTAATTCACCGCCCCCGGAGGCCAAATAAACCTCATGCCCTTTTTCTTTCAATCCGCTACCCAAGGTCAGCAAGTAACTGGAGATCCCCCCGACATTAAGATGATTGGCTAAAAATAAAATCCGCACCCCGCACCATCCTTATAGTTAATTGTTATTAAACCTTAGGACTTAAAGCGTGAATTAGAAGATGGTGCGGGGTCATCCCGCCCCTCGCGCCACGTGGCGCGTACTGGCGCAATACCACTAAGCGCCAGGTATATTGCTTATTTCAATAACTTCATTACCGCTTCAAAAACCTGCGCCGGATCGATCTCGATCATGCAGCGCTTACTGCGGCATCTATTTTTATAACAAGGGCTGCAATTCAATTTCTTATCGATCACCGCGTAATTAGCCCCGGGGGGAAGGTGCCGCAAAGGATCCGTCGGGCCGAACAAAGCGACAAAAGGAGTGCCCACCGCGGAAGCGATATGCAAAGGAGAAGAATCGGCGGAGATGAACACATTGCATTTTTTGATCAACACCGCCAATTCGTTGATATTGGTCTTGCCGCAGGCATTGATCACCTTGGTGTTCTTAAGCGAATCGACGAGCATGTTGGCGCGCGGCTGATCCTCTTGCTTACCGGTAATGACCACCCGGATATCCCTGGCTTCCAGTTCTTCACACAGGGTGATCACGTATTCCAGCGGCCAGAGTTTTGTCTCCCATCTGGAGGAAGCGCTGATATTGATCCCCACCACTTTCTGCACCTGGCTCAACCATTGGGAATTAAAAAGTTCCTCCACCTTCTCCCGGTCTTCCGCGGAAGGCCAAAGCTCAAGGGCATTATTCAACAGGTCGATCCCCAGCAGCTTAAGGATCCTGAACTGGTGGGTTACCGGGTCCAGCGGGGTTTTTTGATCCTGGATCCGGTAGTTGAGCAAAAAGGAAAACTTTTTATTGTCATATCCGTAGCGGTGGACGCAACCGCTCAGATAAGCCAGCAGGTGGCTGGAACGGCTATTTTGCAGATCGATCACCGAGTCGAAATTTTTCTTCCGTAAAAGCTGACCCATCCTCAGCAAACCGAAGGGGCCGCGGTCCTTATTTTTTAAGTCGCAAACCAGAAGTTCGTCGATATACGGGCAGCGCAAAAGCAGGTCCTTGGATTCTTCCCCGACCAGAAAACTTATCTTGTATTTACTTTGGGGAAATTTTTCCCGGATCGCCCTTAAGGCCGCCGTAGAAAGGATCACGTCCCCTAAAGAACTGAGCTTGATCACCAGGATCTTAAAATTATTCAGCGCCTCCCGGTAAACCTCTAAAGTATTTTTGACCATCAATTCCACATTATATTTTTCTTTGACCTTAGCGTAGGCATTTTCCGCCAGGATGCGGGCGAATTCCGCGTCCTTAAAAATACGCATCACCGCCTCCGACATGCTTTTGGAATCCGCCGGAGGGACCAGGAGCCCGTTCTTGCCGTCCTCGATAATATCGATCACCCCTCCGACCCTGGTCGCCACCACCGGTACCCCGCAGGCCTGCGCCTCTACAACCACCCTGCCGAAGGCCTCCTGAGTAGTCGTGGCTAAAACCACCAGATCCAGGTTCTCCAATATTCCCGGAATATCCCGCTGCGTGCCCAGAAATTCCGTGCAATGCCATAAACCCAGGCGGCGCACTAAAATTTGCAGTTCTTCTTTATAAGCTTCCTTGGAAGCCGGAGCATCGCCGACGATCCAGATCTTCAGGCGCGGGACGGAGCGGGAAATGCGTGCCATGGCTTTGATAAAATGCAAATGCCCTTTTAGCGGGGTGATCCGGCCGATGATACCGACATTAAAATCTTCTTTCCTTTTGTTTTTAGGGTCCCGGTATTTAAATTTCTCCAGATCCACGCTGCGCGGCACCAGCTTGATCCGCTCATGGGGAACGGCAAAATCCTCGATCATGTGCCGGGCGATCACGTTGCTTAAAACGATCACTTTTTTGCCCCAGCCCATTACCGCGCTAAAAAGATGTTTCTGGTAATAACCGTGGCAAGTGGTAACGAATACCGCCTGGGTCCTTCGGCAGGCAAAATAAGCGATCCAGGCCGGCGCCCTTGAGCGGGCATGTACGATCTCGATCCCTTCCCGTTTGATAATTTCGGCTAACTCCGGAACCAGCTTGATCATGGAGATGATGGATTTTTTATTTACCGGCAGTTGATAGTGTTTAGCCCCCGCCTCCTCCAGTTCTTTGACCAGCGCTCCGCCGGCGGAAACCACCACCGATTTATGCCCCAGGCGCACCAGATGACGGGAAAGGTCCACCGTCCCGGTCTCTACCCCTCCGACATTAAGTTCCGGCAAAATTTGTAAAATCTTCATCCCAACCCTTCCTTTGCTAACTTAAATCGCTGAGGAAGGGCGGGATTCAATCCGCCCTTCCTTTTTAATTACAATATCCTCTTTAACCCCTCGCTGACTTTTAAATTGTCCTGCGGAAAATTCACCGCCGGCCTGTCTTTGAGCAACTGACTGATCCTCCGGGAAACGCCTTGGATCTGTTCTAAATAAATATAACCCTTATCCTGATAATATTTCAGGAAACGCGTGTGCTTTGCGCCCAGCTTGCCCGCCTGAAACACGACCACGTATTTTTCCGCGGCTACGGATTCAGAGATCATCGAAATACTTTCCGGAGAGCTGATCAAAACCCGGCTTGATCCCAATATCGCTCCCACCACATCCGGATTACTGTTTTCCCGGGCGATCACCAACAGCTTGCAGCGCGGCTCTGCGGTAAATTCATCCTTGAGCAGCGACTCTACGGTTTCCGGAGTGCGCCGGGAGGTGGTGATCAGGATATCCGCGTTTAACTCCCGGGCGGCTTTTTTGACCTCCTGCGCCAATTCCCGGATAGCCTGCGGCTCTAAAGAAAAATCCCTGCTGTTTCCGCCGAGCAATACCCCGATACAGGGGTCATGCAAAGGCCCCCGCAATAATCCTGATCCGGAAAAACTTTTAGCTTTTTGGATCAGGTACCGGGAATCAATTAAATTAAGCGCCCCTTCGGTGATTATGGTATTTTTAGCCGGGAGCTTGCCGCCTCCCAGATGGCTTTGCCAAAAAAATGGCAAACCACGGCCCTCTGGCCAGTCATGCCGGGGAATAAGCGCTAAGTTAAATTTATTCAAACTCAGCAAGCCCGGCCGCATCAAGACGATGGACTTAGACTGGGTTTCAACGCTCAAAAGATAATTTACCGCCGCGGCCGAGCCGCCGGCGGAAATCACGATCTCCGGGTTGACCCCCATCAGGCTTTCCCAGCTTTCCGGGGTCAAGGCATGGCGTAAATAACGCGCCCCAATCCCCCCGCATTCATATTTACCGGTGGACTTCGCCAATAAACCCAATAAAAAGGCGCGCGGCTTGGAGCGGAATTTTATCTCCCGGACCGCCAGGTGCGTTTTTATCCCCCGCTCCTCCAATTGCCGGCGGGTCAACTCCGCTATTGCCTCGCATTGGCGCAGGTGGCCGGTCCTGCCGTCGCTAAGGATCAGCACATCCCGCTCCCGGCTGTATTTATAAATCTTATACGTCCAGAGCAATTCATGCGGATATTTACGCAGGTATTTTTCATAAATGACAAACAGTCTTTGCAGGTTATCCCGGAGGTCTTTTTCTTCATCCCCGGTGCGGGTAGCCGTAAAAACCTGGTCTAAGATTACTTTAGAATAGGGGCCTTTCACCCGGGTATAAAAAATAGGGATGATCGCGCAATCGTATTTTAGCGCCAGCTTTACCGCTCCCGTAGACATCGAGGCATCTTTGCCGAAGAAATTTACCCCTACCCCGATTTTCCCCCCCTGGTCCACGGTCATCCCCACGGACTGGTTACTCTTAAGCACTTCGATCAGCTGCCGGAGGCTGGCGTCCTTATGCATGATCTTAGCTCCATGGGCCAGCCGGTATTTATTCAGCAGGGCGTTTAACCGGGGTAACCCCTGGTCCCGGACAAACAACACAAAGGCCACATCTAAATTTGCCATGATGATATTGGAAAGCTCCCAATTCCCTTCATGGACGATCAAAAAAATTACCCCTTTGCCCCGGTCAAAAGCCTGATAGCCGTATTCCTTATCTTCAATCCGGATATATTTCTGCAAATACCGCTTATTGATGCGCGGAATAAAAGAAATCTCGATTAAATTTTGCCCGAACGCCTGGTAGCTTTTGCGCGCGATCCTGGCGCATGCCCCGGTGTCCAATTTTTCCGCGACGGTGCGGCGGATATTGGCGTAAGCGACCGCCCGGTGCCTGCGGTCTAAAAAAAATACCAGGTCCCCCAGCCGGCGGCCCAGGAACAGGCTGAAATTCAAGGGGAGGAAATAAGTAAAAAAACTTACTACCCTAAATAGAATGTAAGCGCAGTAATCGACGATCAAATTCTGCTTCATTTTTAGTGATCTCTAGTTTTATCTCCAGGACCAGTATCCCGGAATCCTTGATCCCTGTTTTGCGGAGTTTCACCGCGTCTTTTTGCGTCGTGATCACCATCTCCAGCTTATCCTTCCGGGCTGCCTGGAGGATTTCCAGGATATCATTTTGGGTATAAGCATGATGGTCCGGGAACCGGTAAATTTTCATATATTTAATGCCCAGCCCGCGCAGGCATTTTTCAAAACCCTCCGGGTTACCGATCCCGGAAAATACCGCCGCGGTCTTACCTTTAAGCGCCGGCAACCCTAATTCTTTATCCGGGGCCTCCAGGGGACTTAACCCTTTTGGCGCGTGGTTGGATTCGACGATCAGCGCCCGGGGGTTGATCCGCGTAAGCTTATCCGCTAAAGCGCCTGGATCCCGGACGCAGGAAGTTTGGGTAATGACAAAAATATCCGCACGCTTAAGGGCAGAGAGCGGCTCACGCAAAAACCCCGCCGGAAGCAGGCGTAAATTGCCGAAAGGATTTGCCGCGTCGATGGTCACGATCTCCAGGTCTTTATCCAGTTTCCACTGCTGCATCCCGTCATCCAGGATCAGCGTATCGCAAGCATAATCCCTGACCGCCTGCCTGGCGGCTTTTAGCCGGTCCTTGTTCACGATCACCGGAATTTGCGGAAGTTTTTCCGCGAGCATTAACGGCTCATCCCCCATCCCCCTGGTCCCCTCAAGCTGCGCGTTACGTTTATACCCCCGGGTCAAGACAGCCACTTTATTGCCTGCGGCGCTCAATTTAACCGATAAATATTGGACTAAAGTAGTTTTTCCTGTCCCGCCCAGGGTGATATTGCCGACACTGACCACCTTGGCCGGAAGGCGCCGGCGCCTTATTTTATAGAAACCGGCAAGGAGAATGACAATAAAACCGTAAATCAGGGAAAGAATAAATAAAATCCCTCTTAAAAATGCGGCTCCGGGACCCTTGGTCTTACCGGTAACCAGATTATAAAGATACTCCCTGGCTAAGGACATAGGCTTTTAAAGTATTTTAAGCAGCATAAGCGCGCCGATCAAAATGAATAATGAAGCGCCGACATAGCGGATCATTTCCGGCCGGATGAATCTGGCCGCCAGTGAACCTAAAAACACCGAAATTACAGTGACGATAACATAGGCGGCCACTGACCCGGCCCAAACCGAAATAGGTTTCCCCGTTTTAGCCGCCATGCCGATACCGACCATTTGAGTTTTATCCGCTAATTCTGCGCAAAATACCGCTGCAAATGTAGCCGCAAACACTTTCCAATCCATCGGCATTGCTCCTCTCTATAAAATCGGTTTATTTAAACATCTATAATACCACACCGCCATTCGCCAGGCAAATGATTTTCAAAACTAAAACCTAAGATTAGCAATGAGATATGTAAAAATAAACCACTGGGAAGTATTTATTTCAAGAGACGGCAAAAGTTAAAAAATCCTTTGATTAAAGCGGGATCAATCCTTGGATCTGGCCCAGGTTTTCGATCGTAAAATCGGCTCCGGCCAGGTATTCTTTGGGAAGGCTGGTAGAAACAGCAATGCAAGGCATTCCTGCCTGCCTGGCAGAGGTAATGCCGAAAGGGGCATTTTCAATCACCAGGCAGTCCCGCGGCGCCAGGCCTAAGCCGGCGGCGGCTTTAAGATATGGTTCCGGATGCGGCTTGCCTTTCTTGACCTGATTTCCGGCGACCGTGGCGGCAAAAAGTTTAAGCACCCCGGCGGGCAGGATCTTCCTTACCTCTTCCATCGGGCTGCCGGTGACCAGCCCCAATAAAAAACCCTGTTTTTTCAGGTCCCGGAGCAGCTCGTAGGCGCCCCGGAAGATAAAGCGTTTAAAATAACGCTTAAAGATCTTTTGCCGGGCGGCAAAAATAGCCTCTAAAACCTTGCGCTCCGGCTTAATCCGGTTACGCTTAAGCAGGCCTTTTAGGGTTTCCTGCCAGCGTTCCCCCTCCTGCGCGTAAACCTCAAAACAACTGATGCGCACTCCCCAGGGGCGAAGCGCTTCATACCAGGCGATGAAGTGATACGGCATCGAATCAACGATCACTCCATCCAGGTCAAAGATAACCGCCTTAGGCCTTACTTTTAATTTCTTCATCTTTTTTTAGGATCATTCCTGAGGCAGCGAGGAAAGGTTCCGGTCGATAAACTCGATCAACCTTTGTTGATTGGCCGAAGAAATATCATAAAACTCCACTCCAATCCCCGGATACTCGTGGATCTGCACCTCTTTATCCGGTACCCATACCACCCGCCCGTCAAGCTGAAGCTCCTCCTGCTTGGGCCCGAGCTTCATTTTCATGACCACTTCATCCTTCAGCCTGAATTTGCCGCAACCGAAAATAAAAGCCCCCACCGCGCTTAAATTAAGGATGTCCGCTTTCTGGCATGCGGCGGAAGAGTCGGTTTTGGATTTTAATTCTATTTTTAAATCGATCGGCAGGCGCTTGAACCGGCGGCGCAGCTGCATCCGCTTGATTTCCTCGATAATTTTATCCTCCTTAAAACTGTTGAGCGCCAGCTCTTCGCTGCCGTAAATCTCCACTACCCGGTCCATTCCGGAAACCGCGAATACGCTGCGTAATTGCGCCGGGATATTGACGAATTTCATCCTCCCGTGATGGTTCACTACTTCTTTATAAGCGATGACGATCACCGATATCCCCATATAGTCTATCCCGGTAACCTCCTCCAGGTTGCAGAGCAGGTCCGGGTAACCGTCCCGCACGCACTGGCCGACCACCTCGACCAGGTTTGCCGAATCCACGTCGATGCGCCCGCACAAATCCAAAATAATGCAACTGCCGGATTGCCTTAATTTTATTTCTAGCATATTTTAAACTCCACTGTTGGGTTGCCTTTTAAAGTATTATGCGCCGGGCAATTTTTTATAAACTCCAACAGCGCTTTTTGCCTGCGTTCATCCAATTGACAGCCGTTAAGATCGATCTGCACGTTGACCTGTTTAAAAGTAAGCGGGGATCCGGAAAGCTCCCCGGAAACATTAACCTTAAAATTTTTCAAATCTAATTTTGCGCCCACGGCGTATTTTCGAATATACACCCCGACACAGCTGCCTAATCCGGCAAAAAGCGCATCCAGCGGAGTAAATCCTTTCCCCTGCGCGTCGATCACCAGCTGCGCTTCCCCGGCCCTGGCCGTAAACGCCATCTCCTGATCATGGGTAATCTCCACCTGATACATTTTAATCTCCTCCTAAAATTTATACCGGAATAATAATCCCAGCAGATAACTTAAAGTCGTCCCCAGGTTTACCAGGATAGTCAGGCCGCACATTTTTTCCAGCGCAACCCGCTCCCGGTATCCTCCCTTAAGCATCCGGTAGGCCAGGCCTAATGAAAGAAACAAAACCGGAAGATAAAAAATCCCCGTCTGAAGCGGCACGCCTTTAGCCAAAGAAAAAATAAAGGCCAGCGCCCCGGTCACCGCTAAAGCCGCGTAAACCCGCGACCCGTTCTCTTTACCGATACGCACCAGCATATTCTTCTTTAAACACTGCTTATCCGCCAGATAATCCGGAAATTCATTGATCAGGATTATATTGGCGACGCTGCAGGCAACCGGGATAGAGATCCAGGTGCCCAACATAGCGAACCTCCCCGCTTGCAGATAAAACCCGGCATTTACCGAAAGCCAGCCGAAAGCGTAAGCAATAAGCAGCTCCCCGATTCCCCGGCTGACCAAGCGCAGCGGAGGGGTGGAATAAAAATAAGCGCAGAATATTCCCGTCATCCCCAGCCACAAGGTCAGGCTTCCCGTCCGGAAATAACCCTGCAGGATCAATCCCACGGCCACTGCCAGGAATAAAAAACTCCGGTTTAAAATTATTACATTTTTAGGGACAAGGCGGTTCTCAACCAGCACCCCGCTCCCGCCGCTGAAGAAATTTTTTTCTAATACCACGCTCAGGCGGTCCTCCGCCAGGTCATGCACTTCCCCGCTGTAGTGGGCGACCAGCTGCACCAGGACTGCCCCGGATAATCCGAAGATAAAAACCGGAAGATTAAAGATCCCGCAAGCGCGCCCGGCCAGAAGGGAACCTAAAATATACGGAGCGACCAAGACGCTTAAAAACGGGACCCGGGAAAGCAAAAACCAGTATTTAATTTTCATCTAAACTAAACATTTTCCTTTTTACTGCTGCGCCGCAGCGCTTTTTCCATCCGCTGGTAAGCTTCCTGGACGGTTTTGCCCTCCGTAAGATGATCGTAACAAACCGCGGCGAAACCTTCCCGGTTTTTGATCTTAAAAATTTCGACTTTTAAATGCCCGATCTTATATTCCATTAATTACGCGCGCACCTGGATCGTCGCCTTACGGTCGAAAGGATTGGTCCGCATCGCCAGGGAAAACAAATACGGATAATCCGCCTTAAGATGCTCCATATACAGGAGCCACTGGCGGATCAATTGCCGGTAAGCCCGCTGGATGTCCCCGTTAAGATGTTTATAGTCCGCCGGATCAAGCCCCTGCAGGGTTTGCCTGCCTTCCAGTTCTTCCGTAAGATGAAAAACCGCCCAAAGCAGGTCGGTAAAGGACTCGTGCTCCAGGAGGTTCTGGTTCTCCAAAAGTGCCAGGAGAAAACCCCGGTTTTTTACCAAAAATAGTTTCAAGCCTTCCAGGTCCCCTTTATGGCAGTCAACCGCACAGGAAAAACCGGAAATCTCCTTCTGCAGGTCTTTAAATTGCTTGGCCGTCCATTCGTTGCGCACGATGAATTTAGCGGCCAACTCTTCTCCCTGGGCGTCGAAGGCCACGCAAAACTTAACCAGCTCCTTGCCCACCTGACTGAAAAAAGCGCCGATCACCATGTTCATTTTTTTAAACAGCGCCTGTTTTTCCCGCTGCGCCAGGAGATTGTGCACGACCATAGTCACCAGGAATACTTCCAGGAAAACAAAAGCGGTATCGCTGATCAAATAACTGAAAATATACCGGGCATCCCGGAAAATCAGATAATGGATACCGTAAACGGCGGCGGAAAGCATGATCAAACTAAACCCGAGCACCACCTGCCAACTGAATATTTTTTTAATCTTCATTTTTCCTCAAGCCTTTTAGTTAACGGGTTATTTCGATAATTTTATACTTTAGTATCCCCGCGGGGATTTTAATTTCGGCGACCTCATTAACTTTATGCCCCAGCAAACCTGAACCTACCGGAGAACTGACGGAGATCTTGGCCTGGTTATAATCCGCTTCCAGGTCGGACACAAGAGTATACTCCAACTCTTCCTGTGTATCCATATCCAATAATTTTACTTTTGCCCCGATCAAAACCTGGTCTTTGGGAATATTTTTATCCAGGATGCGCACCCGGGAAAGCTTATCCTCTAATTCCATAATTTCTTTTTCGTTGTGGGCTTGCGCGTCCTTGGCCGCGTCATACTCCGCATTTTCGCTGATATCCCCGTAAGCGCGGGCCTCTCCGATCGCTTTGGCCAGCTGGCGGCGTTTGACGGTTTTTAAATATTCCAGTTCACCTACCAGTTTTTCATAACCTTCCTGGGTCATATAAATGTCTGCGGCCATAAGTAGTCTCCCTTAAGTTTTAGTTATTTCTTTAATGATCTCTATGTTTTTCCGGGTTGCTCCCTGATTTTTAAGAATTAATGCGTAGGCTCGCTCCGCCAACCCTTTGGCTAAAAGGCTGCCCTGGAGGAGTTCCTTGACCCGCTCGGATAATTCCCCGCTGCCGGAAACGGCAAGCGCGGCCTGATTGGCCAGGAACAACTCGCTGATCTGCCGGAAATTAAACATGTAGGGGCCGAAAATTACCGGTTTCTTTAAACTGGCCGGCTCAATGATATTGTGCCCCCCTTTTTTTACCAGGCTTCCGCCGATAAAAACAATATCCGCGGCCCGATAATAATTGAACAGTTCTCCCACCGTATCCAAAATAAATACCGGGTTATTTACGCAGGAAGGACAGAATCCGGACAGCGCGGAGATAAGCAAAGGCATAAATCCCTTTTGCTCCACTACCCGGCAAACCTCTTTACGGCGTTCCGGATGCCGGGGAGCAATAAGGATTTTTAAATCCGGAAAAGCCGGCAAAATTTTCCGGTAGGCATCCAGGATCAATTCTTCTTCCCCCGGATGCGTGCTTCCGCAAACCAGCAACCGCCCGGAGGCCCCCAGTAAAAGTTTATCCCGGTAAACTTTCGCTTCCAGGCCATCGGAAACGCCAAGATTAATATCGAATTTTACATTGCCGGTCACCCGGATCTTTTTTGCCTCCACCCCTAAATTTTCCAGCCGCCGTCCGTCCTCCCGGGTTTGCACGCAGAATTGGGAGACCTTGCGCAGGATCGGCCGGATAAATAATTTGATCAAGCGGTATCCGCGATAAGAACGGTCCGAGATCCTTCCGTTGACCGTGATCACCGGGATCCCCGCTTTATCCAGACAGCTGATCAAGTTCGGCCAGATCTCGGTCTCGGCGATAATAAACATGCAGGGGTTGATCTTCTTTAATACGCCGCGCACGATAAAACTAAAATCCAGGGGCAGATAAGTCAAAAAATCCCCCTCTTTAATTACCTCTCTGGCGACTTTATTCCCCGTGGCGGTGACCGTGGAAATTACCAATTTTTTCCCGGGATAAGCCTGGCGCAGCTGCAACAGGAGCCCTTTGACCGCATTGACCTCCCCCACGCTTACCGCATGGATCCAGATCGGCCGGTCCAAATTCAAATGTTCCGGCAGGACACCCAAGCGCCTGGAAAATGCGCCGCTTAATTTCCCGCGCATAAAATAAACCGGCAGGCAAATGACCGCGAAGATTAAAAACACAAAGTCATAAATTATAAACATCGGCCTTCCTCTTCTGCTGACCACTACCCGCTAACTGCTGTTCTTCTAGGCGTGCGGATGCGCCTTATCGTAGACGCTCTTTAATTTGTCTGTAGTTAAATGCGTATAAATCTGCGTGGAAGAAAGGTTTGCATGGCCCAGCAGCTCCTGCACCGTGCGCAAATCCGCCCCGCGATTTAAAAGATGCGTAGCGAAAGAGTGCCGGAAAGTATGCGCGCAAACCCCAGGCTTCATCCCGGTGGACTTAAGGTATTTTGCCAGCACAAAACGCACCCCGCGGGCGGTGATCCGGACGGAATGATTGTTTAAGAATAAAGCCTCCGTTTGTTTTTTCCTTTTATCCAGGTATTTCCTTACCGCCGAGAGCGCGGTTTCTCCGATGGGGACGATGCGCTCCTTTTTGCCTTTCCCCCTGACCTTCAGGATACCGCTGATAAAATCGATATCCTCCAGGTTTAAACCGACCAGTTCGGAGATACGCAGGCCGCTGGAATAAAATACTTCCAGGATCGCCCGGTCACGCAGTCCCAGATCATCCCGGGCGGTTTTAGCGAAAGCTGATTCGATCAACCGGTAAACCTCATCCTCGGTCATAAAAGAAGGCAGGCGTTTATCCAGTTTGGGGCTGGAAAGCATCAGGATCGGGTTGGTCTTCAGATGGCCTTCCCGGCAAAGAAAACGGAAAAAACTGCGCAGGGTGGAAAGCTTGCGCCCGACGGTGCGGTTACCGAAATTTTTTTCTTTCAGGACCGCCAGATATTTTCTCAAGGTCAGGTAATCGATCTTTTCCAGCTCGGTCCCGGAAACAAATTTATTGAACCCCTGCAGGTCCAATTTATAATTTATGATCGTATGCAAAGAATAATTCTTCTCGATTTCCAGATAGCGGGCGAATTTTTCGATGTATTTATCCATAATTTGGTGTCTTTAGGCGCCTCTAAAAGATTGCTCCGTTGTCATTCGCCTTTAATCACAAACTCCCCGCAAGGACACCTGGCTGCAGCTAATCCTTATTCTTGTTTATCCTCTGGTTTAGCTTCAGGCTGTGCTTCGGGTTTTTTCTCCGCCTCATCCTTGTCATCCGGTAAATTACGCGAAGTAAACGTGCACTTGGGGAAATTCGAGCAGCCGTAGAAAAATCCGCGCTTTGAGCGCCGCTCGATTAGCTCACCTCCGCAATTTTCCAGCGGGCATTTGACCCCGGAGGTAATCGATTTGGAGTTCTTGCATTCCGGAAAAGCGGAACAGCTCAAGAATTTTCCGCGCCTGCCCCACTTCACGATCAAGGGCTTGCCGCATTTATCGCATACCTGGTCCGTAGTGATCACTTCCTTGACGATGTTGGCCTGGGCAAAATCCAGGCTTTCCTTAAACGGCTGGTAAAAATCTTCCAGCACTTTTATCCGGCTCAATTTACCTTCCTCCACCTCATCCAGCTGCTCCTCGATAGCGGCGGTAAATTTCAAGTCGAGGATCTTGGGGAAGTATTCCACTAAAAGGTCATTGACCTTAAAACCCAGCTCGGAAGGATTAAGGTAGCCTTTGATCCGGCGCACATAATCGCGCAAAATGATCGTATAAATGATCGGGGCGTAGGTTGAAGGCCTGCCGATCCCCTCTTCTTCCAGCGCCTTGATCAAAGAGCTGTCCGAATACCGGGGCGGAGGCTTGGTAAAATGCTGCGAAGGATTCAACCCCTTTAAGCCCAGCACCTCACCCTGCTCCAGAGGAGGAATTACATTTTTATTCTTATCTTTTTCTTTTTCCTCTTCCTCGTCTTTTTCCTCCCCCTCCTCCTCTTTATTGTAAGCGGCGAGAAAACCCTCAAAAAGCAAATGGCTGCCGTTAGCCGCGAATAAATATTTATCCGCCAGGATGTCTACCGCCGTCGCTAAGAACTCCGCCGGTTTCATCTGGCTGGCCAAAAAACGGTTGTAGATCAACGTATAAAGCCGGATCTGGTCGTGATTGAGAAAATCCTTAAGGCTCTCCGGGCTCCGGGAGACATAGCTGGGGCGGATCGCTTCGTGCGCCTCCTGCGCGGATTTCTTCGCTTTAAAAACATTGGGCTTCTCCGGGACAAAATCCTTGCCGAAACTTCTGCCGATATGCTCGCGCACCTCCTGGATCGCTTCGGCGGCGACATGCGGAGAATCCGTACGCATATAAGTAATTAAACCCACCGGGTTATCCTCGCCGATATCGATCCCTTCGTAAAGCTGCTGGGCGATCAACATGGTTTTGGAGGCGTTGAACCTTAATTTATTGAACGCTTCCTGTTGCATCGTGCTGGTAATAAACGGGGCGGGCGGGTAACGCTTCTTCTCCGACTTCTTCACTCCCTGAACCTTAAATTCTTTATCCCGCAAAAATTCGCAGATCTCCTTGGCCTGGCCGCCGTTTTTGATTTGCGCTTTCTCGCCGCCGATCTTCTCCAGTTCCGCGGAAAAACCGCTCTCCCCGGACACCTGGGGCTTGAATAATTCCGCGCCGATCTGCCAATATTCGCTGGGCACAAAAACCTGGATCTGCCGCTCCCTCTCCACGATCAGCCTCAATCCCACAGACTGCACCCTGCCGGCGCTTAATCCCCGGGCAAGCTTCTTCCAGAGTAAAGGGCTCAGAAAATAACCCACCATCCGGTCCAGCACCCGGCGGCCGACCTGGGCCTGGATCATTTCCAGGTCGAACTCCCTGGCGTTTTTAAAAGATTCCGCCACCGCGTGCGGGGTGATCTCATGGAAACTGACCCGCTTGACTTCTTTACCCTTGAATAATTTTTCTTTTATCTGCCAGCCGATCGCTTCCCCCTCCCGGTCAGGGTCAGTCGCGATATAAATATTTTCTTTTCCTTTGGCTTCTTTTTTCAATTGGGCCAGGATCTTCTTTTTTCCCGGGATCACCACATAATCCGGGGTAAAGTTATCCTCAACATTGACCCCGAGTTTTTTCGCCGGCAGGTCGATGACGTGCCCCATCGAGGAAACTACCCTGAAATCATCCCCGAGGATCTTGCTGATGGTTTTGGCTTTGGTCGGCGATTCGACAATCACTAAATTTTTAGGCATTTAATTCCTCATATACTGTTTACCCGGCAATATCCGGATTAGCTTTTTAAATTGTAATTTTAAAAGCAGGTTCAATACCCTGCTGCTGGCCAGGGATGATTTTTGCACTAATTCGTCGATCGCCACCGGCTGGTCTCCGATGTGCCCGTAAAGCTCTCTTTCCTGGCGGTCCGCGGGGATTTTATTTTCCGGCGGCGGTTCTATATCTTTGCCTCCCGCATCCACCAAGTTCAGCTCTTCCAGGATATCTTCGCAGCAGGTGACCAGTTTTGCCCCCTGCTTAAGCAAAGCGTTAGTCCCCAGGGAACCGGCTGAATCTATCCTTCCGGGTAAAGCAAAAACTTCTTTTCCCTGCTCCAAAGCGAAATCCGCGGTGATCAGGGCCCCGCTGTTCCTGGCTGCCTCGGTGATCAAAACTCCCAGGCTTAAGCCGCTGATCAGGCGGTTGCGCCGGGGAAAATTCTGCGGCAAAGGTTTTACCTCCATGGGAAATTCGGAGATTACCGCCCCGCAAGCAGCAATTTCTTCTGCCAGATCCGCATTTTCCTGCGGATAAATATGCTTAAAACCGCTGCCGATCACCGCCAGGGTGCGCCCCTTTGCTTTTAAAGCGCCGCGGTGGGCAAAAGTATCCACTCCGCGGGCCATTCCGGAAACTACGGTAATCCCCCGGGCCGCTAACTGCGCGGCAAAATTTTGGGCGTTATTTAATCCGTAAAAGGATGCCTGGCGTGAACCGACGATTCCCACCGCTAAATTATCCGCCGGAGTTATCTGCCCCAAACAATACAGCACCATCGGCGGCCCGGGTATCTGCCTTAGCGCCGCAGGATACTCCTGATCCAGGAGGGTAAGGACCTTTATCCCCGACTTTTGCGCCAAAGCCAAATCCGCTTTTAGTTTTCCGGTATCAAAATCAAGGATACTTTGGCCAAGCTGTTCGCCCACTACCGCCGTTAAAGATTGCCGGCTGGCCCGGAAGATCGCCTCCGGCTGGCCGAAATGCTCAAGCAGCCGCTCCAGCCGCGCGCTGCCTATCTGCGGGATAAGATTCAAGCTTACCAAAGCCTCAAAATCATTCATTACTTTTTTAGAAGCTTCCTGCTGATCTTAGCGGCGACCTGCTTGACGGAAACGCCGGTAGTATCGATAATGGCGTGCGCCTGCGCATAATAAGGGGCGCGCATTTTCAGCAAATGCTCTATACGCTCCCGGGGCTTGGCCACATTTAAAATCGGGCGCTGCGTGCTGGAGGAGACTCTTTTTAAGATCGTCTCACAATTTGCCGACAGGCAGACTACCGTCCCGGTTTTTTTCATCAGCTTAATGTTCTGCGGATCTAAAACTATCCCGCCGCCGCAAGCAACCACAAATTTATCCTGGGTAGCCACCTGCTTTAAAGCCTTCTTCTCGATCTTGCGGAAATAAGCTTCCCCGTACTTGGCAAAAATGTCGACGATCCTGCGCTGCTGCTGCAATTCGATCAATTCATCCAGGTCGACAAAATTCCATTTTTTCTGTTCCGCCAGCACCCGGCCGACAGAAGTTTTTCCGGTACCCATAAACCCGACAAGATAAATATTCATCGCATAGTTAAAATACCGGGTAAGGATAGGATATCTTTCCCACCCTTACCCGGGCACATCTTTATTTAACTTTTATACGCTTCCAGGACAACATCGCAGAACTGCTGTTTCAGTTCTTTAGTGGCGGGAATTACCGTGTTATACCATTTCCCATCTTTACCCTGATGGCGCGGCATACTCACAAATAATCCTTTTTCTCCGTCTACTACGCTAAAACCCTTGATCACGATTCCGGAAAAAGAAACATCCGCAAAAGCTTTAAGCTTGGAATCGGTTTCCAGCTTAAAAATGCGGCTGACGCTGATGGTATTTTCATCCATCGCCCACTCCTCTCTTAAGTTTAAAGCACTTAACTTATGTTCCGCCGCAATTCGCGGCAGACCCGCCAATCTTTGTGGCGGGCGCCATACATTAAGTCGTGCCTTCACTTAAATAGACGAAAGGAATGATTTTTTCTAACCGGATTATTTAAGAACAAAGCCGCTAATAGCAGTTTTCCGTAAAAACCTCATAGCGGGTGATATCATTGATCGAATCGGCCGGAGTCAGATCATAAATATGCCGCTCGAAAACCTTGGTCGATCCGTTCGGCAGATCATTGATCAAAAAAACTTCATTGACCACGATTATATTCCGGATAAACAGGATCACCCGCACCGCGACCGTCGTATAATATTTCCCGGCCTCATTGGCGATCTCCCCTTTTAAGAGCAGCTGATTGGAGCTTTTATACCGCTCGATCTTAACATTCCGGTAAATCAGGCTACGCATGACGGATCCGTTTCAGATATCCGGCGTAGGCATTTTTAATGTCCCTTAAAGCGTCGGAGCCGAATTTCTCCAGGAAAGCGTCCGCCAATACCAGGGCGCATGCCGCTTCCGCCACGACCCCGGCGGATTCCACTACGCAGATGTCCGAGCGTTCTACCGCCGCCTTGGCCGGTTTTTTAGTGTGGATGTGCACTGAATCCAGCGGATCAAGCAGCGTGGCGATCGGTTTCATGCAGGCGCGCAAAACAATCTCCTGTCCGTTGGATATTCCACCTTCCACCCCGCCGGCATTATTACTTAAACGGTAATAACCTTTGGCTTTAGAGTAATATATCGGGTCATGCACCTGCGAGCCGAAACTCGACCCGTATCCGGCGCCCAAACCTATTTCGAAAGATTTTACCCCGGGAATGGAAATGATCGCGGCAGCCAGGCGGCTGTCCAGCCGGCGGTCAGACTGCACGTAACTTCCCAATCCTGCAGGAACATTCCTGGCATTGACCCGGAAAATCCCCCCCACCGTGTCTTTATTTTTCATCGCTTCGGTGATCTTAGCGGCCATCCCCTCTTTTGTGGACACTCCGCCGACGGACAAAACCGTGCTGGTAATCTGGATCCCGAATTCATTTAGGAATATTTTGCCTAAAGCTCCCAAGGCGACCGTCGCTGCCGTGCTCCTGGCGGAGGCCCGTTCCAACACTTCCCGGATATCCGTAAAACCGTATTTTAAAAGCCCAGGAAGATCCGCGTGGCCGGGCCGGGAGGCAACCACCGGGTGCAATTTTTCGATGCCGGCATCTTTATTTTTGATCAACAGGGTAACCGGGCTGCCCAGGGTGCGGTTGTTCTTTAAGCCGGAAAGGATTTCCACCCGGTCATTCTCTATCTGCATCCGCCTGCCCCTTCCGAATCCGGACTGCCGGCGTTTCAATTCATTATTTATCCTGGCCGCATCCACCTTTAAACCCGCGCAAATCCCTTCCAGGATAGCAACCATCCCTTTTCCGTGCGACTCCCCCGCTGTTAAAAATCTTAACATAAATGCCTCCCGCTTAAACTCTAAACACTAAACTCGAAATCCTAAACAAATCCAAAATCCAAAACTCAAAATTTAAAACCGGTGTTTTGGGTTTTGAGTTTCGAGTTTATCTCCACAATCCTTTTTTACTCTCTCTGGCTTGCCGGTACAATTTCAAAAATAAATCCGCGTATTTTACGTTAGGCGGATAAGTCATCAATGAAGCATACCCCTCTTCGACGATCCGGGCATTCACGAACGTTCCATCCAAGAGATAGACATACGCCAGCGTCCTTCTGTATTTATCATACCGCTCAACATCAAATTCCAGCCTGACGCGTTTCCCTTCCACCAGATTTTTAGTAAATTCGTAGGAGCGCCGGCCTAACTGTTTAATCGCGGCCACATCCTGGCCCGAACGGCTGGCATCCCGGTCAAGCTTGGCGGAATCATGCATTTCCGGGGTATCGATGCCGATCAAGCGGACCCGCGTTCTGTCCTCCAGCAATAAAGTATCCCCGTCCACTGCCCGAGTGACCAGGACATTATTATAATCGGATCCGGGCAGGCTCATCGCGCTTGCCGCGCCCAGTGAACATAAATGATCCTTACAGAAAAAATACCCGGTCAAAGCCAATAAACCGGTTAACAATACGATAATGGTTTTATTCATTTCTCTCCCTTTTCCTATTTACAACTGGCCGGCTACCGTTTGCGCCAGGACAATAATATCCTCGATACAAAAAATATCCTTAATACTGGCGTCGAAATAAATGTTAGCGTCGGGGCCGAACTCACTGTCGGCTTTCCATAATTTGATCAACACCGGAACAGCGGCAAAAGCCTCCACGACAACGCTAATATCCCCGCCTTCAGATAACTTAGCCGGGAGCCTGCCCAGGATATTCCTGATCCCTTCCGGATCCTTCCCGTACTTACGCAGGATCGGCTCAACCGAACGTTGATGATAAGCGGAAGCATATCCTTCAATGCCGGCCAACTCCTTAAAGGTAAGCCACTGGCCGGTCAATCCGGGTAGGCCGCCTAACTTTTTGGCCAAATAGTGCAGGATCAGGATGCTCAAAAGATCTTTGGCCGGAGCATTGCAGGACAAAGAAAGAACCTTTCCGGCCTGCGCATCTATGCTGTATTCATCCGCCATGAATTTTACGGATAAATTGTTGGGCGCCTTAAGGTTGGATAGATCTTCCCAGGCTTTCCTGAATGCCGCCTCGTAACTCATCGCTGTATTATATTATTTTTGCGTAGATAAATCAATGGTTTTAGATTATAATAACCCTATGCAATACGACCGTTTCCAGCAAGAAGCCATTGATCATATCAACAGCGGTTATTCGGTAATTGTCTCGGCTCCCACCGGAGCGGGAAAAACCGCCATCGCCGAACACATTATCAGCGAAGCGATCCAGAAAAACTGGGGAGTGATTTATACCGCCCCGATCAAGGCGCTTTCCAACCAGAAATTCCGCGATTTTAAAGGCCAGTTCCAGGAGAATATCGGGATCCTTACCGGGGATGTTTCCATCAACCCCCAGGCCCCGGTCCTGATCATGACTACCGAGATCTTCCGCAATAAGATCCTGGATGAGCCGGCATCCCTGGAAAAATATTCCTGGATCATTTTCGACGAGATCCACTATATTGATAACCCCGAACGCGGCACGGTCTGGGAGGAATCCCTGATCTTTTTACCTAAACACATGAATCTCCTTGGGCTGTCGGCAACGATCCCCAACATCGACCAGTTCGCCGGATGGATCGAATCCATCCATAATAAAACCGTCAAAGTGGTCATCGAAGACCAGCGGCCGGTGCCACTGCATTTCAGTTTTCAGTGCGCCAACGAAGTGGTGGATAAATTCGAACAGCTTAAGCGCCTGCGCTCCGATAAACCTAACCGGCTGCAATCCCTAATCCGCCATGTCCAGGAAAAAGAAGGGCTGCCGGCGATTTATTTTGTTTTTTCCCGCAAGCGCGCCGAAGAACTGGCCTTTGACCTGTACGGGTTTAAATTCCTCGACGCCAAGGAAACCCGGGCGATCACCCAGATGTATGAAGAATTGCTGGAAAAATTTAACCTGAAAAATGAACAGTCGGCGCAGCTGCTTTACCCGCTGATCCAGCGCGGAATCGCCTACCACCACGCCGGGATGCTGCCGACATTAAAAGAGGTCATCGAAAGGCTTTTCACCAGCCGCCTGCTGAAAGTCATTTTTACCACCGAAACCTTCGCCCTGGGGATCAATATGCCCAGCCGCTCGGTAATGTTCGACGGACTGCGTAAATTTTACGGGACTTACGTGCGAAATTTAAAAACCCGGGATTTCTTCCAGATGGCCGGCCGCGCCGGCCGCCGGGGGATCGACACAGAAGGATTCGTTTACACCCGGATCAATCCCCAGCGCATAAATTACGAGGAAGTGCGCCGGATAATTTTCGGTCCTCCCGAAGAAGTGAAAAGCCAGCTGAACACCTCCTACGCTACGATCCTCAACCTTTACGAAAAATACCAGGATGACCTGTTCAATATTTACCCGCTTTCCCTGCATTATTACCAGTCCCGGAAAAATGAACAGAAACAGGCGCTGAACCTTCTGGATGCCAAACTCAGGCTGCTTAAAGACCTGAATTATATCCACGATGGCAAGCTTACGGGCAAAGGGAAATTCGCCAAAACTATTTACGGTTATGAACTGGTCCTGGCCGAACTCTACGATGAGAATATCCTGGAACAGCTGGATGAGTTCGGGCTGGGGGTGATCGCCGCTTCCGTGGTGTTTGAGCCGCGTAAAAACCAGCGGATGCCCACGGGATTGTCCAAAGCCACCGGACATTTAAAAAGGACAGCCGAGGAAACTTACGACCGGATAAAAAATAAAGAACGCCGCTACAAGATCTATCCTTTCAGCAAGCTCCCTTATTTCCATCTTTGCGCCAGCATGGAAGCCTGGCTGCGCGGGACCAATTTCGAGCGCACCCTGCAATTTACGGATTGCGACGAAGGAGAGGTGGTGCGCTACTTCCGGATGAGCGTGCAGGTTTTAAGGGAGATATCCCAGGCCCCGGTAGCCTCCTATCTGCTCAAAGAAAAGATCAAGGAAACTATCCGGGTGATCAACCGGGATATCGTCGACGCTGAAAAACAGCTGCGCGAAGGTTAAACTAAAAATTACCATAACAAATACTTGTAATTTTTAGTTTACGCCGAACGATACAATAATCGAAAATCTCCAACCGTATCATCCAGGCTTAGTTCGGCGCTAACCGCATCATCCAGACTCAACCCGATGATAACCCAATGATAAACCAAAAGAGCCAACTCAATAAAGAGTCGGCTCTTTTTTATTTACCAAACAGCTCCCAATTTATTTTATTTTAAAGTATTCCTTCAGCACTTCCTTGTGGTCAAAAGCAAACCCTATTTTTTCTAATTGGGAAGGTTTAATTATTTTGACATCCGCGGCGTCATCCCCGGCTTTAGGAGTGCCTTTGGCTTTGGCAGTGAACACCGCCGTAATCGTGTGGAACCGGGGGTCCCTGGCCGGATCCGAATAAGTGTGGAATTGTTTAACCTGGGTTAACTCCAGCCCGGTTTCTTCTTTGGCCTCCCGGATCACCGCCTCCTCCAGACTCTCCCCGTAATCCACGAAACCGCCGGGCAAAGCCCAGCCAAAAGGCGGGTTACTGCGCTTGACCAGGACAATTCCCGAAGCCAGTTCGATGATCGCATCCACTGTCACGTAAGGGCCGCCGGATAATTTTGTGGTCACGTACTCCAAATAACCCAGGACCCCTTTTTTAAAAACGGTGAATGCCTCCTGGTCCCTCAGGCAAAAAATTATTTCTTTTAAGGAAACCTCGCTGCGTAAATGTTTTAAAACTTCCTGGGCCATGATCTTGGCGCTGGCTAAAAGCGGGAACCCGCCTGTCCCGCAGCCTAAGGCCGGGAAAGCCACGGAATTGATCCTGATCTGTTCGGCGGCATAAAGCGCGTTGCTCGCGGCCGCGCGGATCTTAAATTCATCCGTCTTGAAATCCATCCCCATCGTCGCGGCGTGAATGACATATTTTGCCGCCAGTTCTCCGGCGCCGGTAGTGATCGCCTGGCCGATCTCCAGCGGCCCCTTGGCCAGGGCCTCCTCCTCGATGATCGAGCCTCCCTTTTTTTTGATCGCCCCCGCCACTCCCCCGCCCATCAACAATTGATTGTTCGCCGCGTTGACGATCGCGTCCACCCGCAACTCGGTAATGTCCCCCAGCATGACCTTAATTTCCGTATTTTTTATTTTCATCGTTCACCTACCAGTAAAAAGGTTGAAAATACCTGATCTGAGAAAAAACCCCTTTTAGGTCCAGGATCAAAAGCATGTCGGAATATTTATCCGTCCAGGGGCGCAGCAGGCGTTTTTTACCCGGAACATACTGGTTCCAGTTAAACCCGGAGAGCAACCGGTTAAAGGAGCCTTTGTCCCAGGTCACCGCAAACCAGCTGGTAGAATAGGCATCCAGCTTATTATTCTCAATGTTATTTTTGAAACATGAATACGCGCCCAGGTACTCGGCGTTGCTGAATAAAACCGGGATAAAATTCAGGTAGCGGTTGGAGATATGGAACAGGATCACTCCCCCGGCGGATAAATGTTTATGGTATTCATCGATCGCTTCAGTGGTCAAAAGATGCACCGGGATCGCGTCCCCGCTAAAAGCATCTACCACCAGAATATCATAGCGGCCGGCGGGCTGTTCTTTGATCTTGACCCGGGCATCCCCGAAAATAAAATTGATCCTTCCTTTGGTATTTTTAAGAAAGGTAAATATTTTGTCGGCGATAAAATAAACATCCGGATCGATCTCGAAATAATCGACCACCTCGCCCGGTCGGGCATAAGCGGAAAGCCCGGCCGTGCCCAAACCGATCACCCCCATGTTTTTTCTTTCCCAGGAAGAGCCCAGGAGTTGCCCTACCGGGGTAAGTTTATGATAATAAGCCAGGGGCTGGTCCTGCTTATCTTTATCCGTATATTGCACGCCGTGCGTGGTTGTCCCGTGCATCAACAGGATCTTGCCTTCTTTCCGGGAAACCTCGTATATCCCGTAATAATTACGGTGCCGGTAAATATAATCGTATTTAGTCCACAGCGGATAAATAAGCGAGGTGACGGACAATATCAAGATAATGCTTAGCAAAAACGCGCGAGGATTCTTGCTTATGCGCGCGTAACAAACTTTATATATCCAAAAAATAATGATGAGGCCGAACACATTATACTCTCTAAATAAAACAGGCCAGATTTTAAGGGTGACACAAACATAAAATACCAAAAACACATTGATCCAGCCCATCAGCTTGAACTCACTGCCAATAGCCAGTCCCACCGCGATCAAAGCCAGGCCCACCAGATACTCGCAGGCGGAAAAAGAAATAAGCGGCATGACCCAGGTAGTAAAAAACCCGCCTAGGAATCCGCCTAAAGAAACGACTAAATAAAATAAAGGCAGGTAATTCAGATCCGCCGGCTTAGTTTTATTCAACTGGTATTGGCAGAACATGCACAAGTGGAATAAAAACCAGCAGATCACCCCCATTTCGACAAAAGCGGGCAAAATCCGCATCAAGGGAATAAAAAAGAAAAGGATGCTCCAGGCAAAAGTCAGGTAAAATTTATCCGTTACCCAGGCAGGAACCCAGCTTTTGCGCTTAAAATTAAGGACAAAAGAGATCAGATAAATGCACAGCGGTAATACCCACAATAAAGGGATCGGGGCGATCTCATAAGTGAGGATGTTGGTCACCGACAAAAACATCACCACTCCGGCGGCGCTGAAGGCCAGCCACCGGGCGCAATCTTGCCCGGAAACCCCGCGCCGGTCCCCGGGCGCCCCCACTGCCGCTTGAGGGGAAAGTTTAATTTTAAATACCGCCAGCCCGATCAAAGCTAAAAGCAGAAAATACATTAAGCGCCACAGGAAAAGCTGCTGGTTTAAGTCCAGGAACATTTCAAAGACAAACGGGTAAGTCAAAAGCGCGGTGAATGAGCCTAAATTCGACAGGGCAAAAAGGGCGTAAGGATTATTCCTCTCCGGCAGCTCCGAGCCGGACAGCCAGGATTGCAGGATGACGCTGCTCGTGGATAACACAAAAAAAACCGCGCCGATCGAGAAAAACAGGTACCAGAATACATTGGCGACCAGCGGCACGCTCAGGTTAACCCGGGTAATGGCGGGAAAGCCCCGGCCGGGAAAACACAATAAAGGCAGAAGGAATAAAAGAAAATAGAATTTCCGGATGGAAGGGATCCCGGCTTTTCTGATCCACAGATACGCGAAAAAATACCCCAAAAATAATACCGCCTGGAAGAAAACTACGCAGGATCCCCACACCAGGTAACTGCCCCCGAAATCCGGAAGCATGATCTTGGAGACGATCAGCTCGATCTGGAATAAAAGGAAAGCGGAAAGAAAAGTGATGGAATTTAACAGGGATATCTTACGCAAAGATTATTCTCCGATTATTTTGACCAAGACGCGTTTTCTTCTCTGGCCGTCAAACTCCCCGTAAAAGATCTGCTCCCAGGGGCCGAAATCCAATTTCCCCTTAGTCACCGCCACCACTACCTCCCTGCCCATGACCGTGCGTTTAAGATGGGCATCCCCGTTGTCTTCCCCGGTGAGGTTGTGTTTATACTTATCTTTACCGAAAGGCGCCAGCTTCTCCAACCACAGCAGAAAATCTTCGTGCAAGCCCCCCTCATCGTCATTAATAAAAACACTGGCGGTGATATGCATGGCATTGACCAGGCAAAGCCCTTCATTGATCCCGCTTTTGGACAATGCCTCCTCCACCTGGCCGGTAATATTAAGGAGCTCCTGGCGTTTCTTGGTGTGAAAATATAAATATTCGGTGAAAGCTTTCATGGCTGTTTCTCCAAAATCAGATTATTGTTTTTTTGGTCGATCTTAAAACAAAAATTTTTCAGGAAAGACATCCCTAACAACCCATCCCCGGCAATAATACTGTTCTCCTGTTCCGGCAAAACTGCCGCCTCGACATTCTGCGCCTCGGAGCCCTGGACACTGACACTCTCCAGGATAACGCTCCGGGCCACTATTTTACGGCCATCCGCCAAAACAAACTCGGCGGCAACCCCCTTAGCCTTATTCTCCGGGACAGAAACATCCAGCCCTAAACGGGCAGCGGTTTTAGCGGATAAGATCACTACGGAAGCCCCGGTATCCAAAACCAGGTTAACCTTGAATTTTTTATTCAAGGTCGTTTCCACGATCATCTGCCCGTTTTGATTGCCCAGGGCTACCGGTTTGGGGAGGCTTTCCTGCTTCTCCCTAAATTCCCTGACCCTGGCTGCCTGCGCTTCTTTTTCCTTAGCCCATCCCTGCTTGATCAACTGGGCTCCGGAGGAGGAAGACCGGGAGATACTTTCGATCTGCTCCTTGGAAAATTTTACCAGCCCGCAGCCTACTTCCAGATCAACATCCCGGTCATCTTCCTTATTGATTATCCCTTCGATGCTGCGGCCGTTTTTCAGGTATAAAGTATCCGCCTTTGCCTGCAGCCGGAAACCGGGCAAAATTAAAAAACCCGCCGCGGCCAAGAGCGCAAAACGGGGTTGGCAAAAACGAACCCGCATCACCACCTCCCGGTTTTTATTTTTTTGGCGGCGGGGAATTTTTTCAAGGCGCAAAGGGAATCCTGGATCTTGTGCCCGGGTAAATGATAAGCGGAAAGCTTACCGGTGAGGAATTTATCGTAACCGGCCAGGTCCATCAGGCCGTGGCCGCTATAACAGAATAAAATTACTTTTTGTTTGCCTTCGGCCTTAGCTTTTTTGGCTTCATCGATCGCGCAGGCAATGGCGTGCGAAGTTTCCGGAGCCGGGATCGTCCCTTCGGTTTTGGCCCAAATCACCGCGGATTCATAACATTTAACCTGGTCATATGCCCGCGGCGAGATCAACCCTTCCACTGCCGCCTGGCTGACTAAAGGCGCCATTCCATGGTAACGCAAACCTCCGGCGTGGATCGGTTCCGGCACAAACTTATGCCCCAACGTATACATCGGCAATAACGGAGTAAGCCCGGCGATATCCCCGAAATCGTAAGCAAACGGGCCCTTGGTCAAAGTCGGGCAGGCCGTCGGTTCAACCGGGATGATCTGGATCTTTTCTCCGTGGATTTTATCGCAGACAAAAGGAAAAGCGACGCCGGCGAAATTACTTCCTCCGCCTACGCAGCCGATCACCACATCCGGCTTCTTTTCCTTAGCGAGCTTAAGCTGCTTTTTCGCCTCCAGGCCGATGATCGTCTGGTGCAGCAAAACATGGTTGAGCACGCTGCCCAAAGAATACCGGGATTTATTGCTTTTATCGGAAAGCGCGTCTTCCACCGCTTCGCTGATGGCGATCCCCAAGCTTCCGGGCGTATGCGGCATGGCTTTAAGCACTTCTCTTCCGGCGTGGGTATGCGTGCTGGGGCTGGCGATGCACTCCGCCCCCCAGGTCTGCATCATGGTTTTACGCATCGGTTTCTGGTCGAAGCTGATGCGGACCATATAAACCCGGCATTGCAGCCCGATCAAATTACAGGCAAAAGCCAACGCCGAACCCCACTGGCCGGCTCCGGTTTCCGTGGTCAATCTTTTGATCCCGAATTTTTTATTATACCAGGCCTGGGCCACGGCGGTATTGGGCTTGTGGCTTCCGGCGGGGCTGGTGCTCTCATCTTTATAATAAATCCTGGCCGGGGTCTTTAAATATTTTTCTAAAGCCAGTGCGCGGCGCAGCGGCGCGGGCCGCCATAAAGTAAGGATCTCCAGAATCTCTTCGGGGATATCGATCCAGCGCTGTGTCGAAATTTCCTGTTCAATGATATTACCGGGAAAGATCCGCTCCAGCATCGCCGGGTTAAGCGGTGAACCGTCAGGGGCAAGGGGCGGCTGCATCGGTGAAGGTAGGTCCGCGGCCAGGTTATACCATTTCCGGGGAATATCTTTTTCTTCCAAAAGAAACTTGTGCTTGGGCATTTTTCTCTCCTGGCTAACCGCTGAAATCTTTCTTTTAATCTCTGTAATCAGACATCCCTTTCATATTACTGGAGGATGTCTTATTTTACCCGCGATAACTTATTTTTAACCCAAAATTTGCATTACAATTGTTCTATGTCTGTCTAAAATATTATTATAACATTAACATATATTTTTGCATCAAAAAGCATTGTGCAAATTTTGTCTTACGACAGCCCATTTTCAAATGGGCTGGGTTAACCCCGCCCATCTATTCTTTAGGCGCGCCTACAAAAGATGGGCGGCCCTCCGGGCAAGTTTTGCGATAGCAAAACTTGGGTTAAAAGTTATTTTTTCAGGAACACGTTCGCCAACCCCTGGATGATATTGCTCACATCTGTTTTAAACCCGTATTTAGGTTCTTCCAGTGTCCCGCCTAATTTGATTAACCCGAATTTACCTCCCCCCTGGCCGATGATCGCGGTAGCCACATCCTTAAATGTTCCATCCATGGGGATCTTCTCGCTTAAGACCTCCACATCCAAGGCCCCGGAGAGGGAATGGTCCAGGCCTATCTTCAGCGGCCCGGAGAGATTAACGATACTGCTGGTTAATTTAAAATCATCCGAACTAATAAATTTATCTTTGATCGAAAAATCGCAGGAAGCCCCGGTAAATTCGATATTCCCCAGATCTTTAGACAACAGTAAACTGCCCAACCCTTTGAGCAAATTCAGCCCCCCCAGCTTCCCCTGCTCAATGGTGATACTTCCGGAACCCTCAGCCTGCGCCAGATCATTGCCTCTTCCGTTAAGCTTGAGCTGCCCGGAAAAAATCCCGGCAATCTCTTTAGTTTTAGAATTAGTGTCCATTTTAAGTTTTTCCAGTCTTACTCCGCTGGCGGACAGGTCCACATGGTAAACCGGCTGCTCCGCATTCAGGTTTAAAGCCGCGCTGGCCGCGATTACCCCGTCATAAAAAGCCATATTGCAATTAGTGACCCTGGCGATCCTTTTTTCCTGCAGATAATCCAGGAGTAAATTCTGCGCCTGTAAACCATAAAGGGAAAGACTGTCGGAAGACAGTTTCGCCTGTACCGCGCAGTTCTTAAAATCGGTAATTTCGCCGCTCAAGCTGAACTGCGCCTCCAGTTTTCCCCGGGGTTTGCAGGCTTTTACCGCCGGATATATTTTCTGGAGCAGCCCTTCCAGATCATTCAAGTCCAGGTTAACCCTGCCGGCCAGCTCCACCTGCGGTTTTTCCGGATCAACCCTGTCGATATCCCCGCTGATCGAAAACTGCGAATTAAGATAACTGCCCTTGAACCGGCTGAACCTTACCTTCTGTCCGGATAAAACCAGATCCGCAGCCAGGGATAACTGCGGGGTTTCAAGTTTTAATTTAATTGCCGGGAGGGCAAAATCTGAAAGCGTACCGCTGCTCTGGTAATTTATACCCTGGTATTTAAATTGGGCGTTAGACCAGCTTAACCCCTGACTGCTGAACTTAAGCTGGCCGGACAAACTCTCAATCGGCGCTTCCACTTTATCCAGCTTAAAAGCGGCTCCGGTAATGACCAGGCCTCCCTGCGCCTGCCAGGCCCCCTGTTCATTGGGAAAAATCCTGACCAGGAGCCCGGCTTTGCCGCTGGCCGATTTAATCAGGGAAAGATTAAATTTATCTTTGGCCAGCCCCGGGACAATACTTAAATCAAGGTCGGTATTTATATCCAGCGCCGGCTTGCCGAAATCCTTAACCGCAACCCTGAATTTAAAGGGAAAGCCGAATAATTCCGCCTCCATGTTTTCCCCGGCTAAAGACTGTTCGTTAAAAACCAACCTGCCCTGCAAATTTTTTACCTCTCCGACAAACTCCAGCCCTCCCATCTGTCCCTGCCGGATATCGCAGCCGCCGCTAAAAGCAAGTTTTTTTGTTTCCAGCCAATAAGCGATCCTGGCTTGCAAAGCCGCATTTAAGCGCGCCGAGAGATTATCTTTGGTGAAAGTTAAATTATCACCCTGACAGTCAAGGTCGACCGCAAGCAGTTGGTTTTTCAAGCCCACCTTGGCTTTTAAATCGACCAGTCCGGTAACCATCTTCCCTAAATCCCCGTAATAAGCGCTGAATTCGGCGGGAGGCAAATGCTTAATTTCAAAGTCAGCCGACAGCTCCTGGCTGAAAATTTTATACTCTCCGGAAGCGGTGAGCGTGACCGGAACCAGCTCCTCCATCTGCGCGGAAAGCTTGAATTTCAATTTTACCGGCAGCCCCAGATGCAGGATCAACTGGATATTCTTAATTTCCTTTTTGAATTTTTCCGGCAGGGTGTCATCCTGAAAAGCGACACTGCCGTTGGTGATCCTCACCTTGAAAACCGCCACGTTGAATTCCTGGCTCTTTCCCGGAGCCGGAGGCTTAAAAAGATCCTGCAGGTTAAAGCTGCCGTCCGTGCGGCGCTCCAGGAAAATATACGGGGCCTTAAGATTTATACTGGGGATAATGATCTGTTTTTTGAAGATCGGCCAGATAAAAACCGTACAGGTTGCCTGGCGGGTACTCAGCAGCACCTGCTGGCCGTCGGCGATCACCAGGTCGTGCAGGATCAGCCCTTTAAAAATATTGAACTCCAGGGATTTTAAGGTAACATTTTTGCCGGTCTGTTGGGACAGCCCGGAGACAACCAGGGATTGTATTTTTTGCGGGAGGATCACCTGATTAAGGTAAAGGATGGCACTGCCGATCAACAAGAAAATAATTAGCGCGATGATGATAAACTTTTTCATTTCCGGGTTTTTACCGAAGCTAAAAGTTTTGCCGCCAGTTTCCAGGCCGCATTTTTATTTTTGATCCTGCCGATTGCCTGGGCCTCCTGCAAATCCGCCAGGAGCTTTCCGATCAGCGGCGAAGGAGACAGTTTGAATTTACGCATTAAATCATTACCGTTCAGGAAATATTCGATCTTCTTCTCTTCTTTACTTTTAAGCAGTTTAGCGATCAGGGTTTTGACGGTCTTCTCATGACGCACCCGCGAGAGCGCCGTAGTTAAGGGCCCTTTGGTGGCCCGCTGGTCCGCCAAGGAAAGTAAAAGCACGCTTAAGGCATCCTCCCCGGTGTCCCGGAAATAACGGAAAATTGCCCGGGCGGTCGGGTGCGGATTATCCGATAAATAACCCGGCCGCAGGTGCCAGAGGACGATCCTTTCCAGGGCACGGCATTCTTCATTGGACAATTTTAAACGCCGGCTGATCAAGCGGGTCAACCCCAGCCCGACCCTCTCATGCCCGTGAAAAATTATCTTTCCTTTTTCCCGGCGCAGCGCTTTGGGTTTACCGACATCGTGCAAAATACAGGCCAATTTAAGCAGGCTTGAGCGCTTGCGGAAACCCGCCAGCTCCTCCTGCAGGTAAGCGGATATCTCCGGGTTCTTTTTCACATCCTTAAGGATCAATTCAAATTGCTTTAAAGTTTCCAGGGTGTGCTGCCAGACATCCAGGTGATGGTACGGCCCCTGCCCGATCCGGCGCATCGGTTTGATTTCCGGAAAAATTATCTCCAGGATCTTTAATTTATCCAGGCTGACCAGGGAAGCGTAAGCCTCGGAGGTATCCAGGATCTTGAACAGTTCCTCGCGGATCCGCTCGCTGGAAACCGCGCCGACCCTGTCTTTTTCTTTCTTGGCCAGGCGCAAAGTTTCTTTATCTAAACTGAATCCCAGGGCGCAGCTGAAACTAAAGGCCCGCAGGATCCTTAACGGGTCCTCCTTAAAAGAACCGGCGGCAGTCGCCTTGATGCGTTTGGCCTGAAGATCCGCTTTCCCCGCGTAAGGGTCGATGAGCTGCGGCTCAAGGTCGCCTCCGGAAAATATTTCTTTTAATTCCAGCGCCATGGAATTAATGGTAAAATCCCGGTGCAAAAGGTCTTTTTCCAATGTCCCGGCGCGGAAATCCGAAAAATCGAAAGTATAAAGTTTTTGGTTGATTTTTTTGGCTAAACGGCAGGCGGCATGCTCTTCATCCAGGAGGATATAAGCGCATTTCAATTTCCGGGCCAGCGCGGCGCCGAATTTTAAAGCGCCGGATTTTAAACAAAAATCGAAATCCGGATTATCCTTGGCACGCCCCAGGATCAGGTCCCGCAGCGCTCCCCCCACTAAATATAATTTTACTTTTCTGGCCCGGGAGAATTGATCGATCGGGTTTAAAATATCACGGTCGGTTTGGGAGAATTTAAGCATGGATTAACTTTTTAGATTACGGGAAGGAAGAAACGGCAAGCCTTTAGGTCTTTTCGCTGTTGAACTTCTCATACTGCTTGATAATTTCATCTTCCACTAAGATCGGGACATGGCTGCGCACCGCCAGCGCGATACTATCGCTTGGCCGGGCGTCGATGGTTTTTTGGACTCCGGAGGCGGTCTGGATAATGATCTTGGCGTAAAAGGTGTTTTCTTCCAGCTTATCGATGACCACTTTTTCCACTTTTGCCTCAAGCTCCGTAATGATCGAATAGATCAGGTCGTGCGTCAGCGGCCGCGGCGGATTATAGCCGCTGATCTTTAATTTTATCGCCGAGGCTTCATTCAAGCCGATGACGATCGGTAAAACCCGCGTGCCGCCCTTTTCTTTTAAGGCGATCAGCTGGTCATGCCTCTTCTCGTCGATCACGATTTTACTTAATTCCATTTCGATCATCACTGCTCCTGTTGTTTTCCCGGTAAAATGAAATATCCGTTACCGATGTTTCATTATAAGACTTGCCGGGAGGATTTACAAGAAAATTCAGGGGCAAGCCGGTAGTTTTATGACCGGACTAAGCACTCACTCCCCCCAACAATTTCCACTGGCGGTTTTCTTTTACCCAGGCATGGGTGATCCGGGAAATTTTAGTTTTCGCTCCCGCGGAACCACTATTATAATCAACATAAAGGAGGTAGTGGGTTAAGGCAACCCCTTCCCGCACCCGGATACCCTTGCGTTCAATTTTAACCGTGCAGGAAACAGGGTGGGGGACCAATTGTTGCATAAAGCGGCCGCTCCCTTGTTTATCCAGCGGTTGCGGTTCAGTGCTTGGCCAGCCGAGGAATTGGCTGTGCACCAGCTCCAGCACTCCGGCATAATCCGCTTTATAGAGCCTGGTAAAATATTCCTCTTCTCGCCCCCAAATTTCTTCTTCTAACACATCTTCCCCCTATAAGTCTAATAGGTGACCTCGGTAGTGACCTTACCGTTTACATCATAACAAACCCAACTTTTGGTGATCACCCCGTCTCCATACGTGCACTCGGCTTTTACTTTCCCGTTTTCGTAAAACATCCTCCAGTTCCCGCTCACGTTATCGCGCGCATAAGGCTTGATCTCTTTTATTTTTCCGTCCGGGTAATAGGATTTTTTCTCCCCCTCGGCCAGGTCATTTTGATAAGGCTGTTCGGATTCCAGCGTCCCTTCCGGGGTATAAGTCTTAGCGACCCCCTGGCGTTTCTCATCCACAAAAGGGACCTCCCCGCTTAACCTGCCCCCTTTATGATAATATTTAACCGTACCGTTCAATTTACCGTCAACATACGGCTCTTCGGACTTCAGGGATCCGTCATCATAATAGTCTTTGCTCACCCCGTTCAAAATGTCATCTTTAAACTCCTGTTCGTAGTTGACCTTACCCGTATTAGAGTAATACCTGGCGGTACCCTGCCGCTTATCTTCGCTGTAAGGCACCTCCATGATCAACTGTCCGGGGGAATAACCTGCTTCACTGCGCAACTTTTCCATAAAATTGCTTTCCAGTTTTATCGCCGCAAAAGCCTGAAAGCAACGAGTCGGCCCTTCTCTTTTATCGTTTTTATAGGTTTGCTCCAGATAAAGCGTCCCCTTGGAATCGTAAAACTTACACACGCCGTTTTTCTTGCCCAGATGATAAGGCAGTTCATCGCGCAATGAACCGTCAGGATAATAAAATTTAGTCAGGCCTTCCCGGTTCCCCTCCTTAAACTCCTGCTCGCTCACCAAACGGTTGTATTCGAAGTATTGCGCGGTGCCTTCAAGTTTTCCGTCCTTATAAATTTTACGCGCCTGCACTGTCCCGTCTTCCCAGAACACCGTTTCCGGCCCCTCTTTTTGGTCCTCTTTATAAGTAGAAACCTGTTCAACGGATTTATTCGGGCCGTAAACTGTCCGCTGGCCTTCTTTTTTCCCGTTCAGCATGGTCACTTCCACCAGCACCGAGCCGTCCGGACGGTAAACCGTCCTGGTGTCGGCAAACCCGGTTTGCGGTAAAAACAGGACAAAGCTAAACGCGGTCAGAAGTTTTATTCCTGTATTTGCCTTATAATTCACCCGGGCCCCTTTTCTTTGGCATCGGTTTTTTTATTTAAGATTCTCTTGCGGCTGCGCGACCGTAACCGGTTCGGCCGGGCTGGCGGCAGGCTTGGCCGGTTCGGGTTTGACGGGTTTGCTCCCGCTCTGCGGATCCAGGGATTCCAGGTATTCATAGGCGGGCTGGCCGTAAACCCTGTCTTTATTGCGCTGCACGAGCTTGCCGTCCAGGAAAAATATTTTTATATAAGTAACCCCCAGGGAATTGAATTTATCCGGCTTGGCCCGGGTATTGTCCGGATATTCCCAGATTTCATATTCTTTGTCATTGATCGAGGCCTTGTTTATCTTTACCGGCTTACCCAGCTTGGCAGAGACCTCCTCTTGAGACATCCCGTAAGCCAACCCCCTGCTCTGGGTTTGGTCAAAATCCTGGAAAACAAACCCGCATCCGCCCAGCGCGAGCAAAAGCACGAAAATTATTATTTTTTTCATCACCCACCTCCTATCATTACAAAATTTAATTTTATTTTATGATGCTGACCTGCTGCTGCCGGAATTCCACGGAATCTCCGGGGCGCAGCTTACAGCGCACGCGTTTTTCGATCTGGCCGTTAACCTTGACCAGCCCTTCCTGTATGCTGTGTTTAGCCTCGATCCCGTCGGTAGCTAGATCAAGCACTTTAAGCAAATTATCCAGCTCGATAAATTCAAATTTCAGGCGGAACTCCATCAGTTTACCTTTTTATGGATTTAAAAGCCGGGTGTTTGACAATTTTCCTTAACGCCCGCCCCAGCAGGGTTTTTCCCGGCTCTTTCCGGTGCCAGGGGGAAGCCCCGGACGGATGCGGCAGGGGGATAAGGCCGAAAGTATGTCCGGCTTTAGTTACTTTAAATTCCCGGCCGATGATCCGGTCCAGCTTTTCCAGCGGGATAAATTGGGAGATCGCTAACTTCCCTACCGGAATAACCAGGTCGGGCCCTAAAATTTTCAGTTCCTTTTTAAGCCAGGCGGAGCAATTTTCTATTTCCTGCGGAGAAGGTACCCGGTCTCCTCCGCCGGGATTTTTACCGGGAAAACACCGGCAGACTGCCGCCATATAGATTTGGGCGCGGAATTTTTCTTCGCAGATCCCTCCGGACCGGTTAAACCAGCCAAAAAGGGTTTTCCCCGCGGTCCAGGCAAAAGGCCGCCCGAGCTTTGGCTCCTTATCTCCGGGAGCCTGGCCGACCAAAATAATCTTACTGACTACCGGCCCTCCGCTGACTACCGGCGGATACATTTTCCGGCACTGGCGGCAAGCGCTTAACCGCCGGATATGCCCGGAAAGTTTTTTAAAAGTCTGTTTATCTGCTGCCGCTGTTTTTAAGCTGCTGTTTTTCAAAGGTGCAACTGCTTAGGTTAAAACCGGGTTATTGATTGATCTCCAATACCTCTTTTATATAATTGGGAGACGGGTTGAGCGCCGTGGTCGAGGCGGTGCTGATAATTACATAATCCAGGGTTTTCTTGATCTCCTCGCTGGCAGCGGCATAGGCCGGCGCATTCTTGCAGCTCAGCGCCCGGTCATGCACATTCAGGATGATATTCTTTAACTCCCGGATCTCCTCCCCTTTCTTTTGAAGAGAGTAGATAAGCAAAAGGACGCCAATCAGCGCAATTATACTTAATATCCCGGCCAAAATAATGATCATTGCTTGTCTCCTTCCTTAGTCTTTACGGCTTAGTTCACTCCCCTAATTTATTCAAATCCTCAAAATGCTTGTTTTGGATCTCTTCCACCTTATTCTTGGTGCTGTCCACGACGGTTTTATAGGTGGTCGCGTCTACCCCGGACTCGGCGATAAATTTATTCTCCTGCGGGTTCAGGCTGACAGCGGCAGGTTTTAAATACAGCTTCGAGAGCGTAAACACAAGAAATAGCGTTATTAATAATCCGAATAAAAGCTCGATGAACATAAAACCCGCGGCGCTCTTTTTCATCTTATTTCGCTCCGGCCAGTTCCGTTATCGCTTTTTCAAACTCCTCCACCACCAGCTTTTCTTCAACGGTCAGCTTAGGCCTGGCCCTCTCCCATAATATCTGTTTCCGGAAATAATCCTTTTCCGATGCGGCGGGTTTCTGCGAAAGATCGGCGAACTCTATCTTGTCCCGGCCGTCTAAATGATTGTAAACAATTAAAGCCGCGCGCATGCTTAAACCGCGGATCCTGTCTTTTCCGTTTTCCGGCAGCCTGGCAAACCCGCCGCTAAAGGCCCGGACCGTATTTTTAGCCGAGTGATAATTTTCTTGCCGGACATTGTATTCTATCGTGAATTTTAAAAGTAAATAAAGAGCGCACAGGAAGCATATCACCGGCAAAATCCAAAGCTTATTAAAAACTCCCCTTTTATTTACCAGCGCCCCATTCATCTTTGATTATACCTAAAATCCTTTTCTGTCTACGGCGCTTACGGTGACATCCCCGCTTACGCGCAGGTTTCCGGGAGTATTTTTAACCGGTTTATCCGGCTGCAGTAAAACGCAGCCGCTCCCGCCCAGAATGACCAACCCTAAAATGATCATTTTCTTCAGCATTATTTTTTCGCCATGTCCTTATCGTCAATATGGAACTTATGGAGCATCCGGTGCACGATCGGCGAAAAGACAATCCCCATCACGGCGATAAACACCAACCCGCTGAAAAGCGCGTAAACCGAAGCAAAAACCTTGGCGCCGTCATTAGGCAGCGGATTGACCTGCCCCATCCCTCCCAGGATCATCGCCGCGTTCAACAACGCGTCCACCCAGCGGTAACCGGCGTACCAGTGGTATCCGGCAACTCCCAGCCCCAGGGAGAATAGGATCAAAAGCAAAGCGATCCCGATGAATTTAAATAACCTCCTGGCAAATTCCGCCGGCGGAACTACTTTTTGATGTTTTCCTTCGAACATTCTTCCTCCCCCGATCGGCGACTAACGATCCCCGCTCTATTTATCCAGCTGCTTATTTTTCTTGGAACGCTTATTCTCATACATTAAAGCATCCGCGCCGGAAATAAGTTCATCGATCAAACAAGGATTCCCGCCTACGCAATAAGCCAGCCCGAAACTTAAGGAGAGCGGGTAATTACGGCCGGCCTTAGCGTTATACTCATCCAGTTTCGTTTGTAACCTCACGTTCAGGGCGTCCGTTAATTGTTTGCTCGCCTGGATGGCTAAAACCGCAAACTCGTCCCCGCCCACCCGGGCCACAATATCCGATTCGCGAAAACTGGCGGTAAGGACACCGGCTGCCTCGATTAACGCCCGGTCACCCTCCTGATGCCCGAAAGTATCATTGATCCATTTCAGGTTATCCAGGTCGGCAAACAAAAGCCCCATATCCTGTTTATTCCGTTTAGCTACCTTCAATTGTTGTTGCGCCAGGATCAAAAATCCCCTGCGGTTGGCTAAACCGGTAAGTTCATCCGTAAGAGAAAGCGCGCGCAGCTGTTCCTCCGTTTTTTTCCGCTCGGTAACATCCCTGGAGATATGCACAAACTCCACAATCTCACCTTTATCGTTCTTTATCGGATAAGCGCTCACTTCGGAAAAAAATTCTCCACCCGGACCATGATGGATGTGCACTTCCGTCTTGGGTTCTCCTTTTTGCATGGACGCAAGGATCGGGCAGATATCGTTAGGAGGCTGACAGGGGGATTTACGGTTGTGCGTTACCGCATAACAAAAATTTCCCGACAACTCCTGCCTTGTGCATCTAAATTGCTCTAAAAATGTCTTGTTCGCCCAGAGTATTTTAAAATCCTTAGAGACAAGGATTATCTGCTCTTTGATCCCGTCAACAATGCTTTCCAGGCGTTGCCTGGTATTATTTAATTCGGCAGTCCGCTCCTGAAGTTCGGTAATATCCAGGGTCGTTCCGGCGATCTTTTCCACCTTACCGTCTTTTCCTAAAACCGGCTTAGCGGTATTCTGCACAAAACGGATTGTCCCGTCAGGGCGAATAATCTTATTCTCTGTTTTAAATTCCTGTAAATTCCGGAGCGTGTTCTGCAGGGATTGTTCGATAAGCGGGCGGTCATCCGGATGGATCAAGGCTAAATGCTCTTCATAGGTAGGAGACAAAGCAGTCGGTTTAAGGCCGAAAATACGGAATTCTTCTTCCGACCAGCGGGTTTGGCGGGTCGCGACAATGTATTCCCAACTGCCCAGGTGCGCGGCGCGCTGCGCCTCAGCCAGGCGCATTTCATTCTCATACAGTTCCTGCTCTAACTGCTTGCGCAGTTCAATCTCGCTGCGCAATTGTTTGTTTATTATCCTTTCCGTAGCCGTGCGGGATTCCAACCGCTCTTCAAAAACCTTCTTACATTCGTCCAGCTTGGCCTCTTTGCGTTTTAACCTGGATTCCAGCGCAGCGCACTTTTTCAACTCCTTGCGCAAAGCATCCATGCTGATGCCCAACCGGGTCTTTATTTTTTTAGTATTTTTCATTTAATTCTCTTTTTTTTGTTACACACTATTTAATTATTTTACTCTCTTTTAACAGGGTTTCAACCGGAATTTAATCGCGGCGGCTTTATTGACAGAAACCCAACTTAAGAGTATAAGTATATGCTTATGATCAACCAAAATAAGCGCTACGATTTCCGGGATGCTTTAAAGGTTCCCAATATCCGCCTGTTTATCGGCTCGGTAGGTTTTTTTACCCTGGCCAGCCGCGCCCTGGCGGTAGTGATCGGTTTCCAGATCTATAAGCTGACGCATAACCCGCTCTCCCTTGGCTGGCTGGGGTTGGTGGAGGCGATCCCGGCAATTTCCATCGCCCCCTTTGGCGGCTATGTCGCCGACCATGTCAACCGGCGCACGATTATCCTGACCACCCGGGCGGTTTCCTGCCTGTGCACCCTGATCTTAGCGGTCATCTCCTGGGAAACGCATTTAAATTCCCTGCCTGGCTTGTACGCGATGATCTTTGTCGCCGGGGTGGCCCGGGGATTTGCCGACCCGGCAAACACCGCTTTTGAAGCGCAGGTTGTCCCCAAACACCTCACCGTCAATGCCTCCTCCTGGATCAGCAGCACCTGGATCAGCTGCTCGGTAATCGGGCCGGCGGCAGTCGGATTTATCTTTGACGCCTGGGGAGCGGCGGCTACCTACTTTATCATCACCGCAGGTTTTATCCTTTCCTGGATCTTTACCCGGTTAATCCCCCCGAAACCCATGCCGCAAATCAATAAACCGGAACCGATCTTTAAAAGCATTGCTGTCGGCTGGCGTTTTGTGTTTAAAACCCAGCCGCTTTGGACGGCAATGGCCCTGGATTTATTTTCGGTTTTCTTCGGCGGGGCGATCATCCTGCTGCCGGTTTACGCCAACGATATCCTTCATGTCGGGGCCAAAGGCTTAGGACTGCTTAATGCCGCCCCTTCCTTGGGAGCATTAATTATTACTCTGATCGCGACAAAACATCCGCCGATCGAGCGCGCCGGACGGAACCTGCTTTGCGCGATTGCCGGGTTCGGAGCAAGCATCCTTGTTTTTGCTTTTTCTAAAAACTTTTTGCTCTCCCTGGCGGCTTTATTTTTCAGCGGGGTGTTTGACGGGGTAAGCATGGTGATCCGCCGCTCCATGGTCAGGCTTCTCTCTCCGGATGCTTTACGCGGCCGGATCGCTTCCGCCAGCTGGATCTTTATCTGCGCTTCCAATGAATTAGGGGCTTTTGAAAGCGGGATGGTTGCTGCCTGGATCGGTACGATCCCCTGCGTAGCCGCAGGAGGAATAATTACCCTGGTAATCGTTGCTTTAACCGCAGGGATCGCCAAACAATTGCGCAACTTACGTTTTGACGCCGGGACCCTGGAACAAAAAAGCGTTCCGCCGCAACCCCCTCCATATTAACTCACCGGATATAAATGAAAAAACCCGTGCCTTTTAAAGCACGGGTTTTATTGAAAATCTGCTCAGGCTTAATAATTATTTATTTTCCGGACCGGCCGCCGCTCCTCTGTGCTGTTGCCGCAGATCCTGGAAACGCCCCTTCATTTGTTCCTTGCGTTTTTCCATAATTTGATTCAGCTTGGCAAACTGTTCGGGAGTAAGGATCTCTTTTACCGCAAAGATCCCGTTTACCCGCTGATCGATCAGCTGTGCCTGCAAACCTTTGATCTCATTGGCCAACTGCTCGACACTTGTCCGGCTTGAGCTTATTACGGCTTGCTGCATCTCTTTCTCTTTCGCCATCATCCCCGTACGCAGTTCCGACATTTTTTCCCGCTGCGCCTTACGGTTGGCTTCCAATTTTTGCTGCTGTTCGGGAGTCAAATTCAGCTCCTTATAGATCCCCTCCCTTGCTTTACCCGCATCCGGCTTACCCGCATTTTGCTCCTGGGCATATACGGAACCGACCGTCAGCAGGGACACCACTAAACCAATCACCGCTAATCTCATTTTTCTCATATCCAATTCCCCCTTTCACTAACTTAGACCGGCAATTAACGCAAAAAGTTCCCTTTATAAGAAATATTCCTCGATCCCTGTTCCCAGGTCATCGATCGTGTATCCGTTTTTAGCGCTTAAACTATAGCCGGCAATCCCTTCTGCGGCAGACAGTTTCCTTAAGGCGGACTGATTTTGCAGGTTCGCGTTGACCAACGCCGCGACGACTAACACTACTGAAAAAACAGAGGCAGCCAAGACCATCGCCGGACGGCGCAGGAAGACCAGATTCTTCAAGCGCTCAAGAATACCGGGAACCGGGGTTTCCTCCTCCAAACGCTGAGCGATAATCGCGTCGCGGATATTCCCCCATAAATGCGCGGGCACCGGCTTTGGTTTTGCCCCCTGAAAAAGCAGGCGCTGGGCTTGCAGTTTTTTTTCCAATGTGCCGCAGGCAGAACACTGTTTCAGGTGTTCCTGAACCGACTGTTCTTCTTTCGGGCCGCTTTCCCGGTCAAAATATTCGGCTTGAAGTAGATCCTGGATTTCTTTACACCGGCTCATCTGGTCTCCTTTCTGCCTCCGCCAACAACGCCTGGCGCGCCCGCTTCAGGCGGGTCCGCACAGTATTCAACGGAATATTTAATGCCCCGGCAATCTCTGCGTAACTTAAACCTTCGATCTCCCGCAGGATCAAACAAGTTTTATGTTCCGGGCTTAACCGGTCTAATAACGCGTTCAACCGGGCCTGGCTGTCGCTTTGCTCGATTGCCGTTTCCGGGCGGTTATCCGGCAAGGTTTCGATTACATTATCGTAATCCACCCTGGATCTTTCTTCCTTACCGGATTTGCGGTAATGGTTGATCGCCGTATTTACCGTGATCCGGTACACCCAGGTCTTAAAGCTTGAACGGAACCCGAAACTCTTCAGGTTCCGGTAAATCTTCATAAACACATCCTGGGTGACCTCTTCGGCATTCGCGCTGTTCCGGGTCACTCTTAGGGCGACATTGTAAACAAAACTGCTGGTCGCCTTGTAAATCTCCTCAAAGGCATCCAAGTTCCCCGCCGCCGACCGTTCCAGGATATCCGGAGCAATGTCATTCATTCTCTTCTCAATAAATTAGACAGGGTTTACGGGTAAAAAGTTCCCTTAATGCTCCTTTTATTATATCCCCAATGTCCGGCTAAGCAAATAAATCTTACCTCCCATAGAGCGTTCTTAACTGCTCAATGGTCGGGTTGCCCGGGTAAAACTCCCCCTGCGGCCCGACATATCCGCCCCTTTGCTGGACCAGCTGGACCGTAGTATAGCTGCCGTCGGAGTTAAGGATATTTACCGTTACCCTTCTGCCGGTTAAACCCTGGACCGCGGGTACGGGCGCCACCGGAGACGGGACCACAATATAATCCCCGTTCAGGTTAGGCCGGTAGTAAACATTGTCATAATAATAGTAGGTTGATCCGCCGACCACGACGACCCGGTGGTCTTCTGGCAGAAAATGCACCACCGCGCCAAAAGGCGGAATACCCAGGGCAATGTTAAAGAAAAATAACCCCGGCTTGTAGAACCTGCCATTATGGTAATCATACTTCTGGTGCCCTACGACAACCACCTCCCTGGACCTTCCCCTGTCGTGCTCCCTGCCCCGGTCATCATCCCTGTCCCGCGCAAAAGCATTGGTGGATTGAAAAACCAATACCAGCCCAAGCGCCGCGGCCACCCCTAATCTTTTTACCGCAATTTTCTTATCCATCTTGCCCCCTCCTTTTCTCTGTTCTTACTATTAGACAAGGCACGGCCCGGAAAAGTTCCCTAAAAAATAAAAAACTAAGACCCCTTAACGGCCTTAGTTTCAATTACTCCTGCGCGATATTTTTTATTCTGATAATTCCTCTAAATATTCCCAGCGCGCGTAAGTTTTCTCTAATTCTGCGGACAAAAATTCCAACCTGGCTTTGGTCTTGGCGATCTCCGCCGGATCCTTTTCGTAAAATTTAAAGTCCGCCATGAGCGCGTAAAGCTGCTTCTCTTCCGCCTCTATTTTCTCGATGGCTGCCGAAATACCGTCCAGCTCCCGCTGCTCCTTGGCGGTAAGTTTGCGCGGGATAACCGGCTTCCTGGGCCGTGGGATCTCTTTTTCCGGTTTTGCTTTTGCCGCAGCCGCCGCAGCAGGTTTCCGCTGGCTCAACCAGTCATCATAACCGCCGGCATATTCATTAATGACCCCGTCCCCTTCCAAAACCATGGTGGAAGTAACCACGTTATTCAAAAAAGCCCGGTCATGGCTGACCAAAAGCAGGGTCCCGGGATACTCCAGCAGTAATTCCTCCAAAAGCTCAAGGGTCTCGATATCCAGATCATTGGTCGGCTCATCCATGACTAAAACATTCGAAGGCTTGGAAAATAACCGGGCCAGGAAAAGGCGGTTACGCTCTCCCCCTGAAAGGACCTTGACCGCGGTGCGCGCCCGGTCAGGGGTAAAAAGAAAATCCTGCAGGTATCCGATGATGTGTTTGGGCTTGCCGTTAATCACGATCGTGTCAGATTCCCCGTTAATATTCCAGGCGACGCTGGCCTCCTCATCCAATTCTTCCCGCAGTTGGTCATAATAAGCGATCTGCAGGTTCGTCCCCAAGGTTACTTTGCCTTTTTGCGGGGCAAGTTTTCCCAGCAAAAGGCGCAGCAAGGTAGTCTTGCCGCTGCCGTTAGGCCCGATCACCCCGACCTTATCCCCGCGCATGATTTGAGTGGTTAAATCTTTAACTAGGCATTTCTCTCCAAAACTAAATCCCAACTGCGCGATCTTGATCACCCGGTGGCCGGAAAGGTCGGCTTTCTGCGCCCGCATCCTGACTTCCCCGACCTCCTTGCGTTGTTTTTTCTTTTCCTCCCGCAAACGCTCCAGCGCTTTAACCCGGCCTTCATTGCGGCAACGCCGGGCCTTGACTCCTTTGCGGATCCAAACCTCTTCTTCCGCCAGCCGCTTATCGAAGCGCCCGTCCCGGGCTTCTTCCATATCCAACGCTGCCTGTTTACGTTCCAGGAATGTTTTATAGTCGCAGGACCAGCTGTATATCTTTCCGCGGTCAAGCTCAAGGATCCTGGTGGCCAAACGGGTCATGAACATCCGGTCATGGGTCACGAAAAAAACCGTGCCCGGGTAATTAAGCAGAAATCCTTCCAGCCAAAGCATGGAATCGATATCCAGATGGTTTGTCGGCTCATCCAGCAGCAAAACTTCCGGCTTAAGCACTAAAGCCCTGGCTAAAAGCGCCCGGCGTTTCTGCCCTCCGGATAAGCGGGCAAAATCGCTTTCCGGGTCCAGCTTCATCTTGGCGATCACCTCTTCCACCTGGTTCTGCACGTCCCAACTGCCGGTATGGTTAAGTTTATCCTGCAGGATATCCAACTGCCTTAATAACTCCGGGGTGTGCTGGGTTTGCAGGCGCTGGGCAAGATGATGGTGCTGACTCAAAAGCTCTGCCCGCGCCCCCAGGCCGGAGAGGACGATGTCAAAAACACTGCCCGTAACATCCACCGGCACCTCCTGGGGCAATTGGCCGACCTGGATTCCTTTTTGCACGATAACCTTGCCGGCATCCACTTTCTGCTTCCCGGTCATTACCTGCATTAAGGTGGTCTTGCCCGCGCCGTTACGCCCGAGCAAAGCGATCCGTTCACCGGGCTCCACCTGTAAATTTAGGCCGTCAAAAATAAGCGGCCCGCTGAACGCAAGATTAACTTCCTGTAAACTGATTAACGCCATTTTATATCAACCTTTTATTTTACCTGTGTCATTGCGAGGAGCCGCCACCGAAGGTGGCAGACGACGCCTGCCCGCCAACGGTTTGTGGCGGGAAGCAATCCAATAGGAATTATCAGGATTAATAAATGCGGACCAAAAGGAAAGATTGCCGCGCTTCAAGATATATGATTCTACCCTAAATTATGGCACATGTATAGGAGTTAAACAAGGGCTCCCCTCTCCTGGCGCAAATAAAGACTGTTTCCCCCCGCATAATGTGTGATATAATTATTTAATTAACAAAAAAGGAATCCTATGGGCCTGAATGAAGAGCTGAATTTATTAATCCAATCAAAATACCCGGTGGTTTTTTTCGAATCCATCGATGAGGTCTACGCCCTCCGGCAGCTCAAAGGGATTGCCGGACAGTTAGGCCTGGATTTCTACCAATGGTCCCTGACCGACGGCCTGAAAAGAGGGGATAATGACAGCGCTTATTACCTGAGCAAAGAACCGGTAAAAGCACTGCGCACGATTTTAGATTTTTTCAGCCCGGCTGAAGGCGCGCCCACGCAGCCGGGTTTGTTTGTGTTGAAGGATTTTGATAAATACCTGGAGGACCCGCTCACCCTGCGGCTATTCAAGGACGCGATAAACAAGATCAAAAATTCAAAAAATACCTTCGTGATCCTCTCTGCCGAATACAAACTGCCCAAAGAGATCGAACCGGATTCGGCGCATTTGGTCGGCGGTTACCCGACAGAAGAAGAGATCGGCCCGCTGGTCAAGGAAACCTACACCGAACTGCGCCAGAGCAAGTCCGGGGTAACTTCTTCCATTAATACGGAGGAATTTAAAAAGATCATCTCGGCTTTAAAAGGATTATCCGCGCAGCAGATCCGCAGCGTCATTAACCAGTGCGTGGCCCAGGACAGCCGGTTGGATATAAAAGACCTGGAGATCATCGAAACGTATAAGAAAAAAGTGTTCGACCAGGAAGGTTTATTGGAGTTTTGCCTGAGCGAAGATAAAGATAACATTGCCGGATTTGTAAACCTTAAACGCTGGCTGGAGGAACGCCAAGACTGTTTCCACGCCAACTGCGGGCTTCCGGCCCCCAAAGGGCTGCTGCTGATGGGTGTGCAGGGGTGCGGTAAAAGCTTAGCCGCCAAGATCATTGCCCGGGAATTTAATCTACCCTTATACCGGCTGGACCTTTCCCGGCTCTACAGTAAATATATCGGCGAAACAGAACAAAATCTGCGCAAAGCGCTGGGGATCGTGGAAAAATTATGCCCTTCCTGTTTATGGATCGATGAGATCGAAAAAGGGTTTGCTTCCTCTTCCGGGGATATCGACGGCGGGGTCTCCCAAAGGATCCTGGGGACCTTCCTGACCTGGACGCAGGAGCGGGCGACCGGGTGCTTCCTGATCGCTACAGCCAACAATGTTTACCAGCTGCCTCCGGAACTCCTGCGTAAAGGGCGTTTTGATGAAATATTCTTTGTGGACCTGCCGGATACGCAAACCCGGGAAGAACTTTTTAAGATCCATCTCAAACACCGCGCGCTAAAACCCGAGGATTTCGACCTGAAACTCCTGGCGCAATCTTCCGCGGATTTCAGCGGCGCGGAGATCGAACAGGCAATTATCTCGGCTTTATACCGGGCCTCCAGCGAAAAAGAAACAATCACCACCAGGCACATCCTGGAACAAGTTCAATCCACCAAACCGCTCTCCGCTTTAAAATCCGAAGAAATAACCTCTTTGCGCAGCTGGGCAAAAGAACGCACCATCCCCGTTTAAATTTTAAGATTTAAATAGTTTAAGAGTATACTGCGGAATGAAAACCACCCTATGTTTTATTGGGAGGCAGCGACTTGGCGGTCATACATCGCTTGATACTGGTTCCGGAAAGGTTTCTGTACCGGAGCCCACCGGTTATCGGTGCGCATGATATATTCCACCTGCCCGCTGAGGCGGTTAACCAATACATAGCGATGGATGGGCTTAAGGATGATTTTTTCATAAAAGGCGCGGTTAAGGAAATTTACTCCGGCGTAAGCGCCAGTGGTAATGCAGCAGCCCAAGAGCAAGATCAGCAGGATCTTTGCTTTCGGCCTGTCCCGCAGCAAATAAAACAATAAGATCCCCAAAATTAAAATCGGGATGTATACCTGCAGTATCGGCAGGAAAAGGTACGCTTGAGTTTGCAGGACCCGGATAAATGTGCCGGGATTAAAGATCACCACGATTAATCCTCCGGCAATATATGCCGCTAAACCCAGAATAACGATCATTTGTTTTCTATTCATCGCTTTCATAAAACCCTAAACAGCTATTTTTTCCACATGGAGATCAGCAAAAAAGCCCCGGATAATGTCGCCAGTAAAATGGCAAAAATAAAAACCGTCGTCACGAAAAACCGGATGAACGAATCCTCCATCCACTCCCTGGCCATCCCGCTGGTAAAAAACTTCATTTAATTCCTTTCTTTTTGATATTAATTATTCGCTGTATTGCATCGCGCTATAAAAGGCATCGATCTTTTTAGTCAGTGTTTCTTGTTTCAGCTCTTCTTCTTTTAACGCCAGGGTAGGAAATTTTTTATTCCCGGCCCCGTAGATCAAGCCCGCGGCTTCTTTCAGGGCATCTTCCACGCCGATAAAATGGCAGCTCCCGAACAGGCCGATCTTTTTACCGGAGAGATCGTTGCGAACCAAAAATGCCCGGACAGCCGGAGTAATGTGGCCGTTCCAGGCGGGGCCTCCGATAAGGATGGTGTCGTAATCTTTAGGATTAAGCTTAAGCGGTTCGATGTTCCCGATTTGTTTGGTATTCGCGTCTTTTCCCGCGATGAAAAAAGCAAACAGCCCGGTCCTTTTTTTCCGGTCGATAAGCCGTTCAAGGTCGGCATTAAATTTATTAGCCAGCGCTTCGGCGACCAGCTGGTTATGCCCGGTGCGGGAATAGTATACCACCAAAACCCTTTTTGAGGGGATTGTCGCGGAATAAACCAAGAGAGGAATTAACAAGCAAAGCAAAACTAGAGCGATTATTTTCTTCAAACTCCCACCTCCCCTACTTGGCGACCTTGTGCCCTGGTCTCCTGATACCCTGATCGCCTGATCTTCTTACCCTCTATTTGTGATTTATAACTATCTTATCGGAAGTAACCTTGGCATTCGGCACGATGATCGTCTTATTGTCGTTCGTCTTTAAGATCGTGCTGAAAATCTGGATTTCATGCACGATCCCGGCTGCCCCGCCCGCCTCGATCTCATCCCCCACTTTAAACGGCTGCATAAGGATCAACATCACTCCGGCGGCAAAATTAGCCAAAGATCCCTGCAAGGCCAGGCCGACGGCCAGGCCGGCCGCGCCGATCAAAGCCACAAACGGGGTCGTTTCGATGCCAATCTTATTCAAAGCCGCGATACACACAAAGATAAATAACACATAGTAAACAATATTCTTTAAGAACGAAGTAAGCGTGGTATTTAACTTGGCTTTATGCATGGCCGCGGCCGCGATCTTAGAGATCATGTGCGCCGCCCATTTTCCGATAATAAATATCAGTACGGCATAAAGAAAAGCCAGTCCGTATTGCAGAAAATAAACCCAGGCTTTATTCAATATATCCTGCATACCCACCTCCTTAATTAACCGGTTAAAATAAAAGCGGCTGCAAAAATAACCCGTAACCCAAAAGTACGGTGGCAATCACGCCGAAAAACAGGCCGAACACCCACATGAATTTCTTTTTAAGCAGCGCGCTTACCGAAGAAAGCATGATGGCGATCTGGAAGAAAACCACCGCGCCGGAGAAAAAATTCCCCTTTATCGCGACAAGCTTGTTTAGAGCCGCGGCATCCTCAGCTTCTTTTCTGATCTGGTTCTTTTCGGAATCATAGCGGCTTATTTCACCGGTAGCCGTTTTAAGTTTACTGTCATACAAAGCTTTCTGGTCGGCATTAACCGCCCCCAGCGCTTCTACCTCAAAAGCGTTCTTTTGCGACTCAGCCAGATTTTGTTTGATACTCTTGGCCTGATAATACGCCCACTTACTGGATTCAGACGCGGTCAAAATCTGCGTTTTTGTGGCACAGGCTCCTCCGCGGGCCGCGGCGATCGCGGTCATTACCGCTAAACAGGTTGTCGTGACCACTACTCCTTTTATCCATGACTCTAGTGTTGATGTTTCTGCCATTTTCCGATCCTCCCTTTATCTTTGTTTATTTTTTTACTTCCGCAGGAAGCAAAGGGTTATCCGGCGCCCCGGAAGAATTATCAAAAACCGTTAACGCCAGCTCCAGCGGGATGTAAGCGGTATTCCCCTGGATCTCCTGGACCTCCCCGATACTGACCCTGCGCGCGTCAAAACCTCCGGCAACAACAAAATCATACACTACCTTGGCGCGGGCCGCGGCCAATGCGCTCAACGCCAATTTATTCGCCGCCCCATCCGCGATAAGCTGGCGCTTGATCTCCGCGTTGATCTTAATATCATCGTAAACTCCTTCTTTGGAACGGTAAGCGCCGGTCAACTTCCACAGCGCCCGGATCCCGAAACGGCGCTGATACAACTCCTGATATACCCAGCTGTCCAGACGCCTGGATCCTTTCCTTAAGATCGAGTAATCCTGGTTAAAAACATCCTCTTTGATCGCCCGCCAGTCGATAACCGGGTCATAACTGCCGTTCAGCTTAAGAGAAAGTTTCGGACGTTCTTTTAAAGCTTTGAGGACAATATTTAATTTTTCTTTTTCGCTGTCCACCAGCCCGGTCTGGCCGGGCGCAAAACGGATATAACCCAGCTCTTCACTACCACTCTCCGCCCCCATCATAGAACCTAAAAATGAAAAAGGCTTCGTGATGATTTTAAAGAAAAAACTCCTGAGCACCTGGCCGATCAACTGGAAATAGTGGAAATCCGGCTTGCTCATATCCCCGGTTACCGGCAAGGATATATCGATCCGGTTTTGCGAATCTTCTAAGATCGCCAAGGCTAATCCGAAAGGAAGGTTTAAAGCATCCTTGCTCTCTACTTTATCCCCGAAATCAAAACTCTGGACCAGGATTTTATGGCTGGCATGAAGTTGATTATCGGCTACCCGGTAATTCATGCTCAAGCTTAGCTTTCCCTCCTTTACCGTGCGCCCGGTGTATTTACCGGTATAAGGAGTTAGGACTTTCAGTGCGTAATCATTAAGCCTGAATACCGCGTCAAAAACTATCGGCGAAGCAAATAGTTTGAGCGAAGTTTCAGTAGAGATGCTCCCTAAATCATCGAGCTTTGATTCAAAACTAACCTTAGCTTCCGCGTTAGGATCAGTGGAGATACCCGTAATGCGCAACTTCATCGCGCTTAAGGTGGTAATAAAATTCGGCTTAACCGACAGGTCGGAGAAACTAACCCTCCCATTATCCATGCTAATTAGATCAACCACTACTTTCGGCAAAGGCTTGGCCGGCGCGGGGGCTGCACCCTGTTTCTGCCCGGGTTCTTTTTGCGCTCCAGCTTTACCAGAAGCAGCCTTAGCTTCCGGTTTAGCCGGCTCTTTAGGCACCAGGCTCAACAAGTTAATGCTACCGTCTTCTAAAAGCTGCGCATTAACTTTAAGCCCGTTCAATCCAATGGACTCAATCCGGCATTTTTTCTGGAAAAATCCCATGAAACTTAAATCCACCCAGAACTTATCGAAACCGATCATCACTTGCTTATTGTTGTCCAGGATAGTAAATCCGTTTATATTGAAACGCAGCAGGAAAGGATTGAAGAAAACAGCGCGAACTTTAACCGGATGTTTGAGCAGTTTGGTGCCCTGGCTGGCGATTGCCCAGGGAGCGCCCACCGGGATCAGGATCAGAGCCAGGAACAGATAAGCCAGGTAAGTATAAAGCACAACCCAGGCAGAAAAATTCAGGGCTTTACGCCAAAAAGGCAGCTTATTTTTCATAGGCTTATTATACCATAACGTTTATTAAGTCAATTTGAAAAAGGTAAATAATAGGCCGGGATTTTTATTCTCCCGGCCGGGCGCGGCGCCTTATTAATTATTCCAAGTAAGCCAGGCTTACTTTTACCGTTCATTCCGGTAAAGCGCCCGCTTACTTTTTAATGCTGTCCAAACAGGTCAAACATGCATCTACCGATCAATCCGGTAAGTGTCTGCCTATTTGGCCTACTACTAAATTATCTGCGTCTATTGTGCGCCTTCCTTGCCTCCTTCCTTCTCGCACGGGGCTTGCAACCCATTAACGCTGCAGTCTCGCAGCAACCATTGATGCACATCGTTTCATATCCCACTATTCCACAGTTATTTTTTCTCATCTAACTCCTCCTTCCGCCCGCCTGCGCAATTCCTGGCGCAAGGTTCTATAAGGAATTAATTTTATAAATCCGGCTGGCGCGCATGTGTTATGCGCCAGACTATCGGGAACCCTGGTAAGGAGCTTAATCGCAGGCACAGCAGGAGGAACAATCGGTGCATTTTTCTTCCTTCCGGCCGCTTTCCAGCGCTAAGCCTCCTTCTTTGTAATCCTTCAGGCCTCCCTTGTAATCCAGGACGTTCTTATACCCCATTTCCTGCAGTTTTTCGGCAGCATTTGTGCTTGCCATACAGATGAAACTCGCACAGTATACGACTATCGTATCGTCTTTACCGAGCAAACTGCCGGCTTTGCTCTCTATATCCTCCAGGGGTATAGAAATTGCGCCCGGAATGTGTTCTTTTTCATAGCTATCCTTGCCTAAAACATCCACCAGGGTAAACCGCGCTCCTTTTTCACGCATTCTCACTAATTCTTCTCTTGCGATCTTTTTAATCATGGTTTCCCCCTTTCTTCCGATATTTAGATGCCGGATAGGCAAAAGGGTTTCAATCTTTCTTGGGAATAAATAAAAATGATTTGAGTTTTTCTTTGAGTTCCGCGGGCAGATCCCGACAGTCAAGCGCACCGGTGATCTGGATAGCTTTAAGGTAGGTGTCTAAAAAACTGTTGCAGCGCGGGCAATCCTGGATATGCCGGCGGAAGGAATGCTTGCGGTCAGCGCTTAAATTTTCCCGGGCATAATCAAATAAAAACCCTGTCCAGGTTCCGCAGCGGTTGTCCTGCGGCAGGCTGGCCTGCGGCAGATCTTTAAAATAACGGTTGAGCTCCCCTTTGATCATCAGATAGGCCCGATGCAGGCGGGTTTTAACCGTGCTGGGTTTTACTCCCAATATCCGGGAACTTTCCACCAGGGAAAACCCTTCCAGGCGGTGCAGGATTAACGGCATCCGGTAGTGAATGGGGATATCCTTCAAGGCCGCCTCAACCCGGCTCCTTAATTCCTTGTTCAATAACTCCTCATCGGGAAGTTTGGACCAATTCACGGTTATCCCGGCGGGAAGCCGTTGGATATAATCGCGGAAGGCATTGGCGGAATTAAACAACCGGCGTTTTTTCCGCAGGTACATCAGCGATTCATTATAGGCGATCCGGTAAATCCAGGTGGAGATTTTAGAATTGTTCCTGAAGCCGGGAAGCTTGCGCACTACCTTGATCAACGTATTCTGCAGTATATCTTCGGCGTCTTTTTCATTGCGCACGATGCTTAATGCCAGCCAGTAGATCTTATGCTGGTATTCATTAATGATCACTTCCGTGGGGGTTAGTTTTGGCATGCTTAGGATCTTACCGAAGATTCAATTTAACCTCAAACAAATGAACGACTTGCGATATTCAAAAGTCAAACTGTCTACACCTATAATAATTCCGGCCTGCCCCGGTAATCCAGGATATGTTTAAATCCCAATCTTTCCAGCATTTCCGCCGCCAAAGAACTGGCGGTGCATCTAACGCTGTTACAAAACAAAAAAATCGTATCGTTTTTATTCAGCAGCTTATCGGCTTTCTCTTCCAATTCCTCCAGGGGGATCTCGATCGCCCCGGGAATATTTTTTTTCTCATAACTGCCTATGCCGATCACGTCGACCACGGTTAAATGCTCTTTGGTCCTGCGGATATTGATCAACTCATCGCTGGTAATCTTCTTAATCATAGCTGCCTCCTTGATCTCTGAATTTAGATGCCGCTCAGAGAAGAAGGTTGCAATCTTTTTAAATTAAAATCCCTTAAAATAAACACCGGGATTTTAATTTACACCGAACTAAAGTAAAAATCGCCATGATAAATTAATTTAACGATTTTTACTTTACACCTGGCGATACAAATATACTTATTTCAACCGTCAAATTCGGGTTAAAGCCAGGTGGGTTTCCGAACATGTGCTTAATCCAACAACAACGAATATATTACTTCATCCCCCCATAAACCGCAAAATTATAATGCTTCAGGATAACATCCACCTCTTTAAACCCTGCCCGGCGCAGAATCTCCAATTCCTCCGTAAAAACAACCGGACGGTCTTCCTTTTGATGCCGGCGCAGCATATTGTTGACTTTTTTCTCCGGCAGGCCGTTAGCGCGCATAAATTCCTTCCACTTATCCATATACAGCTCCTGCAAATGCCGGTTAGAAGAAAGAAAAATATCCACGCACAGAAAAACCCCTCCCTTAGGCAGGCAATTCCGGAGTTTACGGTACAAACGCGGCTTCTCCCTGCCCTCAACATGATGCAACACCATGGAAGAAACAATGCAATCGTATTTTTCCCGGCAACTTAGATCGCGGACATCCCCCTGCCAAAACAAAACATTGCGGCTGCCCTTAAGCTTAGCTTTTGCCATTTTAAGCATATTTTCCGCCATATCGACACAACTGATCCGGGCATTCGGGTACGCCAAAAGCAGCTTCTGGCTCAAGTTTCCGGTGCCGCAGCCAAGATCAAGGATCTTTATTTTATCTTTGGACCTAAAAGGGAGCGCGTCGATAAGCGCCTGCATCATTTCCTCATAGCGCGGCATTACCTTAAAGAATAATGTATCGAAAACCGCGGCTTCTTTTTCAAAATGCTCTTTTATCGCCTTGATCCTGTTTTCCATGCCCTTTCTGTCCCCCTATTGGTTGCCCTGATCCACTGATCTCCTTAAAAAACATCCTATTTCTTGCGCTTTATGAAATTCTCTACCGACCGGTTATAAGTCGCCTCACCCTGCTTATCAAAATAACAGGCCGGTAATTCCCTGCTGGCGCGGTGATAAGCGAGGCATTCACAGCATACCCCGTGCCGAGGGCAACCGGGATAACTGCAATTACAAGCCGCGTCATTTTTCTTTTTATTTAAACAATCCATAGTCATTCTCCGTATTGCTATAATTAAGGAGGGGTTTTACTTTGGAAGAGAAAACTTGAAATCTCCGTTTTGGGGTAGGGCTAAATCCCCTTTCCCTTCGGATCCAAGCATCCCATCAGAATTGAATTCGCCATGGCCTGTGTCAAACTCTCCGCTATTTGATTTAAACTCTCCGCTATTTGTCCTAAACCCACTGTTATCCATCGTAAAAACTCCGGAGGGAGCGCCAAATTCCCCGGATTCGCTTTTAAATCCCTGCTGCTGGAAGGAGAGCTCTCCCTGGGTTGCAGACATCCCCGCCTGATTATCCCCGGAACTGCTTAGATAATCCCCGGCCAACGCGAAAACCGGCACTCCTAAAAGCATTAAAAAAATTAAAAACCTTTTTTTCATTTTTCCCTTTCAGCTTAATAATTCAGCGCCGCCTGGATAATTTTTTCCGCTTTCTCTTCCACTAACTCCGTATTTATCTGCTTGGTCCGCGGATCCTCAACCTGCCGGCTGACTTTTTCCAGGCGCGCCAACTTGACTGTAACGCTCTTTTTGCCCGTAGCGTAAGCATTCTTCACCGCCTCCCCCAGATCCTCAGGGCGGTTGCAGGAGCGGCCGTCGAATTCCAGCAAAACATCCAGAAACTGGATCCCCGCTTTTTCCGCGGAGCTGTTTTTGGCCACATCCACCACCAGTATTCCTGTCCCGGTCGCCAGCCCTAATCTTTCCGACTGCTGCCCGTTAAGGCTGCTTACTACGCAGCCAAACCAGAATTTAGGAAAACTTACTCCCCGCGCCATGGCCAGAGTGGCAATGGAATTAGCCAATTTTTCCAGGTGTTCTTCATCCGAAACTCTTACATAAACCGTCCTGCCTCCGGAAAGAGCCACGGTTAATCCCCATCTGAACTCTACAGACGAATAAAGCATGTGGTGAAGCTCAAGGCCGATTACTTCATTAAAAGGAATGATGAACATATCCGTTCTTGGCTGGGCAATCGTCTGCACCTGATAAGTGGTGCTATAGGTGGGGATATAATTCCAGCCTACCCACATCGCCCCATAGGTGGGAGTGGCCACGGCCTGGCGCATGGTTTGCGTCCAGTTCCATCTGGCGCGCATGCCAAAAGCATCAACCTCCAGGGAGCTGATCGGATAACCTCCGCGCCACTCGACAAAATCCTGCTGCAGGTTCTTGATCGTGCCGATCGCCTCCTCTGCCGAAGCCAGCTTTTGGGGGACATAATAAAGGCTTATATCCGAGGATTTAGGCGGCCAGATCGAAAGCGGCACGCTCTGATACGCCACTGTCCGGCAGCCGGAAAAAAACATTAAACCTAAAACTACTGATAAGATTTTCCGTTTCATTTTATAATCTCCTTACCAACCCGTCATTCTGAGCCCGCCGCCAAAGGCGGCGAGGCGAAGAATCTCTATTTACAAAGTGTCATTGCGAGGCGCCGTAGACGACGCCTGCCCGCCAACGGTTTGTGGCGGGAAGCAATCTTTTTAAACTTGCTTCAACTTTTTAATACACTCGTCAACGGTTTTCACAAAAGTAACCAACTCGCTGCAACAGGAAACCTTACGGATATTCCTGATCTTCTCGCTTAATACCGGCTCTTTTTTCAAACAGTTTAAAGCCGGTTTCCAGTAATTCCCCAGCATAATTATCGGTTTAGGCTCGATCAACCCTTTATTTAAATGTTCCAGCACAGCGGCTAACTCCAATAAAGTCCCGGTCCCGCCCGGCAGAACGATAAAAGCATCCGCTCTTTCCATCATGATCCCGATCCGCTCAAACAGGCAGTCGGCGACAATCTCCTTATCGATAAAAGGATTGGCTTTTTTATATATCGGCTTTTCCCATTTATACCAGGTCACTCCGATGGTTTTGCCGCCGGCGGATTTCGCCCCGCGGGAAATATCCTCCATCGTGCCGCCGAAACCTCCGGAAATAACCGTGATCCCTTTGCAGGCAAGCAGCTCCCCCAGCCGGATAGTTTCCGCTTTCTGTTTCTTGCTCAGGTCTTTATAACTGCCGAAAACACAGACGCTTTTAATCATAAAATCCAACCTTATTTTAAAATGGTTTTAAAACAAGTAAATGCGTAATTACCCTTTTCTATAGACTTTTATCTACTTCAGGAGGAAGTACACCCGCGCCCTCCACTAGGCGCGGGGTGTCTAACCGAATAATATCATTTGCGACTTATTTCCAGCTGACCTGCGCAGGATTGCGCAACGGGATACGACTATACCTGTATTTCGGATGCCCGATCATCATTACCGCCCCGCAGGTGGCATGCGAAGACAAACCCACAAATTTTCTTACCTTCTCCGACATATTGATCGCCATGTTCACATAACCGGCCCAGCAGGCGCCCAGCCCAAAGCCAAATGCCGCCAGCTCCAGATAGGTGGCCGCAATCGTGCAGGACTGCGGCACCATCGGATCATCCTTGATCCCGTAAGCGATCACAATGCACGGCGCCTTGCGGCAGATCAAATCCTCCCCACTCTCCCAGGCTTTCACCAGGCGGTCGAAACGAAAAGATAACGCCATCTGGTTTTTTGCTTCCAGCAGCTCCCGGATCCATTCCACGATCAAGCCGCTTAATTCCTGGATTTTATCTTTCCCCGTTACTACCGCCCAGCTCACCGGCTGGCGGTTGATCCCCGAAGGGGCATAGCGGGCAATATCTAAAAGTTTTTCGATTTGTTCTTTAGTTACCGGCTCATCTTTATAGGTGCGGATGGACCGGCGGCCTTTGAGCAACCGCTCCACCTGCTCCGGATAGGGGAGCTTGGCATAATCCAGGCGCACAGCGTCTTTAACATCCATGGTCGAAAGACTAATTGAACCGCGCGGGCAGAAAGCGAAACAATGGCCGCAATTAATACAAGTCTCTCCTCCACCCGGCACAAACTCCGGCACCTTCGCTTCATTCATCTTTAAAATGTGCATCGGACAGAGTTCCACGCATTTGCCGTCTCCCGCACAAGTTTTCTTGTCCACCTCAATTGTGATCATAAATTAAAATTGCCTCCTAAAATAAAATTACCTATAAAACCCTCGGTAATTTTATTTTACGTCGAACGTTCCAATATTCGAATATACAAAAACCGTAACATATAGGCTTAGTTCGACGCTTCTGTAACACCCAGGTTTGAGTTTGGTGCTTTCCTAATATCCGTCATTCTGAGTCCGCCATTAAATTAGTGGCGGACGAAGAATCTCGATTTACAAAGTGTCATTGCGAGGAGCGAAGCGACGAAGCAATCTCTTTAACCTCCTCACATTTTATTTCAACTCCCCGCTTACATCAATCACCGTCTGCTGCTTACTGTCAATGGCGATGGATTTTGGCGCGCTGCCCGGGGCCAGGCTGAATTTCTTTAAATCCACTTTCCTCCAGGCAGTGTCTTCATAAGTTTTATAATACAGGACCAGATTGGTCAGGTCTTTGATCACTACCCACTGGGCGTATCCTTCCAGCTGGACAAAAACCTCGGGATGCTCCTTGATCGCCCCTTTAGGGATATCGACAATGTTCAAAAGATGCTCCGCCAGATTAATCGCTTCCGCCGCGTCTTTTACCGGCAAAGCCGCGTCCAGGGAATACGCCACCCGCACAAACCTTGACGGAGGAGTCCAGTCCCCGGGCAGCCCCAGCATGCCGCTGCCCACCCCGGTAGGTTCCAGTTTCAGGCCGTTAAGCAGCCGGTCATCCCGGTCATGCGCGTTTAAATTTATATAATTCCTCAAGTTATTGATCTGCCACCTGAAATCCGGCCGGTTAGTCATCACCCCCAGCGGATTATCATAAACCTTCACCTTCCCGCCGATAAATTCGATCACCAGATTTTTTCCTAAAGCGTCATGCACCGCAACATGCATATACAGCTCTCCGCCGGCGGCTTTTATTTTGGTGCCTACGACATCAACCTTAGTTAAAGCTTCTTTTACCTCTTCAACGGTCGTAAAATTTCCCATGATCCATGCGCCAAGATTGCTCAGGGTCACGAATTTACCCGGCTCTGCCTCCTGGTACTCCGCCCCGGTAAACATCAAAGCGTCAAAAGCCAGCCCCTTCTCATTAAAACCTTCAACATAGCAATTTTTAAGATTATAGGCATCTATTCCCAGAAAACCGTATTTACTCATCCAGGATATCCCCTTAACCCCCTTATCATCAACGCTGACGAACTGCTGCCCTTGCGGCACGATCACCACATTAGAATGCAGATCAATGGGAAACTCCATGGAGCGGCCGATCACCACCGTATTATCCTGGGCCTTGACCTGAAAATCCGTACAGGCAAATGACGCCCTAACCGCAAAGCTTAAAAATAAAACCGTCGCGATCAAAACTACCCTACAATGTTTAATCATCCGGTTCTCCTTAAATTAAAAATGCCTGAATATAAGAATTGCGTTTTTAATTTACTCCACGTGATACATCATTCGAATATATATCAACCGCATCATTTAGGTTTGAACGTGGAGCTTTTACCCTAGCTCACTTTTTCTTTTTTGGTGGACTCTGCCTCTCTATCGTCCCAAAACTATCCAAAGCTATCTTATGACATTTCTCAAACTCCGCCGCATTCGCCACTCCGTAAACCAGGTCAAAACGCACCCCCTGATCAAAGAAGAAATATTGCTCCTGTTTGATCAACTGGGGAATCTCAAAATTCAGCTTGATTACCTTGCGCACTCCCAGTGTATCCCAGGAAACAGAAAACTTCCCTTTAGGAAACCTGTGCTTGAATTCTTTAATATAGTCCTTTTTCTGCGAAAACAGCCCGTTTGCATCCCCCTCATCCAGTTGCGCAATTATCCCCAAGCCGGATTTTCCGTCAGGAGATTTAAAATTAATTTGCGATGAAGTATCCGTGGGGATCTCCACTTTTGACCAACCGGCAGGCGGGCTAAAAGTAAAAAACTTGTTTTTATCCTGATAAACCTCCGGCTTACTAACCTCGGGCTTCTTAACCTCCGGCGCCTTATCCTGGGCTAAAGAAGCAGCCAGGCCAAAAAAGAGCGTAAAAAGTAAAACAGGAATTCCGGCAATAAATAAACTCTTATTCTTCATTATTTTACCAGCTGTAATTTAAGCACCGCTCCTATGTTGTGGATGCTTTTTTCCGCAAAATTCACCGGCAAAGCGGAAAGGATATCCTGCGCTTCTTTGAAGGTCATTGAGGAGTGCGACCTGACCACCGTCAGGAATATAAAGCCGAGAAACCATCCATACCGCCTGCGCACCTGCTCCTCTATCTCTTTTGGCGTATCCTTCCAGATATCGTAAATATACGCCTGGCCGCCTTTTTTAAGCACCCGGTGGATTTCCTTGATATATTCAACCGGCTTAGCCCAGTGATGCAAACTCAGGGAACTGATCACCATATCAAAAGATTCATTCTCAAACGGCAGGTTACCGACATTGGCGGTTTTAAAGGTCACCCGGTTAGCCAGCCCTAATTTTTCTGATTTTTTATTGGCAACATCAACCATCCCGCTGGACAGGTCGATCCCCACTATCTCCACTCCCGGCACTCTTTTAGCGATTGCAAAAGGAAGATATCCCGGCCCGGTTCCGGCGTCCAACATCTTCCCCGTTGATATTTTCGCGCTTATCTCCTGCGCTACCTGCTGATGGATATCGATTATGCAGGGAACTTTTCTGGCGATCAGGGAATAAAATTTTACCGCAAAGTTAGGGATTGCTTCAATTCTCATTTATAAATCTCTTTTGCTTTAATTTAAAATCAGCAGCGCCGCATTCAAAATAAACGCAAAACCTACCCAGGCAACATATGGAATAAGCAGCCAGGCTGCCGGTTTAGAGATGGGCAAAAACACCTTAATCATCCACAGTATCGCCAGGAATAGACAAGCCACTACCGCTAATCCTCCCCGGATCGAATGGCAGCCAAAAAATACGATCGACCAGAGGCTGTTTAAGGTTAACTGCAGCAGAAATACATACAAAGCGCTTTTAACGCCAGGCGCCTGCACTCCTTTTCGCCAAACAAGAAACGCCGCAATCCCCATTAAGGTGAATAAACCTGCCCATACCGGAGCAAACACCCAATTCGGCGGATTAAAAGCGGGCTTATGGATGACGGCATACCAGTCCGGAATAGCCCGACGCGTAAAAACCGAGCCGATCAAGCCTGCGCCCTGACAAACTAATATACTGATGATTAACTTAATTATAAGGCTAACTTTTTTCAAAATCAATCTGCCCCTTATAAGGGTCCATCCCGGTCAAGCGCACCCGCACATTCTGCCCGACAACCAACCCCTTTTCCCCGCGCATCACCCTGCCTTCAGCCGGAGGCTCTAAAATCCGCACGTAGGTGCCTTTATCCGAGGCTCCGGTCACTATCCCCTCAAATGATTCGCCGATCCGCTTGCTTAAGAGCACGCAGGCCGCGGCTTTACGCATAAACCGTTCCACCTTTTTGGCCGCCTGATCCCGGTCGGTATATTTAACGGCGCAAGCGGACAACTCCTCCCGGCTATACGGACAAGGATGCTTATCCAGGACCGCCTTTAAAAGCCTTTGCACGATCACATCGACATAGCGCCGGTTAGGCGCTGTCCCGTGAGTATAATCCATTACCGCCAGGCCAAAATGCCCGATAGAAGCTGCCTGCGGATCAAGCATTACATATTCACCCGGGCCTAATAATTTAACGATCACCAAAGATAAATCCGGGAATTTTAGCGGATCGGCGATTTTTATCCTGCGCAAGAATTGCGCCAGCGCCTTAGCATCAGGCTGCTGCGGCAACGCCTCCTGATATTTAGCGGCTACCGCCACGATCCCCTCCCAGTTTTTCGGGGAACGCACCACCCGCTGGAGCATCGCTACTCCGGCCTGCTTTAAAAATTGCGACATCGCGACATTAGCGGCGATCATGAAATTTTCGATAATAAACCGGGCCCGGTTCTTCTCCTGGATAAGCAGCCCGACCACCTGGTCATCCCGGATAACCGGTTTAGCTTCGATCGTATCAAATTCCAGCGCCCCCTGCTCCAGGCGTAACTTACCCAAACGTGTAGCCGCTTCATCCTGCAACTCTAACTGCTCTTTAAGGCCGGCAATACCGACTACCGATCCGGGAATACAGGTTTTTCCTTCCAGCCAGTCACCGATCTCTTCATAAACCAGCTTGGCTTTATTGCGGATGACTGCCCGGTAAATCTCACCCGGGGTATTGTTTCCGTCAGGAAAAATAGTGAACTCAATGACCAAGGCGTCATGGTCCGCATCCGGCAGTAAAGAAGTCAGCTCGGTAGACAGGCGTTTGGGCAGCAGGGAAAAAACATCAATCCCGGTGTACACCGAGGTTCCGTTCCCTGCGGCGTAAATATCGGTTTGCGATTGTCTGGGAACAAATAAATCCACATCCGCGATCGCCACCTTCACCTTGATCTCGCCGCCCGCGCCGCGTTCACAGTATTCTAATTGATCAAGATCCAGGGATTCCTGGTTATCAATCGATGACCAGAGCAATCCCCGCAAATCCCTTTGCCCGCCTTGCGCCTTAGCCAACAGCTTATTTGCATCAAGCGCATTCACTTCATCAATGGTAGGCTTAGATAGAGTGAAATCAAACCCATATTGCCTCAACGCGTCACGGGCAATTTTATGCAGGTCGACATTATGATAATTAGACATCTAATTGGCCTTTGCCCCTTGCCCCCAGCGAACATCCGCGTCCACCGCTCCGCCAACGGCGAATTTATCCTGCGGCCCGGTTTGGATTATCCGGATATTCACCGTCCGATAGCGCAGGAGATTGCCGACAATAAAACAGCCGATCAAAAGCATGATGATAAACATCAGAATGATCTTCACATCCTGCTTCCCCCAGCCTAATGATCTTATATATGCTACCGGCTTAATTTTCATCATTACCTCCTGGCTAACGCTATAGGCAAAATTACTGCATTATCGAGCCGTCTTCATTGTATCTGGTGGGCTTTCCCTCTAACTTACCGGCCCGGCAAACCCCGGCTTCCTTGAGCTTGCCGCTTTCATAATAAATCCTAAACGGCCCCTCAAGCTGGTCATCGCTGTATGTGCCTTCTTTTTGCAATGCTCCGCTTTCATAATACAGCTTAAACGGTCCCTCTAATTTTTCATCCCGGGAAGTAGTTTCCTGCTTTAGCTGCCCGTTTTTGTAATAACTTTTAAACGCGCCCTCCCCCTTACCGTCCTGAAAAGCTATCTCCGCTTCCAGCTGCCCGTCTTCCTTGTACCGCTTGAAAACTCCGTCCTCCCTGCCGTCCTTGTAATTTCTTTCCTCCCGCAGCTGACCGCTTTCATAATACAATTTACAGGCCCCATCCAGCTGATCATCCCTATACGCGCCCTCTTTCTGCGGCTTTCCGTTATCGAAATATTGCTTAAACGGCCCCTCCAGCTTACCATCCTGGTAATTCTTTTCCTCCAGCTTCTGCCCGCTGGCGTTATACACTAAATAAGCGCCTTCCTTTTTACCGGATTTAAAATTCGTTTCCGACTCCAGCTGCCCGTTTTCGTTATACACCCTGTAAGCGCCCTCTTCCTTCCCGTACTTAAATAATCCTTCAACTTCCGGCTGCCCGCTCTTATAGTAGGCCTTATACGCGCCGTTTTTCTGCCCATCCTGATAAGTGGTTTGCTCCTGGGTCTGGCCGTTTTCATAATTTACCTTAAACGGCCCGTCCAGCTTATCATCCTTGTAATTTGCCTCCTGCTGCAGCTGCCCGATCTCATTATATATCTTATAAGGGCCGTCCTTCTGGCTGCCCTTAAAACTTATATCCGACTCCAGCTGCCCCTTATCGTTATATTTCTTAAAACTGCCGTCCAACTGTTCATCCCGGAAATTCTTCTCCTGCTTTATCTTTCCGTTCGGGCCGAACAACCGGTAAATCCCCTCTTTTTTACCGTTCCGGAAATATCCTTCCTCCTGCACCTGCCCATTCTCATAATACATCTTAAACGGCCCGTCATCCACGCCGTCCTTGTAATTCCTTTCCTCCTGCAGGTTGCCGTTCTCATAATAAGACTTAAACCTGCCCTCCGGCTTATCGTCCTTATACGCTCCCTCCCTCTTCACATGCCCATTCTGATAGTAGGTTTTAAAAGGCCCCACCGCGCCTTCGTTAAGAGGTTTGGCGAAAACAAAAGTTGGAGGGCAGACTACGAAGAGTAAACCTGCAACAATTGTCCCCAATAAAACAAATTTAACTTTTTTCATTTTTTAACTAAACCTCAGAATTTATAAAAAGGCACAAACTCTAGAACGGCAGACGGACACTTGACCGGTTGGGATAGAAAACACCTACTTGTTTGCTTATTTTTACTTCTTATTCCCGTTCTCAAATTTCACTAAATCCAATTTCTCTTAAATATTCAAAAATAGGATCATAAAATTTAGGATTCCGCGTGGGATCTTCTATGTCTCCGGGAGGCACCACAATCACCATCCCCTGTCTAGCGCGAGTCAAAAGAACACGATAGGCATTTTTAAGATAATTTTTCCGTTCCGCCTTTTTAATATTATTCCAACGATCACCACAAAAAGACCTGTGCTCCCACCCACTTTTTGAGTATCTAAAATCAGCATCCCAAGTAACGCATGCCCAATCAAGCTCTAATCCCTGCACATCAAATTCCGTGGCAACGTCTTCAAGGTAATATGAAGATCTCACATCCTCCTTACCATCAAGGAACCAATGAATCGGATTTATTGTTGATTTTACATCTATAGCATACGGCTTTAACCGTTCCGCCTGAGATGAAACTACAATTCCATAACGCTCTGATCCACGCGCTTGCTTCTTCAGCCATTGCTTCGCTTTTCCTAAATTTCTAGTAATTGCAACTGGATAATTGGCTTTTACTTTTTCCAGTGTAGCGTGAGCTTCATTAATATCAAGATCGAGAATTTGTTTAACCAAAAGAGATACATGTTCGGCTCGAAATGATCTCATTGATACCGCAAGATGTAATTCATCTTTATATACAACGTTTGGACGCGATGCCACTGTTTTCAACACCTCTCCGGCACCATACTCACTATCAGTAAGTCTAGAGGATATATAAATATGCCATTTGGGAAAAGAACGATTCAGTGATTCTAACCACTCGCCGATACCCGCCTCACCAGTATTTATCTCCTGACCACCGCCAACCAAACATACGATTACTGCCCAATCTGGGTGGAGATCAAGACAAGATATTAGAAACTCCGGCTCTGAATAATTAAAATTTGGCTTGTTCTTCTTTCTACGCATAAAGCTTGATGTTTGTTCTATATTCCAAGCGCGTTGCGCTTCGTCAAATAATGCAACGTGCTCAATAGGCGGTGATTTCTCGTCAATAAGGCACTCATCGCGGAAATGATGAACGTTTTGAATAAACGTCTTGACCTCACTCATAGCCACGCCTTTTTTAAGGCTGCCACCACGTTCTTTTACCAATCGAACTTTATCTCGAGCCAATGCTTCCCGGAGGATATCAACAAGAGGACCATTACCAGATAGGTAAACACTATAAAGTTCGCTTAAAGCATTAATATGCGTAGTCGCAATATTCAATCCAACTAAAGTTTTACCAGAGCCCGGAACGCCAGTTACAAAACAAATAGATTTTTGCGACTTTTCCTTTGAAAAACGGATAACGTCTGAAATTGCATCAGATGTTTTACTAAGATTAATTGCATTAGCATCACTGCGAGAAATTTCACTAACCGAATGACCGCTATAGAGTGCTATAGCAGCCTCAATAATACTTGGGGTAGGACAATATCGACCGCTTTCCCATTGTACCCGATCAATAGTATCACCATCGATAAAGCGCAAAACATCTTCGATCACTTTTCCTAATAATTCTACATTACATTTAACAGGAAATAGGAGTTTATCGTTTTGTGGAGTTACAGAAATTGTTATGTAGGCATTTTTTGCTTTTGTAGCGATCAAAATTGGAGCAATATATTTATCATGACTCGATTCATGAAAATTTTTTAAATCCAAAGCATAATCCCAAACCTGATCAATAGCATTTGATGTGAATTCATTTGCTCCAATTTTAAATTCTAGAACAAAGATCGCGGATCCGATCAAGAGCACCACATCAATTCGCTGCCCCATGCGCGGAATAGAATACTCGAAGTAAATTGACCCTTGCAAAGAAACAAGAATCTCTTGGAGAATTTTAATTTCTTCATTCCAGGCCTCACGCTGAGATTGCTCCAATGAGAATTCATTGTTAGTTGCCAATTTACCAATAATCTCATCAGGAGTTGTTTTACAGAAATTGGCAATCGAATCTGAATAATATGATCGTTTCATATGATTATTTTACTTATTCCCCTCATCTATAGAACTGCAACAAATTCTGCTATTATCTTAAATTCACCTTCTTCGACTTTAGATAGAACTATCGAATCATATTCTTTATTCAAAGGCTTAAGGATTATTTCTTCATGTTCCCAATCTCCATCGAGATTGATTTTCTTTTTACTCGTATACTTCTTAACCGCATAACTTCCCCCAGTATCAACATCAGCTATACCATGATACTGTGCTAAAACTATTTTACCTTGCCTGCTTCCAACCACATTACTACTAAAAACGCAGTAGCTGTTATTTGGAATTAATGGTTCCATCGACTTACCAATAACTTTCGATACGAACATATTCTTTCCAAGACGAATACCATTAACTTTAACCCAGCCCTCAGAAGAAACATCAGTTCCTCGTCCAAACAATCCACAGGCAGCCTCCAGAGCATATACCGGTAAATACTCAGTAAACTGTAGCTTCTCGGCAACCGAATTTTCTATCTTTATGTGCGACTCATCTTTATTCGAAATAACGTCAGAGAAATATAGCGGTTCTTTTGTCAAGGCAAGATCTACCTGAATTCGCGATCTAAAGAATTCTTCTGTTTCCTTATCGATAAAATACACATAACACCCTTTTAAACCACGTGTCATAAGAGTTCTATATGTATTCTTAATAATTGATTCTGCCTTACGATATGCCTCTTTGGGGTTATCTTTATACGCTTTTTTGTACCCATGGAGAGACTTATCAGTCTCCGCTCTTTTATCAGGATTTGTAACTATTCGACCACCGCGAACCACAAGATCAGCTCCCACAATAACTCCAACATAATCAACCTCGAGCCCCTGGCAAGTATGAATACATCCAATATCTTTCACGGAATTAGGAGAAATAATCCAGATGTTACCGTCACTAGCAAGATTCCATTTGATCTGAAAATTATGCTCAAGCATTACTATATCATTTAAATTATTGTTCTTCTTGCTCACCCAGTTCCAACAATACCCCGCAACAAGACGCGCCTTATTATTAAGCTTATTCTTTTCTAAAATAATCTCCTGAAGTTCATTGGGAGAGCTAACTACTCTGAAATCATATGTAATACCCTCAAGCGTTTTATTAGCTGTTTCTTTTATCTGAAGTATATTATCTATCCAAGCAAGATATCCATCTGAACCATTACACCTAAACTGAGACTCAAGCTTAAGATTATGAACTTTCGCTCCAAGATGCACAGCCCACTTTTCAATTTCATCTTTCCTACCGATATCGTGCCAGGTGACCCGCTGGTCTTCATCAATAAAAAAAATAGAACACTTAGAAGCTTCCATGATTTCTTTAATCTGATTCTCACCTAAATTTTTCATCATCCCAGATTTCTCATTAAGCCTATGCGCTTCATCAACTATCAATGCATCAAAAATATTAGGATCACATCCTACAAACGAACCTGATCCAGTAAACATATTTGAAATCTGTGTTTTCTTAAAAGTTCCTGTTAGCTTAGACTCAAAAACGGCCCGAGGAGCAGAATTTTTAGTAACATATTGTGTATTTAGCCCAAGTTTCGTTATTGCAACGAGCAAATTAATTGCTACGATTGACTTACCTGTACCCGGACCTCCTTCAACAATCAAAATATTCTTATTTGTCTCACTAGAATGCTTTGCAAGAGAAAGAGCGCTTTCATAAACAATTTTCTGGTCATCAATCATGATAAATTCCTGATTACCCTTCATCATTGAGACAAGACTATCAGCAAGATTTTTTGAAGGCCGAATTTTACCACTATCAATACGATACAATGTATTCTTCTTTTCACCGTATCGCACAAACTGAGCAATAAAATCCTGTAGTTTTTCTTTGTCCCCCTTAAAGAATGGAGGGGCTTTCTTTAAATAATCGCCGTAGAACGTATTAGCAATAACATCGTTGTCTATGCAATTATGAAGATAGGCACACGGCTCTAATCCGATACTTTCTTCATAAACCGTGGCATTAAAACCGTATAAGAGTGTAGAATACGACCATGCTTGGTATGATGGATGCAATTCCTCACTCAGCCCTTGTTTGAAACGCGTCCGGACAACCGCATCTTTATCGGTAAGCTGAATATCTGTCCACTGCTTCAACTCTATAATAACCACGCGTTCACGGCCATGCTCATCTTCCCCGGTAATCAAAAAATCAATTCGGTTTTTTGAACGAGGGATAGAATACTCAATAGCAACACCAGAATCATCGGGGATTTTATCAGTGTTTAATACATGGTGCATCGCATTACCAAGCGAATTCTTCCAGGAATCATACTCACTGCTACCTGGCTTTACGTCAATATTTAGCTTATCTCGTACGCATTTTCTAACAATGTCTTCTATGCCAGATGAAGAATCTTTAAGAAAACCAAGCTTAGTTGATTGATAAACGATCATAATTTATTGTATTTTGTGTGCTTCCCCTTAGCTTTTTCTACTGGGTATTTTACTTCATTCTTTTTAAGCTTTTCTTCCATTGCACTAATTAAATTAATTCCAAGATTATCAGTTAATTCAAAAAGGTACAAAGCAATATCAGCAATTTCGTCCTTAATCTCTGAGTGATTTAGCTTTGCATATTTCTCTACCTCTTCAGTAGTTTTCCATTGAAAATGCTCAAGAAGTTCGGACGCTTCAAGAATTATCGAAACAGCCATATTTTTTGGATCATGGAATTGCATCCAATCACGTTCATCTCTAAATTTTTTAATTTTTTCTGTTATCTGACTAATCTCGCTCATTGGACTCCTTTAAAATAAAATAGGGACGTTGCTATTTTTTCCTTATTCATGAAAAATAGAAACGTCCCCTCCTTTTTTTGAACTACCACTCTCCATCCTCTTTATTCTGGGCAAACTCAAATGCACAGCTAGCGGGTGGCTTGGGTGTTTTCGAGCAGCGTCAGCGCGAGAAAATACCCAAGACAGGACCCGATAGCCCTCACTTTTTCTTTTTATCTTTGCCCAGAATATCCTTCAACTCCACCATGAACTGCCCCACATCCTTAAACTGCCTATAGACCGAGGCAAAGCGGACGTAGGCGACATCATCGATTAATTTTAAGCGCTCCATGACCAGTTCACCGATGCGGCTGGCCTGGACTTCGCGGTCATTCTTCTTTTGGATGGAGTGCTCAACCTGGGTAACCAGTTCCTCCATCTTCTCTACGCTCACCGGACGCTTTTCGCAAGCCCGGATCACTCCGGCCAGAATCTTTTTGCGGTCCCAGGCCTCCCGGCGGCCGTCTTTCTTGATCACCAGAAGGGAAACCTCTTCCACATATTCATAAGTAGTAAACCGCTTCCCGCACTTTAAGCACTCTCTTCTGCGCCTGATCGCTGATTCTTCGGCGGTAGCGCGGGAGTCGACTACTTTATCTTCTTTATGACCGCAGGCAGGACATCTCATACCGCACCTTCCTTCTCATTCAAGCTATCTTTAATTCTAAGCTTAAGGATTTTATAAGCCTTACCAAAACGTTTCAAAGCTTTTTCGCGTTTTTGCGCATCCTGCAATGAGAGATAACCTTCGTAATAAACCAGATCCCAAGGTTTATGCTTACTTGTATGGCTAACCTTTCCTTTATTATGCTCTTTTAATCGCCAATCTAAATCATCCGCATATCCGATGTAGTAGATTTTATCTTTTTGGCTTCTTAAAAGATAAACGTGATGCATTTGGGAATATAAGGAAGACTCAGGGTTCATGGCTTTCTAATTTTGATCTTAGCCTGCTTTAAAAAATCCAGTGCCATCCCATCAGGATAGCCCTCGATAATGACGATCTCTTTTATCCCGGCGTTGATCAACATCTTGGCGCAGATCACGCAAGGTTGAGTAGTGGTATAAAGTATGGAGTCTTTAACGCTTATCCCGTGTAAAGACGCCTGGATCAACGCGTTCTGCTCGGCGTGCAAAGCCCGGCATAACTCGTGGCGCTCTCCGCTGGGAATGCCCAGTTGCTGGCGCAGGCAGCCGATCTCAAGACAGTGCGGCAGGCCGCTGGGGGCTCCGTTGTAGCCGGTAGCCAGGATCCTTTTATCTTTGACTAAAACCGCTCCTACGTTGCGACGCAAACAGGTCGAACGCTTAGCGACTAAAGTCGCCATCTCCAGGAAATATTCATCCCAGGTGGGACGGGTTCGGACAGTAGCCGGCTTATTAACCGTAACTTTTTTCTTCATTATCTTAGCTCCGCGTATAAGGGAAACTTCCTGGTTAAATCAAGCACCTGTTTTCTCACGTGCGCTAATCTTTCCTGGTCCGCCGGGCTATCCAAAGCATCATTGATCAAGCTGGCGATCTTCTGCATCTCCGGCTCTTTCATTTTCCGCGTGCTCACTGCCGGAGTCCCTAAACGGATGCCGCTGGTGACCATCGGGCTCTTTTCGTCAAAAGGAATCATGTTTTTATTTACCGTAATATTTACCTCACCCAGGATCCGGGAGGCATCCTTTCCGGTAACATGTTTGGCATTCAGATCCACCAGCATTAAATGCGTATCCGTGCCTCCGGAAACAATCCTAAAACCTTTTTCCTCTAATGCTTTAGCCAGCGCTTCGGCATTATGCAATAACTGGGTCTGATACTGCCTGAATTCCGCGGTCGCCGCCTCGCCAAAAGCTACCGCCTTTGCGGCAATCACGTGCATCAACGGCCCGCCCTGGATCCCGGGGAAAATCTGGCTGTCGATCTTTTTGGCAAACTCTTCCCTGCACAGAATAAACCCGCCGCGCGGCCCGCGCAAAGTCTTATGCGTCGTCGAAGTAACAAACTCCGCGTAAGGCACCGGTGATGGATGTAAACCCGCCGCGACTAAACCGGCGATATGCGCCATATCCACGAATAAATACGCTCCCACACTGTCGCAAATCTGGCGGAACCGCTTAAAATCGATTGTTCTGGGATAAGCCGAAGCTCCGGCCAGGATCATTTTTGGCTTATGCTCCTTGGCTAGCGCCTGGATCAAATCATAATCTAATCTTTCGGTTTTCTTATCCACCCCGTAACCGACCATCTTAAAAAATCTTCCGGAAAAATTATGCGGATGCCCGTGGGTAAGATGTCCGCCGGCGGATAAATCCATCGCCAGCACCGTATCTCCCGGTTGAACGGCCGCAAAATACACCGCCATGTTCGCCTGGGATCCTGAATGCGGCTGGACATTGGCGTGTTCAGCGCCGAAAATGGATTTAGCCCGTTCGATCGCCAGGGTCTCCACAATATCCACATATTCGCACCCGCCGTACCAGCGCTTGCCGGGGTAACCTTCGGCGTATTTGTTGGTCAACACCGAGCCCTGCGCCTCTAAAACCGCTAAAGAAGTAAAATTCTCCGAGGCGATCAGCTCTAAATTATCATTCTGCCTGTTTAACTCTTTTTGAATTGCCGCGTAAATTTCCGGGTCCTGCTGTTTTAAATGTTTCACTTTGCGCCTTTCATAATTAGCTTATCGATCTGGTCAATTAACCTTACTCTCTTTAAATGCCTCCCCCCTAAAAACTTTGTCTCCAGCCACGCCATCACCATTCTTTTGGCTAAATCCGGTTTAACAAACGCCGAGCCCATAACCAAAACATTGCTGTCATTATGCTCCCGGCTAAGCTTAGTAATCTTTAAATTATGGCACAGCGCCGCGCGCACTCCCGGCAGCCGGTTAGCGACGATCGCCGTACCGATCCCGCTTTTGCAGATCAAAATTCCTTTTTGGTACTTATGGTTGGAGATATTCCTGGCTAATTCATAGGCATACAGCGGATAATCGCAGCGGTCCTTAGTGTAGGTGCCCAGATCTTTTACCCCGATGCCTTTTTTCTCCAGATAATTTTTTAAGGTTTCTTTTAAGTCAAAACCAGCGTGGTCGGAAGCAATCAATATCTTACTCATAGTAGTTTACTTACCCTTTCTATAGCCTCTTTGATCACGATAAAAATGTCCTGATAAAACTCTATGGAACCTCCGGCGGGATCGGCGATATTCAAATTGGTATCATTTATTTTAGCAAATTCCTTTAATAAAAACAGCCTATTTTTTGCCTCCGGAGCCATCTGCAGGATATTATCTTCATGCACCGTGTCCATTACCAGGATCAGGTCGGATTGATTGATCAGGTCCCGGGTTACTCTCTGCGCCCGGTGCCCGGAGACATCGATCCCCTCATTGGCCAGGATCTCCCGTGTCCCTTCGCTGGCCCCCATCCCCCCCAGCGCCATTATCCCGGCAGAAGAAACATGGATATCCGTCCTGCCCTGTTTGGCTAAGATATGTTTTAAATACGCCTCCGCCATCACCGAACGGCAGGAATTTCCCGTGCAGATAAACAGAATGTTGCGAACCTTAATTACCTCCAGGATCTCTTCATCGGAGATCGCTCCTTTACGTACGATCACCGGAGGCACAACCGTGCAATCCACCACGGTGGATTCCTTGCCCAGGGAGGTCGGCCCGGCGTCAATCCCTAAATCCACTTTTCCGTCCAGGTCCTTGATCGCCTCCTGGAAATTTACCGGCGGCGGCTGGTCGGAGATATTTGCCGACGGACAAGCCAGGGGCACTCCAGACTGGATGATCAACGATAAAGCGATCAGGTCTTTGGGCACCCGCAGCCCGACCGAACGCTTATCCAGGGATTGCAGGATCAGGGTCAACGGCCCCGGCCAAAATTTCTGCATCAATTTATACGCGGCCACCGGAATATTGCGGGCGTATTCATGCACCCGGTGCGGCTGGGCGATCAGGATAGAAAAAGGTTTATCCTTCGGGCGGTTCTTTATTTTATAAAGCTTCTCCTGGGCTTTCTTGTTCAATGAGCTAGCGGCCACCCCGTAAACAGTCTCCGTGGGAATGATCACCAGGCCGCCGCTAACGATAACTTTAGCCGCTTCAAGGATCGGGCCTTCCTGAAAAGTCAACGGGTCGACTTGGATGATCTTGGTTAAGCTCATAACTTGATTTTTGTCTGCTTGACTTTGGCGCGCATCTTCTTTTTATAATTCACCAGCTTGACACTCAGCTTGGTATTATTTAACGCCAGGATCTCTAAAGCAAAAAGCGCGGCGTTCTTGGCTCCTGCCCGGCCGATCGCCATGCAGCCGACCGGTATCCCCGGAGGCATCTGCACCGTGGACAAAAGCGAATCCCAGCCTTTTAAAGCCTTGGTTTCTATCGGGATGCCGATCACCGGTTTAATGGTGTGGGCGGCGACTACCCCGGCTAAGGCCGCTGACATTCCGGCGGCGGCGATAAAGACCTTGATCCCCCGGTTCGGGGCCGCTTCCACATATTTAGATAATTCATGGGGAGTCCGGTGCGCGGATAAAACGCGAATCTCAAAATCCACTTTAAATTCTTTTAATACCTCTACCGCCTCATTTACCGTCTCCAGGTCCGACTGACTACCCATTAATATGCTGATTTCTTTCATGAATCCTCCGGTGAGCTGTAAGTTATAATGCCTTCTTTCCGATATCCCTGCGGTACTGCATTCCTTCAAATTTAATTTTATCCACTGCCGCGTAAGCCTTATTGATCGCTTCTTTAATTGAGTTGCCTAAACCGGTCACCCCTAAAACCCGGCCGCCGCCGGTTAAAATTTTTCCGGCCGCTTTTTTCGTCCCGGCGTGGAATACAACCACGTCCTTCATCCTTTGCGCTTCCTCCAGGCCGAAGATCTCTTTATTCTTTTCATAATTGCCCGGGTATCCTCCGGCGGCACAGACCACGCAAACACTGGCCCGCTCCTCCCAATCCAGCTTTTTAATCTTGGAAAGCTTTCCCACGGCAGTAGCCAGCATTATTTCCACTAAATCGGATTTTAACCGGGGCAGGATCGCCTGGGTTTCCGGGTCCCCGAAACGCACGTTAAATTCCAGGGTTTGCGGCCCGTTTTTGGTCAACATTATCCCGGCGTATAAGACTCCCCGGTAATCGATCCCCTCTTTGGCCAAGCCGTCCAGAGTAGGATAGATTATTTTCTCCATTACTGTTTTTAAAATACTCTCCGTCACGACCGGCGCCGGAGAATACGCTCCCATCCCCCCGGTATTTGCCCCCTGGTCATTATCAAAAATTCTTTTGTGGTCCTGGGCGCTGGCCAACGCTAAAACCTGCCTGGAGTCGGTGATCACTAAAATCGAAGCCTCCTGCCCTTCCAGGCACTCTTCGACAATGATTCTTTTCCCCGCCTCCCCGAAAACCTTATCCTCCATCATCGCGGTGACCGCGGCCCTGGCTTCATCTACGGTTTTAGCCACCACTACCCCTTTACCGGCGGCTAAACCGTCCGCCTTGACTACGCAGGGAGCGCCGTGAGCCTCAATATATTTTTTTGCCGCATCCGGACTGTCAAATACCTTAAAGGCGGCAGTAGGCACCTTGTACTTGGCCATCAACTCTTTAGAAAAAACTTTACTTGCTTCCAGCCTGGCAGCAGATTTGTCCGGGCCAAAGATCTTTAAACCGGCTTTGGTAAATTCATCGACTATCCCCAGTTCCAGCGCTCTTTCCGGGCCGACCACGGTCAGATCGATCTTTTCTTTGCGCGCAAAATCCAGTAAACCGGAGACATCATCCGCCGGGATCGGAAGGCATTCGGCAATCTGCTCGATCCCCCCGTTACCGGGAGCGCAGAAAATTTTGTCGCATAATTTGGATTGGAAAATTTTCCAGGCTAAAGCGTGTTCCCTGCCGCCGGAGCCCACAATTAAAATACGCATTTATTTGCCTTCTATCGCATCCGTAGATTTTAAAGTCACCGCGAAAACATCCGAGAACGGGCGGTCTCCCACCCAGCTGTCGGTAAGCAGGATATTTTTTACCGGCTCCTGCTGCCGGGGATTGGTAAAAATTACATGGAACAGGCTGCAGTCTTTACGCACCGGGTTATCCCCCAAAGACTTGACGGTTGCTCCGCCGCCGCGCCACTCCCCCTGCGGTATATGAAACCAATCCCACCAGATCGGCACGGATTGCTCTTTATACACCCCGTCAGCGTAAACAAAGATCAGCGTAAGCGTAGCGTAAAAATATTTATCTCCGAACAGACGCATTAACTGATCGTGTTCGTAGCTGTTGCTGTAATTGCCTCCGACCAGTAAATGCACCTCTTCTATTTTTACTCCGGAGCGCAGCGGCAAAGAAAACAGGTTGTTGCCTTCCAGGTTAAGCCGGCCGTAATCCGGCCAATCTTGCGGTGCCCCCGCCAAAAAACGGACCCCGTTATATTTTAAATATTTATTGCTGAATTTATTCGGCCCGGCCCCGGGGGCGCTGAAATTTTCCCGGTTATTTTTGGTAAGCAGATAATAATCCCCCTGCTTTTCCCAATTCTGCGCCCAGAGCATTACCGGAAAAAAGAACAAGACTGCCGCAAAAATTACGCTTTTAAAAAATTTTCCTCTCATCCTAACCTTAACCGCGCGCTAAAGTCAAAAAGTGATTTGATCAAAAACGACTGCAGGAATATCAGGACCAAGATGACGATCACCGGTGAAATATCCAGCCCGAAGCGGAATTGCAACGGCAGGCGCCTCCTAATCGGTTCCAGGATCGGCTCGGTAGTCTTATATAAAAATTGCACCACCGCGTTGTCCGGATCCGGGTTCACCCAGCTGATCAACGCCCGGATCAGCACCAGCCAGTAAACGATCGTACATAAAATATCCAGGATATGTGCCAGGGCAGTTAACAAATTAGCCAGAATAAACATTATGACCCTTTCTGCGCCTTGACCGCGTCTTCGATCCTTTGGCCGCCGACGTAAAGGCTTTCGATCACTGCCACTCCGCCCCTGACCCTTACGATCACATAGGCGTCCTTATTCTCCCGCCGGGCATGTTTACGGTAGATATTTTCCGCCTTTGGGGCGGCATTTTCTTCCATGTAGTAGCGGTCGATCGGCAACTTCAAATTTACTTTATCCCCCCCGGTATAGCGCACAGTGGCCCGCAGGTAAGGCCTGTCCGGAGGAGGTTTAAGCGCCACCCCGGAAAATTTGGCAAATCCCTTTTCATCTACGCTGATCAGCGCGTATACGGTTTGCCCGTAATTTAACGACATCCCTTTTTCCGCCGGAACAGAAGTTTCCTCAAGGCTTAAAGCGACATATCTGCCGCGAAAAGCGTCATAGGGATCGACCGGAGCGGCTTTAAATTTAAATTGCTCCCCTTGCTTAAGGATCATTTCCCGTTTAAAGATCATTGCCGCCGGGACAGACAACTGCGCCAGCGCCAGGCATAAAAATAACCGGATCAGTATTTTATTGTTCACTTTGCACCTCTTAGGCGCCGGGAAAGCTGTAAGTTAACCGTCAAAAACCCGATACCCAGAATAATGAAAACTAATCCTTTGGCGACAAAACCTATATCGCTGTCAAAAAATCTGGCAATGATCAAAACCGCCAACATCAGCATGCCGATGTTCGTTAATCCCAGATTAGCGTTGCGGATCCCCAGGCGGATATGGCTGATACTTAGAACAAGCAGGTAAGCATTGAAAATCAACAGGGCTAAAACCGGAGAGCGGGCGCTCACCAGGTAAGCGATAAAGACTAACAGCGGAACAACGCTGAAAAGTGAAGCGATTTGGTTACGGTTCCGGATATTGCCGAAAAATAATAAAACCGCTCCAGTTACGATGGCAATGATGATCGTCTGGTCCAGGAGAAAACCGGTCCCGGAAATTTCCGGGTTCGCGCCCAAGCCATACACCCAGACATTCCGGAAGGTAAAGATATACGCCAGGATAAACAAAGCGATCCCGCCAAGCAAACGCAAGGGCTTCTGCCAATTAGCGGTTAATCCGCCCGCCTTAACGCATCCTAAGGAATAAAAAATGGAGTAAAGACCGGAGAAAATAAACATCCATGCGCTCGGCCAGAATTTTCCCAAACTAAAACTTGCGCCGAAAGAAATACAGATCACCGCGATAAAAGAAAAGATCGCTCCGCGCAAAGCGTAACTTTCCCGGCGGATCGCCCAGAGAAAATGCGGCAGGGTAACCGCAGCCAGCGGCCAGAACCAAAACACATTAAGCAAAGAATCAAAATTTATTCCCGTCCAGACGGTAATCCCGATCAGGTAAAACACCGCCGGTAAAGTCGCCTGCATCAGATAGGTAAGCGGGATGATCAGCAACATCCAGGTTAAAGTGAAGCTGCCGGAATCGGCGGGAATATTATAGGTTTGGCCGATCAAAGAGATCGCCGCCCCCACCATCAAACTTAAAAAAGTCGCCGCCCCTTCCTTAAAGGCGCCGGAATCAGGTTTCTTTTGCATCACCCACAAGCATAATCCCTGGCCTAAAACCAAAGGAAGCAGGGAAAGGATCATTCTGGTAAAGCGGGAGAACTGTTCCCAGTTGTGAGCTAATAAAAGAATTATTCCCAGGCCGATCAGCAGAGAGCCCAATGTGCCCAGGATGACCAGCATCGCGGTTGTTTTACCGGTGGTTCTTACCGGGCCGTAATGCTGCTGTAATTTATCGGCGCAATCCTGGCTCAAAACCCCATTTTGGACTAACTCCGGCAATTCCTGGTAAAGCCACCGGATCCCTGCTTTATTCATTACTCCTCCCAAAAATCAGGTCAACCCCGGAATATTGATCCCGGTAACTTCCCGCATCTTCTGCGCGGCAATCTCCTGCGAACGCTTGATCGAACGGTTAAAGGTGTCTTTTAACACCGCGTCCAGCCTGGTTTTTTCCTGCTCGCTTAAAATTTCTTTGACCTTGATCGACTGAACCTCCTGGGCGCAGTTCATCGTCATTTTTACCAACCCGTCGGAGCTTTGCATATCAAAATTCGTATTCTCCAGGACGCGTTTAACCTCCTGCATCTTTTTTTGCATGGCTAACAATTCTTTCATTTTATCAAACATTTTTTATCCTTCCTGGTTGTATGGAACCTCGCTATCACCCTTCCTTATCCTTAGCTTAGGGTGTGGTTGGGGATGAGGGCGGGTGGTGTGTTTAGTAGTGTGAATGAGGGTTGGGGAAATCTATACTCACTACTCACCCCCACCCCTAACTCACTACTCATCCCAACCCTCACTACTTACCCTAAAACGTTCCAGCCCTACCGCTAAGCCCTGATCATGATCAAAAGCATTTTAAAAGGCGTTTTGGCCTGCAGGGCGTGCGACTTGTTCGCCGGCATGATGATCAATTCTCCGGTTTTCACCTGGTGCGGTTTTTTCTCGATAAAAATCTGCGCCTGGCCGTCAAAAATATACACTAAAGCGTCGAACGGGGCGGTGTGCTCGCTTAAACCCTGCCCCCGGCTGAAAGCGAATATGGTCACCGTGCCTTTATCCTTACGGATAATTTCCTTGCTGACTACGGCGCCTTCCTGGTAATCGATAAGCTTGTTCAACTCCGAAGCTTTAGCGGTAATCTCAATCATTTGTTTGTCCTCGGGTAAATTATCCTGGCATTCTTGATCCCGCCTTTTTCCAGGGTTTCGATCATCGCGTTTGCCCAGGCCACGGTCGTCTGCACCGGCGGCTCGATCAGTTGGCCGGGAGTGGAGGAATTCTTGCCGGCCAAAACCTTGGAATTGATCCGGGTTTCAAAACCATAACCGTCTTTGTAAGAGATATAGATCGAGCCGGTAGGCTTGTTCGCAAAGGTATCCCGCAGCAGATCATCCCACTTCGGCCCGCTGACGCATTCAGTCCTCACCACATATTTATCTTTTAACTGGTCTATCGGCGACAGGATCTTGCTACAGCTGGCTGTATCCGGAACCTTGGTAACCGTGTTCATGACAAAAGCGGTCCCGGAGTCGTTTTTGATCATGATCTCGATCAGGGCGTAATAATCCTGGGCGAAACAAACCCCGCCCAAAAGGAAACCGATCAGCATAGTCAGGTAAAGTTTTTTCATCTTAAGCTCCCGTAATCTCAGCCGGCTCTGCGCCGTTGGCATTTAAGCACCGCATAAAAAAGGATTATCCCGATACTATCGATGAAAACGTCTTTGACGCAACAGCACCTGCCGGGGACAAATAATTGATGCCACTCATCGGAACAGGCGTAAACCAGCGCGCAAAAAGCCGGCAGCGCGATGAGCCCTAAAGCATTCAGCTTAAAAGACCCCCGGAAAGCCCGGTACAAAAGAAAAGTAAAGATAAAATATTCGAAAACATGGCCGGCTTTCCTTAAAACAAAATCATATTCCAGGTTCGTTTTCAGGTCCGGGATGCCGGAAAGAAAAAAAATCAATCCTGCCCAAAGCAGTACCGGCAGCCATAACTTAAGGATCTTTACCATCGATCAGATAGCGTTGCTTTTAGAACTTATTTTTCGCCTTCTTTAGTCTTTATCGGCAAAAAACCGGCCATCTCTCCGATGACATTGACCAGCTCGGTGTTCGCCGGGATCACGATCTTGGCGTTATTCACCAGGGACTTTTCAACCGCCTCTAATTTACGCAGCACCTGGGCATTACCGACAAAATACTGCTGGGCTGCCTCATTGACTAATTTTATCGCCGCAGCCTCACCCTCTGCCTCAAGGATCCTGGCCTGCTTGACCCCCTCGGCCTTTTTAATTTCCGCTCTTTTCTGGCCGTCGGCAACGGTTTCCGTAGCGGTAGCAAAATCGATCGCGGCGATCTTCTCATTCTCCGCCTTGACCACTTTGTTCATCGTTTCCTGGACATCCTTGGGCGGATCGATCTCTTTGAGCTCGGTCCTGACGATCTCCAACCCCCAGCTGGCGGTTTCCTCACAAAGGGTTTTATGCAGTTCGGCGTTGATCTTGCCTCTTTCGGAGTTGGCGCTTTTTAAGGTCAGGGTGCCGATAATATTCCTTAAGGTGGTCCGGGCAAGGTTGACGATCTGCCACTGGTAATTATTGACACTGTACTGGCAGTTCTTTACATCCGCTTCATCGGCTTTTACTTTAAAATAAACCTGGGCATCGACCTTGGCGTTCAAGTTATCGTTGGTGATGATTTCCTGGGGCTCCGCGTCAACCATCTGCTCGGTAATATTGATCTGGTAAAGATTTTCAATTATCGGAAATATCCAATTGAGCCCCGGGCTGGCAAAACGGTTGTATTTACCTAATCTTTCCACTAACGCCCGGTGCGTTGGGCGCACGATGCGGATACCTGCGAAAAATATTGCCACTGCCACTGCCACGATTAAAAGTAAAATGTTTGTCATTCCCTTCCCTCCCTTTTTTTATTCCCCTCTACAATTGCCTTTTGCTCTTCATAAACCATCCCCGGCTCCAAACGGTTATTCTCTAACTCCGACTCCAGCGCGTTTACTTTTTCCAGCTGAAGCAGATACTGCGCGTAATCCTCATTGGCATATTGCGCCTTGTCCAGTTCCGCCGTCTCATTATCCCGGATCTCCTCGATCTCCCGGGCGATTGTCTTGCGCAAGTTCTCTTCTATTCTCCCCGCGTTTTCCCGGTCGCGCAGTAAAGTTTCCTTGGCCTCTTCGGTAATATCCTCCCGGCCTAACATTTGCGATATGGAAAGGCTGTCCTGGGCCCGCCCTAAAATCTCTTTGCGCAATGCCAGGAACCTTAATCTGCCTTCCTGGTTAAAAATTTCCGAATCCTCAAGTGTTTTGCGCTCTTTATAATAAGTCTCTTTTAATAATTCTATGTAAGCGTCCATCCCTGTCTCCGGTTAGCTTAACTTGACCTGCTTGGTCCCTTTTTGCGCCTCTCCGATGATCCAGGATTTCAGTTTCAGTTCCTCAAGTTTCTTCATTATCCGGCCGGCGTCCTGGTTTTGCACGAACAAAACTAAACCGATCCCCATATTTAAAGTATGGTACATCTCCGCGTCGGCGATATTGCCTTTATACTGGACCAGGCGGAATATCTCCGGAACTTTCCAGGAGCTTTTTTGGATGCAGGCGTCGATATTTACCGGCAGGATCCGGCTGATCTTATCGTAAAACGCTCCCCCGGTAATATGACTGATCCCGTGGACGGCGCCCGGGAATTGGCGCAAGAGTTCTAAAACCGGCTTAACGTAAATGCGGGTCGGTTCCAGCAGCTGCGCGCTCAGGCTTTTTTGTTCGCTTGCGCTTAAAACTTTTCTCACTAAGGAATACCCGTTAGAGTGCAGGCCGCTGGAAGCAATGCCGATGGCCGTATCCCCGGGTTTGATTTTCGACCCGTTTATAATTTTAGCTTTTTCCACCACCCCGACGCAGAAACCGGCGATATCATATTCCCCCTCCCGGTACATCCCCGGCATTTGCGCGGTTTCTCCGCCGATCAAAGAACATCCTGCCTGGCGGCAGCCGTCATTGATCCCCTTGACAATATCGATCAACACCTGTTCTTTGACTTTAGTGAAAGCGATATAATCCAGGAAAAACAGGGATTCAGCCCCGGTGCAAAGGATATCATTCACATTCATCGCTACCGCGTCGATGCCGACGGTATCGTGCTTATTGGCTAACTTGGCGATCATCAATTTAGTCCCCACTCCGTCACTGGAGGAAACTAGAATCGGGTCTTTATATTTATTTTTATTTAAAGCGAAAAAACTGCCGAAACCGCCGATATCCGTTAAAACCTCAGGGCGGAAAGAACTGCGCACCAACGGTTTGATTTTGGACTTAAACAGGCTGGCGCTTTTAATATCCACCCCTGAATCTTTATACGTAATTTTCTTCACCACCATCCCCCCTATATATATAAAATTGTTGCTATTTTTGCGGGTGGCTTAGGTGTTTTCGCAGCGCGTCAGCGCAAGAAAATACCTAAGACAGGACCCGCAAAAAACTTATAATACAATTTTATGTCTGCAACTCTCCCTGCCCGCAGCAGCGCTTTTCCAAAGAAAATTTACTATGCCGCTTTTCCGCCCTTACCGAGTACTTACCAGTCCAGCAGGCCGTGCAATAATTTTGCCCCTGGTGCAAACAGCTCAGCATCCCCGGCAAACTTAAGTAACCAAGGCTATCCACCGCCAGATATTTAGTGATCTTCTCCATACTATCAAATTTATTGGCGATCAATTCGCTGGAGCGGTGAAAATCGATCCCGTAAAAACAGGGAAAACGGTGCGCCGGGCAGGAGATCCGTAAATGCACCTCTTTTACCCCGGCTTCGCGCAGTTTGCGCACCCGGATCTTGGAGGTGGTGCCGCGCACGATCGAATCGTCAACCACGATAATTTTTTTTCCTTTTAAGATCGCTCTCAAAGTATTGAATTTAACCCGCACCCCCATGTCCCGGGTATCCTGCGCCGGCTGAATGAATGTCCGGCCGACATAATGGTTGCGGATGATCCCCATTTCTAAAGGAATTCCGGATTCCTGCGCGTAACCTAAAGCCGCGGAAAACCCGGAGTCCGGCACCGGAACCACAAAATCCGCTTTTACCGGATGCTCTTTAGCTAACTGGGCGCCGAATTTACGCCGCACGGTGTGCACGGTTTGGCCGAAAACATTGGAATCCGGACGGGAAAAATAAACATGTTCGAAGGCGCAATGCGAGTGGACATTAAACGCCAGCTCCTTAGGTTTGATCGATTTAATCTCCCCCTGATTATTAATGAAAACCATCTCTCCCGGCTCAACCTCACGGATAAATTTAGCGCCGATCAGATCAAAGGCGCAGGTCTCGGAAGCAAAACAATAGGAGCCTCCCAGTTTGCCCAACACTAACGGACGGAAACCGTGCGGGTCCCTTACTCCGATCAGGTACTCGCTGTTCATCATCAATAGGGAATACGCTCCCCTAACCCTTTTCAAAGCGTAAAGTAAGCTATCCTCCAGGGAACGTTTGTTGCTGCGGGCCATCAGGTGAATGACCAGCTCAGAATCCGTCGTCGTCTGGAAGATCGAGCCGGATGCTTCCAGTTTTTTGCGCAGCTCGAATGAATTTACCAGGTTTCCGTTATGGGCGATACAGATCGAGCCGTTGGCGTAATCGATCAACAGCGGCTGGGCATTCTTGATCACACTTGAACCGGTAGTCGAATATCGCACGTGGCCGACCGCCATATTCCCTTTTAAACGGCTGAGTACCCGCTCACTGAATACGTCGCTGACTAAACCCATGTCTTTATGAATGGCCAAGGTCCCCTGGTTATTGGCCACGATCCCGCAAGCCTCCTGGCCCCGGTGCTGTTGGGCGAATAACCCCAGGTAAGTAAGCCATACCGCCTGGCGGTTATTGGTGATCCCGAATAATCCGCAAAACTCTTTGGGGGTGTCGTCAGAAATGCGTTTTAACATATTGGACTCCGTTTTTAAATATCTGTAATCCGTCCCCTGCGGGCGGTAATTTTAATTCTTTGCGCGGGCTCTGCAGCGGCGAAACATGGCGCTCCGGGTGAGGCATTAAACCCAGGATCCTTCCGGTACTGTCGGTGACCCCGGCGATATCCTCCACGGAACCGTTGGGGTTATCCGGATAGCCGGAGGATTTACCCTGCGCGTCGCAATACTGGAAAACCACCTGTTTATTTTTCTTTAAAGCCGCGAGGGTTTTTTTATCCGCCAGGAATTTTCCCTCCCCGTGAGCCACCGGAAGATAAATTATTTTTTTCAGGTCTTTTGTCCACACGCACCGGCCGGCGGGTTTTAAATATACCCAGCGGGCTTCGAATTTAGCCGAATCATTGAGGATAAGACTGGCCTCCTGAGCCGGCTCCGCCGCGGGCCCGGATAAACCCGGCAAAAATCCGCTTTTGACTAAAATCTGGAAACCGTTACAGATCCCGATGATCAGTTTTCCGTCGGCGATGAATTTACGCATCCCCTCGACCAGCTTAAACCGTAATTCATTGGCAAAGATCTTTCCGGAAGCCACATCATCTCCGTAGCTAAACCCCCCGGGAATGGCCAGGAGCTGAAAATCATCCAGCGCTCTTTCCCCGGAAGCCAGTCGGTTAATATGCAGCCGCTCCACCCGGGCCCCGGCAAGGACAAATGCCGCCGCAGTTTCCTGGTCGCAGTTTGTTCCCGCGCTCCTCAAAACACAAACCTTAGGCTTTTTTATCACCCCGTTAGAAACCTCCATTTATCCGTTAGCAATAGTTTCTAACGGGTCCCGTAGAATTTCTTGATTACCCTGGCCACTTCCTCGGGCTTATCTACGACCACAAACAAATCCATATCCGTTTTATCGATATTCCCATGGAAGTAAACCGTTTTTTTAAGCCACTCCAAAAGCGGGTTCCAGTATTGGCTGTTAAAAAGGATCACCGGGAATTTAGGGATCCTTTCCGTCTGGATCAGGGTGATCGCTTCGAAAAATTCATCCAGGGTGCCGTATCCGCCGGGCATGATCACAAATGCCTTGGCGTACTTTACGAACATCACCTTGCGCACAAAGAAATAACGGAACCCCAAAACCGTATCCACGTATCTATTCGGCTTTTGCTCGCAGGGAAGATGGATATTTAAACCGACGGATTCCCCTTCTCCGCGCTGGGCGCCTTTATTCGCCGCTTCCATTAACCCCGGGCCGCTTCCGGTAATGATCGCGAAACCGGATCTGGCGATATAGTAAGCCACCTCTTCGCAGTCTTTATAAAATTTAGTGTCGGATTTACTCCGGGCAGAACCGAAAATGGAAACCGCCCGGCCTATTTTAGAAAGGACCTCAAAACCGTCCACAAACTCCGACATGATCCGGAATATCCGCCAAGTATCCTCCCGGGTAAAATCATCTTTTTCCAGCACGTCTTTATTGGTGCATTTCTTTTTTACCATCGCAATGGCGCCCTCCAGGCTTCTTTCAATTTCGGTATGCCGGCATTGATACAAATCTTTCCGTCTAAACCGTAAACCTTAAAATCCGTTTTATCCGTTAAACAACCGGCCAGGCCGCAGGCCACCCCTTTTAATTGTTTTTCAAAATCTTTCTGTTTGGATTTTTTCACTTCCACCACAAAACGGGAATGCGACTCCGAAAAAAGGATCCCTTCGTTATTTATCCCGGCGGCTTTCACCGGTACTTCCCCCAGAAAAACCTCCATCCCTAAACCGCCGCTAAACGCCATCTCCGCCAAAGCCACGCTCAATCCTCCGTCGGAGCAATCGTGCATGGATTTAACCAGCCCTTTTTCCGTTGCCTTGCTTAAAGCCGCGAAGGCGGCTTTGGATTCTTTAGGATAAATCTTGGGCACCTGATTTCCCGTCCCCTGATACAGGTCATAATAATGGCTGCCCCCTAATTCCTCCCGGGTATTGCCGACGACATAAATCAGGTTTCCCGCGGCCTTGGCGTACATGGAAATCGCTTTGCGCACATCCGGCATCACCCCGATCGCCGAGATAAGCAAAGTCCCGGGAATAGGAATGGAACGGCCGTGCACGCTGAATTCATTATAAAAACTGTCTTTACCGGAAATGAAAGGCACCCCGTAAACTTTAGCCGCGTCATAACAGCCGTAAGCGGCGCGCACCAGCCCGCCCAGGCGGTCGGGTTTATCCGGGTTCCCCCAACAGAAATTATCCAGGAGCGCCACCTCTTCCAGATTTCCCCCCACGCTGATCAGCTGGCGCAAAGCTTCGTCGATACAGCCGGCCGCCATCCAATACGGATCAATAAAACCGAAACGGAAATTTATGCCACAGGAAAGCATGATCCCTTTATTGGAATCATACAGAGGTTTGGTAACGCTGGCATCCGACGGCCCGTCATTATTGATCCCCATCAGCGGCTTGATCACCGAACCTCCCTGCACTTCATGGTCATACTGCCGGATGACCCACTCTTTCGAACAGATATCAAAATGCCCCAAAAGCTTCAGCAGGTCGGCGGTGTAATCTTTTTTCCGCGCGATTTTGGGCTCCCGGTGGCGGGTTTGGATATATTCCGCTTTTTTGGCGATTTGCGGGACCCCCTCGTGCAGAAAATGCATATCCAGGTCGCAGACCAGCTCATCTTTATAATAAAGCTCTAATCTTCCGGTCCCGGTAAACTCCCCGATCACGGTAGCGGAAACATTCTCTCCGGCAAAAACCGCGATCAGCTTATCGATATTCTCCGGCGGCACGGACAAAACCATTCTTTCCTGCGATTCGGAGATCCAGATCTCCATATAACTTAACCCGGAATATTTTAAAGGCACCTTATCCAGGTTTACCCGGGCCCCTAATTCCTGCCCCATCTCCCCGATGGCGCTGGATAAGCCTCCGGCCCCGCAGTCAGTGATTGCGCTGTATAAATTCATATCCCGCGCCTGCAGGATCGTATCTAAAACTTTCTTTTCTTCGATCGGGTTACCGATCTGCACCGCGCCGCTGGAGACGGTTTCGGATTCATGGGTCAGTTCCCCGCTGGAAAAAGTCGCGCCATGGATCCCGTCCCTGCCGGTCGCCCCGCCCACCACTACGGCCAGGTCCCCCCGGTTGGTTTGCTTAAAAGATTTATCCTTGGGCATGATCCCGGCAGTGCCGCAATACACCAGAGGATTGCCGGCGAAATGTTCATGGAATAAAATCGCCCCGTTAACGGTGGGGATCCCCATTTTATTCCCGTAATCCCGCACCCCGCTGACCACCCCTTTCATTACCCGCTTAGGATGCAGCGCCCCCGTCAAAACTTTATTGAACTCCAGGTCCGGCGGCGCAAAACAAAATACATCCGTATTTAAGATCGGCTTGGCCCCCAGGCCGGTGCCCAGCGCGTCGCGGATCACTCCGCCGATACCGGTGTTTGCCCCGCCGAAAGGTTCTAAGGCCGAAGGATGATTATGGGTTTCCACTTTAAAGCAGATATTGTTTTTGGCGTCGAATTTGATCACTCCGGAATTGTCTTTAAACACCGAAACGCACCAGGGCTTGTTTAATTCCTTGGTCACCTTCATGATTGTGGACTTAAGCAGGTTGTCGATTAACTTTGTTTGCGGTTTAGCCTTGGAATCGAGGAGTTTTTCGCTGTAGCTGATCTTGCCCCGGAAAGTTTTATGGTAACAATGCTCCGACCAGGTTTGGGCGATCGTTTCCAGCTCGCAATCCGTGGGATCACGTTTAAGCTTGCGGAAAAAACCCCGGATCTGGCGCATCTCATTTAAATTCAGGAAAAGCTGCCGTTTTTTGCTGATCTCCAGGAGTGAGGCATCCGAGGCCCCTAGGAGTTCTACGGTGATCAAATTAAAATTATAAGCGGGCAAATGCTGGATATCCGCTTCGGCGGCCGCCGGATTAACGATATGCTGGATTAGTTTATTATAGAGAAGTTTTTCGGAGATTGTTTTTAATTGCGCGGGTGAGAGTTTCCCGTAGAGGATATATTTCTTTGCCGTCCTGACAGAATCGATCCCGGTGACCCCCAGGTCCCGGATCCCTTTTAAGACGGAACCCTCTACCGGATCCATTACTCCGGGATTATAGGCAACTTCCACGACCTGTTGGCCGGTGGCCGGTTTGTGGATCCGGCCGTTGGATAACACCGTGTAATCCTGGGCGGCTTTATCCGTAAGCAGCTCTTCGCAGATGCTGGTAACCTGCCCTTCGGCAAGGTTACCGTCTAAAATATACACCTGGATAAACTTTACCGATCTTACCGCGCCGATTCCCAGGTCAGCAATATCTTTGGCTACACCCTGGCCGACAGCGTCGAAAATACCGGGTTTATCCACCACTTCGATTTTGTACTGCATATCTATTAAGAGGTTTATTAAAAGGCAGGATTAATTATAAACCGACCTTCTTGAAAATTTTACCGACATTGCGTAAATAATAATCCAGGTCAAACAAGCGGTCCAGCTCCCGGGCGCTGAAATATTCCGCGGCCTGCGGCACCGCCAAAAGGTTATCTTTAAAGTTACCGGTCCCTTTCCAGGTCTGCATCGCGGCTGCCTGAACCAGATCATAAGCCTTCATCCTGGGCAGTCCCTTATTCATCAGGAAGATCAAAACCCGCTGGGAAAAGATCAATCCCCGGGTCTTGGCCAGGTTAGCCAGCATATTTTCCGGATAAACATTTAAGCCCGCGACTACTTGGGTAAATTTATGCAGCATGTAATCCAAAGCCAGGGTGGAATCCGGAAAGATCACCCGCTCCACACTGGAGTGGCTGATATCCCGTTCATGCCAAAGCGCCACGTTTTCCAAGGCCACCTGGGCATTCCCCCGTAAAAGCCTGGCCAATCCGCAGATCCGTTCACAAATTACCGGATTGCGCTTATGTGGCATGGCGCTGGAACCTTTCTGCCCTTTGGCAAAGGGTTCCTCGACCTCTAAAACTTCCGTTCTCTGCAAGTGCCGGATCTCCAGGGCAAATTTTTCCAGGGAGGCGCCGATCACGGCTAAAGTAGCCATATATTGTGCATATACATCCCTTTGTATAACCTGGGTAGCGATATTTACGGGCTTAAGCCCGAGCTTCCTGCAGACATAATCCTCCACAAAAGGCTCGATATTGGAGTATGTGCCGACGGCACCGGAGAGTTTTCCAACGCTGACTTCGGCTTTGGCTTGTTTGAGACGGGCCAGATTACGCCTAGTTTCATCATACCAAAGGGCCAGTTTTAAACCAAAGGTAGTCGGTTCAGCGTGCACCCCATGGGTGCGGCCGATACAAGCCATATCTTTATAAAGCTGGGCTTTCCCGGCAAGCACTGTCAGCAGTACTTCCAGGTCTTCCAGTAAGATGTCCGAGGCTTCTTTAAGTTGTACTCCCAGTGTAGTATCTAAAATATCGGAGGAAGTCAGCCCCAGATGCAGGAATTGGGCATCCTTGCCTATATATTGGGATACGTTGGCGACAAAGGCCACAACATCATGTTGTGTCTTTTCTTCGATTTTTTTAATTTGGGAAAGGTTGAATCTGGCTTTTTGCTTGATCCGCTTTACTGCCGGGGAAGGAACGATCTTTTTAGCCGCGTAGGCCTCTAAAGCGAGGATTTCGATCTCCAGCATGGTCTTGAACTTAAACTCCTCCTGCCAGAGATTGTTCATTTCAGCAAGACTGTAACGGGCGATCATGCGCGGCTCCTCTTTTGTTTTCGAGTATTTAATTATAGCAAAAAAAGCCGGTTTAGCAAAGAAAAAATACTCTTAAGTTATAACGGGTGAGTAGTGCGGGTTAGGTAAAGGAGTGAGTTTGGTGGTGAGGATTAGTAGTGGGTAAACCAACTACTAATCCCCACTACTTAACACACTACCTTACCTAATCCTCACTACTATTTACAAAAAAAAGGACGGTTCTCTGCTTCGTTTTTTACAGGCAGAAAACCGTCCTTCTTTTAAAGGGAAAGTTCGGCTTTATCGAACAACTCGATAGTATTAAAATCTTTATCCGTCAACGGCTTGGTGATCGTAAAACTATCCATCACCTTGATCACTTTTAAGTCGGCGATCTTTTCATCTTCGCGCATGACTTCCAGGGTCTGCCCTAAAGCCACCCCGTCGGCCTTCACCAGGTCGACCAGGACCTCTTTTTTCGTCGCGTCCTTCTCAATGACCGAACCGGTGACTACTTTTCCGGTTTTCTTCTCTTCATTCTGGATCCGGGAAGAAGGCTTACTCCCCCCGGAAGGAGCTTCCGCAGGGACAACGATTTCCGGCAGCGACTTGATTTCCACCGTAGGAACTTCTTCCTTCACCGCTTCCGGGGTTTTCGGCGCTTCGGCATTCATTTTTATTGTCTGGGTTTCTTTTTCCGCCTCGGAAATCCGGCTCTTTAACTGGGCTTCCGTCTCCTGTTTATCTGCCTCCAGGGAACGCAGGTCTTTTTTCAACTTTATTTCCAATTCATTCTTTTCGTCTTTAAGGGTGCTCAATTGTTTATTGAATTCCGTGGCCAGGTCCTCCTTGGACTTTACAACCGCGGCGACTTTGGCTTCGGCTTCTTCCCTGGCCTTATTCAACAGATCAAGCTGCTGTTTATAAGCGGGCGCCTCTTTATCTAAAGCAGCCACCTGGGCCTGCAGTTCTTTTATTTTTACTTCCTTATCGGTGTTCGAGGCGATTTCATTCTGCAAAAGCCGCTCCACTGAGGCCTTGGCTTCATCCGCGGCCCTGGCGGAAGCGCCGAGCGCCTCGGACCGGGATTGCAGCTGATTCTGCAGGTCCCCGTTTTTATCATTCAGCGCGCTGATGCGCGTATTTAAAGAAGCGATCTGTTCATCATAGCCGGCCTGTAAAGAAGATTCCTCGTCTTTTAAGGCCTTCAGTTTATCGTCGACATCTTTCTTGCTCGCCTTCAGGGATTCAATTTCCGTCCGAAGATTAGACTCGGTGATCGTCAGGGTGGAGATCTTCTGCCCCAGCTTCTCTTCATTATCCCTGTTTCTGGCGCTTAAGGCGGTCAGGTCGGCTTTAAATTTATTTTCCGAATCAAGTTTGTTTTTATTCAGGGCGCCGATTTGCTTGTTGAAAAAAGCGATTAAGTTATTCTGCTCCGCTTCCGCGTCGACCTTGCTTTTTTCTAAAGCCGCGATCTGGGTCCTTAACCCGGCGATCTGTTGTCCTAAGCCGTCGATATCCGCCTTGGCCTTGGTTTCGGCATCCGTTTTTGCTTTCTGTAAAGCGGCGATCTGTTCCTTTAACATCGCCCGGGCATTTTCCGAAAGGGTAAGTTTGGCTTCCAGCTCCTGTTTGGCTTTAGTCAAACCCCCGATCTGGTCATTGGCCTGGGCTTCTTTTACTTTTGCGCTTTTATCGGATTCAAGCAAATCGCTTTTTAAAGCATACTTATCTCTTTCCAGACTGCTGATCCGGGCAACCGCCTCTTCCCGGTAGCTGGTGGCGGTGGCGACCTGCTCATTCAACCTGTTTTCTGTATCCTTTAAATTGCTTTCGATTTGCGCCAGCTGCTGTTTTAGGGCGGCTTTTTCCGCTTCCAGCTCATTCAACTCTGTTTTGGCATTATTTTCGGAGTCCTGCTTGGCTTTTCCTAAATCGGCTAACTGCTTACTTAAAGAACCTTTGTCTTTTTCCGCCTGGAGGAGATTTTTATCCGTCTCCTGCTTCGACGCGGTTAAGGCCGCCAGCTGATCCCCCAAACGGCTTTGCGTTTTATTCAAATTATCCTGGGATTGTAAAAGCTGCTCTTTAAGCGCGCCGCGCTCTTTTTCCAGATTATCGATATCCGACCTGAGCTTTGCCTCGGAATCAAGCTTAGCTTTCCCCAGGGCGGTCAATTGGCCGGTTAAAGCGGTTCTTTTTTCTCTCAACGCAATCAGCTCCGTTTTTAATTTCTTCTCCGTCTCGAGCCTGGTTTTATCTAAAGTACTTAACTGCTCTTTAAGCGTGGCCAGTTCCTTTTCCTGCAACTCAAGTTTTGACTGCTGGCTGGTCACCTTGGTTTCCGCTTCCTGCTTGGCTTTAGTCAACAAATTAATCTGGCCGTTTAATTCCTTTTCCGTATCTTTCAAGCTGTCCGCTGCCTGGGTAAGCTGATCCCTTAACGCGGAATTTCCTTTATCCAGGACAGAGATACGGTCATTTAATTTATCCTCGGTAAGTTTTAAATTACTTGCCGCCTGCACCAACTGCCCCTGCAAGGATTTTTTCTCTGCCTCTAAACCGCTGATCCTGGCTTCGATCTCCTGCTTGGCCTTGGTCAAAGCGGTAAGCTGGCCTCTTAAACTGCTTTGCGTCCGGTCTGAAGTTTCGGTCAACTTGTCCAGTTGCCCCTGAAGATCGGTTTTATTTTTTTCCAAAAGGGCGACTTTGCTTTCCGCGTCCTGCTTGGATTTAGTCAAAACCGTGATCCGGTCATTTAAACCGGATTCGGTCCGGCTCAGGTTATCCTTAGTCTGGTCCAGCTCCACCTTCAGAGAAGATCTTTCCCTTTCCAGGGCGTTAAGCTTTCCTTCTGTTTCCTGCTTGGAGCGGGTCAGGGAGGCCAGTTGATCATTTAAATTTGTTTGGGTATTTTTTAATTCGGCAGTGGTCTGGGTAAGCTGCTCCTGAAGCGCAAGCTTGTCTTTTTCCAGGGCGCTAAGCCTGTCTTCCGTTTCCTGTTTGGAATGAGTCAGGGAAGCCAGTTGATCCCCTAAGCCTGTTTGGGTATTCTGTAATTCGGAATTGGCGTGGGCAAGCTGTTCGGTAAGAGAGGCTTTTTCCCTTTCCAGGGCGCTGAGTTTTTCTTCCGTTTCCTGTTTAGAGTGGTTCAGGGAAGCGGACTGGTCGCTCAAACTCACTACGTTGGTTTGAGCATTCTTTAGTTCCGCGTTTACCTGGGCAAGCTGTTCGGCAAGAGCGGCTTTCTCCTTCCCCAAAGCAGTAAGTTTTCCTTCTGCTTCCTGCTTGGAACGGGTCAGAGAGGCCAGCTGGTCCCCTAATCTTGTTTGGGTATTTTGTAATTCGGAATTGGCCTGGGCAAGCTGTTCGGTAAGAGCGGCTTTTTCCCTGCTTAGCTGGATAAGTTTATTTTCCGCTTCTTCTTGGGATTGTTTTAAAGAAAGGAGCTGGTCATTCAGGCCTGATTCGGTGCGCCCGAGATTATCTTTGGTTTGCGCCAGCTGTTCTTTCAGGGAAGATTTTTCTCTCTCTAAAAGATCGAGCTGCCTTTCCGCTTCCTGCTGAGACTTGGCCAAGGCGCTGGACTTATCGCTTAATCTTGATTCTACTTTATTTAAGGCGTCACTAGCTTGGGCAAGCTGGTCCTTTAAAGAGGATCTTTCCCTTTCCAGGACGCTGATCACCGCTTCGGCCTCGGCGTAAACAAAACCGGGATTAGAGGAATCATCCTGCGCATAAACCAAAGGCAAAATCGAAGGAAGGCTGCCGGGGGCAAACGCCAAACCGGAGGGGATCACTACCGCTGCGACCGCTAAAATTATAAGGAAATTATTTTTGAAAAACTTATCTGGCATATGCCTGACTCCTTGTTTTTCAAACTTTTTTAAATTCCCGCGCCTAATTATGATTAGATTAAAACACCTTTAGATAATTATAGCGGTAATGTCTTATTATATCAAGAATATTTTAAAAATATTTTTCCTAACCCCAAGCCCGACATTAGGAAAAAGAAAAATCCTAAACTCTAAACACGAAACACTAAACAAACTCAAAATTCTAAACCCAAAATCCAAATTTTACCTTGGATTTACCCTTTGAGTTTTGGATTTGGCTTTTTTGAATTTGTTTAGAGTTTAAAGTTTAGGATTTAGTGTTTATCATTTACATTTGCATTCTGAATATTTTGCCTTATAATTAATGGATATTAAAGAAAGGAAGAAAAATGTTAAAAATACTACGCAATAAAAAAACCGCTAAAAAAATATGGATCGGCCTGGCAATCATTATTATCCCGGCTTTTTGTTTCTGGGGTTTCGGCAGCTCAAGCCGGGACCGGCAGGAAACTGCCAGTGTGGGCAGGATCTTCGGCAGGAATGTTTCCAATTTGGAGTTCAAAAATGCTCTGGCCGCCGTAAGAACGATGGCGATCATGCAGTTCGGGGATAAGCTTTCGGAGATCGAAAAGTATTTAAATTTTGAGGGGCAGGCCTGGGAAAGGCTGATCCTGCTGCATGAAGCCGAAAAACGGCACCTGCGGGCAAAAGACAGCGAAGTGATCGACGAGATCCAGGGCGCCCCCTACTTTCAGGATAAAACCGGCGCATTCAACAATAAAATTTACCAGGAAACCCTGCGCTACGTCCTGCGCCTGCAGCCGCGGGCCTTCGAAGAACAAACGCGCCAGAACCTGATCATCTCCAAGCTTTACGATCAGCTGACCCAAAACGTAAAATTAAACGATGACTTGATCCGCCAGGAATATTTAAAAGCCAACCAGGAATTAAGTATTTATTACATTGCCGCCCTGTTCTCCGATTTTGCCAAAAATATCCAGCCGGGCGAAAAAGAGATCGGCGATTATTTTCAGAATAATAAAGCGATGTTCAAACAGCCTCCCGTCAAAAACCTCCCGCCGCGTATTCCGGAATTAGCCGAAATAAAAGATAAGGTTAAAGCCGCCCTGATCGAGGAAACGGCAAAGAAAACGGCTAAAGCCATGATCGATCAATGCGCGGAAAAGTTAAAGCAGATGGATTTCGGCCAGGCCGCCTCCTCATGCGGCTTAAGAAGCACGGGCACCGATTTCTTTAAATCCACCGCCATGCTCGAGCCGCTCGGCCCGGCCAGGAGGTTCTGGGAAAGCGCCAAGAACCTGAAAAATAATCAACCCAGTGAAGTTATCGCCAATGAAAAAGGTTACTATATTGTCAGGCTCAGGTCCGTCAAGCCGATCGATGAAGAAAAGTTCATCAAGGAAAAGGAAAGCTTCTCCAAGCGCCTGCTAAACTCCAAGAAAAACGAACTTTTCGCCGCCTTCACCGAACAATTAAAGAAAAAAGCGCAATAATTTATTATTGCGCTTTTAGAAAATAAAAGCGGGGTCAGAATTAATTCTGACCCCGCTTTTTATTACTCTTAGCTTATTTTAATCGAATTTACCGGGCAGGAATCCGCTACTTCCTGTAAATTGCAGGAAGCGCTGGTCTGCGCTTTTACATGAGCGACCCCGTCACCCTGGACTTCGAAAACTTCCGGGCAGGACTGTTCACATAATCCGCAACCTACGCAGGTTGAAGCATCAACGGTAATTTTTGCCATATAATCCTCCTTAATGAGCAGACGACTTACGGAACGATAGTGACGTAAGTCGTAGGCCGCCAGGCCGTCTGCGAATTAATTTCGCCGAATGCATCGAAATTCCAGAGAATTTCGATGCTGCATCTGAGGCGAAACTTTGTTATCTTTCCAACAAATTTTCAAAAATCTCTTCGTGCTCGACTTCTTCGCTCAAGATATGGCTGACTAACTGATAAGTCACATTGTCTTTGCCGAATGTTTTCTTGGCCAGCTTACTATAAACTTCGATCGCCCCTGCCTCGGCTTCCGCGACGATCCGGATAATCCGGTTAATATCCGCGGTGTTCTTCGGCGGCGTCAAATACGGGCTATTGGCCCCTTTTTCTAAATCCATCGGATTGGCTACCGGCACATCCCCGAGCTTGGTAATTAAATCCGCTAATTCCGTAGCGTGCTCTAACTCATCTTTGGCGATTTTCTCCAGCATCTCTTTAATATCTTCATATGCCCGGCCGGAAACGGTCTGCGCCATGTACCAGTAAAGATAATAAGCCAACCATTCGTCGCAATATGCTTTATTTAAATCCTTCACCACGTCTTTTAAGCTCAAATCCACTATTGCCCTTGCTTGTTTTCCCACTTTGACCTCCTTGTCTACCTAGACAACACCAACGCAATTCCATTAAGCGTTGGGTGTATGTGTAGAAACGCACACTGGCGCAATTCCACTAAGCGCCAGGTGTAGTCAACCACTGCGTAATAGTACGCTGTGGTCCTCCCCTTAAGACAGTTAAATTACAGAGTTTTTTAAGCTTCTGCTTTTAAATTGTATTTCTTTATATTGCTATCCGCAATTTCCTGGATTTTCTTGATCTCTTCAGGATTATTGAGGAGATGTTTAAATCTGCCTTGGGATTTTAAATACTCTTCGACGGGCTTGGGAACGATCTGCCGGCGATTGGCTAAAACTCCGTTTTCATATTCGAATAACGGATAAAGGCCGGTTTCTACGGCTAATTTCGCCACCGGCAGCATCTGGTTGGTTTCATGGCGCCAACCTAAGGGGCAGGGCACATGGATCTGGATATATTTAGGGCCTTTGATAGAAATAGCTTTTTTCACTTTGCGGGTGATATCCTGCGGATATCCTGCCGATGCCGTGGCCACGTAAGGGATCCCATGGGCATTGCAGATCTCCGGCACGGGTTTTTTCGGCCGGATATTTCCCGAAGAACGCGCTCCGGAAGGGCTGGTGGTAGTATTGGTATCGAACGGGGTAAGGCCGCTGCGCTGCACCCCGGTATTCATATACGCTTCATTGTCATAACAAACATATAAAATATCATGGCCGCGCTCAAGCATGCCGCTTAAAGCCTGCAAACCGATATCTCCGGTGGAGCCGTCCCCGCCCTGAGCAATGACATTGGTCGTCTCTTTTTTACCCAGATAGATCAATGCCGCTTCGATACCGGAAGCCACCGCCGCGGAATTCTCGAATAAAGAATGGATCCAGGGAACCCCCCAGGCGGTTTCCGGATACTTGGTGGAAAAAACCTCCAGGCATCCGGTGTTATTGGCGATAATCGTATTCGGACCGGCGGCTTCGATCACTAAGCGCGCGGCGATCGCCTGGCCGCACCCGGCGCAGGCAGTATGACCGTGTTTAAATAAAGGGCTATTTTCCATATTCTTCCTTGAGTAACTCTGGTTTTAAGTCTATAAAATCAGAATTGACTTCCTTGGCAGTTAACCGTCTGAATATTTCTTCCACGGATTCTAAAGTGATGTCCCTTCCGCCTAAGCCGGCGACAAAACTGCTGATCACTTTCGGGCTGTTCTTTTTTCCGTAAAACGCCGCTTTCATCTCCACGGCGATCGGAGCATAGGCCCCCAAAGAAACCGCTTTGTCTAAAACCGCTATCCGGGGAACATGTTTTAAGGCTTCATAAATCCTGGCATAGGGGAACGGACGGAAAGAAATGATGCGCAATAATCCGACTTTCTTGCCTTTAGCCCGCTGCTCATCGACTGCTTCCTTAATTGTCCCGCACACCGAGCCCATCGCCACAATTACTTTTTCCGCGTCCTTGGTCTGATATTCTTCGACCAGCATATCTTTATAATCCCGGCCGAAAACCGCCTTAAACTCCGCGCTGATCTCGGATAAATAACCGATCGATTCTTTCATCGTTTCCTGGATAGCAAACCGGGTTTCCATATAATAGTCCGGATCGGCCAAAAGCCCCATAGAGATCGGCTCTGCCGGATCCAGCTTATACAAAGGCTTGTAAGCCGGTAAAAATTTATTTACTTTTTCCTGTTCCGGGATATCCACGGTTTCCATCCCGTGGGTCAGGATAAAACCGTCCATGCAAACCATTACCGGAAGCATTACCCGCTTATCTTCCGCCAGGCGGTAGGCCAGTAAATGGAAATCCACCGCTTCCTGGTTATCCTCCGCGTAAATCTGGATCCACCCGGCATCGCGCAAAGAGATGGAATCCTGCTGGTCATTCCAGATATTGATCGGAGCGCTGATGGCGCGGTTAGCGCAGGTCATCACTACCGGCAGGCGCATCCCGGCAATATTAAAAACTACCTCTTGCATATAAAATAAACCCTGGGAGCTGGTGGCAGTATAAACCCGCACTCCGGCGGCCGAACCGCCTAATACTACGGAGGCGGCGGAATGCTCGCTTTCTACATTAACAAACTGGGATTTAAGTTCTCCGCTGGACACCATTTGCGCTAAATCTTCGACAATATGGGTCTGCGGGGTGATCGGATAAGCCGAAATAACTCCGGGCTGACAGGTCTGGACAATTTGAGCGATCGCGTGGGAACCTTCTACGAATTCTTTCACTTTTGTTCACCTTCTTCCGGTTTCATCACAATATCTTTTTTAGGGCAGATATCCGCGCATACTCCGCACCCCTTGCAAAAGGTATAATCTACTGAAAAAGCGTTTTTCTCTTTTCCGCTCACGCAGCCTTCCGGACAGATCAAGAGGCACATTTTACAGGCAATACAGTCTTTGTGTAAGTAATACGGCCGGACCTGGGTTCTCCAGCTCCCGGTTTTATCTCCCTTACTTTCCAACGGTTTTACAGTCAATGGTCCGAACATTTAGCTTATCCCTTCATTTTATTCTTCACAAACTCAAAACCTTCTTTTACCGCCTGGATATTGCCCTCCTGGGCCTTACCGCTGAAACGGTTTTTCACTACCGCGATAAGATTATCTAATTTTAATTCACCGGTCGCCGCGGCAAACGCGCCGATCAGCGTGGTATTACCTAAGGGCCGGCCGATATTCCTTAAAGCGATCTCATTGGCCGGAACCACAAACACCTTCTGCTTGGCTTTTAATTTCGGCAATTCCAAGTCTTCGCTGCCGTTAATCAGAGCGATCCCGTCCTCTTTCAATCCGGAAAAACAGTTATATCCGCGTAAAAGCGTAGGATCGACAACGATAACATAATCCGGCTCATAGATCTGGCTGCGCAAACGTACGGGATCCTTGTCTACCCGCACAAAAGCATTCATCGGAGCCCCCATCCTGGCTGCCCCGAAGTTAGGGAAGGCGTAGGGAAATTTACCCTCATTGAAATAGCTGAACCCCAGTAACGCGGCGGTAGTGATCGCCCCCTGGCCGGCGCGGGCGTGAATTCTGATTTCTTTCATAATGCTCCTTAAAAAGTAATGCTCAAAAGTTTTTTAATTATATAGCTTATGCTTTGGTTTGTCAAATAATATATTTTTTTAGTCCCCGGCTGGAAATCCATAGATTTTAACCAAAAACGAATGCACCCCGCGCCTAATCGTATCGCGCGGGTGTCGCCCGCTGGCAGAGGGATTTCCTGGAGGATGCGCCTGGCGCTTAATGGAATTGCGCCAGTGTACGCTTGTACGTAAGGAAGCCCCGGGCTTTAGTTATAGGGGGCTTCACAGGTTTTTGCGGATAAACTGGCTGGTTTGGTCGAGCAGGGCCAGGGTATCGATCGCCTTTTGCTCTTCCAGGGTGCCTAAACCGCAGGCCGGGCTGATCAAAAGCCTTTCCAGCAGAAGATGGCGGTCGATCCCTTTCTTGACCAGCACATCCAGCCCGGATTTGATTTTTTGCGCCAAAGACTGCGGGTCCGGGGAAGCGGGTTCCTGGGTAGGGACTATCCCCCAACAGATAATCCCTCCTTTTTTGAGGAAATTCTTGAGATTTTCCGCATAAAGCACGAATCTTTCCTGAAAATTGAAGGCGTCGAAATTAATGATGTCTATCCCGCAGGAATCCGTAAGCATCGACCAGTCGGTATTGCCGCAGCAATGCATGCCCACCAAACATTTGCCCTTTAACAATTCCTTAAGTTCGGTGTAGGTGTCGATAACATCATTGCGGCTAAGCGTGGAGTAGGCGGAACCGATGCCGGTCAGGCAGGGTTCGTCGAAAAAAAGGATCATTTTTTTGCCGAAATTTTTAAAACGTTCCAGCTGCCAAAGCGCTTTCATGCATAAACCGTTAGCCATCGCCTGAACCAATACCTTGTCATGGATAATATCCTTGCCTTCGGTATCCTTGATTCCGGAGCAGAAAGTAAACGGCCCGGTAACCTGGAGCTTAATAAACTCGACCGCGGAAAGGTTTGTTTCCCGCAGGCGCTGGTGAAAAGCGTACAGGCCGCCGGCAAATTCCGGGCTGATAGCGAAATGCTCCAGGTCATGGGCGATAAACCGTTCGTAGAACAGCTCCAGTTCCCTTTCTTTATCCTCAGGAGCAAAACGCAATTCATTGCCGCGCAGTTTAAGCCCGGGCAGGTTTTGGCTGAATTGCGTCAGCATCCCTTCGCGCGGGCTAAGCTTAGGCAGCTGGGGCCAAAAAGGGATCGCCGGGACATACCGCAGGACCAGTTCTACCGCGGCCTGCGGGTCGATTAACGGAAGGCTGCCGATACCGGTGGCCAGGCCTTTTAAGTTTTTCATACTTTCTCTCTTTGTAATGTACCGCCGGGATGCATCTGGACGATATCTTCAACTTTAACTTTTAAAATGACAAATTGTTTCGAGGCGGCGATCTCGTAAGCGCGATGCACCTTTCCCTTGATCACCCCGTCAATAATCCTGGTGGCCGAGAGATCGATTTCTTTGCGCGCTAAATCCTCGAGGGCAGACTCAAATTCCGGGCCATGGTCAACGATTTCCACCGCGCCGTTTATCTGGTAACCTACCAGAGTGGTGTTGTCGAAGAATGAAAGCGAAACCCGCGGGTTTACCTTTATATTGCGGAAAGTTTTGCCGATCACATAATCCACCAGGTAAATATGGCTGGCTTCCACCTTAAGCAGGAATTTCGGGGCGGCATTGGGGCGGGATTCCAGGTCGCAGGAAGCGACGCTGATAAATTCCCTGGATTCGATAAGTGTTTTAACGGTTTTATTGATCATGTTTTGGCTCTAAATCCTTTGATCACGCTTTCGGCCAAGACATTGGAGAAAGCTTTTTTAAAATCATAAACGGAATCAAAATCAGCCAGGGAATCCTCTTTGGTCTTGGAAAGGAGTTTCTTTTCGATCATGTTAAAAACAATATCCCCGAAATCCCGCGTGGCATTGATCCCCCAATGCGCCAGCACTTTGTCCGCCAGCGCCCCGTATTGATTAATGGCGTAATCGCGCAAACCCCAGGCCAGCTCCGCCCCGGTGATATGGGCGTTTTTTTTCAGTTTTTTCTGCGTAAAATTCAAACCGCCCAGGACAAATTCGTAGGCGTCCGGCTTATACCGGTTATCCTTAAGGCAGATCTCTTCCACTAAATCGAAAAATTTATTCATCGCTAAACCCACCCTCTATCTTAACAACAGGCGTTTATAATCCGCCGGCAGTTCGTGGCTCAGGGAAACTAAACTGCCGTTTTCATCCAGCAAAACCAAAGTCGGCACCCCCAGGACATCATATTTATCCGCCAGCGCACCGGTTCGGTCCAGGAGCATCGGAAAATTGAGCTGGTAACCTTTGAAAAAATTCTGCACCTTCTTCTCCTGTTCGCTCACATTGACCCCCAGGACCACGATCCCGTCTCCGGCGATCGCCGCGTATCTCTCGTTCAATTTTTTTAATTCCTTGCGGCAAAACGGGCACCAGGTGGTCCAGAAGAAAAGGATTACCGGCTTGCCTTTATAGTCGGAAATGCTTACGGGCTGGCCGGACAGGTCCTTTAAAACGATCTCCCTGGCAAAAGCGTTTTGCGATGAACCAAAAACCAGAAATATCGCTGCAATCGCTAACAGCAGCCGGTACTTACGGTAGATAAGCATTAAAATCTCCTTAAAGCTGTAAAAATAAAATATAAACCCGCTAGAACCAAGGCGGCTGCGCAAACCTTCTTCACGATGACCATCCACCTGCCGGGTTTAGGCAGCCCGGTAATCCCGGCCCCGAAAGTACCGATTAAAATAAAGATCAAACCCATGCCGTAGGAAAAACTAAGCAATAAAAAACCACCGTAGAATACATTTTTTGTAGTCGATAAATACGCCAGGATCGACCCCAGGATCGGGGTAAGGCAGGGCGAAATCATAAACCCTGAAACCAGGCCAAGCAATAAAGCCAGGAAATAGCTTCTTTTCCGGTGGACAGGAAGCTTTAAATTTAAAGTAAAGTTAAAATTGAACAGATCGAACATGGAAATCCCAAAAATCAGGATGAGTATCCCGGCGATAAGATTAACTACGGGGTTTACGCTGAACTCCCCGAATAACCTGCCGGTTAATACCGCCAGGATCCCCAAAGAAGAATAGGTAATGGCGATACCGGTAACATAAAATAAACTTAAGAAGAACCCCCTGCTTCTGGAATTTTGCGCATTGCCGATGATGTAGCCGGTGCTGATGGGAATAAGCGGATACACGCAAGGAGTAAGGCTGGCGAGCAATCCGCCAAAAAAGGCAAAAATAAAATCCAGCGGGTTACCGGAGAGATGCATCGATCCACCTTAAATAAGAACGGTCTGCCCCGGCGATCGGAAGGGCGATGATCTCCGGAACAGTATAACTATGCAGGGATTTAACCAGCTTAATGATCCGGGAAAGCTTCTCTTTCCTGGTTTTGATCACCAGCAAAGATTCTTTGGCCTGGTCGATCTTTCCCTCCCAGAAAAAAAGGGAATCGATTTTATCGACAATATTGACACAGGCAGCTAATTTTGCCTTGATTAACCCCAGGGAGATCTTTTTTGCTTCCTTTTTATCTTTTGCGGTAACCAACACAACCAGATACATTTAAAACTTAACCTCCACCTGAAAGTTAATCATTAATCGCCAAATTTACAAACTCATTATATAAGGATTGGCTTTAATTACAAGGAGATTAATTATTAAACCCTAAACTCTAAATCCTAAGCAAACTCAAAGATACAAAATCCAAAACGTATTCTGTTTTTTGTTTTGAGTTTAGGATTTTTGGATTTGTTTAGAGTTTCGAGTTTGAGATTTAGAGTTTATTAAAAAAGGGCGCTTTTGGATAGGCCTTCATGCCGGTAGACAATAAAGGTAGCGCCCCTGTTTTACCCTGTTGGAACTCCCGCGGCGCAGAACGCCACTTCTAACGGGGTTTATTTCGCTAAAGCTAATTTTATATCCTTCCCGCTCCTTCCTGAACCCGATACGACCAGGATATCTTTAAGCCCCGGATCGGTTAAACTGCAATTTTCCTCTTCCATCCTTAAAATATTTGCGATGCAGGAAATTATTTTTCCCGCGTCATTATCAAAATTTCCCTTAAAACAGCTGGCGGCAAAATATTCTTTTAAACGCTCTGTAGACGGAGTGATCCCGGAGCTAACCAGGCGTACTATATCCGACCATTCCCGGGTTAAGTCCATGCGCTGCAGGCTTGCAGGCGGCATAATCTTAATCCCAGCCTTAAGATTATCCAAAGACATCGTAGCGATAGGCAGGAATCGCAAATCAATACCGCCGGTAATTGCCGGACCTTCCCTGGCGGCATCCTGGCCGCTACTGGAAGTTTTAGAAGAACTTGCTAGCCCGGGTTTACCCTCCCCCGCTTTACGATTAATCGCCGCTCTTGTTCCGATACTTTTCCCGGAAACAGCATCATAAATATTCTTATCGAGCTGATAAACCCAGCCTTGTTTCTGCAAAGCAAATATACCGCTACCTTCCCCACCCAGTTGTTTGTTTGCCGTTTCCAGCTTCTTTTGCCAATCAAGGCCTTCTTCTATTTTTTTAGCCAAATCATAGACTTCAATTCTCTGGTGCTCTAAATCCAAAACTATGTATACCGGAAGTCTGAAATCAAGCCTGTTTCCGTGCAAAAACGCATTCCTGACAAGCTCGCCAACCGCAAAAGTAAAATCTTCCCGGCGATAAACGCCGAAAGAGTCACTAAAATATCCGGCTAACAATTCTCCCATACGATATGATATATTAACCGCATCATTGAGATCCCTGGCCACCAGCCTGATCACGGCTCTTTTGTCTTTTATCTTATCAACCAGAGAGGCCTCGTCTTTAATGGTAAAAGGATTGACCGTAACAATTTCCCGGTTCTCCGCAGCTAATTGGTTTTCCAGCAAAGCCATCCTGGCTTCCAATACGTCAGCAGAGTCAGGAACCTCAACCTGACTGCTAGCAGCCTGGCTTTCTTGTATTTCCATTAAATATTTCAGTCCGGGATCGAGCGTTTGATAACCGTGAGACTCTGCATATTTTGACGTAAATCCATTGGTGGAATCCCCGTCTAAAATGAGCCGAAACATGTGGATGCCAGAAGGATACACATCAGGATACTTGCGTATTTCGGTAAGAAGTTGAGCCGCGAGCTTCTCTGAATACTCCATAAACGCTGTAGCTATCCCCTTTTCCCTATAAACTGCATTTACCTTAACATCTGCTGAAACAAAAATATTCTTATTTTGTTTCGCTCCCAACTGTTCGGCTATCTTTTCTATATTCGCATCTCCACGAGTAAACTCAATATCAATATATCCGATACGCACATTATCTGCGTCACTTATTGTTACCCGGGTTACATATCCGGACTTTTGGCCTAATTCCGGTAATTGAGAAAAAACCGGAAGGGCTCCCCATAGGCTTACCGGACAGGTTACACCATCAATGATTACATTTCCGGAACCTTGAATACTCAAGCCGTCTTTGGTGAGATTAAAGGTAGCTAAATCATCTTTAATCCCTATAACTGATCTCTCAGCAGCCGCCGCGTCAGCCTCAGATAATGCCAAAACAACTTCCAAGGTCTTCTTGTATAACAATCTGTTCAAGTACGCCTTGGCTAATAAATGATCGGGATCTTTAAGCGCTTGCGCGGCTGCCTGCTGATCCCCCCAGTTTTGCGCATCTGCATATTCCTGCGCTGTTAGAGTGATCGTAGGCCTCACAATTAATTCCGGGGGGAGCGCGGAGGAAGCGCTCTTACCCTCGGTAAATAAATACCTGTGGCTTGATCTGTTTCCTAAGGGATAAACGCTGGTGACATTATCATTCCGGGGCTTGGTGTCGGTTACAAACAATGACCGTTTTTTAGTGTCTTTAAGGATGTAAATTTCCGGCAGGGTGCCCTGCGGGATAAAATTAAGCATCCGGATAACCGCTCCCTGCAAGCGCTCAAAAAACTCAGGTGTTTTTATGCCTGCATAATATTCACTGTCCGGATCAAAAATATAATACCAAAAGTTTCCTTCCGGTTGATGGCCCAACTCCTCAACATGAAATCCCAGCCGCGGGATCTTTTTTAATGAAGCGGCATCCAATCTTGATTCCAAAACCGCTATTGCATTATCTACCGTTGCTAACGTTACCGGGCCGGTTTGCCCCTGCGCGCCACTGCCCGCCCTTAGTTTCTGTAAAGCTGATTCCGAAATTATCACTATTCCTTTAAAATCAAATCTATCCGCGTTCTCCGCATTAATCAGAGGGCTGAGGATAGTCATCACTTCATCGTCGACCACCACCACATCAAGTTGGGCATCATAATATTTAAAAATATCCTCCACCGCCAGGTCATGAAGAGCCAACTGCAGGATAAAACCTGCCCGGACTTCTTCCGGAACCCCTGGAAAGAATTCTCTCCATAATCCCCGCAATTTAGATAACTTATCTTCCGGTTGGAAGCCAGTGGAAGGCGCCTTGGCCGCCAACATGACGTCATTTTCGTAGATATCTTTTTCCGCCTGTAAATTACAGCGGCTAACGTATTCAGCGATATCCTGCACCCGTTGCGCCACTGCCGGATGTGAATCAAACGGCATTTTGTGTTCGCTGGGCAACAAACCTTCTAATCTGTCAAGATTGTTGAAAATCTTTTCGAATCCTGAAACAGCCGCCTCCGGATCCAATCCGGCCAATACTGTAAGCAAGGCGCCTATAAAATCAGCGGACTTTTCTTCCTGTTGGGACAATGCCTCCAGCCTGATTTTTGCTTCCGGGTCGAACTGAATCGCTAAATCCAAGGCATGCTGGAAATTTTCTGTCCATCCGGATATCGGCATTATCTTTGACATAAACGAATAATCTTTTAATAACTGGGCGATAACATCCCTCTTATTTGCGGGCCTTGCCCCAAGCTCTGTTGTCTGCGTATAATGGTCAACTTGCGTGTGGATAAATTCGTGGCCGACCAACCAGGCTAATTCATCGTCATTAAGCAGCGCGGCCAATGAAACTAAAATTTCGATCCTCGCCCCCGCTCCTTCTCCTGTAGGAGGCTGGGCCATGGCGACATGTTCACTTTCCCGCCTACTCAAGATCTCCGGGATAATAAACTCTCTTAAATCTATGCCTAAAAGATCCCGGAACTCTCTTTGCAGCCTTTCTCTTTGCGCTTCCGCCACACCCTGGATACGCTGCAACGCCCTCTCTACCCTTCCTTGCTGGAACTGGAAATTTATCCGCTCCTGAAGATATATCTGTTCTACAGAGGGAGCTTCTTGATGCCATTGTTGCGCTAATTGTTGCGCTAACCCCGTCCCCTGTGTATTAGCATTCCGAATAATCCAAACCCGCATCTGTTCATGATCCAGCCCGAGCTCTCTTCTTTTTTCTTCCCATTTATTTATTTCATATTGTTCGTGGGCTTTGACGACCGCCCTCTCCTGGCGAAGTTGCTCCCGGTTTAAAGCGGCATCGATATATACCACCGGTTCTCCGTAATATCGCCCTAAACCGATATGCCCTAACAAACCTGCGCCCCTGACCAGGCCGACTACCGGGATCACGATCTGGCCGTCTGCATCCCGGTATTTATCCTTTAACCTGGCCTGCTCTGCGGAATCCAGGCTGGAAAAATTCTTCAAATCATCAGGAAGCCCTTCTTCTACGACGCGGTGAACATCCGCATGCAAAGGCTTGTGATAACCTCCGGCAGCAAGCGCAACATCCACAGCTTTATCCTTATTTAAAAGATCGTTCAGCCGATTCATCAATGCAGCTCTGCGCTCAACAGATAGATTAGGATTATTCGCTAGCTCATAAGCTATTTGGCCTTCATCAGCGGTATCCGGTTGATAAGAAAAATTATTCTTGGGGGCATTTACAATAGGTGCGGAAGTTATGCGGGGAGCTGCTTCCGTGCGGCTTTCAGGTAGATTAAGGGCTTCAGGATTAAAATATGTATACAGGTTTAACAGCTTATTATTAACCCCATGCCCCATTTCCCCCGTCGGAACAAATCTTCCGGTTGCCGGCCCTACTAAGCCCGCAGCATCCTGAGCTTCAAGCTGGCTGTAAAGAGCCTGTTGCCGGGAAGAAGTAAGTTCAATATACGAAGTATCTGTTTCGGTAATCAGATAGAGATGCCTTTGAACCCAAGAATCGAAATTATCACCGGTAAGGCCGAATTTGTTAGGCTTACTGGATAGTGCCCGTAACTGCGCCATAACGATTGCTTCAAACTTTTTGTTAGTTACGATCACAAAGGGTTCTTTAGAAAGATCGACAACTAACCCATCTGCGCCTTCCAAGGCATTTCCTTTAGAAAATAAGTGAATCCCGTCATCAACGGTAAACTGGTTTTGCGTGATTAACGACCGGGCGCTAAAGGCAAGTGCCACGTACGGCAATTCCAGATTAAATGACCGGCTGTATTTGGCATTTACTACATTTATATCAAAAACAACCTGCTTATTTTCTACATCCGCCGCTCCTTCTTTTCCCTGCGCTCGCCCGGGAAGGGAACCGTGCAATTTTTCGTACTCCGCTACGGACAACAGTTGAGCATCTCCGAGAAGCTGCGAAAGGTTCTCCACGGGAGTAGCGTGAGTAAGAATATCTACTCCCGAACCAAACTCCGCGCCGGCCTTACTTACCTTAGCCAGCTCCTCCTCAGATAGTTTTCGCGATTCATCAATAGAACCTGTAGAAAATGACCTTACCCAGTCTGCCATGGTTTCCCCGACAATACCGGAACTTTGCTGAGCAAGGTTATTTTTTGCAATTATAGCTTGCAAACGTTTTTGCACCGCCTGACGCAAAGTTATAACTTCAAGGCGATATGCTGCCAATTCGGAGTTTATCCAAATATGACTTAAAGATAGATTATTAAAAGAGTGATATGTCGGTTCAAAAACAATAAAAAGCGGACCCAGCTCCCGATCCGCCTGATTAATGGCATGGCCTACCTGCTCCCGGGTAGGCTGCGGGTCAGCTTCTAAGGGGCCCAGCAGCGTATCGATATTCGCTTGAGCAGACTGCATTTTTTGCTTATATTCCTCCATTGTCGAGCGAATTTTTTCTTGAGTCCTTATAGGAAAAGCACTTAAGGCCGGTATGGTTGTCTGCCGGGAATCGGCTTGCGCAGGCACAGAAGATACATCTGTTGCCTGCTGAGCTAAGCCCCCCCTCCTCTGCCTTAACCTGCAGATTATCCCCATTAACTTCTACCCTTACAACATCTGGGCTGCTTAAGCCCGGTTGATTGATCGGAAAGACCGACCGGTCTCCTGCTGACCCCACTGGCAGAGCTAATTCCCGCGCCAAGGAAGTATCATTAGGAGCCATAACTATACCTCCTGAAAAATAACTTCTAATCACCTGTCCATACGGGGTAGAGACAGGCTCCTTAATGTTATATTCTCCTTTGGCAAAATTCTCTTTATAAGCATTAAAATAGGTATCCGCCGAGTAAGGAATCCGGGAGCAGAGATTAGACAGGTCTTTTTTGTTTATACTTCTTGAGTATTGAGTGTTTTTGTTCTGGTTCCTGGCTTTAAACCATTGGGCAAGAATAAGCGAATAATAGACCTGCCTAAGGGGGGCGTATCGCTTGGCGCTGTTGATTTCCTTGGTAAGTTTGGGAATGATATCTTCCCTGATAATCTGAGAAGAATATTCATTAAGTTGTTTTTCTCTTTCATCTTTAAAAGAGTAGGCGGAATTAGCCTTCAGGTAGTCCTGTTCCAGCATCACCTTTAGCGTTGCTTTGTAAACATAAGCTGAATCTGCTGATTCGCCGATGATAATTTCATCCGGGACGATCCAGGGACGGGTAAGGGCGGGGATGGTTACGTTTTGAGTACCGTAAAGCTCTCCTGCTTTTTGATAAAGCTTATTCCAATATTCTCTGCCTTCCGGAGTTTGAGGATTGGTGGCATCGGCGGTATCTTTTTTCAACTGCAGGTCTGCCTCCAGAAGGATCTTACCGACCTGGGTCCGGGCTAAAAACGGATCAATGATATCTTTAGGCGATTCGGGACGCAAGTTGACCCAAAAGGCATCATTAGGCAAAGCAATGCCCACCAGGAAATAATTCAGTAGGTCTTTGGCGGTCGATTCTATATCCTGAGTTTTGGGGTTTGGGGTGCCACCCTTATCCAATAAAAGCTTAAAATTATTCTTTAACCCGTCGTAGGATATGCTCCTTAAATGTAAAGGGCGGAATTTATCCGGGGAGAATGTGTCGACTGAACCACCGAAGCGGCCGGCGATATTTAACTCCAGGGCAACCCCTTGAGCAAACCCTGTCTGCTGAAAAATAAGCAAACAAGACAAAATAATTGCGACAAATTTTAAGGATTTTTTTCGCATATTTGCCTACCGGCTCACTATCACTTAAAGTATGTAATATAGGTAAACAAAATCAAGGGTAAAACAGGGGAAAAAGAAAGGGCTTTCAAAAAAAGGGCTTTCAATATCGACGGGAAATAAAAAAGACCGTTTCTTTAAAGGAAACGGCTTTGCGCGGATCGGGGCTTAACTTTTGTGGTTTTCGTGCACCTTGACCGAACGGATCCTGCCCAGTTGCGAGCAAAGATCAAAAACCAAAGTGGGGTCTTCGGTAATCATATTGACTTTATAATTGCAGATTTCCGTGGACTTTTGGCAATCCGCCACGGTCAATTCGCTGCCGAATTCCGCCAGGGCGTTTTTAATGGTCTGGGGGGAGCTGTCTTTAGCGTGCAAAACAAATTCCAGGGCGTATTTGGGGGTCATTTAAAGTTCTTTCCGATTCTTGCATAAAGGAAAGAACTTGATTACAGAGATTTATTAAGATTACACAGATTAATATCTAAAGTTCCAATCTATGTAATCTGCTTTTTTAATCTTGTAATCAGAAGCTTTTCCCTATACAAAACAAGCTTTGACAAAAACCTTCTACTTAAAAACTAATATTATAGACCCACACAAAATCCGGAAAAACTTCTCATTTAAGCATCATCACCGAGATCATTCTGCCTGAGCTTTGCGCTTCTTTGCGGAATGAGAAAAAACCGTTATCCGAAAAAGTGCAGAATTCGGGGTCAAAAATATTTTCATTTTTTACTCCGCAGTCAACCAACTGGCGGCGGTTAACCAGGGCGATGTCCATAAAAAGGCGCCCCTCTTTTTTCAATAAACCGAAGGCAAAGTTACTTTTAAAATCCTTCTCCACCTCAAAACAGCATGACCGGATGGAAGGCCCAAAACCCGCCACCAGCTCTTGCGGACGGCTGCCGAAATTATTCTGCATCCCCCTCACCCCTGCCTCGACGATATTCTGCTCGGTAGAGCGCCAGCCGGCGTGCAAAACTCCGATTGCCGGGCACCGGGGGTCAAAAATAAAAACCGACAGGCAGTCGGCGGTCAATATCGCTATCGGCACGCCGGGCTCATCGGTGATAAAACCGTCGGTGTCGGCTACTGCGCCGGCGTAATCTAAAGCCCCCCTGCCCCTGTCTTTTTGCGTTACGTATTCGACATTCTTTCCGTGTATTTGTTTGGCAGTGATCAAATCTTTATAATCAATGCCCAAACCGGAAAGGAATTTTTCCCGGTTTTCTAAAGCATACCCGGTGTCCCCGAAAGAAAGGGACATATTGCCGTCGGCGCGGCGGCTGAAGCCGGAGACTGACTGGACCAAACCGAATTTTTCCAAAGGATCAAAGACGGGCATCGATCTCCACTAATTTATTGCGCGATTTTTCACCGCTTTTGATATTCACCTGGTATTTTTTCACCTTAAAATACGCGCTTAACAGGTCGATCAACTGGGCATTGGCCAGGCCTTCGGCGGCCGGCTTGGTCAGATAAACCTTGAGTTGATCGCCGCATTGTTCGATCCGGTTACGGCTGGCGCGGGCATTGACGCGGACATTGAAGATCATCATTAATTATTGTTTAAGGCTCTAGCGCGCGGGTATCCTGGACGGAAATCAGGCGTTCGGAAAGTTTTTCAAAGCGTTTTTGCGCATCCGCGTATTTGGTGCCGGCATTCAAAATATGGCCGCCCAGGACATTAAAATCATCCTTAAACCGCTCGGTTTCCACCTTTAAAGCCCCCAGGCTTTTTAAGATCAATTTAGCGTTCTCCTCCACCTTCAGGCCGCGCAGGCCTAAGCAGATCACCTGTAAATACGCGTAAAAAGTATTCGGTGAAACCGGGATCACCTTCTTGGACATACTGTAAGTAAAAATGTCCTCTTTAATGATCACTTCGTAATAAACATTTTCCGCCGGGATATACATCAGGGCAAAATCATAGGTATTTTCCGCCGGTAAAATATATTTTACGGAAATTTCATTGATCCGGTTCTTGATGTCCTGAATGAATTTTTTGCGGAAAGACTCCTTGACCTGCTCGTCGGCAGATTCCTGCATCTTTTGGAAATTTTCCAGGCTGAATTTGGCATCTACCGGAACGAAACGCTCCCCCAGGCAGATTATCGCATCTACCGCGTCCCCGCTTTTAAAACGGTACTGCACCTGATAATGGTTTTTCGGCAGCACCTGAGCGAGTAAATTTTCCAGGAAGGTTTCCCCCATCGAGCCCCGGAACTTCGGCGCCCGCAGCAGGTCCTGCAGGCTGGAAATATCCTGGCTGATGGCAATGATCTGCTTGTTGGTCTCTTCCAGTTTTCCCAGCTGTTCTTTTACGTTACCAAAAGCAGCCGTAGCGCTGCCCAGGTTCTGGCCGATAATTTTATTGGCCTCCTGGATGGACTGGTTCATCTGGTTGAGCCGCTCATTGACTTGCGAGGAGATCTTCAGCACGACCGCCACGATAAATCCGGCTAAAACCAACAAAGTTAATGCCGCAATTAAAATAAGCATAGCCCTATTATACCACTTTAATAACCCGGTTAAAGCAAATAATCCTTTTTAACCCTTTTTAAGGAGCGGAAAATGTTCTTTTTGATGTCCGGGCACACCTTTTCCAGCTCCCGGATGATTTGGCCCATCCGCGCGCGGTTGGAAACCGTCGAATGCGGACAAACGCAGGTATCCTGCCCCAGTTTTACCTCCGCGGCAAAACGCCGGATCAGCTCTTCCGGCACGTAAGCCAGCGGCCGGATCAAAACCACCTTGCCGCCAAACAGCTCCTGCTTCGGCTTCATCGTCGATATTTCCCCCTGGAAAAATAAATTCAACAGGAAGGTCTGGGCGATATCATCCATATGATGCCCCAAAGCGATTTTAGTGCACCCCAGTTTATCGGCGGCCAGGAACAATTCTCTCCTCCTGTTCCAGGAACACCAGAAACAATTGATCTTGTTTTTAGGCGTTTTTTTAAGCGCGTCGGACTTGATTATTTTATATTCAACGCCGTAACGCTTAAAATATTTTTCCAGCTTTTTAGAGATGGACTTGGGATACCCCATATCGACATGCAGGGCGATCACTTCATACTTTATCGGCACGAATTTTTTGCGTTCGTTCAAAATCCGCAATAAAGTGAGACTGTCCTTGCCGCCGGAAACAGCCACGGCGATTTTATCCCCCGCAGCAAGCATCTTATAATCCATGATTGCCTTGCCGATCCCCTTGGAAATATAATATGCGGTGCCTTTCAATGTGCCCATAAATTTTACTCGAAACGGATTTTAATGCCTGGGTTTTAAACTCTGGCGGAATCAATGACCATCTGGCGGATTTGTTGATTTACTGGAGATTTGAGCAGTTCCTCCAGGCTAAGCGGAAGCCGCAAGGACCAGTTTTTCGGGCTGATCGTCCCGGGGACATTCACCCGGTACTGATAAGGATCCCCCTTGAAAATTTGGCCCAGGCTCAAATAATCCCTGATCGAATTTATGCAAAAAACTGCCTGCGAGGCAAGGATTAATTTGAATACCCGGGTTAAAAGCTCCTGGCTGGCGGTTTCCGTCATCTCCCCCGGGCACTCTAAAAGTTTCCAGAGTTTTTCTTTTTCTTTAAAAGTGTTTTCGTAAATATCGATAAAATCCGCGGCCTCTTCTTTTTTCTTTCCCAGCTCCCAAAGCAGTTTATCGACGCTATCGATCCCCTCATTCCAGCGCAGGCGGCCGTGGAAGGAGCGCGCCGGGTCAAAAAGTTTTCGGCTCACCTGGACAAAATCTATTTTCCTGTCCGCGCATTTTCTCATGAATAACCCCTGGTCAACTGTGCCGGCTTCGTACTGCCACCAGGCCATCCAGTTAGTCGTGTCATGGGTGGAAAGCATCGCCACGGCCAGGTACCGGTATTCCCGGGGAGAAAGAAAATCATGGCGCACATTCCAATCCTTGACCCAGCGCTGCACGTCATTGCCCGGGATCCCTAACGCAAAAAGGGTGTCGGTGCAGGATTTAGGGATCACTCCCAGGTCTTCGGCGCAAAGGAGCATCCGGGAATTTTCCAGCATTACCGTTAAGATTTTATGGCCGTGCTCTCCCCAAACCTGTTCATCCGCGGGATCGAACTTTCCGTTGAGCCCCTGGTTCTCCGGAAGGTCAAGGTAAGGTATGCTCCAGATACGGAAAAGGCCCACCACATGGTCCACCCGCAAGATACTGTAAAATTCCTGGGCATATTTTAATTTTTCTTTCAAATAACGGTAATTATCCCGGGAGATCTCCTCCCAGTTATAGGTCGGCATCCCCCAACGCTGCCCCTTGGAGGCATACATGTCCGGAGGAGCGCCGGCGGCAAAATCCAGTTTAAAAAAGTTTAAATGGCTCCAGACATCGGCGCTGTCCCGGGAGACCAGGACCGGCAGGTCCCCTTTAAGAAAAACATTTTTCCCGGCGGCATAAAAGCGGGCTTGCTTGAACTGCTTGAAAAGGATCCACTGCAGCCACATCTGAAAAGTGATTTTCTCGATATGGCATTGCTGAAATCGGGTTAAGGTTTCCCGGTCCCGGTCCCGGAATTGCGGTTCCCATTCATACCAGGGCTTGCCCTGGTGATGCTCCTTAAGTACTTTAAAAAGGGCAAAATCCGCCAACCAATAAGCGTTTTTGCGCTGGAACTCTTCGAAATCCTCCGCTTCGCTTAAATCCGCGGCCAGATATACATCCCACAGCAGCTTTATCTTTTCCTCTTTTATCGCGTAATCGACAAAACCGGGATCGGCGCAAGCTTTACATTTATTTCCGGCAATTTGCGGAAAATCCTGTAAACAGATGTACGCCGGTTCCAGGGCAAAGGAACTGACGGCGTCGTAAGGGCAAAAAAGCCCGCCCATTTCGTTCATCGGTAAAAGCTGAATGATGGAATTACCGGTTTCTTTTGCCCAATCAACCACCAGTTTTAAATCCCCCAGGTCGCCAATGCCAAAGCTGTTTTGTGAATAAACGCTGAATAAGGGGAGCAGCACCCCGGCGCGTTTACGGAAACCGGTTTCCTGCCAATTATCACGGGCAACTGTTTTTAAAAGGTGGTCTTGAAGGTTAAATTCCGGCATGATTTAAAACTTTTCCTCTAAAACTGATTAATACGGCAGGATCCAGGAAAGGATCCTCTCCCCCCAGAACAAGCTGACCAGCGCGGCGATGGAAAGAAACGGTCCGTAGGGGATGGTATGGTCTTTTTTACTGGCTAAATTGATTAGTCCGATCACGATCCCCATGAACGGCGCCAGAAAGAAAGTTAAGACCGCCATCTTCCAGCCCATGAACGCGCCGATCATCGCCAATAGCTTTACATCCCCGCCGCCCATCGATTCGGTTTCCCCGTTGATCGGCGGCCGTTTAAGCAATTTAAAATAAACCAGGTCAAAAAGCATCCCGGTGGCATAAATTATCCCTCCGCCGATAAGGATACCCAAGGCGGAGCGCAGCATCGGAGAAAAATAAAATCTCAAAGGATTAAACGCGAATCCGGTTACGGAAACCATGATGAACCCCAGGATCATTCCCCCTACGGATATTTCATCGGGAATGATCCGGTGCGGGATATCCACGAAAGTGGCGACGATCAACCCCCAGAGCATGACCATGTACAAAAAGAACTCATAGGTAAGCCCGAAGCGGTTAAAAAGGGCCAGCATTAATAAAGCGGTTAATAATTCCACCAGCGGATAACGCCAGGATATTTTTTCGTGGCAGAAACGGCACCTGCCCCTAAGCAAAAGAAAACTGATGAAAGGGATATTATCATACCCGGGTATCCTTTTCTGGCACCGCGGGCAATGCGAACGCGGCCAGACCACGGATTCCCCTTTAGGCATGCGGTGGATACAGACATTTAAAAAACTGCCGATAATCGCGCCGAAAATAAAAATAAATAGCTGAGCGGTCATCTTTTCATTACTCCTTTCAAAAGCGCTTCTTTCATCACTTTAACCGGGGCAGGCCTTCCGGTGAAATGCTCAAAAGCGAACACCCCTTGATATAAGAGCATCCCCAACCCGTTAGAAAAATTTAGATTAAGCTCTTTGGCCAAAAGAAGCAGTTTTGTCTGAAGCGGATTATAGATCAGGTCGTAAACAAAAAGCCCGGGGTGCAGGTCACCCGGCCCCACCAGGCAGGGGTCGTTCGCGCGCATCCCCACCGGGGAGGCGTTAACCAGCAGGTCTTTATCCGGTATCCCCAGCTCTTCCAGGCGGCTGGCGACATCGAATTTGGTCTTGGGAAATCCCGCGCTTAATTTTTTAAACAGGCTTAAGGCTTTGAACTTATCGATATCATAAATGCAAAGCTGGGCGACCTTCATCTTGCCCAAAGCAAAAGAAACCGCCTTGGCCGCCCCGCCGGCCCCGATTAGAGCCACCTTTCTAGGCTTCAATTTCAATTCTTTAAGGTGCGCCGCAAAACCCAAATAATCCGTATTAAAGCCTTTCCGCTTTCCGTTTTTCTCCACAACGACGGTATTGGCGGCACCGATCTCTTTTACCGCCGCGCCCCGGCTATTCAAAAAAGCGATCACTTCCTCTTTGTAGGGATAAGTAACATTAAAACCGCGGATATTATTTTCTTTCAGGCTATTCAGGAATCCTTCCCACTGGTCGGGTTTTAATTCGAACAAACGGTAGCTGGCGTTTATTTTTAACGCGCGGAAGGCCGCATTGTGCATGCCGGGTGAAAGGCTGTGCTTGATCGGCAAACCTACTAAACCGTAGAGCTTCGGCTTTAAGGTCATTTTTGTTTTATCTTGTTGACGGCGTCGATGTAAGCCTTGACCGCCGCTTCGACGATATCTGTGCTTGAACCGCGCCCGCTCACACTTGTTCCGCCAACCTTTAATTTCAGGCTTGCCTGCCCCAGGGCATCCTTACCGGAAGTAACCGACTCCAGGCGGAAATCCTCCAGCTTTACCTTGTATCCGGTAATTCTGTCGATGGCTTTGAAACAGGCATCCACCGGCCCGTCACCCGAAGAAAACCCGGACAAATTCTTTCCGGACTTGATCAAGACTACTTGGGCGCAGGGCTTGATCCTAGTCCCGGAATTTATTTCAAAGCTATTCAGGGTCCAGGTGGGTTTAGAAACCCGGACTTCATCCTCCACGATGATCCTTAAGTCATCATCAAAAATATCTTTCTTTTTATCCGCCACTTCCTTAAAGCGGCCGAAGGCCTTGTTTAACTGCTCGTCATTCAAATGAAAACCCAGGGTCTTTAACCTGTCCCTGAAGGCGTGCCTTCCGGAATGCTTACCGAGGATCAGTTGGCTGTCGGAGATGCCGACATCATGCGGATCCATAATTTCATAGGTGATCCGCTTCTTTAAAACCGCGTCCTGATGGATCCCGGATTCATGGGCAAAAGCGTTCTTGCCGACGATCGCTTTGTTGGGAGGCACGGCAAAATCCGTAAGTTTGCTTACCAGCCGTGAAGTCCGGTATATTTCTTTCGTATTAATGTTGGTATAGAAATTATGAAAAACGTCTTTACGCGTTTTCATCGCCATGACTACTTCTTCCAGCGAAGCATTCCCGGCGCGCTCCCCGATACCGTTGACCGTGCAGTGCACCTGGCGGGCTCCGGCCAAGACCGCCGACAAAGAGTTGGCGGTAGCCAGCCCCAGATCATTGTGGCAATGGGTCGCCAGGATCGCTTTATTGATATTGGGAACGTTGTTGATAATCTCGCCGATCAGAGTATAAATCTCCTGCGGATAGCTGTACCCGACGGTATCGGGGATATTAATGGTCCGGGCGCCTTCCTTAATTGCCATTTCGACCATACGAAATAAAAAGTCCTTTTCGGTGCGGGTAGCGTCTTCCGGAGAAAATTCGATATCCGCACAGAATTTTTTGGCCTTACGGATAGAATCCCTGGCAATATCGGCGATCTCCTCTTCGGCTTTTTTAAATTTATATTTCAGGTGTATTTTGGAAGTAGCCAGGAACAAATGGATCCGCGGCCTGCGGGCATGTTTTAAGGACTGTCCGGCCTTTTCGATGTCCTTATCGATGCAGCGGGCCAACGCACAAATTCCGCATTTTTTGATCAATTTGGCGACGGAGCTTACCGCGGCAAAATCATCGGGAGAAGCAACGGGAAATCCGGCTTCGATAATATCCACCCCCAGGCGCTCCAATTGTATGGCCACTTCCATTTTCTGGAAGCTGTTGAGCGCCGCCCCCGGGGCCTGCTCCCCGTCCCTTAAAGTTGTATCCAGAATTATAATCTTTTCCACTTCTACCTCTTTTAGGTTACAAGTTACAATTTGCATCGCGGGTGGCTGGGGTGTTTTCGAAGCGCGTCAGCGCTAGAAAATACCCAAGACAGCTTGCCCGCCAATCTTTGTGGCGGGGCCCCGCGAAATTATTTGTAACTTATTACCTTATTTATTTCTTCATCCAGGGCATCATCTCTCTTAATTGTTTTCCCACTTTCTCAATTAAGTGATCATCCCCGGCTTTCATCAAGCTGTCGAAATTCTTCCGCCCGGCTTCATTCTCCTTGATCCATTCTTTGGCGAATTTTCCGCTTTTTATTTCCTTAAGGATCTTCTGCATTTCCTTACGGGTTTTCTGCGTAATGATCCTGGGGCCGCGGGTTAAATCTCCGTAGCAGGCAGTGTTGGAAACCCCCCGGCGCATCCCGGAAATACCGCGCTCCTGGATCAGGTCGGTGATTAATTTTAATTCGTGCAAAACTTCGAAATAAGCGATTTCCGGCTGGTAACCCGCATCGATCAGGGTATCAAAACCCGCCCGGATCAATTCGCTTACCCCGCCGCAAAGCACCGCCTGCTCGCCGAAAAGATCGGTCTCGGTCTCCTCCTCAAAAGTAGTTTCGATTACTCCGGCGGTGGTAGCCTTAAGCCCCTTGGCGTAAGCTAAAGCTAAATTCTTCGCCTGACCGCTGGCATCCTGATAGATCGCGATCAATGAGGGCACCCCTTTACCTTCTTCATACATTTTTCTCACCAGTGCGCCCGGCCCCTTGGGAGCGACCATGAACACATCGACATTTTTCGGAGGCTTGATCTGTTTGAAACGGATATTAAAGCCGTGTGAAAAGCATAGGGCTTTGCCTTTTTTTAAATTCGGTTTGATCGATTCATTATAAACTTTAGCCTGGACATGGTCCTGGGTAAGGATCTGGATAATGTCGGCGCCTTTTGCCGCTTCCGCCGCAGTTACCGGAAAAAACCCGTCATCCTTGGCCAACTGGTAGTTCGGGGTCCCTTCCATTTCCGAAACTAAAACTTTAATCCCGGAATCCCGCAAACATAAAGACTGGCCGCGCCCCTGGATACCGTATCCGATAATGGCCACCGTCTTATTTTTTAATAAATTCAAGTCCGCGTCGCGATCATAATAAATCTTTGCCATTTTTACTACTCCCCTTTCTAGTTCTAATTACTAATTGCTAATTTTCCCGTCCGCACTAATTCTTTGATCCCGAATTTATTCAATGCTTCCAAAAGCTCACCGATCTGCTGCTGGTCCCCCACCGCTTCGATGATCGCCGTATCACCCTTATGGTGAATGATCTTGCCCACGAATTTATCGAAAATCGATTCCAGGCGCGCCTTGTCTTTAGGCGCATAATTGATCTTGGCCAGGACCAGCTCCCGGTCCAGGTGTTCTTTTTTGGTAAAATCCGTCACCGTAATTACATCGATCAATTTATTCAACTGCTTGTTGATCTGTTCCAGGATCTTGGCGTCCTTGGCTTCGACGACAATGGTCATATAAGATATCTGCGGGTCGAAAGTTTCGGAAACCGCTAAAGAGGCGATATTATACCCGCGGGCGCTAAACAGCCCGGCGATGCGCGCCAGGACTCCGAATTTGTTTTCCACTAATACCGATATCGTATGCCGCATTGAATTT